>ERZ1023288.6-NODE-6-length-206030-cov-32.630106_pt1 | contig 206030 bp, 205 predicted proteins | sample MGYA00380468_ERZ1023288 | MGnify/ENA primary metagenome ERZ1023288 (study PRJEB33173, sample SAMEA4830366) | metagenome | study: EMG produced TPA metagenomics assembly of the PRJEB25223 data set... | reverse complement strand
AGGTCAGGGGTTTTGTAAGTTACATCTAGTTGAGAGAGGTATGAATGATTTGGGTGAAATAAATTTGAGTATTATTAACTAACGTTCTTCGTCTAAAAATACAGTAGGGAATATTTCATTCTTTTATTTAAAATTGTCTAAATTCGACAGAAGGAAGTAGCAAGCATTGTCGCTAAAAAAATGCATCAGGTTATCCTGTGCATTTTTTTGATATCAAAATAATCAATCTCCTTTATGAGCTAATTCTTCTCTACAAGCTCTTTGGAGCAGAACAACTGTAAGTATAAAAACCACACATAAAATCAAGATACTTCTCTCAGCCCCAAAAACACCACCAGTATATAAATCTTGACCCGTTAAATTTGTACTGAATAAACTAAATGAAACTTTTATCCCACTCACTAATACTATTATATCAACCCACTACAGTTGACAAAAAGACAAACTAGCCTAATGACTAGCTTGTCTTCAATCAAGAGAGGATTCTGTTCCCCCCATATAAGCACTAACATTCCAACGTGCACATATTGGAACGAGATCCATAACTCCAGAGAATCTCTAAAGTTTACAATTTAAATGAATTAACAATTTTCCCAACTAAAAGCACTCCAGTTACCGCAACGGTTTGTACTGAATGTACTAAATCGCATTCCATCAACTTCATCTGTTTCGTCAACTTGAACAGATACTAATTGAAGATTTAATACTTCTTCTGCCATAGCTAGCTCCTCCTATTTAAATTTTTGGGATTAAGTACTTTATCCACCCTCATATACTCTCTCCACCAGTAAAATGCAAGCAATTATACAAAATAGATTTAACTATTTTATATAGCGAAAACTTACAAATTTTTAAGAAATAATTTTTGCATTCTTAAAGATAAAATAGGAACTTTTAGTAATAAATATTAAAATAAATAAAATAATAGACACTATAAAATTTGGAAGTATTAACCCCAAAAGATTCATATCATCTATTAAAATATCCTCTAAAGAGTAGTATATTAAAGCCATAATTTTAATGTTAAGTAAAAATGCAATTAATGAAGTAACAAATGTCAAAAATATAGCCTCACCAACTTTAATCTTAACCATCTGGTAATTAGAAGTTCCTAAAATTTCAAATTGCTGAATCTCAATCCTTTCTTGATGCGATGACAAAAATGCAATTGAAATAATATTTGCAAGTACTATCAAAATTGGTGCTCCTACATAGACAATAAATGCCACTTTTAGCTCTAAATCACTGTCATCTTGAAATTGAGATAGTATATTCTGAGAAATCATTTGAAAACTAGAAATTAGTAATATAGCTCCTGTAATTGCAGCACTGATAGATTTTATATAAGGCTTACGATATAGTAAATTCCACTTCGAAACAATGAACATAAAATTATTTCTAAATATAATTATAGAAAGTAGTTTGATAAAACATGACTGTATAAAAGGAGATAATTGATAAATAATCACAATATCTAAGATTACAATATTGAATATTATCTGGGCCTTCGCTAAAATTGTGCTATCTTGGAAAATTTGTTGCAAAGAAAGCAACCAGATAACACTAAAACCAGCCAATAGCAGTATTCTTTTTACTATTGAAAGAACATGCCTTATTTTAGAACTCTTCCTATTTCTAATCTTCTTGAACGTATAAAAGCAACCACTTAGAAAGGCTAAAAATGAAATCAACACTACTGTAATGATACATCCAACAGCACTCGTTTGAAATTGGATATCAGGTAATATATTTTCCCCGAAAAAGTATTGTAAAAAATAATAATAATTTGACGTAACAAATATAGAGCATAGATATGCAATAAAACTAATAATCGAGGAAATGATAAAAATCTGTCCCCCCACAAGAAATGATAGTTGAAGGCGACTTGCTCCCAACACCTCCAGAAGTTCGTAATCATCTCTAAAAATTTCAACCAACATATTTATTATGTTAGAGAGCACAAAGAATAATGTTACTCCTCCGAATACTATCGGAAACATAAAAATTGGTTTAGGATCTGGAAGTCCGACAAATACTTGCGAATTATTCTCAACATTAATTACCCCATTAACAGCCAATCCCATAACTAAACTCGAAACAAAAATTACTGGTGAAACGCCTAACCATTGTTTCTTATTATGTAAAAATTGATAGTAAACTAATCTGAGCATCTCTATTCCTCCGTAGTTGATTGTACCTCTAAGATTTTATACAACTCTTCCCCGCTAGGTCTATGAAGTTCTTTGAAAATTTTTCCATCTTTCAATATTAATGCACGATCAGTTTTCGAGGCCAATTCTATATCGTGCGTTACCATAATTACACACTTACCCGCCCCTACTAACTCTCTCAATAATTCAAAAATTACTTCACGAGAAACGCTGTCTAAAGCCCCAGTTGGCTCATCAGCAAATATTATATCACTATCAGCAATAACCGCTCTAGCTATAGCAACCTTCTGTTGTTCTCCACCAGACAGAGTTCCAACAAAATCGTTTAAGCCAGCATTAAACTTCATTCTTTTGAGTAAGTTTTCTACATTTTTAATAGTTAATTTTTTTTGTGATAATCGCAAAGGAAGTGCTATATTTTCTATTACCGGCAGGGAAGGTATTAAATTGTATGCTTGAAATATAAAAGATACTTCGTTACGTCTTATACTTGACAATTTTGCATTTCTGATTTTATAGGGGTTGATTCCATTTAAAATTACTTCCCCACTTGTTGGTTCAAGCAAACTAGAAATACATTTTAATAAAGTTGACTTCCCAGAACCACTAATTCCTAGAATACTTATAAATTCTCCTCTCGAAGCAGAAAGAGAAACATTTTTCAGCACTTGCAACGTTTTATTATTTCCTAGTAAAAATTGATGATATAGCCCTTTCACTTTTAATATATAATCTTTATCCATATTCTTGCCTCCAATCACTTAATTTTGAAAAGTGTTCCATTTTCCAATTTATATATATCAGTGTATCTCTTGTCATTTAAGTCATAATAATGTGAAACTTCAATAAATGAAATACCTAAATTGAACAGAATATCATGTATGGAATTTGAATTATCATTATCTAAATTAGCTGATATTTCGTCAAATAAGTACACTTTATTATTTCTAATCAGAGCTCTAGCTAAAGCTATTTTTTGTTTTTGACCTCCAGACAAATTACTACCATTTTCACCACATTGATAATTTAGTATATCTATCTTTTCTAATTCTTCATATAGATTTACCTTTTTTAACACCTCAATTATCTGATCATCTGAAAAATATTCATTTTGAAATAAAGTTACGTTCTCACGAATAATAGTGTCAAAAATATATGGTGTCTGATCAACTGTTGGTATTGAATCTGAACTCTTTTTCCCATGTGATAACAAATTTACATAACCTTTTTGTGGCTTTAAAGAACCATTAATTAAATTTAAAATCGTTGTTTTCCCACTACCAGAAGTTCCTGTTAATAATACCCTAAATGGTGACTTAAATGAGAAGTCAATACTTAATTTATTTTCTGGTGTAATAGAATATACAACATCTTTCATGTGTATCTCATCTATTGATGAAGTATACAGTCCGTTATTATCATGTTCAGCGTCTATAAAATTCTTCTCTCCACTTAAGTATTTTAAAAACGGTTTCCTTAAATCTTTGGTTGTATTTATCTTATTTAATGAATAGGCAATTGATTGTATCGGCCCTAAAACTTTATCGTTTGCTAAGAAAATACCTATCAGTTCACTAAAAGAAAGGCTTTTATAATAAAATCTTGTATATCTTGCTCACTCTCGATAGTTCTAATCTCATGCATGGGTTTTAAAACTTTTTTCCTGGAAATATTCTCAATCTGTGGACATTTAGAATCTAGATATGACAATAAACTTTCTACATAATCTATATGTTCTCTTGTATAACCCAAAGACTCAAATAGTTTTTTTCCTTCTATCCTGGTTTGACTTACATAGTTGTATGTCAAATCCGATGTAGTTACTAGTGGCATGTATAAATAATGAGCTATTTGTCTAATACCATACCAATCTATCTCACTGGGAAGTGTTTCTCGCCATGCTCTAAAACCAGGGGCTGCAACTTTATGTACAACTTTTTCATCATTCGAAAAGACAGCCTGTTCCCAGTCTATTATACTAATCTCATCTTCATCCTTAACCAAGATATTTCCTAAATGTAAATTTTGATGATATACATTTTCAGAATGAAACTTATTCGTTAAATCGATGAGTTTTTCTACTATCTTTGAAACTCTCAATAGATAATCTTTGGTCTTATCAACAACTTCATATAAAGGAAAATTATTGGTAACCCATCTATTTAGTGGAACGCCCTTCATATGTTCAATTCCTAAGAAGGTGTGCTCCCAGATCTTACCGTACCAGTATATTTTAGTCGTCTCACTCCATTCATTTAGAATTTTTAGTGCTTTGCACTCCGAAGCTAATCTCTCTGAAGAATAAGTACCATCAAATCCTAGACCTGTATACGGTCTAGCCTCTTTTAAAATTATTTTTTTCCCATCTTCTTTTAGTCTAGCATTATATATCCCACTACTGTTTGAAAATCTAATTGCATTATCTATAATAAAGGGGAAGTCTCCCTGTTTTTTATCTTTCTTGTCAAGCCATTTATTCAAAAAGTCAGGGGGCACTATACCTTTTGGAATTTTAAATACTGGTAAACGTTCATCTTTAACAACTTCATCGCCAACAATTAATTCATCAATAACAACCTTCTTTTCATCATCCCTTGACGGCCTAAACACACCATACCTCAGATATATTGGTGCTTCATCCCAACGTTTATCGCTTAAAATATATGGCCCATTATATTGCTTTAAGGCACTTTCTAACCTTTGCAAAACCGACTCTAATTCATTTTGATTTGGATAACATGTAATAAATTTACCAGAAAATCCTCGACTAACCAATTTCCCGTTTCGCATGATAAATTTGTCTTCTGTACTAAGATGTTTAAATGGAATTCGCATTTCATGGCAAATTTTTGCTACATCTTGTAACAATTCGTGTGAACTATTATACTCTGAACTAATGTGTATTTTCCACCCTTGTCTTTCAACAAATTTTCCAATAGGGTATTGATAAACCCACTCATCATTATTCATTACTTCGTGCCAATTAAAAGGCAGACTTACTTAGTACTTTATGCTAGTATCTGTACTATAATCATTATTAGTGAAAAAGAAAGGATGCTCCAAATTGAAATTATAATCCATAACAAAATCTCCAAGAAATTCTATCAAACTTAATATATCTATAGCTAGACAGACTTATTAAAATAAAAAGGGAGAATCCTTTGGATTCCCCCCATATAAGCACTAACATTCCAACGTGCACATATTGGAACGAGATCCATAACTCCAGAGAATCTCTAAAGTTTACAATTTAAATGAATTAACAATTTTCCCAACTAAAAGCACTCCAGTTACCGCAACGGTTTGTACTGAATGTACTAAATCGCATTCCATCAACTTCATCTGTTTCGTCAACTTGAACAGATACTAATTGAAGATTTAATACTTCTTCTGCCATAGCTAACTCCTCCTATTTAAATTTTTAGGATTAAGTGCTTTATCCACCTTCATTATACTCTCTCCAGCAGTAAAATGCAAGCAATGATACAATGTTGTCACATAGAAAATAATGTTTCCGTAACTTTTCAAAGTAACTTCCATCTCTCTCCCAAAACTGGAAGTTAGTTTTAGAAGTTACCTAAAAATCAGGTTACCTATTTTAAAAAAGCAGCAAACTATAAACTAGTAGGCTCCACACCAAATGTAGCCCCATACTGCCCCATAAGTCCGATTTATAGCGTACCATCCCTAAAAACATCCCAAGTGAAACATATAAACACCAAGCTAGAATGGTTCCTGGATGATGTACTAAGGCAAATAAAACACTTGTCAAAGCAACTCGAATATCTAATTTTCTGACCAAGTTCCATAAAATTTCTCGATACAGAAATTCTTCAACCATACTCGCATTGATTAAGAACAATAAAAATGAAAACCAAGGAACCTGATGTTGAAGGCCAATTAAGTTTGCTTGATTCGTGGTTCCTTGAGCATGAATCAGACTAAAACATAGGCTTATAATCAGTAGGCTAACGAATCCAATACCAAGCCATTTCATCCTAGATTTCATATTTACCTTATGAGCTTGTTTGCGTTGGCCATACATCCATAAAAAAGAAATGAGTGACGAACCATAGAGAATCTGTAGTATAGTTAACTCACCGATACAAAGAAATTTCAGTAAGTATAGGGATACCAATAAGACATTTACTTGTTGGAATATATAAACTGGAATTATTCTTTTCATAGTTACCTCCGAAATAAATCTTCATAATCTAAATCTAATACCTGCACAATCCTTTCTACCCATGGACTTTGAGGCATTCGTTGTTCCATCTTGTAGTGGCGTATCTTTTGATACAAACGATTCAATTCACTTGGATAGTGAAACTCTCCCGCAAACATTTTTCTGGTTAACTCAATCCAGCTAATATTTCTTTCAGCCAAAATAATGGACAAGTTCTCCCAAAATCGTTCAGCCATATTGCTTCTCCTTTAACTAGATAAATAATGTGTTTGTGCCATGTAAATCAATTGTTTCGTATCTCTTGGCAATAGAGCTCTAGCCTCTTCCAAATTCAGATTTGGATAAACTCTCTTATTTGAAACCGCAAGAGGAAGCCTGATGCATAGTTCAGGATTTTTTAATATCATTTCAATGAAATCCGTTAATCTTAGATTGTCACGGTTCTTAAATCGTAATAAATTGGGAGATAGAAACTCAAAACAATCTAAAGAATAGCTCATCATTTCAATTAATTTGTCCTTTGTCATTTCAGAAATAGAATGAGGAGTGACCTCTATGCCATACTTTTGAAAGAAATCCAAAAGAAGTTGATTTCTTTGGCTATTTTTACTTAGATAGAGATCAATCATGGGAGACCTCCCAAATATTCGGTTCCATTTGATATTCTGATACGATTAAGGAATCTAATAAATTTGCGAAGTTAATCGGTTTCTTGTCTTCATCATAAGCTTTTACAGTTACTTGAGTTGTAAGTATTCCCTCTTTTCCCTCTGCTCGATAGCCTTGTCCATATAAAATAAAAACGAGATTTTGATGATCATCTACAAAGGCATCAACCCCATTCTTTATGTCTTGACTTTCAAGGAATTCCATAACGTTTTGAAGATAGGACTCGTAAAATAGTGGGTAGTTGTGTTTTTTATGGTAATCATCTAAAAATGTTACTTCAAACTCACATGAATAATTGGGCATCAAAAATAATTGTTCATCCAGCTGTTTGATTTCTGCATCATGTAATTCTGTTTCCAATTCATCACAATCTAGTATTGATTCTTTATTTAATGCTTTCATCTTTTTCCTCTATTTCTTTTAATTTCTTTGCGATTGCGGCAATCACAGGAACGGTTACACTATTACCAGCTTGTTTATAGAGCTGACTATTACTAGAGACTTTTCTAGCAGCTTCAAAAGCCCAATCAGGAAAGCCATGCAATCGAAAACACTCTTTAGGAGTGATTCGTCGTATTCTCAAACGGTAAAATTGTCCATCTATTAAAACACCAGCTACTTGGTAAACTTGTTTATCTTCTCCTTCATAGCTAGCCACTACTACTCCCATTTGACCACTAGTTGTTAATGTATTCGCTATACCTTTGCCAACTCTACCACGACGATACTGAGATCTTGGTCTTTCCAAATTGATTGAATCTCCTATTTCTGCTTGAGCATATCCTTTTTTCGTTGCTTCCCGTACTTTTAGAAATTGGATTGGTTCTGGAATCAGTATTTTGGGGATTTTATCTCCACCTTGCATCGTAGTCAGTGTTGGAGATAAGCCCTCACTTCCATAGACGCGACCAGTTTCCTTAAAGCTAGTTGGTAAATCTCCAACAACGACAATACCATGACGATCCTGAGTATTTAAAGTAAACATTGGCTCTTGATTATCCTTGAAACGTCTACCATTTTGTCTTTTTTCTAATCTGTCTGGTGTCATACAAGGAATCGCAACTTTAAATCCTTCTCCTTTTCCACGAACTAAGGTTGGCGCAAGACCTTCTGAATAATAGACTTTACCACTCATTCCACTTCTTGATGGATTTAAATTCCCTAGTGCTTTCAAAGTCTCAGGGTTAGTTGCTTGACCTTCTCGTCTGAAAGGAAATAGGAGTCTGGTACCTTTCTTTCTAGAATGTCCGATAATAAACACCCTCTCTCTGTTTTGGGGAACGCCAAAATCCTTACTGTTAAGCACCTGCCACTCAACATCAAACCCCAACTCATCAAGTGTGGTAAGAATTGTGGTGAACGTCCGTCCCTTATCGTGATTGAGTAGGCCTTTAACATTTTCAAGAAAAAGAAAACGTGGTTGGATTTGTTTGGTCGCTCGAGCAATTTCAAAGAACAAAGTTCCTCTAGTATCTTCAAATCCCAATCGTCTTCCTGCGATTGAAAATGCTTGACAAGGGAATCCCCCACAGATGACATCGACTTTCCCTCTAAGTTTTTTAAATTCGTCATCTGAAACATCTCGTATGTCATGAAATTCTATTTCTCCTTCCGTTTGAAAAATGGACTTATAAGATTTCCTAGCAAATTTATCAATTTCACAAAATCCAATACACTCGTGTCCAACACTTTCCATTCCAAGTCTAAATCCACCTATACCTGAAAATAAATCAATAAATCTCATTTCTTTATCACCCCTTTCTGATCGACTATCAATGTCCAAAGTGTCACACCACTTGAAATGACAATGAGCATAACTAATATCCACTCGATTGGCGACATTTTAACCACCTCCTTTTCTAACACGGTTATTCCAAACAGAATACAAGCCGTTAAACACAAATTCAGCCAAAACTTCCGCTCGTCTAACAAAGCGAACATTGTCAAGAGCATACTGATAGATTCTCTCAAAATCAGTCATTGCAATTTCACTGGCTGTTTCAGAAAAACCTTCTCGTCTAAATTGATCTTGTACCAATCCCCAAATATAATCTCGATCATATTTTGTGACCTTTTCTACTTTTCTTTTCAAAATAGGTTGAGAATTCCCCTCCTCCTCATCCTCAATAAATAAAGAATCAGTCTCACTATATTTAGTCTCACTAACTTCAGTCTCACTAGGGGCTGAATATGAGACGGGGGGCGTTTCATTTTCAACCTGCCCTAGTCTTTTTTTAACACTAGGCGTGTTTGAATTACCTACTGGGGTAGAAGACAATTCCCCTAAATAAATCTTATTAGCAAGTCTTCCTTTCTCACTTGAAGACTGTTGGACTTCATCAATTAAGTCATATTCTTTAAGAATTTTTTTGATTGATAGTAGTTTTGACTTCGAACAACCTAACAGCTTCATCAGTTTAGAATTAGAAAATACTAAATAGACCGCGCCTTCTTCATCTATCCAACCACGACTGAGAGATAATTCTAAACGATCCTTTAAAATAGAATAAGCCACCTTTACTTCTAGTTTCATATCCGTATATTTCTCATCCTCAAAAAGAATTTTAGGTAATTTGTAATACCGTTCTGAAGTTTGATATTGGTTTGCGGTAATTCGTTTCATAGCGCGCCTCCAAGTTCTTTGAGTGTTAAATCTCCACTTGATTCCAATCGAACCAAGCCACTTTTTTCTAATTCAGCCATAAGAGAGATGGCTTCAACAATATCAATTCCCATTTCACGTACTAAAAATGAAATGACAATATAGCGTGATGATTGTAATTCTTTTGTCATTTTCCCTCCTGAAAATAAAAAAAGGAGAACAATATTCAATTGTTCTCCACGATAAATTTGCTAAAAAGAAAAACCCTGCCAAATTAATTTTTGGTAGGGTTTTTGGTAGGAAACTAAATTAATTTATCAGTTTCTAAAATGTGTTCACGATTCTAAAAGGCTGATACTATAGTATTCCGAATTCTAATTGGTATATGCCTCTTATTTAAGAGTAACTGAAGCTCCAGCTTCTTCCAATTTAGCTTTGATTTCTTCAGCTTCTGCAGTTGCAACGCCTTCTTTAACAAGTGCTGGTGCACCGTCAACAAGTTCTTTAGCTTCTTTAAGACCAAGACCAGTGATTTCACGTACAACTTTGATAACGCCAACTTTTTTGTCGCCTGCAGATGTCAATTCAACGTCGAATGAATCTTTAGCAGCACCAGCATCAGCTGCATCAGCTGCAGCAACAGCTACAGGAGCAGCTGCAGTTACACCAAATTCTTCTTCGATAGCTTTTACAAGGTCGTTCAATTCAAGGATTGAAGCTTCTTTAATTTCAGCAATAATGTTTTCAATGTTCAATGCCATTGTTATTTCCTCCAAATAAGTTTTAAATTTTATAATAGTTTTTTTCGTAGCTAGGCTACGCTATGTAGCTTAAGATTAAGCCGCGTCTTCTTTGCTTTCTGCAACCGCTTTGACTGCAAGAGCAACGTTGCGCACTGGCGCTTGAAGTACAGAAAGGAGCATAGAAAGAAGTCCTTCGCGGTTTGGAAGAGTTGCAAGTGCAAGAATCTCTTCTTTAGATGCGACAGCGCCTTCGATTGCACCACCTTTAATTTCAAGTGCTTCAGCGTTTTTAGAAAAGTCGTTCAAGATTTTCGCTGGTGCGATAACATCTTCATTAGAAAATGCTACTGCAGATGGTCCAACAAATACAGATGCAAGATCTTCAAGACCAGCTTTTTCAGCTGCACGACGCAAGATTGAGTTTTTAATAACTTTATACTCAACTTCGCTTCCACGAAGCTCACGACGAAGAACTGTATCTTGCTCAACTGTCAAACCACGAGCGTCTACAACGACGATAGATGCAGCAGCTTTCATTTTTTCAGCTACTACGTCAACTAGTTCCGCTTTTTTAGCAATAATTGCTTCACTCATTAGTGTGTTCACCTCCGTAATTATTTTGCTTGGGGAATTTTTCAAAAAGAAAAACGCGCCCAAACCTAGACACGAAAGTACAATACGCTTCTTTTTACATGATACGTCTTGTCCTCGGTAGGATATTTATGAGTCGAGCTCCCCTACTGTCTTAGGCAGTTTTTTTAAACCGTATATAAGTATAGCATAGTCAAAAAAAGAATGCAAGATTTTTGCAAACTTTTTTTAAAATTTTTCGTGATTTTTCTTTTAAAGTTCTACTGTCAGGACTTGACCTTGCTTAACAACCTGTTCTCCGGCGATATAAACATCATCTACATCACTAGATTTAACTGCATAAACCAGGTGAGACAGCATATTTTCCTGAGGTTGGAGATGAATTTTCCCTTGTGGTTGAATGACCAGAAAATCTGCTTGCTTGCCGACTTCCAGACTTCCTATCTGATTTTCCATTCCAAGGGCCTTAGCCCCTTCGATTGTCAGTACCTTGAGAGCTGTTTCGATTGGAAACTGGCTGGCATCCCCACTTTTCATCTTCTGAAGAAGAGCTGCAGTCCTTCCTTCCTCAAACATATCTAGATTGTTATTGGAAGCAACCGAGTCAGTCGCAATTCCGACTGCTACTCCCGCTTTTTGGAGCTGGATAATTGGAGCAATTCCTGATGCCAGTTTGAGGTTACTGATAGGATTGTGGGCGATAGCCACTTGAGAAGATGCCAAGCGTTCAATTTCTCTCTCGTTTAATTCGACCCCGTGAGCAAATACGGACGGATGATCTAAATAACCCAGTTCTTCAAGAAAAGCAAGGGGGCGTTTGCCGTATCGTTTGAGGATAATTCCTGACTCCTCCTTGGTCTCCGCCACATGGACATGGAGCGGAATATTTAGCTCTTTTGCCATTTCCAAACTCGCTTCCAGCAAGTCTCTACTGCAGCTATACGGAGAATGAGGTGCTACCATAACCTTGAAATTTGGATTTTTATATTTTAAGATTTCATCTATGATGGATCGAGTTCTGCTTATAGTCTCAGCAGTTGTTTCTGTCTCTGAAGAAAAGAGAGTCGGAGAAAAATAACAACGCATCTTGGAAGTTTTCACCACCTGATAAATTTGCTGGATATCCACACCACTGGGATTATACATATCGTTAAAGGTTGTTGTTCCTGACTGGAGCATCTCTGTCAAGGCTTCTTTGACCGCATTGGTAGTCATGTCGGGAGTAAACTCAGATTCTGCTGGCCAGATATAGTCATTGAGCCATTCATGGAGATTGCTGTCATCTCGGATCCCTCTCAGACCTGTCATTGCAGAATGGGTGTGACAATTGACCAAACCAGGCATAATCCAAGCTCCCTGATAGTCTACAATCTGCTCAGCTTGTTCTAAAAACGCTGGCTTATCTTGACCGACATAGACGATTTGAGAATCCTTGACTGCTAAGATTCCATCAAGATAAACATGGAAATTTTGATCACAAGTCACGATATTTACATGCTGAAAGACTTTCATTATAGGCTCCTTTTCTAAAAGACAAGTTGTACTCTCTTCAAACCACTTCAGATTCACTTTGCCGTAGGTGTGGTTACTGACTTCGTCAGTTCTATCTGCAACCTCAAAACAGTGTTTTGAGCTGACTTCGTCAGTCTTATCTACAACCTCAAAGCTGTGCTTTGAGCAACCTACGGCTAGCTTCCTAGTTTGCTCTTTGATTTTCATTGAGTATTACAGTGAACAATTTTTCTAGCTATTGTAACAAAAAAGTCACTCGAAGGCAACTTTTTTCGTCCATAAACTTTCAAAAGAGAATGGCTTATTCAGAACTAAAAGCCGCAGCTTTTTGCATTTGGTAATACTTACCCTTTCTATCCATGAGTTCTTGATGGTTACCATATTCAACAATATCACCATCTACTAAGACAAGAATTAAATCCGCATCCTGAATGGTTGACAAACGGTGAGCAATGATGAAGCTTGTGCGGCCCTTCATGAGTTTTGCAAAGGCATCCTGTACCAGCACTTCTGTCCGTGTATCAATGGAAGAAGTTGCCTCGTCTAAGATAAGAATCTTTGGAATAGCCAGAAAGACTCGGGCTATGGTCAAGAGCTGAGCTTGGCCGACAGAGAGAGATTCTCCAGCATTTTCCAACTTGGTATCGTATCCCTGTGGCAACTGTTGGATGAAAAAGTCTGCATTAGCTGCTTTGGCAGCAGCAATTACTTGCTCTCGACTGGCTTCAGGATTGCCAAAGGCAATATTATCATGAATGGTCCCTTGTGTGAGCCAGGTTTCTTGAAGCACCATGCCAAACTGCTGTCTCAATGATGCTCGTGTATAATCATAAATGGATTGCCCATCCAGCAAGATATCTCCCGAGCTAATGGGATAAAAACGCATAAGGAGATTGATAAGAGTTGATTTTCCAGCACCTGTCGGACCAACGATGGCTATCTTACTACCAGCTGGAATATCGATAGACAAGTCCTTAATCAAAATTTTTTCAGGATGGTAGCCAAAAGAGACATGTTTAAAGGAAATAGCTCCCTTAACTTGGTCACTGGTCAAGACTTCCTTACCTGTTTCAGCCACTTCAGGGCTATCTAAGACTCCATAGATACGCTCTACGCAAGCCAGAGCACTTTGCAACTCAGCTAGCACTGAAGAAATATCGTTAAAGGGCTTGGTGTATTGCTGAACATAGTTCAAAAAAGTCACTAAACGACCGACGGTCAAGGCTGAACCCATCATGATACGATAAGCTCCTACTCCAGCTAAAAGGGCATAAATGAGTGCATTTACAAAGCGAGTCGAAGGATTGACCGTTGAAGAATAAAAGATGGCTGACTGAGAATAGCCTGAGTAGTTGTCATGAGCCTCACGCAATCTTTGGATAAATTCTGTTTGAGCATTGAAGGACTGGATTATAGTCTGCTGACTAAGCGATTCTTCAATCAACTGAGTCTGAATTCCCCTCGTCTCTGTTTGCTTCTGGAAGAGATGATAGGATTTCTTGGCAATAAAGCGTGAAATCACCATGGACAGTGGCGTCAACAGCAAGACTAAGAGAGTCATGAGGAGATGAATTTGGAGCATGGCTAGAATACTGACCAAAATCATCAAAACACCAATGAAAAATTGGTTAAAAATCATGGTCAAGCCAGCTGCCAACTGTTCGATGTCCGTGGTTACACGACTAACCATCTCTCCACTACCTTGCCTATCTACAAAGGCAATCGGTAAACGATGGAGCTTATGGATGATTCGCTCTCGTAAATCTCTGGTATAAGAGAAGATTAGACGATTATAGAGGAGAGGATTGGCCCATTGTACCAGAGTATTTCCTATTACCACCAAGAGCATCTGGAGAAAAATCTGCCAAAAAACTGGTGATGAACCAGCCACTAGGACTTGGTCAATGACCTGCCCAATCAGAATAGGTAGGTAAATTGATAAGCCAACTTGGGCAATAGTTCCTAGAAAGGCTAGGAAAAGGAGGAAGGGATGGTTTGCTAAATCTACGACTAAACGTTTGAGCGTCTGGTTTACAGTTTGTCGTTTCATTCTAGTCCTCCTTTCCATGTTGGGATGCATTGATTTCACGATAGACTTGACTGGATTTCATCAAGTCATCGTGCTTGCCAACAGCTAGCAACTCACCTTTTTCCAAGAGGAGAATCTGGTTCGCCATCTGGAGTGTCGAAGTCCGTTGAGAAATCAAGATTAAGCTCATATTTGGCAGATTTTCGCGGATAGCTTTCAAGAGCTTGGACTCTGTAATGGTGTCCAGTGCTGAGGTCGCATCATCTAGGATGAGAAACGGAGCCTGGCGCAAGACTGCTCGTGCGATAGACAGCCTTTGTTTTTGTCCACCTGAGAAATTTCGCCCTCCTGCTTCAACTAGAGCATCCAAGAGTCCTTCCTTATCACTGACAAAATCCTTAGCTTGCGCAATCTCCAAGGCTTGCCAGAGTTCTTGATCAGTCACTTCTTGATTTAAACCTAAAGTCAAGTTGGAACGAATAGTTCCCTTAAAGAGTTCGACCTTTTGAGGTACATAGGCAATCCAAGACCGCCACTGCTCCAAATTAAGAGGACTACGTCCATTTTGATAAAGGTCAATGTTCCCCTTGTCTACTGGATAAAGTCCAAGTAAGAGTTGCACCAAGCTTGATTTACCAGAACCAGTCCCCCCAATGATACCAAGGATTTGTCCTTGAGTCATATCAAAGGAAATGTCTCTCAGAGAAGGCTGGGCCGCATCAGGATAGGTAAAAGTCAATTCTTGGACTTGTAAAACCCGACCACTGGTAACTTGCTTTTGTTCTAATTCTGAATGGATGTTTTCGGGAGATTCCGCAAAGACCTCCTCGATTCTCTTGGCTGAGATATAGGACTGGTTGAGGGAATTGATCAGCATGGCTAGCTTGACCAATTCCACCAAAATCTGTAAGAGGTAATTGATAAGAACAATGAGAGCACCTTGACTGAGTACTCCTCCTTGAATTGAAATATAGCCTTGCCAGATAATAACGAGAAGAGTTCCATTGACAATCAGATAGGTCAGAGGTGTTAATAAACTAGACAAGAAACCTGTCTTTTCTTGTAATCTAGCATAAACTTGGTTAAGGGTTTGAAAAATCTGTAACTCTCGTTTTTCTTGACCAAAAGCACGAATAACCCGCATCCCTTGCAATTGCTGGCGCGTTTCCTGAACCAGTTGGTCCGTTTTCTTTCTGAGACTACTGTAGAGAGGATTGACCAATCGAGATAACCCTACAATGACAATGGTCAAAATGGCAACCATGACTAAGAACCAGAAAGTCAACTCAGCTGAGATTCGATAAGCCATAAAAATGGCACCAAAAACGATAATGGGCGCTCGTAAAAAGAGACGCAGGAATTGATTGATACCAGTCTGAATCTGGTAGGTATCCGAAGTCAAGCGAGTAACCAAACTAGAAGTTGTCAGACGGTCTCTGCTGTCCTTTGGCAAGGAAAGAATATGACGATAAAGATCGTTTGTCAATTCCTTAGCAAAACCTACTGCTGCCTTTGCTGAGTAAAATTGAGCTATCAAGGCCACTAAAACGCCAATTACTGCAAAGATAAGGAGCAGGCCAATCTGCATCCAGAGATGACCTTGATCTCCCTGAGGTAAAGATTGGTCAACAATCCCAGCAATCACCATGGGAACCAAGAGCTCAAAAACAGCTTCTAACAGCTTGAACAAGGGGGCTAAAATTGATTCCTTGATGTAGGGTTTGAAGTAAGATAATAGGTGTTTCATAAATCCCTTCTATTCATATTCTAGAAATGAAGAAAGTGGGAAGCCCCACTCTCTGTTTTATTTGTTTAAGTAAGGCAATAGATAGCCATATCCTGCTTTTTCCATCTCATCCTTGGCCACAAAGCGTAAAGAAGCAGAATTGATACAGTAACGGAGGCCGCCTAACTCCCGCGGTCCATCTGTGAAAACATGACCCAAGTGAGCACTGCCTGAACGAGAACGAACTTCAATTCGCTCCATTCCATGGCTCAGATCCTTGTAATAATGAATCAACTCTTTGGAAATCGGACGGCTAAAACTTGGCCAACCACAACCTGAAGCAAACTTATCCTTGGCAAAAAAGAGTGGCTCACCTGTCGTAATATCTACATAAATCCCCTCTTCAAAGGTTTGGTCATAGGCATTGGTAAATGGAGCCTCTGTAGCAGCTTCTTGTGTGACACGATAAGACTCTTCAGATAGACTGGCCTTCAACACCTCTTGACTAGGCTTTTCATAGTTTGCTGCATCAATCAATGGCTTATCAGCATCGGTCACATCGATATGACAGTAACCTGAAGGATTCTTCCTGAGATAGTCTTGGTGGTAGTCTTCAGCCAGAATGTAGTGGCGTAATTGCTCCACTTCTACTGCAATCTTTCGACCCAGCATGCGTTCCTGCTCCTGCACCACTGTGTAGATAGCTGGCAAATCTGCTTCATCCTGATAATAAATCCCAGTTCGATATTGGCGACCACGGTCATTCCCTTGTTGATTGATAGATAGAGGATCGATAACTCGGAAATAATAAAGTAAAATCTCTCTGAGTGACACTTCCTTCTCATCGTAAATCACTTGGACCGTTTCTGCATGGTCTGTTTCCTTGAGCAACTGGTAATTGGTCGTTTCGACTTGACCATTAGCGTAGCCAACACTGGTTTCTAGCACTCCAGAAATGCGTGAAAAATATTCCTCTAGGCCCCAAAAACAACCACCTGCTAGATAAATTTCTGCCATTTTTATTTCTCCTTTATCACGTTTTTAACTAATACTCTTCGAAAATCTCTTCAAACCACGTCAGCGTCACCTTACCGTATATATGTTACTGACTTCGTCAGTTCTATCTGCAACCTCAAAACAGTGTCTTGAGCTGACTTCGTCAGTTCTATCTGCAACCTCAAAACACTGTTTTGAGCAGCCTGCGGCTAGCTTCCTAGTTTGCTCTTTGATTTTCATTGAGTATAAACTTCTTTTCACAAAAAGGATATGAAACCCTCTGGTCAAGAGTTTCCCCATCCTATCTTCTATTCTTTATTTTGCTTCTACACGGACACCTTGGGTATCAACTCTCAAGTCATGCAGTTTTCCTTTGAAAGGTTGCTTTTCCAATTCTGCCTTAATTGTTGGCATCTTGTCATGAGAAGCCAGAACCATAACTGTCGGCCCAGCACCAGAAAGGTAGGTTGCATAGGCTCCATTTTCTTTGGTCACTTGCTTAATCATCGCAAATTCTCTTACCAAGTCCTGACGATAGCGCTCATGGAAGAGGTCTCCCTCGATTGCTTGCCCAGCGGTCACCATGTCTCCTGCCAACAAGGCAGCAACCGCTACATTGGCGATAGAACTTGCAGCAACAGCTTCCTTATAAGACAATTTTTTAGGCAAGACACTACGGCTGTCGCGAGTACGTAATTCATAGTTTGGAATGTAAGCTAGAAAATCACACTCTGGAAAGTCTGCTACGATAGCAGAGACTTGCCCTTCAACAGAACTTGCAATAACGAGATTACCATAAATGGCTGGAGCCACATTGTCAGGATGCCCTTCAATCTTGGTCGCTAACTGCAATTTTTCATGGTCTGATAAGTTGAGTTGACCCAGTTGGTTGGCTAGTTCAATCCCAGCAACGATAACCGAGCTGGAAGAACCCAAACCGCGCGCCAAAGGGACATCACTGGTCATTTTCAAGCGTCTTGGTTGCAAGTCTGGTACAATTTGTAAAGCTATTTTGAGCAAGAGATTACGCTCATCATGTGGAATCCATTTGCCAATCTGGTGTTCAATCAGCCACTCATCTCGTTCTTCGCAGACCTCAATTTGAAGATACTTGGTTACAGCTACACCGACCGAGTCAAAACCTGGCCCGATATTGGCACTGGTTGCAGGTACAATAATCTTCATCTTATTCTCCTAGCACCTTGAAGGTATTCAAGAGGTCGAATTCTGAAACCTTCTTCAATTCAGCTGAGACATTTTCAAGCTGGGCTTTATTAATCTTGTGTGTGATGATAACGACACGCGCCTTGTCACCCTCTTTGCCATCTTGAAGGATTTGCTTAAAGGAAATATCTTGAGCATTGAAGATTTCAGCCAACTTCAAGACCTGACCTTTTGAGTCTAGAGCCAAGATTGAGAAATAGTAGTTTGCTTTGACATCTTCAGGATTTGCCAAGACCAAGTCACGGCTATATTCGTTGAAGTCTTTGCCAATAGTACCATCATTCAAACGACGAACGATACGGACAATATCAGCTACAACACTTGTTGCAGTTGGTTTTTGACCCGCACCTGGTCCGTAGTACATAGACTCACCAATACCGATAGATTCTACAAAGACAGCGTTCATTACGCCATTCACACTAGCAAGTGGGTGCGCTTTAGGTAGGAAGGTTGGAGTCACTTCTGCAGCAATACCTGAAGAAGTTTCCTCAATAGAACCAACCAATTTCACTACGTAACCAAGCTCTTGAGCTACAGCTACGTCTTCTGGTGTGATATTGCGGATTCCCTTGTGGGCTACATCATCAAAGGCGATCTTCATGCCAAAGGCAAATTGGCTCAAAATAACCATCTTGTAGGCTGCATCAATCCCATCTACGTCATTCGTCGGATCGCTTTCTGCAAATCCTAGACGTTGTGCTTCCGCAAGAGCATCATCGTAAGACCAGCCTTCTTCCACCATCTTGGTCACCATGAAGTTGGAAGTTCCGTTGACTACTCCAAGCACGCGCGTAATTTTATCAGAAGCCAAGGAATTTGCTAAAGTACGAAGAATTGGAATCCCACCAGCAACTGCTGCTTCGTAGTAAAGTGCTACCTTGTTAGCTTGAGCGATTTCTAGCAATTCTGCGCCATGGACAGCTAAAAGGTCCTTGTTAGCAGTAACAACGTGTTTTCCAGCTTCCAAGGCACGAGTGATAAAGGTTTTAGCAGGCTCAATACGCCCCATCAATTCCACTACGATAGTAATATCCTGGTCTGATAAAATATCATCCACATTGGTTACAAAGTTAAAGTCATTCCCTGCTGCAAGCAAGCGATTTTTTTCATCTTCATCCTTGACCAATACCTTAGCAACTTTGATATCTGAATGTGCTGATTGATTGATTTTTCCTCCATTTTCCTTTAGGAGGAAAGGCACACCACTTGCAACGGTACCAAATCCCAGTAAAGCAATTTTAACTGTCATCTTTATCTCCTCGAAATTTTCTAATATAGCCATTATAACAGAATTTTGTGAAAATTCCTATTATAGTAAATCACTATTTCAGTATAAAAAGAAAAAACGAATCAGACGATTCGCTCTTCTTAAAATCTGAAAATAGCTTTCCAGAAAGGATTAGCCGATTTTTTGCAGATTGAGCACTGCATCGTGACTCATCAAGACTTGACCATACTCTTGTAAGACTGAGCGACTGATATCACTATCCTCTGCAAACTCGCGCATACGGGCCAACAGCCAAGCTGGATATGGGCTTGGATGATTTTCAATATCCACTAAAATGGTCAAATAATAGCGCTCGTTCATTTTGTAGAGTTCAGAAGTTTCCATTTCAAAAGTCACTGTCTTGGCAAAAGCTACCAAGTCAGCCAACTTAGCAAAAGAAAGGATGTAGTAGATGTAAGGTTCTTTCTTACTCTCAGCTTCTTGTTCAGCCTGCTCTTGCTCTTCTTCCTTGGCTTCAACTTGCTCAAGAGATTGAATGGCTTCGATATCATCCTTGGTTTTGTCTGCGATGCTTTTTTCCAGGGTTTTGATAAATTCATCTGGAGACATTTGAGCCAATTCTTCCATATCTGGCAAATCCGATAAGTCTTCAAAATCTAGATTTTGGTCAATCTTTGACTTGGTCACAAAGACATCTACCTTATCAGGTTTTGGAGTCACACGGAAGCTCAACATGCCTGTATCCAGAAAGCTATCAGGCATCTCTAGCTCATCCAAGATAGCATAAAAGAACTCTTCTGTTTTTTCTTGAGGAACGAGAAAGTCAGCAATCTCCATTCCACGATCCATCAAATCCTCTAAAGACATCGTGATTTTTAAAGTTGTATCACTAATTTGTTTCATTTTCATTGCTAGTAACCTCATACTTTCAGTTCTATCTATTATACTAGATTTTTACGATTTTATCAAAAGAAAATTTCTGCAGACAGATAGAAAAAGCCTTCAAAATCGGCTCTTAGCCGACTTTGAAGACCTTATACATCAGAATACTTATAATTTAAAGGTTGCTACACCGAGGATAGAACGATTTAAGTTTCTGAGAATTTGAAGACTTTGCTCAAATTTCTTATAACGAGTCACTCCGTACTCTTCAACAAGAAGGACTGTATCTCTTTCCAAAAGAGATGATACATCCTGTAAATCTACAAAATGCATTCCTTTTAAAGCTTCTTGACTCTGTTTCAATTTATCTAGGATAGCTTTATTTGAGCTAACGATGGTCAATTCCTGTCCAGTATTTTTGTATGACAAAACATCTGCTAGGTTAGCAATTGTTGTAATCTCTGTTACAAAATCAATTTGATACTGAGAAAAATCACCTACTCTATTGATTGTTGGATTAAAGAGATAAACTAACACATTTCCCATCACAACCAAAATCACACAAACCACTCCAATAACAACTAAACGAAGAATCAGATTTTTCACATTTAAGCCAAGCGCTGTTTCACCATTTGCGTTCAATTCTTTAGAGTTGATGGTTTCCAGTTTTTCAATTTTCACATTTGCATAGGCATGTTTAAATTTCTCAATCAACCCATCAATTTTTTTCTCTAACAAGTCATTGGCATCTTTACTTGATGTCAAAATTTTCACACCAACCCCTGCATCGTCAATCATATAGTAGACGGTCAATTTTTTCCACCAATAGTCATTCGTTGAATTTTTCAAGGTTGTTTCTGTCGTGTCTAATTCACTGGCAATTTTTTTCAACTCACTGGGTTCTACATCATTGAAAAGATAAGCTCCATTCAAATTACCATCAATCAATTTCCCATAAAAATCACTATAACCACCAATTTGATGATTCAAAATCGTTTTGGCCGACTCTTTTGGAGGAGTGATTTTATAGATAAGATAAGTTGAATAACTTGTTGTATCTTTGACAGTGTTTTTATTCCTAACTGCTTTAATTGTAAATGGTACAACAATGAGAGCAAATAAAGCGATGAGAGCTAAAATATTTGCTTTTCGCTTTTTATAAAGATTTGCAAACAAATCAGCTACTGAATAATGTTCAAACATGATTTTTTTCTCCTTTGTTTAGTAGATACTAGTTTTCCTTTGTAAGCATTTTTGCTACAAATATAATCACAAGAACAATTCCCCAGAATTGCATTGTAAATAAATTGAAGAAACTTTCTGAAAAGCTGCTTCTTGGCATAAAGAATAGATTATTCAAGATGAGTAGGGATAAAGCAAATAGGATTGTCCTTGAGCGATAGGCTACTTGCAGCATGGCTATAAATAATACGCCGAGTAAGAAACTAAGCAGAAAGACTCCAATCATACCATAGTCGGTATACAACTCCATGATATAACTACTTCCGATACCATGCCCTTTCAAGTATTCCTTGTTCAAGACAAGATAGGATAGATTGTGGGCATAACTATTACTATCAATAGCTAGTTCCACACTATTGGTTGTATGTTCAAAGGCTTTTCCTCCGAAAATGGCTCCCAAACTCCCCCTTGCAAAATAATCAAGAACAGGACCAAAAGTAAAATTACGGAAATCTCGGTAAGGGAGGCTACTGTTAAATAGAAAACCTCGAGCCAGAACACCAAAACTAGTCCCTTGTTTATAGATAAAGTCAAGTAAGATATCCCAGAAACCTGTATGGGAAACTTGGACATTATCCCGTACATAATTGAGTACTCCCATCGCTAACATGAGAATAGGAGAACCTACAAAAATCGCTAACTTTTCTTTAAACCCAATCCATTTTCCTTTTTCAGTTTGCTCCCGCATAAAGTAATAAACAAAAGCAAATAAAATACTTAAAATAAAGGGATTTCGTGTCCCAATTGCCAAATGAATAGTATTAGCTGCAATAAAGGAGACAAGCACTGCTGTGGCCTGCAATTTCTTTGGCTTGGTTGCCAGATACATACACATTGCATAGACCGTAAAGGTAGACAAAATGTAGGTAAAATAAGGCAGTTTACTTTCAAAATTTGCATAGTAGGCATAGTAGGAAGTCTGCAAACGATACAAGAGCCGTTCAAATAACCGAATGAAATAGAAAGGATAAGTTAGAAGAAAAACTCCTAGTGATACAAAGCGTAACCGCTTGATATAAACCTCTTTTAGAGAATTTCCTATATTTGCTACTTTTATTTTCTTCCTAGCTATGAAGTAACGAGCCAGAATGCCTCCTGTGGTCAAGCCCAGAATCGAAACCATGACAACTATAAAGGCAAAACGATAGGCTATTGGATGATAGGTATCCAAAGCACCATCCCTAAAATAATCAATGGTCGGTCTTGATACCAGAAATACAAAAATGGTTAAATAGAAAATAAAATGGATTAAGTAATACTTGATATCATTCCAACAAGCAATTAAGCTACTAACCAACAAGAACAATAAAGTAGAAAGTAAGCTAACATTATTATTATTAAACAGATACACAACTCCACTTACTAGCGTCAAGGCATAACTGACTATGGTCAAACTAAATAATAATCGTTTCCCATCAATCACTTGGTCACCCCCGTTCTAATGTAATTTTTTAGATTTTTCAATATTTTTCAGTAATAAGAATCGATATAAGGAAATATTTATGAATAGGGCCAAAGCACTAATTCTTCTCCCCTTACGGAAAATTGGATTCCTAGAAATAGCAAAGGCATGGCCTTTTAAAAAACGATGAATCTGAGAATAGGCTTCAAACTGTTTATACTGATCATCTAGCAACATCTTATCCAGAATAAAGAAGTGGGCATAGGCCAATCTGAAAAAAGCGACCTCTTTCAAGTCAGGATAGTTTTTCACAACTTCATTATAAAACTTTTGGTAGATATCAATATAGGCTAAATCCTTCTCTGCATAGGGTTTGGTCGTAATACTATCCCCTCTATGGAAATAGTAATAATAGGGTTTAGTATTAACCACATACTTCTTGGCCAACTTGATTAAATCAAAATGGTAATAGGCATCTTCGTAAATCAACCCCTTAGGAAAGGATAGGGCAGTTGCAATCTGTCTCTTGATTAGCTTATTGCAAATCGTCCCAGGTATTTTTTCACCTATGAGGTATTCCTTTAGAAATGTTTGAGAATCACAGACAAAATAGTCATCCTGATTGGCTGACTGTGGGCTTTCATCATTAGCATAGACATTCATGACACCACAGCTCGAAACATCCGCATCTTCTTGAACTAATTGCTCATATAAGCTCTGAATCATTTCTGGATGGATATAATCATCTGAGTCAATAAAAATCAGATAATCCCCGTGAGCCTGCTTCATCCCATCATTTCGTGCTTGCGACAATCCTTCGTTCTTTTTATGAAGCACTGACACCCTGTCATCTTGTTCAGCGATTGAATCACACAAGCGACCACTTTCATCTGTTGCACCATCATCAACAAGAATAATTTCCAGATTTTGATAGGTCTGCTTCTGAATGGAAGCTATCGATTTTTCTAGGTACTGCGCCACATTATAGACTGGCACAATCACACTAATTAATGCAGTTTCCATGCTACTCCTCTAATAGTTTTTCTACTTGTTCGATTTGTTTTGTAATTGTAAATTGTTGAATGAATTGGCTAGCCTCATCGACATCAAAGTTTGAGGCAGAAGTCATGTAATTAGTAATCGCCTGAGCTGCCTCTTGATTGCTCTCAATGATTTGTCCAAATCGTCCTTCTTGGGATAATTCCTCAGCCCCTCCAACGTCCGTAGAGATAAAAGGAAGTCCCAGACTCAAGGCCTCCACATACACTCCAGGAAAACCTTCTTGTTTAGACATAGACAAGAGAACTTTCGTCTGAGATAGATACTGATAAGGATTTTTTTGATAACCAAGGAAATGTACATAGTCCTCAATCCCATACTCTTTGACTCGTTTTTTCAGTTCCTCTTCCATATCACCAGCCCCGATAAAATAGAGATGATAGTTTTTTCCCTCTTGGTGTAATAATCGTATCACTTCCACTACACGGTCAGAACCCTTATTTTCCTCAATCCGTCCGATAGTACAGATACTTTGAGGAGCAATCTCGATATCGATCTTCTCTTGAGATTTTTCTAGAATAGTCTGAAAATCATATCCATTGTAGATTGTCTGTAATTTAGAAGCATAATCTGGATAAACTTCCTTAATAGAATTGCTGGTCTTTTTTGAAATCCCTACAATTGTATTCGCAGCATCCAACTGGCTTCTATGTGATTCTCTTTTAGAGCTATCCTTAAGAAGTTCTTCAATACTTCCATGAATCCAAGATATCTTCTTGACTTCTCTTCTTTTAGAGAACAACAGTGGTGGATTCATAATGGTAAAAGAAACTTCAACATCATAATCATCTTTTACAAGCAAACGACGAGCCAGTCTTGGAAAATAAATTCTCATTCTCCACAAAAAAGCTCGTAACCATCTGGTTTGGCGATAATCTTGAAGGGATTTTAAAATGCGTACATGCTTTGGAACAGATTCATATCCCTTGTCAAAGTGCTCCATTTCAAGAATATCAATATCATACTTTTCTGGATCCAGATTTGAAACAATGGTTGATAGAATCTTCTCTGCACCACCTCCAAGAGAAAAAGACCACATAAAAAATAAGATTTTTTTCTTAGCCACCATATTCTCCCTTGTATTCTGTATAAGACTTATCCATATCAGCGATGACAACATCATGATGCGGTACCTGCTTGTCTGCTGGTGGAGGCGTCATATAATCCCCAAAAGCAGTTCTGAGATAGACATCATAGCCGATTGGAATAGGCATCTTTGTTCCTTCAAATGGCAAGAAAAGATTGTCTTCAAAAGATGTGATTGGGTACTTGTTTCTCATGTAGCCAGGACCTGAGCATAATTCTGTAATGCCATCACAATCAGCCAAATCATACTTAGTCATTTCTTTCTCAGCTTTTTTCCAGATGCGATAACGGAGAGATTTTGGAGTCAAACCCAGTAAAATGCGACTTCCCCATTTCATGAGAGCACCATGCTTTTCTGGAATAGTTTGCGCACAAAAGAGTGAATAAATCAAGGCCCAACGAACCTGTTTTTTCCGCTCAGCTGGATTTTTCGGATAATAATCCAAAGGCAAAACATCCAAGGTCAGACCATGTGGCAAATCTAAATCCTGCTGATAAGGCTTGATACAGGTGGTTTCCTTGTCACGAATGGTAATAAAAAGATTACGATCAACAAAATCCTTGTGACTCTTTGACAAGAAATAACGTTCATCTGCATAACGAGGCCATAATTCTGCTAATTTCTCATAATCTTTACGAGGCATAAAAAAGTCTAGGTCGTCGTCCCAAGGAATAAATCCCTTGTTTCGAAGGGCACCAATAGCGCCTCCGCCACAGAGATAACAGAGCAAATCATGTTCTTTACAAAAGGCCACAAAATATTCAGCCATCTCCAGACTACGAGCCTGAATTGCTTTTAAATCAGTCATATTGTTCATTATTCTTTCTATCGTATCGTTTCATTATACCACAAACAAGGGGTGAAAATCTATTGCAGACTGTAAAAAATCAAAGCCTGACTGCTATCCAAATAGCTATCAAACTTTGATTTTTCTGTCTTATACTCTTCGAAAATCTCTTCAAACCACGTCAGCTTCACCTTGCCGTAGGTATAGGTAACTGACTTCGTCAGTCTTATCTACAACCTCAAAACTGTGTTTTTAGCAGCCTGCGGCTAGCTTCCTAGTTTGCACTTTAATTTTCATTGAGTATTATCTTATCTCAAGCCCATTTGAGCGAGCTTGGTTTGATATTTGTTTTGATCAACCAGCAAGCCCAAGCCTCCATAAACATCATAGGCATCTACCCAGTCACCCAGTTCTGGAATCGTCAATTTTTCAATACCATTTTTTGCTCCATCCAAAACAGATAAACCGTTTGTTAGGAGGAAAGTATAGGGTACGTTGGTTGAGGTCATAGCAAAAACCTTTCCAAGAGCTTCAGAACCAGTGAAAAGTTTAGTGGGATCTTTAATTTGCTCTAAAATTGCTGTTAAAACTTGTTGCTGTCTTTTTGTACGGCCGTAATCCGCCTCATCATCATCACGGAAACGAGCATAATTGAGCAGGGTCGAGCCATTCATCTGCTGTTTTCCGACTTTAATGGTTTGGGTTGGAGACTCAGTCTCGGTAGCGTATAAATCATCTCCGACTGTAGCTTCTGTTAGGGGACGCCCATTCAATGTTGAAAATTGAGCATCAATCGTCACCCCATCAGGGAAAAGCGTGTCAATCGCTGTGGCAAAGGCCTGGAAATCAACCAAGGCGTAGTACTTAATGTCCAAGTCAAAATTATCTTTCAAGACTTGGCGAACCATTTCTGCCCCTTTTTGCCCCTCTTGTTCTCCTAACTCGTAGGCTACGTTTAACTTGTTATCTGTCTGTTTTCTACCATTAATCACTTGACTATAACCATCTATATAGACCAAATTATCACGCATGAAACTGACTAGCTTCATTTTCTTATCTGAGCCCCCGACATTTAATACCATAATAGAGTCAGTTCGTGTCTCAACACTGTTCTGGCCGATTCGACCATCAGTACCCATGATTAAAATATTAACTCCATCTCTAGTGTCCTGACCATTAAAGACTTCTACTTGAGCTGCCCGGGCATCAGCAGTTTTCTTTGCGCTAGCATCTTGGTAACCACGCAAAAACATGAATACCATGGCCAAAGCCACACAGACCAAAAGTGAAAAAATCACCATAAAAATTCGTTTAAGACGGAGCTTCCGTCTTTTCTTTTTTGGAGGGAAAGAGAGTGTTTGTGATTTGGATTGTGAGCGACTCCGGTTCGCATAGCTTGGTAAGTCAACCTGCTCTTCTCTTTCTTGTTCCAAGCTAGAGCTACTATTTCCCCTAGCAAGAGTTAGCTTTTCTTGCAAATAGACAAACTCATTTTTTTCTCTCTCATTGAGATAGTGAATATTTTTTAGCAAATAATCATAACGCAACTGCTCATGATGACTTAAGGGATTTTCTTTACTCATCTTCTCTCCTTTCCATGGTCTGATATTGGATAAATAGGATAGGCACCCAGAATTTTATACTGGATTCCAATCGCTTCTAATTCTTTTTGGGCAAAGTGGACCAAGTCCTTATCGGTATAATCCACATCGATAATGAAAAAGTATTCACCCAGTGCTGTCTTGAGTGGACGACTTTCAATTTTTGTCAAGTCAATTCCTCGCCAAGCAAAGGTCGACAGGGCCTTATAAAGTGCACCTGGAAGGTTGTCAGGTAATGTCAAGGCCAAACTCATCTTTTCAGTTTGTGCTTGCAAGGGAATACTAGGCTTTTCAGCTCCTAGAAGCCAGAAACGTGTGAAATTGGCTTCCATTTCCTGAATATCCTCGGCAATCAGTTCCAATCCATATTCTTCAGCAGAACTTCTAGGTGCAATTGCTGCAAAGGGCTGATCTGGATGTTCGGAAATAAAACGGGCCGCATAAGCTGTACTAGCTGTTACCTCGATTTGAGCCTCTGGATATTGTTCATCGATGAATTTCTTTCCTTGAGCCAAGGCCTGTGGATGTGAAAAAATCTTTTCAATCTTAGTATGGCCTGGAACCACCATCAACTGCTGATGAATAGGCTGAACGATTTCTGCTACTGCTTGGATGTGAGCCTGATGAAAAAGATAGTCCAAGGTTTCATGAACACTACCCTCAATAGAATTTTCAACTGGCACCACAGAATAGTCCACTAATCCTTGCTCATAAGCCTTGATGACATCTGTAATGTTGGCAAAAGCCTGCAATTCCTCATGAGGAAAAGCTGTCTGCACAACGTGGTGTGAAAATGATCCTTTGGGACCTAGATAAGCAATTTTCATCTTAGTTCCTCTATAATTTCCTCTGGGCTTAGCTTGGTCACATCCAAAACCCGACTAGCCACTTCCTCATACCAAGCCTGTCTTTCTTGAAAAATAGCTACTAGTTCTTCCTTGCTATTATTTAGAAAAAGCGGTCGCTGATTGTCCTTATCAGCTGCGATACGTATGTAGAGGGTTTCAAAATCTGCTTTCAGGTAGATGTTATCTGTATTAGTCTTGAGTAAGTCACGATTTCTCTGAGAAATAACCACTCCTCCTCCAGTTGACACGACTTGGTCTCTTTGTAATAAATCAGCTAGGACTTCTGATTCTACCTGACGAAAGGCTGCTTCTCCCTTTTCAGCGAAAAAATTCGCAATGGACATACCTAGGCGCTTCTCAATCAGAGCATCCATATCAAGGTAATTAGGGTCCAAGCCTCTTGCAATAGTCGATTTTCCAGCCCCCATAAACCCTAATAACACCTTAGCCATGAATCAAGCTCTCCAAATCATCAAAGAAACTAGGATAGCTGGTATTGATGGCTTCTGCACGGTCAAGCTCCACCTCTCCATCTGCAACCAAGAGGGCTGCGATAGCTGTCATCATGCCGATACGGTGGTCACCAAACGTATTGACTCTAGCACCGTGAAGAGCTGATTTCCCTTTGATAATCATCCCATCTGCCGTAGGAGTAATATCTGCTCCCATACTATTTAAGGCGTCTGCCACAACCTGAATACGGTCTGTTTCCTTGACCTTGAGCTCCTCAGCATCCTTGATAACTGTTACACCTTGGGCTTGAGTCGCAAGCAGGGCAATAATGGGCAATTCATCAATCAATCGTGGAATCAAAGCGCCACCAATCTCTGTTCCTTTCAAGTCAGAAGACTCAACAATCAAGGTAGCAGATTTAGCGACTGGATCGATTTCAGTTATTTCCAATTTTCCACCCATGGCACGAATGACATCAATAATACCGGTGCGAGTTTCGTTGATCCCCACATTCTGCAGCACTAGACGAGAATTTGGAGCAATCAAACCTGCGACTAACCAAAAGGCTGCACTGGAAATATCTCCTGGTACGACCACCTTCTGTCCTGTCAATTTTTGTGGCCCCTGGACTGTGATTTTCTTACCATCCACACTTAAATGACCACCAAATTGTTGCAACATATCTTCAGTATGATTACGGGTGTACTCTTTTTCGATAATAACTGACTCCCCCTTAGCTTGTAAGGCTGCAAACATCAAGGCTGACTTGACTTGGGCAGAGGCAATTGGCAACTCATAATGAATAGGTCTTAGGTTTTTCGTCCCTTTTAAGCGAAGGGGAGGCAAGTCTCGTTCAGTTTGCCCTGAGATGCTGACGCCCATTTTTTTCAGTGGAAGGGTCACACGGTCCATAGGACGTTTGGAAAGACTATCATCTCCAAACATCTCTACTTCGAAATCTGCACCAGCAAGGACACCTGAAATCAGGCGAATCGAGGTGCCAGAATTTCCCATATTAAGGGCATTTTGCGGCGCTTTTAAGCCAGCCATGCCTACACCTTGAACGGTAATAACCCCATCTTTATCCTCAATTTCAACACCAAGGTCACGAAAAACCTGCATGGTCGAAAGAACGTCTTCACCTCGCAGAATATCATAAACCTTGGTCTCACCCTCAGCCAAACTTCCAAAGATAATGGAACGGTGGCTGATAGACTTGTCACCTGGGACGCGGATACTACCATGTAAATGGCGAATGTTTGTTTTTAGTTTCATACTGGACCTCATACTTGCAATACTTTTACCTATTTTATCATAAAAAGCCAGAAATTCCTTAAAAATTCCTGACTTTAGGATAGTTCTTTTCTTATTTCAGCAATTCTGAAACTGGTTCGAAAACAATTTTTTCAATGTCAGAAAGGTAAATGGCCAATTGTTGTTGCTTGGTAAAGAATTCTGACAAGAGGCTATTTCCTTGAATCTGTTTACCAAAGCCTTCCATCTTAGCTTGAAAGGACGCATCTGGCATTTGACCTGTCTGTGCTAGTTTTTGAATTTCCTCTTGAAAGGCAAGATATTCTGTAAAGATTTTGCTTGCCTCAGCATCTGCTGCAATCGCATCTTTAGCTGCTTTAACAGCCTTGTATTCTGGTAATCCGCGTAGACCGCGACTGAGTTCGTTTGCACTATCGTAAATATTTGACATGTTCTTCTCCTTATTTAATGACGACTGTATAGTCGGTATTTTTTGTTATGAGATGCTCGGCTCTTTCCAAGTCTTGAGCATTTTTAAATGAAATTTGTAGGATTCCGTGAATATCCTCACGATTTTCCTCGTTGATGTGGATGTTAACCAAGGAAGTCCCACGTAGCAGTTCCAAAATCCGCAGGATGACATCTTCTTCATCAGGAACGTCAACATAGAGGTCGTAAGAGCTATCCACACCACCACGCTTATGGATTTCCATGGTCTGGCGTTGTTCACGCGCTTGGTTAAAAAAGTTCCAAATTTGCTCTTCATCTCCCTTACTAATGGCCTGACCAATCGCTTCCAAACGTTCCTTGAAATCCTCAATTCTATCCAGAATGGTCTCGCTATTGGACAAGAGAATGGAGGTCCACATTCCTGGCTCGCTTTCCGCAATTCGGGTCATATCTCGAAAACCACCTGCCGCAAAGCGCCTTGCCATCTCATGCTCTTGAGCATAGACCGCAGTCTGCTCCATGAGACTAGAAGCCAAAATATGAGGAAAATGGCTAATCTGAGAAGTGACACGATCATGCTCCTTGGCATCAATCTCGATAAAACGAGCATGAAGACCTGAAAGCAGATCCTTCATTTCCTTAAGCGTGTCCTGACTTGTCAGGCTTGAAGGTGTAAAGATATAATAGGCATTTTCAAAAAGATTGACATCTGCCGAAGCAGCCCCTGTCTTGTGACTACCAGCCATGGGATGGGCCCCGACAAAGCGAACAGACTTGCCAGCCAAATACTGCTCCGCCGCATCCACAATGGTTGACTTGGTCGAACCAGCATCTGAAATAATAACGCCTTCTCGCAAATCCAAATTGGCCAACTCCTTAATGAAAGCAATAGTTTGTTTGATTGGCAAGCTGAGGATAATGACATCTGCCAAAGGAGCAAAACTAGCAAAATCATCCGTTGCACGGTCAATCATGCCTTCTTTCAAGGCGATGTCTCTCGAAGCTTGACTACGATTATAACCTAAAATTTCATAATCTGGATGATCGCGTTTGATACCAAGTGCCATAGAGGCTCCAATCAACCCAAGACCTGCGATATAGATTGTTTTTGCCATAGGAACTCCTTAATAGTTCTTTGTATAGTCTCGGTGTTTGGCTACCGCTTCTTTTAGTTCCTCAAGATTATCTGATGAGAATTTTTCGAGGATTTCTTGCGCCAGAACCGTTGCTACAACTGCTTCCATGACCATTCCTGCAGCTGGAAGAGCAGTCGGATCACTTCTCTCCACGGTTGCCTTGTAAGGTTCGTGGGTTTCGATATCCACACTCATAAGAGGTTTATAAAGAGTAGGAATGGGTTTCATAACCCCACGAACAACGATGGGTTGCCCATTAGTCATACCACCTTCAAAACCACCTAGATTATTGGTACGGCGAGTATAACCGTCTTCTTTAGACCAGAGAATTTCATCCATAACTTGGCTGCCTTTACGATAACCAGCCTCAAAGCCAAGACCAAATTCCACCCCTTTAAAGGCATTGATAGAGACAACAGCTTGAGCCAATCTTGCATCCAATTTTCTATCCCATTGGACATAGGAACCAAGACCAACTGGAACGCCTCCGACGACTGTCTCCACAACCCCACCGATGGTATCACCATCACGTTTGATTTGGTCAATATAGTCCTTGATTTCCTGTTCTCGTTCTTGGTTGACAATAGAAACTTCAGACTGGGCAGCTCTTTGCTTAATTTCAGCGACTGTCAGATTTTCAGGAACATCGATTTCCTTGCCACCAAAGACCACGACATGGTTGGCAATCTCCATATCCAGCTCAGCCAAGAGACGTTTGGCTACTGCACCAACTGCCACCCGCATGGTGGTTTCACGAGCTGATGAACGCTCCAAAGAATTTCGCAAATCATCAAAACGGTACTTAATCCCCCCAACCAAATCGGCATGACCTGGGCGAGGATGAGTAATTTTCCGCTTGCTTTTAAGGCGGTCTTCAATGTCCTCCGCAGACATGATGTCCAGCCATTTCTGGTGGTCCTTATTGATGACATCCATAGTAATAGGCGCCCCTGTCGTCTTCCCGTGGCGAACGCCCGAAGTAAAGACAACCTGGTCACTCTCAATCTTCATACGACCACCACGACCGTAGCCACCCTGACGGCGTCTAAGGTCCTCATTGATATCCTCAGCTGTCAATGGAAGTCCAGCTGGAATTCCCTCAATAATAGCTGTTAGACGGGGGCCGTGTGATTCTCCTGCAGTTAAATATCTCATACACTCTCCTTATTTTACCAAGTAGTCTTTCATCTCTTCCAGAGAAACTGGATGAATGGTCGCTGAACCAAGCTCTGGCACCAAGACCAATTTCAAGGTGTTACCACGCGCTTTCTTGTCATGAGTAAGAGCCTGATAAAGCTTGTCAACTTCCCAATTTTCATAGTCAACAGGCAAGCCGAATTTCTGACACATCTCTGTGATAGATTGGGTAATGCCAGCTGGCATGAGGCCTTTTTCCTCAGCAATCTTGGAAATCTGTACCATTCCCATGGCAACAGCCTCTCCATGCATGACCTTGCCATAACCGGCAGTCGCTTCGATGGCATGGCCAATAGTGTGGCCAAAATTGAGGTAAAGACGAATACCATTGTCCAACTCATCTTCAACCACCATCTTGCGCTTCACCTGACAAGAATGTTCAATCAAGGTCTCTGCATGTTCCAAAATGCTCTCAACAGAACCATTCAGCCCCGTCAAGAGAGCCCACAGTTCTGGATCCTCAATCAAGCCATACTTGATAACTTCACCCATCCCTTCAATCAACTCTCTTTTTCCGAGGGTTTCAAGAACAAGTGGATCAATCAGAACCCCATCTGGTTGGGCAAAGGTCCCCACCATATTTTTAGCAAATGGTGTGTTAACGCCTGTCTTTCCACCGATAGAAGAATCAACCTGAGCTGTCAAACTAGTCGGAATCTGAACAAAGTGAATACCCCGCATATAGGTAGAGGCTACAAATCCAGCCAGGTCCCCAACAACGCCACCACCAAGAGCAACGATTCCATCGCTACGAGTCAGACCTTGCTTGACTAGAAATTCATAGACTTTCTGAACAGTAGTTAAATTCTTTCTTTCTTCACCTTCTAAGAAATCAAAAACAGCTACCTGAAAACCAGCATCTTCTAGGCTGAGCTTGACCTTCTCTGCATAGAGAGAGGCTACATGGTTATCTGTCACAATGACTACCTTTTGCGGTTGCCAGAGTTCTCGCAACCACTGACCAGCCTGGGCCATACAACCTTTTTCAATCTGAATATCATAAGGATGATGAGGAATATCGATTCTGATTTTCATAGGAGAGTCTCCCTTTCTTTATTGGTATTTTTCTGTTAAAGACTGCCAAATCTCTTCTGTCGGCATTTCCTTGCCTGTCCACAGTTGAAAAGCTTCTGCAGCTTGATAGAGCAACATTCCCAGACCATTGACTGCTGGATTGCCCTGACTTCTAGCCCATTTCAAAAACGGTGTTTCAAAGGGTTGGTATATGATATCTGCAACTAAGAGAGTTTCTGGTAAGACTATGTTTTCAGGAACAGGAGAGGATTGGCCATCCATGCCCACACTGGTGGCATTAACTAGCAAATCCGACTCGGCAATCCTTGCTTGCAGTTCAGAAACATACTCTAAAGCACACAAATCCACTTTAAAACCTGTCTGCTCCTGTAACTTGTCTAGGTAAGGTCTTGTTTTTTCCATAGAAACGGAACGAACAAAGACCGAAATCTGACTGACGCCATCCAAAATAGCCTGTGCCAAGATTGATTTAGCCGCACCACCTGCACCCAGCAGGGTCATCTTTTTACCTGAAATTGTAAAAGAAGGCAAGCACTTAAAAAATCCCTTGCCATCTGTATTATATCCAATTAAATTGCCATTCTCATTGACAACCGTATTAACCGCACCAATCAAGCGCGCTTCATCGCTCAGCTTATCCAAATAAGGAATCACCTGCTCCTTATAGGGCATGGACAGATTGATGCCAAACATCTGGTAGCGACGAATATTGGCCACTGTTTCTGCCAAGTCACTCGCTTCAATCTCCCAAGCCACATAAGCACCGTTGGTAGCTGTCGCCTCAAAGGCTCTATTGTGGATGAAGGGAGAAATAGAATGCTTAATAGGATTGGCAACAACTGCAGCTAAACGTGTATAGCCATCAAGCTTCATCCAAAATCTCCCTGATTTTTTTCATGCTAGCTAGAGAAATCTGCCCAGGGGCACTAACCTCATCCAGACTGGCAAAAGACCAACTCGAACCAGTCACATCCGCAGTGATACGAGAGACCTTGCCCACCTTACCCATAGAAATGGTCACATATTCCTGTTCAGGATTGAGGGTTTTAAAGCCTCGTGTATAGTTCATCAAGTCTAAGACATCCTGCTCCGTGTGAGCCATCACCGCAACCTTAACAAGTTTTGGATTTAGGATCGTCAACTCTGATAAGATTTCCATCATGTTCTCAGGTGTTTCTTGGAAATTATGGTAACTCAAAACAAGATTTGGGAAGTCCAGCATTTCCTCAAAAACATCCTTGTAGCTATAGTACTCAAAATCAATATAGTCTGGTTGATAGAATTGCGCAACTTCCTTGATTAGATGGATATACTCTTCTGGAGAAAGGTCGATTTCTCCACCTTCGGAGCGAGTTCGTAGCGTGAAAACCAACTCACGGCCTGCGAATTTTTCAAAAATGGCTGGAGCTACCTGCAAAATCGCTTCTTTAGGCAGATAGTCGGCACGCCATTCAATGATGTCGGCATCCAGGTACCTCGTGGCATCCAGAGCCTGAGCCTCCTCTAAACTTCTTGGCATTACTGAAACGATTAATTTCATTTACTAACCTTCATACTAATCACCTTGAGGTAATTACTACTTTCATCTTTTTTATTATAGGCAAAATCTGCTGGAAGACCATATTTGTTTAAAATCTGGTAACTTCTTCCTGCAAAGCCTTTATCAATTTGTTCTGTAAATTTCTGACGGGAAACATTGGCAGCATTGGTACTGGCAATGATAATCCCTCCCGGATTTAAAATCTCAAGACTCTGGGAAATCAACTTGTGATAATCCTTGGCCACAGAGAAAGTTTGTTTTTTATTCCGAGCAAAGCTAGGCGGATCTAGGACAATCACATCGTAGGTCAAGTCTTTGCGTTTGGCATATTTGAAATACTCAAAGACATCCATGACTATAAAACGATGCTCGTCTGTGCTGAGCCCATTTGCCTGAAAATGCGCTTGAGACAATTCTCGTGAACGTTTGGCTAGATCAACAGAAGTTGTCTGGCTAGCTCCTCCCATGGCCGCAGCTACTGAAAAAGCCGCTGTGTAGGAAAACATATTGAGCAAGGATTTACCCATAGCCAAGCCGTCAACTAAACTACCGCGAACCTCATGCTGGTCTAGGAAAATTCCTGTCATCAAGCCATCATTCATAAAGACTTGATACAGGACACCATTTTCTAAAACAGTGAAAAAGTCAGGTGCTTCTTGACCATAAACATGGGCAGATTCATAGTCAAAACCCTTAAAGCGGATTTTCTCATAAGCCCCTAAAACCTCAGGGAAAACCTGTCTAAAGGCTTCTGATATAGTCTGACGAATCTGATAAACATAAGAGTTATACCAAGAAAAGACGGCGTAGTCGCCATAAAGGTCCACTGTCAGACCCCCAAAGCCATCTCCCTCTTGATTAAAGAGACGAAAGGCAGTTGTCAAATCATCTTGATAGTAGGCGTTTCTCTTTTCTTTGGCTTTTCTAAACAACGTTTCAAAGAAAGTTTGATTGAAGGCCACCTTGTCTTTGCTGACAAACCAGCCCAAGCCCTTGTTTTGCTGAGAAAGGTAGGCAGTCCCAAGAAAGTTTCCTTCCTGACCCTGCACCTCTACTTCCTGATCCTTAAGATTGACATTCTCAAGATCACTGGCTTCTAGTAAAACTAGCCCCTTAGCAAGCTTCTTTTCAACCCTTTTGCTGACTCTTATTCTATTCATAACTACCATTATATCAAACTTTTAGACAATTCTCAAAAAAGAAACTACCCTTGCTTTTTTACTCTTCTTTTAAAAAATGGTATACTAGACTTCCTGCAAAACTAGGAAGTAAATGTGTAAGAATCACAATAAAAAATGCTCTTCCATCTTGGAGGAGCATTTCTTTTTATCAACGAAAATCAAATAGCAAACTATGAAACTAGCCTCAGGTTAACTGTGAGATTATAGGTAGAGAGGTTGAATCAGCAATATGTGTCTGTCAAATTTAGTGACAAAGGTAGTAGAAGAAAGATGAAGAAATAAATCTGCTTCAATAGGTATCTGGAAAATTTGATTTTATAGAGAAGCCTTTTGTTACAAACTCAATATACTATCAATAAATAATATTATAGAAACAACAATAATTATAATTTCACCTATCTGCATCATTCTATTTCGAACTCTAAATATATGTTCTATCAAAAATACTTGGATCACACACATTATAGGAATTAACGTTTTTGAAATTGAAAAATATCCCAATAAATAAACTATAAACAACAATAATAGAACTATATTATATTTCTTATTCAAAACATTCCTCCCTATATTTTTGATTACCAATCTTAATCATTTACAACTACATTCTAACAAACTATAAAAGCGTTTGTCGAATTGAATTTATCAAGCAAGCAACCAACTATCTCATCTTTTTTCTATTTCTGCCAATATGCGTGACAGGTAGTAATGATAGCCAAAAATAGCAAGAGCAAGCAAGACGATAAGAGCTCCTACTCCCAAGCTGATGGCAAGGATAGTGGAGAGAGACTGAACCAAGAATATGCTCCCAATTACAAGGGCCATCAGGATTGCACTATAAATAAACAATAAAACTATGGCGACTATGCCATTTGAACGATTCACCAGGTCCGTAATGCTACTCCAATTGGTTGACAGATTTTTAACGTCCTTAAAGTAATGGTGGCAAGAAAGGATGACACTGGCAAGGATCCATGCCACAATAAGGTAAATCATCGAAATGATGGGCAAGCCTAGATATAGAGAAAGACCAAGCAAAGTCAGAACTGGTAAAAAGGACTGGACAGCATATATAATCCAAAATTTCACTTTCACATAACGAGCAAAGTCAAAGGGTAAACTCTTAAGAAAATCAACATTTTCCCTCTCCAAGGACAAGGCAATTGAATGCAGGCTGGTGATATTGTTATTGACAACTGCTATAAAGAGAGCTATAAAAAACAAGGGTAACCAGTATGGAGGATGAATGTCTGGAACTATCTGAGAATCTCGGATTTTGGAAATCAGACTGATCATCATGAGATAAGGAAGGAAAGCACTTGTAAAAAGCACTGTAATCACGCCAGTCCCCTGTCCCAAGAGGGTGAGGTGGTAGCGTAAAACCATACGGAAAAAGCCCTTTTTAGTAGTTGAAATCCTCTCCTTGCTGCGACGTTCTTTTTTGACCTTCTCCTCACTGTTAAGCAGGATCACGTCATAAAAACGAGGAAGGACCTTCTTTTTGGTCAGGTAAAGCAAGAAAACAGTTAAAGCTATCCAAGCGAGCAGACCCAATATGGCTTCTATTGAAAAAGGCTCCACTGCTATTTTGTAAAAGATATGAAGAGGATAAAGGAGAAATGGAATGTCTCTAACTTTGTCAACAATACTTCCAAAAGTCGACTGTAGAAAGAAGACAAATATTAAAGGTATGAGAACTCCTATCCCAATCATCACATTCGAAAAAATAGACTGATACTTTCTGAAGACCCTAGTTTGAGCCAAGAAATGCACTGCCACTACCATCACTAGAGCCACAGAGACAAATAATAAGGTCAAGGACAGTAGCATCAAAGGCAAACCCAGCCAAAGAGAAGGAGCTAGACTAATATAGAGGGCTAGAAAATAAGCTAGGATTGGTACAATTCCAGTTAGAGCTGGCAAGAGGACAGACAGACCTTTGGCCATTATAATCTCTGATTCTTTAAAGGCATAGGGCCTATAGGAGGCCAGGTCCTTACTCTCATAAAATACATTGTAAAATGCAGTTAAAGAAGTTGAAAAGGCCAGCACCAGTAAAATAGCAACCATCGAGCTAAAATAAATAGGCATTCCCTCAAAAGGAAAATGAATGGCTATATTACTAAAACAGATGAGCATCAAGAGACTGGAAAAAATGTAAGAACTTAGGACTCTAGCGGAAACATTTACTTTTTTCCCAGGATTCTTAGCCTGCTTCTTTCGTAGATTAGCCAGATTAGCTTCTTGAGATGAATAAAGGATATTGATATCAACTAATTTTTTAATGACCTTGAGACGCATCCGCAACCTCCTCTTTTCTACCAGCAAGACTAAGGTAGATACTTTCCAAAGACTGGTCTGGGTAATCTTTTCTCAAGTCCTCTACACTACCACAATAAATCAAATGCCCCTTTTTCAAAATGGCAATCCGATCACAGACTTGCTCGGCTACCTCTAGGACATGAGTTGAAAACAAGACCGTCTTCCCTTTTTGTGCATGTTCCTTCATCATCTGTTTCAAATCAAAGGCAGCCTGGGGATCCAAACCAGTCAAGGGTTCGTCCAAGACCCAAATATCAGGATCAGACAAGAGTGCCCCGATGACAAAAACTTTCTGACGCATTCCATGAGAAAGGGTTTCAATAACCTGATAACGATTTTCAGCAAAATCAAAAACGTTCAATAGCCTAGCTAGACTAGTCTCCAAGTCAGAGCTAGTCAGATCATAGGATGAGGCGATCAATTCCCAAAATTCATTGGCCGTTAAACGTAAAAATAAGTCAGGCGAGTCTGCTACGTAGCCAATCTTTCGTTTGATCGCCAAGCGATTTTCCGATAACTCCTGACCATCTACCAAAATACGACCACTGCTGGGTGAAATGATACTGACTAGGGATTTTATGGTGGTCGATTTTCCAGCCCCATTATGACCAATCAAGCCCATAATCTCTCCATTTTCAATCTGCAAATTGAGATTACTCAAGGCCTCTTTATCACCATACAACTTACTAACATTTTGAAATTCAATCATGGGATGACTCCTATCTTTATCTGTATTATACATCGCTATACTAGCACTTTGATACAAAAAAATCAATACTTTATTTTAAGTAGTTAAAATAGTTTCCTTCTATCTTACGCAAACGTTTGCGCCAAGAGATACTTTATGATAGAATAAAGAACAAGATTGACAAGTAAGAGGAAACATCATGCAAAATCAAACACTCATGCAATACTTTGAATGGTATCTGCCCCACGACGGTCAACACTGGACGCGTCTGGCTGAAAATGCTCCACACCTAGCTCATCTGGGGATCAGTCACGTCTGGATGCCACCAGCCTTCAAGGCAACCAACGAAAAAGATGTCGGCTATGGGGTCTATGACTTATTTGACTTAGGAGAGTTCAACCAAAAAGGGACTGTCCGCACCAAGTATGGTTTCAAAGAAGACTATCTTCAAGCCATTCAAGCCCTTAAAGCACAGGGAATTCAACCTATGGCCGATGTAGTTCTCAACCACAAGGCTGCTGCCGATCACAGGGAAGCCTTTCAGGTCATCGAAGTTGATCCTGTAGACCGTACAGTTGAACTTGGAGAACCCTTCACCATCAATGGCTGGACTAGTTTTACCTTCGATGGTCGCCAAGATACCTATAATGGCTTCCACTGGCATTGGTACCACTTCACCGGTACAGACTACGATGCCAAACGCAGTAAATCTGGGATTTATCTGATCCAAGGGGACAACAAGGGCTGGGCTAACGAGGAATTGGTCGATAACGAAAACGGAAACTACGACTACCTCATGTATGCCGACCTAGACTTTAAACATCCTGAAGTCATCCAAAACATCTATGACTGGGCTGATTGGTTCATGGAAACGACTGGTGTAGCTGGTTTCCGTTTGGATGCCGTTAAGCATATTGACTCTTTCTTTATGCGCAACTTCATCCGCGATATGAAGGAAAAATACGGTGACGATTTCTATGTTTTTGGTGAATTTTGGAACCCAGACAAGGAAGCCAATCTGGACTATCTCGAAAAAACGGAAGAACACTTTGACCTTGTCGATGTTCGTCTCCACCAGAATCTCTTTGAAGCCAGTCAAGCTGGCGCAAACTATGACCTTCGTGGCATTTTCACAGATAGCCTGGTTGAACTCAAGCCTGACAAGGCTGTGACTTTTGTCGACAACCACGATACCCAACGAGGACAAGCCCTTGAGTCTACCGTTGAAGAATGGTTCAAGCCAGCAGCCTATGCCCTCATTTTGTTACGCCAAGACGGCCTTCCATGTGTCTTTTACGGAGACTACTATGGGATTTCAGGGCAGTATGCTCAACAAGATTTCAAAGAAATCCTTGACCGCCTCCTAGCCATCCGAAAAGATTTGGCCTATGGAGAACAAAATGACTACTTTGACCATGCTAACTGTATCGGTTGGGTACGTTCAGGTGCTGAAAATCAATCCCCAATCGCAGTCTTGATTTCAAATGACCAAGAAAACAGCAAGTCAATGTTTGTCGGTCAAGAATGGACTAATCAAACCTTTGTAGATTTACTTGGTAACCACCAAGGTCAAGTTACAATTGATGAGGAAGGTTATGGACAATTCCCTGTCTCAGCTAGATCCGTAAGTGTCTGGGCAGTCAATACCATCTAATAGCTCATAATAACCAAGCTAGGTCCAAGCGGATTTGGCTTTTTTGTAGTCAAAAAAGACCTACCCAAATGGATAGATCTTTACTTGATTACAATTTACCTGCTACTGCATCCAATAATTCTTGGATCTTAGCTTGGTTGCTTCCTCCTGCCATGGCCATGTCTGGTTTACCACCACCACGTCCATCGATGATTGGTGCTAATTCTTTGACAAGGTTTCCTGCATGAAGGTCTTTTGTCTTGCTTGCTACAAGGACATTGACTTTGTCACCGATAGCGGCAACTAGGACAAGAAGATCAGAGTAGTCTTTTTGTTTCCAGTTATCTGCAAAAGTACGAAGGGCACCGGCATCGGATACAGACACTTGACTAGCAATGTAACGATGACCGTTGACTTCCTTAACATCTTTGAAGATATCGCCTGCGGCTGCAGCTGCGGCTTTTTCTTTCAACTCAGCATTTTCTTTTTGAAGTTGACGAAGTTGTTCTTGAAGTCCTTCTACCTTGTGAGGTACTTCCTTGACTTGAGGTGCTTTCAAGGTTGCTGCGACTGCTTTAAGAGCATCTTCTTGTTCACGGTAGGCTTCAAAGGCTTCCTTACCAGTCACTGCCAAGATACGGCGAGTTCCTGATCCGATACCTTCTTCTTTGACAATTTTGAAGAGACCAATCTCAGAAGTGTTACCAACGTGGGTACCACCACAAAGCTCGATAGAGTAGTCACCGATAGTAACAACACGGACTTCTTTACCGTATTTCTCACCAAAGAGGGCCATCGCTCCCATTTCCTTGGCAGTATCAATATCCGTTTCAACTGTCTTCACTTCAAGTGCTTCCCAAATTTTCTCGTTAACTTGCTGTTCAATCGCACGAAGTTCCTCAGCAGTTACTGCTTGGAAGTGGGTAAAGTCAAAGCGAAGGAATTCAACTTCGTTAAGAGATCCTGCTTGTGTTGCGTGGTTTCCAAGGACGTTGTGAAGGGCAGCGTGAAGCAAATGAGTCGCAGTGTGGTTTTTCATGACACGGTGACGGCGATTGCTATCAATTGCCAAGGTATATTCTTGGTTCAAGGCAAGCGGTGCAAGGACTTCAACTGTATGAAGGGCTTGACCATTTGGGGCTTTCTGAACATTGGTCACAGTAGCCACAACCTTACCTAACTCATCCAAGATTTGTCCGTGGTCAGCTACCTGTCCACCCATTTCAGCATAAAATGACGTTTCCGCAAAGATAAGAGAGGCAGTTCCTTCTGAAACAGCTTCTACTTCTGCATTGTCCGCCACGATAGCTACCAATTTAGAAGACAATTGGCTAGCATTGTAGTTGAAGGCACTTTCTACAGTGATGTTTTGAAGAGTTTCATTTTGCATACCCATTGAGCCACCCTTGACAGCTGACGCACGCGCGCGTTCTTGTTGTTCTTTCATGGCTGCTTCAAAACCTTCACGGTCTACAGTCATACCAGCCTCTTCAGCAATTTCTTCAGTCAATTCAACTGGGAATCCGTATGTATCATAGAGTTTAAAGACATCTTGACCAGCAATGACAGATTGACCTTTTTCTTTCAAGTCTGCCACAATGCCTTGGGCAAAGTGTTGACCTGAGTGAAGGGTACGGGCAAATGATTCTTCTTCGCTCTTAACGATTTTCTCAATAAAGTCACGTTTCTCAAGCACTTCTGGGTAGTAGCTTTCCATGATTTTTCCAACAGTTGGAACAAGTTTGTAAAGGAAAGGCTCGTTGATACCCAATTTTTGACCATGCATAGAAGCACGACGGAGAAGACGACGAAGAACATAACCACGACCTTCATTTCCTGGAAGGGCACCATCACCGATAGCAAATGAAAGAGAACGAATGTGGTCTGCGATAACCTTGAAGCTCATGTTGTCGCCATCTTGGTCATAAACCTTACCAGACAATTTCTCGACTTCACGGATAATCGGCATAAAGAGGTCCGTTTCAAAGTTGGTCTTAGCCCCTTGGATAACAGCCACCAAACGCTCCAAACCAGCGCCCGTATCAATGTTCTTATGTGGCAATTCCTTGTATTCGCTACGAGGAACAGCAGGGTCTGCGTTAAATTGTGACAAAACGATGTTCCAGATTTCAATATAACGGTCGTTTTCAATATCTTCTGCAAGCAGGCGAAGACCGATATTTTCTGGGTCAAAGGCTTCCCCACGGTCAAAGAAGATTTCTGTATCTGGTCCAGAAGGTCCCGCACCGATTTCCCAGAAGTTGTCCTCAATTGGAATCAAGTGACTTGGATCCACTCCCACTTCAATCCAGCGGTTGTAAGAATCTTTATCGTCTGGATAGTAGGTCATGTAAAGTTTTTCAGCAGGGAAATCAAACCATTCAGGGCTTGTCAAAAGCTCATAAGCCCAAGTGATAGCTTCGTCACGGAAGTAATCCCCGATAGAGAAGTTCCCCAACATTTCAAACATGGTATGGTGACGCGCAGTCTTCCCTACGTTTTCGATGTCGTTGGTACGGATAGCCTTTTGGGCATTGGTAATACGTGGATTTTCAGGGATAATGGTCCCGTCAAAGTATTTCTTAAGGGTTGCTACCCCAGAGTTGATCCACAAAAGAGTTGGGTCATTTACAGGAACCAAACTTACTGATGGTTCTACTGAGTGAGCTTTGGTCGCCCAGAAATCAAGCCACATTTGGCGTACTTGTGCACTAGATAGTTGTTTCATATTGTCTCCTTATTTACTTGTTTAATGTGATTGGCTTTCCAGCATTTCCACATAGTCAATCGCGACACAGAGGGAAATGACTAGGTCTGCATAAGCGTCCTCAAGAACCGTTACGGTATAGGTAGAGGTCAGATGGAAGAGTTCCTTCTTAATTTCCGCAATCAGCTGATCGCGATCATCCAGCAATTTGAAATTCAAATCCCAGATATTGCCCTCGATACGAAGACCTAGATTATCAAACTCATACTTATCTCGCCAGAAGGTCAACTTCTTACGAATGACAAAACTCGAGCCATCCCGAAGCTGAATCTCAAAACGAGGAAGCAAGGTCAAGATTTCTTTACTAATCTCACTGACTTGTTCACCAGCCGCATCATAGATGGTAAAGGTTTTAGGAATCTTAAAAAATGATCCCTCCACCTGATAGGCAATTTCTCCCCTGTCATTCTTGATAGCGAAGCGTTCGCCTCCAAGACGAAACTTTTGTTTGACAAGAAATGTTTTCATCAACACCTCCAAAAATCAAAAGACAAGCTCATATCACGAAGGGCGAAAAACCGCGGTACCACCTTCATTCAATGAACTTGTCATTCTCTTGTTCTTATGCAATTGTATGATTGAGTAGCATGACTTCCTAGCTTAGATGGCTCGCAGCACCGCCATTTCTCTGGACTAAGACAAGTGAAAATCAATTCTCAACTTTCTTATTATATCGTTTTTTTAATCTTGCGTCAACTGGAAATGATCTCCGTTGAATTAGACCAATTCCCTACATCTCTGATTACTTTTTCAGGATATATTTTTTCTTACTGCCATTTTTCTTTTTATCCCAAATTTTCATATTACTAAACACAGCTACTAGAATATTTCCAAATATAAAGGTGCCTATCACCCAATATATGGACTCAGTTGTTAGGTATTGTCGATCCAAGCCATCCTTTAAATGGAATAGTATAGCAGTTTGGTTAACAATCATAAAGGTTGGCCAGAAACTTTTTTTGAAAAAAGTAGACATTTTCATTATTTGTTGCCGCTTTCTGTAAGGTTAATACTCAATAAAAATCAAAAAGCAAACTAGGAAGCTAGCCTCAAGCTGTACTTGAGTACGGCAAGGCAACGCTGACGTGGTTTGAAGAGTATAGGCTTAGTATACTACTAGGCAAGCAAATAAGCAAATAAACAAATAAACAACTAGAATAGAAAAAGATAGGGCTCTAAAAACTGACTTCTATTCCTTAAAAACGAACCAGCTTGACTGATTCGTCTTCTTACGTTTATCTCCTACTTCCGATACATTTTAAACTGTAGGAAGAGGTCGCTATATTTCCCTGTCCATTTATGGTCAAATTTCTCATAAACTTCTAGGTGTTTCATGGTTTCAACATCGGGATAGAAGGCCTTATCTTCCTTTGTTTCCTCTGGGAGCAATTCCTTCGCTGGTAGGTTTGGTGTTGAATAGCCGACATACTCCGCATTTTGGAGAGCATTTTCAGGTTTCAACATAAAGTTGATAAAGGCATAGGCTGAGTTTTGGTTTTTAACTGTTTTGGGAATGACCATATTGTCAAACCAAAGATTGCTGGCCTCTGTCGGTACCACATAACGTAGATTTTCATTTTTTTCTAACATTTGGCTGGCTTCACCAGAGAAGGTCACGCCGATTGCAACATTATTCTGAATCATATAGCCCTTCATCTCGTCCGCAACGATAGCCTTGATATTTGGAGTCAGTTTGTAGAGCTTATCCACTGTCTCTTCCAACTGCTGCAGATCCTTGGAGTTGAGGCTGTAGCCGAGGGAATTGAGTCCTAGTCCCAGCACCTCACGCGCCCCATCAAAGAGCATGATAGAATTCTTATACTCCGGCTTCCAAAGGTCATCCCAATGCTCAGGCGCTTCATCTACCATGGTTTCGTTGTAGACAATTCCTAAGGTTCCCCAGAAGTAAGGGATGGAGAATTTATTACCTGGGTCAAAGGACTGGTTGAGAAACTCTGGTCCGATATTTTCCATTCCTTCAATTTTTGAATAATCAAGCGGAACCAAGAGGTCTTCGTCCTTCATCTTGTTAATCATGTATTCACTTGGAATGGCAATATCGTAGGTCGTTCCACCCTGCTTTATCTTAGTGTACATGGCTTCGTTGGAGTCAAAAGTCTCGTACTGAACTTGAATTCCTGTTTCTTCTGTAAACTGAGTCAAGAGTTCAGGATCGATATAGTCTCCCCAGTTATAGATAACCAATTTTTGACTATCTCGACTATTGATTTTACTATCTAAATGAGTCGCAATTCCCCACAAGACAAGGATAATCGCTGCAATTCCTGCTAAAAATGAATAGATTTTTTTCATGCTTGCTCCTCCTTCTCACGAGAGATAAAGTAATAACCTACAACTAGGATAATACTAAAGAGAAAGACTAGAGCAGACAGGGCATTGATTTCTAAGGAAATCCCCTTGCGAGCACGAGAGTAAATCTCGACTGATAGGGTTGAAAAGCCATTTCCTGTTACAAAGAAGGTCACGGCAAAGTCATCTAACGAATAGGTGAAGGCCATGAAATAACCAGTAATGATAGACGGAGTCAGGTAAGGAAGCATGATTTCCTTGAACATCTGAAATTGACTAGCTCCCAAGTCATAGGCCGCATGAATCATGCCGCCATTCATTTCCTTGAGTCGAGGCAAGACCATCAAGACCACGATAGGAATGGAGAAGGCCACGTGACTAGATAGAACGGTCAAAAAGCCAAGTGAAAACTTGAGTTGGGTAAAGAGAATCAAGAAGCTAGCACCAATCATAACGTCAGGCGCAACCATGAGGATATTATTGAGTGATAGAAAGGCTTCTTGGTATTTCTTACGAGACTGGTAGATGTAAATGGCACCAAAAGTCCCGATAATGGTCGCTATCAAGGCTGATAGGAAGGCCAAGAAAAATGTCTGAGCCAAAATCAGCATGAGTCTCCCATCTCCAAACATGGTTTCAAAGTGAGTCCAGCTAAAACCTGTAAAGCTATTCATATCATCACCAGCATTAAAGGCATAGCCAATCAAGTAAAAGATAGGCAGGTAGAGGACCAGAAAGACCAGTCCCAGATAAAGGTTGGCAAATTTTTTCATCGTTCTCTCCTTTCCTTGGTCACCCACATGGTGATGAACATGGTCAGGATGAGAATCACACCGATGGTTGAACCCATACCATAGTTGTCATTGGTTAGAAAATTCTGCTCAATAGCCGTCCCCAAGGTGATAACGCGGTTCCCACCAATCAAACGGGTCAGCATGAAGAGACTCAAACTTGGGATAAAGACCGACTGAACCCCACTTCGCACACCGTTCATAGATAGAGGGAAGATGACATGACGGAAGGTCTCCCACTTAGTTGCACCAAGGTCGTAACTAGCATTGATGAGATTATTATCCATATCGTCTAAGACATTGAAAATCGGCAAAATCATAAAGGGGAGCTCGATGTAGCTTGCGACAAAGATAAAGGAAAAATCGGTAAAAAGCAACTGTTGTGAACCAATTCCGATAAATTCCAAGAATTGGTTAATAGAGCCATTTTGACCAAAAATCCCGATAAAAGCATAGGCTTTAAGGAGCAAATTGATCCAGGTAGGAAGGATAATCAGCATGAGCCAGAGTTGACGGTGCTTGAGACGGGTCAAAAAGAGGGCCGTCGGATAACTGATAAGCAGTGTCACAAAGGTCACAATGCCTGCATAAAGCACTGAGTTGAAACTCATTTTAAGATAGGTCAAGTTTTGTGACGCAAAGTAAGATTTGTAATTTTCTAAACTGAACTGGCCTTCGATGTTGAAAAAGGATTGACCGAAAATCAAGACCAAGGGTGCCAATACAAAGAGCGCAATCCAAAGCATGTAGGGTACTACAAAGAGTTTAGAGCTTGTTTTCTTCATCTCTTTCCTCCTCGATTGCATTGATCAAACCTGCTTCTTGCTCTTCGATTTCTACGTATTCTTCGATACGAGCATCGAACTCTTCTTCGGTTTCATTGAGACGCATGATGTGGATGTCTTCTGGTTCAAAGTCCAGACCGATTTCCTCACCCACGATGGCCTTACGGGTTGAGTGGATCATCCATTCATTTCCAAGTTTGTCATAGGCGATAATTTCATAATGAACTCCACGGAAGAGCTGGGTGTCGACCTTAACTTGGAGTTTGCCTTCTTCAGGAAGGGTAATGCGCAAGTCCTCTGGACGAATAACGACCTCAACAGGTTCATTTGGCTTCATCCCACCATCAACCGCTTCAAAGCGTTTGCCGTTAAATTCGACCAAGTAGTCCTCAATCATGGTACCTGGCAAGATGTTTGACTCCCCGATAAAGGTGGCAACAAAGTGGTTGATTGGCTCATCGTAGATGTCCACAGGGGTTCCAGACTGGACAATCTCGCCATCATTCATAACGAAAATCCAGTCACTCATGGCAAGAGCTTCTTCCTGATCGTGAGTGACAAAGACAAAGGTAATGCCCAATCGTTGTTGTAATTCACGCAATTCGTACTGCATGTCTGTTCTCAATTTCAAGTCCAGCGCTGATAAAGGCTCGTCCAACAAGACCACACGGGGTTGGTTGATGATAGCACGGGCGATGGCCACACGCTGACGTTGTCCTCCAGAAAGTTTGCGGATGGAACGTTTTTCATAACCTTCCAACTGAACCATCTTGAGAACTTCCGCTACACGCTGCTCGATTTCTTTCTTATCAATTTTACGCAAGCGAAGTGGAAAGGCAACATTTTCAAACACATTCATATGTGGGAACAAGGCATAGGATTGGAAGACGGTATGTACGTCGCGCTTGTTGGTTGGAATATCATTGATACGAACACCGTCTAGCATGATATCTCCTGTCGTCGCATCCAGTAAACCTGCAATAATGTTTAGGATAGTTGATTTCCCCGAACCAGATGCACCTAGAAGGGTGTAGAATTTCCCTTCTTCCAACTCAAAGTTGATGTCTTTGAGAACCTTGGTGTTGCTGTCTTCAAAAACTTTAGAGACGTTTTTGAATTCGATAATTGGTTTTTTCAATTGGCATAAATTCCTTCTTTTTCATAGATTAACCGATCGGGGCTCTGTCAGGTCCCCACTACCTCTTGCAGGGAGTAAAACCACCTGCATACATCTTCGCTACCGATAGGCTTTCACCCCCTTTCCATGACATAGCAGCAGCTTTTCAAATACAGCTTCCTACTTGCTTTCACCCAAGATCCGGACTTCTCTTTCAAGCGTAATACCTGAGTGTTCCTTGACTTTTTCGATAACCGATTGGATCAAGTCCTCGTAGTCTTTGGCCGTTCCATCTGCGACATTGATCATAAATCCTGCATGCTTTTCTGACACTTCTACGCCACCGATACGATAGCCTTTCAAGCCAGCTTCTGAAATTAACTGACCTGCAAAATGCCCGACTGGACGCTTAAAGACCGAGCCACAAGATGGGTATTCCAAAGGTTGCTTGAGTTCACGTAGGTGCGTCAAGCGGTCCATTTCCTGCTTGATAACCTGATGGGTTCCTGGGGCTAGGGCAAATTTAACTGACAAGACAACTGCACCAGACTCCTGAATAGCTGAATGGCGGTAACCAAAAGCCAAGTCTTTAGCAGACAGGGTTTCGATTTCTCCATCCTTGGTCAAGACCTTACAAGACTGCAATATGTGAGCAATCTCGCCACCATAGGCACCCGCATTCATAAAGACAGCACCGCCAACGCTTCCTGGAATACCACAAGCAAACTCAAAGCCAGTCAAACTATGACGGAGGGCAATGCGAGTTGTTTCAATCAAGTTAGCCCCAGCTTCTGCTTCAATGGTATAGCCATCAACAGAAACGTTATTGAGCTTGTCACACAAGATGACAAATCCACGAATCCCACCATCACGAACGATGATATTGCTTGCATTGCCAAGAACCATCCAAGGGATATTTTCTTGGTTGGCAAATTTCACAACGCGAGCCAACTCAAAACGATTTCGTGGAAAGACCAAATAATCAGCCTCTCCACCTACTTTTGTATAACTATAGCTATGCAAGGGTTCCTTAAAACGGATATCAATTCCTTCTAAGATTTCAAGCATTTTTTCTCTTACAGACATGTCACTCTTCCTTTTACAAAATTCATTCCATTATACCATTTTTAGAGACATTTGACGACCATAAAAATACCTTGTTTGGATTTTGCATAAGAAAAAGAGGTTCCCCCCTTTTTATGATTTTTTACAAAAGATTTCCTTGGTTCCATAGGCAACCAGAACGAGCTCCAGTGCTAGAATCACTTCAACCAAGACTGGATTTGTCAACCAGCCTACTTGGAAAAGAGATGGTGCCAGATCAAAGAAGGCATGCAAGCCATAGGCTGCTAGGAGATAAATCCATTTCTTCTGGCGAACAGCTTGGTAAACCCAAACTGTCAAAAGTAATTGGAAACCAAGCGCCAAGATTCGCTCAAAACCAAGCAAATAAATCTGCCAGACCGAAAGTGACTGAATGGTTTTTAACATATTTTCAGACAGTAATTGCATAACCTGTGGATTCTGAGTTTGAACTGCCGAAAGAACGATGTAAAGATTGAGTAAACTAATAAGGCCTAGAAAAATCAACTCCAAGCCACCATGCCCTAGGCCATAGGCCAAGGCATCTGCCTTTTCCAAACTTCTCTTTTTCTCCAACCATTTGAAGAAAACAAGACGAGCCGTTTCCTCAAAAAATGCTGTCATGGCTAGGCCATAGATAATATAGATAAGCGGATGATCTTGCAAGAGGGCAATACTACCGTCTTTTTGAGGATGCAAAATCAAGATATGCACCAGTTTTTCCAAAATCTGCGAAGAGACAAAGAAAGCGACTGCACCCAAGCCCAAGACAGCTAGATTAATCTGGTATTTCTTTTTGGCAAACCAAATGCTTCCTATCAGAAAAGCTAGCAACAGCAACATGGTAATAATGATATGAATGGTCATTTTCTTCTCCTATTCTGCCTTTTCAATATCTTTTTTCATCTCGTCAACATTGAACTTAGCAAACAAGTATTGACGGTCTTGGACTGGAAAACGTTGGTCCAACTGGTCAACTGCTCCCACCTCGATAATGCCTTCCTTGATGACAAAATCCATGACATGTCCACCGAAGGTCAAATCATCTGATATGAAGTGCAGATGGTAGCCTGCCACACTGACCCCATGGAAAATCTCAGGCGTCCAGAAACCAACAATAGTCCCCGCAACATTGTCACGACTATATTCCGGTTGATGGATTGCGACATCAGCAAACTTGGTATCGGGTGTTGACTTAGGAATCATACGCACATGCATATGTGAAAATTCCCCCCGAATCTTGATAGAGCGGAAAAGATTTTCCCCATCATAATAAGACTCAATTCGTTCTTTCAATTCCTTGTCTGTCATCTCAAAGCGCTGGCGGAAAATGACCTCTGCCTGATGCGGTACCACTGCAGCGTAAGGAATAAGGGCATCTGGTGACACTTCCACAATTTCTGGCTGGTCTCCTGACCCTTTGGCCTGATAAGCCTTGCCATCCAAGACAATCAATTCCCCATCAATGGAATCCAAGGTTCCCAAACCAAGGTCACCATGTTCTAGCAATTCTCCTACTGTCATAGTACCACCATAAAGGCCAGCCATCAAGGCTCCAAGAGTATTGTATTGAAATAATTTCACTGGTTCCTGCACGTTCTTATCCATTCACTTTCTTGTCTGTTATTCTATAAATCTTACTCCTAAGTATACCACATTTGCCCCTAGATGTGAACGAGAGAAACGCTCTAGACATTGCCAAGAAGGAAAAAAAAGGGTACAATGTAACAAAATCAAGGGAGGTCTGGAATGAAGAAACAAAGCAAGTACAAAGAGGTCGTTTCCTATCTGAAAAATGGTATCGAGTCTGGACGATTTCCGACGGGTAGTCGCCTGCCTTCTATCCGTCAACTGAGCCTTGACTTTCACTGCAGCAAGGACACCATTCAACGAGCCCTGCTGGAATTACGGCACGAACAATACCTCTATGCCAAGCCTCAGAGTGGCTACTATGTATTAGAACAAGGGCAACATCAAGACCTAGAAATCGAGGTTACCGACGAACATGCCAGTGCCTATGACGATTTCCGACTCTGTGTCAATGAAACCTTGATTGGCCGAGAAAACTACCTCTTCAACTACTATGACAATCAAGAAGGATTAGAAGACCTAAGACAATCCATTCACAAACTCCTCTTTGACCAAGCTCTCTACTGCAAGGCTAACCAACTAGTACTGACTTCTGGAACCCAACAAGCCTTGTTTATCCTCTCTCAAATATCCTTTCCTAGCCAAGCCAAGGAAATCTTGGTGGAACAGCCAACCTACCATCGGATGAATCGCCTCTTGATTGCACAGGGGCTGGACTATCAAACGATTGAACGAGGCATTGATGGGATTGACTTGGAGGAGCTGGAAGGCCACTTCAAAACAGGAAAAATTAAGTTTTTCTACACCATTCCTCGATTTCACTATCCCCTAGGCCATTCCTATTCTGAGCAGGACAAACGAGCTATTCTTGACTTAGCAGCCAAATATAGTGTTTATATCGTCGAAGACGACTATCTGGGGGATTTGGACTCTAAAAAGGGCCAGACCTTCCACTATCTAGATACAGAGGAACGCGTCATTTATATCAAATCCTTCTCAACCAGCCTCTTTCCAGCCTTGCGGATAACAGCACTCATTCTTCCAAATACTATCAAAGAAGCCTTCGTGGCCTACAAAAATATCCTAGACTACGACAGCAACCTCATCATGCAAAAGGCCCTGTCACTCTATATTGACAGTCAATTGTTTGAAAAAAATCGTTTGGCTCGCTTGACCAATCATGAATCTTACCAAAAACAAATCGAGGAAAGGATAACTAAAACACCTTGTCCCCTTCCTCATTATCCCCTACACGATGGTTTATTGCTAGACCTGAGACAGTATCCTAAAATCGCCAGTCTCAAACACAGTCAACTGGGCTTGGACTTCTTTGAAGAGGCCTATTTAAGCACCTGTCCTTATCAATTTGCCAAGGTGTCCCTAGACAATCTGGAAAATGTTTTAAACTATTTAAAAGCAGAATTGGAATGACATCCAACTCTGCTTTTTCTTATTCTTCAACTTCAGTTAAACTTGCTGCTTTTTCAAGATAGCTTTGGTAAGCTCCTTCATCCTTAAGTTTTTGGATGACCTTGTCTACCACTTCTTTCAAATCATCACTATTTTTTCTAAGAGCAACGGCATTGGCGTCGCCGTCCTTCATCTTCAAGCTGACAGTTGCGACAGCTAAGCCAGCGTTTTTAGCAGCATAACTAAGTGCAACAGGCTCATCCATATGAACAGCATCTATTTTTCCAGCCTGCAATTCATTGACTGCTTCACCCATATTAGTTAGGGAAGTTAATTGAGCTTTTGGCAATTGTTCCTTGACCATTGATTCTGGAACAGTCCCTTTTTGGGCTGCAATATTAGCACTTTCTAGGCTAGTTAAATCCTTGTATTTTTCCACATCAGCCTTACGAACCAAGAAACTAATCTTGTTTTCATAGTATGGGATTGAAAAATCAAAGACTTCTTTTCTCTCGTCAGTAGCACTAATTCCTGCAACTGCTAGGTCAGCCTTACCAGTTTGAAGACTGGTCAAAACATTGTCAAAACTCATGCTTAAGATTTCCAACTTAACCCCAAGTTCATCAGCGATAGCCTGAGCCATGTCGATGTCTGCACCGACTACCTGGTTCTTTCCATCAACCAATGATTGAAATTCAAAGGGTGCATAGTCAGGACTGGTTGCCACAACTAATTTCCCTTTTTGTTTGATAGCATCCACAGCAGACTGAGAACCATTAGAACCTGACTGGCAAGCTACTAAGAAGAAACTTGCAAGAAAATTACATAAAACAAATATCCATTTTTTTGATTTCATAAATAAACAACCTCTCTGTTAATTTTGTATAATTATAACGATATCCAAGTTACTTGTCAAGTGTTTTTTAAATTTTTATCTCAAAAATATTTTTTCGTTCAAAAAAAGGAGCCATCAGTTGATTTCAAGCTCCTTTTTATACAGAATTAAACTATTTTATAGTTCGACAATCTTACCTGTTTCAAAGTAGACAACCCATTCACAGATATTTTTAGCATAGTCACCGATACGCTCCAAGTAGGAAATAACTTGGAAATAATCACGACCCGTAACAATGGCTTCTGGATTTTTCTTAATCTCTTCAGTCGCAAGGTCACGGATAGTTTCAAAATAGTGGTTAATTTGCTCATCCATGGAGGCCACCCGGTATGCGTCGTCAACAGAACCATTAAGATAAAGATCAAGTGCTGCTTCAACAACGCTTTTAACTTCACGTCCCATTTTTTTAATTTCTTCCTCTACAGCTGGAATGCGCTCTTCCCCCTTCATACGGATGGTTGCCTGGGCAATGGCTACAGCGTGATCCCCCATACGCTCCACATCTGATACAGCCTTAAGGACAGTCAAGACTGTACGCAAATCTTGAGAGACTGGTTGTTGGAGTGCGATCATTTCAAATGATTTCTTTTCCAGTTTCACTTCGTATTCATTTACTTCTGCATCATCTTCGATGACCTCTTTTGCCAGGTCACGGTCATGCGTGACAAAAGCACGTACCGTACGATTGATTTGTGAGAGCACTTCTTGTCCCATAGCGTAGAACTGGTTATGTAATTTCTCTAAATCTTCTTCAAATTGAGATCGTAACATCTTTCATCTCCTTATCCAAATTTTCCTGTAATATAGTCTTCCGTTTCCTTGTGTTGGGGATCAAGGAACATCTGCTTGGTATCATTAAATTCAATCAAATCTCCATCTAGGAAAAATCCTGTCTTATCAGAGATACGTGAAGCTTGCTGCATGGAACGGGTTACCAGAAGCATGGTGTACTTGTCTTTTAGACCATACAAGGTTTCCTCAATTTTACCAGCTGAAATCGGATCCAAAGCCGAAGTTGGCTCATCCAAGAGGATGATTTTAGGACTAGTTGCCAAGACACGGGCCACGCAGACACGCTGCTGTTGACCACCTGACAATCCAATAGCTGAATCATATAGACGATCCTTGACCTCATCCCAGATAGAGGCACCTTGCAAGGCTTTTTCTACGGCTTCATCCAGAACCTGCTTATCCTTAATTCCATTGATACGAAGCCCGTAGACAACATTCTCATAGATAGTCATAGGGAAAGGATTAGGTTGTTGGAAAACCATTCCGATTTCCTTACGTAATTCAACCGTATCTGTACGCGGACTGTAGATGTTGTGGCCATTGTACACCACGGATCCAGTTGTGGTCACCTCTGGATTGAGATCTCCCATGCGGTTGAGAGACTTGAGGAGGGTTGACTTCCCTGATCCAGATGGACCAATCAAGGCTGTAATTTCCTTAGGTTGGAAAGATAGGGAAACACTATTCAAAGCCTTCTTTTTATTATAATAAACGGACAGGTCTGATACCTGTAAAATCGCATCTGTCATACGGTTTCCTTTCTAACCAAAGTGACCAGATACATAGTCATTGGTGGACTGTAGCTTGGCATTTTGGAAAATAGTTGCAGTCTTGTCATACTCAATCAAATCACCCAAGTAAAAGAAGCCTGTATAGTCACTTGCACGAGCAGCCTGCTGCATATTATGCGTTACAATGATGATGGTAAAGTTTTTCTTGAGCTCAAACATGGTCTCTTCTAGTTGCATGGTCGCAATCGGATCCAAGGCTGAGGCTGGCTCATCCATTAAGAGGATATCTGGCTTAACAGAGATGGCACGAGCGATACAGAGACGTTGTTGCTGACCACCTGATAAGGTCAAGGCTGACTTGTGGAGATCGTCTTTAACCTGATCCCAGAGGGCAGCCTGACGAAGGGAGGTTTCTACGATTTCATCTAGGACTTGCTTATCCTTAACTCCAGCACGTTCATGCGCAAAGGTAATATTACGGTAAATTGACTTAGCAAATGGATTGGGGCGTTGAAAAACCATTCCAATGTGTTTACGCATTTCATAAACGTTGATTTCTGGACGGTTGACATCAATTCCACGATAGAGAATCTGCCCAGTTACTTTAGCAATATCAATAGTATCATTCATGCGATTGAGACTGCGTAAGTAGGTAGATTTCCCCGATCCCGACGGGCCAATCAAAGCTGTAATTTTATTTCTTTCAAATTGCATATCAATCCCCTTAATGGATTCATTTTTACCATAGTAAACATGGACATCCTTAGTAGAAAGGGCTACTTTTTCTTCAGGAAAGGTAAGGATATGCTTCTCATCCCAGTTATATGTTGACATGGCTTCTCCTTTAGGCAGCGGTTAATTTCTTGTGTAGATAGCTTCCGAACTTACGAGCTCCAAAGTTAAAAATCAGGATAAAGATCAGGAGCACAGCGGCAGAACCTGCTGATACAATGGTTCCATCTGGAATAGTGCCTTCACTATTGACTTTCCAGATATGGACAGCCAAGGTTTCTGCTTGACGGAAGATAGAGATGGGGCTAGTCACACTGAGGATATTCCAGTTAGACCAGTCAAGAGCTGGCGCCGATTGCCCTGCTGTATAGATCAGAGCTGCAGCTTCGCCAAAGATACGACCAGATGCCAAAACGACACCCGTTACAATACCTGGAAGCGCTTCTGGAATAACAACATGAACCACTGTCTCCCAGCGAGAAATCCCAAGAGCCAGACCAGCCTCACGTTGGGTATGGTGAACGTGTTTCAAACTATCCTCTACATTACGCGTCATCTGAGGCAAGTTAAAGACTGTCAAGGCCAAGGCACCTGAAATGATTGAAAATCCATACTCAAACTGGACTACAAAGATCAAGTAACCAAAGAGACCCACCACCACTGATGGTAAAGAGGACAAGATTTCAATACAAGTCCGCACAAAGTTGGTAACAGGACCTTTTTTAGCATATTCAGCCAAGTAAATCCCAGCTCCCATAGAAAGAGGTACAGAAATAATCAAGGTAATGACCAATAGGAAAAAGGAATTGTAAAGCTGAATGCCAATCCCACCACCTGCTTGAAAAGCAGAAGACCTTCCAGTCAAGAAAGACCAAGAGATATGGGGCAAGCCCCGAACCAAGATATAGAGAATCAAGGAAGCCAAGATTGTCACAATGATGCTAGCAATCGTATAGAGGACAGCTGTTGCAAGTTTATCTAATTTTTTAGCGCGCATAATTTTTCTTCCCTCTTTCTTTCGTAATCAATTTAATCACACTGTTAAAAACTAAACTCATCAAGAGCAGTACCAAGGCCAGTGACCAGAGAACATTATTATTTACAGTTCCCATGACAGTGTTCCCAATTCCCATAGTTAATATAGAAGTTAAAGTTGCAGCTGGTGTGGTCAAGGAAGTTGGGATAACAGCTGAGTTTCCGACAACCATCTGGATAGCTAGAGCCTCACCAAAGGCACGCGCCATCCCAAAGACCACTGCAGTGAAAATACCAGAACGGGCCGCCTTCAAGATCACACGCCAGATAGTCTGCCAGCGAGTGGCTCCCATAGCGAAACTGGCTTCACGATAATAACGAGGAACCGCACGCAAGCTATCCGTTGTCATAAAGGTTACGGTCGGCAAAATCATGACAAAGAGGACGGAAATCCCTGACAAAATCCCAAAACCAGTCCCACCAAAGACACTGCGAACAAAGGGAACGACGACTTGCAAGCCAATAAATCCGTACACTACTGAAGGAATCCCAACCAGGAGTTCAATAGCTGGTTGCAAAATCTTCGCCCCTTTTGGTGATACTTCGGTCATAAAAACTGCTGCACCAATAGCAAAGGGTGTTGCGATAAGGGCTGAGAGAATGGTAACGATAAAGGAACCCAAAATCATAGGAAGGGCACCAAATTCTTTACTAGAAGGATTCCAAGTTCCTCCCAAAAGAAAGTCAAAGATATTCACACCATTGACAAAGAAGGTCGACAAGCCTTTTTGCGCTACGAAAACCAAAATCATGGCCACAAGGATGACTATCAAAGAAAGACAGGCAAAGGTCAAACCTTTTCCTAATTTCTCCAGACGAGAATTCTTTGATGGAAGCAACATTTTCTTAGCTAATTCTTCTTGATTCATTATTGTCTCCCTTCCAACACTGTCACAGTTCCGGCAGCATCTTTTTCAACCTTCATTTCCTTAATCGGAATATACTTCAATCCTTTGACAATCCCTTCTTGGGTCTCATCCGAGAGAACAAAATTGAGAAATTCTGCAGCCAACTCATTGGGCTGCCCCAATGTATACATATGCTCATAAGACCACAAGGGCCAATTATTGCTACTTATATTTTCTGGACTTAAGTCATAGCCATTCAACTTCATGCTTTTGACCGAATCATCTATATAGGTAAGAGATAAATAAGAGATAGCTCCTGGACTTTTTGATACGATTGATTTTACCGCTCCATTTGAATCCTGCTCCTGACTTTGCATGGCAGACTGACCTTCCATAATGACAGTATCAAAGGTAGCACGAGAGCCAGAGCCGGCTGCCCGATTGATAACAGAGATGGGTAAGTCCTTACCACCAACCTCTTTCCAATTGGTTACCTCACCTATGAAGATTTGACGAAGTTGCTCTGTCGTTAGGTTATCAACATCAACCTCCTTATTGACAATCAGAGCCAAGCCAGCTACCGCGACCTTGTGGTCAACAAGAGCAGAAGCATCAATTCCGTCTTTTTCCTCAGCAAATACATCTGAGTTTCCTATATCAACTGCCCCAGACTGAACCTGGGACAAGCCTGTACCAGAACCTCCCCCTTGGACATTGACCGTTTTTCCAACATGGATCGTGCCAAATTCATCTGCCGCTACTTCAACCAAGGGTTGCAAGGCAGTTGAGCCAACAGCCGTTATGGATTCTCCACGATCAATCCAGCTAGCACAGCCTACTAAACAAGCCGTCAGCCAAAAAGCGATAAGAGACAGAGCAAGCTTTTTTCTTTTTTTCACTGTTTTTCTCCTCGAAAATAATTATGAATACTGTGAATTTTTTAAGTAGTTCTTTATGAGTTGACGCATGAATTCTTACCAAATTTCTGCGCAATTGATTATTTATATAATATAGGCTATATTACTCTTTCCTAACCTCCTTTTTTCATATGTGGATAAAATCTCTTGTCTATCCCTTCCCCCATTGTCACCCATTATAGTCATTTCGTGTCTCTTTTTCCCCTTTTTAATGCAAGGGAAATTACTCTCCTTAGATGATAATCTAAAAGCTAGAAAGGTATCTCAAATCTCTCTACTCTCCCAGACTAGTTTACAACTAAAAGGAAAAGATTCTATTTTATGAGAAATCTAGTTTACAAGCGGTAAGAACGCTAATAACTAAACTTCTTGTACTCTTTGAAAATCTCTTCAAAGCAGTGTTTTGAGCTATCTATGGCTAGCTTCCTAGTTTGCTCTTTGATTTTCATCGAGTAGTAAAACTACATGTGATGGCAATCAAGATATCAAGAATCATCCTACTAAAAAAATCCATACTTTCACTATAACATAGAATAAGATATTTGACTAGCATTTTCATTTGAATCTGAGGCCTTTTGGAAAATAATTTTTCAAAACATTTCCAGTAACCTTTGCAAAGCCCAAGCCATTGCCTTTAACCAAAACTTGGTACCAACCATTTGGCAGACTTTCTGCCAGCTGAACGGTTTCTCCAGCCGCATACTTGACAAACTCTTCTTGGCCAATTTCAACCGACTGTTCGACCTGACTCGGTTTCAAGGCTAAACCAAGAGCGAAACTGGGCTCAAAGCGTTTCTTCTTAAAAGTACCCAGATGCAGTCCATTGCGAGCAATCTTGAGCTTCCCTAAATCTGGCAAAAGTTCTGGCAAGAGATAAAGCTGGTCTCCAAAAATCTGCAAGATACCCGGTAGATTGACCTTCAAATGGTTTTGGGCAAATTCCTGCCACAAGGCAACTTGTTCACGGCTGAGGTTACTCTTACTTGCCTTAAATTTAGGAGCTGGATTGTTACCCTTAAACTGTAGATGGGCAACAAACTGACCCTCTCCCTTAAACTGATGAGGGTACATCCGAGCCGTTTCTGGCAGGTCAATACCAGCTACCATTCCATTGATATGCTCTACTGGCAACAAGTCAAAATCATACTCTTCCAGCAACCAATTGACAATCTCTTCGTTTTCCTCGGGTGCCCAGGTACAGGTCGAATAAACCAGACGACCACCTTCAGCTAACATGGTCACTGCATCCTCCAGAATTTCTCTTTGCAAGCTAGCACATTGACTCGGATAATCTAAGCTCCAATAGTCCATAGCATCAGGTTGCTTACGAAACATTCCTTCACCAGAGCAAGGGGCATCAAGAACGATTAAGTCAAAATAGCCTTTAAAGACCTTGACCAAGCGGTCGGCAGATTCATTGGTCACCACGACATTTGTCGCTCCAAAACGCTCCATGTTTTCAACCAAAATCTTAGCCCGTTTGCTTGAAATTTCATTGGAAACAAGTAGCCCCTCCCCTGCTAGATAGGCTGCCAGTTGAGTTGATTTGCCCCCCGGTGCAGCAGCCAAGTCCAAGACCTTCATACCAGGACTGGGTTGGGCTACTTGAGCCACCATTTGAGCAGCAGGTTCTTGCGAATAAACTAAACCTGTAGCATGCTCAGGCGATTTCCCTGAAACCTTCCCATAGTGGCCCCAAGGGGTTTGAGTAATGGCATCAGAAAAGGAAAGTTGCTCTTCTTTTAAGGGATTGACCCGAAAGGCCGAAACCGCTTCCTCCTCAAAAGAGGCAAGAAAATCTCTTGCCTCATCTCCTAGTATTTCTTTATATTTTTCAACAAATCCTTCTGGAAATTTCATTTAAGTTCTTTTCCTTTCGTAAATATAGGACTGAATTTCCTCCTGCATCTCAAGAGGCACCATCATGACCGGCTGTCTGGTTTGAAAATCAGGAGCTTCACCAAAAAGGGTCACAACCCGATAGCCCAGACTTTCCCCTAAAATACTAGCTGCGGCATAATCCCATGGTTGCAGATAGGTGAGATAGGTCAACAAACGCCCTGACAAAATCTTGGCAAAACTAATGGCCGAACTTCCATAGACACGAACACCAAGAACCGCTCGGCTCAAATCAGCCAGCCCCCATTCATTGGTTTCCAGCATACCACTATTCCCTGCAATGAGAAAATCTCCAAGTGGTTTAGTTTTAAAAGAAGCTAGGGGCCTATCATTTAGACAAACTGGAAATTCCCCACCACCGTGGTAACAATCCCCTTTGACCACATCATAAATCAGACCAAACTGTCCCTGACCATTTTCAAAATAAGCCATCATAACAGCAAAATCTTCCTGCTGGGCTACAAAATTATTGGTACCATCAATGGGATCAATGACCCAAACCTTGCCCTCTTGAACCGAGGCTCGCAGACAACCTTCTTCAGCACAAATCTTATCCTCAGGATAACGGGACAAAATCTCACCAACCAAGAGTTCCTGAACTTCTTTGTCCAGTCTGGTCACCAAATCTGTTGGAGAGGACTTGGTTTCAACACGCAAGTCTTCCTGCATATGGTCAAGAATGTACTGACCTGCTTTCTTAACAAGCTCTTTAGCAAATTCAAATTTACTTTCCAAGAGAAATCTTTCCTTCCCCTTTTTCTTTGGCAGCCTGAACTGCTCGGTAAAGTGAATAGCCACTAACCGTTTCAAATTCTCGTCCCAAACGTTTCTCTTCGCTCTTGCTTGGCACGACCGCTTTGAATCCCTTATAGGAGTCCAGTAACTTTTTAGCCTCTACTTTGCCTTCATAGGCAGCTTCAACATCATTAAAAAAAGAAAGCACTGAAGCAAGTTCTTCAGTGCTCCACGACAAATCTAGTGGGTAACTATACTGTTTGTTCATTAACTAATACCAGCTCTCATTCTTGCTTCTTTTAGTTCTTGCTTACGATAACTACGAGGGAGAAAAGCACGAATCTCATCTTCATTAAAACCGATTTGCATACGCTTGGCATCAATAATAATTGGACGACGCAAAAGACTAGGATACTGCTCAATCAAATGAAGCAATTCCGATACCGAAATACTCTCTACATCAATATTCAATTTTTGAAAAATTTTTGAACGAGTTGAAATGATGTCATCAGTACCATTTTCGGTCAAGGAAAGGATTTGTTGCAATTCTTTTCTTGTTAAAGGACTGGTCATAATATTGTGTTCCACAAAGGGAACCTTATGTTTTTCTAACCAGGCCTTAGCCTTACGACATGATGTACAGCTCGGTGATAGAAATAGTGTAATCATGCTTTTCTCTTCTTATCTATACTTTGCTACTTCTATTATACAAAAAAATAAAGCGCTTGACTAGGGATTTTTAGAAAAAAAAGCCTATTTTTCAAGAAAAATAGGCTGTTTGCGAACGATTGACACAATTGGATTTGGTTAATTCACTCTTAACGATGGTTTTAAACGATATATATTTTTATATATGCAAATTAAAAACATCTTTCATTTCATTTCCTACGACTTTTCAGACACAGATAGCCAAAGAAGCTTTCATAGAGGGCAAAAAAGAGGAGGAAGGCATGAAGAAAGAAGGTCTCTGGCAAAATCATAATAACAGGATCCTTGGCTGGATCAAAAAGCCAGGTATCATCTCCCACAAAGAGAATTTGATGGAAAAGAGTAAAGAATTGGTCAAAACCAATCAAAACTCCCCCAAGTCCAATCATCACAGGTAAGACTACTAGAGTCAGGAGACTTTTTCGATAAAGAGACAAAAAGTCCTTTTTCACAATTCTATTGACAAAGACATAGAAACTTGGCAGTGTCACTAGAGCTACTAGCTGAACCAAATGAAAGAGATTCTTGACCACTGCGAAATGGTGCAGACCAGCTGCTGACGAACGAAAATCAGGCATCTGTAAGACCTGACTAAAAGGATTGGTCAGATAATTCATCAAGATATGAAAATTGTATTGAATGGTTTCTGGTTTTAGATAGACTCGATTCGTTAAGTTTAGCCACTGAATCTCCATAGGATAGAAAATCCAAGCCAGATAAATGGTCAGAAGGATTGAGAGGGAGAGGAGAAAGAGCATAGAGCCCCAAAAGATCAATTTAGTTTTCATCAAAATCCCACTCCGCAAGGCTAGAAACCACATGTGTCGGTGCGATTGGCAGGCCAGCTACTTCTTCTGCCTTAGTAAAACCTGTCGTCACCAAGAGCGTTGGAATGCCATTGTCAATCCCAGCCCGGATATCAGTCAAATAATTGTCCCCAACCATAATTAACTCTTCACGTTCCAAACCTAAGTGCTCAACCGCCTTGTCCATAATGATGGCATTGGGTTTTCCGATATAAACCGGCTTCACTCGTGTCGCTACTTCAAGCAGCGTAATCAGGGAGCCAGCACCTGGCAAAAGACCACGTTCCGTCGGGATGTTGAGGTCAGGATTGGTTCCGATAAAATGGGCACCCTTTTGAATAGCAAGAGTTGCTGTGGCAAATTTTTCATAGTCGACTTGCCAATCCAGACCAACTAGCACGTAGGCAGGGTTTTCCTTGTCTTCCACATAACCAGCCGCCTTGATGGCTTCCTTGAGTCCTGCTTCTCCGACGACATAGACGGTCTTTTCAAGCCCCAAATCATTCATATAGTCGATGGTTGCCAAAGTCGCTGTGTAGACAGTCGATAGGGGCGTATCGATATTAAAATTCTGAGCCAACATCTCCTTAACACTCTCTGGAGTGCGAGTTGTATTGTTGGTTACAAAGAGATAGGGAATGTCCCGCTTTTGCAATTCATGAACAAAAGTCTCTCCAGCAGGGATTCGGTCTTTCCCCTTATAAATGGTTCCGTCTAAATCAATTAAATAGCCTTTATATTTCATCTATTTCTCCCTAAGCCTTTTTTATTTCTTTCCAAGTAATGATTGCTTGGGCATTGATAACCCCATCACTTGTAATTTCATGCTTGCTTTCCAGTCCAGTCCGTTCAACAGCCGATGTAATCACCCCACCTGGTCGAACTTCCTTGACATACTTGAGGTTGATTTTCTTGGGAATATAGTGGGTCAAAAAATCCGCTCCCATGACCTCAAAAATCCAGTCCAAGTATTTACTGTTATTGACATGACCATTCATATCCAAGTCGTAAAAACGAACATGGTAATCCTTGCTGATCGGCTCTTCCAAGGACTCATACTTCGGTCCACGGATAAGTTTTTTATCAAAATCAGACTGGTAAGGAGCCACAATCTCAGGTTCAACAGCATGGACTTTTCGACTGTCGCGGTCCATGAGAACAAAGGTCGCCATCATATGGATGAGCTCCTGCCCCGCTTCATTATAAATAGTAAAGCGACGGTAGCAAAAAAGTCGATTGTAGCTCAAGGCTTCCGTTTCGATGGTAATTTCTTCCGCAAAACGAGGCAAACGAACCACCTCAATATCATATTCTGCGATAATCCAGACCAGATTATAGTCTTCCAAAATGGCCTTATCACTAACTCCCAGTTCAATCGACTGCATCCCTGAAACTTGCAGTGACAGCAAAATCACATCTGGAAGTTTGATATGACCGTTCATATCAGCCATATCAAAAGGAATTTTCATTTTCATTTGATAAGTTAAGCCCATGATCCTACTCCAAAATAAATCGTTCTGCTACAGTATCTCCCAAAAAGAGACCTCTCTTTGTCATGCGAACGTGGTCACCCTCAATCTGCATGAGGCCTTGTTGAACCAAATCTCTGACAATTTCTCCATAAAGTCCAGCAAAAGACTGTCCAAATTTTTCCTCAAATCGCGCCATGGAAACCCCGGATTTCTTGCGGAGTCCCAAGAACATTTCTTCTTCCATTTGCTCCTTTTGACTCAGGTGATCTTCTGTAATACAAGCATTGCCTTCCTCAACCGCACTGAGATAATGACGAATGGGACCATGATTTTTATAACGTACTCCATTGACATAACCAGATGCCCCTGCACCAATACCATAGTATTCAGCATTGTCCCAGTACATGAGATTATGACGACTTTCAAAGCCGGGTTTGGAGAAATTAGAAATCTCATAATGCTCAAAACCCGCTCGCTCCAGCTCTGCAATGATGTACTCAAACATCTCCGCTTCTAGTTCCTCCTTAGGCAGAGGCAATTTCCCACGTCGCATCCGGTTCATAAAGACCGTATGGTTTTCTAAAATCAAACTATACAAACTCATGTGGGGAATATCCAGTCCAATGGCTTTAGCCACATTTTCCTTTACTTGCTCCATGGTCTGACCAGGCAGAGCATAAATCAAATCAATGGAGATGTTGTCAAAACCAGCCAGTTTCAGGCGATCGATATTTTCATAAATATCCTTCTCCAAATGACTGCGCCCAATCTTTTTCAACATCTTATCATCAAAGGTCTGGACACCTAGCGAAACACGATTGACAGCCGAATTTTTCAAAACAGCTATCTTATCCGCATCCAAATCGCCTGGATTGGCTTCAATGGTCAACTCTTCCAAGACAGACAAGTCCAAGTTTTTAGTCAAGCCATTCAGTAACACCTCCAGTTGCGGAGCCGACAGGGCTGTCGGTGTTCCACCACCGATATAAAGGGTTGACAACTTTTCAATATCATAAGAACGAAACTCTTCCAGCAGATGCTCTAAATAGCTGTCGACTGGCTGATTTTTGATGAAGACCTTTGAAAAATCACAATAATAACAAATCTGGGTACAAAATGGGATGTGCACATAGGCTGACGTTGGTTTTTTCTGCATAGTAATTATTATACCACAAAGACTAGATTCCAGATAAAAATCACCATCCCCAGATACATAGTCCGTCCGGAGATGGTGATGGTTTATTCTTCTGTTATATCAATCACAATCTCTTCTGAGTCATCAAGAGCTTCGGCTTTTTCTTGCCATTGTTCCTTGAGATTATTTAATTGATTTTTTGATGCTTCTGTCGCTTGAAAAGCATAGGATTTAGCTTGAGCAAGTATACTGTCCACAGTGATTTCACCTGACTCAACCTGTTCTTTTGTTTTCAGAACAAAATCTGTAGCCTGCTCCTTAACTTCTGTCAGTTTTTCACAGACTTGCTCCTTGGCATACTCCGGATCTTCTCTCAAATCATCTAGAAAATCTTGAGCCTGACTGCAAACTTGTTTGCCCTTATCACTTGTTAAAAACAAGGCAAGAGCTGCACCTGAAACCGTTCCTAAAAGGATTGAGGATAATTTACCCATAAGGATTCTCCTTTTTTATTTTTTGAAAAATTTACTTGCAAGACGAAGAGCTGACAGACTTGCACCAGTCTTGAGTGTTTTTGAACCAGCTGATGAAGCTTTCTTGCTCAAGACACGCGCATGGTCATTGAGGTCTGAAACAGATAGAGATAAATCTGCAACAGCACTGAAGAGTGGATCAATCGTAGCCACCTTGACATTGATATCATCTGCCAAGACATTGACCTTAGCCAACAACTCATTGGTGTGATGCAAGGTCACATCCACATCTGAAGTCAAGGTTTTAATCGTCTTTTCTGTTTCATCGATGACACGACCAAGCTTTTGTACAGTAATGATCAGATAGACCAAAAAGACAATCAAAGCTAGGGCAACAAGAATATATGCAACTTCTAACATTTAGTTTTCCTCCTCTGTAATATAGTAAGGGGCCTTCTTTCGATTTTGATAAATAACGATCATTATACCGAGACCGATAAGGACAACTGACAGCCATTGGGACACTCGAAGGCTGAAGAACATGAGACTATCTGTTCGCATACCTTCGATGACCATACGACCGAAACCATACCAAATCAAGTAAAAGGCCGTGATATGACCTCGTCTGAGACTCTTCCATTTCCGTCTAAAAATCAGAATCAAAGCAAAGCCAAGCAGATTCCATAGAGACTCATAAAGGAAAGTCGGTTGACGGTAGCTCCCCTCAATATACATCTGGTCACGGATAAAGCCAGGTAGATAATCCAGATTATCCACTGTTGCACCATAAGCTTCTTGGTTAAAGAAATTACCCCAACGCCCCAAACTTTGAGCAATCATAACGCTAGGCGCCGCAATATCTAGAAAATCCCAAGTATTGATGAGTTTACGGTCAGCAAAGATATAGAGCACAAGAGCCCCAGTTATCAAACCACCGTAAATGGCCAAACCACCATTCCAAATGGCAAAAATCTCTCCTAAATTCTGACTATAGTAATCAAATCGGAAAATAACATAGTAGAGACGAGCTCCTAAAATAGCCAAGGGAAAGGCTACTAAGATAAAATCTAAAATATCGTCTGGTATGATCTTCTTTCTAGGTGCTTCTTTCATGGTCAAATAAACCGCAAGAATCAAGCCTGTCACAATACATAAGGCATACCAACGAATGGCTAGGGGTCCTAGTTGAATAGCAATTGGATCAAGCATTTTGCACCTCATTTCGAGCAATGAGACTTGTCAGTCGTTCGTCGAACAAACGGGTCGCATCAAAGCCCATTTCCTTGGCACGATAATTCATGGCAGCTGCCTCAATCACAACAGAGATATTACGACCTGTTTTAACTGGAATACGAATACGAGGAATGGCTACGCCAGAAACTTCAAGTTCCTCTGCATTGTTTCCAAGGCGATCAAAGGTCTTATGCGTATCGTAATTTTCCAAATAGACAGCAAGCTGAACCTGTGAAGAATCCTTGACAGCACTCGCACCGTAGAGACTCATAACATCGATAATACCAACCCCACGAATTTCAATCAAGTGTTTCAAAATTTCAGCTGGTTCACCCCAGAGAGTAATCTCATCCTTGGCAAAGATATCGACACGGTCATCGGCTACCAAACGGTGACCACGTTTGACAAGCTCAAGACCTGTCTCGCTCTTACCAATTCCACTATCTCCCTGAATCAAGACGCCCATCCCATAAATATCCATCAAGACACCGTGCACACTGGTACGTTCTGCCAAACGAGAATCCAGATAGCTAGATAACTCTCCAGATAAACGACTGGTAGCTGCACGGCTGGTTAAAATAGCAATCTTACATTCTCTAGCAGCCTTTAACATCTCCTCTGGAACCACCAAACCACGAGCAACAATGACTGCTGGTGTCTCAGGTAGAAACATTTTTTTCAAAACTTCATAACGGCTGTTGGAAGGCATGCTGATCAGATAAGACCACTCCTTCATCCCCAAAAGTTGAATCCGCTCTGGTGTATAGTAGTCAAAATAGCCTGTCATTTCAAGACCAGGTCGCGTAATATCCGCTGTATTGATTTCCTTTTCAAGCAACTCTGGTTCACCATAGACAATGTCTAGTCTAAGCTTTTCAATCACTTCTTTTACTAAAACCGACATCATTTCCTCCTTCAAATGAGTTCTTCTCTCTATTATATCAAATTGTAGGAGGAAGTTTCAGATTTTTGCAGGCTTTGGAGTATTTATTTAAAAGAAAAAGGACTAGATTTCTCTAGCCTTTCATTTCAATTAGAATTTTTTACGTTTACGAGCTACTTCTGATTTACGTTTACGTTTTACAGAAGGTTTTTCATAGAATTCACGTTTGCGTGTTTCTTGAAGAGTACCAGCTTTAGTAACCGCACGTTTGAAACGGCGAAGTGCGTCGTCAAGAGATTCATTCTTACGTACTACTGTTTTAGACATTTTTTTCACTCCCTTCAAGTTCAATATCTATTTCATTCTACACGTAAAAGGAATAATTGTCAAGCAAAAATGCGGTTTAATTTTGATTTTTTCTTCCATTTATACAAGAGTTGAAAGCGTTCAATAGAACATTGCTTTTTTATTTTTCGAGTAAGCTAAGCGCTTCAGCATCTGCGATGATGGTTACATCAGGGTGATTTTGGAGGCTACTTGCAGGTAGGTTCTCAGTCACTGGGCCAGATACTGTTCCGGCAATGGCTTCTGCTTTCGACTCACCGTAAGCAAAAAGAATAATAGACTTGGCATCCAAAATGTTTTTAATCCCCATTGAAATAGCTTGGGTTGGGACGTCTTCAATCTTGGCAAAGAAGCGTGCATTGGCTTCAATAGTAGACTGGTCAAGTTCTACTAGATGCGTTTGACTGTCAAATGGAGTACCAGGCTCATTAAAGCCGATATGCCCATTGCGACCGATTCCCAAGATTTGGAGGTCAACTGGATGGTCAGCCAAAATTTGGTTGTAGCGTTCAACTTCAGCTTCAGCATTGTCCTTAACACCACGAGGCAAGAAACTTTCTTTAAATGGTTTTTGGTTGAACAAGTTTTCTTGCATGAAGTAACGATAAGACTGTGGATTGTCCCCATCAAGGCCCACATACTCATCAAGGTTGACACTGGTTAGATTTGAAAAATCAAGGTTACTCTCAACAATTTCCTTGTAAAATTCAAGTGGGCTACTTCCTGTCGCAAGTCCTAGAGTTTGAGCTCCATTAGCCAATTTTTCCTTCAAAATCTCAAAAGCAACTTTTCCACCTTGAACTTGGTTTTCAACTTTAATAACTTTCATCTTTTCATCCTCCATTTCTATCTATATTTATTATATGGTATAGACCAATTTTTGTCAAGTGAAAACGATTTAATTTCTAAAAAAAGAGCGTCCAAACTTGAAACGTGTTATAATGGATAGGATTAGAACTTAGAAAGAATGAACAGATATATGAATACAGCTGATTTTGATTTCCACTTGCCAGAGGAATTAATTGCCCAAACGCCCCTTGAAAAACGTGATGCCTCCAAACTCCTCATCGTCAACCGTGAGACAGGAGAAATGCAAGATAAACACTTCCACTCTATTATTAATATGCTGGAACCTGGTGATGCCCTTGTCATGAACGACACCCGAGTTCTCCCTGCCCGCCTCTATGGTCAAAAAGTGGAGACAGGAGGTCATGTGGAACTTCTCCTCCTTAAGAACACTAGTGGAGACGAGTGGGAAGTTCTGGCTAAACCTGCCAAACGCCTCAAGGTCGGTACTCGTATCAGCTTTGGTGATGGTCGCCTCAGCGCTGTCGTTACAGAAGAATTGACCCACGGGGGACGCATTGTCCGCTTTGAATACCAAGGAATTTTCCTAGAAGTCTTGGAAAGTCTGGGAGAAATGCCTCTGCCACCTTATATCCACGAAAAATTAGATGACCGTGAACGTTATCAAACCGTCTACGCCAAGGAAAGCGGCTCTGCTGCAGCACCGACTGCTGGTCTTCACTTCACCAAAGAACTGCTGGCAGAAATCCAAGCTAAGGGTGTTCATCTAGTCTATCTGACTCTCCATGTCGGACTCGGAACCTTTAGACCTGTTTCTGTGGATAATCTGGACGAACACGAAATGCACTCAGAGTTCTATCAACTTTCTGAGGAAGCTGCTGCCACCCTTCGCTCTGTCAAAAAAAATGGTGGTCGTGTCATCGCTGTCGGAACCACTTCTATCCGCACCTTGGAAACTATTGGTTCCAAGTTTGATGGGCAAATCCAAGCAGATTCTGGTTGGACCAATATCTTTATCAAACCTGGGTATGAGTGGAAGGTCGTGGATGCCTTCTCAACCAACTTCCACCTGCCAAAATCAACTCTGGTCATGTTGGTTTCTGCCTTTGCAGGCCGTGAATTAGTCTTAGATGCATACCACCATGCCATCCAAGAACACTACCGCTTCTTCAGTTTTGGTGACGCCATGTTTATTTATTGAGAAAGAATTTCTCTAAATCTTCTAATACCAATAAATCGCTAAGATATTATTTCAAAGAACATCTACAATTGAAACTCTAGCTAGCTGTAGAAGAGGTCTAGTACATTGAAATTAAAATGCTTCCCCCTAGCTTCGAAAATATTGCCATAGATTGCGTTGACTCTCCAAATTGATTCATCTATATTTTATTTCAGCTTCCTATACTTTCTTCGCTGTTTGTAAATCAAAATGCAAGACACATGAGTAGCACCATATTTGTTACTCTTATCTGTCCTCTCAAGAGACTATTATGAGTTATTTCAGAATCATTCACTACTTTGACCCTGACTCTCCTTAGTCTCAAAATCAAAGACTTATACTCTTCAAAAATCTCTTCAAACCGCGTCAACGTCACCTTGGATTATATATGTGACTGACTTTGTCAGTTCTATCTACAACCTCAAAGCAGTACTTTGAGCAACCTGCGACTAGTTTTCTAGTTTGCTCTTTGATTTTCATTGAGTATTAAACAAAAAGTGAACAAAGCTGAATTCTAATGTACAGAAGACTAGGCTTGTTCACTTTTTTATAGTCGCTATAAGATGACCTTATCTATAGCTTTTTATATATAATTATATATTCAGACATACTATTATCAATTTTGTCGCAGGGAGGAATCTGTTAACGCACCCATTCACCATTATCATTGACTCTATAGCCATCTATACTTGTATTGACCGCTAACTCACCCGATGCATTTACATAATACCATTTACCACCAACTTGGAACCATTGATTAACTTTCATAGAACCGTTGCTGTTGAGGTAGTACCATGAACCATTAACTTGTACCCAACCTGTTGCCATGGAACCATCAGTATTATAAAAATACCACATACCATTTTCTTGTTTCCAGCCTGTTGTTGGAGCAACTGCTTTAGCTGGTTCTACTGCTACATCTGTTCCTTGGTTAGATGTAACAGATACAGGATACGAAGGAATAGATGATTGCTCAGGAACAACAACTTTTTCAGGTTCTCTCGTCCCTCTCCTTATACGTCTTTTTACCATCTCTTTAGTAATTTGACGAGAAGTAGTTTCTTCAATTGTTCCATCACGTTCATCTACAGCATAGATTGTAGTAAGAGTAATTTTACCAATTTCTCCTACTTCTTGACCTTTATCAAGAGTTGGGTCATCGAGATATTCTGTTTCGATTGGAATTTCTTGGACAAGAACTTGGGGCTTGGTTCCTTTTTTAACAACTCTTGTTTGAGAATCTTCTTTTTGACTTAAAGTACTCTCAGTTACTTGTCCACTCTTTCCATCTACATCATAAGTTATCGTTGTAACTGTTTTCCCATTCTTTCCTAGAGTAATCTCTTGCTCCTGTCCTGCAGAAAGGTCATTGTCTGCTTCATATTTAGTAGCACATGGAACAAGAACTTCTTCAACCTTGCTTTTAGCTGGAACTTTGATAACTGTATCCGTGGCTTCTTTTCTATCAACAGTAACCTTTTCGGTAACATGACCAGTCTCTGGATTAACATCGTAGGTCCTTGTCGTAGTTACATAGCCATCCTCTCCATCAATTGTAACAGGATTTTCACTACGGTCTTTTGTTTCATCTTTTTCAAAACGAATTCGCGTACTTGAAATTTTCTTGGTTACTACCTTAGGTTTAGTCGCTACTTTTACAATAATATCCCCATTGTCAGCGTCATCATACTCTATTCCCTCTTCTTTATCTCTAGTATCATCTCTAACATATTGAATCCCATCAGCAGCATGAGCAAAACTTGTATTCAGATTCCTCCTAAAAATAAAGTTAGCCCGATTACCGCAGAACCAAAAATCTTTCCGAGTTTACGTATTGCATAGCGCTTATTAGTATTAGATTTTGCCATTACATCCTACTTCTAGTATAGCATCTTTTCTATCAAACGTTAAACAATATACTTTATATATAAAATAGACTTAGAATGATATATTGATTATTGAACTAACACTTTAACTATATCGTAATCAATCTCATATATAAAGGATTGCAGACATCTTATCTAAATACATGCTAATATATTTAGATACAAACATTCCAACTTGATAATTTTCACTCATCTTTCATCATTCCTTATACAACTATGCAGTATAAATAGAATAGTTTTCTCATCAGAATGAGACTATTTTAATATTAGATATTTTGATAGAAAAAACATAAATAAAATTGGTTGAATTTAATTCCCTAACTCGATAGAGGATTCTATTTTAAATTTAACAACAGCTAGGATTACACTATAAAAAGTACATTACCACCTGTTCGGCTGGAGAATCTAGTCGATTAGCTCCCTCTTAGTTACAAGCTTCAAGCGATTTTTTAACTAATACTAAACCAGATTAAAGAAGGAACTAGAGCATCTGTCTTGTACTAATCAATATGCTATTTTAAAATTGCAAATAAACTTGGAATGCTAATTATTATATTTACAATAAATAGTTGACTTCGATAGAAACAGAAAATAGAATTCAACATTCTTCCCTACTTATACCATAATAAATAAGATCCGCAAGATAGCCTTTTCTCTCTACACCATTAACAATGGTTTGTAGATAGGACATTCCAGCCTTTTCCATGACACGACCTGAAGCTGGGTTGAGACTGGCATAACGTGCTCTGACCTTTTGAAAACCTGCTTGAGTAAAACAAAAGTCCAAGACAGCTTTCAAGGCCTCTGTCATCATACCATGTCCCCAGTAAGCCTTGCCTAGCACATAGCCGATTTCACAGCTTAAATCAGCCTCGTCTATCTTAACGATGCTGATATCTCCTATCACTTGCTCTGGGTTTTCTTTTAGACAAATGGCCCATTTGTAATAGTTGAGATTAGTATAGGAAGCAACCCAATTGCGAATCGAGTTTCGAGTGATTTCGACATCAGGATGGGGATCCCAGGTAACATAGGTCAGATTCTCAGCGGATGAAGCCCAATTTTGAAACATGGCTTCTGCATCACTCTCCACAAATCTTCTTAAAATCAAACGTTCTGTCTGTAATATTTGCGTACCGATAGATTTCATGATGCTACCTCACTTCCTTATTTCTATACTCGTAGTAAAAAGGCTCAACTCAGTAACAGCTAGAAAACGAGTTTGTCTTCTAATTTCTTGACGCAGTCGCTGCCTGGTTTGAAATGCGCTCTAGCAAGCTTTTTCAAACCTAGTCATCGTTGCAGGGGTAAGACGATGAAATCGAACTCTTCGAGTTACCGAATCTGCCTCATTTTCTTATTTCTAAACTCGAGGTTCAAGATTCCCCGGACCTTCTTCGCTTTCTCATTTCTAGGCTCAGGGTAAAAACCTCCAATGGAGGTTTTTACTCCCAAAAGTCATCAAATACAGTGATGGGTAAGTGGCGTTTGTGTTGGCCTTTGTGCCACCAGTTTTCAATGGTCGCTTGAGCTTCTGGGCTGATTGTTTTGCCTTCTAGGTAATCGTCAATCTCTGCATAGGTGACTCCAAGTGCGACTTCGTCAGCTAGGCCTGGTTTGTCTTCTTCTAGGTCTGCCGTTGGGATTTTTTCATAAAGGGCTGGCTCTGCGCCAAGTTTCTGCAAGAGCTGTTTTCCTTGGCGTTTATTGAGGCGGTAAAGAGGGAGAATATCCGCACCGCCGTCACCAAACTTGGTAAAGAAACCTGTGATATTTTCCGCGGCGTGGTCTGTTCCAATGACCGCTCCGCTATGGGAACCAGCAAGGGCATACTGAGCAATCATACGGCAACGTGCCTTGATATTCCCCTTGTTGAAGTCTGAAACAGGACTACCTGTCGCTTCAACTGCAGCTGTCATGGCATCAGCTGATTCCTTGATATTCACAACCAAGCTGACATCTGGCTGGATGAAGGCTAGGGCTTTTTGAGCATCTGCTTCATCAGCTTGCACTCCGTATGGCAGGCGGACAGCGATAAATTTGTAGCTGTCGTCTCCCGTTTCAGCTCGCAGTTCTTCCATAGCTAATTGCGCCAAACGCCCTGTCAAGGTTGAGTCTTGTCCCCCAGAAATCCCTAGTACAAAGGTTTTTAGGAAGGGATGTTTTTTCAGATATCTTTTTAAGAAATCAATAGAACGACGGATTTCTTCCTGGGCATCAATCACTGGTTTGACACCCAGCTCTTGGATAATCGTTTCTTGCAAACTCATTCTTCTTCTCCTTCACCAAGGGCTTCCTTGCGCATCTTATCAATCAAGTCCATCTTATCTTGCCATACATCACGCGCCAAATCCACTGGATAGTGCTGCGGATTGAGCACACGCTTATACTCATCCCACAACTTGTCAAATTCTTTACGGGCATAATCCTGAATGTCAGTCAAACTAGGCAAGTTGTAAACTAATATTCCTTCTTTGAAGATATCCACCAAGAGAGGAACGGCATCAAAATTACGAACCGTCTTCTTGATGTATGTATAGGTCGGATGGAACATCTTGATTTCTGTCATGTAGCTAATATCCACACCATCATAAGTGATGTAGTCACCTTCTGACTTACCTTTTTCACGACTGGTAATGCGCCACACCTGCTTCTTACCTGGCGTAGAGACTTTTTCAGCATTATTAGACAGCTTAATCGTATTGCGCATCTGACCAGTTTCATCTTCGATTGCAACAATCTTATAAACTGCACCAAGAGCTGGCTGGTCATAAGCTGTAATCAGCTTGGTACCCACGCCCCAGACATCAATCTTGGCCTTTTGCATCTTGAGGTTTAGGATAGTATTTTCGTCCAAATCATTAGAAGCATAAATCTTAGCCTCTGTAAATCCAGCCTCGTCCAGTTGCTGACGGACTTTCTTAGAAATGTAGGCAATATCCCCAGAGTCAATCCGCACACCCATAAAGTTAATCTGATCACCCAGCTCACGCGCCACCTGAATGGCAGCTGGTACACCGATGCGAAGGGTGTCATAGGTATCCACAAGAAAGACACAATTTTTGTGGGTCGCAGCGTAAGCCTTGAAAGCTTCATAGTCATTGCCATAAACCTGTACCAAGGCATGGGCATGGGTTCCCAAAACAGGAATGTCAAAGAGCTTACCCGCACGCACGTTGCTGGTTCCATTGGCGCCACCAATCACAGCTGCGCGTGTTCCCCAGATGGCCGCATCCATTTCTTGAGCCCGACGTGTCCCAAACTCCATCAAGGGGTCATCTTCGATAACCGAACGAATACGAGCTGCCTTCGTCGCCACCAAGGTCTGGTAGTTGACGATGTTCAAAAGAGCCGTTTCGACCAACTGACATTGGGCTAGAGGTCCTTCCACCTGCACAATCGGTTCATTAGCAAAAACCAAATCCCCTTCTTGGGCAGAACGAACGGTCAACTCCAACTTGAAATTGCGAAGGTAATCCAAGAACGCCCCATGATAACCAAGCGACTCCAAATAGGCTATATCACTATCTGAAAAACGCAAGTCTTCAAGATAGTTCACAATTCTTTCCAAACCTGCAAAAACCGCATAGCCGTTCTTAAAAGGCTGTTGGCGGAAATACACCTCAAAGACCGCCTTCTTATTGTGAATCCCTTGGTCAAAGTAAACCTGCATCATGTTGATCTGGTACAAGTCCGTGTGCAATGTCAAACTATCATCTGGATACATACTTTTCCTACTTCCTTAGCTAGAAACCCATGAAAATTTTCAAGAACTTTCATGTATTCCAATAAATTAGTACTATTATATCACATTTTAGCTGGATTGAGAAAAGAGTAACAAGCTATTCTCCACTCTCCAATTCATCCATATCTTGTTCAAATTTTTTCTGAGCCCATTCGCCATAGCTCTTAAGACCAAGATTGCCAATAAAGACCCACGGAAGGTAAATGACATAAGTAATGACCCAAGCAGACAGGTATTTAAAATTCAAAGGATTGTGCTGATAAATTTCTATGTTGAATTGATAATTCTGCAACATCAAAAGAGCCGTAATAGCCAAGGTTAAGAAAAAACAACCCAAAATCGTAAAATGAAAACGACTATAGTAGGTCACTCCCAGATAACGGGCACGGTTAAAAAAGTAAAATGTCCCTATGATGATAACGATTAGCAGCATATTAGAATTAAAAAGGCTTGGTGCTAATACTGAAATGATATAAGATAGGATCGACAAAGCGATGCAGATATAGAAACTTTCAGAGCCCGCTTTATTGAACAGTTGTTCTTCTCTTTCGTCTAGTAATTGATAATAATAAAATCTATTTTTCATCTTCTTCCTCCCAAAATAGTTGGTCTAGGGTTTTCCCTAAACATCTGCAAATAGACTGGCAGAGCGAGAGACTGGGATTGTATTTCCCCGCCTCTATCAAACCAATAGTCTGGCGCGTCACCCCGACAGCATCTGCTAGTTGACCTTGAGTTAAATCAAGCTCTACCCGAGCTAATTTTAATTTTAAATTTTTAACCACCTTCGTCCTCCTTATAATTTTAATATTCATCTACTCTTAAAAAATTCCAAACTAACACAAGCTGTCAGCTATTTATTATAACCCCATTAATTTGCACTCCAGTATTATCTTCAGCCGAAAATCAGTATTTTAGGTTGTTTGAAATAAACTTCCTAGTTTACTCTTTTATTTTTATTTAGTATTAGCTTTAGTAGGATCTTTTAAACGAGTTTTTATTGCTTATATTTCTTGTTTAGTTTAGTTGGTTTCATATCACTATTATATAATGCTTTTGGAAATGAGCCTAGTATAAGTCAAAAACGTGTTGAATAGTGAAAGCAGGAGCATACCAAGATGACTGATTTTTTACTGTATTTTAGGTATGCAAAATAATACTAAATGAAACTAAAATGAATACTTCTTGCTTTTCTTGAGAGTGAAAAAGTACAATAAAATGATTGTAGTGATTAGCACAAGATACTGACTAATAGACATCGTATTTGAAGCCACAAATACAGGTAAAGAATAAAAAGGAAGAAGTTCAATTGCTTTGATAAACAAATCATTACTAGTATTCATCATCATCGTATTTAATATATTAGGGATAAAGAGTAGTAAAGCTACTAAAATACCAAATACCAAGCCACTTTTCAATTTGTATAAATAGAAAATGTAGGATAATAGAAAATAAAACAGGACTAACAAAATTGTATTGACTACAATAGCTACTATAAAATCTAATCCTAAATCACCTGGAATACCCAATTTACTTACTATGACTAGTAACACAATGCCATTCAAAGCATAAATAATGGAAACTGAGATGGCATATAGAAAATTAGACAAGACGTAAATCATCCGATTCTTCTGTTGATTATAAAACAAACTTACCGTATTGTGGGAAAAATCTCTACTAATGACTCGATTAGCATGTATAACAGCCATTAACATACCGAGCATAGCATAAAAGTTTGAAATATGCTTAATACCAAGCGATGTCCCTTAAGTCTTTAGAATAAAGAATGTAAGCAATATCGGCGGTATAAACGAGATAAGCAAACTGAGATATATTACGCCTGATGAATATAAATTTCTTATATTTTCCTTAAGAAAATTCAATTTATTTAATTTCATGATTATAACCTTCCTTTATTTTGAACGATTTAAGTAAATATCTTTAAGCGTCTCTTTTTTAGTTTCAAAATCAACTACTTTAATAGAGTTTTCGTTAAAAAATTTAAAAAACTCACTACTTTGAATATTCCCAGACATAGTAATTCTCAGTCCCTCTTCCTGAACAATATCCCCAAATTCTTGTTTGGTAATGAAAATGTCTCTATCTGTAGCTGATGAAAAAGCTATCTCAAACAAGAAATTATGACTATCTTTTCCTACTTTTTGAAATGTCAAAAGCCCGTTCTCCAAGAAAAGAACCCTCTCACAAATTTCTTCAATGTCTTCTAATTTATGACTCGATATTAAAATTCCCACATTTTCATGTAAAGCTAATTTTTTTAGAACCGCTAAAACTATTTGTGATGATTCAATATCTAAACCATTAGTCGGTTCATCTAAAATCAATATATCAGGTTTCGTAACGAGAGTTAGAAGCAAAGCTAATTTTTGTTTTGTACCCAAAGAATAGGTCTTTACTTTTTTATTAATAGACTGAGTCAAATCTAACTCTTGGATCAAACTTCTAAATCTTTCTTGATTGTAGTCAACACCATATAAATTTGACAAATATTTTAAATTCTCTAAACCTGTTTTAGATAAAAATAATTTTGGTTCTTCGATTAAATACCCAACATTATCACTGCTTATAATATTACCTGAAGTCGGTTGATTATTCTGAGCAAGAATTTTCATCAACGTACTCTTACCAACTCCATTTCTCCCTACTAGACCAACAATTTCACCCTTGTTAAGTGCAAAATTTATATCTTTGAGAATGATTGAATGACCATAATGCTTACTTACATTTATAACTTACATTTTTTATTCCTCCATTAATATTCATGGTTTGCTCTTTGATTCTTATTGAGTTTAAAAAGTTGCGCCTCTTTTTAACAACATTATATCATATATCTAACTTAATGCAATATATAAATGTCATTTTGTAAAATTTTATTAACAAAAAACTCTCTACAACAAAATAATAGAGAGTTTTCTGCTTATTAATTTTTTTCAAAATATCTAAGACATCACTTCTTTGTTTAATTTGATAGGCTTTGATACCTAAGCTCCGACTTTATCACTTAAAAATAAAAAAGGACAGCTAATCCCTTGAACATCAAGGGATTTAGCCATTCTTTAATCTCGTTTAAGTGTTGTATATGGAGCTTTGCATAATTTTTTAAAACTAAACAACTACATTAAGCACGAACTGTGACGCTGGTTCCATCTTCCTTATAGAGATTGATAAGACCTTCTTTAAGAGCTCGAACCATGTCTCCAGCTTGAACAGGTTGTGGGACTTTGATTGTCAAGAGTTCCATCGGATTTGGAGCACGATCGATTTTATTTCCCTTTGCATCGTGAAGATCCTCAATATAGGTTTCAAAATGACGGAAACCTGGGCCATAAAACTCAACTTGGTCGCCTTCGTTAATAACGTTCCGTTGACGAATAGTTGCTGTTTGTGTCACATCATCATAAGAAACCACTTCAGCGACAAACTTGTACTCAGGAATTTTACGACGAGCACCAAACAACTGCTCATTTTCAGATGGTGTACCATAGTAGAAACCTGTTGCCAATTCACGTTGGGCAACCTTCCACATCTCGTCCACCAAGTCTTGTTTGATAGATTCAAACTTTTCAGGACTTTCAAGATAGGCATCCACAGCCGCCTTGTAGCAGTTGGTTACTGTTGATACGTAGTGAATAGACTTCATCCGTCCTTCGATTTTTAGACTATCCACACCATTTTCAATCATATCTGGAATGTGGTCAATCATAGACATGTCAACGGCTGACATTGAAAATTCTTCTGGAATCTCACCCTGCAAACTCTTACGTTCTTTCCCAAATGGCATATCGTAAAGGTCGTACTTCCAACGGCAATAACTGAGAACATCCACCACGGTTGGCATCACGCATACTCTAGACGGATTGTTTTGACAATTCTAATCTTTTAGACTTTGCATAATAACTGTTAAACAGTTGAAAATTAACCCAGTTTTAACAAGTAGTCAAAATACCAGATAAAGGAAAAAAGTCTTTAAAATCTTAAAAACGCATAGTATCAGGTATTGAACAATCTTGATATTATGCGTTTTATTGTGGGAAGATTTACTTCATTTTCTCTTGGAATTGAGTTTTCTCCTACTTCAAAACTAGATGATTTGCTATTTAAAATAGCGTTCCTTATGATTTTGGCAACCTGGATTAAAGCGAGAAAAACAAAAGGGGCAACTTAAGCTTTCTTTATATTGCTTATATGTTAGTAGTTTTAGACAAACACCACATAAAATAGGCTTATCCTGTATCAAAGATAAGGGATACGCCTCAAAAGGGTGATTTTCTAATGAATCATGACACCGATAACAAGCATAGTACTTTTTACAATCATAGCATTGTAAAGCAATAATATCCAGCTTGCTATGGTAATGAATGCATCTTGTTTGCTTATCCACTAAGAAACCCTGTGCCTCTATCATTTCCTTTTCCTTTCTTAAGCACGAACTGTGACGCTAGTTCCATCTTCCTTATAAAGATTGATAAGCCCCTCTTTAAGAGCTCGAACCATGTCTCCAGCTTGAACAGGTTGTGGGACTTTAATAGTCAATAGTTCCATTGGATTTGGAGCGCGGTCGATTTTATTTCCTTTGGCATCATGCAAATCTTCAATATAGGTTTCAAAATGACGGAAACCTGGACCATAAAACTCAACTTGGTCCCCTTCGTTAATGACGTTTCGTTGACGAATAGTTGCTGTTTGTGCCGCATCATCATAAGAAACCACTTCAGCGACAAACTTGTACTCAGGGATTTTACGGCGAGCACCAAACAACTGCTCATTTTCAGATGGTATACCGTAGTAGAAACCTGTTGCCAATTCACGTTGGGCAACCTTCCACATCTCGTCCACCAAGTCTTGTTTGATAGATTCAAACTTTTCAGGACTTTCAAGATAGGCATCCACAGCCGCCTTGTAGCAGTTGGTTACTGTTGATACGTAGTGAATAGACTTCATCCGTCCTTCGATTTTTAGACTATCCACACCATTTTCAATCATATCTGGAATGTGGTCAATCATAGACATGTCAACGGCTGACATTGAAAATTCTTCTGGAATCTCACCCTGCAAACTCTTACGTTCTTTCCCAAATGGCATATCGTAAAGGTCGTATTTCCAACGGCATGACTGAGAACATCCACCACGGTTGGCATCACGCATACTCATGTGGTTTGAAAGAGTACAACGTCCAGAGTATGAAATACACATAGCTCCATGGACAAAGGCTTCAATTTCAACATCTGTACGTTTGCGGATTTCAGCTAATTCTTCCATTGAAACCTCACGCGCTAAAACGACACGAGTCAAGCCTAGCTCTTTCCAGAACTCAAGGGTTTCATAGTTAGTGGCACTGGCTTGGGTAGAAAGGTGGATTTCAAGGCCTGGTGCTTCAGTAGCTGCAATCATAATCAAGGCTGGGTCAGATACGATAACTGCTGCAATCCCGATATCACGCAGTTTACGGAACCACTCACCAGCACCAGCTTCATTTCCTTCGTGCATAACCATATTAGCCGCTACATAGACCTTGGCACCATACTTGGCCGCAAACTGCACGCCTTCTTCCATCTGTTCGAAAGTAAAGTTTCCCGCACGGCTACGAAGACCATAGGCCTGACCACCGATAAAGACAGCATCTGCTCCATACTGAACAGCTACCTTTAGCTTCTCTAAAGTCCCTGCAGGTGATAAAACCTCAGGACGTTTTAATGTTTTTGTCATGATTTCTCCTATTTGCAATATAAAAGTTTGACATTTTTCCTTCTCATTTTATAGTAAATAAAGGATAAAATCAAGCCTAGACGGATTGTTTTGACAATTCTAATCTTTTAGACTTTGCATAATAACTGTTAAACAGTCGAAAATTATCTCAGTTTTAACAAGTAGTCAAAAAGTCTAGAAAAGTAAAAACCAGTATCCAAAGATACTGACTCGTAAAAATACATAAATTAGTCCTTAGATGACTACTCCCACTCTATTGCTCCTATAATGGAAAAGGATTGATACAGTCTAGAATATCGCTTTTTTATTTATTATTCTGATATAAAACTGTTAGAATTGATTTTTTGTTTTATACCCAAATATGAATAGAGACATAGCTAATAAGTTGAATAACATATTTGGAAAAATGAGAAATAGCAATATTACTAGAATTTTTAGAAACAATCAATATTTAAAAAGAAAAAAGCTCAAAGAATTTATTAAACCATGTTATAATAGATATAGCTATAATTTTATTTATAACAAGAGGATAGAAATGACCGAATTAGAAAGAAAAAATCGAAAAATTAGCTAAGAAATACTCTGATAACTTAAACATCAAAGTTCAAGAGAGAGTTCGTGAAATGGCAAATGATAATAAGAGCCATTATTTGATATACAGAGTTTTAGGTATTTCATTTGAAGAAGGAGAAAATATCGATTTGTATCAAAATAAAGGTCGTTTTTTATACAAATATGCTGGTTCATTTTTAGAAGAAGCTGCAGTACTATGCTTTAACGAAAAATTTGGTACAGAAAATACTTAAAAAGTTAACATTCCTAATTCTGAAAGTACAAAACCTAAGACTTTTGAAATTGATTGTTTAGTCGGAGAAAAACACGCATACGAAATAAAATGGTGGGATGCAACTACAGATGGAGACCATATAACTAAAGAACACACTAGAATAAAAGTTATTCATAACAAAGGATATATACCAATTCGGTTAATGTTCTACTATCCAAATAGAACTCAAGCTATAAAAATTCAGCAAACTTTAGAAACATTGTATAACGGTATTGGAGGGAAATATTATGGAGATTCTGCCTGGGAACATTTAAGAGCAGTGACCGGTATTGATTTACTTAGTATTCTAACAGATATTGCAAATAAAAAAACAGGGGTAAAATCAAAATGACAGTATTAAAAGGAGATAACTTAGAAATATTAAAAACTATTGAATCCTCAAGTATTGATTTAATCTATATGGACCCTCCTTTCTTTACACAGAAAACCCAAAAATTATCTAATAACAAAAATATTATGTATTCATTCGAAGATACGTGGACTTCGATTGAGGATTACAAAAAATTTTTGTCTGTAAGATTAGAAGAATGCAAAAGAGTGCTAAAAAATAGTGGCAGTATTTTCGTTCATTGTGATAAAATTGCAAATCATCATATTAGATTAATTTTAGATAATATCTTTGGAGCAGATATGTTTCAAAGCGAAATTATATGGAACTATAAACGGTGGTCTAATTCAAAAAAGGGATTATTGAACAATCATCAAAACATTTACTTTTATTCAAAGTCAAAAGATTTTAAATTTAATACAATTTTTACAGAGTATTCTTCTACTACAAATATCGACCAAATACTAGTGGAACGAAAACGAGATGGAAACTCTAAAACTATATATAAGGTTGATAATAATGGTAACTATATTCTAGCAAAAGAGAAAAATGGAGTTCCCCTTTCAGATGTTTGGAATATACCATTTCTTAATCCAAAAGCTAAAGAAAGAGTAGGTTATCCTACACAAAAACCTATTCTGTTATTAGAACAAATTATAAAGATTGCTACTGATAAAAATGATATAGTTTTAGACCCGTTCTGTGGAAGTGGAACTACTTTAGTAGCCTCCAAGATTTTGAATAGAAATTATATGGGGATTGATTTATCTGAGGAAGCTATCAATATAACTCAGCAACGTCTGGAAAATGTTATAAAAACAAGTTCAAATTTATTGAATAAAGGAATCGAAGCATATAGAACCAAAACTGAGGAAGAGGAAAACATTCTTAAATTATTACAGGCAAAAATTGTTCAAAGAAATAAAGGAGTTGATGGTTTTTTACCTAAACATTTTCAAAAAAAACCGATACCTATAAAAATTCAAAAAAATAATGAATGTCTGAATGAGAGTATCTCTTTATTACAGAATGCTATAAACTCCAAAAAACTTGATTTTGGAGTAGTTATAAAAACTCATTCAGATAATTTATTATTTGATTTTGATACGATCCCTGAAAATATAATAGTAGTTGACCATTTTGAACTTACAATCGAAAAATGGTTAAGTAAAAGTCAACAGTTACTATAGTTTGCAAATTATTTACAGAAAGAACAAAAATGCTCTGAAACACTGATTTCAAAGCATTTTTTGTTAGTTTAAAATTACTCCCATTCTTCTTTTCCAAACGTACAATATATCCAAAACCATTCAAAATACTAGATTCTATTTTTTATAATATCACTAAATCCACCTAATTATAGGACGTTTTCAGATTTTTAGTCCCGTCCCAGTCCCAGTACCGGAGAAATATTGTTTTAATATAATATCTCTTTTTGTCTTCTAAGCTCTTAAAAGCAAAAGAACAAGTAAAGAGTCAAGACAAGGATAAAAAGTCCATATTAGGGCAAATAAAAAGCTTTAAGACAGATGACAAATCTAAGTCAAATAAGAAAGACCATAGTAAAGGTGCAGAGAGATAAATATTGGCGGTCTTCGGACTGCCTTTATTTTTTTATCCATTTTTCAAATCAAATTTATTCAGACTATATATGCACATATACACTTAAATTCATATAAAAACATGGCTTGTAAAAAATTACTTTAATCACAATAATCGCATTTAAAATTGTGATGTTTGCAAGCTAAATTACGGACTTCACTTGGAAGTTTTCCCTTGTATCTTTTATAATAGATAGAAAATTTGCTGGCAGATGAATATCCAACAGATTCTGCTATCTCTTTTATAGGTAGTTCAGTGTTTAAAAGAAGAGTTTCAGCTACATTCATTCTTTTTCTTTGAGTGTACTCTGTAATGCTTTGACAATATTTTTCCTTAAATAAATTTTTTAATTTAGTACCACTCATTTTAGATATTTTTTCAAGCGTGCCTTGATTTACATTCGTTGCAAAATGATCATCTAAGAATCTTGCTACATCTTCAAGTGCTTTATCATCATCAATTTCAATTTTATATTTTTTTCTATTTAAGTATGTGTCAATTACTATACTTATCCATTCATTTGCCTTTGCTTTAAAGAAAAAATCAGCGGCAGGAGCGTCCATCTTACAATTTAATATTTCCATTGCCACTCTTTCTAAGGCCTTTGTAAGTATAATTTGATTAGTTTGAAGTAAAGCCCCATAAAATGATTCTGGATTAATGTTAATAGATGATAGATGTTTTTCCAAAAGTTCTCTTTTAAATCCAATAGAAACACAAAGATAATATGAATTCTCGTGTAATAAAAATAGGAAGTCATCTCTTATATTGTCAAAGTCAAAAGTACATAATGAGTTTGCAGTAAGTGTTTGATAAGGACTAAACTTTTCTCCATTTGCGCTGACTATGTAGCTTGTGTATATTGAAACATAATCTGCCATACTATAGGTACTGTTTTGAACTACTTCTTCTCTGATATAAAAATCATGTATATCGATAATGAAGCTGCCTCCTTCATAAAACCAATATAGGCCTTCTGCATAAGTTGAATTCTCTTTTTTCCAACAAAATGTATGACCTGCACTTGAATACTTCTCATTGTTTTTACATTCATCTACTTTCATATAATCTTTTACAAAATCATAATATGACATAACACACTATCCCTTTTAGACAATATTCCAATTAGCCTTATTAATTCAAAACTATTGTATTAGTAATTATAACAGATGTATAATAGAAAAGCAATGATAGATATTATCAATTAAGCGAATTTATATCTAAAAGGGATATTAAAGAAAGGAGATATGCTTATGAAGATTTACAAAAAACTATTTGCTTATGTCCAAGATAAGAAATATCTTGGGGTTTTGGCCATAATTTTTTCTGCTATATCTGCTCTACTTACAGTATATGGATATTATTTAATCTACAAATTTCTAGATAAGTTAATAATTAATTCAAACTTATCCGGTGCAGAGAGCATAGCATTAAAATCTGTTATTACACTAACAAGTGGAGCGATATTTTATTTTGTCTCAGGAATGTTTTCACATATCTTGGGATTCAGGCTTGAAACAAATTTAAGAAAAAGGGGAATCGATGGTCTGGAAAAAGCAAGTTTTAGGTTCTTTGACTTAAATCCATCTGGTCAAATAAGAAAGATTATAGATGACAATGCTGCACAAACTCATCAGGTGGTAGCACACATGATTCCCGAGAGTTCTCAGGCAATAATCACACCCGTACTTGTACTTGCACTTGGCTTTATAGTAAGTATAAGGGTTGGTATAACTTTGCTTGCTCTTACTATAATTGGCGGCTTAATTTTAGGGGCGATGATGGGCGAGCAAGAATTTATGAAGATATACCAAGAAGCTCTATCTAAACTAAGTGCTGAAACTGTTGAGTACGTGAGAGGAATGCAAGTTGTAAAAATATTTAAAGCAAATGTAGAGTCTTTTAAAAGCTTTTATAAGGCGATAAAAGATTACTCAAAGTATGCTTATGATTATTCCCTATCTTGTAAAAGGCCTTATGTTTTGTATCAATGGTTATTTTTTGGACTGATTGCAATTTTAATTATTCCTATAGTTTATTTTATGACTAGCTTAGCTAGCGCAAAGGTGATTTTACTTGAGCTTATCATGATTTTATTTTTATCAGGAGTTCTCTTTGTTTCATTCATGAGAATGATGTGGTACTCCATGTATATTTCTCAAGGAAATTATGCAGTAGATACTTTAGAGGCGCTTTACGAAGATATGCAAAAAGACAAATTAGTGCATGGTAATGTCAATAATTTTAAAAACTATAATATAGAATTTGAGAATGTTAGCTTTGCTTATAATGATAAAGCTGTCATTGAAAATTTATCCTTTAATTTAGAAGAAGGAAAGTCCTACGCACTTGTCGGTTCATCTGGATCAGGCAAATCAACAGTAGCAAAACTTATATCAGGTTTTTACAATGTTAATGAAGGAAGCATAAAGATAGGCGGGATAGCAATAAGTGAATATTCTGACGAAGCCTTAATTAAAGCCATTTCCTTTGTTTTTCAAGATTCAAAATTATTCAAGAAGAGCATTTATGATAATGTAGCTTTAGCTAATAAAGATGCGACGAAAGATGACGTTATGAGAGCCTTAAAATTAGCAGGATGCGATTTAATATTAGACAAATTCCCAGAAAGAGAAAATACAATCATAGGGTCAAAAGGTGTTTATTTATCCGGTGGAGAAAAACAAAGAATTGCAATTGCTAGAGCAATTTTAAAGGATTCCAAAATTATTATTATGGATGAAGCATCAGCATCTATTGACCCAGATAACGAGTTTGAGTTGCAAAAAGCTTTCAAAAATCTTATGAAGGATAAAACAGTTATCATGATTGCACACAGGCTATCTACAATTAAAGACCTTGATGAAATTATTGTTATGGATAGTGGAAAAATTATAGAAAGAGGGTCTGACAAAGAATTAATGTCAAAAGATACAAGGTATAAGAGCCTGCAAGAGATGTTTAACAGTGCGAATGAATGGAGGGTTTCAAATGAAAGAGTTTTATAAAAAAAGATTTGCTCTTACAGATAGAGGAGCAAGAAATTTAAGTAAAGCAACACTGGCTTCATTTTTCGTTTATTGTATAAACATGCCTCCTGCCATATTACTTATGATTTTTGCTCAGGAAGTTTTGGAAAATATGGGCAAAAGCAATGGCTTTTATATAGTATTCTCAGTTTTGACTTTGATAGCAATGTATATTTTGCTTTCTATCGAATACGATAAATTATATAACACAACCTATCAAGAAAGTGCAGATTTAAGAATAAGGACAGCGGAGAATTTATCAAAATTACCTCTATCTTACTTTTCTAAACATGACATTTCCGACATTTCACAAACAATCATGGCTGATATTGAAGGCATAGAGCATGCAATGAGCCACTCAATACCAAAGGTGGGCGGCATGGTACTGTTTTTCCCATTAATATCTGTAATGATGCTAGCGGGCAATGTCAAGATGGGTTTAGCTGTAATTATTCCATCTATTTTAAGCTTTATATTTATACCTTTATCTAAAAAATATCAGGTTAAGGGACAGAATAGATATTATGATGTCTTAAGAAAAAACTCAGAAAGCTTTCAAGAAAATATCGAAATGCAAATGGAGATTAAAGCATATAATTTATCGAAGGATATTAAAGATGACTTATATAAAAAAATGGAAGATAGTGAGAGAGTACACTTAAAGGCGGAAGTAACTACAATTTTAACTTTGTCTATATCTTCAATATTTAGCTTTATATCTCTTGCTGTTGTGATATTTGTCGGCGTAAATCTAATTATTAATAAAGAGATAAATTCTCTCTACCTTATAGGATATTTACTAGCTGCTATGAAGATAAAAGACTCTTTAGATGCATCTAAAGAGGGCTTGATGGAAATATTTTATTTATCGCCCAAAATAGAAAGATTAAAAGAAATTCAAAATCAAGATTTACAAGAAGGCGATGACTATAGTTTAAAAAAATTTGATATTGATCTAAAAGATGTTGAGTTTGCCTACAATAAAGACGCAAAAGTTTTAAATGGTGTAAGTTTTAAAGCTAAGCAGGGAGAGGTCACTGCTTTGGTAGGTGCAAGTGGCTGCGGTAAAACAACTATCTTGAAACTTATATCAAGACTTTATGATTATGACAAGGGACAAATCTTAATCGATGGCAAAGATATAAAAGAAATATCAACAGAATCTCTTTTTAATAAGGTCTCTATAGTTTTCCAAGATGTGGTTCTCTTTAATCAAAGCATTATGGAAAATATTAGAATCGGAAAGCAAGATGCAAGTGACGAAGAGGTTAAAAGAGCAGCAAAACTTGCAAATTGCACAGATTTTATAGAAAAAATGGATAAAGGTTTCGATACAGTTATTGGTGAGAACGGAGCTGAGCTATCAGGAGGAGAAAGACAAAGATTATCAATAGCCAGAGCCTTCTTAAAAGATGCGCCGATATTGATCTTAGATGAGATAACAGCAAGCCTTGATGTTAACAACGAGAAAAAGATTCAAGAGTCTTTAAATAATTTAGTTAAAGATAAAACTGTTGTAATCATTTCACATAGAATGAAATCCATAGAAAATGCAGACAAGATAGTAGTTCTTCAAAACGGAAGAGTAGAAAGCGAAGGTAAGCATGAAGAGCTTTTACAAAAATCAAAAATTTACAAAAATTTAATAGAAAAGACAAAAATGGCAGAAGAATTTATTTATTAGGAGGACTACAATGGATAATAAAAAATTAAAAGTAAAAGATTTAGTAAGCATCGGTGTTTTTGGCGTAATTTATTTTGCCTTCATGTTTGGAGTTGGTATGATGGGCTTGATTCCAATATTGTTCTTAATATACCCGACAGTATTAGCCATAGTTGCAGGAACTGTTGTTATGTTATTTATGGCTAAGGTTCAAAAGCCATGGGCACTATTTATATTTGGTATGATATCACCACTTGTGATGTTTGCAGCTGGTCATACCTACGTAGTTGTGGTTTTATCACTTATAGTAATGATAATAGCAGAATTAATTAGAAAGATTGGTAATTATAATTCATTTAAATACAATATGCTTTCTTATGCAATCTTCAGCACATGGATATGTAGCTCTTTAATGCAAATGCTTTTAGCAAAAGAAAAATATATGGAGTGGTCTTTGATGACGATGGGAAAAGATTATGTTGATGTATTAGAAAAGTTAATAACTTATCCTCATATGGCTTTAGTAGCCTTAGGTGCTTTCTTAGGAGGAATTCTTGGAGCATATATAGGCAAGGCTCTATTGAAAAAACACTTTGAAAAAGCAGGCATTGTATAATGCCTACTTTTTCTTCAAATGCTCCCTTTAATCCCAATCCGATCTCTAAGATATTAGTCATATTTATCACAGGCTTAACTGTTATGCATAGCATAAACATCCGTTTTGAGCTGGCAATTGTTTGTCTTATTGGTATTTTGCTTTATTTGAATGGATACAAAAAAACACTTTTCAAATGGATTATATTGTGTGGGATACTTTACTCCTTGCCTAATTTTATGGTGCTATCTGAATTAAACCCTATAGTTAAGATGTTTTTGAGTATACCTATTGTTATTAGAATGTTTATTTTACCATTTATGGCAGCAAGCTTTATGATAAAGACCTCGGATGTAGGCGCAATAATTTCATCGATGGATAAGCTTAAGATTTCAAAGAATGTATCCATACCTATTGCGGTTATGTTTAGATTCTTCCCATCTTTTAAGGAGGAGAAGAAAAACATCAAAATGGCTATGAGAGTAAGAGGGATAAATTTTAAAAACCCAGTCAAATATCTTGAATATGTTTCTGTGCCACTACTCATTATATCATCTAATATATCAGATGACATTGCAAAAGCGGCAGAAACAAAGGCAATAGAAAATCCAATTGCCAAGACCAGATACATTCGCGTAAAGATACAGCTAATTGATTTTGTTTATGTTTTAGCGGTTGCTGGACTTATTGTGGGAGGCTTAATATGGTTGAAATAAAAAATTTAAGTCTTGATTATGGTGAAGAGCATATATTAGATGATATATCACTATCCATAGCCGAGGGAGAGTGCGTGCTATTTACAGGAAAAAGTGGAAATGGTAAGTCATCTTTAATAAATTCAATCAATGGACTAGCTGTAAGGTATGACAACGCAAAGACAAAGGGCGAAATAATTATTGATGGTAAGAATATAAAAAATTTGGAACTTTATCAAATCTCAATGCTTGTTTCAACTGTTTTTCAAAATCCTAAGACATATTTTTTTAATGTCAATACGACATTAGAATTATTATTTTATTTGGAAAATATCGGTCTTGCAAGAGAAGAGATGGACAGGCGTTTGAAGGATATGCTTGAGATATTCCCGATAAAAAATCTTTTAAACAGAAATATATTTAATCTATCCGGCGGTGAAAAACAAATTCTTTGCATTGCAGCTTCTTATATAGCAGGTACAAAGATTATAGTTATGGATGAGCCTTCATCGAATTTAGATATTAAAAGCATAAGTGTTTTGGCAAAGATGCTAAAGATATTAAAAGAGAAAGGCATAAGCATAATTGTTGCAGAGCATAGAATTTATTATTTGATGGACATAGTTGACCGTGTATTTTTAATAGATAAAGGAAAGCTTAAAAAAACTTATACTAGAAGTGAATTTTTAAAGCTAGATAAAAATGAATTAAATGCTTTAAGTTTAAGAGATAAAGAATTAAGTAAATTAAAAGTTCCTTATTTAAAAGAAGGTGGAGAGTATCAGATAAAAAATCTTAGCTACAAATTTACTGATGATGAGTGTTTAAGCTTAAAAGATATTTCGTTCAAGCTTGGGAAAATTTATGGCATAATAGGATCCAACGGACGAGGAAAATCAACGCTTTTAAGATGTTTAATAGGTCTTGAGAAAAAATCAAAAGAAGAAATTTATTTTAAGGGAGAGAAGCTATCTAAAAAAGAAAGACTCAAAAACTCTTCACTTGTTATGCAAGATGTAAATCATCAATTATTCACAGATGAAGTATTCAACGAGCTTAGATTAGGAGTAAAGAATTTTGATGAAGAAAAGGCGAAAATCATCTTAAAAGATTTAGGCCTGGACGAATTTATTGAAAGGCATCCGATGAGTTTATCAGGAGGGCAAAAGCAAAGGCTTGCAATAGCATCTGTTATGTGCAAGAATTCTCCATTTGTCTTTTTTGACGAACCTTCAAGTGGTATGGATTATTCCAATATGATAAAAATATCTGAACTGATTAATAAGTATAAAACCATGGATAAAATAATTTTTATTGTTTCCCATGATATAGAATTTTTAAATGAAGTGGCAGATGAAATTTTTGAATTGTAAAATAGAGTCTGTTAAACATGTCTATAGAACTAGTAAATTGTCTAAAAATTTAAAAGATACTAACACATATTGATATTTATTAGAAAATTAACTTCAGGATTTTTACAGTATTTATAAACTTTATAATATGTATTTATAGTATTAATAATTTCCATATCTTTAGGGAAATTCTTTATTTACTTACCATAATTAAAGAGATGAGAGATAAATATCGGCAGTCTTCGGACTGCCTTTATTTTTTTACTTAATTTAATGCAGTAAATTATACGATTGAAAGGAATCTGCGTTATATGCTATAATTAGGTGGTTAATCTATACATTTAGAAAGGTAAAATATAGAATTGGAGAATGATATGGGATTTTCATATAATAAATTGTAACCGTCCAATAACGAAGTATATTGAAAAATCTCCAGACTAGAGAACTCACGGATAGTTCCTAATCTGGAGATTTCTTATTTGCACTTTTCTTGTACAACTTTAGTCCATGGTAAATAGGCCTCTAAAACCTCTTTGTTTACGAGAGTTTCCTCGTTTGGAAGACATTCTAGAAGATAGGATAGATATTTCTCACTATTTAGTTGATGACGTTTAGCTGTTTCCAATAAGCTCATAATAATAGCTCTTGCTTTAGCTCCTTCAAAAACTTTGAGAAAACAACCACCCTCGCTTTTTTAAACTGAGCTTAGGCTAAAAGAGTCCACTGGACTCTTTTACTCCGTCCCATAACCAATGATTTAATGGCGCGTTCAGCTAGATTATTGGAAAGGACCAGATGTCCGTCTTTTAAAATGGTCTTAAAGGTTTCTTCATACTTGAGGCTGTATTCAATTGCCCTTCCTAGTTTTGAACCCGATAAAACTGACTGACGACGGCACCAAGCAAAGAAGTCTTCCAGTAGGGGTTGGAGATGTTCTTGACGTTTCTGTAGTCGTTCATCAGCTGGCAAAGCCTCCCAGTCTCTTTCCAAGGAAAATAACTGATCACAATAAGCTAAACCTTTAGCTCCTAAGGATGATTTATCTGCTTGCTTGGGGGTCGCTTCAAAAAACTTCCTTCTCACATGCGCCCAACATCCAACAAGTGCAGCTTCTTCCAGTTGACGATAAGCTTCTAGCTGTTCGCAGTTTACCAAGCTTAGCGTCGCCTTACTCCTAAACTTTGGACTGCTATCGCATAGGCAGAACTAGAGGACTAAAGTCCTAAGTTACTGCCGCAACATGTCACAATGAACATAGCCAGAATAATCTCCTAGGAATTCTTGTACTACTAAACCACTCCGACGCTGATCATGGTGGTACAGCGTGATTGCTTGATTCTCAGCTTTCCCAGACAAAAAGGTCCAATAGTAAGTCAGCTGACTATCACTCTCTAGCACCCTATAAGAAGTTTCATCTGCATGAAGTAAGGGCTTGAGTCAATAGTCTCGTTATAAAGGGGCTTTAGGAATAGGAGCTTTCACGATTTTATCACTCGGATTTTTATCACTGCATGCTTGGCATTTGTAAGCGTGTTGGATATGATCTATGCGTTTTAATTGCGCAGGAATAAAGACCAATTCTTGTCCTTGAAGACTCCCTCCAATCTCTTTTAGATCTCCCTGACAATCAGGGCAAATCCTCTCTTCTACTTGATGATGAACTTCTTCTGAATCAAATTGGACAAGAAGAGCTTGGTGTTTCCCTTTAGATTTCTTACGTTTGTAGGTAATTTCCTCTGTTTCAACTGGGAACATCTCCATCTTCCTCAGATGGAGACTCTTCCTCAAAAAGGTTGAGTTGTCCAGAGGGGCAAACACTTTTCTCAGAGGATTTTCCATAGAGCTTTTGAGTCAGATAAGCCACTTGTTCACGCAGAAGGGCAAGTTCATTGGTGAGACTATCAATTGTAGCACTCTGTTGTTGAATGATTTTCAATCTTCTTCCATGAGCTTCCCTCTCTGTTTTCTAACTTTATTATACTAAAAAGAAAGTTCTCATTTCAATAGAAATCACGACTTTCTGATGGATTTATAGTAAAATGAAATAAGAACAGGACAAATCGATCAGGACAGTAAAATCGATTTCTAACAATGTTTTAGAAGCAGAGGTGTACTATTCTAGTTTCAATCTACTATATTTTTGGAGTGATAGAAAAGCCTTTCATCAGCCAATCTACTTGTTCAGGTGCGAGAGCTTTGACATCCTTTTCTGTACTGGGCCAAGTCAGTCTGCCGTTCTCAAAGCGTTTATATAGTAGCCAAAATCCTTGACCATCCCAGTAAAGGACTTTAAAGCGGTCTTTACGTCCACCACAAAAGAGAAAGATTTGACCGGAGAAAGGATCCAATTCAAAGTGGGTTTTAACCAGATAAGCCAGTGAATCGATTCCTTGTCTCATATCAGTTTTCCCACACACGAGATAGACCTGCCCTAGGCTAGATAGATGAATTGTCATAGAGCAACACCTTATCCAAAAGCTGTTCTATCATTTCGAGATTGAGAGATTGAAAAAAACTTACTTCAAGCTTGCCAATACGAATTTTAAGTAGAATATTATTTCTCTTTTTAGAATCAAAAGGACGAGATTGTGGAATCTCTACAGGAACAATAGGTTGTGGCATTAAAATATCCTCCAATATTTACTTTACTAATAGTATACAGGAGGAGCTCCATGAATGATAGATACCTTGTTATGACGCGCTTACGATATTAGAAAGTTGGCTCTCTAATTAAATTAATTCTCATTATATATATCAAAAGACCGCAGTTTGAAAACTACGGTCTAATTTTTTGTCCAAATGTAAATCACTTGGAACTATTATTCAATTTATTCTTTTTAGTAAATGTTCCCGTTTTAATCCCAGTTACAGTTTTTAATCCTCTGTAACCGTTGATTTTACAAAGCTTTTAATTTTTTTGCGATTACTCCCACTCAACTGTTGCAGGTGGTTTACTTGTAATATCGTAGACGATACGGTTAACATGATCCACTTCATTTACGATACGTACTGAGATTTTTTGAAGTACTTCCCATGGAATTTTGGCAAAATCAGCAGTCATACCATCGATAGAAGTGATAGCACGGATTGCAATCGTGTAGTCATACGTACGACCGTCACCCATAACACCGACTGAACGAACGCCTGTGTTAACAGTGAAGTATTGCCAAATATCGCGGTCAAGTCCAGCTTTAGCGATTTCTTCACGAAGAATAGCGTCTGATTCACGAACGGTTTCAAGTTTCTCTTCAGTGATTTCACCCATGACACGGATAGCAAGTCCTGGTCCTGGGAATGGTTGGCGCCATACGATATGGTCTGGCATACCAAGCTCTGTACCAAGAGCACGAACTTCATCCTTGTAAAGAGTATTGAGTGGTTCAATCAATTCAAACTGCATATCTTCTGGAAGACCACCCACGTTGTGGTGTGACTTGATAGTTTGAGCTGTATCCGTACCAGACTCGATAACATCTGTATATAAAGTACCTTGAGCAAGGAATTTCACATCTTTGAGCTTGCTTGCTTCGTCATCGAATACATAGACAAACTCGTTACCGATGATTTTACGTTTTTGTTCAGGATCAGAAACGCCAGCAAGTTTGTCAAGGAAACGTTTAGCAGCGTCTGCTTTGACGATATTCAAACCAAACTTACCACCGAGCATGTCCATAACTTGATCAGCTTCGCCTTTACGAAGAAGACCGTGGTCTACGAAGATACAGATCAATTGATCGCCAATCGCTTTTTGGAGAAGAACCCCAACGACAGATGAGTCAACACCACCTGATAGACCAAGAAGGACACGTTTATCACCGACGGTTTCACGAATTTTTTTGATCTGCATATCAATGAAATTATCCATTGACCAGTCACCTTTAGCCTTACAAATGTTAAGGGCAAAGTTACGAAGGATATCATTTCCGTATACAGAATGACGAACTTCTGGGTGGAATTGGATACCGTAAATGTGTTTATCTGGGTTTTCGATGGCTGCGTATGGGCAGTCAGCTGATGTACCTGTACGAACAAAGTCAGCAGGAATCTCAGTAACCGCATCACCATGGCTCATCAAAACAGTCTGTTCATCAGGTGTTGATTCAAAAAGCGCTGATGGTGTGTGAGTTAGGGTTGATTGACCGTATTCACGATTTCCAGCATCACCTGCAGGAACAACTTTTCCTCCAAGTTTATGGGTCAATAACTGCATACCATAACAGATTCCCAAAATTGGAATTCCGAGTTCGAAGATTTCTGGGTCAATATCAAATGAACCATCTTCATATACAGAATTTGGACCACCTGATAGAATAATTCCTACAGGATTGACTTCACGAACTTCAGCAGCTGAAATTTTATGGCTTTTTAGTTCTGAAAAAACACCAATCTCACGGATACGGCGTGAAATCAGCTGGTTGTACTGGCTACCATAGTCCAATACGATGATTTTTTCTACATCTTGCAAATCAGTTGAAATGTTGCTCATCTTTTTCCTTTCTCAAAAGAAATATCTTTTCTCAATATTCTATCACAAATAAGGGCGAATTACCAACTAAACAAGGCGAAGTTTGACTTTTTCTAGTTTATTGGGGTACAATAGAGAAAAGATAGAAATGAAGTGAAAAATATGCTACCTGCTTATATGAAAATCCATGATCAGATAAAAAAGGATATTGACGAGCACCGTTGGGCTATTGGTGAGAGGCTTCCCAGTGAAAGAGATTTAGCTGAGCAGTTTGCGGTCAGTCGCATGACCCTCCGCCAAGCCGTATCTCTATTAGTCGAAGAAGGCGTCTTAGAGCGCCGTGTAGGAAGCGGCACCTTTGTTTCCAGTACTCGAGTACAAGAAAAGATGCGAGGGACAACCAGTTTTACTGAAATTGTCAAATCCCAAGGTAAAGTTCCCTCTAGCCAGCTCATTTCCTACAAAAAAACCATTCCCAATGAGCAAGAAGTTTCCAAGCTAGGAATTTTTCCAACGGACAATATTATCCGAATGGAGCGGGTCCGCTATGCCGACCAGGTTCCCCTAGTTTATGAAGTTGCTTCTATTCCTGAAAAATTCATTAAGGACTTTAAAAAAGAAGAAATCACCAGTCATTTCTTCCAAACCTTGCAAAAACATGGCTATCGTATCGGCAAATCTCAACAGACCATCTATGCTCGCCTTGCTAAAGAAAAGATTGCCCACTATTTGGAAGTTGAAAAAGGACATGCTATTCTTGGATTGACCCAGGTTTCCTACCTAGAAGATGGTACTGCTTTTGAATACGTAAAAAGTCAATATGTAGGCGAACGCTTTGAATTTTATCTTGAAAATAATTAGATTACCACGCAAAAACTCTCTGTCACGGACAAAGAGTCTTTTTTATTTTTCTAAGAATAAATCTTTCAAAGAAATCAAAGTTACAGCAAACAATATCATTGCCATACCAAGAAAATCAATGGGATAAAATTGTTCATTCATTATTAAGAAGGCAAAGAAAATCGCCGATATTGGCTCAATTGAAGCCAACAAGCTTGACTTGACCGGTCCTATCAGACTGGCTCCTTTAAGGAAAGCTGTATAGGCAAAGACAGTCCCGATAAGGATAATGCCTGCAAACGCAAGGAGAAAATCAAGACTAGTCGGGATATCGGCCTGTAGAACCCCTGTAAAAGGAAGAGCGACCAAACCTGCTATGACCATTCCCACACCAATGACCAAGCTGCTCCCCCACTTTTTAATCAAGGCTATGGGTAAAATGATATACAGAGCATAAGTCAAGGCAGAAAAGAGACCCCAGAACAGACCAGCAGGTGTCATGGATAACTGGTCCAACTGCCCATGTGTTGCGATCAGGAAGGTTCCTCCGATGGCGAATATGATGGAAACTATCTCTCCCAGTGTCGGTGCCACCCTATCCTTGATACAGCTATAAATTAAAATTCCGACAGGACAAACATACTGAAGCACCGTCGCTGTTCCCGCATTGGTCTCCTGAATAGCAGACAGATAGGCGAATTGGTTGAGAAAAAGACCAATCAGAGCAAAAATAAGAAGAGACAGCAAACTCTTTCTATCCTTTAAAAAGACCAGTATTTTATCCTTTGCAGTAGCATAAGCCAAGAGCATGAGAATTCCACCAGCGATTAAAAGACGCAAGTTGGTCAAGACCAGAGCCGAAATTCCGTGTGCCATTAGGTATTGGCCACTCGTTCCTGACAACCCCCAAGCAATACCAGCCACAACTGTTAGTAAAGTCCCTTTTAAACTATTTGACATGTCTCTCCTTACTCTTCTTTGCGAATCAAGTTCATCACTTGATTGCGGTCTAATATCCATTGAGCTCTCTCGTCCTTTTCATAGGTACGATTCGATAGGAAAATAGTGGCTTCTTGCTTCTGACGATTCCACATGATAAAGGTACCTGTATAGCCCGTATGGTCTAGCCAATCTCCTTCCAAATTCCATGCTAAAGAACGTTCCTTGTCATCCAAAGGAGAAAAATTTTGATTTAAGTCTCTTGCAAAATCATCTGCTAAATAGTGTTCTAAAAAGATTTGTAAATCCTTTATAGTCGAAAATAAACCAGCACTCCCAGCATGTCTACCCAGGAGACGAGCCTTGGGATCATGCACTATGCCTGCCTCTACACCTCTAACTGTTGGAACAGCAAGCTCAACTGGCCCAAACTTGGTTTCCGTCATTCCCCAAGGTTTCCAGACTTGATCCTTTAAAATCACATCCAAATCTTGATTAAAAATTCTTTCCAAAATAAAGCCCAACAGCAAAAAATGGACATCCGAATAAAGAAAGGCTGGCTGACTTCGTCTGTTGAGATGAAACATCGCTTCCTTTAATTCAGGGGCTGTTAAAAGATCACGATTAGGAATAAAAGGATCAAGGTCTGTTGCATGAGTCAAGAGCTGGCGAATAGTGATGTCTGGATAATCACTCTCAGGTAAAAAATCTATTACCAGTCTATCAATATCTAATTGACCTATTTCCCACAAGAAGGTACAAACTGTGCCAACCCCAACAACCTTGCTGACACTAGCTAGGTCATAAACTAGTCCTGCCTCAGTCTGCAAGCCATGCTCTGGGTCACTCTGGCCTAAATAGAACTCTGTCCATTGATTGTCCTTAAAATACGCAAAAGAGGCTCCGGGATAAATTCCTGCCTCGATTTGTTCTTCTATTTTTTTAATAATCTTGGTCCACTTCATACTTCTTCAAACCACAATTCAACATTATTTCTATCTTTACAAAGGAAGAATTTTTCAGACTTAGGAATAAAATATTCAGTAGACTCAAACTTCTGGCGAAGACTTGCTATGTCTAATTCATTGACCAAGAACTTGAGCATAGATAAGTCCCAGGTAACCGTATTGTCCACAGTCAAATCCTGCCCCTGAGCTGGAATAAAATCAAGGGATGCCCCAATTTCAGATGATTCCAAGAAACTTTCGATATCAGTTGGGAGATGTAATTCCATAGAAATCTCAAATTTACTTAAAGAAATTGATGCCAAATCTGTTTGAAATTCAGGCTTTTCTCCTACTTCTACTAGACTTGCTCTGTCATCTTCCGCATGAATCAAAATCAAATCATCTTCTGGTGAGAAAATTTCAAAAGCGTAGCCATTTTGACCTTTATATAATCGATGAATCGAATCTGTTTTAGATAAGATTCCTTCAATTTCTAAGGGATTTTCCACCTTGACAATCAATCTAGCTAGTTTTTTTCTTCCCTCTACCTTACGAGTACGCATACTGGGAGCTTCTTCTAAAACCAGCTTTTCAAGACCCGTTTGGTCACCTAGTGACAGAAAGGCCGATTCTTCTAACAAGGCCTTCATTCCAAGGGTTTCAATATAAAATGTTTCATTTAATTTTCTATTATTAGCTTTTAAAGTAGGAATAATCCGTACAATCTGATTTACATTCATAAATTCCTCCGTCACTTTTTATTTTAAAGGATTTTAGAATTTTTTACAAGATATTATGCTCAAATTTAACATTATTTAGCTATTTAGTAAAGATAGTCTTTCAAGGATTTTGACAAAGCCTGATAACCAGCAATACTGAGGTGCAGTCCATCAGTTGTATATTCTTTTTTGAGTTGGCCTGCTTGGTCTGTCAAACAATCAAATACTGGCACAAATTCCACCTGCATATAGGCAGATGCAAGCTCTTGATAGGCTTGATTCCAGTTCTGAATTTTTTCATTCGAGCGGATATAGACTGCCTGCTGGTACTCCTCTCCCTCATTGACAGGCAAAATGGAAAGCAATTTAATCTCTGTCAATGGATAATCGCGAGCAACGGATTGAATGATAGCTTCGAGATTATTGAGAGCCTCATTCACAGGAACATCCTTTCCGATATCATTTGTCCCAATCAGAAGAAAAATTTTATCTACTGCTCCACCATATAGATGAGCATCAAGATTCTCTAGTAACAGTCCTGTCTGATAGCCACGAATTCCTCGATTGACAATCGTCTTTGAAGTCCCAAATAGCTCCTGTAGAGGATAATACTCGACAATGGAATCCCCAATAAAAAGAATGTTTGGTTCTACAACAGAAATGTGATTTAGGTGACGATACTTAGTTTGAATTTTTTCTTGTTCCTTTAGGAGCCAATTTTCTAATAACTGTACTGCCACTTCATTCTCCTTTTTCTAACCAGTTTTCCAAGACTTGATAAACTCCTCCTTGGCTGTTGGCTGGTGCTAGAGCAGTCGCCACAGCTTTGGCTTTCTCATCAGCATTTTCCATCGCATAGGCAATTCCAGCCATTTCAAGCATTTCAACATCATTTTCACTATCACCAAAAGCCATGATTTCTTGGGATTTCAAGTCCCAGCGCTTGAGTAATTCCTCCAAGCCCCATGCTTTATGAATCCCAGCTTGGAGGATATCAATGCAACCATAGCCACTGGATACAGCTCGGACACGGCCATCAAAGAGAGCATTGATTTCTTCCAAAACCGAACTCAAACGTTCCTCACCAACAACCATGCTCATCTTGAGCACACCACCAAAGAGGTCAGATGTTAATTCATCCACAAATTGCATCCGTTGGTAGAATTTTTCAATCATTTCTGGAGTCATAAAACTTTCAAGATCTGTAAAAATCGTACCTTCCTTGACAAAATCACCCTTCATCCCCGTTACAACAAACTGGTCCTGACACGCTCGACCCTTGAAATGAGCCAAAGCCTTGTTGACAATGGCGTCATCCCATGTCTGAGCCTGAATCAATTCATTGTTTTCAAAAATACGAGCGCCATTAGCAACAACCAGAACCACTCGATCCACCAAGGGACTCAGTAGTTGTCTCATGCGGTGAATTTCATTGCCCGTCGCAATGACAAAACGAATGCCCCTTTGATCCAACTGATCTAAAATCTTTTCCAATCGTGGGAGATCAAGCTGACCTCTAGCATCCAGCAAGGTCCCATCCATATCTGTCGCAATTACCTTAATCATCATTTACTTTCCTCTGGATTCAAGCTAATACCACTTCAATCCCACATGTTCATTCATTTCTTTATAGGCTGTATCAATTCGTTCCTTAGTCGCTTCATCTAACTGGTCACGATGACTGCCACCCTCTATAAAATCTTCCAAAATATAAGTTTGGTAATGATACAAGGGATATCCTTCTGGTGAAAAGGTTCCCTTTGGTGTTCGATTGACCCAAGTAGGATGAGCTTTAGCTGTTCCGATAGTTGTTTTTCCATCCTTCTTCTTGATGGTGACATCCATGAGAACACCACGTTCAGTCCACTTAGCATTCTCTTCATCTCCCATAGATTCAATTCGTTGATTGGAAATGAAGTTCCCCATTTAATAGACAATGAGCTTCTTATCTCCATCTTTTTCCACCGTTTCAGATGGTTCAACAACGTGAGGATGCCCTCCAAAGATAATATCCGCTCCCCAATCGATCATCTTGTGATAAAGAGCTTTTTGTTCTTCAGTTGGTTCCAATCGATACTCAACACCCATCAGAGGCATGATAATGGTGATATCTGCTTCCTTCTCTGCCCGTTCAACTTCAGCCTTCATCTTATCTTCGTTTAAATCTAAAAGATAACGATTATAGTCTTCCTGAGAAATATACTGCTCAATTCCATTGAAATCATAGGAATAGGCTAACAATGCAACCTTGATAGCATTCACTTCCTTAATGACCAGCGGAGCCTGATCACGTTGTTCGTGCGTATAAACTCCGATTGGAGTGATTCCAGCTTTCTCAATAATATCGGCCATTGAAATAACTCCCTCAATTTGCGAATCCAAAATATGATTATGAGCTAAATCCAGCACATGATAACCTGCCTCCTTAATAGCATCCATAACTTCAACAGGAGCATTAAAGAGAAGATAACCCGCTAAATAATGATCCTTATTAATGGTTCCTTCAAAATCACCAATAGCTAAATCTGCTGCTTAGTCCCCTTGCTTGAGCCAAGGAGTCACATACTCAAAATTTTCATGAAAGTCATAGGTACCGTCTTCTTTTTTAGCTGAAAAGAAAAGTCCATCGTGGTAGAGCAAATCCCCGTGGGCCATAATTCTGGCAGTTTTTTCCTCTTCCTACTCCTGAGACTTTTGCTTAGTCCCCTCTTGAGAAATAGTATCTCGTTTTTGACTAGTCAAGGGATTCCTTGGAAGCTTTCAAACAACAAGACCAAGCCCATTGATAAACCAACTGCTAGCAAGAGTATCGCCACAAATCCCTTATTGCTCCACTTGCGATAACTCCTAAAAAGTTTACCAAGCCCTTCATAAAACGAAAAGCTAAACCACCCTGATTTCGATTTTGTCTTCTTTGTATCTTCATTCTCCCTACTTTCTTATGCAAGCCTTTTCTTTTTATTATATCACAGATAAGTATTTCTTTCACAATTGAATTGAACTTCCTATCTATTTTCTATAAATCCTAAATGCCATAATGCTTTCAATCCTTGTCATTTTGTGATATCATGTAGAGGTAATGAAAGGAAATGAACTAATCCACAGTGGCTTATTCCAAGTATACCACTTGGGCTTTGGCAGTAGCTAACTGCACTAAACATAATATAAGGAGAGAAAATGTCTGCAATAGAACGTATTACAAAAGCTGCTCACTTAATTGATATGAACGATATTATCCGTGAAGGGAATCCTACTCTACGCGCGATTGCTGAGGAAGTCACTTTCCCCCTATCTGACCAGGAAATCATCCTAGGCGAAAAGATGATGCAATTCCTTAAACATTCCCAAGATCCTGTCATGGCTGAAAAAATGGGACTCCGCGGTGGTGTTGGACTAGCTGCTCCCCAGTTAGATATCTCAAAACGCATTATCGCTGTTTTGGTACCTAATATTGTTGAAGAAGGCGAAACTCCACAGGAAGCCTACGATTTGGAAGCCATTATGTACAATCCAAAAATCGTCTCTCACTCTGTTCAAGATGCTGCTCTTGGCGAAGGAGAAGGTTGCCTGTCTGTTGACCGTAACGTGCCTGGCTATGTTGTTCGCCATGCCCGCGTTACTGTTGACTACTTTGACAAAGATGGAGAAAAACACCGTATCAAACTCAAAGGCTACAACTCCATTGTTGTTCAGCATGAAATTGACCACATTAACGGTATCATGTTTTACGATCGCATCAATGAAAAAGACCCATTTGCAGTTAAAGATGGTTTACTGATTCTTGAATAAAGAAAATCCCGTTGCAAGACGGGGTTTTGTGTTATAATAGAGGCATGAAAACAAATGATATTGTCTATGGTGTCCACGCCGTTACCGAAGCCCTCCTTGCAAATACAGGAAACAAACTCTACCTCCAAGAAGATCTCCGAGGTAAGAATGTTGAGAAAGTCAAGGAACTAGCTACAGAAAAGAAGGTGTCCATTTCTTGGACATCAAAAAAATCTCTCTCTGAGATGACTGAAGGTGCTGTTCATCAAGGTTTTGTTCTACGAGTGTCTGAATTTGCCTATAGCGAGCTAGATTACATCCTTGCAAAAACACGCCAAGAAGAAAATCCACTTCTATTGATTCTAGATGGTCTAACCGATCCCCATAATCTGGGTTCTATCTTGCGAACAGCCGATGCGACCAATGTTTCAGGTGTCATCATTCCCAAGCACCGTGCTGTCGGAGTAACTCCTGTCGTTGCCAAAACAGCCACAGGTGCTATTGAACACGTTCCAATTGCCCGAGTGACAAACCTCAGTCAAACCTTAGATAAACTCAAGGATGAAGGCTTCTGGACCTTTGGAACGGATATGAACGGTACTCCTTGCCACAAGTGGAATACAAAAGGGAAAATCGCCCTCATCATTGGAAATGAAGGAAAAGGTATCTCTAGCAACATCAAAAAACAAGTCGATGAGATGATTACCATTCCGATGAATGGACATGTTCAAAGCCTTAATGCCAGTGTTGCTGCGGCCATTCTCATGTACGAAGTTTTCCGAAATAGACTATAAAAAAGTTTCCAGTCATCTGATTGGAAACTTTTTTATGATTAACTATGTTCTGTAATGAATTTATAGGCTTCTTGACCAGCGATAGCTCCATCTCCAACCGCTGTTGTTACTTGGCGAAGGTCTTTCAAGCGAACATCTCCAACTGCAAAGATACCGTCGACTGCAGTTTTCATGTGGTTATCTGTCACAATCCATCCTGCCTGATCTTGGATATTCAATTCTTTAACAAAATCGCTAAGAGGGTCCAAACCAACATAGATAAAGACACCACCGAAGGCTTGTTCTGTCACTTGACCTGTTTTCACATTTTCAAATACGACTGATTCTACTCGGTTTTCACCCTTGATTTCCCTTACTACAGAATCCCAGATAAAGCTGATTTTTTCATTCGCAAAGGCGCGATCTTGTAAAACCTTTTGGGCACGAAGTTGGTCACGACGGTGAACAATGGTAACAGTCTTAGCAAAACGAGTCAAGAAGAGGGCTTCTTCAACAGCTGAATCTCCACCACCAACTACCAATAAATCTTGGTCACGGAAGAAAGCACCATCACACACAGCACAGTAAGAAACACCACGACTGTTCAGTTCTTCTTCTCCAGGCACTCCCAAAGGACGGTGTTTAGAACCAGTTGCTACGATAACTGTATGTGTTTCATATGTTTGGTCATCAGTCATCACTTTCTTAAAATCACCATGGTCTTCGACATTTTCAACATAACCATAAATGTGCTCCACACCAAGATTTTCAAGTGGTTCAAACATCTTTTCAGCCAATTCAGGTCCACTAATATTAGCGTATCCTGGGTAATTTTCGATATCAGATGTATTATTCATCTGACCACCTGGCAGACCACCTTCAATCAAAGCTACTTTTAGATTGCTTCGAGCAGCATACAAGGCCGCAGTCATCCCTGCAGGTCCAGCACCGATAATAATAGTATCGTACATATAGATTCCTTCTTTCTTGTTGTAACTATCTTTATTCTAACTCTTTCTTGTCAATCACGCAAGGATTATGCCTTGAAAACAAGAATTAAACTCATAACCGCAAAGGATAATACTGGGACAACCAAGACTCCAATCATAATCATATCATAGAGATGGGCTTGGCGAGCCTTGGCTGTCTTATCAACTCCCGACATGGCTCTCAGACCAATCCAAATCCCTAAAAAAATCAGAACAAGGATGGTGGTCAAGATCAAACTCTCGAAATATAAAGAAAATAGTTGCAGTAGCATGATTTCTCTCATTTCTATCTTTTTTAAAGAGTAAACTCAGCTAGTCCAACTAACTGAGTTTTCCTTTATCTATTATATCAAATATAAGTCCGTTTGTAACTAGCGAAGAATTCTTTTGTCCGCTCTTCTTTAGGGGTGTGGATAATCTCATCCGGTGTTCCAGACTCGATGATTTTCCCCTTATCTAAGAAGAGAATCTTATCAGCCACTTGGGCTACAAAGGACATGTCATGACTAACCAAAATCATGGTTTGACCTGACTTAGCAGCATCTGCAATAGACTTTTCTACTTCACCAACCAATTCTGGGTCAAGGGCTGAAGTTGGTTCGTCTAAGAGCAAAACATCTGGTTTCATAGCAAGCGCACGCGCTAGGGCAACCCGTTGCTTCTGTCCACCTGATAAATGGCGAGGATAATGGTTTTCACGGTCCGAAAGCCCAACCTTAGCCAACTCTTCCTTGGCAATCTTAGTCGCTTCTTGGTCAGATAATTTCTTGACAACAACCAAGCCTTCTTTCACATTATCAAGTGCTGTTCGGCGTTCAAACAAATTAAACTGTTGGAAAACCATAGACAACTTACGACGTAGGGCAAGGATTTCTTCTTGAGTGATTTTAGAAAAATCAACTGAAAAACCATCAATCTGAATAGAGCCACTGTCAGGTGTTTCAAGATAATTGAGACTGCGAAGAAAGGTTGATTTTCCAGCTCCTGAAGAACCAATCAAGGCTACAACTTCCCCTTTTTGAATATCCAAGTCCAGATGATCCAAGACAGTCTGTCCTGAAAAGGATTTGCTTAAATTTGAAATCTTAATCATTAACGAAGGTCTCCTTTCACATCTGTTTGCACTGTATCAGGTGCAGAAATAGCCATTTTTCTCTCGATGAAACGACCGAGGCTTTCAATTCCGATATTGACCACCCAATAAACAAGGGCAACGGAGATGAAGCGTTCAAAATAGCGATAATCAGCTCCACCTAGAATCTGAGCTTGGGCAAAGACTTCCACAACACCCGCACTAAAAGCTAGAGATGTTCCCTTGGTCAAACCGATGAGGGAATTAATCAAGGTTGGAGTAGCTACCACCGCTGCATTAGGAATAATCACTCGTCGATAAACTTGCGCTCGGGTCATACCCAGACTGCGTGCCGCCTCAATCTCACCAGGATTAACTGAGAGAATGGCTGCACGAATGGTTTCACTAGCATAAGCTGCCTCATTAAAGGCAAAGGCGACAATCGCAAAAGCTGCAGCTGGAATCGCATTGATATTGAGACCAGTTCCCCATTGCTGATTGAGGGCTTTCAAAGCCAAAGGGATTCCGTAGTAGGTCAACATGAGTTGCACCAAAATCGGTGTCCCTTTTAAGAAACTAACAAAGAAGGCCTGCAAGGGATATAAAATCTTGACACGATTGATCTTCACAATGGCAAAAAGAAGCGCCAAAACCAAGCCAAAAAGGGCACCACCAATTGTCAACATAATTGTTGTTGGAAGTTGTTGGACAATTCTAGGGATTCCATCAAAGACCGAACGTAGGCTAAACAGCTTGCCATCCGGAATCAATTGCATCAAGTTTTGGTACCAATCTGATGCTAAAATCGTTGTAACATTCATAAAAACATCCTCTTCTGATAATGATTCATTCTACCATGCTTCTGCCGTCAATGAAATTATTTGCTACGGTCAGATACAGACTTTGTCTACCTACTAGTTTATCATACTTTGAAACAGGGAAGTTATATATTTTATCTATCAAAGAGATAGATAAAAACTATTTCAGTCCCAGTTCTTCATAAGATTTTCGATAACCGATTTGCTTAACAGTTCCATTTTCTACTAAAATGGGCCGTTTTAACAACATACCGTCACTTGCTAGCAACTCAGCCGCTTCTCGGTTTGACAAACTTCCTACCTTATCTTTTAGCCCTAATTCACGGTATTTGATCCCACTGGTGTTGAAAAATTGCTTCAATTCAAATCCTGAGGTTTCTAGCCAATTCAAAATGACTTCTTGGCTAGGTGTTTCTTCCACGATATGGACGGCTTTATAGTCCACACCTAATTGATTTAATTCTTGTTTTGCTTTTTTACAAGTTGAACATTTGGGGTATTCGATAAATTCTAACATGTGCTTCTCCTTCTATTGTTTCTATCTTTAAAATCTACTCCTTCATGCTCCAAGAGCCAAGCTTTCTTTTCCACTCCTGCAGCATAGCCTGTCAGACGCTTGCCTGCTCCCAACACACGATGACAAGGTACTAGGATAGACCAAGGATTGCGTCCCACTGCTCCACCAATTGCTTGAGCAGAAGCCACTTGCAGGTCTTGAGCAATTTGTCCATAGGTCACTGTCTGACCATAAGGAATGCCCTGTAAATAGTCCCAAACTCTCTTTTCAAAATTCGTTCCAATTGGCGCCAAGAGCAAGTTGGATAAATCCTGAGGCTCGCCTTTAAAGTAATCATCTAAGCAAGCAATAACTGGGTCTAAAATAGGATGACTAACAACTTCTTCTATCGTTTCATCTCCTAGTCCCCTCTCAAAATGCTTCTGCTCCTGAACCCAAATTCCATACAAATAATGGTCATCAGCTACAAGTGATAGAATACCAATTGGTGAGGAGTAGAGTATTTTTACATACTTCTTTTGCATTATTTCTTTAATTTTTGATAGGCCAAGCGTTCGCCATCTACTGGCACCTTACCAACTTGTTTAAAACCAAGTTTTTCAAAAATATGTTGCATAACCTTGTTTTCAGCATGCGTATCTGAGCGAAAATCAAGATAATCAAAACCTTCAATCAAGCCCTCTAAGAAGGTTTGAGCAACTCCTTTTCCCTGCACATCTGCTGCCACAGCAATACGGTGAAAGACTAGATACTCTGACTCTCCAGCTTGCCAGTTTCCCTCATAAATAGCTTCATAGGCCTCCTCTGGACTCTTGGTCACAGCAGCATAGGCTAGCAGTTCTCCCTCTTCCAAGGCTACGTAGGCTTGCCCTGAGATGATATCATCGATAATAACATCTGCATTTGGATAGCCATTTTGCCACTGGTCACTACCAGCATCTGCTAAACATTTTTTGGCATCCTCCATCACCTGCATGATGGCATCTACTTCATTTGGAAAAGCTAAACGAATTTCCATCTTTTTTCCTCATTTCTGACTAGTTTCTCCCATCATAGCATAATTTAAGTATTTCTACAAGCAGTTAAAACTTGACTTTGTGTTTTTGTTATTTTATAATCTAGTTATCAAAACTATATAAAAAGGAGTTGAAAATGAAAACTACCTTTTCCTACCCAAAATGGGCAGAAATTCCAAACATTGACCTCTATCTGGACCAGGTTTTGCTCTATGTCAATCAGGTCTGCGCCCCTATCTCTCCTAATAAAGACAAGGGCCTAACAGCATCTATGGTCAACAATTATGTGAAAAATGGTTACCTGACAAAGCCTGACAAAAAAAAATACCAACGCCAACAGATTGCCCGTTTGATTGCTATCACAACCCTCAAGTCTGTATTTTCTATTCAAGAAATAGCCCAGACACTTAATACTCTACAAACTCAAGCAAGTTCAGACCAACTCTACGATGCTTTTGTGGACTACATGAACCAAGGAATTGACCCAGCTAACCCTATTATCCAAACCAGCTGCCAAACCGTTAAACTCTATCATCAAACTCTAGACTTAATCGATCATACTCAAGAGGAGGTAATCCAATGAACACTAGTCTTAAACTCAGCAAACAACTCAGTTTTGGAGAGGAGATTGCTAATAGCGTGACCCATGCTGTGGGTGCAGTCATCATGCTTATCTTGCTGCCTATTTCATCCATCTATAGTTATGAAGCACACGGATTTTTATCCTCTATCGGCGTTTCCATTTTCGTCATCAGTCTCTTTCTCATGTTCCTATCATCCACCATTTATCACTCTATGGCCTATGGTTCGACCCACAAATATGTTTTGCGAATCATTGACCATTCTATGATTTACGTTGCCATTGCCGGCTCATACACGCCCGTTGTCTTGACCTTGATGAATAACTGGTTTGGCTATCTGATTATTGTCATCCAATGGGGAACGACCATCTTTGGTATTCTCTATAAAATCTTTGCTAAAAAGGTCAATGAGAAATTTAGCCTTGCTCTTTACCTGATTATGGGCTGGTTGGTTCTGGCTATCATTCCTGCCATTATCAGTCAAACGACACCCGTTTTCTGGAGTCTCATGGTAACTGGCGGGCTCTGTTATACAGTTGGAGCTGGATTTTATGCCAAGAAAAAACCTTATTTCCACATGATTTGGCATCTCTTTATCCTAGCTGCGTCCGCACTTCAATACATCGCTATTGTTTATTACATGTAAAAAAGTTGAGAAATTTAATCTCAACTTTTTTCTTTACACATATTGATAAAGTACTGGTGCAAGCGCACATCATCAGTCAATTCTGGATGAAAAGAACTTACCAACATATTTTTTTCTTGGGCTGCAACAATTTGATTGTTCACTGTTGCTAAAATTTCTACACCCTCACCAACACTACTGATAATCGGACCACGGATAAAGGTCATTGGAATCTTGCCAACTCCCTTACATTCTGCTTCCGTGTAGAAACTTCCTAATTGGCGCCCATAAGCATTACGCTCGACCACCATATCCATAGTTCCTAGATGACTCTCTTTCTGAGAAGTGATTTCCTTAGCCAGCAAAATTAAGCCCGCACAGGTCCCAAACACTGGTAAGCCAGATAGAATGGCTTCTCGGATGGGAAGTAGCATGTTCTGGTCACGTAAGAGCTTGCCCATGGTTGTAGACTCACCACCAGGCAAAATCAAACCCGACAAGTCACTCTGATCTTGCTGAAAATCATCTAGATTTCTGAGTTCTACACTCTCGACACCTAATTGATCTAGCACTTTTGCATGTTCTGCAAAGGCCCCTTGCAAGGCCAATATTCCGATTTTCATCTATTTTCCTCGTTCAGCCATGAGAATTTGGATTTCATTTTCATTAATACCAACCATGGCTTCTCCTAAATCTTCAGAGATTTGAGCTAGGATTTGAGGATTACGGAAGTTAGTCACAGCCTTAACAATGGCACTCGCTCGTTTAACAGGATCTCCTGACTTGAAAATACCTGAACCGACAAAGACCCCCTCTGCCCCTAGTTGCATCATTAACGCAGCATCTGCTGGCGTTGCAACACCTCCAGCAGCGAAATTTACAACTGGCAATTTTCCATGTTCATGAACATATTGGACCAATTCTACAGGGACTTGCAAATCCTTGGCAGCAACATAAAGCTCGTCCTCACGTAAGTTTTGAATGCGGCGAATTTCCTGATTCATCATACGCATATGACGAACAGCTTGGACGATATCCCCTGTCCCTGGTTCTCCTTTGGTACGAATCATGGAAGCACCTTCAGCGATACGACGCAAGGCTTCACCCAAATCCTTAGCACCACAGACAAAAGGAACTTGGAATTCTTTCTTGTCCACATGGAAACGGTCATCAGCTGGAGATAGAACTTCACTCTCGTCGATATAATCAATTTCAATAGCCTCTAAAATCTGAGCTTCAACAAAATGCCCGATTCTGACCTTAGCCATTACTGGAATACTAACCGCTTCTTGGATTTCCTTAATCATCTTTGGGTCGCTCATGCGGGAAACTCCTCCAGCTGCACGAATATCAGCCGGAATTCGTTCCAAGGCCATCACAGCTGCCGCACCAGCAGCTTCTGCGATACGAGCCTGTTCAGGATTCTGCACATCCATAATAACACCACCCTTGAGCATCTGTGCCAAGTTTTTATTTAGTTCATAACGATTTTCAGTCATTTGTTTTATCCTCATCATTTGTATTGGTAGCTACCTTTTCATTTTAAGTCAGAACAGAATGAAGCACAAGATAAAAAAACTATAATTGTATGGGGACAAATTAGCTAAAAACTATCTGACCTTAACTTAAGGCCAGATAGCTCATTCATTTTTATTTTTCAGCCGTAAGGGCAGCCATTGTGATGTAGTTGTATGGTTTGTTGAAGTGTGGCAAGAAGAAGAGGTCTGTCAATGCCAATTTATCAATTGTCACATGCTCTTGGATAGCAAGTGAGAACATGTGGATTCCCATGCTAATTGCAATATCATGTGAAACCATTTGGGCACCAAGAATTTCACGGCTATCTTTGTCAAAGACAATCTTAATTGCTACTTCATGGTTGTCATGTTTCATGAATTCTGGTTTTTGAAGATCGTTAAAGCCTGTTTCAGTTGCGTTGTAACCAGCAGCTTTCGCTTTTTCAAGAGTCAAACCAGTTGAAACCATGTGAAGACCGTAGATTGAGATACCATTTGAACCTTGAACACCGATTCCTTCCAATTCATGTCCACAAGCATTGTAGGCACCAACGATACCAGTGCGAACAGCATTTGAAGCAAGAGCGATATAGCTTGTATCTTTACGAGCATTGTCATAAACAGTCGCACAGTCACCAACAGCGTAAACGCCTGGGATAGATGTTTCTTGTTTCTTGTCTACAAGGAAGGCACCGTTGCGGAAGAGTTCGATCTTACCATCTGCAAGGGCTGTGTTTGGACGGAAACCAACTGCAAGGATAACCATATCCACGTCAAAGCTTTCTTTGTCAGTAATCAAGCGTTCAACTTTACCGTCACCTTCGATTGCTTTAACAGTTTGACCTAGAGCCAAGCGGATGTTGTGATCTTCCAAGTTCTTCGCCATCATTTGTGTGAAGTCTTTGTCATAGTAACCGTTCAAGACAGTATCAACGATATCAACAAGGACAACTTCTTTTCCAAGACGTTCAAAGGCTTCAGCAAGTTCAACACCGATGTAACCACCACCAACAACGGCGATACGGTCGAGGTGTTGGCTCTTGTCAGAAAGTTTATTGATAACTTCTTCAGCATTTTGGTACAATTTCACGAATTGTACGTTTTCAAGAGTTGCTTTAAATTCGCGGTTTCCTTTAACAATTTCAACACCTTCGATTGGTGGCAAGATTGGTGTAGAACCTGTAGCGAAAATCAATTTTTCGTATGATTCTTTGTGCTCTTTTCCTTCAACTTCCGCTGTAACTACTTTGTTATCATAGTCGATTGAAAGAACAGGTGAGTTCATGTAAACTTTAGCACCTTTAGCTTCCAATTTTTCTTTATCAGAATAGAACAAGCCTTCAGCACCGTCAATTTGTTCACCAATCCAAAGAGCCATTCCACATCCTAGGAAAGAGATGTTAGAGTTTTGGTCAAATACAACAATTTCGTTCTCATTTCCAAAATTATCCAACATGGTATTGATACATGCTGTACCAGCGTGGTTAGCACCGACTACAACGATTTTACTCATAAAAATTTCCTGCCTTCATTCTAAATTTACCTTACTAGTATACCATTTACCGTTAGCGTTTACAAGGGGGGTACTATTATTTCAGCATTTTTTATCAAAAATAATTCCCCATTTATCCTGTTTTCAAGCCTCATGAATTTTATGAGCATATTTCTTGACTTTTTCCAAATTTTGTTTGTGAAAATTCTAACTTTATGGTATTATAATAACATGAAAATGAAATGTAAGGGCTTCAATTTAGATGATTATTTGATATTACAACTTATTTTCTATAAGAGAAAGGAGTTGGTAGCTTGACTCTTCGTTCACATTCTGAACGGCTAATGGGGACTACTATCACTATTTCATTAGTGGATGAGCAAGCCGATATCTTTCTCCAAAAATCCTTTGACTTGCTCAAAGAACTTGAATACCGCTTCAACGCCAATAGTCAAGAATCTGAGTTGATGGAAATCAATTATCAAGCAGGAATAGCCCCCGTCACGGTTCATCCAGACCTGTTTGAGCTGATTTCACTTGGGTTAGAGCATAGCCTAGCGCTCTCTAGCCACCTCAATATCAGCATTGGTCCCTTAATTCAAACCTGGCGTATCGGTTTTTCAGATGCCAAGGTCGCCCAGCCTCAAGAAATTGAATCGGTGCTGCCTCTAATCAATCCTCATGGTATCGAGTTAGATTCTTCTACTTCTACTGTGTTTTTAAAACAGAAAGGAATGAAGATCGATCTAGGTTGTTTAGCCAAAGGATACAGTGCGGATAAGGTTGCCCAATTTCTTAGGAAAGAGGGGGTGACTTCTGCCTTGATCAATCTGGGAGGGAATATCCTGACCATTGGAAAAAATCAGGCAAGAGGGGATAACCCATGGCAAATCGGGATTCAAGACCCAGCCAATCCTAGGGGAAATCATTTAATGACCATCCCTGTTGTCAATAAATCTGTCGTGACTTCAGGCATTTATGAACGTCACCTGACCGTCGATGGACAAGATTACCATCACATTTTTGACAGTCAAACAGGATATCCTGTTGAAACGGAACTAGCGAGTCTAACAATCATCTCTGATAAATCAGTCGATGGCGAAATCTGGACGACTCGACTCTTTGGAGAAAGACCTGCTTCTATCCTCTGGCAAGTCGAAAGTTTGGAGGGCATCGAAGTCATCCTCATCGATAAAGAAGGCCACCTAAGCTGTTCTTCAGGAATTCCTACTCTATAGAGACAACTGTTTCAATGGAATTTTAAAATTGTATTATGTAAAAAGAGAAAGGAAATCTCATGTTAAAACTTATTGCTATTGTTGGAACAAATTCAAAACGTTCTACAAACCGTCAATTGCTTCAATACATGCAAAAACACTTTTCTGACAAAGCTGAAATTGAGCTTGTTGAAATCAAGGCCATTCCTGTCTTCAACAAACCAGCTGACAAGCAAGTACCTGCTGAAATATTGGAAATTGCTGCTAAAATCGAAGAGGCAGATGGCGTTATTATCGGTACTCCTGAGTATGATCACTCTATTCCAGCTGTTTTGATGAGCGCTCTTGCTTGGTTGTCTTATGGTATTTACCCACTTTTGAACAAACCAATCATGATTACAGGTGCTTCTTACGGTACGCTTGGTTCATCTCGTGCCCAATTGCAACTTCGTCAAATTTTGAATGCTCCTGAAATCAAGGCAAATGTTCTTCCAGATGAATTCTTGCTCTCACACTCTCTTCAAGCATTTAACCCAAGTGGCGACTTGGTTGACCTTGATGTTATCAAGAAATTGGATGCCATCTTTGATGACTTCCGTATCTTTGTAAAAATCACAGAAAAATTACGTAATGCACAAGAATTACTTCGCAAAGATGCTGAAGACTTTGACTGGGAAAATTTGTAAGATAGGAGACCAAAAAGAATGAAATTTGTTGGACTTGTTGGATCAAACTACGATCAATCATATAACCGTAAGCTCTTGGAATTTATCCGTCGCTACTTCAAACTCAAATTTGAATTAGAAGTTCTTGAAATTGACGAAGTTCCAATGTTTAACCAAGATGAAAAATGGGATGAAAGTTTCCAATTACGTTATTTATATAACAAAATTACTCGTGCAGATGGTGTTATCATTGCTACTCCTGAGCATAACCACACTATCTCAGCTTCACTCAAATCTGTACTTGAATGGCTTTCATACGAAGTTCATCCATTTGAAAACAAGCCTGTTATGATTGTGGGTGCATCATACTATGACCAAGGAACATCACGTGCTCAAGTTCACCTTCGTAAAATCCTTGATGCTCCAGGTGTTAATGCCTACACGCTTCCAGGTAACGAATTCCTTCTTGGTAAAGCTAAGGAAGCTTTTGATAACAACGGAAATATCACCAACGAAGGCACTGTTAAATTCCTTGAAACTTGCTTAGATAACTTTGTTAAATACGTAGGAGTCGTTTCGAAATTGAAAAAACCAAAACCAATCGAATCAGAAGACTTGGATTGTGGAAAACCAATCGCTACAACCATCACAGAAGTTGACCCTGACGATCCAGAATGGGTAGAAAAAGTTGCAGCAATCACTGGTGCTGTTTCTGGTGATACCTATGTCAAATTGGACCACGGTATCCTAACAGTTAACCAAATTGATATGTTCTTGAAAGCTATGCCATTTGAATTGACATACGCTGACGACAACAACCAATTCCTCTACTACAACAACGCTCACCAAGATCCAGACACTATGTTCGCTAAACGTGTACCACCTCAATCAGGTAGCCGTATGTCGACTGTTCATGGTTCTCTTCCACCAGCACGTATGAAGAACGTAGAGTGGGTTATCGGAACACTTCGCAACGGAAACCAAGAATACGTCCGTACGATCGTTCCAGGTTCTCCTGCAGGTGTTATCAACACTCACAACTACCAAGCAATGTACTATCCTGATGGATCATACGCTGGTATCAATGAAATCGTCTTTAACTTCCAACCATGGCTTGACTGGTACCTAAAAGAGACTGGTCAACGTTTGGTGGGTGGTAGCGGACCATTTGCTCCTGCTGCCGGAGGTCATGGAAACGCCGATGCTACTTCTGGCGCTTCTGATTCAGGGGATGCTGGAGGCCACGGTGGTGACGCAGATGCTACAGCCGGTGCAAGTTACTAATGATAGTTTTTAGGAACCATTATGGTTCCTTTTTTAGCGAAAAAAGACTAGCAAACACAAACTGCTAGTCTCTTTGTTATCGTTTCATCTATCTTTGTTAAAAGAAAGAATACATATTATGAATTTGGGTCATCAAGACTACGGCCATGTAATCCTTTTTCACGTTGTACTTGGCGTAGTTTTTCTGGTGTAACATCGTTTCCTTTTTCGTCCACAATTTTGATTCCTTCAATGTGGTGACGAACAGCGCGGCGATAACCTTCGATGTACTCCTCACGTAGTTTGGCTTGTTCCACTTTTTCTTCTGGTGTTAAGCCTTCTGTTTTTTTCTTTTTAGCAAGCTCATTGATACGAGCAATTTTTTTCGGATCCATTTCTTCTCCTCTGTAATAAGATAAAGTCCGTTTATCAAATTTTATTTAGTGTTAATTTGGTTAAAACAAGCAAACTTAGCTGCTTTCTTGGTTAGTTGTGACAAGATTGCCAAACGATTTTGACGGACAGCCTGATCTTCAGCCATTACCATAGTATTTTCAAAGAAAGCATCAATGACTGGGCTAAGCGCAAAGAGTTGTTTCAATTGCTGACTTGCAGGTCCTGATAAAACGAGTGTTTCTACTGCTTCTGCCAAAGCTTTTTCTTGGTCATTCTCAAATAGTGCTGAATCAACTGTAGCAACCCCTTCTGCCTTCTCAGCCAGGTTAAAGGCACGAGAAAGTGATTCAACAGATGGTTTAAAATCTTCTTCCTTGCTTACTTCTACGAGAGCACTTGCTGCTTCCAACATATCTGCCACAACAAAGTTTGAACCTGCAAGAACTGCTTCCTTGATATCTTTTGGAGTAGAGCCCATCATCTTATCAACACGAGCCTTGATAAAGTCCATAACCTCTGCTTTATTTTCATAAGTCAAACTGTCAAATTTCAATGCATAAAGGCTATCAATCAGCTCATCCATAGCAATGTGCCAACCAAAGGCATCCAAGATACGAACCACACCTTGAGTTGCACGACGAAGGGCATAAGGGTCATTAGAACCTGATGGAATCAATCCTACTGAGAAGAAACTCAAAATCGTATCCAATTTGTCTGCAATGGCTAGAACTGCACCGACCTTGCTCTCTGGAAGTTCTCCTTCAGCTGATGTAGGCATGTAGTGTTCACGAATAGCAGCTGCCACCGCTGGAGTTTCACCAGCAAGAAGGGTGTATTTTTCACCCATAATTCCTTGGAGTTCGTCAAATTCACCAACCATACCTGTCAACAAGTCAAACTTGTAAATGGCTGCTGCACGAGCAAGGTCAACTGTTTCATCCACTGACAAACCAGCTTTTTCTGCCAAAAGTACAGTGATTTGACCCGTACGAATCATGTGTTCACGAAGGGAACCAATCTTCTCATGGAAGGTGACATTGTTTAATTTTTCAACAAGATCTGAAATCACCAATTTTTGGTCTTCACGCCAGAAGAATTCTCCGTCTTCCAAGCGGGCTACCAAGACTTTTTCATTTCCTTTGATAACATTTTTCAAACGCTCTGCATTTCCGTTACGAACAGAAATGAAGTTTGGCAAGAGTTTTTCATCTTGATCACGAACAACAAAGTAACGCTGGTGTTCCTTCATAGAAGTCACCAAGACTTCTTCTGGAACTTCAAGGTATTTAGCATCAAAACTTCCCATGAAGGCAGTTGGGTATTCAACCAAATTCAAGACTTCATTCAGCAAATCCGCATCAATTTCGATACGTACACCATGTTTTGCCTCAATTTTCTTGATTTGGTCAACAATCATTTGCTCACGTTCACATGGATCTGCGATTACAAACTGCTTACGAAGGTCTTCTTCATAGCTCAATGCTGACTGAATTTTGGTTTCTTTCCCCAAGAAACGATGGCCACGGCTCACACGACCTCCCTTGATATCAAGGAAATCCAAGTCAAACTCTTGCTCATCCAAGAGAACAGTTAAAGTGTGAACAGGGCGGATGTATTCAAAGCTATTTCCAGCCCAGTGCATGCTGACAGGGAAAGTCAATGACTTCAAGACATCTACAACACCAGGAACAATGGCTTCAACTGCTTGACCAACTTCTTCCTTAGTGACATAGACATATTCTTCACCCTTGATTTCACGGAATTCGATATCTTCAACAGTCAAGCCTTTTCCACGGACAAATCCTTGAGCTGCTTTGGTGAAGTTTCCATCACTATCCAAGGCAATTTTCTTTGCTGGTCCCTTGAAATCTTCTGTCAAATCAGACTGTTTGTCTGATAAACCAGTCACACGAACAGCCAAACGACGTGGTGTTGAGAAGGTTTGAATGGCTTCAAAAGACAGGCGGTTTTCCTTGAGGAAGGCTGCCATTTTTTCGCCTAGTTGTTTTTCACTTGGTGTGACAACATAGGCTGGTAATTCTTCAAGACCGAGTTCTACTAATAAGTTTTTTGTCATGTTTTTTCCTTTACATTTTCTTCAATCTTTTTTGATATGCACCTTAGGTACTGGGGACGTCGCTAACTAACTCTGTGAGTCTGTACGGAAATCCAATGCTAAATTTATCAAGATTTCCAACAATCTCATCAAAGTGGATTTAGCTGACTGATTTTTGAACCTAAGGTTTCAAAAATCCCCACATAACAGTACGGCGGTGCATATCCCTCTAGCAAGTCTTCGACTTGCCTCTAACGATTTTAGAGTACAGTATTACTCACTATTCTGCGTCTTCTGCTAAAAGTTTAACTCGTGTTTCTTCATCCAAAAGTGGGTAGCCTAGGTGTTTGCGTTCTGCGACAAAGGTTTTGGCTACGACACGGGCCAAGTTACGGATACGAGCGATATAGCCTGCACGCTCTGTTACAGATACGGCACCACGCGCGTCAAGCAGATTAAAGGTATGTGAACATTTGAGAACATAGTCATAGGCAGGGTGTACCAAGCCTTCTTCTAATGCACGACCAGCTTCTTTTTCAAACTTATCAAAGTTTTCAAGCAACATTTCTTGGTCCGAAATTTCAAATGAATATTTTGAGTGCTCATACTCAGGCTGGATAAAGATTTCTCCGTATTTTACACCATCAGCCCACTCGATATCATAGACAGAGTCTACTTCTTGAATGTAAGAAGCCAAGCGCTCCAAACCATAGGTAACTTCCGCAGTCACAGGGCCAGTTGCCAATCCACCGACTTGTTGGAAATAAGTGAACTGAGTGATTTCCATTCCGTCAAGCCAAACTTCCCAACCAAGACCAGCTGAACCAGTTGATGGGTTTTCCCAGTTGTCCTCAACAAAACGAATATCGTGCTCCAAAGGATTGATTCCCAATTTTTCCAAAGACTCAAGGTAAAGTTCTTGGATATTTGATGGAGAAGGCTTCATGACCACCTGGAATTGGTGGTGTTGGTAGAGACGGTTAGGGTTTTCCCCATAACGACCGTCAGCAGGACGACGTGATGGCTCTACATAAGCTGCATTCCATGGCTCAGGTCCGATAGCACGAAGGAAAGTGTAAGGACTCATTGTTCCCGCACCTTTTTCATTGTCATAAGCCTGCATAAGCATACAACCTTGGTCATTCCAAAATCGTTGCAAAGTCAAAATAATTTCTTGAAATGTTAATTTCTTAGACATTGAATACTCCTTAATAAAAAAATAATTTCTTGCGACACGAGTCTACCTCGTCGATTATACGAGGCAAGACGAGTTAGTACTGCGTCTAGCTCAGCACCCTAGTGCTGAGCGTGGGGCAGTCCGACTGTAAAGAGGTCTCTGCCACTGATGCAGTAAAATGTTAATTTCTCAGACATTGAATACTCCTTAATAAAAAATAATTTCTTGCGACACGAGTCTGCCTCGTCGATTATACGAGGCAAGACGAGTTAGTACTGCGTCTAGCTCAGGCACTCTAGTGCTGAGCGTGGGGCAGTCCGACTGTAAGGAGGTTTCTGCCACTGATGCAGTGAAATGTTAATTTCTCAGACATTGAATACTCCTTTAGTTTTTATATTTCTTTTTCAATTAATTTCTGCTGAACAAACCAATCTAACAAGGGAAAAGTTTTTTCTGTATTTGCCCATAAATGATAAGAATCAAAGACCGCTTGTACACTACCTAAATTTTCTACCAACTTATCTACTGTCAAAAAGCTGCGCCAGTATTCATAAAAAATACTTGCATAGTTCTTATCATAAGTCGAAGAACCAAAATCATTCAATGAATGCCAACCATACTTCTTCTGAAAAAGTTCTACGAGAGATTGATTACAAATTTTTTCCGCTTGAAATTCCTCTTCTGTCAAGAAATACTTGCGACTAATATATTCAACCATCCCCTCTTCGAACCAGATATAAGAGTCATAACCATCAAAATCATCTAAAAAATGCTCCGACCAATGAGCTAACTCATGTCCTACAATCTGTAAGAGGAAATTTTCAGATAAAGAATGATAGTGGCTTTCTATTGCTTGAGTTTGCTCAGAACACTCGTAGTCCATCAACTGATACAAATACAACTCTTTCCAAACAGCTAAATCAGGCGTCATAACCATTCGTCTATTATTTGTATAGGCTGGAACAGCACTTTCCCTAATAATCTGTGTAGCAGCATTAAGATCTGACCAAATAACGGCTTGCGGTAAATCATAGACTGCAAGTTCATTCTTTAAAAAAGATTGATAGCCCTCCAACTTTTCAGTATTTCTTACTACAAAATCACGAAATGCATCTAGTTGGCTATCGTCTTTAACAAGATAAAGGTTATTCACGGCTCTCCTTTCTTTCATACAATAGACTGAATAAGCAAAAGAACCGCATCCGACAATCCTAGGTTGATTTAACCTAGGGGCGTCAGAAACGCGGTTCCACCCTAATTTATTACTTCATTGTTTTTGAAAATACTACAGAAAGCGCCAGCTCATTATTTTGCCCTACTTGGCTCCCACTGTCCCAAGCTCGCTTGAAGAACGCCATAAGACTTTCTTTCCTGCTGACTATTATATCAAAAATTAGAATAATGTACAATTCTTTTTATGATTTTCTAGAAATCCACATCATCAACTCGTGGAGCACCCGATTGAACAGCAATCGTTTTTAAGGTTTCTCTCTCCTCATGACTAAGTTCAATTCCAAAGCAATCAAGATTAGCTTGAATACGAGAGGTTGTGACAGATTTTGGAAGTGGTAAAAATCCTTCTGCCAAGCTCCAGGCCAAGGCTATCTGAGCAACAGACTTTCCGTGATTTGCTGCTATTTCTTGGACTTGCTTGCTATCAAACAGTTCTCCTTGTCCAAAAGGCCCCCAAGCTTCCAATAAAATTCCCTTTTCACGACAGTAAGCTACGACTTCCTCTTGATACACACCTGGCGCCAAGCGAACTTGATTGACCGCAGGAACGATAGTTGCAGTTTCAAGCAAGGCATCCAAATGATGGGGAAGAAAATTGCTAACGCCGATAGCACGGATTTTCCCTTCTTGATAGAGGTCTTCCATCGCTCTCCAAACTTCCGCATTGCGAGTTTTCCATGCGTCATTTTCTCTGAGCGGTTTTGGGTTCGGCCAATGAATCAAATACAAATCCAAATAATCCAAGCCCAGTTTTTCTATAGATTTTTCCAAAGCTTGACGAGTTTGCTCATAGGTTTGCTGACTATTCCAAAGCTTGGTAGTTACGAACATTTCTTCACGTGGAACTCCGCTATCTTTGATTGCTTGACCAACACTTTCTTCATTCTGATAAATCGCCGCCGTATCAATATGACGATAACCAGCCTTCAAGGCTTCTAACACTGCACGATAGGCTTCTTCTCCATCCATAGCCTTAAAAGTTCCAAATCCCAATACTGGAATTTCTACTCCATTATTTAATTGATAGGTATTCATATGCTTCTCCTTCTATTTTATTCATCAATTATAGCATAAAACATTTTTTAAGTAGTACTATCTTCTGTAAAAAATAAGTCTGTCAAATATCTAACAGACCTATTTTTTCTTGCTTATTCATCACGACTATAGTACAGCTCATGAGCTTTTAGGCGAGTATTGAGCATCTCTGGTATGGTCACAAAGGTATAACCTTGATTTTTCAAATACTCAATGACCCTTGGCAAGGCATTGACTGTCGGACTGTGAATATCATGCATCAAAACGATAGAGCCGTTAGCTACTTGATGCTGAATTTCTGTCAAAATAGATGCTTCATTTTTACTCTTCCAGTCCAGACTATCCACATCCCACATGATAAAGCTCAAATCCAAGCTATTGCGAATATCATCTGTAATAGCACCATAAGGTGGACGCATGAGTTTAGAACTAGAACCCAGCACTTTAGTTAGCACATCCTCAGTATCAGTAATCTGCTTTTTAGCTTCATCAAGAGAGAGTTGCGAGAGAATCGGATGGCTCCAACTATGGTTTCCAACAACATGACCTTCAGATTTTATCCTCTTCACCAAGTCCTCATTCCCAGAAACATTTTTCCCAAGCACAAAGAAAGTCGCTTTAATATCATATTTAGCTAGGGTCTCTAATACCTGCGGGGTCGTTGCTGGATTTGGACCATCATCAAAGGTTAGAGCGACAACTTTTTGATATTTCTTATCAAAGTAAGATTGGTACAAGGCCGCATCTTTTTCGAGTAAGTACGAAGATTGGATAACATCAAAGAAAGCAGATACTGGCAAGGCTATCTCTTCTAAATTTTCAACCACAGGACTTGGATAAAGGATAATCTGACTATCCTTGTAATCAAAATTCCATGCAGACAAGTCTTGGTCAGAGAAGTTTTTTACAATCTGCTCACTCTGGTCTTGCTCTATTTTTTTATCCTCTATGAAGGAGGTCAACTCTTTTATCAGCTGTTCCTTAGCCTTACTAGCATCTGAAAACAGTTGGTCAAGTGTAAAAGGTTGCCCATCTTCTGTTAAGTGAACCTTTCCTAGACTGGTCTTTTCAGTCTCTTCAACCTTAAAAGCAACTAAATCATAGATTTGTTTGGTCACATTACGATTAACGACTCCCTTTAAACCTGACTCTTCTTGTTCTGTATAGTAGAAAACAAGATTGTCCTTACTTTCTAGCTTGTCCTTAACATCTTGATTTATCAGCTCCCTAACAGAGGAAATCACTTTCTCCCCTTGGAGAGGATAATAGGCAATCACTTCGGCTTGCCCCTGACGAAAATGCTCCTTCTGATTTCCCTCACTCAATTGATCATCTTTCTCTTTTTTGAGCGATTCAATCTTTTGCTCAAAACTTTTTTGCTGGTAGATCTTAAAAGCAATAAATCCGCCTAATAGGCAAATAGAAATTGCTAAGATACCAATCAAAGCCAATAATACATGTCTCGTTTTCCCGTGTCTGCCACGTCCTAGTCTACTTTTATTCATATTTATATCATAACAAATTTGAGCAATAATTTCAATGATACAATTTGGCAATCCACAATTCCTCTAGCAAGCCAAAGCATCTTACATCAACTCCAACATCCGTATCTGTAGAGATTATGTAGTTTTCTATCTATGGAATTTCTAGTAGATTGAAGCTAGAATAGTAGACCTATACTTCTAAAACATTGTTAGAAATCGATTTGATTGTCCTGATCGATTTGTCCTGTTCTTATTTCATTTTACTATAAAACTATGAAAAGCTAGGTCATCTGAGAAGTAATTACTATCGACAATTGCGATAGCGTATACTGGTGCGATTTGTTTGTAGCTCTGGTGGGTATCACCTTCACGTTGGCGAATTTTTTCTAGGTTTTGATTAACCTGACTGCACAGATAAGCCCATAGGCGATTGATGAAAAAATTCTGATGATGAACCTGAATTTCGATGATAACTTGGATTCCATTATCTAACTCCGCCAAGACGTCTATACTAGTATAGAAATCCTGCGCTGAGTAGGACATGGAAGGCAAGACGTGAATGTTACTTCCCTCCAAAATCGTCACATTTTTTGCTGGCAAGTCCAGCATATCGCGGATAAATTGACAAATCATTAGTTGGGCTGATACCTGGATGTCTGAGAATCCTCCTTTTCCTCCTTCTATTATAGCACATTTTTAAATCTAGGTTTGCTAGATTCTATGCTTCTATCTATTTATTCGGAAAAGAAAGCTAATAGCTTATTTGAAATTTTCTCCTCTCTGTTGGATAGTCCCGTCTATCTATGTTATAATGAAAGAAGGATTTAAAATCGGAAAAGGAGTATTTATGCTAAAATTAGGTGTCATCGGAACTGGCGCTATCAGCCATCATTTCATAGAAGCAGCCCATACCAGTGGAGAATACCAACTGGTCGCAATCTATTCTAGAAAACTAGAAACTGCAGCAACCTTTGCTTCTCGCTATCAGAATATCCAACTATTCGATCAATTAGAAGTCTTCTTCAAATCTTCTTTTGATTTAGTCTATATCGCCAGTCCAAACTCCTTACATTTTGCTCAGGCAAAAGCTGCCTTGTCTGCTGGTAAACATGTTATTCTCGAAAAGCCAGCTGTCACTCAACCACAAGAATGGTTTGATTTGATTCAAACAGCTGAAAAAAATAACTGTTTTATCTTTGAAGCAGCTCGTAATTACCACGAGAAAGCCTTTACTACTATCAAAAACTTTTTAGCAGATAAGCAAGTGTTAGGAGCAGATTTCAACTATGCCAAATACTCTTCCAAGATGCCTGACTTGTTGGCTGGACAAACACCAAATGTCTTTTCAGACCGTTTTGCTGGTGGAGCCCTCATGGATTTGGGGATTTATCCCCTCTATGCTGCTGTTCGTCTTTTTGGAAAAGCCAATGACGCGACTTACCATGCTCAACAGCTTGACAATAGCATTGACCTAAATGGAGATGGTATCCTCTTCTACCCAGACTATCAAGTTCACATCAAGGCTGGAAAAAACATCACTTCCAATCTTCCTTGCGAGATTTATACAACAGATGGAACCTTGACTCTCAACACGATTGAGCATATTCGCTCAGCTATTTTTACCGACCACCAAGGAAATCAAGTCCAGCTTCCTATCCAACAGGCTCCTCATACGATGACTGAGGAAGTCGCTGCATTTGCACACATGATCCAGCAACCAGATCTGAATCTCTACCAAACTTGGCTGTATGATGCAGGCTCTGTTCATGAGCTACTATATACCATGCGCCAGACTGCTGGCATTAGATTTGAGGCAGAAAAATGAAAACCAAACTACCGACTGAATGGCAAGAACTGAGTGACCAACTCGGTTTCCAAGAATTCACCCCCATTCAAACTCAACTATTTGAGCCCCTTCTTGCTGGAGAAAACCTCCTAGGAGTGAGCCAAACCGGAACTGGTAAGACCCTAGCGTATCTCCTACCAAGTCTTCTCAGACTACAAAAGAAAAAAGCCCAACAACTCTTGATTCTAGCACCAAACACAGAACTTGCTGGACAGATTTTTGATGTATGTAAAACGTGGGCAGAAGCTATCGGATTGACTGCTCAACTCTTCCTTTCAGGTTCAAGTCAGAAACGACAAATTGAACGCCTTAAAAAGGGGCCAGAAATTCTGATTGGAACTCCTGGCCGTATCTTTGAACTCATTAAACTTAAAAAAATCAAGATGATGAATGTGGAAACCATCATCCTGGATGAATTTGACCAATTACTAGATGATTCTCAGATTCACTTTGTAGAGAAAATCACTCACTACGCACCTCGTGACCACCAACTGGTCTACATGAGTGCCACGACCAAGTTTGACCAAGAAAAGATTGTGCCGAATACACGCACTATTGATCTCTCTGATCAAAAATTGGACAATATCCAGCATTTCTACATGCAGGTAGACCAACGTCATCGAGTGGATATGCTACGAAAACTGGCTCATGTAGAGGATTTCCGTGGTCTAGTCTTCTTCAATAGCCTGTCAGACCTTGGGAATGCCGAGGAAAAACTACAGTATCGTGATATGTTGGCTGTTTCCCTCGCTAGTGATGTTAATGTTAAATTTAGAAAAGTCATCTTAGAAAAGTTTAAAGATAACCAACTAACCCTGCTTCTTGCAACTGACCTTTTGGCTCGTGGAATTGATATCGATAGCCTAGAATGTGTCGTAAACTTTGATATTCCTAGAGATAGCGAAACCTACATACACCGTGCTGGCCGTACTGGTCGTATGGGCAAGGAAGGTTATGTTATCACTCTCGTCACTCATCCAGAAGAAATCAAAAAACTTAAAAAGTTTGCAAGTATCCGAGAAATTGTCCTAAAAAACCAAGAACTCTATATCAAATAAAGCCCCATTGCTCTATACACATCCAGTGTATGGAGCTTTTTTATAAGCAATTCAATTTTATACTCATCTGCTTTCAAAAAGCATTCTAGTCCATCTCCGATTAACGATGGACTTTATCACCTCCTTCTCCAGTCCTTGTATGACATCTTGAAGTTGATTCATGACATCTTCCAAAGTTCGAAAGGCTTTATTCTTAAATCCACGTTTACGAATCTCTTTCCACACTTGTTCAATGGGTTCATCTCTGGTGTGTATGGAGGAATAAATGCAAAGCCAATATTAGTCGGAATCTTTAAGGTACTTGATTTATGCCATATAGCATTGTCCATAACGAGTAAAAGATAATCATCTGGATAAGCTTGTGAAAGCTCTTCTAAAAAGGCGTTCATCCACTCAGTATTACATCCACCAGCTATTAAGAAAAATGATTCGCCTGTATGGGCATCAACAGCTCCATAACAATAGCGAAATTCTCGTATATAGTGACTATGGACATGTGAACCTACTCCTATTGGAGACCAACAAGATCCCAGTTTACTGATTCTACCGAAACCAGCTTCATCTTGGTACATCAAGCGAACCTTACGAAAACGTCTACTGGTTTTAAAGCGCTTTCTTGTCTTCTTTAATTGAGATTTTATTTTTAGACACGACAATGGTTTGAGCGTCTGCTTTCTTAGGATGTTCTGGACGTGGCATAATATTTCGCCAACCATGGCGCTTCAACAGTTGATAGAAGGCATCACGTGTGTAGGAACGACCTAACTCCTTTTTATAAGCCTGAAATAAGGCATCAATTGTAACAAATTCTCCTGCCTCTGTAGCCTTCAAATGACGGGCAAGAAAGGCTTTCTCTTCCTCAACTGTCATATATGCATGGTTACGACCACCACGTGTTTCTTGAAGGAGAGAGTCGAGTCCGAACTCCTCATATTTTTTTACATTTCGCCAAATCGTTGTTTGATTACAGTCTAAAAGCTCTATAATCTCTTTATAAGATTTGCCCATCAGACGAAATAGAACGATTTGAAGGCGTTTATGATATTTAGCTGTACGAGAGTCTTTTAAAAGTGTTTTGATGGTTTTGATGGTTTGGATTTCTTCTTTAGTTGATTTCATATTACTATTGTATAATGCTTTTTGATTTGAGTCTAGTATTATACTCTTCGAAAATCTCTTCAAACCGCGTCAGCTTCGCCTTGTCGTATAGATGTTACTGACTTCGTCAGTTCTATCTACAACCTAAAAACAGTGTTTTGAGCAGTCTGCAGCTAACTTTCTATAACAAAATGAAATAAGAACAAGACAAATCAATCAAGACAATCAAATCGATTTCTAAGAATGTTTTAGAAGTAGATGTGTACTATTCTAGTTTCAATATATTATAGTTTGCTCTTTGATTTTCATTGAGTATTAGTTCAATATCTAAAAAAAGAACCTTGCCAAGCAAGATTCTTTTAGTGTCTGACTTAAATAATTGTTCTTCTGGGAACTAAATCGAATTAAGCTTCGATTTCTGTAACCATACCTGAACCAACAGTACGTCCACCCTCACGGATAGAGAATGTAGTACCTTGTTCTACGGCGATTGGGTGAATCAACTCAACATCGATTGTCACGTTATCACCAGGCATTACCATTTCAGTACCTGCTGGAAGTTCGATTGAACCTGTAACGTCAGTAGTACGGAAGTAGAATTGTGGACGGTAGTTGTTGAAGAATGGAGTGTGACGTCCACCTTCTTCTTTAGTAAGGATGTAGACTTCACCTTTGAATTTAGTGTGTGGGTTGATTGAACCTGGTTTAGCGATAACTTGTCCACGTTCGATTTCATCACGTTGAACACCACGAAGAAGGACACCTACGTTATCTCCAGCAAGACCTTCGTCAAGTTGTTTACGGAACATTTCAACACCAGTAACAACTGCTTTTTGAGTTTCTTCTTTGATACCAACGATTTCGATTTCGTCGTTGACTTTAACGATACCACGGTCGATACGTCCTGAAGCAACTGTACCACGTCCAGTGATTGAGAATACGTCCTCGACTGGAAGAAGCAATGGTTTGTCAGTGTCACGTTCTGGTTCTGGGATATACTCATCAACTGTGTTCATCAATTCCATAACGATGTCTTCGTATTTAGAGTCACCTTCAAGAGCTTTAAGTGCTGAACCTTGGATAACTGGAAGATCGTCACCTGGGAAGTCGTATTCTGACAATAGGTCACGGATTTCCATTTCAACCAATTCAAGCAATTCTTCGTCGTCAACCAAGTCAACTTTGTTCATGAAGACGATAAGGTGTTTAACACCAACCTGACGTGAAAGAAGGATGTGCTCACGAGTTTGTGGCATTGGTCCGTCAGTTGAAGCTACTACAAGGATAGCTCCGTCCATTTGAGCAGCACCAGTGATCATGTTTTTAACGTAGTCCGCGTGTCCTGGAGCGTCGATGTGAGCGTAGTGACGTTTTTCAGTTTCGTACTCAACGTGCGCAGTGTTGATAGTGATACCGCGTTCGCGTTCTTCTGGAGCAGCATCGATAGACGCATAGTCTTTAGGTTGGTTAACTGATGAAGGCAAGCGACGTGCCAAAACAGTTGTGATAGCTGCAGTTAGGGTAGTTTTACCGTGGTCAACGTGTCCGATAGTACCAATGTTAACGTGTGGTTTACTACGATCGTATTTTTCTTTTGCCATTTGAGTAAAAGCCTCCAATAAAATATATTTTATAGATAGACAGTAGGCAATACAGTCTAACTTTCCTTACTATTTTATCAAATTTCAGCTAAATTGCAAGTGTTTTACAACGTTTTTGTGAATTATTCTTGGTAAAAATTTAACTAATTAATAGAAAGTACTAAATAGACTTATCCTTCAAGGAGTTTTCAGCATTATCCATCCACTCACTTGCTGAAAATGTAAACAGTCTCTGGTTTATATAGTAAAATGAAACAAGAATAGGGCAAATCGTTCAGGACAGTCAAATCGATTTCTAACAATGTTTTAGAAGTAGATGTGTACTATTCTAGTTTCAATCTACTATACAACCTCAAAACTGTGTTTTGAACAACCTGCGGCTAGCTTCTTAGTTTGCCCTTTGATTTTCATTGAGTATAAAATTGCAGATAAAACGATAACAATCATAGGACTCAGCAGAGTCAATGTAGGTCGAAGAATAGCCCCCCTAATCGCTTATTTTATAGTAAAATGAAATAGAAACTGAACATTTTGTTGAGGAAGGTAAATCAATTCCTCACAATGTTTGAGAAAGAAGGGAGGACTATTCCAACTTCAACCCACTATAAAGCAGACTTACAAGATAGGGAACCCATCTCCGATAATATTCCGATAATATATAGTAGAATGAAAACTGCACAATTTGATTGGAGAATTCAAACCAATTTCTCACAATGTTTTAGAAACAAGGGTCTATTATTTCAACTGCAACCTACTATAGTCCATTGAAGCTGGAATAGCCCACTGAGACTTCTAAACCACTGCTGGAGAGGAGTTTGTTTAGAGTTTCTTTCATTTCCCTAAAAAATCAAAAAGAGAGAACCAGTCTGATCCTCTCTTACTTATAGATGGTGCTCACTCAAATGTTAAAGGAGCTATTTCTTAGAGATAAAGGAATTTGAATACAGCTACTGCCGCAATTGCTGCTGCGATAGGTGCTACTACTGGTACCCAAGAATACCACCATTTTGAATCGCCTTTATGCTCACCAAGAACTGATTTTGGAAGGAAAGCATGAAGGAGACGTGGTCCCAAGTCACGGGCTGGGTTCAAGGCAGGTCCTGTAGGTCCTCCAAGTGATGTTACCAAAGCCATAACGAGGAATCCAAGTGCCAAGTGAGCCACAGAAAGTCCTGAAGCAGTGTGTGGAGCCACCTGTGCTTTAATAGCCAAGTCAGAAAAATCAACTGTTTGTCCTGCTTCTGTTGCCTTTTGTTTCATGAATTGAAGCACTTCAGCACCAAAGAAGTTTTTAGTCAAACCAAGAGCTGCAAAGAACAAAACAAATGAACCAACAAACTCATTAATCAAACCATTGACAGTTGCTGCATAGCGACTTTCTTTTGTACCATGGTCAATACTTGAAATAGTTGAGAAAGTTCCCAAGATGTTATTTGGGTTTTCAGTTTTCAAGTAGAATGGACGGTATGTTGCCACAACTAAGGCTTGGCCAAAGATAGCCCCCAAGACTTGCGCGATAATGTAAGGTACCACTTGTGCCCAAGGGAAAAGACCGCTAACTGCAAGCCCTAGAGTGAAAGCAGGGTTGATGTGATTCCCAGATACGTTACCAAACATCAAGGCTGGGATCATAACCCCCATACCATAACCAACAGCGATGACGATCCAGCCACTTTGGTGACCTTTCGTACCTTTAAGTTCAACGTTGGCAACTGCACCATTCCCAAGAATGATCAAAATGGCAGTTCCCAAAAATTCAGTGGCATACTTCAGTGCCCATGTGAAATCCATTTGCTAGATTCTCCTTAAAATTTTTTAGATATTCCTTATTTTATCAATTTTTACCCTATTTAGCAACTGATTTCTGGAAATATTTTTAAAAAAATAGGATTCATAGTTTCCCAGTTCAACAGACTTGTAAGCGTTTTTATTCTTTACGAAAGACCTCGTTCTCAAAACCAGGAAAAAAGCCCACATCTGTGAGCTTTTCCTGGTTCCTAGATTCTAAAATCTATTATTTTTCATCTTCTTTTTTCTTGAAGAATCCTAATCCTAGACCAGCTAACAAGGTCATGATACCAGCACTAGCCAAGGTAGCATTAGCTTCTGTACCTGTGTTTGGCAATTCCTCTCTCTTACCTGTCTCATAAGTCGGAACTTCTGGGTCTGGATTCACTGGAGTTTCAGTTTTTGGAGTACCTGGTTCTGGAGTTGGTTTATCTGGTGTTGGAGTCTCTTGATTTGGTAGTTCTGGGTTTGGTGTCGGAACACTTGGATGCTCTGGATTTGGTTGTGGGATTGGTTTTTCTGGTGTTGATAAACGGTCATACCTTACCGTTATTTCTTTATCACTAGAGTCTGACGTAACTTCTTGTGATTCAACTGTTGGAATATCTGGATCTTTGTACTTGTCAATCTTACCAGATATAACCTCGTCCCAGTTTCCTGTTGTCCATTCACCGTAGGTTACAACTCCCGTGACCTTGTTCTCAGTTTTTGTACGGCTTAAGGTTACAGGTTGAACAACATCTTCTTTTACATTTTGGTTCGTAACTTTATCAACGTAATGAATGATACGCGTTATAGTCTTCGTCTCAGTAGAGGTTGCTGTTTTGGGAACCACTGTTTCCTCAACATTCTCACGGTAGTAATAGTCAACTGTTGCACCGTCTTCTGGTACGCATTTGCAGGAGTTGCTACCAAGGTGTATGTTGTTTTCCTTGTGATAACTCGGTCTTCTTTGTCCTCAGTTGTTGTTTTCCCTTCAATAGTTTTTGATTCTGTGGTATACTCAGAACCTATCGCTAAATCAGCTTTTATAACAGACTCTGCCAACTTCTCTTGGCTACCTTCTTTATAGTAATTGGCTGTTACTGTAGCAGTGGTTGGCGCTTCGCTTTCTCTATAAACTAAGGTCACTGTTCTACCTTTGCTTACAATATTCCCAGTTAAACTTGCAGAATTTGTATCTACTTCTTTAAAAGTATAATATTTTCCGTCAGTAGTAGTCATGCTACTGAGTTTTTTATCTGTGACATTATAGCTGGTACCAATCAGTTGTTTTTTATTGGTAATGTAGGTTCCGTCACTTTCTTTTTCTCCAATTCCAGTATTATTTTTCAATGATAGCAAACGCCCTTGTTCATCAACATAGCGAACTTTCACATTTTCTGAGATTAGTTCTGCCAATTCTGAGGTTTTTTTCTTTTTCTCTTCTTCGGGAATATTTAGTTTTGGAATGATTTTTTCAATAACGGTTCGTGATGGTTCCACAGTATCTTGGATGACTGAAAAGTCAGCTAGAATTGGGAGATTATACTGAACACGGTGACTTTGAGTGTTTACTCCTACTCTTTCATTATTCTCTGAAAATACTTGTACGGTATAAGAAACAACATCTTTTCCTAATAGAACATCCCCAGTAGAGAAATAGCCGCCTTTTCCTAGTTTGCTATCTCCAGAGCCCACTTCTTTCCTAATCTTATCAGATAGTTTTTTACCAGTCAGTACATTCGTTCGCACAATCCCTTTGTCTACCCCTACAAAATGGGAGAACTTTTTGAACTCTTCAGAACCAGATCTAGCCCAACCATTATTAAGGGCATTTGCTTTTGTATTTGTATTCTCTCTCAAAGGTTTGGCGATTAGAATTATATTCATCGGCACTTAGAGTTGCTGCTATATCTGACTCTTGAATACCAACTTCCTTACTACCATTTCTAGCGGCAGTATATGTGTATTTATCTGTTTCTACTTCTAGCTGATTATCCTTAACATGATAGGTAATTTTCTCCTGGTATAAGAGTCTTCAGTAGTTTATATGCTCTGTCATCATCTTTAGCTTTAGAAGCAGCTGAGTTTAGCCAAGTTGGGGTATTAGGAGTATCTTTATCAGCCTGTTTCAAGACATTATTCAAGTCATTTGCTAGCCTATTGGTTGTCCTCACTGTGAAAGTTTTCTTCCAGTCTGAACCACTTTTATTAGACTTAGATATGCTCATGAAATCCTGGTCAACATTCAACACAATATCGCCTTGTTTTTTAGCATCTTCCGTTGCTTCTGCTTCAAATTGATCATGAAGTTTTTGTTGCTCTGGTGTATAGTTTTTTTATTTACACGATTTAATGTACTATTTTTTATTTTAGTATTAAGAACTCCATTAATACGATTTTTAAACTCTGCTTCAAAAAATCCCTTAATTTGTTGGTGCGCAAGTTCAACATTCAAACCTTTCTTATACAAGTCTTCATTCTGAACGATTTCGGCTACACGGTGAATGGTTTGATCGTATACCGTCTTCTCTTAACCAGCAGTATCCTTAGTTTTAATGACTACTCGATAGGTTCCTTTAGAACCGTTATAGTCATCTAGTTTTAAAAAAGCGTTCCAAACATTCAAAAATAATTGGAACTTCCCTTAATAAATCCGTCACTTTCTTTTTCAAGATAGCCCAAGCTTGCTCAATAGGATTCAAATCCGGTGAATAAGGTGGTAGAGGTAAGAAAAAGTGTTTATCTTGGATGCAGAGTTCATCCAAAATGTTCTTGGGATGAAAACTAGCATTGCCCATGACAATAACATGAGGTGTCTTCAAAGCAGGTAGGAGTTGCGTTTTGAACCACTCCACAAAGAAATCGCTTGTCATGCTTTTCTTGTAAATCATGGGAGCTATAAACTCTCCGCCTACTTGTCCTGCAACAATTGAAGTTCGCTCAAAACGACGTCCGCTAATCTTTTCATAGACTTTCTCCCCTCTAGGAGCCCCTGCATAGGGACGATAGAGGTAGCGGTCGATTCCTGTTTCATCAATATATACGATTGGTAAATCTTTTAGGTTATCCAAAATATCAAGAAACTCAGCGACTTTCTCTGGCTCTTGTTCCTTAAAGCTCGTCATCTTTTTTTAAAGTGACCTTAATCTGCTTTAAAGCTGCCCATACTGAAGGAACAGCACAATCAAAATGTGCCGCAATTTCCCGTAAAAAAGCATCTGGATGAGCCTCTACAAAGGCTTTCAATTCCTCTAAAGGAATCTTTCGGTTTTTGACGACTCGCTTTTTCCTCTCTATGTGTCCTTGTTCACGTCTTTCTTTTCCCACGTGAAGAGAGTTCTGACGCCAACACCAAAAAACTTGGCTGCCTCGACATGACTGTGCCCCTCTTTGATGGAATCTAATGCTCGCTGTTTAAAATCAGTACTATATGCCATAGCTTTATTATAACATGTATTTTATAAACTAAGCTACTATATCAATGTTTTGTTATGAGAAGACTTACTTTTTTTACTGAAATTGAATTTTTCCTAGCCTCAACATCATATAACCCCAAAATTCAATCTGACCTGGTTTGAAGAGATGTTCGAAGCAGATAAGGTTTTACTAAAACTAAAAAAAATGATATAATCAAACTGATTAAATGTTTTAAAACTAAAGGAGAATTTGAATGTCTTACCAAGAAAATTACCAGAAATGGGTTGATTTTGTGGAGCTTCCTGACTACCTTCGTCAAGATTTGGAAAATATGGACGAAAAAACTAAGGAAGATGCCTTCTATACAAATCTTGAATTTGGTACTGCAGGTATGCGTGGCTTGGTTGGTGCTGGTACAAACCGTATCAACATCTACGTTGTTCGCCAAGCTACTGAAGGATTGGCTCGTTTGATTAAGTCAAAAGGTGGAAACGAGAAAGAACGCGGTGTAGCAATTGCCTACGATAGCCGTCACTTCTCACCTGAGTTTGCCTTTGAATCTGCGGCAGTTCTTGCTAAACACGGCATCAAATCTTACGTATTTGAAAGCCTTCGTCCGACTCCAGAACTATCATTTGCAGTTCGTCATCTCAACTGTTTCGCAGGTATCATGGTCACAGCCAGCCACAACCCTGCTCCATTTAATGGTTACAAGGTTTACGGTGAAGACGGTGGACAAATGCCTCCACACGATGCGGACGCTTTGACTACTTATATCCGTGCAATCGAAAACCCATTTGCAGTTGAAGTTGCTGATGTGGAAACTGAAAAAGCTTCTGGCTTGATTGAAGTTATCGGCGAAGCTGTTGACATAGAATACCTTAAAGAGGTTAAGGACATAAACATCAACCCAGCCTTGATTGAAGAATTTGGTAAAGACATGAAGATTGTCTACACACCACTTCATGGTACTGGTGAAATGTTGGCTCGTCGTGCTCTTGCCCAAGCAGGATTTGACTCTGTTCAAGTTGTTGAAGCGCAAGCAACTGCTGACCCAGACTTCTCAACTGTAACATCTCCAAACCCAGAAAGCCAAGCAGCCTTTGCCCTTGCTGAAGAACTTGGTCGTCAAGTTGGTGCAGATGTTCTTGTCGCAACTGACCCAGACGCTGACCGTGTTGGTGTTGAAGTTCTTCAAAAAGATGGTAGCTACCTCAACCTTTCAGGTAACCAAATCGGTGCTATCATGGCTAAATACATCTTGGAAGCTCACAAAAACGCTGGAACTCTTCCTGAAAATGCCGCTCTCTGCAAATCTATCGTTTCAACTGACTTGGTAACGAAGATTGCTGAAAGCTACGGCGCAACTATGTTCAACGTCTTGACAGGTTTCAAATTTATCGCTGAAAAAATCCAAGAATTCGAAGAAAAACACAACCACACTTACATGATGGGATTTGAAGAAAGCTTCGGTTACTTGATTAAACCATTTGTACGTGATAAAGATGCCATCCAAGCCGTTCTTGTCGTTGCTGAACTTGCTGCCTACTACCGTTCTCGTGGTTTGACACTTGCTGACGGTATCGAAGAAATCTATAAAGAATATGGCTACTACGCAGAAAAAACAATCTCTGTTACTCTTTCAGGTGTCGATGGTGCTGAACAAATCAAAGCGATTATGGCTAAATTCCGCAACAATGCTCCAACAGAATGGAACGCAACAGCTATCACTGTCGTAGAAGACTTCAAGGCACAAACTGCTACTGTTGCTGACGGTACTGTTACAAACTTGACAACTCCTCCAAGTGATGTGTTGAAATACACACTTGCTGACGGTTCATGGATTGCCGTTCGCCCTTCAGGTACAGAACCAAAAATCAAGTTCTACATTGCAGTTGTAGGGGAAACCAACGAAGAATCACAAGCTAAGATTGCTAACATCGAAGCAGAAATCAATGCATTTGTAAAATAAAGACCTATAAAAGATGAGACCAACCAACCTCATCTTTTTTCGTATCAAATCTAAGCAATTTTAGAAACTTTATGGCATACTAGACTTATCAATGAAAGCGAGGTAATCTCATGGAACAATTTTTGGATAACATCAAAGACCTTGAAGTCACTACAGTTGTGCGTGCGCAAGAAGCTCTTGATAAAAAAGAAACTGCAACCTTCTTTATCGGTCGCAAAACTTGCCCTTACTGCCGTAAATTTGCAGATACATTGTCAGGTGTCGTAGCTGAAACCAAAGCTCACATTTACTTCATCAATAGTGAAGAACCAAGCCAACTCAATGATTTGCAAGCATTCCGCTCACGCTATGGAATCCCAACTGTACCAGGTTTTGTTCATATTACAGATGGACAAATCAACGTCCGTTGCGACTCTTCAATGTCAGCACAAGAAATCAAAGATTTCGCAGGATTGTAAAAAATCAGCTAACAAGTCTTAAAATCACAAAAACGCATAATGTAAGGTGCAAAAACCTTGATATTATGCGTTTTATTGTTCCTAAAACAGTTACATCAGCATTTCATTACAGAACATTTTAATTTTGGAAGTCAAATCAATTTTTAACAATGTTTTAGAAATCACAGTGGGCTATTCCATATTCAATTATCCATATTCAATCGCTATTATCGTTTTCCTAGATTACAAAAAAACTACGTTTTGCTAATCAAAACGCAGTTTCAGCCACTATTTTATCTTACTGTCCTTCTTTTACTTCTTTGGTTGCTACATCTTCTCCAAACCATTTTTGGCTGATTTCTTGGAACTTGCCGTCCTTGTAAAGACTAGAAAAAGCTTCATTTATCTTCTTAACCAAGGTTGTATCTTCCTTACGGGCTCCAACCGCAAAAGCTTCTGTTTCTAGTCCAACTGTAAAGACATTATAATCGTTTAAAACACCTTCTGCTTCTAAATAATAGTTTGCATAGACACGGTCAATCAATAGACCATCAATTCGATCGTTTTTCAAATCAATCAAGGCTTCATTAAAGGTTTGGTATTGATTCGCTTCCTTATTAGCGACAATATTCTTCAAAATTTCTGGATTTGCTTCAAAGTCCGCATAACCAGATGAACCAGCTTGAGCTCCTAATGTCTTTCCAGTCATATCCTTTGCAGTCGTGATACCAGATGATTTCTTCGTAACCAATACCTGCTCATTCTTCATATATGAGTTACTGAAAGCCACCTTTTCACGGCGTTCGTCTGTAGCGGAATAGCCATTCCAAATCAGATCAATCGTTCCTTTTGTCAATTCAGCTTCTTTCAAATCCCAATCAATCGGTTGCCAATTTACCGTGATTCCGTATTTTTCAAAAACAGCTGTAGCTAAATCAATATCAAATCCTGCATAAGAACCATCTTTCTGAGCAAATCCCATTGGAACAAAAGTACTATCAAATCCAATAGTAATAGACTTGTTAGACTGGTACTTTGACCAATTATCTCCACTAGTTTCGCTAGAATTTTTCCCACAAGCTACTAAGAACAAAGCAGTCATCAGACTGACTAATACAAGCATCCATTTTTTCATCCATTTTTCCTCCTATTTAGGTTCTACTTTCAATAATACATCTGCGATATTTTCAGCAAACTGCAAATCATGGGTAACCACAATCTGGGTCATCCCAAGTTCCCTATTTTGCAAGATTAGCTTCTCCACTTCCAAACGTAATTCTGGATCCAGGGCAGAAGTTGGTTCATCGTAGCCAATGATTTCTGGGTCAATCATCATAGCACGCGCCAAAGCCACCCGCTGCTTTTGCCCACCAGATAGTGAGAAAGGATAGGCCTCTGCGTGTCCTCCTAGTCCTAACTGTTCCAAGAGTTCACTCGCCTTCTTCTCAGCCTCTTCCTGCTTCATTCCCATGGTCTTCACAGGCGATAAGGTCAAATTTTCCAGAACTGATAGATGAGGAAATAGTTGAAAATCTTGGAAGACAAATCCCAGTAGGTTGCGCTTCTGCAATTCATCTAGCTCTAAAGGTTGTCCATTATAAAAGATTTGCCCTGAATCAATGGTTTCAAGACCTGCAAGCATACGTAAAAGAGTTGTCTTACCTCCACCAGAAGGTCCAACGATAGCCAGGATTTGCTTTTCAGGAATACTTAGACTGAAATCAGACAGGATTTGTTTGTCTCCAAAGACTTTATTGATATTTCGTAATTCTAACATAGCTGCCCCCTATCTATAATAACTGTACTTTTTCTCAACTTTTTTGGAAATAATTGTCACAATCCCAATTAAAATCAAGTAAATGGCTCCTGCCAAGAACATAGGAACCAGACTAGCATCGCGGTTAGCAGCTGTTCGACTAGCCAAGATAAGGTCTGAAATTCCGAGAGCATAGACCAAAGAAGTATCCTTGACCAAACTCATAACTTCATTAAAGACACTAGGAAGAACGATCTTGGTCACTTGGGGCAAGATAATATAGCGCACTCTGTCAAAAGGGCTAAACTTCAAGACCTTGGCGGCCTCATACTGTCCTCTTGGAATAGTGTCAATTCCCCCACGGAAAATTTCTGCAAAGTAAGCTGCATAGTTGAGAACAAAGGCAATAATAGCTGCAGGAAGGCGGTCTAAACGAATCCCAATACTTGGGAGCACATAATAGATAAAAATCAGTTGCAAGAGTAAGGGGGTTCCTCGCATAACCCAGATGTAAATGTTAATCAGATAATGGAGTGGCTTCCAATGGACTTGCAAGGCAAAGGCAATCAAAACGCCCAAGGGAATCGAAAATAGCAAGACCAGTGCAAAGACCTGTACAGTCGTGCTCGCACCATTCAGTAAACTCGGTAATATCTCAAATAAATAAGACATACTGCACCTCCTAAAAGTAATTGTTCCTATTATAGCATGAATAAACAAGATTACCAAGTATTTTTGTAAAAAGATTCTACCATATACAAATAAAAACCGTAGCTATCAAAAGAGATAAACTACAGTTCTATATGTTTAAACATTCTTACAATCTCTCAAACAGTTCTTGCATTTGCACATCATCTGGAACCAGTTTTAAGTAAGTGTGAGCATGGACTTTTGCTTCTTCAAAATGTCCCAATTCACGCAAGAGATAGATATAGTGTTCCAGAAATTCTGGATTGTCCTTCAAATCTCCTGTCAACTCTTGATAATGCTCATAAGCAGTATCCAAATCGTCCATTTCTTGATAAGAACGAGCAATCATCCACTTGGTCAAAAGATTTTCTGGCTCCTCACTCTGCAAGTCTAGAATATCCTCATAACGCTCCTGCTCCAGATAAATAGTGGCTAAACGAAGCAAGATTTCTTCTGTATCCTCAGCGTCTTCTTTTGCAGCAAGGAGATAATTTTCTGCACCACTAGCATCATGCAATTCATAAGAAAATTGTGAAGCAGCTAGCAAGAGGCGAGTTTCAAAGGGATTTTTCTCTAATCCTTGCTTAGCGATACGCAGGGCTTCTTGAACTTGATGTTCCTTATGTAAAGCCTGACTGTACCCATACTCATAGCCTTCAAAGTCAGGAGAAATGGTATCAAGCTGCTTAAAGTAGAGGGTGGCTTTTTGATATTCTTCTTGATCAAAATAAAGGCTGGCCAACTCAAAAGCTGTTAAGTCATCGTATTCTAACTCCAGGGCTTTTTCTAAAAACTCAGTAGCCGTTTCAAATTTCCCTAACTGAGCATAGGCAAAGCCAATTCGTTGATAGGTGGAAATGCCCGTTTGCTCATAAATCGAGCGATTATCTAACTGGGCATAGGCTTGAATAGCCGCTTGGTAATTTTCCAACTCACTATCCAACTCTGCCAAACCCAATATCAAGAGAGAATCCTCTGAGTAGGTCAAGGCCTCCAATAATTTCTCACGTGCCACATCTGTCAAACCTTCCAGCTGGTAAAGGTCTGCCTTCAAAACCAAAGACGAGACATACCAGTCACTGTCAGCTTGGATTTCCTCAAGATAGGTAAAGGCTTCTTCTATTTGACCATCCTCGCTAGCAATTGCAGCTAGATTAAGATGAACCTCTGGAAAATCCTCTACAATTTTCAGGTAAATTTCCTTGGCCTGAGGATAGAAACCAATCCCTTCAAGATAAGTTGCCAACTCATACAGAAGATCACTTGAATCATTTTCTAAAGCTTTGGCGAAATAATGCTCAGCCTTAGTTAAATCTTGCTCCTCCAAAGCCTGTAATATCTGTTGACTATTGTTCACTCTTGACTTCCTCACCCTCTAATTCATATAGACCACTGACTACCTTATACCATTCGAAAATGGCTGAAATGACAACCTTAGCAGAGGCATAAACCGGAATACCAAGTAAAACTCCCCAGATACCAAACATAGATCCTGAAGTTAACAAAACAAAGAGAACATTAATAGGATGGATGTTTAATTGACTTCCCAAAATCAATGGAGAGACAAAACGGCCTTCAATAGTTTGTTCTACGATAAAGACAATCACTACTTTCAAAAGCATGACTGGACCAGCAATCAAACCCAATACTAGAGCAGGAAGCATGGCTAGAAAGCTACCAAGATAAGGGACCAGATTTAAAATACCAGCAGTAACCCCCAGCGTAACCGCATAGCGTAGACCAATAATCTTGAAGAAGATGATAAACATTACTGCTACAATAATAGCCACTGTCACTTGCCCTCGAACATAGTTGGACAACTGTTGATTCACATCTGATAAAACTTGTCCAACAGGTTCCTTCAATTTTCTTGGAATGAATTGGGTCAAATAGTTACGCAAGCCTTTCCCATCACGCAAGAGATAAAAGAGCATGAAAGGAACGATAATCAAGGCAACAATCACTTGAGAAGCCCCGCTAATAAAGGCACTCACCCAGTTGACTGCCTGAGATGAAACCTTACTTGCCAAAACTGTAGCCTGGCTAGAAAAATTGGTCAAAACTTGCTCTAATTGAGGTCTGAAATCATCTGGCAGGTGCTGGGCTACCAATCCATTAACAATCCTATCTATATCTTCTAAGTAAACAGGAACGTTTCTTGCAAAGGTCAAAACCTGACGTTGCAGATTTGGAATGGCGACTGCCAAGCCCCAAATGATAAAGAGAGCGATGATAACAAAGACAATAGTGATAGCTATAACACGATTAACCTTATGCTTCTCCATCCAATCAACAATAGGATTCAACAAATAATATAACAAACCAGACAAAATGACTGGCAACATCACAACTGCTAAAAAGTCTAAAACAGGTGAAAATAGAAAACTAATCTTACTTAAAATAAAAAGATTCAGTCCCAATAATAAGGTTACTAAAAATACCGTAATTGCCTTGTTATCTAAAAACCACTTGAAAAACCAAGATAGGCTAAAATGTTTCTCTTTTTGCTCCATAAATACTTCCTTTCTATTGTTCTCTCATTATACCATTTTTGAAACAAAATAACTCTTTTTTAAAGTGCTTACATCTAATTGGATGTCTTTAATTTGCTTATTTTTGTGATATAATAGTCTTATCTTTACACAGAGGTATAGTAATGAAAGAAACTGTTTATTTTGGAACTTATACACGTCGTACTTCTCAAGGGATTTACAAGGCAGACTTTGATACAGAAACTGGTCAGCTTTCAAATCTAGAACTTTTTGCAGCTGAGCCAAGTCCAACCTACCTTGCCTTTGACCAGCACCAACATTTATACACTGTTGGTAGCCAAGACGATAAGGGGGGAATTGCAGCCTATCAAACTGACGGGACTGTGTTAAATCATGTTGTTGAAGAAGGAGCTCCCCACTGTTATGTTGCTGTCGATGAAAAGCGTGATTTGGTTTACGCAGCCAACTATCACAAGGGACAAGTCCTTGTTTATAAACGCCAGGAAGATGGTAGTCTTCTACTTAGTGATATGGATCAACACAGTGGCCAAGGTCCACATGAAAATCAAGCTTCCCCCCATGTTCACTATACAGATTTAACACCTGACCACTATCTAGTGACCTGCGACTTGGGAACTGACCAAGTCATCACCTATGACCTCGATCAAGAAGGAAAATTATCTAAGCTCTATACCTATCACAGCAAGCCAGGAGCAGGCTCACGCCATATCATTTTCCATAACCACTATAAAATCGCTTATCTCATTTGTGAACTCAATAGTACTATCGAAGTTTTAATCTACGATGGCGTTGGCGAATTTGAACGTATGCAGGTCATTTCAACTTTACCGGAAGCTTACGAAGGCTTTAATGGAACCGCTGCTATTCATCTCTCTAAAGACGGTAAATACCTCTACGCTTCTAACCGTGGCCATGATTCTATCGCAGTATATACCATCCTTGCGGACGGTAGCTTAGAGTTATTAGAAATCGTTCCAACGCATGGTCAGACTCCACGTGATTTTGATTTGACACCCGACCAAAAATTTCTCATTGTTGTCCATCAAGACTCTGACAATGCAACTGTCTTTAAACGTAATTGTGACAATGGTCGTCTAGCAGAACTCTCCAACGACTTCCATGTTCCCGAAGCAGTTTGCATCCGTTTTGCTCCTTAAAACACCATAAAAAATGAACTTGGTATTTTCAAGTTCATTTTTTCTTATAGTCTATTTCCGACATTAATACGGTTAATGGCACGTTGCAAAGCAATCTTAGCACGACGTTCTTGGTCAATCAAATGTTTGTCTTGTGCTTCTTCAATTGCACGTTCTGCACGAAGTTTGGCACGTTCTGCACGACTGATATCGATATCACGAGCACGTTCTGCAGAGTCAGCGACGATTGTAATCATATCATTGGCAATTTCAATAACGCCACCGTTTACTGCAATCCAGTTCACGTGATCTTTATCATCGATACGTTTTACCTTTACTTCATCAACTGCTAAAACCGCAATCATATTTTCATGTCGTGGCAAGATCCCCATCTCACCATCCAGAGTTCGAACCGATACATAGCTGGCATGGTGATCATAGACGAGACCATCTGGTGTCACGATCTGGACAGTTAACTGAGCCATAGGTCACCTCTTAAAATCCCATTTTTTCAGCTTTTGCAATCACATCTTCGATAGAACCTACACCACGGAAGGCATCTTCTGGCAAGTGATCGTATTTACCATCAAGGATTTCCTTAAAGCCACGTACAGTTTCAGCAACTGGAACATAAGAACCTGGCTGACCAGTAAATTGTTCCGCAACGTTGAAGTTTTGTGACAAGAAGAACTGGATACGACGGGCGCGAGCAACCAAGGTCTTTTCTTCATCAGAAAGCTCATCCATACCAAGGATAGCAATGATATCTTGCAATTCATGGTAACGTTGAAGGACACGTTTTACTTCAGCAGCAACTGCATAGTGCTCTTCTCCAACGATTTCAGGTGCCAAGGCACGTGAGCTTGAAGCAAGTGGGTCAACGGCTGGGTAGATACCCAATTGTACCAACTTACGTTCCAAGTTTGTTGTTGAATCCAAGTGAGCGAAGGCTGTTGCTGGCGCTGGATCAGTATAGTCATCCGCTGGCACATAGATAGCCTGGATAGAGGTTACAGAACCCTTCTTGGTTGATGTGATACGTTCTTGCAATTGACCCATTTCCGTAGCAAGTGTTGGTTGGTAACCAACGGCTGATGGCATACGACCCAAAAGGGCAGATACTTCTGAACCAGCCTGAGTGAAACGGAAGATATTATCGATAAAGAGAAGCACGTCTTGGCCTTCCACATCACGGAAGTATTCAGCGATTGTCAAACCAGTAAGGGCAACACGCATACGTGCTCCTGGTGGCTCATTCATCTGACCAAAGACCATGGCTGTTTTCTCGATAACGCCTGATTCTTTCATTTCCCAGTAAAGGTCATTCCCCTCACGAGTACGTTCCCCAACACCAGTAAATACTGAAATACCACCGTGCTCTTGGGCAATGTTGTGAATCAATTCTTGGATTAAGACGGTTTTACCAACTCCGGCACCACCGAAAAGTCCAACTTTACCACCTTTAAGGTAAGGGGCAAGAAGGTCAATAACCTTGATCCCTGTTTCAAGGATTTCAGAAGAGGTAGACAACTCATCAAAAGTTGGAGCTTTTTTATGAATTGGCTGACGCTCTGCGTCTTCTGTAAAAGGAGCTTCCAAATCAATGGTATCTCCCAAAACGTTGAAGACACGTCCCAAAGTTTCTTTACCTACTGGTACAGAGATTGGACGACCTGTGTCCAATACTTCCATTCCACGAGTCAACCCATCTGTTGATTCCATGGCGATAGTACGAACCATACCATCTCCTAACTCCAAGGCTACTTCAAGGACGATTTTTGTTTTTCTTTCGTCATTTTTGTAGACGACAAGTGCATTGTTAATCTCAGGAAGTTTTTCCCCTGCTGCAAACAAAACGTCTACAACGGGACCGATAACCTGAGCAATTTTACCTGAACTCATCTCCTTCTCCTATTCTATATAAGATACTGTCGGTTCCTAGCTCAACTAGGTCCTAAGTTCATTTTCATACGAGCTGGACTAGAGCCTATTCTAAGGCACTAGCACCTGCTACGATTTCTGTAATTTCTTGTGTAATCGCCGCCTGTCTGGCACGGTTATACTGAATTGTCAAATCATTGATGACTTTCTTAGCATTATCTGTCGCTGTTTGCATGGCTGTCATACCCGCAGCATTCTCAGCTGTCTTGGCATCGATAATGGCACCGTAAATCATACTTTCTGCAAACTGAGGCAACAACTGCTCCAGAATTTCTTCTCGGCTGGTTTCCAATTCAAAAGTCAAGCTGTACTCTTCATCCGCTTCATTTGGATCCAAGTCAACAATCGGAAGCATTTGTTCCACACGCATTTGACTGGTTAGCGTATTGACATGGTGGTTGTAGCAAACATAAAGCTCATCAAAGAGTTCATTTTGGTACATTTCAACAGTTTTTGAAATAATCTTACGAACTTGATCAAAGCTAGGTTGGTCTGCCAAGCCACGTAATTCATAAAGTGGTTGAATACCGCGAGCCTTAAAGAAATCAGCTCCCATCCCACCGATACAGATCATTTCAAAACCTTTACCGTCTGGGTGGTATTCTTCTTTCAACTCCATAACAGCTTTCAAAATAGAGGAATTATAACCTCCAACCAAACCGCGGTCTGAAGTGATAACGATATAGCCTGTCTTCTTCACAGAACGGCTAATCAACATCGGATTAGTTGAAGCACCAGCTCCATTACCATGAAGGATATCTGTCAAAAGTTTACGCACTTTCTGAGCGTAAACTTGGAAGTTGCGAGCAGCTTCTTCAGAACGACCTAGCTTAGCAGCCGATACCATTTGCATGGCATTAGTGATTTGACTCGTATTTTTTGTTGAGGCGATTTTTGTTTTAATATCATTTAGAGATACTGCCATCTGACACCTCTATTCTTATTGGAAGCTAGATTGATTGAGAAACTCTGTAATCGCAGCATCCAAGACTGCTTCTTCTGGCAAGTCTTTTGTATCACGAATGGTTTCCAAAATCTCTGGATGTTGAGCATCAAAGAAGGTATGGAACTCTTCCTCGAAACGAACAATATCATCTACTGGAACAGTATCCAAGAAACCATGTGTCAAAGCATAAAGAATGGTTACTTGTTTCTCAACAGGTAATGGTTTGTGAACAGGTTGTTTCAAGACCTCAACGGTACGACGTCCACGGTTCAACTTAGCCTGTGTTGCTGCGTCCAAGTCAGAACCAAACTTAGTAAAGGCTTCCAACTCACGGTATGAAGCAAGGTCGATACGAAGTGTACCAGCAACCTTCTTCATGGCTTTGATTTGTGCAGAACCACCTACACGAGATACAGATGAACCCGCATCGATGGCTGGACGAATACCTGCATTGAAGAGGCCATCGCCAAGGAAGATTTGTCCATCAGTGATAGAAATCACGTTGGTTGCGATATAGGCTGAGATATCTCCTGCTTGTGTCTCGATAAATGGTAGGGCTGTAATTGATCCACCACCAAGTTCATCAGAAACTTTAGCTGAGCGCTCAAGCAAACGGCTGTGGAGATAGAAAACATCCCCTGGGAAGGCTTCACGACCTGGAGGACGACGAAGCAAGAGCGATAGTTCACGATAAGCTACCGCTTGTTTTGATAGATCATCGTATACAATCAAAACATGCTTACCTTGATACATAAATTCTTCCGCCATAGCAACCCCAGTATAAGGAGCTAGGAAGAGCAATGGAGATGGTTGTGAAGCAGAGGCTGTCACAACGATTGTGTAGTCCAAGGCACCGTACTGACTAAGTGTTTCTACTTGCGTACGAACTGTTGATTCTTTTTGTCCAATCGCGACGTAGATACAGATCATATCTTGATCTTTTTGGTTCAAGATTGTATCAATCGCAATAGTTGTTTTCCCTGTCTGACGGTCACCGATAATCAACTCACGTTGACCACGACCAATCGGTACAAGGGCGTCAATAGCTTTCAAACCAGTTTGCAATGGTTCTGAAACAGACTTACGTTGCATAACACCAGGAGCTGGTGCTTCTACTGGACGAGTTTTATCAGTGTGGATTTCTCCAAGACCGTCAACTGGACGACCAAGCGGATCCACAACACGACCAATCAGACTTTCACCTACAGGGACTTCCATGATTTTCCCTGTACGGCGGATTGTATCGCCTTCACGGATATCTGTAAAGTCACCTAGGATGATAATACCAACGTCTGTTGACTCCAAGTTTTGAGCCATACCATAAGAGCCGTTTTCAAAATTCAACAACTCTCCACTCATGACATTTTCAAGGCCATGAGCACGCGCGATACCGTCCCCGATATAGGTTACAACACCTGTTTCAGTCACATCAAAATTGGGTTTGAAATTTTCAATTTGTTGCTTAATTAAAGCGCTGATTTCTTGTGCGTTAATTGCCAAAAGAACACCACTTTCTATTTCAAATTTTCTTTAACAACTTTAAGTTGTTGTTTAATACTCACATCAATTGTCTTGTGATTGGCAAAAATGACAAAACCACCAATGAGACTTTCATCGATTTGTTCTTTTACACTCCTTACTTTCAGAGACATTTTTTTCTCAATCAAAGGGAGCAAACGAGTCTTCTGTTCATCAGTTAGAGGATGAGCAGACGTAATCGTCACTTCAAATCGATTTGTTTCTTTTTCAAGTCGGTTCAAGCAATCTACAAGCACATCATAAAAAAGATTTGCTCTGTGATTGTAGGCCAGAACCTGGATAAAGTTTTGTAATAAAGGCGACACAGAATCTTGGAAAAAAGCAATTGTTTTTTCCTTATCCGACTCGTCTACTGCCACTTGTTTTAAAAAAGAAGGCAGACCTGTTTTTTCAACAACTTGCTTGATTTGAGTCAAGTCTGAAAAGATACGGTCTTCTTCTCCTTTTTCAAGTACCAATTGGACAAAAGGCATGCTGTATTTTTCAATTACCTTTACTGTTTTCTTGTCCATTAAGCTTCTCCTAGCTGATCGATATACTGATCAATGAGTGCTTTATGGGCATGACTGTCAAGATTTTGTGAGATGATTTTACCAGCTAAGCTGATGGTCAAATCTGCGACCTCACCCTTAACACTCTGTAAAGCTTCTACTTTATTTTGAGCAATTTCTTGATTGGCTTTTTCTTTTAAGTGTCCTGCTTCTAGTTTAGCATCTGCTAAGATATTAGCCTTACTTTGCTCAGCTGTTTCCTTTGCATTTTCAATGATTGTCTTAGCTTCTTTACGGCTACCAGCCAATTCATCTTCGCGTTTTTGAGCCAATACTTCTGCTTTTTGACGGGCTTCTTCAGCTCTGTCAATATCTGAAGCAATTTTTTCAGCTCTTTCTTCGAAAATGCCTGTAATATTAGACCATGCAAATTTTTTAATCAAGACTAGCAAAAGAATAAAAGAGCCAGTGATTAAAACAAAATTACCAATTAATTCACCTACTGTTACGTGCATCAGTTACTCCTTTCTATTCCTCTTCAATATTAATCTTATTCCCTAAATACACAGATGTCAAAAGAGTAAAAACATAAGCTTGGATGCAGGAAATAAAGACAGAAAATGCAGTCCAAGCCAAATTAGCTCCAAAGGCTACTGGATACCAATAAATAGCTTGGTGGGAAAGAAGAAGTAACAAACTCGTCATGACCTCTCCTGCAAAGATATTCCCAAAAATCCGCAAAGCCAAAGATAAGAAGTTTGTAAATTCTTCCAAGATATTCATCGGTATGACAAAAACAGGACTCATAAAAGATTTTATACTTTTTTTAAATCCACGACGACGAACGCTTTCTATATGTGTCAACAAAATGACAAGAAAAGATAAGGTTAAGTCATACTGTAAATTAGCGGTTGGCGAACTCCACCAGTTAGTCCCATCGATCGTTTGAATCTTTGTCATTAAGCCAAGGTTATTGGCAATCACCATGAAAAGGAATAAACAAAGGAAAAAGAGTGAGTAATCTTTCATGTAGCGCGAACCAATGTTAGGTTCTGTAAATCCAATAACAAAGTCATAGACATACTCAAGTACATTTTGCTTTCCTTTGGGTTTCAAGGTCATATTGCGGCTTGCCCAATAAATAAAGACAAAAATAACTCCCACAATCAACAAAGTCATGGCTAACATAGTCAGATTGAAGATAACAGGACCAATAGAGATGATTGGATTAATACTTTCTTCCATCTAAAATCCTCCCTTTTCTTCTCGTTCCATGTATTTATTTGATAATAAATGAGAAGACAAGAGTTACAAAGAAAGTTCCTTCAATAAAGGCAACACCTAAAAACATCAAACTACGAAACTCAGAAAGCATATCTGGTTGGCGTGCTACTGATTTAAACAGTCCATTCATCAATAAACCTTCACCGACAGATACGCCCATACAGGCAATACATAAGCCTAAAAATGTTAAATTCATAACAAATTCTCCTTTAAAATAAAATTTACTTACTTAGTGTAGTCCTAAAATTTAAATTTGTCAACTTTTAACCGCTATTGGAAGCGTTTAATAAAAATTATTTCCATTTTGCTAAATTTCAAGTTCAAGTTAGCCATCCAGAAGTCTTCTCTGGGTGACTTGTAGTTCAAGCATTTTTTAGGATAGTTGTTAATCCACTTTTCGATGAATGCGACTTCTTTGGGAGTCATTTTCTTGGTTCCCTTAGGTAACCATCTACGAATGAGCCTGTTGTGATTCTCATTAGTTCCCCTTTCCCAAGAGGCATAGGGATGTGCATAATAAATGTGCTCCTCAGAAAATACATTAGACAAGCGATTGAATTCCGTTCCATTATCTGCCGTGATGGAAAGAATCTTGTGTTGTTTTAAGATGAGTTTTAGAGCCTGATTGACCACCTCAGCACTTTTATTTGGAATCAATCGGATGATCTGATGTCTACTCTTTCGATCCGTCAAGACAAGCAAGCAGTAGTTTTTCGCTCTCGTAAGTAGAACCGTATCAATCTCATAATGCCCATTCTCCAAGCGAAGATTGATAGCTTCAGGCCGCTGTTCGATGGATTGACCAGCAGGTTTAAAGTTGGTGCTAGCCTGTTTCTTAAGCGCTTTTCCTTTTCTAGGGTAAAGCAGATCCTGCTTGCTTAACCCCAATTTTCCACGATGAATCCAATAGTAAATGGTTGAAATTCCCACGTTAACCCCTTTAGCCATAACCATCATTTCAGGCGAAAATTTTTGGTTATGTATAGTGGAGAATCTTTTCCTTTAGTTCCTTGGTCAAGCTTGATTTCTTGACCGAGCGCTTGCGATTGTTTTCATAAGACTGTTGAGCATAGTCGGCAGAATAAACCTCTTTGAAGCGCCCTTTTCCAAGACATTTTCGGACTGTCCCACGCTTGATTTCAGTGTGGATAGTTTGAGGAGCTTTTCCAAGTAGAGAGGCAATTTCTCTATTTGATTTCCCTTCTTTTTTCCATCTTTCGATTAAGCGACGGCTATCGATTGTCAAATGTTTGGCTTTTGTAGTATAATTGTCTTGCATCTCTGTGCCTTTCTTGTGTTTGTGGTTGAACAACAAGTATAACACAGAGGTGTTTTCTTATGCCTACAAGAGCTTTCATTATTTCCATTTTCTTTTGGATTTCACTCTATTCTGAAAAACTTGTGTATATTTACTGAAGCTAGCAAGTCTTACCTGTAAATTTAATGAAAGCAACACAAAATCCGAGAGGGGAATCTCGGATTAATAGATAGAGAGTTTTTAGTTTAAATAAATTGTTTAAAATATCAACAACATCACTTCTTTTCTTAACCTGATAAGTCTTGATTCCTAATTTTGGGGCTACGATTATATTGTCCTCAATATCGTCTAGAAAGACACAATTTCTAGGTTATAACTGGTATTTATCGATAGTTACTCATATACATCAGTCCACCTCCATACTTATGTGCGAGCCTCTCTTTGTATTATACCTCCATACTCACCTTACAGATTCTTTTGGTAATAATATCTTTGCCTAATGTAGAGATAGTCTTGCAAAGAAAAAACTTCCTTGTAGCCATGTTTCTGATAAAAGTCCGGTGCCTGGAACTGGTAAGTATTGACAAAGGCAAAACAACAATTTCGATTCTTAGCTTCACTTTCTGCCTGTTGCAATAGTTTTGAACCGATTCCTTGCCCTCGCAGTTCCTCTTTTACAAACAAATACTCGATTTCTAGCCAATTTCCAAAAGTCTCTGCTATCAAACCTGCCAGGAGATTGCCCTTTTCATCTTCGACATAAAGATTAAGTGGCTCACTTTCAGCCTCTTCTCTTTTTGAACGGTTATAAACACGAATCAGATTCCCTATTTCTTGCGATTTATGTGATTCCTTATTTTCCAATCTAAAGTATAGTGAAATGAAATAAAACATGCGCAAATCGATTAAGGAATTTAATCTAATTTCTAACAATGTCTTAGAAATCAAAGTGTACTATTTTAACTTCAATGCACTATACATCTAATACTCAATAAAAATCAAAGAGCAAACTAGGAAACTAGCCGCAGGTTGCTCAAAACACTGTTTTGAGGTTGTAGATAGAACTGACGAAGTCAGCTCAAAGCATGGTTTTGAGGTTGTAGATGAAACTGACGAAGTCAGCTCAAAGCATGGTTTTGAGGTTGTAGATGAAACTGACGAAGTCGGCTCAAAACATGGTTTTGAGGTTGTAGATGAAACTGACGAAGTCAGTAACCATACATACGGCAAGGCGACGCTGACGTGGTTTGAAGAGATTTTCGAAGAATAGCAAAATGGAAAAAGGAGTGAGTGAAGCACATCGCCTCCCCACTCCTTTTTCTGTTTTTAGGCTGTTTTTTCAACCTTCAAGATTTTTACATCATAGCTACCAACAGGCGTTTCAATGGTTGCTGTATCACCTGTTTTCTTGCCAATCAAGGCCTGCCCAATTGGGCTTTCATTTGAAACCTTACCTGCAAAGGCATCCGCACCAGCTGAACCTACGATAATATAAACTTCTTCTTCGTCCTCACCAATTTCTTGGATGGTGACTGTTTTACCAATCGCTACTTCGTCCTGGGCAACTGCGTCGCTATTGACGATTTCAGCATAGCGGATTTTTGTTTCTAAGCTAGAGATTTGTCCTTCGACAAAGGCTTGTTCATCCTTAGCTGCTTCGTACTCACTGTTTTCTGAAAGGTCACCGTATGAACGGGCAATCTTAATGCGTTCTACCACTTCTGGTCGACGAACCAATTTCAATTCTTCTAATTCTTTTTCAAGTTTTTCCTTTTCCTCAAGGGTCATAGGATATGTTTTTTCTGCCATTTTTCTCAACTTTCTTCTGATAATATTTTCTAAAGAAAATTATGTGAAGTATCACATAATTTTAGTTTGTTTAGTTTAATTTGCTGTTGACATGTTCAGCGACATTGCGGTCGTGGTCTTCTTGATTGTTAGCATAGTAGACCTTGCCTTCTGTGACATCTGCTACAAAGTAGAGGTTATCGCTCTTAGTTTGATTGATGCTTGACTCAATCGCATCCAGACTTGGACTATCGACTGGACCAGGCATGAGACCTACATTTTTATAAACATTATAAGGTGAATCAATGTTGGTATCAATCGCAACATCCTCAGCTAGACTGATATTTTGCCCCAGTTTTCCTTGGGCATACAAGATTGCAATATTACTTTGAAGTGGCATATCACGATTCAAACGATTGTAGAATACACCTGCAATGAGCTTACGATCTTCTGTCTTGGCACCTTCTTTTTCGACCAAGGAAGCAATGGTCAACAACTCATTGACAGTCAAGTTTTTAGATTTGATAGTACTATAGTAAGGAGATAGGTTCTTATCCATAGCAGCTAACATCTCATCAATCAAGCTCTCAATAGTTGTGCTTTCCTTGATAGAGTATGTAGCTGGGAAAAGGTATCCTTCCAAACGATAACGCGCACCGCTGTCTTTTACAGGCAAACTTTCCAGTAAAGTAGGATATTTCGCTACTGCTTGACTGATAAACGTCTCATCTTGAACTTTAGCCAAGAAAGCCTCCGCTGTCAAAGACTCTTTGAAGTCACCTTGCAATTGACCCACAGTTTGAGCAATCTGATCCAAGGTATAACCTTCTGGAATTGTCAAAGTCGCAAGTACAGGTTCTTGCGGTTCATCTGTTCCACCTTTTTGCAACTCTTTGAGTAAGTCTTCTGTACTCATACTCTTTTGCAAATTGTAGTAACCTGCTTTCAAGTCGGTATAATTTTTATACTTGGCATAAAAACTAAAAATCAGACCATGCTTTACCAAACCAGCTTTTTCAAGCGTCGTACCGATTTCTTGAACGTTTGAACCTTCTGGAATTCCAACCGTCACATATTTCTTAGAATTAGCATCGATAGGTAATAAGGAATCTAGCACGTACTGGTAACCAAAGTAACCACCTGCTGAGAGCAAGGCAAGGAATACAAGGAATGAAATCACAAAAGCTTTCACATGTGACTTCTTCTCTTTCTTAGGCTTAACGGGTTTTGCTCCTTCTCTACGGCTACGACGTGATGTATCTCTGATGATATCCACTGTTTCTGTAGCAGGCGTAGGTGTTTCTGGACCTGCTTGTTCTGCTTTTTTCTCTGCCGTCGTATAGGAAACAGCTACCCTTGTTGGGGTTTCATTGTATTCTCTTTCAAGTTTCTTAGGTCTAACAGGACCTGGACCTGGTCTTGATCCACTTTCTTCCGCTGGAGAAGAAGGTACATCTTGACTTGGATGACTTGGAACACCAGGAGTTTCTCTTTGAATCTCATCTGCTGGAGAAGCTGGTACACCTTGACTTGGGTGAGTAGGCACGGTAGGAGCTTTTCTCATAATCTCCTCTACCGTTGACAAGGAATCAGCCATGAGTTCTTCAGTTGAAGGTTCATTTGCAGGAGTGCGAACTACTGCCTCATCTTCTTTCAGAACTTCATCATAGCCTTTTACTTTTTCTAAATCTCTCAGAATCTGCTCTTTAAAGCTTAATTTCTCTTCTTCTCTTGACTTTTCACTCAAAAGTTTTTCCTCCTTGTTGATAATCCATAATATTATATCTTAAAAGTCCAAAAAAAGCAATCTATGATACTTTTCCTAACTTATTTTTTCATTTCCCAGACCATATCATACCATGTTTCCCCTGCAAAGGTTGACTGGGACTGGCCTTCGTTGACAAATCCATGTTTTTCATAATAGGCGATGAGATAGTCATGACAAGTTAGATTAATGCCATCTCTCTCATCTTCAAGAGCAACTTCTTTCAAGGCTGTCAGCAATTTCTGACCCAGTCCGAGTCCCTGTGCCTCCTTGGCAATAGACAGACAGGTCACAGAGATATAACCACCAGGCTCATGACTATAGTCTTTTATTTCTTCTGTAAAAGACTGGTCTTGCAGATGGCGGTGCAGGCCAACTGGTCCTTCGATATAACCCATGATTCTTCCTTCTTTTTCAGCAACCAGAAAAGAGGTCTGAATTTCTCTCAAATGTGCTTCAAAGACAGAAGGAGGAATGGCTTCTTCGACCGAAAAATTTTCAAATTCAAGTTCAACAATCCGATCCAAATCTTCTAATCTTGCTTGTCTGATTTTCATTGTTCCTCCAGATAAAAGGGATTAAACCAAATCATACTATAGCCCTGGCTAGTTGCATAGAGCAAAGTTGCTTCTTCATCAACAAAACCGTTCATTTCAAAATAGGAAAGCAGCTCATCAGGACTCTCCAAACGAATCCCTTTGTAATCCAGCTCAACTGCCACCTCTTTCAAGGCTGCAAGAAGAAGTGTTCCCAGGCCCTGTCTCTGATGGTCAGACTCGATGACTAAAGAATGTACTTTTAGACATTGCGGATTGTCTGACTGGGGACTTGATAAAATATAGCCTAAAAGTTGATTTTCATCCCTAGCTAGAAGAAAGGTATCCGCACACTTACGGATACTTTCTTCTAAAATATGGGAAAGTTGCTGCTTTTCAGCTGGAAAAGACGAGGTCTGAAGTGCCCCTATCTCAGGCAAATCAGACTTGCTTGCCTGAATGATCTTAATTGGAATTTCCATGGGAACATCCTATTGAACATTGCTTGTCAAGTTAGACAAGAGACGCTCAAATGAGTATTCATAGGTTTGGATGTCTCCTGCTCCCATAAAGACGTAAACAGCATTGTCATGGTCTAGGAGCGGAGAAACATTTTCAACAGTAATCACTTGGTGTTTTTTGTTGATTTTGTTGGCTAGGTCTTCTACCTTAACGTCACCATGATCTACTTCACGAGCCGAGCCATAAATTTGCGCTAGATAAACAGCATCTGCTTGGTTTAAAGCATGGGCAAAGTCGTCCAACAAGGCAATGGTTCTTGTAAAGGTATGCGGTTGAAAGACTGCTACAATTTCCTTGCTTGGGTATTTCTGACGAGCCGCATCCAAGGTCGCAATAATTTCTGTTGGATGATGGGCAAAGTCATCAATAATCACTGTATCATTGACAATTTTTTCAGTGAAACGACGTTTAACACCGGCAAATGTTTTCAAGTGCTCACGCACCAAGTTCAAATCAAATCCTGCTGTGTAAAGAAGACCAATAACGGCTGTCGCATTCATGATATTGTGACGACCAAAGGTTGGAATGTGGAATTGCCCCAAGTTTTGTCCACGGAAATGAACGGTGAAGGTTGAACCAGTTGTTGAACGAAGAAGATCACTAGCTACAAAGTCATTGCCTTCAGCTTCAAAACCATAATAATAAATTGGTGCATCAGACGTAATCTTACGCAATTCAGCATCTTCACCATAGACAAAAAGACCCTTGGTAATTTGTTTGGCATAGTCGTTAAAGGCATTGAAAACATCCTCGAGACTTGTGAAATAATCTGGATGGTCAAAGTCAATGTTGGTGATAATAGAGTATTCTGGGTGGTAAGGCATGAAGTGACGCTCATATTCGTCAGATTCAAAGACAAAATATTTGGCATTAGCCGAACCACGACCTGTCCCATCTCCAATCAAGAAGCTGGTATCTGTAATGTGAGACAAGACATGAGACAACATACCTGTCGTTGAAGTTTTTCCATGTGCTCCTGCTACTCCCATGCTAACAAAGTCACGCATAAAGCTACCTAGAAACTCATGGTAACGTTTGTAGCTGATACCATTTTGGTCCGCATAGGCAATTTCGACGTTGTTATCTGGACGAAAGGCATTTCCAGCGATAATTTCCATATCACCGTCTAGATTCTTTTCATCAAAAGGAAGAATGGTAATTCCTGCCTGCTCAAGACCGCGTTGGGTAAAGTAGTACTTTTCAACATCTGATCCCTGAACCTTGTGCCCCATCTGGTGCAACATCAAGGCCAAGGCACTCATCCCTGATCCCTTAATTCCGATAAAATGATATGTCTTTGACATGTTTTCTCCCCTATTCTGTCATTCTGGTCAGATTCAACTCTTGGGCAACCCGACGTTCTTGTTCTGTTTGTTTACTTTTTTTATTGTAGATTTGGCTCTTCTTTAGAAAATCATAATTGTTTTTCTTTGGAGCAGGTGCTGACACTTCTTCATTCTTGGTAGGGATAGAATGAACTTCTTCCGCCAAGATATAATGAGACTGGGTCAATTTTTGGCTATATTTGACAAATTCACCAGGATTTTCCTTTTGGAAAGGAGTTGTCGGTTGATTGCCCTGTCTAACTAGACTGGGCTGAGAATGACGTCTCGCAAGGCTGAAATCCTGAGTTAGGTAGTTAGCAGAGCGTTTCTTTTTCAAGTCCGCACGCGCTTCTTCACGCGCCACCTCCGCATAGCTCTTTCCTTCTTTTTTAACCCCTAAAGGAGCCTTTTTAGGTTTTTCGACTTGCTTTTCAATCGGTTTTACTGGTTTTTCTTCAGTAATAGGAGCCCATTCTAAATAATTTTTATCTCGATACTCACCCTTGATATTACTGATCAGATCAGACTCATCATAGAGATTCATGACTGGCATTTCAGTCAACATGACCTCGTCATCTGACACCAATGGAAATCGTTCTTGTTTCATTTTCTATTTCCTTTCAACACTTCATTATAGCGTATTGTCTTGATTTTTCAAGTGCTGGCTTCAGAAATTCCCAAAATTTCTCTAATTTCTGCTAGGGTCAGACTACCACGTGACTCTGTGCCATCCAATACTTGTGACACCAGATGTTTCTTTTGTTCTTGGAGTTCCTGAATTTTTTCTTCAATGGTTCCCTTGGTCACCAAGCGATAGACCTCAACCGTTTCTTCCTGACCCATCCGATGGGCACGGCCAATGGCTTGCGCTTCCACCGCAGGATTCCACCAAAGGTCAACCAAGATCACTGTATCTGCACCTGTCAGGTTCAGACCGACCCCACCAGCCTTGAGGGAAATCAGAAAGGCATCTCTTTCTCCTTGGTTAAAGGCCTTGGTCATGTCTTGTCTTTCCTTGGCTGGGGTTGAACCCGTAATTTTAAAGGATGTCAGGCCCAAGTCTGGCAGTTCTTGTTCAATTTTTTCCAACATTCCCTTGAACTGAGAGAAAATCAAGACACGGTGTCCGCCGTCTGCCACCTGTACCAGTAGGTCTCGGAGACTATCTAGTTTGCCGCTGGCTCCCTGATAATCTTCCATAAACAGGGCAGGAGTGTCACATATTTGACGCAAGCGCATCAAACCAGATAAAATTTCCACACGACTTCGCTGAAATTCCTGTTCTGACACTTGAGCCAGATGGTCTCGCATCTGTTGTAACTGGGCAAGGTAAATAGCCTTTTGCTGGTCTTCCAGTTCATTTTTATAAACCACCTCAATCAAGTCTGGCAATTCAGTCAGAACTTCTTCTTTCTTGCGTCGCATCACGAAAGGCTTGATAAACTGAGCCACTCGCTCTGCTGGCAATTTCATAAATTCTTTCTTGCTTGGCAAAAGTCCGGGCATGACGATTTGGAAAATAGACCACAACTCACCCAGATGGTTTTCAATCGGAGTTCCTGACAAGGCAAAGACCGACGGCACCACAAATTGTCTCAAGGTCTGGGCAATCTTGGTCTGGGCATTTTTCATGACCTGAGCCTCATCTAAGAAAAGGAAGTCAAAGGCCATCCCCTGATAAAACTCACTGTCCTGACGGAAGGTGGCATAGCTAGTCACATAGATTTGATGGCTCTCGGCAAGAATCTCCTCACGACTTGCTTTCAAACCATGAACAACAGCCACATCCAACTGTGGGGCAAATTTCTGAAACTCATCTGCCCAGTTGTAAATCAAACCTGACGGAGCGAGAATCAAAACCCGACTTTCTTTTGTCACTTGACTAGTCAAAAAAGCAATGGTCTGAAGGGTTTTCCCAAGTCCCATATCATCAGCCAAAATCCCACCAAAACCATAATGATGGAGCATCTGCAACCAGCCAATTCCCTTTTCCTGATAATCTCGCAAGTCAGCCTGAACCTGAGTTGCCTGTCGAGGAAAGTCCTCTGGATGTGTCAAATCCTGGGCCAGATTCTGGAATTCTTGTGAAAAAGAAACACGGTCTCGCCCTTCAAAGAGATGAGCTAAACTGTAGGCCAAGGATTTCCGAGCCTGCAAGGTCCCATCTTTTAATTCAAATTGCCCCAGTTCCTGTAGATTTTGGCGAATTTTCTTGGTTTCTTCATCGAAAAAGTAAACTTGATTAGACGAATCAATATAAAAATCCTGATTGGCAACCAAGGCCTGCATGGCTTGGTCGATTTCCTCCTGGGCAATATTTTGAAAATCAAACTGGATTTCCAAGAGACCTCCCTTGGAGGCAATCTGCACCTGAGGACTCGCTAGGCTATAAAGCTCTTCTAGTTTATCTGATAGGTCAACATGCCCGAGTTTTTCAAAGACTGGAATGATATCATGAAAAAAATGATAGACAGACTCCGCTTTTAAGGCCTGACGCCAAGATTGAAAATCGGCTTCAAAGCCCGCAGCCAAACAGACTTGGAAAATTCTTTCTTCTAAGTCCGCGTCACTTGAAAATGGTAATTCTTCTAGCTCTTGTCGGCTAGATACCTGTCTATTTCCATAATCAAACTGAATTTCTAAACGAATCCGATTATCTTCTTCCCTGTCAAAGTAAAAAGAGGGCGCAAAAGTTTTGATTTGTAGACGTTCTGGAGCTGAAACGGTGCCCATCTGGATAAAAAGAGTCAGACAGGAGGCCAATTTGTCTCGATCACTGCTATCAAATTGCAAGTATTTCTTTCCTTGTTGACCCACAGGTAACACTTTAATTTCCTTGAGAAGACGCATCTGCTGGTCTGTTAAAAAATAAACCTGACCTTTATGGAAAAGTACTGCTCCCTGATAAAAGACATTAACCCTAGGACTCTCACTGATTTCCATTTCAAAATAATCCGAGTATTCTGTTACTGTAAAGGCAAATAGATTGGCATCAGCATGCATATCCTGAAAAAGCAGGGTTTGGTAGCTATCCACTTGATGGTCAAATTGAAAATGGGGCAAGGCCATCAGTAAATTCACACCCTGCTCAAAAAAGGTCAGAGGGAAAAAGAGGTGCCGACCTTGGTTTTGGAAAAAGAGGTCTGGAACCAGCCCTTCCTCCGTTAGTCCGTGCAAGAAAGTCAAAAGTTCTTGGCTGGCATCATCAAAGGCTTCCCAAGAAAGAGACTCCTCATAAATCTTGCCAATCATATACGACTTTCTCTGCTCGACAATCCTTAAAAAAAGTGGAATATCCCGAATGACATAGTATTTTTGGCTATTGATTTGGCCGATTCTCAGAGTCCACAAGATATGATTGGTTCCTGCTTCCACCTGACCCACAGCTGATAACTCATAGGCGCATTCTGATTTTGGAGATAAAATTCGATCCAAAAACTTGCCACCCAAGGTCACCTTGGTTTCAACGGCCTCTTTTTCTTCATGACCTTCTTCCAGACTCCACAAGATTTCCTGACCACGCTCATCATTTTTCAGAAAATGCTCTAGCGCTGCCAAATGCACACAGTAGCCCCTCTTTTGAAAAGAATCACAGGCACAAAAAACCAAATCATCCTCTAAACTATAGCGCAGTTCTTCTTCTGCAACGCGAGCGTAGAGCCGATTGTTCTTTTCCTTGATGATATCAACCTTACCAGTTTCATAAAGGGCAACACCTTCGATACGAACTTTCCCCGGAATCAATTTAGCCATATTTTCACCTTTACCTTATCTTTTTATTATACCATATTTTCGCCTATGAAAATAGCCTTCTAGGAAGACTTTTCTCCTAGAAGGCTGGATTTTTAACGTTTGGCAAAAGTAGCCACAATCCGCTGACAGACTTCTTGCAACAGAGATTTGGGCATAGCTATATTGATGCGGGCATGGAGACTTCCTTCCTCTCCAAAATCCAAACCACGGTTGAGGATAACCTTGGCTTCATTTCTCAACAACTCTTGCAATGTTTCATCAGTCAGGTCATAAGCTGAAAAGTCAAGCCAAATCAAGTAGGTACCTTGCGGTTTCATGACCTTGATTTTAGTCTCTTTTCCAAATAGATCCACCACATAATTGATGTGGTCTTCAAAGACTTGCTTGAGTTCCTCTAGCCAATCTTTACCGTATCGATAGGCAGCTTCTGTCGCCAAATAACCCAAGCCTGAAATTTCATGCTGATTATTGGCCAACAGGCGTTTCTGGAAAGCCAGTCTCAACTTAGGATTTTCAATGACTGCATAGGAATTTTTTGTTCCAGCAATATTAAATGTTTTAGTGGCACTGCTCAAGACGATAGCAAAATTTTTGAAGGCAGGATTGATGGTATTGAAAGACTGGTGTTTGTGACCAAAGAGGGTCAAATCTTGGTGAATCTCATCCGAAACTAACAAAACACCGTGTTTTTGGCAAAGTTGGCCAATCTTCTCCAACACTTCTTTTTCCCAAACACGTCCACCAGGATTGTGAGGGTTGCAAAGAATATAGAGTTTAACCTCCTCTTCCACCAAATCCTTTTCAAGTTGGTCAAAGTCAATCTCAAACAGACCATCCTTTTCCACTAAGGAATTAGTAATCAATCTACGATTATTCAACTTGACACTGCGAGCAAAGGGTGGGTAGACAGGCGTGTTAATTAAAACCGCCTCGCCTTCTTTTGTAAAGGTTTGAATAGCTGTTGAGATGGCTGGTACCACACCCTCGATAAAGACAAGAGCCTCTTTGTCAAAGTTGTAACCGTATTGTGTAGCTTCCCACTTTTGAACTTCCTTAATTAAGTCTTCACTGGCATAGGTATAACCATAAACCAGTTGGTCTGCGTAAGTTTGCACGGCTTGGCGGATTTCAGGCAAGACCACAAAGTCCATATCCGCTATCCAAGCTGGTAGAACTTCACTATCCGTTTCTGTTTCTTTCCATTTATAGGTATGGTGCCCTAAACGGTTGGGCAGGCTTGTAAAATCATATTTTCCCATCTTTGTCTTATCCTTCTAAGGCTTGGCGCAAATCTGCAATCAAATCTCTAGCATCCTCAATCCCAATAGACAAACGCAAGAGGTCATCTGTCAAACCATAAGAATGGCGTACTTCTGCTGGAATATCAGCATGAGTTTGAGTCGTTGGATAAGTAATAAGACTTTCCACTCCGCCCAAACTTTCCGCAAAAGAGAAGACCTTGAGACTGTTCAAAATATGAGGAATGCGTGTTTCATCGGCTACTTTAAAGGAAATCATGCCTCCACGACCAGTGTAGAGAACTTCCTTAACTGCTGGAGAATCCTTCAAAAAGGCAACCACTTCTTGGGCGTTAGCTGTTGAGCGCTCCATACGAAGAGACAAGGTCTTGAGACCACGAAGCAACTGGTAGCTGTCAAATGGAGACAAGACTGCCCCTGTTGTATTGAGATTGTAAAAAAGCTTCTCGTATAGTTCTAAACTATTGGTCACAACCACTCCAGCCAAGACATCATTGTGGCCTGCTAGATACTTGGTTGCTGAATGGAGAACGATATCTGCTCCATCTTCAATCGGACGTTGGTAGATAGGGCTATAGAAGGTATTGTCCACCACCACTTTGGCACCCTTAGCATGAGCCAATTTTGCTAGTTTTTCGATATCAAATTCCAACATCAAGGGATTGGTTGGGGTTTCGATATAGAGAACATCCACATCCTTTTCTAACTCGGCAATCAACTCTTCTTCTGTATTGGCATAGGTAAAATGGAAACGACCTTCCTGCTCCACTTGGTTAAACCAGCGAAAAGAACCGCCGTAAAGATCACGCACTGCCAAGACCTTACTTCCTACTGGAAAGCCGCTAAAGGCCAGTACAATAGCTGACATCCCTGAGCTAGTCGCTAAGGCATAGTCTGCTGACTCAATAGTCGCCAAGACTTCCTCAGCCTTACTACGAGTTGGATTTTTAGTGCGCGTATAGTCAAACCCAGTAGATCGACCAAACTCTGGATGCTGATAGGTCGTTGAAAAATGAAGCGGTGTCACCAATGCACCTGTCGCTTCATCTGACTTAATACCCGCCTGGGCCAAAATTGTGTTAATGTGTAATTCCTTGCTCATACAATACCTCCAAATCTATAGTAACTATTGTACCACTTATTTTCATCAACTCATTTTCTTCTTTTCAAGAGCTAGTTATAGTTTCAAACTATATAAAAAGGGAGTTTTTCCTGCTCCCTTTAATAGACTATAAAATGGTGAATCTCAAAAGACACCTTCACTCTATCATTTGCTCCTGCACAAAACGAGCATAACGCTCATGATTTTCCAGTAGTTCCTTATGAGTTCCTGAGCCAGTTATTTTCCCCTCCTCTAAGAAGAAAATACAATCCACATCTTTTACCGTTGACAAACTATGCGCTATAATCACAACCGTCTTCTCCTTTAATACAGAATAGAGGCTACTGATAATCGCATACTCAGAATCCGCATCAAGATTAGCAGTGGCTTCATCAAATATAAGAATTTCAGCATCTTTTAAGTAGGTTCTAGCTATTTGAAGTCTTTGGCTTTGCCCCCTGACAAGAATCGTCCGCGTTCACCAACTTCAGTATCTAGTCCCTCTTTCATGGAGCGAATCTCATCACCTAGTGATACTAAGTCTAGCACTTTCATCAATTCATCATCAGTTACTAAGCGATTCAAACCGAGACAAAGATTGTCACGAATACTGCCAGATAAGACTGCATTATTTTGTGAAACCCAAGCGATTTTACTTCTCCATTCTTTTAAGTTAAAATCATATATACTTGATTGCTCCATTAGAATACCTCCTGAAAGCGGTTTATAAAACCGCTCTAACAAACGCACAATCGTTGATTTTCCTGATCCAGATGGTCCAACAAAAGCAATTTTTTGCCCCTTGAAAATTGAACAAGTAATATCCTTTAAGACAGGTCGATTTTCATCATAACCAAAATAGACATGGTTAAAATTCAACCCTTGTCCTGATACCGATTTTCCTCCCTCAAATTTTTCTTTAGGAACTGCAAGCAAGTTCTCCAGTGCAACTGAAGATCCCTTGCTACTAGAATAAATAGTTACAAAATTAGCTATATTACTAATAGGATTAAGTAATTGAAAGAGGTAAATCAAAAACGAAACCAAGGTTCCCACAGATATATATCCTGCGCTGACCCGATAACCCCCATAGGTTAGCATCACAACTATAGTCGCAAAGATAAATAAGAGAGCAAACGGGGTCTCAAAAGAAGTAACCCTATCTGATTTCAGTGAATTGTTTTGTACCCTTTCAATACAATTATCCAAAACATCCTGTACACTTTTCTCTGCTTGGTTAGTCTTAATTAATTCATGTTCTTGAATCTTTTCAGTCAATTGCCCTGTTAAAAATCCGATTTCCTCCTGTAAACGACGACTATACTTTTCACTGATATTGGAAAGGGGCAAGATAATAAACATCATACAAGGAAGAGTGATGAATAAAAGTAGAGAAAGATTCCAATCAAGACTAAATAAGACTACAATGGAACCAAGTACCATAACTAAACTCAGAATAATATTTGGGAAAGTCGTAATTAAAAACTCACGAATGACACTCATGTCATTGACAATGGCAGAAGTCAACTCCCCACTTTGGCTCTTATCAAAGAAGGATTTCTCTGCATAAATCAACCCCTCTATCACTTTTTTCCTGATTTTTGCTATCTTTTTTCACCCGATTGACTAAACAGATAGTAACCAATAGAAGAAAACAAGGCTTGACCAATAAAAATCAAAAACGATTGAAATACTTTGGAACCTATATTTTCAATAGAACTCCCATCTATTAAACCCTTTAAGATAAGGGGAAGCAACAAAGCAAGTAGACTAGACAGAACAAGTAAGAAACTCCCCATAATCACCTTAGTATCTACTCTTAATAATTTTAATTTCATAAATACTCCTTATAATATTTCAACGGATAAAGTCGGGAATAACTCAATTTGAGGATAAAATCTAATAAATCTTCCTATAACAAAACGCATAACATCTAGGATTTTATATACCTGATATTATGCGTTTTTAAGCACAAAGACTTCTTACACAAACTTATCTACAATTAGATTTTATTTGACATGTTTTGCCAATTCTTCTTGGGCTTTTTTATTGGATTCTTCTTTTTCTTTCAACCATTTTTCTCTGGCTTTTGCATATTCGTCTGTTGTGACAATCTTATCTTGTACTTTGAGGTATTTATATGATTCAACCCCTTTTGTACCGGTTAAACCATAGGCAGCAGCAAATGGTACGGTTCTTCTCAATGATGGTGTTCCCCCACGCGAAACACTTGGAAGAACTAAAGAACTATCAATCAACCAAGCTTGAATATCAGCATATTTCTCATAACGTTTGGCTGGATCTTGCTCTTTATTAGCTTCTTCCAACATTTGAGTATAGACATCCAGTCCAACTGCCTTAGCCTTGTCATTGGCTTCTCCAGGCTCTAGTCCAAGATTTTGTAGAACTCCTCCACTATTAGTATTAAAAATATCGAGATAGGTTGACGGGTCTTGATAATCAGGTCCCCAACCGCCATGATATAAATCATAGTCTTTCTGAGCAGCTGTTTGAGCAAAGTAGCCTGAACTGTCAAACTCATCTGATGTTAATTGCTGAATGTCAATCACTACATTATCAGAACCTAAAACAGATTCAATTGATTGTTTGATAGAACTAACTCCTTGTATGCCTACTTTATCTGTTACTTCCACAGTCTTATCCAAGTGGATTGGGAATTGAACACCCTTTGCTTCGAGTTCTTTCTTAGCTTCCGCAAACTTAGCCTTGGCTTTCTCAGGATTGTAGTAAGGGTCTTGACCATCCGCAAAGTTGATACCTTGCCATTCCTTACCATAGTTGACCATCTTAGAGGCTACAACTTCACCAAAGTCTTTTCCCTTGATACTGACAAAGTTTGGAGGAACCACTAGGTTACGCAAAATCTTTGTTGCACCTTCTTTCCCTTCAGACTGAGCCCCATAAGATGTTCTGTCAAAAGCAAAATTGATAGCCTGACGGAAGTTTTTATTGAGAACTGCTTCCTGGGTCGATTTCTTTTCAATGTCACTTGTTTTAGAAGTATAATTGTAAGACTTCCTATCTAGGTTAAAATTAAAGAAATATGAAGTTGAATTTTGCATACTATAGATGATATTGTTTTTGTATTTTTCTTTAATCCCTTCATAGCTGGAGCTGTTAGGAAAAAGACGAGCCGTAGTATAAGCACCAGCTGTAAAATTACGTTCCAGTGATTCTTGGTCGCTACCATCATAGTAGGTCAATTTCACATCGTCTACAAAGACATTCTTAGCATCCCAGTAATTAGGGTTTTTCTTATATTCAATAGCAGATTTTGAGACAAGTGCTTTCATCAAGAAAGGTCCATTGTACAAAATACTAGATGGATCCGCCTTCCCAAAATCATCCCCTTTTGATTTCAGGAAATCTGCATTAACAGGAAAAAGTATCGTTGCAAGTGTTTTTGAATTCCAGTAAAGTTCTGGTTTAACCAAAGTATATTGAACCGTTTGGTCATCAAGTGCCTTGACACCGACAGTTGAAAAGTCGCTTGTTTTACCAGTGATATAGTCATCCAAACCAGCAACAGAGTCCTGCACTAGATACAAAGCTTCTGATTTTTTATCAGCTGCATATTGCAAACCTGTCACAAAATCCTGGGCAGTTACAGGCGCATATTCTTCTCCCTCAGAAGTAAACCACTTGGCATCCTTACGAAGTTTGTAGGTATAGGTCAAACCGTCCTGAGAAACAGTCCAATCCTCTGCTAATGATGGAATAATATTCCCATATTGGTCATTTTCTAATAACCCGTCTACCAAATTTGCAACAATATCGGATGTTGCTGCGCGGTTTTCTGCTAGATAGTTCAAACTAGATGGATCACTTGAATAAACATAGTTATAGGTTTTTGATGCAGTGCTAGAATTTCCACACGCGCTCAATAAAACTCCTGTACCCAGGACAAGACCTGCCAAGGTTAGATATTTGCTCTTAGACTTTTTCATTTCCAGAACCTCCTGCTTTAAATATTTGTTTTATTATACAACTCTTGGTTTGTTTAGTCAATTGTTTTTTCCAAAAAATCAAAAAAACCTCATTTTCTATTTTTGAAAGATAATTTTAGCTATTTTGACGCTAAAAAAGGAATAAGTTTCAAGTTCTCCTAAAAGATTGTTCAACTTATTCCTTTTATTTATAAATGCTACCTTACGAAAGCTTAAATTTTGCTCGCAGGCGATCTGCTTGGGCTTTTCCTATTACCTTATCTAATAAATAGGTACGCAGACTCATAACCATATAAAGTCCACCCCCCATGGCACCGACAAGAGCTACATAAAAGAAGCTCCACAAACGTCCACTTGGTTGGAAGAAAAATCCTAACAGCCACTGGATGGTTCCTATTAACAGAAACATGACTAGGGTCAGCAAACTGATTAAAATGGTTCGCTTCAAAATCACCTTGCGCTTGACACCAGTTACTTTACAAATATCCCGATACATCAAGACGTTAGGAATGATGAGAGCAATGGTTGTTGAAATCAAAGGACCATAACTGTGGAAGAGGGCGATGGTAGGTAGTTGCAAGACTAGCTTGGCAATAGAACCATAGATAAAATAGAGAACGGCCTTGCGGTTGCGGAACATGGCCTGAAGCATTGGAGACAAGACCATGTACAAGCCTAAAATAATAGACTGCAAAACTGCAAAGACAAATAAGCCCAGAGCCAAACTATCTGGCTTACCATAGAAGACCGTATAAAGAGGTTCTCCTACCATAACCACTCCAACCGTTGCTGGTAGCAAGAACATAAAGAGTAGGGTGAGACTGTCCTGAACGAGACGAGAAGCTGCTTTCAAGTCCCCCTTGACATAGTTTTCCGTCAAAAGTGGCAAACCAACACTCCCAATCGAAACCCCTACAGAAATCAAAATCATCGTGATTTTATTAGGATTGGCTGAGAAATAAGAAAACATGACAACCAAGTCCTCATTGCTGTAGTTGGTAAACCAGCTCATACTATTGATAAAGGTCAGCTGATCCAAAATCTGGAAGAGCTGGATGGCAGACCCTGTCAGGATAAAAGGAATGGCTTCCTTAATGGTATCAACCAAGAGACGCTTACTGTTAATCTTATCTCCTGTTTCAAAGACTCTTTTGAGTGAACCTTCTTGGGCAAGGAAATAAATCAAGACTGCAAAACTGGCTACCATACCGACAAAGGCAGCAAAGGTTGATTGGGTAACGGCTGCTAGATAATCTCCTGAACCGAGCTTCATAATGATAAAGGTTGCTAGGAGCATCCAGATAACACGAATGACCTGCTCAGCAATTTGGCTCATGGCATAGGGTTTGAGGTTATTCATCCCTTGGAAAAATCCTCGGATAACACTCATAGACGGGAAAATCAAGACTCCCCAAGCCAAGCTTTGCATGATTGGGATCAAGTCTTTGCCCACGCCAGACAAGTCTGCTAGCCAAGGAGCAAAGACATACAAGACTAAAGCAAAAACCAGGCCTAGTCCTGTCATAAAGCCTAAGAAGCTCCGAATCAGGGCAAAGCTATGCTCTTCTTCTCGCATGGTATTATACTTGGCAACTTGCTTGGCCACCGCAACTGGAATCCCCGCTGTTGAAACCAACAAGAACCAAGCATAGATATTGTAACCCATGGTAAAGAGACCATTTGCCTTAGCTGCATAAGCCCCCATCCAGATGTACCAAGGGATAATGTAAACAGCCCCGAGTAGGCGACTGATAAAGTTACTAGCCGTTAGCCAAGCAGTCCCCCGTAACATCTGGGCCTGCTGGTGATTGTTTTCGTGCGACATAGATTCCTCATTCAATTTTGATAGCTAGGAAAAACTCCTCATCTTCCATTATAAACTTTTCCTTGTTACTTGTAAATTTACGACTTTCGGTTTACAATAGAAAGTATGATTAAGATTGAAACCGTATTAGATATTTTAAAGAAAGATGGCCTTTTTCGCGAAATTATTGACCAAGGTCATTACCACTACAACTACAGCAAAGTTGTTTTTGATAGCATCAGCTACGACAGCCGAAAAGTAACAGAAGACACTCTTTTTTTTGCAAAAGGCGCTGCCTTTAAAAAAGAATACCTTCTTTCTGCTATAACACAAGGTTTAGCTTGGTATGTAGCTGAAAAGGACTACGAAGTCGATATCCCTGTCATCATTGTGAACGATATAAAGAAAGCCATGAGTTTGATTGCCATGGAGTTCTATGGTAATCCACAAGAGAAACTCAAACTCCTTGCCTTTACTGGTACTAAGGGTAAGACAACAGCAACCTATTTCGCCTATAACATCTTATCTCAAGGGCATAGACCTGCTATGTTGTCGACCATGAACACAACTCTTGATGGCGAGACTTTCTTTAAGTCAGCGTTGACAACCCCTGAGAGTATTGACCTCTTTGACATGATGAATCAGGCTGTGCAAAATGACCGTACCCACCTCATCATGGAAGTCTCCAGTCAATCCTATCTGGTCAAACGTGTCTATGGTCTAACCTTTGATGTGGGAGTTTTCCTCAATATCAGCCCAGACCATATCGGCCCGATTGAACACCCTAGCTTTGAAGACTATTTCTACCACAAGCGTCTCTTGATGGAAAATAGCCGAGCAGTCATCATTAACAGTGACATGGACCACTTCTCAGTCTTGAAAGAACAGGTTGAAGATCAAGACCATGATTTCTATGGTAGCCAATTTGATAACCAAATCGAGAATTCCAAAGCCTTTAGCTTTTCAGCTACGGGTAAACTCGCTGGAGATTATGATATCCAACTCATTGGCAACTTCAACCAAGAAAATGCAGTTGCTGCTGGACTTGCTTGTCTCCGTCTCGGAGCAAGTCTTGAGGACATCAAAAAAGGCATCGCTGCAACCCGCGTTCCTGGTCGTATGGAAGTCCTCACTCAGAAAAATGGAGCCAAGGTCTTCATCGACTATGCCCACAATGGGGATAGTCTGAAAAAACTCATCAATGTGGTTGAAACTCATCAAACCGGAAAGATTGCTCTGGTTCTGGGATCAACAGGAAACAAGGGAGAAAGTCGTCGTAAGGACTTTGGCCTCCTCCTCAATCAACACCCTGAGATTCAAGTCTTTCTGACTGCTGATGACCCTAACTATGAAGACCCAATGGCCATTGCAGATGAAATTAGTAGCTACATCAATCATCCTGTTGAAAAGATTGCGGATCGCCAAGAAGCCATCAAGGCGGCAATGGCTATCACAAATCACGAATTAGATGCAGTTATTATTGCGGGTAAGGGAGCCGATTGTTACCAAATCATCCAGGGCAAGAAAGAATCCTACCCAGGAGATACAGCCGTCGCAGAAAATTATTTATAAGAATAGAAAAAATCAAGGGAAAATGAAACCCTTGATTTTTTCCTATTATTTAGTAAAAACGTTTTTCAAACCTTCAACGGCACCTTCTACAGCACCTTTTGCGTCTTCTACAACGTCTTTTGCCTTAGCAACTGTTTTTTCAACAGCTCCTTCAAGTTCTGTCTTGCTGTCTCCAGTAACTTTACCAAAACCTTCTTTGACAGCGCCTGTTGCTTGTTCCAATTTGTTTTCAAGTGACATATGATTGTCTCCTTTAGTTTATTCCGATATGTGTTACCGGTTACATATAGTTTATACCGAATACTAAGGAAAGTCAAACAATGTGCTCAGAAACAAGAAATCACGCTAAGTAGAAAGTTAATCTCTCCTTATCAAAATCGATAGCCAACTCATACTTTCCATCTTCATTTTGCACAATATAGCCTAAGACAACCAAACTGTCCACAAAGATATCACGGCATTTCTGCATAAGCTGGTCTTTTTTGAGAAATTTCAACAAAAAAGCCGTCATATACTTGAGGGCATACTCAGGATTAACATCTCCTAAAATGTCATAGAGCTCCTGCTGTTTTTCTGTCAAAGGATACTGCTGTTTGACCTTGTAAAAATAATTGGACAGGGTCATTTTAATGCGCGCAAAGTCCGTCTTTTCAACTAAAATAGCTGCATTGATTTGATTGCGCAATTCCGTCTCAAAACTCTGCTCCAACAAGGCTTGATAGACCGGACTAGCTTCTCTGACAAAAATCTCTTGATCCAGTTCAAGACTATCAAGTGATTCAAGCGTAGGAAAATTAAGGTAATAGCGCTTATTTTCACGTAGAATCAAGCCTGCCTTTATATACTCTTCCATGAGTTTATCAACTGCAACATCTGGAAATTGAGCCTTAATTTCCCGTAGAATCACATCCTCATACTGATCCAGATAGCGGATCAATTCTCCAAAAATGGCTGTCTCGTCAAACGAGATGGATTAAAAATCTGAATCACGAAGATTCCTTTCTTTACATTGTAACAGAGGCGATGCTGCCAACTGACTAGGATTGGTCCCAGCTTGGTTCAGAGGAACAGGCAGACCTAGTTCTATGTAATACTCCCTCCAAAAATCACTAATCTCCTGTTCCCCATCTCCAAATTTCATAGGAATAGTTTCAAAAATAGGTAGGATTTCTGCTATATACTGGGAGCAGTAGAAACCAGCTGCATCTGGATAGAAAGAAGCATTGTAGGGTGCTCCAAGATGTTTGCAAGCTCTTTCCTTCACCGACTGGATATCCATTTCTGGGTAAACATAGAGGTCGTATAAATGATTGGACTCAAAGAAGTCTGCCGGTTCTTGACAGACAACACCAGCCTGTCCACTAGCATGATAAATCATCCCATCCAAATAAATGGCAACATGGCTATAGTTACCTGTGGAAGTCTGGATGGCCTGTCCCATGTCTGACCCATCTCTCACAAAAATCAAATCGCCATTTTCTAACATACTTCACTCCTAGAAAAAAAGGAGCCGAAACTCCTTTCGATATAAGGCAAACTAGACTTTCCGATTTTGAGCTGACACCCAAAATCTTACGCATTAAAGCTTTCAGTTAATTGAGGTACCACTTGTTTCTTACGTGAAACGGCACCAGCAAGGAAGGCATGATTGTTTTCAAGTTTGAAGTTGAAAGCCGCTTCGACCTTGTCCATATTGGCACCAAGAGCCAAGATTTCTGAGTTTGAGTTGACGATATCTGTAATCATCAAGACAAAGTCAGAGTAGCCGTTTGATTCGTTGGCAGCTTGCATTGCAGCTTCAATTTCTGCTTGGCGTTCCAAAACTTCAGCGATGTCAACTGTGTTCACTTGGGCAACACGGACATTATTTCCGTTGAGTTCAAAAGTCTTAGCATCGATGTCAATCAATTCTTCAGCAGATTTGCTAGCCAAGTTGGTACCAGCTTTCAACATTGCCAAACCATATTCTTCCAAGTTCACACCAGCCAATTCAGCCAATTCAGGAGCAATGATTTTATCTGTTGGGTGTGTTGTTGGTGATTTCAAAAGAAGGGTATCTGAAATCAAACCTGAAAGCATCAAACCTGCAATCTCTTTAGGCACAGCTACACCATGTTCTTTGAACATACGGTAAACGATTGAAGACGCTGATCCAACTGGCTCCAAACGCATGTAAAGTGGGCTTGCAGTTTCAAAGTTAGCCACACGGTGGTGGTCTACAACACCGTAAACTTCTACTTCAGCGATATCTGATACAGATTGTTGGAATTCATTGTGGTCAGTCAAGATAACTTGCTCTGCCCCCTCTGCTTTGGCAGAAGTGATAACACGTGGTGCTTCCACACCAAAATAGTTCAAGACAAAGGCTGTTTCTTCATTTGGAGTTCCAAGGGCAACAGCTTCCGTATCCAAACCGTAAGCTTCTTTTGCAAGGTAGGCAAAAGCTACAGATGATCCGATGGCATCTGAGTCTGGATTTTGGTGACCAAATACTAGAATCTTGGACATGATAATACCTCATTTTGTTTATTTTCTTTATTGTAGCATTTTTTTCGCTTTTTGACAAAGGTAAGAGGAGTCAAAGGACTCCCCACGATTCTTCAAAATAACTGAGTAAATTTCTATCTTGATTTTCAGATAAAAATTCTTCCTTCTGTGGCCTCTTCTTACGCTTGAGAAGAGCTTCAGCCGACATGGCTTCTTCCTTACTGGCAAAACCTTGAGCATAGATAAGTTTGACTGGCAAGCGTGCTCGTGTATATTTGGCTCCCTTCCCACTATTGTGGATAGCGAGGCGTCTTCTCACATCAGTCGTATAGCCTATATAGTAGGATCCATCACGACACTCCAGAACGTACATATAAGCCTTATGATCCATAATAAATCTCTTCGATTTCGGGCGTATAAGAGCCATCATCATTGTGGACAATCAAAGGAGGTAAGACCTTAAAGCCACTTGTTGAGCCATCCTTGATCGCCTCAATCAAAAGCATATTGGCTTCCTTTTCTCTTTTTGGATAAACAAACTGCAGGCGCTTAGGGGCTAGATTATGTCGTTTTAACGTATCCAAAATATCCAGAAGTCGATCAGGACGATGAACCATGGCCAAACGCCCATTAGACTTGAGAATACTCTGGGCACTACGACAGATTTCTTCCAAATTAGTCGTGATTTCGTGTCGAGCCAAGAGATAATGTTCACTCTCGTTCAGATTAGAATAAGGATCCACCTTGAAATAGGGTGGATTACACAAAATCATATCCACCTTACTCCCCTGAATGTGAGCAGGCATATTTTTCAAATCATCGCAGATGACCTGCATTTGCTCCTCTAATCCATTCAAACGGACAGAGCGTTCAGCCATATCCGCCAAACGCTCCTGAATCTCAACAGACAATATCTGTGCTTGAGTACGAGTGCTAGCAAAAAGCCCCACTGCTCCATTCCCAGCACAGAAATCCACAATCAACCCCTTCTTAGGAAAACGTGGAAATCGTGATAAGAGAACACTATCCACCGAATAGCTAAAAACCTCTCTATTTTGAATGATTTTGATATCTGTCGAAAAGAGCTGGTTAATGCGCTCTCCTGATTTTAATAATTGTTCTTCTTCCATGGTCCTATTATAGCAAATTTATATTAACATCACAAAAAATATAAAACTCTAAACTACTTCGTCTTTTTTAAATGGTGCAGGGCTTCTCCAGTCCAGATTGGTAACATTCGTCGAAAGGGAGCAAAACCGTAGTTAAAGCGGTCGCTTGAAAAGCGTCTCCGTCTAGGAAACTGGTACTTTTCTTCCTCCAAAGTGCGGATAGAAAGACTGGCTTTCCCCGTAAATTCATCTAAATCCACTACCTGAACTTGAACCTCTTCATCGACTTTCAAGGTTTCATGAATATTTTCAATAAATCCTGTCCGAATTTCTGAAATGTGAATCAGCCCCGTATCACCCGTCTCTAACTCAACAAAGGCACCGTAGGGCTGAATCCCTGTAATACGCCCCTTTAGCTTATCACCGATTTTCATCTTAGTCCTCGATTTCAATAGTTTCAATTACAACATCTTCAACTGGCTTGTCCATAGCTCCTGTCTCAACAGCAGCAATGGCATCCAAGACAGCGTAAGATGCTTCATCAGCTAACTGACCAAAAACCGTGTGACGGCGGTCTAGGTGAGGTGTCCCACCTTGATTGGCATAGATTTCTGCAATCGGTTCTGGCCAACCACCACGAGTAATTTCTTTCTTAGAATAAGGTAGGTGTTGGTTTTGCACGATAAAGAACTGGCTGCCGTTGGTATTTGGACCAGCATTTGCCATGGAAAGAGCACCACGGATATTGTAAAGCTCTTCTGAGAATTCATCCTCAAAAGATTCGCCGTAGATTGACTCGCCACCCATACCAGTTCCAGTTGGGTCTCCACCTTGGATCATAAAGTCCTTGATAATACGGTGGAAAATGACACCATCATAGTAGCCATCTTTTGAAAGAGATACAAAGTTAGCCACTGTTTTAGGAGCATGTTCAGGGAAAAGCTTGATACGTAAGTCTCCGTGATTGGTCTTAATAGTCGCAAGAGGACCTTCTACTGTTTCAATGTCTACTTGTGGAAAATGCAATTCTTTTTCTACCATACCAAATACTTCTAAGGCATCAAAAATGCCATTTTCTTCTAATGTTTTTGTAATATAATCTGCTTTTTCTTTGATTTTATCATGAGAAATTCCCATGGCAACGCTGATTCCAGCATAATCAAAGAGTTCCAAGTCGTTGAGACCATCTCCAAAAACCATGACCTTCTCTGGTTTCAAGCCAAGGTGTTCCACAACCTTTTCCACCCCCGTCGCTTTGGAGCCTGAAATCGGCACAATATCAGACGAATGTTGATGCCAACGAACCATGCGAAGTTTGTCTGAGAGACTGTCAGGCAAGTGCAAGTCATCTCCCTTATCTTCAAAAGTCCACATCTGATAGATATCTTCTTTTTCATGGAAATCGGGATCTACATCTAAGTCGGGATAAATTGGATTGATAGCTTCACTCATCATATCGGTGCGAGTCGACAACTTGGCATCATGACTCCCAACCAAGCCATACTCAATTCCTTCTTGCTTAGCCCAAGAGATATACTCCTCAACATCTGACTTTTCAATCTGATGCTGATAAATGACCTGACCTTTTTTATCTTCGATATAAGCTCCATTCAAAGTTACAAAAAAGTCAGGCTTGAGATCACGAATCTCTGGAACAACACCAAAAATGCCACGTCCAGAGGCGATTCCTATTAAAATTCCTTTTTCACGCAACTGTTTAAAAACAGTGGGAATTGTAGTTGGAATAAACCCTGTCTTTGAATTCCGCAATGTATCATCAATATCAAAAAAGACAATCTTGATCTTCTTTGCCTTGTATCTTAATTTCGCGTCCATCTCACTACCTCTTTCAATCTAACTCTTTCCATTATATCATAAAGTAGGCAAATCCCCTATTTTCAAAAAGTTTATCATTTTTATTTTAATTTCTTGGATGAGAAAAGAGACATATTTATGAAAAAGCTCCATCGTGCTTTTAATGTGTTCTCTTGTTTTCAAACTCGTAAAAAGGAAGCCACTGAGCCTAACTCGCTCTCTCATTTCAAAGCTTGTGAAAAAAGACCCGTTGGGGTCTTAATTCGCTTTCTTGTTTTCAAGCTCATGAAAAAGAGACCCAACCGGGTCTTTTCTTTAATCTTCGTTTACGAAAGGCATCAAAGCCATTACGCGAGCGCGTTTGATAGCTGTTGTTACTTTACGTTGGTTTTTAGCTGAAGTTCCTGTTACACGACGAGGAAGGATTTTCCCACGTTCTGAAACGAAACGGCTAAGAAGCTCAGTATCTTTGTAATCAACATATTCAATTTTGTTTGCTGCGATGTAATCAACTTTTTTACGGCGTTTGAATCCGCCACGACGTTGTTGAGCCATGTTTTTTCTCCTTTATAAGTTTAGTTGTCCATTAGAATGGTAAATCATCATCTGAAATATCCAATGGGTTTGTTGCTCCAAATGGATTTTCATTACGTGAAAAGTCTGGTACTGAATTTGTAGGTGCTGAATAGTTTGCAGTTGGTGCAGAGTAAGCTCCACCTGTGTGACCCTCACGCACACTACGGCTTTCCAACATTTGGAAATTCTCAGCCACGACCTCTGTCACGTAGACACGTTGTCCTTGCTGGTTATCGTAACTACGAGTCTGGATACGACCTGTCACCCCAATAAGTGAGCCTTTTTTAGCCCAGTTAGCAAGATTTTCAGCCTGTTGGCGCCACATAACGACATTGATAAAATCAGCCTCACGTTCACCATTTTGACTCTTAAATGTACGGTTTACTGCAAGAGTAAAAGTCGCAACTGCTACATTTGATGGGGTATAACGCAACTCAGCGTCACGTGTCATACGCCCTACAAGTACAACATTGTTAATCATAGTTTACCTTCTTACGCGTCAATTTTGACGATCATGTGACGAAGAATGTCAGCGTTGATTTTTGAAAGACGGTCAAACTCTTTAAGAGCTGCATCGTCATTTGCTTCAACGTTAACGATGTGGTAAAGTCCTTCACGGAAATCTTGGATTTCGTATGCAAGACGACGTTTTTCCCAAGTTTTTGATTCAACAACAGTTGCACCGTTGTCAGTCAAAATAGAGTCAAAACGTGCTACCAAAGCGTTTTTAGCTTCTTCTTCAATGTTTGGACGAATGATATAAAGAATTTCGTATTTAGCCATTGATATGTTCCTCCTTTTGGTCTAATGACCCCAAGACTTTGCAAGGGGTAAGTGAGGTTCGCTCACAATAAACTATTATACTAGAAAAAATTTTTTTACGCAAGTAAAAACACTAGAATTCGAAAAAACGCCACATGGGCGTTTTCCTGTTCTTATGGTTTGATACGGTGCAACATACGTGGGAATGGAATAGCTTCACGGATATGTTTTGTTCCTGCTGCGAAGGTTACCATACGTTCGATACCGATACCAAATCCTCCGTGTGGAACTGTACCGTATTTACGAAGGTCAAGGTAGAATTCATATTCTGTACGATCCATGCCAAGTTCATCCATCTTAGCGACAAGGGCATCGTAATCTTCCTCACGCATAGACCCACCGATAATTTCTCCATAGCCTTCTGGAGCAAGCAAGTCTGCACAAAGCACGCGCTCTGGATTTCCAGGAACTGGTTTCATGTAGAAGGCCTTGATGGCTGCTGGATAGTTCATGACAAATGTTGGCACACCAAAGTGGTTTGAAATCCAAGTTTCGTGTGGTGACCCAAAGTCATCACCATGCTCAAGATGCTCGTAGTCAGCATCTTCATCATTTTCATGCTCTTGCAAGAGGTCAATGGCTTGATCGTAAGTGATACGTTTGAATGGCTCTGCAATGTAGCGTTTCAAGAGTTCTGTATCACGTTCCAAGGTTTCCAAGGCTTGAGGCGCGCGGTCAAGAACACCTTGTAGAAGAGCTTTCACATAAGCTTCTTGCAAGTCAAGCGACTCATCATGTGTCAAGTATGAGTACTCAGCATCCATCATCCAGAACTCAGTCAAGTGACGGCGTGTTTTTGATTTTTCAGCACGGAAAACTGGACCAAAGTCAAAGACACGACCAAGAGCCATAGCCCCTGCTTCTAGGTAAAGTTGACCTGATTGGCTCAAGTAGGCTGGCGTTCCGAAGTAGTCAGTTTCAAAGAGTTCTGTAGAATCTTCTGCCGCATTTCCTGAAAGAATTGGGCTGTCAAACTTCATAAAACCGTTCTTGTCAAAGAACTCATAAGTTGCATAGATAATAGCGTTACGGATTTGCAACACAGCTACTTGCTTACGAGAGCGTAGCCACAAGTGACGGTTATCCATCAAAAAGTCTGTTCCGTGTTCTTTTGGTGTGATTGGGTAGTCTTGAGATTCACCGATCACTTCGATGTCTGTGATGTCCAACTCATAGCCAAATTTAGAACGTTCGTCTTCTTTGACAATACCTGTCACATAAACAGACGTTTCTTGGCTCAAGCGTTTGATAACATCAAACTTCTCAAGTCCCACTTCTTCACCAAATTTTTCGACAAAGTTTGGTTTAAAAGCCACACCTTGAAAGAAGGCTGTTCCATCACGCAATTGTAAGAAAGCGATTTTCCCTTTTCCTGATTTATTGGCAACCCAAGCGCCAATTGTCACTTCCTGACCAACATAGTCTTTTACGTCAATAATCGTTACACGTTTTGTCATTATTTTTCCTTTTCTTTTTTATTCTTTATGGCAAACCACCTCTATATTGTTCCCATCCAGGTCAATCATAAAAGCAGCATAGTAAATCGGACGCTCACTTCGATAACCAGGAGCCCCATTGTCTCGCCCACCTGCCTCTAAGCCAGCCTCATAACAAGCCTAAACTTCTTCCTTATTTTCTGCTAAAAAAGCAAAATGAACAGGATCTTGTGTTCCCTGAGTCAGCCAAAAATCACCACCAGGATGAGGGCTGTTCGGGGATAGAAAACTAATTAGAGAACTAGTCTTAAAAGCCAATTTATAGTCCAAAGGAGCGAGAAAACTCCTATAAAATCCTTCTGAAATTTGTAAATCCTTTACCTTAATCTCAAAATGATCAATCATTCTCACTACCCATAAATGCTTTCAAGCGTTCGACTGCTTCTTTAAGCGTGTCTAGGTCTGTCGCATAGCTGAGGCGGACATTTTCTGGTGCTCCAAATCCAACTCCTGTTACCAAGGCCACTTCGGCTTCTTCTAAGATAGCAGTTGTAAAGTCTGTCACATCCGTGTAGCCTTTCATCTCCATGGCCTTTTTGACATTTGGGAAGAGATAGAAAGCCCCTTGCGGTTTGACCACTTCAAATCCTGGTACCTCTGCAAGGAGGGGATAGATGGTATTAAGACGTTCCTCAAAGGCCTGACGCATGCTTTCTACAGTATCTTGCTCACCTGATAGAGCCTCAACTGCTGCATATTGGGCTACTGCTGACGGATTCGAAGTTGTTTGACCTGCAATCTTGGACATGGCAGCGATAATATCTGCTTCTCCAACGGCATAACCAATCCGCCAACCAGTCATGGCATAAGTTTTAGACACACCATTGATGACCACTGTTTGCTTGCGAATCGCTTCCGATAGGCTAGAAATCGGTGTGAACTCATGACCATTATAAACCAAGCGGCCATAGATATCGTCTGCTAGGATGAGAATATCATTTTCTACAGCCCAGTTTCCAATTGCCAAGAGTTCCTCACGGGTGTAAATCATACCTGTGGGATTAGATGGCGAATTCAGCACCAAAACCTTGGTCTTGTCAGTGCGAGCTGCTTCTAACTGCTCTACGGTCACCTTAAAGTGATTGTCTTCCTTAGCAGAAACAAAGACGGGAACGCCTTCTGCCATCTTGACCTGATCTCCATAGCTAACCCAGTATGGGGTTGGGATGATGACTTCATCACCTGGATTGACCACAGCCATAAAGAAGGTATAGAGAGAATATTTGGCTCCCGCAGCGACTGTCACTTGATTTGACGCTACAGAATAGCCGTAAAAGCGCTCAAAGTAGCTATTGACCGCCGCCTTAAGCTCTGGCAGACCTGAGGTTACTGTATAAAAAGAAGCACGCCCATCTCGAATCGATGCAATGGCGGCATCTTGGATATTTTTGGGAGTAGTGAAATCTGGCTCACCCAAGGTTAGAGACAAAATATCTCTACCCTCAGCCTTCAGTGCTTTGGCACGGGCTCCAGCAGCCAAAGTCACACTTTCTTCCATTTCTAAAACACGGTTGGATAATTTCATAGGCCCTCCTTGTTGACCAATGCTCCTGTTTCAAAATCTACTAGATAAAAATCAGATCCTGACTTGACTTCCCAGATTGGCTTATCTTGATAACGACCAAAGATAATCTTGTCAATTTCGCCAGCTCCCTTTTCCTTAGAAACCGTTTCTGCTTTTTCTTGTGAAACACCCTGATTTAGCTGATAAACGTAAATCTTATGATCATCTTTTCCAATCAGAACAGCAAGTGCTTCTTGCTGTTTATTACGACCAAGAACGCTGTAATAAGATTCCAAGCCATTGTATAAATCAACCTGATCGGCCTGCTCTAATCCTGCATACTGCTGAGCTAATTTTTCTCCTTCACTTTTAGCTGTTTGATAGGGTTTCATGCTAAGAGAAACCATATACAGAAAGGAAGCACTGATAACCACAAACAAAATCGTCATCCCTAGACCATACTGCCACAGTAGATTATTTTTTGCTTTGTTTTGTCTTTTTTTCACTCGTCTATTTTACCATCTATTAAGCTTTATTACAAGTGAATATAAGAATACTCTTCGAAAATCTCTTCAAACCACGTCAGCTTTATCTGCAACCTCAAAGCTGTGCTTTGAGCAACCAATTCTATTTCTCCCTTCAAACAAAACCGATTTTGAAAGTGAAACAGTTCTTACTTTTTCAGTCACAAATGACTAGAGTTTCCGAAATTTTACAATTTTCAAATAAACTCTGAGCAAATTTCTTGCAAGTTCTTTTGTTTTGTTGTAATATAATTTATAACAACGAGAGAATTCTCGAAATTTTAAGAAAAAGGAGACACATCATGTCTAAAAAAGTATTATTTATCGTCGGATCACTACGTCAAGGTTCTTTCAACCACCAAATGGCGCTCGAAGCTGAGAAAGCACTTGCTGGTAAAGCGGAAGTTAGCTACCTTGATTATTCAGCCCTTCCTCTCTTCAGCCAAGATTTGGAAGTTCCAACACATCCAGCTGTAGCTGCTGCTCGTGAAGCAGTTCTCGTTGCGGATGCTATCTGGATTTTCTCTCCAGTCTACAACTTCTCTATCCCTGGTACAGTGAAAAACTTGCTTGACTGGCTATCTCGTGCCCTTGACTTGTCTGATACACGTGGCGCTTCTGCCCTTCAAGACAAGTTTGTCACAGTATCATCTGTAGCCAATGCAGGGCACGATCAACTTTTCGCTATCTACAAAGACCTCTTGCCATTTATCCGTACACAAGGCGTTGGTGATTTCACTGCTGCACGTGTTAATGACTCTGCCTGGGCAGACGGAAAATTGGTTCTTGAAGAAACAGTCCTAAACTCACTTGAAAAACAAGCTCAAGACTTGGTCGAAGCTATCAAGTAACTAACACTCAATAAAAATCAAAAAGCAAACTAGGAAGCTAGCCGCAAGCTACTCAAAGCACTGCTTTGAGGTTGTAGATAGAACTGACGAAGTCAGTAACATATATACGGTAAGGCGACACTGACGTGGCTTGAAGAGATTTTCGAAGAGTATAACATAATAAAAGCGAACAAGACTACTTTTCTGACACTCAGAAGACTAGCTTGTTCGCTTTTTTCTCATTTATAAACTAAAATAGCTGATGATACATATTGCCAAATACAAAATATCTGATTTCTATACTTCCTTTACAAAAACCAATCCCTGTGGTTGTGACAAATCTTCTCGGTAAACAAATCCAGCAAAGTTCAAGCGACGTGCTTCCCCCACAGTTTGTACTTGATTTTCTATTAAAGCTGTTAGAAAGGCCCCGCGCGCTTTCTTGGAGATAGTTGAGTGAATCTTCAGCTGACCGCCTCTATCCTCCATGAATTTGAAGGTCACCATCTTTGCTCTGATTTCCTTAGAAAATACAGTCTCAAACTCTGATGACAAGAGAGAGAAAATCACTTCTTCCTTCTTCAGAGCTTCATCATAGACTGCCTTCCAATGGCTCTTCAAAGTCTTACCAGCGACTTTTAATTTCATCAAAAAATCCAAACGGTGAGGAGCCATGGGTGACAAGGCTGGAACAACACCGTACAAAGCCGAGGTAATGAAGACATGATTTTCAAGATAATCTTGTTCCGCCTCGGTCAGCTTATCTCTCTTAATGTTGCGGTACATAAGCCCATCAAAAAGTTTCAAGGCTGGATAGTGTTGAGCAGTTTGCCTTTTCAAAGCTTGGATATTTTGAAATTCTTCCGCCGCTTTCTCAGCTGATACCTTGTAGAAACTCTCCAATTGACTGGCAGAATAGAGAGCCAAGGCATCAAGCACGGCCTGACTTTCTGGTTTTAAAGGAATTGCCTCGATACTTGGCAAGTCTGTGTTCATTTCTTTTGCTGTTGGGATTAAAATTTTCATATTGATAGTGTAGCATATTTTTTAGCCACAACCAAGAAATTCATTTGAAAAACCTCGGTTTGACCGAGGTTTTTCTATTTATTTGGGCCATCCTAACCAGACAGCCACGAGAACAAGGGCTGTGCCAGCTAAACTTGTTAAGATAGATAAGAATTTATCTTTTTTCTCCTTGAACTGAGAAAAACCTATCTTCAAAGCGAGCAGTCCGAGTAGCATTGAAGCAACCATCAAATAAAAACCCATTTCTTTGTTCTCCATTAGGCTTAATTTACCTTATTATAACATATATTTCTTAAATAAACCTTTTTTATACTCAATGAAAATCAAAGAGCAAACTAGAAAACTAGCCGCAGGCTGCTCAAAACACTGTTTTGAGGTTGCAGATAGAGCTGACGTAGTTTGAAGAGATTTTCGAAGAGTATTATTGTACTTTAAAGGTCTTGAGATAGTTGTCTTTTCCTACTTGACCTTCGAAGGTTTTACCATTTTCAAGGTAAGGAAGGTCATCGGATACTGAAGCCTTTACCTTGTATATCTTGCCATCAACTTTAAAGAAGTAGACAGTGTCTCCCTTGATAACAGCTGATTTGAGGTCTGCTACTACTCCCTTGATGCTTTCTGTCGTTGCATTGTCAATTTCAAGGTCGTTTTTATTGGCATACTTGCTGAGCATCTCTTCCACTGTAGTAGCAACGATAACATTTTGGTACTCGACTGCGTCTACCAGGGCGTACTCTTTGACCAAGCCAGCATTGTCCTTTAAGCCCATGATGTAGAGAGGCTTGTCATTGAGGTTGATGAGGATTGGGAAGGTTGCTTTGTAGGATTTCTCCTGAACAGCACCTTCTGCTGATTCACGGGCTGATTCTTCTGTCGCAGAAGCCAAGCTATACTTAGTAATTTCTCCTGTTCGCATATTTTCAAGGATGAAACCAAGATTACTCTCATCCGCATTAGCCGACGTCACACCTGTGTAGAGATAGATGTCATTACCGATAGACAAGTAATTATAGCCATTGGTAGTCTGGGTCACGTTTTTCTTGGAAATCATGGCATTCAAGAAACCGTCCTTGTACTTGCCGTTGTAGTTGATTTGCTCAATGGTTTCCTCTGCTGGATAGATCCTGTCCACCCATTCTGGAACATCTGATAAGCTGTATTCCTTGGTTTCTCCATTTGTAGCATCCAAGATAATGACTGAAGCAGGACGAGGAACAGCAAGTCCAAATTGCTTTTGGTAAACCGTTGCTACATAGAAAGGATTGCCCTCATCGTCCACCTCAAAAGATGGAGTTTTAAAGATTTTGGTCGGGTACTTCAAGCGCAGGTGACGTTTGACATCACGGTTAAAATACTCCGAGTCTGAATACTTGATTGGTGTCTTCAAGTCCACCAAATCCGCATTTCCAGTTACCATGTCCACCTTGATATACTCACCGATTCCCTTGGCTTGATTGTTAAACCATTTGATAGGGTCTGCATATTCTAGTGGTGTGACCCGATAAGGTTTCCCATCAATTGTCAATTGGGTATAGGTATCTGCCGCTACGTATTGCGACACCTTATCGGTTAGGGAACCCAAGTAGCGGTCTCCAATTTTTTCAGCAGTACTTCTATCTAGGATAGGAACCTTACTGGTGTCACTCTTAGGAAATTCAGTAAAGTCTTTTTCCGTAACCGTGACTACATTGGCATAATTTTTAGCCTGAAACATGCTGGAAGTTACCAAGGAAACCAAAGCTGCCAAGAGAAGAATTCCTCCAATCGAAGCTAACAGAATTTTCCCTAACCGATTGATTTTGAAACCCTCAAGATTTAAGGCAGCTTCCGCCTTACCGTGGCGCACATGAACCGTTTTGACAAGGTTTATCCCCTTGCCAAAGCCAAATAATATTGCCACAACTAACAAATGCCCACAGAGGAAGAAGAGAAATTCCCAGCTGGTCAGGTTAAGGGGCGGTAAAAAGATATACCAGGTCGTTGCGATAAAAATAAGTTCAAAGACTATTCGTTTCATTTGCTTTCCTCCTAAATGATTCGTCCTTCCAAGTGATCCAGCTCATGCTGGCAAATCTGAGCTGGGAAGCCTGTCAAGGTAATGGTCTGTTCCTGCCACTTGCTGTCACGATAGGCAAGCCTTATGGTTTCATAACGCTTAGTTGATCTCACACCTACCAAGGACAAACAGCCTTCTTCTGCCTCATAGGATCCTTCAAAGGACAGAAGCACTGGGTTAAACATGACCACGGGAACCAAGCCAAGATTAAAGATAATCACGCGCTTCTGCACCCCAATCATATTGGCAGCTAGACCAACACAGGTATCACGATTTGCTAAGAGTGTATCCTGCAAATCTCTGGCAAGATAAAGGTCCTCCTGACTTGCCGGCTGAGACACTTGAGATAAAAATAAGATATCCTTCACAATTTTCTTTTCCACTTCCTCACACTCCTCTTGCTTTTTACTATATTATAGCAATTATAGCACAAAAGCCGATAACTGCAAACCCTTTCCCTCAACTGTAGCAAAAAGCCATCCGAAGATGACTTTTTTGCTATTTAATTTCTGTATAAGTTACTTCCAAGCCACGCTTAACAGCTGGACGATTGGCAATTTTTTCTGCCCATTTTACTAGATTTTGATAACTTGAGGCATCCAAGAATTTTGCAGAACCTTGGTAAAGATTTCCTTGAACTAACTGTCCATACCAAGACCAGATAGCAATATCTGCAATCGTATAGTCATTGCCTGCAATATAAGGTTTCTGAGCCAATTCCTTATCCAATAAATCCAACTGACGTTTCACTTCCATCGTAAAACGGTTAATAGGATATTCCAATTTTTCAGGAGCATAATTGAAGAAATGTCCAAATCCCCCACCTAGAAAAGGTGCTGCACCTGCTTGCCAGAATAGCCAATTCAAAACTTCTACCTTTTCCACAGGATTACTTGGTAAAAAGGCTCCAAATTTCTCAGCAAGGTAAAGAAGAATATGAGCAGACTCAAAGACTCTTACATCTTCAGTACCTGACTGGTCCAATAAGGCTGGAATCTTGGAATTTGGATTGAGCTTCACAAAGTCTGATCCGAATTGATCCCCATCCATGATAGCAATCTTATACAAGTCGTAAGCCGCTTCCTTAAAACCAGCTTCTAGTAATTCTTCCAATAAGATAGTAACCTTCACACCATTTGGTGTTCCCAGTGAATAAAGCTGAAAAGCTTGTTCTCCTTTTGGCAAGTTTTGTTCGAAACGGGCACCTGCTGTTGGTCTGTTTAGCCCCGTAAAAGCTCCTTGATTACTAGCTTCATCCTGCCATACGGTCGGTAATTGATATGCTGACATCCGAGACCTCCCTTAAATCGCATTCTTGTCAAAACCGAGTTTGCGTTGAATAAACTTAACGATTTCGACGATGATAATCATTGAGAAGCTTCCAGCCATAACAATTCCCCATTGTGACAAGTCTAGTTTGGTTACGTGGAAGATTCCTTCAAGCGGTTCTACAACGATTGTTGCCATGAGAAGGATAAAGGATACCAAGATGGACCAGTTAAAGGTCTTAGACTTGAATGGGCCAACTGTCAAGATGGATTGGTAGACAGACTTGACATTGTAGGCATGGAAGAGCTGAATCAAACCAAGGGTTGCAAAGGCCATCGTTAGGGCATCTGCATGAATAGCATGATTGTCACCCACATGAACTGGGTAAGCAATCGCAAGGCCATAAACACTCATAACAAGAGCTGCTTGGAGTACACCTTGATAAATGATAGAACTCAAAACACCACCTGAGAAGAAGCTTGCCTTGCGTCCACGTGGTTTATGATTCATGACACCAGGTTCCGCAGGTTCAACACCAAGAGCGATAGCTGGGAAGGTATCCGTTACCAAGTTGATCCACAAAAGATGAACCGGCTGTAAGACATCCCAACCAAACAAGGTTGATAGGAAGATGGTTAATACTTCAGCAGTATTAGCAGAAAGTAGGTACTGAATAGTCTTTTGAATGTTTGAGAAGACCTTACGTCCTTCTTCCACTGCGACGATAATAGTCGCAAAGTTATCATCTGCAAGAATCATATCAGAAGCCCCCTTAGAAACCTCTGTACCAGTGATTCCCATACCGATACCGATATCGGCTGTTTTCAGAGCTGGCGCGTCATTGACACCGTCACCTGTCATGGCAACGACTTTACCTTGTTTTTGCCAAGCCTTGACGATACGAACCTTGTGTTCTGGAGACACACGGGCATAAACAGAGTATTGACCAACGACTTTTTCAAATTCTTCATCTGACAGTTCATTGAGTTCAGCACCAGTTAAAACGTGACCTTCTGTATCGTTTGCGTCAATGATTCCCAAACGTTTGGCAATGGCTTCCGCTGTGTCTTGGTGGTCACCTGTAATCATAATTGGACGGATTCCCGCTTCCTTAGCCACACGAACAGCCTCAGCGGCTTCAGGACGTTCAGGGTCAATCATCCCAATCAAACCAGTAAAAATTAAATCATTTTCAAGCTCTTCAGAAGTGAGATTTTCTGGAATACTATCGATAATCTTATAAGCACCTGCAAGGACACGCAAGGCTTGATGAGCCATTTCAGAATTGTTTGTACGAATGAGATTTGTAACCTTCTCATCAATCGGAGCAATATCCCCAGCCTTATCACGAAGAAGACAACGTTTTAAGAGTTGGTCTGGCGCACCCTTGACTGCTACAAGGAAACGACCATCTGGCAATGGGTGAACTGTTGACATGAGCTTACGATCAGAGTCAAATGGCAATTCAGCTACACGAGGATATTTCTCTAAGAAACCTTTGACATCATAGCCCTTGTCCAAGGCATATTGGATAAAGGCTGTTTCGGTTGGGTCACCAATCAAGTTACCTTCCACATCGATTTTCGTATCATTGGCCAAGACAACTGAACGAAGTAGTGGCATTTCAAGACCTAGTTCAATATCATCAGCTGAGTCATGTAGAACCGCATCGTAGAAGACTTTTTCGACTGTCATCTTGTTCATAGTCAGCGTACCAGTCTTATCAGAAGCGATGATTTCAGTTGAACCAAGTGTTTCAACTGCTGGCAACTTACGAACGATGGAATGTCGTTTGGCCAAAACTTGAGTACCAAGAGAAAGAACGATGGTAACGATAGCAGGAAGTCCTTCTGGAATGGCTGCAACGGCAAGGGCAACAGAAGTCAACAACTCACCAAGTGGATTTTTCCCTTGAATGAAGACACCCACTACAAAAGTAACAAGGGCAATGACCAAGATAGCATAGGTCAAGACCTTAGAAAGGTTGTTCAAGTTTTGTTTGAGTGGTGTATCAGTCTCATCCGCATCTTGAAGCATACCAGCAATATGACCAACTTCAGTGTACATACCTGTATTGACAACAACACCCATCCCACGACCATAGGTTACGTTTGAGTTTTGGAAGGCCATGTTGACACGGTCACCAATACCAGCATCTGTCGCAAGCTCGACTGACAAGTCTTTTTCGACTGGTACAGATTCACCTGTCAAGGCTGCTTCTTCAATTTTAAGAGAGTTGGCTTCTATCAAACGTAGGTCCGCTGGTACCACGTCACCTGCTTCAAGGGCAACGATATCGCCTGGTACCAATTCTTTAGAGTCAATCTCTGCCATGTGTCCATCACGAAGAACGCGGGCAACTGGACTAGACATGGATTTGAGGGCTTCAATAGCTTCTTCAGCTTTTCCTTCTTGGTAAACACCAAAGGCAGCGTTGATGATAACCACAGCTAGGATGATAATGGCATCTGCGATATCTTCCCCACCAGAAGTCACGACTGACAAGATTGCTGCCGCAACTAGGATGATAATCATCAAATCCTTAAATTGCTCGATGAATTTGACCAAGATTGATCGTTTCTCGCCTTCTTCGAGTTCATTGTGCCCAAATTCGGCAAGGCGCTTTTCCGCCTCACTTGATGACAAACCTTGCTCGGTCGCATCCACAGCCTGCAAGACCTCTTCAGGGCTCTGAGTATAAAACGCTTGGCGTTTTTGTTCTTTTGACATGTGTCTCCTCCTTGACATTGTGTGCAAAACAGACTCTCTTTCTGTCATATCTTTTCACGACAAACAAAAAGAGACCTGTTAATCATAACAAGTCTCGCTGTTTAAGATAGGGCCGGAAAGCATACTTTTCAGCATAAAATTCGGAATGACGACACTATCACAGGTTTCTGCCAGCTACTCCCTTGAGTAGTACCATTATACCAAATTTTGGGGAGTTTTCAAAGAGTAAAAACTGCCTTATTTGAATTTTTCCTTGAAAACCAGTATAATGGTAGAATGCTATGTGACTAGAAAGGAAGTTGAATGAAGCAATCTATCTCAAATCTCAAGTTAGCTGAGCGTGGAGCCATTATCAGTATTTCGACCTATTTGATCTTGTCTGCAGCCAAATTAGCAGCTGGTCATCTCCTTCATTCATCCAGTTTGGTGGCCGATGGTTTTAATAACGTATCGGACATCATTGGAAATGTGGCCCTCTTAATCGGGATTCGGATGGCGCGCCAGCCTGCAGACCGTGACCACCGTTTTGGTCATTGGAAGATTGAAGATTTGGCAAGCTTGATCACTTCTATCATCATGTTCTATGTCGGTTTCGATGTTCTAAGAGATACCATTCAAAAGATTCTCAGTCGGGAAGAAACGGTCATTGATCCTCTTGGTGCAACTCTAGGAATCATTTCTGCAGCGATTATGTTTGTGGTCTATCTCTACAATACTCGCCTCAGTAAGAAATCCAACTCCAAGGCGCTGAAGGCAGCTGCTAAGGACAATCTTTCTGACGCTGTTACCTCACTTGGAACCGCCATTGCCATCCTAGCTAGTAGTTTTAATTATCCGATTGTGGATAAACTGGTTGCTATCATCATCACTTTCTTTATCTTGAAGACTGCCTATGATATCTTCATCGAGTCTTCCTTTAGTCTTTCAGATGGCTTTGACGACCGCCTGCTCGAGGACTACCAAAAGGCTATCATGGAAATTCCCAAAATCAGCAAGGTCAAATCGCAAAGAGGTCGCACCTACGGTAGCAACATCTACCTGGATATTACACTAGAGATGAATCCTGACTTGTCTGTTTTTGAAAGCCATGAAATCGCGGATCAGGTCGAGTCTATGCTGGAGGAGCGTTTTGGCGTCTTTGATACCGATGTCCATATCGAACCAGCACCTATCCCTGAGGATGAAATTTTAGACAATGTCTATAAAAAATTGCTTATGCGTGAACAATTGATTGACCAAGGAAACCAACTAGAAGAACTCTTGACTGATGATTTTGTCTATATTCGCCAAGATGGAGAGCAGATGGATAAAGAGGCTTATAAGACCAAAAAAGAGTTAAATTCTGCTATCAAGGACATTCAAATTACTTCCATCAGTCAAAAAACCAAACTCATCTGCTATGAGTTAGATGGTATCATCCATACCAGTATCTGGCGTCGCCACGAAACCTGGCAAAATATCTTTCATCAAGAAACCAAAAAAGAATAGAGAAATCCTTTCATGAGACGGGATTTTTCTATTCTTTTATACTCAATAAAAATCAAAGTGCAAATTAGGAAGCCGGTCACAGGCTGTACTTGAGTCGGCAATGTGAAGCCGACATAGTTTGCACTTTGATTTTCGAATAGTCTTAACTATCAAATTCACTGAGATACTCATAGCGTTCGTATTTTTCAAGGAGTGCTTCATTTTTCTCATCCAATTCTTTTTGGAGAGTAGCCAGCTTACCAAAGTCAGAGCCGTTAGCCTGCATTTCCTCTTCAATAGCAGCGATACGTTTTTCCAAGGTTTCAATATCACCTTCAATACTTGCCCACTCCTGCTTTTCTTGGTAGGTCATGCGTTTCTTGTCTTCTCGAACCTTGACCACTTTTTCCTTTTCGGCCTTTTGCACTTGATTGGCCATATCTGTTTCAAAAGCTTTTTCATCAAGATAGTCGGTGTAATGACCAAAGAAAGGACGAATCTTGCCATCCTCAAAAGCGAGAATCTTTGTCGCTACCTTATCCAAGAAATAGCGGTCGTGACTGACTGTTAAAACGGGACCTGCAAAACCTTGCAAGAAATTCTCTAAGACTGTCAAAGTTGCAATATCTAGGTCATTGGTTGGCTCGTCTAAAAGAAGAACATTTGGTTTTTCCAAAAGCAGTTTGAGGAGATAAAGACGTTTTTTCTCACCCCCTGACAATTTCTCAATCAAAGTCCCATGCGTCGAACGTGGGAAGAGGAATTGCTCCAGCAACTCAGCGATGGAAGTCGTAGAACCACCACTGGTCTTGACCTCCTCTGCCACTTCCTGCAGGTAATTGATCACACGCTTGCTTTCATCCAAACCCTCAATTTGTTGAGAGAAATAGGCGATGCGAACAGTTTCCCCAATCACAACTTGTCCTGCTGTCGGCTCAAGACTTCCTGCAATCAGGTTAAGTAGGGTTGATTTTCCAACACCATTGTCCCCAACAATTCCAATACGGTCTTTAGCCTGAACTAAGAGATTAAAATTTTGCAAAATGGGCTTATTTTCATAGGCAAAGGAAACATCCTGAAACTCGATGACTTTCTTCCCAATCCGACTGGTTTCAAAGTTCATAATCAAGTCTGTCTCAGCACTACTGCCTGAAACTTCCTTTTTCAGATCATGGAAACGATTGATACGAGCTTGTTGCTTGGTCGCACGTGCCTGCGGTTGTCTGCGCATCCAGGCCAGTTCTTGTTTGTAGAGTTGTTCTTTTTTATGAAGTAGAGCTGCATCGCGCTCGTCCTGTTCTGCCTTAAGGCGAACATAGTCCTGGTAATTGCCCTGATATTCTGTCAAGCCTGCTCGCTCCAACTCGAAAATCCGTGTTGACAAAGCGTCTAAGAAATAACGATCGTGAGTGATAAAAAGGACGGTCTTCTTAGAATTTTTCAAAAAGAGGGTCAGCCACTCAATAATCGCAATATCCAGATGGTTGGTCGGCTCATCCAAAAGCAAAAGGTCGTGGTTGCCAAGTAAGACTTGTGCCAACTGTACCCGTCTTCTCAGACCACCTGACAATTCCCCAACAGGAGTAGATAAGTCTTGAATGCCCAATTTGCTAAGAACGGTCTTGACCTGACTCTCGATTTCCCAAGCTTGGAGAGAGTCCATCTCTGCCATGACACGTTCCAAACGCGCCTGCTTGTCCTCACTATAGTCGAGCATAATCAATTCATACTCACGAATGAGCTGGATTTCCTTGAGTTCACTAGATAGAACCGTATCTAAAACTGTCTTTCTATCATCAAAATCAGGATCCTGAGTCAAGTAACCAATCTGGTAATCATTTTTAGCTGAAAAAGGACTGACATCCCCATCAAATCCAGAAACACCAGAAAGGACGTCCAAAAGGGTGGTCTTGCCAGTCCCATTGACACCGATTAAACCAATTCTGTCTAAGTCATGGATAATAAAGGAAATATCCCTAAAAACGGTCTTGTCACCAACGGATTTACTTAGTTTTTCAACGATAAAATCACTCATTTTTTCTCCCTCAGGTAAGCATGGATGGCTTCACGATTATTCTCCAATTCTCCATCGACAATGGCAAACTCAATCTCTGTTAAAATCTCTCCCAAGTCTGGGCCTGGCTGATAGCCATATTCCTTGATCAAAATATCGCCATTAATCTGAATCTCTTTCTTGTCATGGATAGTCAAGCTTTGGTATTTTTCTGTGATGGCTTGTGGGTTGACTTCTTTTCCTCGAGCTTGACGAAGATTTTCAGCCTGTAAAAGCAAATCTATGTCAAAGCGATAACAATCTCGCTTGCTCAATTCTCCATTTTCACGCAGAGCCAAAATAATCAGCAAATCCTGAACTTGCTTGGCAAACTGGCGTGAGGTCTTCCAAGATTTCAAAAATGACTGCGCATTTTCAATCTCCAAAGCCCATAGTAAAGCCGCCCAGGCTTGTTCAGAGGATTCAAAAGTAAAATCAGTCTCCAAATCAAACAGTCTGTTGAGCTTGTCCTGGCTAGATGCCATATCAGGGAGATAGTCATAAGCTTGACTCTCAATCATGGAAGCCAAGCCCCTTCTCCAAAATGGAGCCAGCAAGAGTTTATCAAACTCGACGAAGGTACGCTCTACAGAAATTTTCTCCAAAAGCGGCGTCAAGGTCTTCATAGCTTTAAATGTTTCTGGCTCAAGTGCAAAACCAAGACTAGCCTGAAAACGGAAACCACGCATAATCCGTAAAGCATCTTCGTTGAAACGCTCACTAGCCACTCCAACTGCTCGCAAGACTTGCTTTTCCAAATCTTCTAAACCATGGAACAAGTCAACGATTTCTCCTGTCTCATCCAAGGCAAAGGCGTTGACTGTGAAATCACGGCGTTTGAGGTCTTCTTCTAGCGATCGTACAAAGGAAACCGCACTGGGTCTGCGATAGTCCACATAGACATCCTCTGTCCGAAAGGTTGTTACCTCATACTCCTCATCCCCATCTAAGACCAAGACGGTTCCATGCTCGATTCCGATATCGGCTGTTCGCGGAAAAATCTGCTTGGTCTCTTCTGGATAAGAAGACGTCGCAATATCCACATCGTGGATAGGGCTATGGAGAAGGGCATCTCGAACAGAGCCCCCAACAAAATAAGCCTCAAAGCCTGCTTCTTTAATTTTTTCTAATACTGGTAAAGCCTTCTGAAATTCAGAAGGCATTTGCGTTAATCTCATAATAAGTGTTCTAATCCATAGACAAGCTCATGACGCTTGACAACTTCTTTAATTCCCAAATTGACTCCTGTCATGAAGGAGATGCGATCATAGGAGTCATGACGGAGGGTCAACCCTTCTCCCTGATTGCCAAAGATGACTTCCTGATGAGCTACCAAGCCTGGCAAACGAACTGAGTGGATGCGCATACCATCAAAGTCAGCACCACGAGCACCAGCAATCAGCTCTTCCTCATCTGCTGCGCCTTGCTGAATTGACTCTCGAACCTCTGCCATCAACTCAGCTGTTTTAATGGCTGTTCCACTCGGAGCATCCTTTTTCTTGTCATGATGGAGCTCAATAATCTCCACATTTGGGAAATATTTGGCAGCCTGCGTCGCAAATTGCATGAGTAAGACAGCACCCAAGGCAAAGTTAGGGGCAATCAGGCCACCCAAGTCTTGGGCACGAGAAAATTCTTTTAGCTCTGCAATTTCTTCACTCGTGAAACCAGTCGTTCCAACTACTGGAGCAAAGCCATTTTCAAGAGCAAAACGTGTATTTTCGTAGGCAACAGCTGGAGTAGTAAAATCTACCCAGACATCCGCTTCAAAACCAGCTAAATCAGCCTTATCCTTGAAAACAGGAATACCCTGCCATTCTGACTCAGACTCAAAAGGATCCAAAACTGCTACCAAGTCCAAGTCTGGATCAGTCAATACCATCTGACAAGCAGCCTGGCCCATCTTTCCCTTAAAACCGGCAATAATTACTCGAATACTCATCTCTACTCCTGTCTAAGATACAAAGTCCGTAAGAACACAAAGTGAAAATAGGAATTCCAATCAAGAAGTGTCTACTTCTTGGAAGAACTATCTTTTTCACACAGGGTTCCAGGCGTGTTCAATTATCAAGATACAAAGGACCTTAGCTGCCTCTGAAAAATAGGGAATGGCACTGACTTTCCACGAAAGGCAAGACAGGCATCTTTTTTCAAGAGGCAGGTAGTCCGTGTTCAATTTCTAAGATACAAGGCATCTTAACTAGCCTAGAAGCGCCAACTAAATCACTGGAATATAACCCAGAGCAATACTTCCTGCTCCTAGGTGCGTTCCAATGACACTACCAAATGTAGCAAGTGAAACATCCGAACCCAAGCCAAAATCAAGCAAGTGCTGACGCAATTCTTCAGCCTTTTCAGGAGCATTCCCATGAATGACAATGACCCGGTATTGACCTGAAGCCGTTGTTTCCTTGATAATTTCAATTAAGCGCTTGGTGGCCTTTTTTTCAGTACGAACTTTTTCGTAAACTTCAATCACACCTTGATCGTTAAAATAAAGGATTGGCTTAATGCTAAGCAAATTGCCCAAAATGGCAGCCCCATTTGAAAGGCGTCCACCTTTTACCAAATGATCCAAGTCATCTACCATGATAAAGGCTGACGTACGGCTGATTTGAATGGCTAGCTTATCCTGAATGCTGGCAAAATCATCGCCCTGATCACGCCAATTAAAGACGCTTTCAACCATGATGCCTAGGGGAGCACTTGTAATCAAAGTGTCTGGGAAAGCAATGGTTAAGCCCTCATAGTCATCGACCATATACTGGATATTTTGGTAAAAACCTGAAATTCCAGAAGATAGGAAAAGCCCCAAGGCATGTGTATAGCCTTGTTCTTTGAGCGAAGTTAAGATCTCATCTAACTTGGCAATACTTGGTTGACTGGTCTTAGGCAATTCAGAAGCCTGAGCCATTTTTTGGTAAAATTCCTCAGCAGACAGATTGATGCCTTCGACATATTCCTCACCATCAATATTGACAGGAATATCCAAGACAAACAAGTCTTCTCTTTGCAAGGTCTCTTCACTGAGATAAGCAGAGGAATCTGTGAAAACAGCTAATTTCATATTAGAACTCCAAATTAATTCCTGGTAAGTCTAATGCAATTTCAGTCACTTCGTAAGTCAAACGATTGAGCATGTTCAAACATGGACGAGCCAAGGTTTCCACCTCTTCTTGGTTCAATTCACTTGGTTCATTGACAATACGGCCATCGATATGGTTTACTTGTGAGATTGTTCCACTAATGACAAACTTATCAAATACAATCATAAAGCTCAAGATGACAATCAAGGAAGTCACTTGATTTTCTTGGTCATGTTGGAGCAATTGGAAATTCACATCCACCTTGGTTTCAGGAGCTCCATTTTCATTTTCCCATTCAAAATTACGCGCATCAAAATGATACTGACTAACAAATTCTTGTTCACGTTTAAGATTCATGTCTTTCTCCATCGGCTACAATATTATAAGCTATTGTACCATAATTTTTTATTTTCATCTAGTTTTCTAGGATTTAGTCAATCCCAATTTCAGCACGAACTACATCTGTGATAGTATCAACATAGTAGTCCACTTCTTCTGTTGTAGGCGCTTCTGCCATAACACGCAAGAGGGGCTCTGTTCCACTTGGACGAACAAGGATACGGCCGTTCCCCGCCATTTCTTCTTCCATCTTCTCGATGATGGCCTTGATAGCTGGCACTTCCATGGCCTTTTCCTTCATGACGTTTTCCACTCGGATATTAACTAATTTTTGTGGATAAATCGTTACTTCTGCCGCCAACTCTGATAAGCTCTTACCAGTTTCCTTCATAATTTTAGTCAATTGAACTGCTGATAATTGACCATCACCTGTGGTATTGTAATCCATCAAGATAACGTGACCAGACTGTTCACCACCAAGGTTGTAGCCTGATTTTCTCATTTCTTCAACAACGTAGCGGTCACCAACTGCAGTAACTGCCTTGTTAATACCTTCGCGATTCAAGGCCTTGTGGAAACCAAGGTTAGACATAACAGTTGTCACAATTGTATTTTGAGCCAATTGTCCTTTTTCAGAAAGGTATTTTCCGATGATGTACATAATCTTGTCACCATCGACGATGTCACCATTCTCATCAACAGCAATCAAGCGGTCACTGTCTCCATCAAAGGCCAAACCAATAGCTGACCCACTTTCTTTGACCACTTCTTGAAGGGCTTCTGGATGTGTTGAACCAACATTAAGGTTGATGTTAAGACCGTCTGGTGTTTCCCCGATAACCGTCAATTGGGCACCAAGGTCTGCAAAGATTTGACGGGCACTGGTAGAAGCTGCTCCATTAGCTGTATCCAAGGCAACCTTCATTCCATCAAGAGGAGTTCCAGTTGAAACAAGGTATCCTTCATACTTACGCAAGCCTTCTGGATAATCTACCAAAATTCCTAAGCCTTCTGCACTTGGACGAGGAAGGGTGTCTTCCTCAGCATCTAGCAAGGCTTCAATTTCTGCTTCTTTTTCATCATCTAGTTTGAAGCCATCACCGCCAAAGAACTTGATTCCGTTATCAAGGGCTGGGTTGTGGCTAGCAGAAATCATGACACCGGCACTTGCTCCTTCAGTTTCAACCAAGTAAGCTACTGCTGGTGTTGCAAGGACACCAAGTTTGTATACGTGAATCCCTACTGAAAGGAGACCTGCCACCAAGGCCGATTCCAGCATTTCCCCTGAAATACGTGTGTCACGTCCTACAAAGACTTTCGGCGCTTCCGTTTCATGTTGACTAAGAACATAGCCTCCAAAACGTCCTAGTTTAAAGGCTAATTCTGGTGTTAGTTCTAGGTTAGCTTCTCCACGGACTCCATCAGTCCCAAAATATTTACCCATTGTTATAAAATCCTTTTCTATTTTTAATTCGTTTTTGAACTAGTTGCTTTCGTTGACGAAGATGTCTCCGATGAACTGCTTGTACTTGAATTTGATGTGCTTGAACTTGGTGTTACTGGTTTTGTAGTCACCTTCATTATTGTATCAAACGGAGTGATAACTGCCGGTAAGACAACACCATTGCGGTCGATTGCCTGCAAAGGTACTGAACCACTGTAATTACCTGTTATACGTTCGCTAGTTGGCAAGACAGCGATAATCTTATCAATTCTATCCAATGTCTCTTGGTCACTCGTAATCGACACTTCTTTATCTGACACCATGACATTTTCAATTTGTACCCGACTATCAATTTGACTAGGGTCAATCTCTGGTACAATCTTTACCTTATCCTTCTGAGCCTTCTTACCAATCTTGACTGTAATTTTTTGCGGAGTCGCCACAGCGGTCAGCCCATTGGGTAAATCTTCAATGCTCAAAGGAACTTCAATCGTTCCAACACCGGCATCTGTTAGGTCAGCAGTAACCTTGAATTTACGTGTGCTTTCTTGCATTTCACTAGCTAGCGATAGGCGATTTGCACCAGTCAAGACCACTGATACTTCTGAAGCAAAACCGCTAATAAAATACTTATCACTATTATAGCGTATGTCAATAGGGACATTTGTTACTGTATTAGTATAGGTTTCCGTTTTTACCTGCCTAGCACTGGTACTGTTTTGAAAATTCGTCGCCGTAGCATAGACAAATAAGACACAAGCAAAAAAGAGTGAGGATATGATATATAAACTATTTTTTTTCATGTTTCCATCCTCCTAGCAATCGTTCTTTAAAACTAAGACCCACTTCCTCTTTTGGAAGTAAGATTTCACGTAATTCTGTTTCAAATTCATCAAGTGTTAGGTTGTGCTTAAACCTTCCATTATAGGTTATCGAAATTCCTCCCGTTTCCTCTGATACGACAAAAGTCAAGGCATCTGAGACTTCTGATAAACCGATAGCCGCCCGGTGTCTGGTCCCAAATTCCTTGGAAATCCCTGTGTTTTTTGTCAAGGGCAGATAGGCAGACGTCACAGCGATACGTTCTTCTTTGATGATCACCGCACCATCATGTAGGGGAGTGTTGGGAATAAAAATGTTAATGAGAAGTTCTGCAGAAATCTTAGCATCCAAGGGAATTCCTGTCGAAATATACTCCTGCAAGGTACGTACACGCTGAATAGCAACCAAGGCCCCGATTTTACGAGGACTCATGTATTCAACAGACTTAACAAAGGCACGAATCATCTGTTCCTCAGCACTAATAGGGGCATTGGAAAAAAAATCTGTCGCTCTTCCCAAACGTTCCAAACCAGTCCGAATCTCTGGAGAGAAGATAACAACCGCCGCAATAACCCCATAAGTAATAATTTGATTGATTAACCAAGAAATCGTAGTCAAACCAATCATATTTGCAAGGATTTGAGCTAAAATAAACACCAAAACTCCACGTACCAAAATCATAATCTTGGTTCCTGCAATAGCTTTTGTAAAATGGTATAAAATATAAGCAACAATCAAAATATCAATCAGATTGATAGCTATCGTCCATGGACTTGCAAACAAACTGGTCCAATATTGCAGATTGGATAATTGTTGAAAATTCATCCCTGATATCCTCCCTATCAAAACACTTTCGTCCTATTATACCATTTTCTGGCATTTTTTTCCCTATCCTAGTCCATTTTACATTGAACAAAAATATGATAAAATAAACTGACTAGAAAAAACAAAGGAGAAACTATGTCTCAACTCTATGATATTACCATTGTGGGTGGTGGTCCTGTCGGGCTTTTTGCAGCCTTTTATGCCCACCTACGCCAAGCCAAGGTTCAAATCATCGACTCTCTTCCCCAGCTAGGTGGACAACCTGCTATTCTCTACCCTGAAAAGGAAATCCTAGACGTACCAGGCTTCCCAAACCTGACTGGAGAAGAGTTGACTAACCGCTTGATTGAACAGCTAAATGGATTTGATACCCCTATTCATCTCAATGAAACGGTTCTTGAGATTGACAAACAAGAAGAAGAATTTGCCATCACAACTTCTAAAGGAAGTCACCTGACTAAAACAGTTATCATCGCTATGGGTGGCGGTGCCTTCAAACCACGTCCGCTGGAACTTGAAAGTGTTGAGGGCTATGAAAATATCCACTACCACGTTTCTAACATTCAGCAATACGCTGGTAAGAAAGTGACGATTCTTGGTGGGGGAGACTCGGCTGTGGATTGGGCTTTGGCTTTTGAAAAAATCGCACCAACTACCCTTGTTCACCGCAGAGATAATTTCCGTGCCTTGGAACACAGTGTTCAAGCCTTGCAAGAATCATCTGTAACCATCAAGACACCATTCGCCCCTAGCCAACTCCTTGGAAATGGAAAAACACTTGATAAACTTGAAATCACAAAAGTCAAATCTGATGAAACTGAAACCATTGACCTAGACCACCTCTTTGTCAACTATGGTTTCAAATCTTCTGTCGGTAACCTTAAAAACTGGGGGCTCGACCTCAACCGTCACAAGATTATCGTCAACAGCAAACAGGAATCCAGCCAAGCAGGTATCTATGCTATCGGTGACTGCTGCTACTATGACGGAAAAATTGATCTGATTGCGACAGGTCTAGGGGAAGCTCCAACTGCTGTCAACAACGCTATCAACTACATTGACCCTGAACAAAAAGTACAACCAAAACACTCTACCAGTTTATAAAAAAGAACCACGAGTCACATAGGATTCGTGGTTTTATAATTCATCCGCATTTAAAAATACCTTTACATCGTTTTACTATATCTTACAATACCTTTTAAAACAGCTATATTTTGAGCTTTTAAATAAATGTTTTTACATCATTTTACAGAGATTTACGACACTTTTGCCCCTTTTTTGCCCCTTTTGAGCAAATAAAAAACCGCAAGCCTGAGCCTGCGGTGAAAGAACAATTTAGAAAGTTTCCTTTCTATTTATTTAACTGTAATCAAGCCATCTGGCTCTACTGTGAACTCTGGCTTGTCTGCCAGTGTTCCGTCTGGTTTGAGGTAGTACCAGCCTGTTCCGTCCGCTGACTGGATAAAGGCATTTGATACCATGGCGCCTTCTTTAGCGTCTAAGTAGTACCAAGTGTCCTTGTACTTGACCCAGCCTGTCTTCATGGCACCTTCTACATCAAAATAGTACCACTTGTCAGCGATTTTCTTCCAGCCTGTGGCCATTTCGCCTGATTGGTCAAAGTAGTACCAATTACCGTCTGTGTGCTTCTTCCAGCGGTCTGAAAGCATATAGCCTGAGCCATCGAAATAATACCAGGTACCGTTGATTTTCTCAAACTTATCTTTTGGATAAGAGCCGTCTGAGTGTACGTACCAGTAGCCAGTGCCATTTTTCTGCCAGCCTGTTGCAGCGCTCAAGCCGTTTTCGATGTCTTGCTTAAACTGTTCACGGCTAATGCCCCAACTTGCAAGATATGGATATGGATCCACATGGTCTGAGTGGTTGTTTGGTTGGTTATTGGTACAATATTCATGCGTCTTGATACCTGCCAAGTCGTCTGTATCAAGAGTCTTCGGCAAGCCTGCTTCGTCCGCTAGATTGCGTAGCAATTCGATATAGAGGCGATAGTCAGCCATAAACTCTTCTTTAGTTGAATGGCTTTCAATCAGTTCAACCGCTGCGTAACTCTCAGCATTCCAACCGCCCCCAACATCCCAACTTCCGTTGTTCACAGGTCCTACCTGCATGATGCGACCGTTCCCAACAACGTGCGAGAAAAAACCTAATTCTGGGTCTTTCCGCCAGTGATAATCCGCTTCATTCTGTACGGTTGAGTTACGGTTACCTGTTGAATGAGCATGTACTTGTCGATAAGGCTGCACCCCAACCTGGGGCAAGCCTGTACGTAGTCTGTTTCTATCGATATCCATTCCCTATCGTCCTTTCCATGCGTCATTCATCTGCTTCACTGCTGACTCTACGAAGGTGTCTAAGTCTTTGTCAGTCATGCTAATATTGTATTTTGTAAGCTCAGCACGGACTTTAGCGCGAGCCTGTGCCAGTTTTTCATCTCCCTTGTAGCCAGTTTCAGCAGCTACCTGCTCCACGGCATTTACTGCATTTTTGGCCAAGATTTCAACGATTTTGATGGTCTTTTCTCCACCTTTTTGAACCAGGTAGTCCTTGACTGCCCTAACTACAACCCCTGCCAAAACGACTAGGATGCTGATTGCTCCATTAGTAATGATTTCAGTAATTTGTTGCATTTGTTATTCTCCTTTTTTCGTATCATCATCTTTTTCAAGTAATCGCTGAAATACTTTTACAATCGGCTGAAAAAGAGTAACATTTCCTTTTAATTTGCGGTAATTTTCAATGAGAGATTGAAAAGTAAATGCGATGTACCCGAGACAGATTGAATGCAAGAATACAAAACCTGTCTTTTCAGGCAACAAAACGGACGCCGGAATGAGGATCATCAGTAAGAGAACCCCTGAAATCTTACGAAGGAGCCCGTTAATGCCGATTTTGCTCTTGTACTCGATGTCAGGATTGATAATCGCCGCAATCGTCCCTGTGACAAAATCAATGATTTCCATTGAGACAATCAGTGTTAGAGCGTACAAGACCAAACCATCTTCAGTCTGTACGACACTTCTTAGAAAATTGAAAAATTCAATTTTCATACACACCTCCTATTCCTTATGCTCAGCATCTGCTTCCAGCTCTGCCAAAATGGCATCTTCAATCTTATAGCGCATTTCTCGTAACTCTTGCTCATGCTTACGCATACTGATACGATTGTTAGCGTACAGTTCCGGGTCATGCAGCGTTTCAGATATTGTTGAAACAGCTTTATTGTCTGTGTTGATTACAGTAGTTTTGACCAATTTTTGTTGGTCGCCATCTTGTGCGAAAAATTCAGTTACTAGCTGACGTGTTTTAGTGACTTTTAACATTGTCATTTCCTCCTTTATAAATTAATTATCCGTTAATAATTAGGGATTTTTTACGGTTGTTATATTTTGAAAAACACATTATCAAAATTAAGCCAAGTAGCATCTACATTAGATTTGACAACTACGTTTCCATTTGGATAAATTCCTATAACGGCTGAACCGTAATCATTATTCAAAGCAGTTTTGAATAATGTTGTAGATGGTCTGAAATGTTCAGGTAAAGTAAGTATGATTGACTCACGTGCAATCTTTCCGCCCTTACATGTTCCTTTAAAACAAACAACACCATCGAATGTTTTTGAAAATTGGACACCTCCGTAATCCCTGTGATGATTCCATCCATTTTTTAAAATGGCATTTTGCCAAGGAGTCGGAGTGCTTTCTGATTTTAGCAAAGCTACATAGTCAGAGTTATTAGTAGACTTGGATTGTTGCACCAGATAGCGCCATGGTCTCCAGTTGTTATCAAAACCATTCTCCCTAACTGCCATATATCCTGTTGAGGTAGTGAAGCGTTGAATACGTTCATGAGAGCCTGGATTAGGTCTGAATACCTCTAGCATCCCCCAAGTTCCAGAAAAGGGGTTGTTTTGAGAGCTACCATTTATCCACCACGTTCCAGTCTCTTTCATCGTATTAAAATCCTGTTTGATAAGTTTTCCACATCCATTATTGTCAGTCAATTGATATTGTTGAATAGGTTTATTTCTAGCGTAGATATCTCCCAAGACATCCAATGACCCTGCACCACCTTGCTCTGCAACTTTACCAATGCCCACACGGCCATCTTTGTCATAACTCATTACCACACTTTCAGTTGCAACTGTTGCTGTAAATTCTGTGCTTGTAAACTTATCAGATAGAGTTCCTATGACCACAAATGATTTGGTTGCAACATAATTACCTGCCATGTTAGCAGCTGAATTATTTAAGGTGTGTTGAGTTGTCCAAATACCAGAAGCTCTACCATGATCAGCTGTAAAAGTTGTACTACCTAATCGAGCTACTTTGAATGATAGTGTCATGACATTTTTTTGACTACCTGATAAAGTGATAGGAGCGATTTTAGCATTCCTGACAACTTGAATAATGTTAGGTGTTTCCCGCGTCCTAAAAGCTGTAAAACTAAAAGCTGGTGCAAAATATTCAATAACATTGATTGTAATATCTCTAGTATCTGATTGCCTGCCTCGGCTATCAACCACACTAGCTCGAATCGTTGCTGAACCATTGAAATTCATCATACCAAGCCTACCACCGTTTACAGTTGTAACCTGATTCTTGTTTACGATTTCAGCACGATATCCTGTGATAGTCGAACCATAAGCCCCGGATGGATTATTAAAGTTGACCTGAATATCAGAAATAATCTGTAAAAAGTTATTTCCACTCAATAGCTGCCTAGCAACAGTATTCATATCAGTCAATGTAATTCCAGAAAATGTAGGTTTTACGCTTTCCGGAATTTCAAAATACCACCCATTTGAGTAAACGTCATTTCCAACTTGAGTAGTTCCATTATATGTTCGAACACATATGTCCATCGTGCCAGACTTTGCTTTTGTGTTGTATCTAGCTAGGTCAATATTAGGTACGAAAGAAACGCCTGTTGCGTGATTTTTTCCTAAATCAATCCAGTTGCTACCAAACACTCTATACCATACTTGGTGAGTAAATAAGCTAGATTTGCGATCAATAGTGAGAGTGTGAGGACTTCCGAGCCGCCTATTTCCTGAAAGAGCATTGTCGCTTACACTACTAGATCGAGGAATGCTTGAAAGAGTATAGTTTGCTGATACGGTAATGTTTCCATGTACTCCGTTGTTTGGGTCAAACGATGCCCATACTGCAAAAGTCTTAGTTCCGTCACCACTGTGTGGGATGGTTACTTCCCCACTTGCTAAAGTAAACTCTTGCCCGGATGTGTCAAAGTTTGGATGACTACTATGCACACTTGACCCATTTAACCATACAGACAAGTTACTAATATTACCATAAGTATATGTGCGGTAAGCTCCATCACGGTCAACAGTAGCTTTCCAACTAACTCTTGAGGAATTGTTAGCGATATCTTGACTAACTTGTTCGATGTAAATATTCAAGTGTAGTGAACCGCTAGAATTGATAAATTTAGTCATTTCCCTCTTTTTTAACCTCCTATATATCGTATGACATTCACATCTTTGTTAAGATGATACTGTTCTGTTCTAAAACGTCCAATTTGAATTGATGCAGTAAAAATACCATTATCAATATTTATTACACCTTGCGAAATGTACATAACTTCCTTACCTGCAGAAAACATGGATATTCTATCACTTGATACCTTAATAGTAGAGCTTGCATCATTCTTACCTATAATCAAGCCCTCATTTGTGCTTTTCATGTAAGTATCAATGAATGTTTTAAGCTCTGCTAATCCTCCAAATTGTGTCGTCAGCAAATCAATTCTTCTACCTGCTTCAACTAAATCAGACTCAGATTTTTTTCGACTATCTGCATTTGATTTCACAAAGGCATTATATGCTTTTTCTAAATCACTTAATTGTTCCATCGTAGCCTTAGCTTTCAACTCTGCGTCGTGTAACTGAGCCTTTTCAGTTAGGGCCGTCAATTGTTGTTGAGTTAGCTTTTGGTCAGCTTTTCCGTCTAACTGAGATTGAATGTCTTCTACGGATAAGGACCAATCAGTGGCTACATTACCGAGTTCTAATTTCATTCCACAGATTTCAATATTACCTGGTCCGTTTTGACCGAACTGAATTGAATTTTTCTCAGCGTCCGCAGTGAAGGAAAGACTGTACTTAACCCAAGTCTTATTACTTATAGCCTTAAAAAGTATCCTATTAGTATCGTTCACTGTCCAGGACCTTACTAGTAGGTTCACAGTAGATCGATCACTTGTAGAGCTTACACGAGCCCAGCAGGATATTGTATAACGTTGACCTATAACTAAGTTAATAATCTGGCTAAGGTCCTTATTACCCCCGTTGGTGTTGTTTTTAACTCGAACACCTTTTAGGATTCCAGGTACAGGATATTTATCCAAGGTAACAGGTTCCGCTACTCCGTTACCACCTGACGCACTCCGCCAGGTACCGTCTAATCCATTTTTAATAGGAAGAGTTGCAGTATTTCTAAGCAAGTTCTGGGAACCCACTTGAACATTAGCTAGTCGGTCAAACCATTTATACTTAGTTCGATCTCTACTATCTGCTGCGGTAAAATCGGAATAATAGCCCATATATTGCTGGCGATTATCCTCTAAACTAAATTCGCGTGATCCGTCTGCACTTGCTGCGTATGCTATATGGAAATAGGATGTCCTACCATCTGCACCAGCCCTACCTGCCACGCCATTTGCGCCATCACGACCTTTCCATCTTGTCCAGCGATAATCAGCAGGATTTCTGCTGTCTGTTGGATTAAAGTCAATATACACCCCAACAAAGGCTTTGTCAGTGTTTGTTTGACTGAATCCACCACCTGTTGCGTTATCGGCATAGGCCATGTGAGTATATTGTGTACGACCATCTGCCCCTCTAGGTCCAGGAATACCTTGTTCACCTCGTGCGCCTTGCAAGCCTTGTAAACCACGTTGTCCTGGTTCTCCTTTATCGCCTTTTTCTCCCTTGTCCCCTTTTACTTTAGCCCACTTGTATTTTTTAGGGTCTGTGCTATCTGCCTGAGTGTAATCTGTGTATGTTCCGATATACGTTTTATTTGTACTGTCAGTAGTTGAGAAGCCTTGTGAGCCGTTATTTGATGTGGCGTAAGCTATGTGTAAGTATGGTGTCCTACCATCTGCACCAGCCCTACCTGCCACGCCATTTGCGCCATCACGACCTTTCCATCTTGTCCAGCGATAATCAGCAGGATTTCTGCTGTCTGTTGGATTAAAGTCAATATACACCCCAACAAAGGCTTTGTCAGTGTTTGTTTGACTGAATCCACCACCTGTTGCGTTATCGGCATAGGCCATGTGAGTATATTGTGTACGACCATCTGCCCCTCTAGGTCCAGGAATACCTTGTTCACCTCGTGCGCCTTGCAAGCCTTGTAAACCACGTTGTCCTGGTTCTCCTTTATCGCCTTTTTCTCCCTTGTCCCCTTTTACTTTAGCCCACTTGTATTTTTTAGGGTCTGTGCTATCTGCCTGAGTGTAATCTGTGTATGTTCCGATATACGTTTTATTTG
>ERZ1023288.5-NODE-5-length-210463-cov-39.474730_pt1 | contig 210463 bp, 219 predicted proteins | sample MGYA00380468_ERZ1023288 | MGnify/ENA primary metagenome ERZ1023288 (study PRJEB33173, sample SAMEA4830366) | metagenome | study: EMG produced TPA metagenomics assembly of the PRJEB25223 data set... | reverse complement strand
GCCATAAAAAGATTATACCACATTGTGTACTATTTTTGGTTCATTTTACTATATTTCTAAACACTTAGAAATAATCAAACAAATTAAATATTATTTCTAAATATTTGAAAACAACATCTATTTGTATTATACTATCTTTGAGGTAACTATTATGAACTATATCAAAAGACCACATTATTTAGATTTTTTAAGAAGACATCGTGACCGACCAATCATCAAAGTTGTGAGTGGAGTTAGACGAGCTGGTAAATCTGTGCTTTTTCAACTCTATAAAGAGGAGTTACTAGCAACTGGGGTAGACGAGGATCAGATTATATCCATCAATTTCGAAGATTTGAGTTACTATGATCTGCGACATTTTCAAACATTATTCGCTTATATAAAAGATCAATTAGTTAGCAAGAAAACATACTATATCTTTTTAGATGAAATTCAACATGTTGAAAAATTTGAACTGGTAGCAGATAGTCTATTCATCTTAGCAAATGTAGACCTCTATTTGACTGGATCTAACGCCTACTTTATGAGTAGCCAATTAGCAACAAACTTGACTGGTCGGTATGTTGAGATAGAGGTTCTTCCTTTGTCATTTGAAGAATATCTATCAGGTCAATCTCTCACAGAGAATCTGAATACAACAGAAATTTTTAACAATTATCTCTTTAGTGCTTTCCCTTACTTATTGCAAACATCATCTTACGCTGAAAAAATTGACTATCTCAGAGGAATATATAACTCCATACTGTTAAATGATATTGTCACTAGATTGGGAAATCCAAATCCTACTATTATTGAGCGCATTGTCCGAACCCTTCTCAGTAGTACAGGTAGCTTAATATCAACAAATAAGATTCGCAATACCCTAGTCAGCCAAAATGTTTCAATATCCCATAATACTTTGGAAAATTATTTGACAACTTTGACAGATAGTTTACTTTTTTATTCCGTTCCACGTTTTGATGTAAAAGGTAGAGCATTATTGCAACGCTTAGAAAAATATTATCCCGTTGATTTAGGTTTACGACATCTCTTATTACCAGACCACAAAGAAGACATTGGGCATATCTTGGAAAATATGGTATATTTGGAATTGAGACGTAGATATTCACAAGTATATGTTGGTAATTTAGATAAGTATGAGGTTGATTTTGTTGTTGTAACTGATCTTGGCCACTACGCTTATTATCAGGTCAGTGAAACAACACTTGCTCCAGAAACACTAGAAAGAGAACTTAGACCACTAGAAGCCATTAAAGATCAATTCCCTAAATATCTATTAACAATGGATACGATTCAGCCAACAGCCAATTACAATGGAATCGAGAAGAAAAACATTATAGATTGGTTACTAGAAAAATAGATAGGCACTGAACACATAAATTTAGACGCAAAAATAACACTCCTGTTGAGATCTAGTGAAACTATGAACAGGAGTGTTTTATTATGACCGAAAAAGATTGTTCAGTAGAAACTAATACTAGACTAAAAATCAATGATGGAAACTCTTGATTTCTATACAAAAAGACATCCAAGAGAAAATTCTTGAATGTCTGTAAACGTTAATATACTCATATTGATTAACGTTTACAGACAACTGACCTTGTCAGGTTGCAGCCACATTTATAAGCGACTAAAGTCTCAACAACTGTGTCAATTGTTCCAATTTCCATGAAAACATCCTAAATCATTGAGCTAATGGCTTGAGGTTTAGAATTTTTTATATTTATATTTCATATCCAATTCTTGATAAATATAATATCTCAGCACTTCTTGAAGAAGCAACTTTGTTTCATACATCTCACTGATATCTGTTATCATTTCCGGATAATTATCTTTCGAATCACCATGAGTATAGTAATTACGTGTTTGAATTAATTTTTTTATTAGTAATTCTCTCTTACTATTCGAAAAAATTTTAGACAGATTAAGTTCATCAATTGAATCGAATAAATTTTTTAAACGTTCGGAAAGGTTAGGTTCTTTTTGATTAAATTTCAATTTATTTCTAAATTTTCTTCTAACCTCTTCTAAAAGATGTGTGTTTATAAAATCAAACAAAGATTGTCTAGCTTTCTTTTCAACATCAGATAAACATTGCGGAATTTTAAAATTCTTAAAATTCCTAGAGTAAACTTCTAAATTCCTAATAGCATCAACCAACTGATCTTCCAAGTATAAATCACCATGAAGATTTTTTGAAAATTGCCTCACTATAAATTCAAGTTCCTCAGATTTATTAAACCAATGATTTAAAATAAGTTCAAAATTATCTTCTAACTTCCTCAAAGAAATATCTTGCTGAGAATTCGATTTCCATTTTTTAGATTTTCTAGAATGCTGAGCAAAGAATTTTCCTTTTATAAGTGGCAAACGTTTATCACCTATCATTTTATAAAGAACAAGAAATTCAATATTAGTAAAAGACAATGGTATATTTGATAAAATCTCAATAAATTCCTTAAACTTATGTGAAGCTTGATAAAATTCATCAAAATATCTTGTATTTAAATCAGCTGAAGTAAGTTTGATAAAATAATCACTGGTAAATGACGTAGTTGTAAATGAAGAATGCAGTATTGCTGCGTCTTCAAAGTTCATTCCTAGTGATTTTATTAACACTTTTGTTGGTTGATATTCACGTACTGCACTTTCAAAAATAGTTTGGTTTTCTCCATATTTAATCGTTACCAATGATTTTTCAATCCATTCCTCAATATGTTCAAAGCTAAATTTATATTCCTTGATTTCTTCAGACTCCAACTTGTTAATCAAATCTCTAAAGAAATCAGCATCATCTTCAGAACTTTCAAGTTCTTGATAAAAGACATTATAAATCTTAAAATTTTTTACTCTATATCTAGTTATCGGAAATCCTGGAGATGAGGAATGCCTCATTGGTTCACTATAAGTATTTAAAATTAAAATATTACCATTACTGGAGAAGCCGTATATCTTTTCCAAATACTTACCAAAACCGAATGAAATGCCTGATTCCTCTTCAAATCCACCAAATAATTCTAATACAATCTCCCTAGGAGAATAATGTAAAATACCACTCAAGTTATTCTTACTAACAATATCATCGGAACGTTCTGAAAAAAAACCTTTTATTTCAAATTCTCTATCCCAAGTGTAATCTTTAAATTTCATACTATCCTTTCTGATTGCTATTCATAAATCCTTCGCATTCTTATAAATTGTGATTTATTAGTAGCATCTTTTGATTATATTAGACCAACTTCCAATTCTCATTATCTGAATTATCAATGACAATCTTTCGTTTATAATTTAGTAATTCATCACTCACAAAATATTGCCCTAATCGCTCTACAAAGCCACAATTCTGACAAGTATATAGATAATCTTCTTTTATTTCCCTGACTAAAATGCTATTGAACTTATATAGCCTCCCACATTCTTCACATGTCATGCTAAGATTATCACTACTAAATAGTAAATCAAAAATACTTTCTAATTCTTTATTTTCTTCTCCGGATAAAGCAAAAATTATCTTTAAATTTCTAATATACCGGTTCAGGGTAACTATTTCTAAATCAATATCAAAATATTTCTCAAATATAGCAATAGCTACTTCTACTAAATAAATTAGAATGTAGGGTGTTTTCTCATAGAACAAATGCCAAAAATCATCCCAAATCTTATCATCAGAAAATATAAAATTAAGATTTCGCTTTTCCGTAGGATAATTTTTATTCTTTGTCACCAAATGAATAGATTGATCAAATACACTTGTTAAACTATTTTCTGCCTTTCGATTATATATAATGTCATATAGTAATTCAGGATCAAGTAATTCTCTACTAAAATCCAAAAAACCATTTTCATACTGAATCGATTCTTTTGCTTTTAAAAGTAGGTCAATAACAAATTCTTTTTTACCCTTCAAATCACTTACGTCATATTCCCTAGGGGCTCCATATTGTATTTTTTCTAAGAAATCATGTGGTTGAACCAATATCCAACTTAAATAAAATAAATTATCTTGAAAAGGTTTCCTAGCAAGAGAAAATGCAACAGTAACTTTTCCCCTCTCTATACAACTCAGAGATTCAAATAGATAGTAATTTAAATCACGTAAAATTGAAAAAAAGATGTGAGGTATATATACATATTCAGAAATATCTAAATCTTTTTGTTTATCTAGTTCATCAAACAAGTCAATTTCAACATTTATCTCATTAGTAAATCTAAAAGATAGACTTGATAATTGATATTTATCAGCTTTAACCAAAATATCAACTAGTATATCATACAAATATAGCATTAATTGATGACGTTTTCTATACTTAGTTGGTAATAATTCTGATATTTGAGATTTAGCCAATATTACTTTCCTCAATTCTTTTTAACTCTACATAACTATATTATACTCTAAAAGTACTCAGTCTTTATCTAGAAGGTTCCTATATAACTTAACAATTATTTTAAGTGTAAACCTAGAAAAGCACTTTGCAAAGAGCTTTGAAATATTGATATAATCGTATCAATTAACGTTTTGAGGCAACTGACCATGTCAGGTTGCAGCCACATTTGTAAGCGACTAAAGTCGCAACAACTGTGTCAATTGCACCAATTTAGTAAGAAAGTATAAAAAAAGAACACCCCGAAAGGTGCTCTGTATAAGTATAGTAATTCTTTCGAATTAACGTTTACTAAATTGTGATGCTTTACGAGCTTTCTTAAGACCTGGTTTGGCTAACCTAACAACTAAGCTCTTTCGAACACGTTTAATTAAGCTATTTTTAACTACTAAAATCTCAGAAATTTTCAACTAATTTTAAATAATTTTATCTAAATAGGGCAAATTATTCTACAAAATAAACAAATATGAGTCAGGTATATCAACAATTTGGCCTATAGCACAAAAAATCAATGACTAAATCAATAAACCAAGCGTACCATCTCTACTTTCAAAAAAGTAAAGATGGTACGTTTTATATAAGTAGTAAATTAAACACCAAAATGCTAACCACCTTCTACTACATTGTTGGAATAGAAAGATTAAAATATTCCTTTTATTTTCCCCAATAATTAAGGTTGACAAATATCTAGTTTCTTGGTAAAATTGAATTACATAATGTATTTTTAGATTACATGTGTATCATTACCTAACAAATCATTATTTACTTAAGAAGTTCGTGTTTATTATGCCTCCTTAACACATTCAACTATTGAAAAAGCTAAAATTAAAAAGGAAATCAGAATATGAAAATACTAAATATTAATATTAATGACTTTGGTGGCCCCGAAAACCATCGTGAAGATTTTAAAAACAAATTTGGAAATGGCAAATATATTCAAGAATGGGACAAGCTGGATAAAAAGGAAACAATAAATTCTTTTATCAGTAAAATTGATGAATACAAACCTGATATTATTATCATACAAGAATATGATATAAATTCTACAGAATGTCAAGATATTTTTGTACCCCTGATGCGTAAGAAAGGTTATATTCCAAAATCAGTACAAGTAAAACCAAAAAAACGTCCATCTATGACAGTTTTCTTTGTTAAAAATGGTCTAAGTTATAAACCTATTTCAACAGGCCATGATCGTAATGGCAGAGCATATGCAATACAAGTAAATGATTTAGTAATTTACGGTACACATGTTCCACCAAGTCGCGATGTTGTGAGTTTCTGGAAGGAAATCAATAATTTTGTACAAAGATTCAAGAACAACAAGTTGTTGCTCATTGGAGATTTTAATACCGTGAACTTCAAGAATAATAAAGCACTAGATAATTTATTAGAAAATCCTATCCATAAAATCCATAAAATTTGGTCTCATGAAGGATGTAATATTCCAGGAGATTATGTATTGGCTAATTTTGATATCAATCAAGATGGGATTGATTATTTTGCTACCAAAACTATTACTGATCATGAATTCGGTGTGATTATTACAACAGACTAGGCTAATTTCTTATTACAATTAAGTAAATAAGCTGAATGATATTCTAGAATTAAAAAGGAGAACTTATGACATCAATATTATTTTCTAACTCCCCTAATGTTTTGGTCTACCAAATTCACAAAGAGAAGGTAATCGCGAAAAATATAACTTTAGATTATTCAAATTCCGATTTTATCTTCCCAGTCATAGATACTTATATTGATTCAGGAAATGGTTTTGATTATATTTTTAGCCACGATGTTTTAGTTATACCTGATCCTCGCTCAAAACAAAGCATTAAGACATACTCGCTCTATTTTAACAGTGATATGATTCCAATTTCTACACAAGGAGAATGGATAGCTTGTTTTGGCATTATAAAAAAAGAAAATGACATGATTGTTGCTGGAAATATTCAACTCGATCAAACGTTACATTTAATAAAACATTTTACAATAACAGATTCTAACAATAATCGTTTACCTATACAATACACATAGAGAAAAGCAAAAGTTAACCATATTACTTGAGGTCTTTGATAAAAATTTAACTTTTTTAGGTACTTACAGTAGAATAAAATAAAATCTGGAAAAGTCAAATCAATTTCTAGCAATATTTTAGAAGTCACAGTGTACTATTCTAGAACTAATCCACTATAGAAACTGATTTGTTTATCGATAATATTCATTATCTTTTGTACTTTTTCCTAAAATAAATCCATTTTTAATTATAATAAACTATACAATTACTATAAAGGAGAATTCAGAAGTGGAATTTCAAGTTAGAGTATCAAGTGAAGCTATTTTTTATTTTGAAAAATTGAAAAAAATGTATTCAAATAATTCTAAATTTGAACTCACGCGTAGTCAAATACTCACTAGAGCTTTCGAAGAAACTAAAATTATTACAAATTGGACATCTATCATTAATGATACAGAAACAATATCACTAGAATATTTAGAATATCAAAAAGGTTACGGAACAAATGTTAAAGTACAAATAAGTGATGAGGTTGAGAAGGGAATTAGAGAATTAAAAATACTATTACCAAATTTTACAACTACGAGAAGTGTAACCATCGGCGTTGCTGTTAAATTTATGTTAAAAGGAGCTATTATATTAAATAAAACTGGAAAGATAAATACAAATAAAAATTTGTCTACCATGGAAGCAATTGAGGAATTAAAACAAAACTTGCAAGATATAGTTGCTCCCATAAATTATAATGTACTAGAAAACATAATGGACAATTTTAAAAATAACATCTCATTGATACAATAGAGGAGACTTCTCCTCCTTTATTATTTTATTTCAATATGATTTTGGATTATTTTTTTATAAAATAGTTGACATTTACTTTCGGATTATATATAATATATTTAGATTACAAAATATAAAGGAGTTATGAATATGTTCGACCAAGAAACTTTGGATCTCTTCTATGAGGAATTAGAAGACTATTATGACGAAGATGAACAAGGAGAGATTTTTGACGGATTAGATGACTATTAGGATTGTTTCCTTCTACTACAAAATTACGCTTACTCGGTATCTTGTATGCTATATTATATAGCTTTATGAATTGTTTTAACTGATTAAAAGGTGCAAAAAAATAAAAACTATGGCTAAGTTGGAATATTAAAAATCCTTGATTTTATTTTTATATAGGATTATAATCAAAATATAGTTGTGGTTATACAAAAATAATTATTTACGGAGGCCCTTTATGGAAATTTACACTTATTCTGATTTTCTTCAAGAAAAAACTGCTTTGACTTTTGAAGATGCACATAAAATCTATAATGAACTAATTAGTTCATTTGACATAAAAGATCCAATTTTCCTCGATGACTGGACAATGTTGATTGAGTTAGCTTCAGAGTATACTGAAATTCGTGTCAAATCTGCAACAGTGTCAAAAGAAAGACAAGACAAGCATGGGACTCTTAGAACCTCTGCTCATGATGCTTTCATGGTACAATTGAATGCACTAAAAAACGAAATCGAATCTACAGGAGGAAATACTAGCTGGTTTGACAAAATTACGGATGACCGACAACGGCAAGGAGATTTTGCAAACTATTTAGCCTACATTTACGCTGTAAGCACTAGATCATCATAAAATAAAAATACTCTTCAAACAGTTGCTTAAGATTATCAAAACTTAACTTTAATAAGACCGAAAGGAAAAGCTTATGGAACATCAAGAAGTTATTGATTGGTTGAAATATTGTGATGAAAATAATATCAAACCATGGGAATGGGATTTTAAAAATTGTTATTCTGATACGCTAACACCAGATAGTATTACAAATTTTTTAAAATATAAAAACGCTGAACTTACAAATCCAACTACTTTTCGAGTTACTAAACTAATTGGAAAGTATGCTGACAGTGATAAGGAAGCATTCTATCTATATAAACTTTTGGGATGGCAAGAGTCACAAGATAGTATCATTAGAGGAGAAACTATAAATTCTTATTTAACGACGTTCAAGAAAGCTATGGAACTTAGTTATAACTATAATTTTTTGTATAACGAATTAAAATTAGACGAAATCAAAACAATAGGAAAGAAAGATTTCCCTCAATATTACATAAATCTATATAAAAATAAAAATTATGAAAAATTTGATATTATCGCTAAAAATGCAGATAATTTTAAAAAATTTGCTGAACTAACTCACACAATTGGGAACTTTATTGTATTACCTCATTGGATGAATACTGGTCGATATAATTTTTCAAAAGATTACTGGGATCTTACTTTACTTTCTTTATATGAATGGTTTAATGCTTTCTTAACTGAAGATGAATCTTGGAAAAAATTTATTAAAAACTATTACTTACAACCATATGTAAATAGTAATTATCAGCCTGAAATTTTTTGGGAAAATCATTCCTTTAGAAACAAAGAGCTAGAAGGTACGGAGGAATTCTCAATTTTCCTCAAAAAAGTCAATGAGCGAATTGAAGAACGTGGTAAATTTATCATTAAACAAATCTGTGATAAGTTAGATCAAAAAGATTTCAATTTCTATAAGGAAATTAAAAATATGGAGACAATAAGATTTTCTAATGAATTTTAAAAAGGAGGATTTGTGGTCAGAGTATATAAAAGTGTTCGTCTTGCATACGAAGCCAAAGTATGGATAGATGAGCTTATTCAAAAAAAAGAGCGTAAAATCAAAGAACTAAATCAGGATAATTTTCTAAATACCCTAGAACAAACACTTCTATCAAATCATTACGATGAATTAAATGGTGTTTCTTTTAATATCGTTTTAAAAGCTTCTATCGGAAGTATTATTGAAGAAGCATATAGAAATACAAAACATTACTCCATTGCTAAATGGCAGAATTTGCGTCAAAAAATGGAAAAAGATATCAAAACTGTCAATCCTAGTCTAGAAACATCGGTAACCCCTAGACTCTATTTAGATGAAAATGTTCTAAATGGTCTTGATGAATTTCGATATCATTTAATGAAAGAAGATGGTGCTACTAGATTACCAAGGCTTAGTTACATCATTAAACTTGTTGTTTATTCCTATTGGAAGACACAACAATAACCTAAGCAAAACCTGCTTAGGTCCCTTATAAAAACAAATGTATATGTGTTATACTACATAAGAGAACTTTTTATGTTTAAATTAAAAAAAGAAGCTAACTTAAAAAGAAATTATTTTATTACAAGTTCACGTTTAAAATTGTTACATCTGATAATAATTACCTTTTCTATCCTTGTTTTATTAGGTTTAATAGTAAGTATTAGAGCTCCTGCTTTTATTCAAATCTTATGTATTGTCTTTGGTATTCTAGCAATCTATAAAATAAATAATAAATTAAAAGATTTTAGATACGAACTAGATTTTGATTTAATTATCAGGGAAAGCTTACTATTTGTTTTATATACAAATCATCTCTACACTTCGGAAAAGGATAATTCAGGTTACGAAGAAATTATTAGAAGTGCGATTTTAAAATATGAATTAGATAATCAAAACAGTCGTATTATCATTAAAGCGCTTATCAGAGGTGACGAATTTAGTAAAAAGGTTCAGACACTTGATGATGTATTAGCTGGAGTTCTAGAACTTGAACTAGAAGAAAAAATTACTCATCCTAATATTGTTGAATATCACTTTTATTACAAGAAACCTGATAGACTAATATTATCACCCCATAATCATAAAAAAGAGATAGATAGTCTTGATATAGACTTAGGATATGATATAACTTATAATCCTATAAAATGTCCTCATATTTTAGTTTCAGGTGGTACAGGTAGTGGAAAATCTATATTTATATCTTTCTTAATTATTGAACTTCTTAAAAGAAATTCAACACTATATATTGCAGATCCTAAGAACAGTGATTTAGGTAGTCTATCTCATTATTTAAGTGATAAATATATAGCTACAACTCCCAATAATATTGCTCGTATTGTACGTTTGGTAGTTGAACAAATGCAGGAACGATATCAAGCCATGCGTGATAACTTTCATTACGGTTCAAATTTTGCCGATCATGGATTTAAACCAGTATGGCTTATATTTGATGAAATGGGAGCATTTCAAGCTTCGGCAACAGATAAAAAATCTAAAGAAGTTATCACTGAAGCAATGGACGGTATTAAACAAATTATTCTACTAGGGCGACAAGCAGGAGTATTTATCCTTATATCTGCTCAACAAATGAGAGCTGAAACTCTCAACACTGATCTTAGAGATAATTTAGGACTAAGAATAGCTTTAGGAGCAAACTCAATAGAGGGATACCGCATGGTATTTGGCACGGCTACACCTGATAAGTTTAAATCTATTGAAGAAAAAGGAGCAGGATATCTTTATATGCAGGGCTCAGGAAAAGAAAAAGCTCAATATTGGGAAAGCCCCTATCTTGATACAACACAATTCGATTTTATAAAAGAACTACAATTATACGTAACAAAGTCAAAATAATTTCAATAGATTTTCAGCAAAAATATCTATTCCTCATCGCTTAAGCGATGACAAAAAGAAACGAGGTATTATATGAAAATTAACGATTTTCTTAAACCAGAATTATTAGGAAATAAATTCGTGGCAGTAAAAGGATATACAGAAGTTTTGGACAGAGAAACAAATAAACCTGTAGCACTACGTCTTAATGTTTCAATTCAAGATGAGGATTCTGATTTCTTTATGGAAATGATCCAGATAAAAGTTAATACGTTATCTCCTACGGCTACTCCTCAATTATTATCAGATAAAAAAACATGCCCCGTTAAATTATCTAATTTAACAGTTGGACAATTTAACGGAAATTTATGGTTTTCTTGTAACGATGTAGTCCCTATTTCTAAATAATTCGGTGATACTATTTATGGCTAAACTTTTTGCAATATCTGATATACACGGTCACCTAGATGAGTTCATAAGTGCTCTCAGTAAAGTAGACCTATCTGATAAAAACAATCGTCTTATTCTAATCGGAGACTATATTGACAATGGACTTCAATCTTTTCAAGTCATTTCCAAAATAATCGAACTTGAGGAGGTTTATCCTAATCAAATTATTACTCTTCTAGGAAACCATGAAGAATGGTTTTATGATTGGTTGATTTTAGATAAACCTACTGCTTCAGCATTTCCAGAAACAATAAAAAGCTTCTTCTCTCCAGAGGAATTGAACTATATTTTTAAATCGAATGCTAACAACTTTGAAACAGGTGTTAGAAATGAAATTAAAAATAATATCAAATTCAACCCATTTATAAACTGGTTTAAAAAACGATATAGGGATAAACGCTATTATGAAACTGAAACCCAAATTTTTGTTCATGCTGGTGTTGATGAAGAAGCGGGCAAGCTTTGGAAAGACCTAACGAGTTCAGAGATGTTTACAAATAAATTTCCTACTACCACTGGTGGATTTTTTAAAGATATTATTTCTGGTCATATTGCTTCTTGGGAAGTAGCTAAAGATAAAACTTATCAAGGTAAGATTTACTTTGATGGTAAAAACCATTACTTCATTGACGGCGATGTGTATCATAGTAAAACAATACCTGTTATCTGCTATGATACAGTTACAAAATCCTATCAATATTAAATAACATCCTAAAAAAATTGGCAGAATTTAACTCTATTCTTAGACTAATATCAAAAATAAAGAGGGGAATCTATATGAAGACATTATTAATTGGCGACTTACATTTAAAATCTCAACTAATTTTACCCATTATTGACAAGATTATCCAAACACATAATATTAAAAGAGTGATTTTTCTTGGTGATTATGTTGACTTACATGGACAAACTAACAATATCCAACTATATGCCAAAGATCTCACTTTTTTATACTCTTGGAAAATAGATAAAGAGCAAAACGGAATAGAGGTAATTAATCTTATAGGTAATCATGATGCTTATTATTTACTGGGAAATCAAGCTCCTTTCTCAATTCAAAATTTAGAAGTGTTTTTCGCAGTTCAAGGATTGTTGCAGGATTTAAAATTACAAGTGGCTTATCAACTAGATGATTATTTAGTCAGTCACGCTGGTTTCAATCAAATATTTGATCCTCAAAAATGGCATTTTTTCCCCTATACCAAAGAGCATGAAGAAGAATTAGATATTCTAGCTTATACAATAGGACCAATGCGTGGTGGGGAAGCTCTTGGGGGTTCTCCTTTATGGGCACATTTTAGAGAATTAGAACTGCTTCCCAACCAAGACTTTCCTAAACAAATTGTTGGACATACTCCAAAAGAATCTATTGATATTTCTAAAAATATTATTGGTATAGATACTTTTTCATTATATATTGACAAAGATAATAAATATCAATTTATTGGTAACGGAGATTTGCTAGTTTATGACCAAGGACATCTTGAAATCATTTCAACTGACTGGACTACAGACCAAACATTAAAACAATTACCTAAACCTCAAATTTAACTACTACTTCTCATCATGCTACTAAGCGAAACTGCCGACTGGAAGTCGGCAAGCTGGAAGCGTGTTTAGCAGAGCGATGCTTAGAAACACATGATAGAAGTATGGAGGAGCTTTGCTTCTCCTAGTTTATTTATTATATAAGCAAACATTACGAGAAAAGGAGATGATTTTGTGAGTTACAATCGCAAAATTATCCGAACTTCTTCGTACCTTGAAATATGGGAATACGAATCTCCAATTTTTTCAAATGATACTACTCAAATTGATGAAGAACATATTTCACTAAAAGAAAAGAAGAAACGTAGAACTTTTGAAGAACTCACAACTGCTGAACAAGATGAACGAATAAAAAGAATTTCTAACACTCGTAAAAATTCTAAATGGAAACTTCAACGCCTAATAGATACAAATTTTGATGACAGAACTAGTTTCCTTACCCTTACAACCAAAGAAAATATACAAAACAGATATGAGTTTAATTTACTTTTTGATAAATTTATTAAACGTTTAAACTATCACATATACCATTCCAAAAAAAGACTTATTAAATATATTGCAGTATTAGAACAACAAAAAAGGGGAGCGTGGCATGCACACATTCTCCTTTTTTCATTTCCTTTTATCCCTCATAAAGAATTACTGACAATTTGGGGGTTAGGTGCAGTTCGGATAAACAAACTAAATAAGTTAGATGATTCTTCTAATGCTGGTCGTTATGTTGCAAAATATATGGAAAAAGGCATAGGACAGGAATTATTAGAGAGTCTAGGAAAGAAGGCTTTTTATTCTTCTCGTAATTTACAAAAGCCTGAAGAAATAAAATTATTTACAAGTGAATCCTTAGATAACCTTGTTAAGAATGAAGATATCCTATATGAAAGCAACTATATTAGCAAAGTATTTCGAAAAGGACACTTAATTGACAATAAAGTAAAATACAAAAAAATAAAGTTAAGTAAGGAGTAAGGAAAAAATGCAAGTTATTCTACCAACAGAACAAGTTCAAGAAATACAGTCGATGATTACTAATCTCTTGCAAAATGAAATTTCTCATTTCAAAGAAGATTTAGGTTTAGATAGTCCTTACCTTAACAAGGGGCAAACTTGCAAATATCTAGGGATATCTAACAATACATTAGATGGCTGGATACAAAAGGGGCTACCCGTTATTAAAATTGGTAAGACTGTCCGTTTCAATAAAAATGAGATTGATAAATGGCTTTGTAGAAAAGCTATGCTATAATATCTCTAATGATATATCCTGACTCGTAAAAGGAGAACATCATGACAGTTACAAAAACAAATAGTAACACTTACAATCTTAAAGTGTATATACCTAAAGAAATCCGACCTAAAATGGGGATTAAAGGAAATCACTTTGTTAAACGCTATAAAACAAGAAAGGAGGCCAAAGAAGCTGAATTAGAAATTCTAACAAAGATACATCAACTTGAAAATGGAGAGGATATCTTACTTTCTAAAACTAGTGATATTCTTTTCTCTGAGTTCTTTAATAATATTTGGTGGGATTCATACAAAGCTGGTCAAACAACTTCGACAACTAGGCCTCCAACACAGGTTACTATTGATAATACTGAAACTGTTTTCAGAAAGCATATCTTACCAATGTTCGGTAATTATTCAATCAATTTTCTGAACCAGAATAAGCAAGTCGTACTAAACTTAATGACTGCGAAAGCTGAAGAGTATGCTAATTTCAAGGTTATTCGAAGCTATGTAAACTCAATTTTCGATTGGGCTGAGGAATTAGAGTACATAGAATCAAATCGATTATCCAAGACAATTAAGCGAATTAAAGCTACCAAAAAGCTAAAACTCCAAGACTCCAAAAATGAGGAAGACTTGTATCTATCTAGTGAAGAATTACAAGATTGGTTTGATGCTTTTAGAGAAGATTTGGAGAACGATAAATTATCACTAAAAGATTATGTCCTATTCTTTACAACCTTTATTTTGAGCGATAGAAAATCAGAATCCTATGCTCTACATTGGAAAAACATAGACTTGGCAAATGCTCAAATTGACTTAAGGCATGCACTTGACAAATATAAAAATGTGAAGTCAACAAAAGGAAATAAGAAAACGATTTTTTCAATTCCTAGTTACCTTGTATCACTTCTTTCAGAATGGAAAAAACAACAGAAATATGAGTTAGCGAAATTTGGTATAATGCAAACATCCGATCAACTAGTTTTTACCTATATAGATACGAAAGGTAATGTAAATAGCCCTCTACACGTTGATTATCTCAATAACAAAATGAACTCTGTAAAAAGACGACACCCAAAGTTAAAACACGCTACACCTCATAAATTACGACATACAGGAGCAACACTTGCTAAAAAAGCAGGAATGAGCTTAGAAGCCATTTCTGAAGCATTAACTCATAGCGATACCCTTACAACTAAGACTTATGTTAATACTTCAAACATAGTTCCATTATCTGCTGGACAAGTTGCCTACCAACATCTTAAAAACAAGTAGGGTAATTTTAGGGCAAATTTTAGGGCAAACTTTCGTAAAAAGCATAGAAAAAAGCACCCATGAGGTAAACTCTTGAGTGCTTTGAAACGTTGATATAATCGTATTGATTAACGTTTTGAGGCAACTGACCTTGTCAGGTTGCAGCCACATTTGTAAGCGACTAAAGTCGCAACAACTGTGTCAATTGCACCAATTTAGTAAGAAAGTATAAAAAAAGAACACCCCGAAAGGTGCTCTGTATAAGTATAGTAATTCTTTCGAATTAACGTTTACTAAATTGTGATGCTTTACGAGCTTTCTTAAGACCTGGTTTCTTACGTTCAACTTTACGTGAGTCACGTGTAAGAAGTCCTGCGCGTTTCAATGAATCGCGGAAGTCTGGGTCTACTTGAAGAAGGGCACGAGCGATACCGTGACGGATAGCTCCTGATTGACCAGCGTATCCACCACCTATAACGTTAACGAAAACGTCGTATGAACCTACAGTTGAAGTAACTGCGAATGGTTGGTTGATGACAAGACGAAGGTCAGCGTGTGGGATGTACTCTTCAACATCTTTTTTGTTAACAGTGATTTTACCAGTTCCTGGAACAAGGCGAACGCGTGCAACAGCGTTTTTACGACGTCCAGTACCTGCATATTGTGCTTGTGACATACTTTATTGTTCCTTTCCTTAGATAAGTCCTGAAATGTCAAGAACTTCTGGTTGTTGTGCAGCGTGAGTGTGCTCAGCTCCAACAAATACTTTCAACTTCATACCTTGAGCGCGTCCAAGTGTATTGTGTGGAAGCATACCTTTAACTGATTTCTCAATCAAACGTACTGCATTTTTAGAACGAAGTTCACCTGCAGAGATTTGTTTCAATCCACCTGGGTGGTTTGAGTGAGTGTAGTAGATTTTATCAGTTGCTTTTTTACCAGTCAATTTAACTTTTTCAGCATTGATAACAATCACGAAGTCACCTGTATCAGTGTGTGGTGTAAATGTTGGTTTGTTTTTTCCGCGAAGTACGCTAGCAACTACTGCAGAAAGACGTCCAAGTGGTACATCAGTTGCGTCAACTACGTACCATTTACGTTCAACTTGGCCTGGTTTAGCCATAAATGTTGTTTTGTTCATGATTTCTCCTATATATAGTTCGATTTTTGTTTACGGTGATGGGTGTTCCTTCCCATCGAAAAGTATTTGGAAGGTTCCGGGGCCTTTCAAATGGGGTAAACAATACCGCCTACTATCATACCAAATTTTACCCCTAAAAGTCAATAGATATGAAAAATATTTTTCGGTAACTTCTCAAAGTAACTGAAAGTTATATAATCAAGTTAATTTGGGAATTTACCTATTAACTTCGGTAGATTTTTGGGAATTTTTTTCCTTCTTTTTCCCTGTAGTTAAAATCCTTTTCAAAAAATCACCTTTTCTTGATTTTTAATCCTATTTGCTGTATGATAAGGGAAAAGAAAGGGGACAGAGATATGGCTTTTACCAATACCCACATGCGGTCTGCTAGTTTTGGCATTGTTACCAGCTTGCCCGATGACATCATTGACTCTTTTTGGTATATCATCGATCATTTCTTAAAAAATGTCTTTGAATTGGAAGAAGAACTCGAGTTTCAATTGCTTAATAACCAAGGAAAGATTACCTTCCACTTTTCAAGTCAACACCTCCCTACAGCCATTGATTTTGACTTTAACCATCCTTTCGACCCTCGTTATCCCCCAAGAGTACTGGTTTTAGACATGGACGGTAGAGAAACTATCCTCCTCCCAGAAGAAAATGACCTATTTTAATACTCAATGAAAATCAAAGAGCAAACTAGGAAGCTAACCGCAAGCTGTACTTGAGTACGGTAAGGCGACGCTGACGTGGTTTGAATTTGATTTTCGAAGAGTATAAAAACTCTAGCCTTCAGTTGCAAGTGACTGAAAACTAGAGTTTTTCTATTTTTTCAAAGCATCATACAAGTTGCGGATCGGTTGTTTTAATATCGGATGGATAAAATGAGGCGCAATTTCCTGTAAGGACTCAAGGACAAAAAGGCGTTCCGCTATGTAAGGATGAGGCAATATGAGGTCGTCTGTATAAAGGATCTGGTCCTCCACAAAGAGCAAGTCCAAATCAATCAAACGAGGTCCCCAATGCACTTCTCTCACCCGTCCCAGCTCTGACTCAATGGCTAACAAGGTTTCTAACAAGTCTTGTGCTGGTAGCCAGGTTTCCACCTCAACCACTTGATTGGCAAAGCTATCCTGCTCCACTCCACCCCAAGGCTCCGTCGCTAAGACACTGGACTCTTTGAGAATATGGATGCCACGAGCTCGCAGTTTGTCAATGGCTTGCTTCAAGTTTGCTTGTTTATCTCCCATATTGCTTCCTAGGGCGATAAAGGCTCGTTGCTTGCGGCGATGAATGGTTACCGAGCAAGTATCTAGTGACAAATGCACCGGTGCCCAAGGTTTTTTCAGTTCCAACTTCATTTCTTGGACAAGAGGATAAGACTCAAAGGTACGTTCCACCAGTTTATAGGCTACCGTTTCAATCAAATCTTCACTCGTTTCCTGAAACCAAGTCGTCCACTGCTGACACAATTCTCCGTAATGGACAGAGGCTGTTAAATCCAAGTCTGTAGCTGCCTTGGTCATATCATAGGATAGGATGGCTGAAACGACAAATTTCTGCCCCAATTCTTTCTCACTAGGAAAAAGACCATGATAGGCAAACATTTCCAAATCCTTAATCTGCAGTTGATCCATAATGATTCCTTTCTAGAAAAATCCGCTTGAAGCGGATTCTTTTTATAGCCCCATTAAACGATAAGCTTGGTCACGGAGATCCTTATCTGTTTCAAATAGACCACGAGCTACTGTCGTCAAGGTTGCAGTGCCTGGTTTTCTAACACCACGCATACTCATACACATATGTTCCGCCTCAATGACAACAAAGGCTCCTTTAGCACCTAGATAGTCCATCAAGGCATCGGCCACTTCGATATTCAAACGTTCTTGAATTTGTGGTTTTTTCGAATAAACTTCAACCGTACGGGCTAGCTTAGACAAGCCTGCCACACGACCATCTGGAATGTAGGCAATGTGCGCTCTACCATAAAATGGCAAGAAGTGGTGTTCACACATGGTATGGAAAAAGATATCCTTTTCTACCACCATATTATCGTCAATAATTTCAAAGGATTTTGACAAATGTTCCTCTGCTGTTTGACCAAGACCTGAAAAAATCTCTTGATACATACGGGCTACACGAGCAGGTGTTTCCTGCAAGCCCTCGCGATTAGCGTTCTCTCCTACAGCCTCGATAATCATTTTTACAGCTGCTTCAATCTTTTGTCTATCCATTCTCGTTCTTCCTCTCCATCAGATAGGCCCTCACTTGGCTCAAGAAATACAAGGAACCTGTGATAATCCTAACTGTTTGTTTCTCTTCTTTTTTATCTGTCAAATTCTGCTCTAGAAAATCATGCCAACCTTGGTAGCTGAGATTTCTAGACTTAGCTGCCTCTTTCAGCACGCTTTCATCAGTCGCCCGACTATCGTCAAAATGTGTCAGGGTAAGCTCGGTATCTGGAATTTGCTCCAACAAATCCAACATATCCTCCAAGGCCTTGGTTTTGATGCAAGTAAAGAGGATTTCCTTACGATAATCCGCAAAGCGTTCTTGCAAGGTTGCTAATAAAGCCTTGATAGCATGGGGATTGTGGGCCCCATCCAAGATCATCAAGGGGTTCCTTGACACGACCTCCAGACGCCCCGGCCATCTTGTTTCTTCCAAGGCTTGAGCAAGCAAGTGATTGCTTGCTAGTTCTCGACCATCTTCTTGACAAAAAGTATCAAGTAAAGCTATGGCCATTCCAGCATTCTCTATCTGGTGCAAACCAAGCAGGCTAGTCTGGAAGCAACCTTGTCTGACAGCACTTGTATAGTCAAAGACTTCCCCTGTCACCACACTTTCTTGATGACGAACCTGATAATCTGTCCCGTAGGCAAGTCTCGGCGCATCTTTCCCTTCCGCAATACTGTCAATCACAGCCAAAGCTTCTGGAGCAATACGCCCTGTTACCAAGGGCATCCCTTGTTTGATAATACCAGCTTTCTGCTCTGCTATGGCCTCCAAGGTGTCACCAAGTAGGGCCACATGATCCAAGCCAATAGTTGTAATTCCTGTCAAAATAGGCTGGCAGACATTGGTACTATCCAAGAGTCCCCCCATACCAACTTCCATGATGGCCACATCTACTTGCTCCGAGGCAAAGTAATCATAGGCTATAGCTGTGATAATCTCAAACTCGGTTGTCCCCTGCAAATTGGCGACCGCTTCTCCCTCCAGCAAAGACTGATAGTCTGCCATGAGGGCTTCTAGTCTAGCCTCTGGAATGGATTCCCCATTGATGCTGATCTGGTCTGTGTAATGAATGAGATAGGGCGAGCTAAACACGCCAACTCTCAGCCCTAGCTTTTCCAGCAGATTTTTCAAAAAAGCAATGGTCGAACCCTTGCCGTTAGTCCCTCCGATATGGATGACCTTGAGTTTGAGATGGGGATTGCCACGCAAAGCTAACAGTTCCACCATTCGTTCCAAGCCAAAATGCGGTTGGTCCGTCCGATAATTAGTAATCCACTGATTGTTTTCAATTTCTTTCATCTTATTTATATTGTTTTAAATCTAAATTTTCCGCTTCATCAGCCAGACGAATAGCGGAGGCAATTTCAACCGCCATCTTGTGACTAGCTACGTCATGCACTCGTACCACTTCTACCCCCTGTCTCGCAGCGATACTGGTTACATGAGCAGAAGCCGTATCTCGATTGCGGAAACCAAGTTCTGTCTCAGGATTGACTTCAAAACCATTCTCCTCTAGGATATTGATGACAAATCGCTTGCGCGACACTCCAAGAAAGATTGGATAGCCCTTCTGATGTAGTTTATCCAGATCCCGTAAAAGAAGCAGATTTTCTTTCTTGGTCAGACCAAAGCCGATTCCCGGATCCAACAGGATATTTTCTTGTGCAATCCCAGCTTCCTCTGCTCTCGCTAGTGCTCGTACAAAGAAAGCATCCATCAAGTCTTCGATTGGCAATTTTTTGAAGTCAGCTAACTCTTCCTCTGTAAAAGCTTGACCAAAACCAAAACGAGGGAAGATGAGCGAGCTAGGGTGCTGAGGTCGTGCCATGACTGGATTAAACATGATGACCACTTTCGCTCTCGCTTTAGCTACCACATGGGCCATTTTTTCATCACCCATGAGACCAGTAATATCATTAACTAGATTGGCACCAGCAGCCAAAGCAGCCTCTGCCACCTGACTTTTCCAAGTATCAATGGAGATTAGGACATCACTTTCCTTGCGAATCGCTTTGATCACTGGAACAACACGCTGGATTTCCTCTTCTATCTCAACATAGCTACTACTTCCCGGCCGAGTCGATTCTCCGCCGATATCTAGCATACTGGCTCCTTCTGCTATCAATTTACGAGCCTGCTGAAGTGCCTGCTCAAGAGCAAAAAATTGACCACCATCCGAAAAAGAATCTGGGGTTACATTGATAATTCCGCAAATAGCTGTCTTTGCATGATTGGCTTTACTTGACATATCGGTCACTCCCTCAAGGCTTTTCATCATATTATTTCTCTATTTTACCATAAAAAGAAAAAGATGGACACGATTGCATTCATCTTTTTCCCAGTAGAAACAAGTAAGCAATTGTAAAAACCTTAAACAGAAATTCCTAAAATCCGACTCATGATCACCACAAGAGCCAACAAACAGAAAGCAACCCCATTCACAATCATGTGAAGTAAGATCGACATTTCCAAACGTTGGGTTTTGTAGGCTGTCCAAGATAGAACTGTCGACATACCTCCATAAATCAATAAAGAAGGTAAATTACTTGGTTGATGCAATAAAGCAAACACAATCGTACCGACTACAAATCCCCAGCTCTCTTTGCCTCGAAAAATCTTTTTAGGAACAATCCCACGACACAAGATTTCCTCACAAATCGGAGCAAGCAAGGCTAGCAAGAAGAAGCTAGAAATCAGAGAACTATTCTGAACCATATCGTTAATCTGAGACTGGTTAGCTGTTGTCGTCTCATTTGACAGTTGTAACAAGATAGAACCAAGTATATTTGAACAGATAATGACTAAATAACTTAATCCCAATCGTGCCAAATCCTTAGCTCTAAAAAAAGAAAAATTAAAACTTGCTAATTGCGTTTTACGAGCTCCAATAATAAATAGCGCTAAAACCACAATTGAAATACCAGCAACTATCAGCCCTGACTGTAACAGTGGTACTGCATTTAAAGTTAAAATAGCAGTGACCCCTAAAGGAATCTGATATAAAATTGTCGCTAACAAAAAGATTAACAGCCAACCTGCACGATTCAATAATTCTTTCCATATATTTTTCTCTTTCATCACCTATCTCCTTTGTATTCAAAAAAGGGGGAAAATCCCCCTGGGTCATTCTATTATAGGGCCATGCTGATGTAGTTAAGGATAAACAAGGCATCCAAAATCCAAATCATGACATGAACATCTTTAGCTTGACCTTTGACAAGCTTAGTCAAAGTGTAAGTCAAGAAACCAACTGCAATCCCTTGAGTGATAGAGTAGCTGAATCCCATAAAGATAGATGTGAAGAAAGCAGGAACTGCTTCAGACATATCGTCCCAATGGATATTTTTCAAGCTAGCCAACATCATAATCCCAACAATAATCAAGATTGGAGCTGTAGCGGCTGTTGGTACAATCGCTAGAAGTGGGCTAAAGAAACTTGAAATCGCAAAACAGATAGCTACAACCAAGGCTGTCAAACCAGTACGTCCACCTGCACCAATACCAGCAGCAGACTCAACATAAGTCGTTACGTTTGAAGTACCTGCAATGGCACCGACTGTCGTTCCAATCAAATCAGAGTAAAGAGCCTTGTCCAACTTCGCTGATTGGTGATTTTCACCATTTGTCGCTACAATACCAACTTTTTCACCTGTACCGATCAAAGTACCAATTGTGTCAAAAATATCTGTCAATGAGAAGGCAAGAATAGCCATAAGCGTTTCAGGCAAGCGAGCTGTATCTGAAACCAAAGCTCCCAAACCTTCTGAACCAAGAGCTGCACCAAAGATTGTCTTCAAATCTTCAAAAGCTGCACCAACATGGTTATTAGCAAAATCGATACTAGACAAATCAACCAAACCAACTGCAATAGCAAGAACAGTTGTTGTCAAGATAGAGAGAATAATTCCCCCTTTAATCCCTTTGATGACAAAGAAGATAGTAATGGCAAGTCCTGCAAGAGCCACTAAAACAGCTGGATTATTAAAGCTGACCAATCCTGGAACTGCTGAAGAGTTTGCTGCAATCGTTGCTTGAGCTTTGTCAGCCCCTTCTCCTACAACAGTATAGTTGCCTGGATCAATCGTGAATTTCAAAAGTCCAGCATTCTTAATCCCTACATAGGCAAGGAAGACACCGATACCAGCTGAAATAGCTGAGCGAAGAGCATTGGGAATCGATTCAATGATCATTTTACGAACATTTGTCAAGGTAATAATCAATGAAATAATCCCACAGATGAAGACCATAGCTAGGGCTTCTTGCCAAGAATAACCAAGCCCGAATACAACTGTAAAGGTAAAGAAGGCATTGAGTCCCATACCTGGCGCTTGGGCATAAGGTAAGTTAGCATAAAAAGCCATCATCAAGGTACCCGCTACTGCACCAATAATCGTCGCTAGGAAGACGCCCTGAGCAGGCATTCCTGTTTGTGAAAGTATTTGTGGGTTTACAAAGAGAATATAGCTCATTGCAAAGAAAGTTGTTAAACCAGCGAGAACCTCTGTACGAACGTCTGTACCGTTCTCTTTTAGTTTAAATAATTTGTCCATCATCAATCTCCTTTTAATTTTTACGAACAATAATAGAATTATATCATTTATCATTCACTTTTTCAATGTCTTTGTTTGATTTGTTTAAGAAATTAATCCAATTTCATTTTTTGTTTGGAATCTGCTTTTCTGCCTGCTTTCTGTTATAATAGAAGACATCTTATCTGAAAACACACTAGAAAGGTCCATATGACGAAAAAAATTATTGCAGTTGACCTGGATGGAACCCTGCTCAACTCAGACAGTCAAATTTCTGACTTTACCAAAAGAACCATCAAAAAAGTTGCTGAAAAAGGCCATCAGGTTATTATTACGACAGGTCGCCCTTACCGTATGTCAAAAGATTTTTACCGTGAACTGGGCTTAGACACTCCTATGATTAACTTCAACGGATCCCTTACTCATTTACCAGACCAAGTTTGGGATTTTGAAAAGTGTTTGACTGTAGACAAAAAATATCTGCTAGATATGGTTCAACGTTCAGAGGACATTCAAGCCGATTTTATCGCTGGAGAATATCGTAAAAAATTCTACATTACAAATCCCAATGAAGAAATTGCCAATCCCAAACTATTTGGTGTAGAAGCTTTCCAGCCTGAAGATCAATTCCAGCCTGAATTGGTGACCAAGGACCCTAACTGTATCCTCTTGCAGACTAGAGCCAGTGACAAATATTCCTTGGCAAAAGAAATGAACGCCTTCTACCAGCATCAACTTTCTATCAATACCTGGGGAGGTCCGCTCAATATCCTTGAATGTACCCCAAAAGGTGTCAACAAGGCCTTTGCTTTGGACTACTTGCTCAAGATAATGAATCGTGACAAAAAAGATTTGATTGCCTTTGGAGATGAACACAATGATACCGAAATGCTCGCTTTTGCTGGGAAGGGTTATGCCATGAAAAATGCCAATCCAGAGCTACTCCCTTATGCAGATGAGCAAATTTCCCTTACCAACGACCAAGATGGGGTTGCCAAAACCCTACAAGACTTATTCTTATAACCTATACTGATACTCAATGAGAATCAAAGAGCAAACTTAGGAAGCTAGCCGTAGGTTGCTCAAAGCACTGCTTTGAGGTTGTAGATGAAGCTGACGTGGTTTGAAGAGATTTTCGAAGAGTATGACCAGCTTGCAAGCTGGTCTTTGTGCTCTTTTCACAGTCTCATCAACCAGTTAATCGATTGTTCTACTTTTTGTCTCCAAAACCTTGGAAAAGGCTTTCTTTTGTGATATACTTCACATATAAATACAAGAGAGCTCGTCACACTCGACTCTGTTGACAAAAAATCAATCCAGTCCCGTTGTCCCTGTTCTCGGTCAATATCAAGGAGGATAGCTATGAAAGCTGTTGTTGTAAATCCAGAAAGCACTGGTGTTGCTATTGAAGAAAAAGTACTCCGTCCACTTGAAACTGGGGAAGCACTTGTAGAAGTTGAATACTGTGGCGTTTGCCACACCGACCTCCACGTTGCTCATGGTGACTTTGGTCAAGTCCCAGGACGTGTTCTTGGGCACGAAGGTATCGGTATCGTTAAAGAGATTGCTCCAGATGTGAAAAGCCTTAAAGTCGGTGACCGCGTCAGCGTTGCTTGGTTCTTTGAAGGATGTGGCACTTGCGAATACTGTACAACTGGTCGCGAAACCCTTTGCCGTACAGTGAAAAATGCTGGCTACTCAGTAGACGGTGGTATGGCTGAACAATGTATCGTAACTGCTGACTATGCTGTCAAAGTTCCTGACGGACTTGATCCAGCCCAAGCTTCTTCTATCACATGTGCTGGAGTAACAACCTATAAAGCTATCAAAGAAGCAAAAGTTGAACCAGGCCAATGGGTTGTTCTTTACGGTGCTGGTGGACTTGGTAACCTCGCTGTTCAATACGCTAAAAAAGTATTCAATGCTCATGTTATCGCAGTCGATATCAACAATGACAAACTTGCCCTTGCAAAAGAAGTAGGCGCTGACATTGTGATTAACGGCCTCGAAGTTGAAGATGTAGCTGGACTCATTAAAGAAAAAACTGATGGAGGAGCTCATTCAGCTGTCGTAACTGCTGTGTCTAAAGTTGCCTTCAACCAGGCTGTTGACTCCATTCGTGCTGGTGGTCGCGTCGTCGCTGTTGGTCTTCCTTCTGAAATGATGGAACTCAGCATCGTTAAAACAGTCCTCGATGGAATCCAAGTCATCGGTTCTCTTGTCGGAACTCGTAAAGACTTAGAAGAAGCCTTCCAATTTGGTGCAGAAGGTCTGGTAGTCCCAGTTGTTCAAAAACGTCCAGTAGAAGATGCTGTTGCCATTTTCGACGAAATGGAAAAAGGCCAAATCCAAGGACGTATGGTACTCGACTTCACCCACTAATCTAATAGAAACCTATTTTAAAAGTTGGAAGCTTCTTCCAACTTTTTTATATTAAATTTTAAATAAGAATTCAAGATTACTCCTCAAAAACTCAACATATCAACATACAAAAATAAAAATTTTTTAATTTTTTATGATAAATAGTTGCTTTTTTTATGAAAACGGTTTATACTTAAACAGTCTTAAAGTTTTCTTAAATGAAAACTAAAACAAAAAAGGAGGAATGACAATAATGAGTATCGGAATCATTATTGCGAGCCACGGCGAATTTGCTGCGGGTATTCATCAGTCAGGATCTATGATCTTTGGTGAACAAGAAAAGGTTCAAGTTGTGACCTTTATGCCAAATGAAGGTCCTGATGATCTATACGCTAAGTTTAATAACGCTGTTGCTGCATTTGACGCAGAAGATGAGGTTCTAGTTTTGGCTGACCTTTGGAGTGGTTCTCCATTTAACCAAGCTAGTCGCGTGATGGGAGAAAATCCTGAGCGTAAGTTTGCCATCATCACAGGACTTAACTTACCGATGTTGATTCAAGCCTACACAGAGCGCCTCATGGACGCTGCTGCAGGTGTAGAAAAAGTCGCTGCTAATATCATTAAAGAAGCCAAAGATGGCATCAAAGCTCTTCCAGAAGAGCTAAATCCAGTCGAAGAAGTTGCAAGCGCTGCAGTTGCTCCAGTTGCCCAAACTGCTATCCCAGAAGGAACTGTTATCGGAGACGGTAAATTGAAAATCAATCTTGCCCGTCTTGACACACGTCTACTTCACGGTCAGGTTGCAACTGCTTGGACTCCAGATTCAAAAGCAAATCGTATCATCGTTGCTTCAGATAACGTGGCTAAAGACGACCTTCGTAAAGAATTGATTAAACAAGCAGCTCCAGGTAATGTCAAGGCTAACGTAGTTCCAATTCAAAAACTGATTGAGATTTCAAAAGACCCACGTTTTGGAGAAACACATGCCCTTATCTTGTTTGAAACACCTCAAGATGCCCTTCGTGCCATCGAAGGCGGCGTGCCAATCAAGACTCTTAATGTTGGTTCTATGGCTCACTCAACAGGTAAAACATTGGTCAATACCGTTTTGTCTATGGACAAAGAAGACGTTGCTACATTTGAAAAAATGCGTGACTTGGGTGTTGAATTTGATGTCCGTAAAGTACCAAATGATTCTAAAAAAGATTTGTTTGACTTGATTAACAAAGCCAATGTCAAATAAGCCATTATTTATGAAAGGATTTTAAACATGTCTATTATTTCTATGGTTTTAGTAGTCGTTGTAGCCTTCTTTGCAGGTCTTGAAGGCATCCTCGACCAGTTCCAATTTCACCAACCACTTGTAGCCTGTACCCTTATTGGGCTTGTAACAGGTCACTTGGAAGCAGGGATTATCCTCGGTGGATCGCTTCAAATGATTGCCCTTGGTTGGTCAAATATCGGTGCTGCTATCGCTCCTGATGCTGCACTTGCTTCTGTCGCTGCTGCCATTATCATGGTTCTTGGTGGTGACTTTACCAAGACTGGTATCGGTGTTGCCCAAGCGGTTGCTATCCCTCTTGCTGTAGCTGGACTTTTCTTGACAATGATTGTTCGTACAATTTCAGTTGGTTTGGTTCATACTGCAGATGCTGCCGCTAAAAAAGGTGACTTCGGCGCTGTGGAGCGTGCGCATTTCATCGCGCTACTTTTCCAAGGACTTCGTATCGCGCTTCCTGCAGCTCTTCTCCTTATGGTACCAACTGAAACTGTACAAAGTATCCTTAGTGCCATGCCAGACTGGCTCAAAGATGGTATGGCTATCGGTGGTGGTATGGTCGTTGCCGTTGGTTACGCCATGGTTATCAACATGATGGCAACTCGTGAAGTATGGCCATTCTTCGCTCTTGGTTTCGTTCTCGCTGCTGTGTCAGATATTACTCTAATCGGATTCGGTGCTATCGGCGTTGCTATCGCTCTTATCTACCTTCACCTTTCTAAAACTGGTGGAAATGGTGGCGGAGGAGCCGCAACTTCTAACGACCCAATCGGCGATATCCTAGAAGACTACTAAGATAAGAAAGGACTGAAAACATCATGACTGAAAAACTTCAATTAACTAAATCAGATCGTAAAAAAGTTTGGTGGCGTTCAACCTTCTTACAAGGGTCTTGGAACTTTGAACGGATGCAAAACTTGGGCTGGGCTTATACACTCATTCCAGCTATCAAAAAACTCTATACTAAAAAAGAAGATCAAATCGCTGCTCTTGAGCGTCACCTTGAGTTCTTCAACACTCATCCATACGTAGCTGCTCCAGTCATGGGGGTTACTCTTGCGCTTGAAGAAGAACGTGCTAACGGTGTGGAAATCGATGACGCTGCTATCCAAGGGGTTAAAATCGGTATGATGGGACCTCTTGCTGGTATCGGTGACCCAGTATTCTGGTTTACAGTGCGCCCAATCCTTGGATCTCTCGGTGCTTCACTTGCCCTTACTGGCAATATCTTGGGTCCACTCCTCTTCTTTGTTGCATGGAACTTGATTCGTATGTCATTCTTGTGGTATGTTCAAGAGATTGGATATAAGGCTGGATCAGAAATCACTAAAGATATGTCTGGTGGTATCCTTCAAGATATCACTAAAGGAGCTTCTATCCTTGGGATGTTCATTCTTGCTGTCCTTGTTCAACGCTGGGTAAATATTAAATTTGCTTTCGATGTTTCTAAAGTTCAACTAGATGAAAAGGCTTATATCCATTGGGATAAATTGCCAGAAGGGTCTAAAGGTATCCAAGAAGCATTCGCACAAGTAGGACAAGGATTGTCTCAAACTCCTGAAAAAGTTACTACTTTCCAACAAAACTTGGATATGTTGATTCCTGGATTATCAGGACTACTCCTTACTTTACTTTGCATGTACTTACTTAAGAAAAAAGTATCTCCAATCACTATTATCCTTGCCCTCTTCGCAGTGGGTATTGTGGCACATGTTCTTCACATCATGTAATCAAGCAACTAAAAAGGAACCAGGTTCTAAAATCTGATTCCTTTTTTCTATGCTTTTATTTAGCCAAGGCTCCCATTGGATCCCATGGTGCAAGTACAATTGGTTCTGCTCCATAGGCAGCTTGTTCTTCTGCTGTCAGCAATTCCTTACGAACAACGATTTGGTATGTGTATTCGTCCATCCAAGCGTCTGAGGCAACAAAGTAACCATCTGTACCGACCTTGTCTCCCCATGAGTTTTCAACCTTCCACTTGGTTGATTTACCATTTTCGTCCAAGTCAACACCTGTCAAGACCATGGCGTGGGTCATCAAGCTTTCGCTATAGTCCAAACGTCCAGCCTTGTCTTGAGTAAGTTTAATGTCCATGCTTGATTCAAAGTCATAAACATCTGTCGCAAGGATTCCAGCCTTACGGTTACTGAGCTGGCCGACATCAGAACCAAACCAAACAGTCTCACCTGCTTGCATTTGGGCAATCGCCAATTCTTTCAAGCGCTCCATTGGAACGTTGATGTAGCGAACTGCACGGCTACCAACCACATTCCCCAACATCTCAACTGTGTAAGATTTTCCGTAAGGTTTATCAGCAGTTGGAGCATTGATAACAGAAACGTAGTCTTCTAAAGGAAGATTGACATATTTCTTGTAAAACTCTTGTGGTGTGATTCCTTTTTCACTTTTGTAGTTGTTATCTTTATCGCGATAAGCAAAGTCAAACTTGCGTGGTGGAAGTCCCAATGACATAGCAAGAAAGTTAAAGATTTCTTGCAAGAGGTCTTCTTTCTTAGCTTGAACAGTCGCTTGATCTGCACCAGAAACAAGCAAGTCACGCAAGATTTGAGCATCTTGACGAAGCAATTTATTAAGGATCGCATTTAGCTCACGACTGCTGCTAGATGAAACAGACTCAGGATAAACTGACTTAGGCACGACACCGTATTTTTCAAAGAGGGAAACGACCATATCCCATTGACCGCCATCTTGTTGAGGTGTTTGGAGTAAGAAGCTAACCTTGCGGCTAGTCAATTCTTGGTCTGAAGTCGCAATGACTTGCTCCAAGAACCAGTTTGATTTCTCATACTTATCCCAGAAGAAAGTGTGGGCTTGTGACAACTCAAAGTTCTCCAATTTGTATTGCGAGATGAGTTTGTGGCGGAAGGTGTTGAGAGCCGCAAACATCCAGCAACGACCAGACGCTTTCTGGTTAGTGACCTTGTCCTTGGTTAAATCCAATGAGAAAACAGGTGTGTTGTCTACATGGCTTTGGCGACGTTCCAGAGCTGCAAAAATTCCGTTGTGGCTGGCAGCATTTTCAATCGCTTGGTATTTTACATTTGCTTCATAGTTGGCAAATAGTTTATCAGTAAATGATTCTTGAATCGCGTTCATAGATTCCTCCTTTTATTCTACAGTCTATTATAACTCTTTTCACAAAGGAAGCAACTAAAAAACATAAAAGGCGAGGACATTGTCCCTCACCTTTTTCGAATTTATACTCTTCGAAAATCTCTTCAAACCACGTCAACGTCGCCTTGCCGTACTCAAGTACAGCCTGCGGCTAGTTTCCTAGTTTGCTCTTTGATTTTCATTGAGTATTAAACTAAATTAAATAATATTAGCGCGGAGAATTTCTAATTCTTCCTTGGTCAAGCGACGCCATTCCCCTCGTTCTAGGTTCTCATCTAATACTAAAGTTCCCATAGTCAATCGTTGCAAGTCCACCACTTCCTTGCCACAGTAGCCCACCATACGCTTGATCTGATGAAACTTCCCTTCTGCAATGGTCACACGGATTTGGCTTTGATTCTTTTCTGTATCTATGGATACAAGCTCCAGTATAGCGGGTTGACAGGTAAAGTCTTTGAGAGGAATACCCTCAGCAAATGTCTCCACATCTTCTTGGGTCATGATTCCCTTGACTTGTGCCAGATAAGTCTTGTCCACATGACGCTTGGGCGAAAGAAGAACATGAGCCAGCTGACCATCATTGGTCAAGAGCAAAAGACCATGCGTGTCAATATCCAAGCGTCCTACTGGGAAAACTTCCTTACTCCGCGCCAAGTCATCCAACAAGTCCAGAACGGTTCTGTGCTTGGGATCCTCAGTCGCTGAGATAACTCCTTTGGGCTTGTTCATCATGTAGTAGACAAACTCTTCATACTCCAACACTTGCCCATCAAAGCGAATCTCATCTATTTTTTCATCAATCTGCAATTTAGCTGATTTTTCTTTTTTACCATTTACAGTCACGCGCCCAGCCTTGAGCAAGTTTTTGACCTCAGTCCGACTTCCCACCGCACAGGCAACTAAAAATTTATCTAATCTCATAGAACTATTATATCATATCAAAAGGAGGCTAGTACAATGACCAACCTCCTTTTCGTTTCATACTCTTCAAAAATCTCTTCAAACCGCGTCAACGTCGCCTTGCCGTATATATGTTACTGACTTCGTCAGTTCTATCTGCAACCTCAAAACAGTGTTTTTAGCTGACTTCGTCAGTTCTATCTGCAACCTCAAAGCAGTGCTTTGAGCAACCTGCGGCTAGTTTCCTAGTTTGCTCTTTGATTTTCATTGAGTATCAGATTTAGGAAATTAACTTCCTCGTCTCCAAAAAATAGCTAAAACAATCATGGCTCCTAAAATCGCTGGGATAATAGCTGTTCCTGATAAAACTGGCCCCCAAGTTCCAAAGAGCAAGTGACCTAGAAAGGCTCCGATCCAACCGAGAAACATTTTTCCAAAACATCCCATTCGCTCTCCACGATTGGTCATAGCACCTGCTAAAAATCCCACTAGGAGACCAACGAACATACTTCCTAACATATTATCTCCTTAATTTGCCCAATTCCCATTACGGAAAAGAGGTACCCGCGTTCCATCCTCACGAATACCATCGATATCCATTTGGTTAGAACCAATCATAAAGTCTACGTGAACATCTGAACGGTTAAGCCCTGCAGCTTCAAGCTCCTCTTCGCTCATCTCCGCTCCATCAACAACGCTAGTCGCATAGGCTGCACCGATAGCCAAGTGGTTTGACGCATTTTCATCGAAAAGGGTGTTAAAGAAGGTAATGCCTGACTGAGAAATTGGACTTGGATCTGGTACCAAGGCACATTCACCCAAGGCACGCGCACCCGCATTTTCAAAGACAAGGTCTTTCATAACCTGATCACCCTTCTCAGCAGTGATATCTACGATTTGTCCATCCTTAAAGGTCACCTTAATGCCTTCAATGATATTTCCGTTGTAGCTAAGCGGTTTTGTAGAAGTGACATAACCATCTGCACGACGGAAGTCAGGCGCTGTGAAGACCTCTTCTGTTGGCATATTTGGCAAGAATTCTTCGCCCTGTGCATTGACAGCACCAGCTGATTCCCAAACGTGGTTCTTTGGCAAACCAAGTGTTAAATCTGTTCCTGGCGCTGTGTAGTGAAGGGCTGAAAATTGCTCCTTATTAAGCATATCGGCCTTGCTCTTGAGAATGGCTGCATGTTCCTCCCAAGCCTTAACAGGATCTGCTTCGTAGACACGGCAAGTTTTGAAAATTTGGTCCCAAAGGAAATCAACTGCTTCTTCGTCGCTCGCAGCATTTGGGAAGACTTTCTTAGCCCACTCAAGTCCTGCTGCAGCTGCTACAGTCCAGCTAACCTTGTTAGATTGAGTTGCGATACGCATAGGCTTCATGGCAAGTCCCATAGCTTTAGCAGAAGCTGAAAGCTTGTCAGCGTCCACTCCGTTCAAGGCACCTGGATCAGATGAACGAACTCCAAGACGGCTAGCCTTGTTCTCCAAGAGATAGTTCATCTCAGCAATCTTGTATTCTGGCACATTGTCCAAACGCTCCATCGGGGCATGGAGGAATTTCTCACGGTTAATCACATCATCTGTCCACTGAACGATGACCTCATGCGCACCCAAGGCATAAGCTTCTTTCACGATTAGATGTGCCAATTCACGTTGCTCCACATCAATAGAGAGAGCCAAAGTGTGACCAGGTTGCACGTTAATTCCGTTCGCAACCAACAATTTCGCATATTTTTCTAGATTTTCTTTAAAATTTGGTAAAACCATTCTGTTTTCTCTTTTCTATTTTTATTTTTCTTTCAAGGCAGAAAAGATTCCTGCTAAAGCAATAGCACCTGACAAGAGTGCTGTCGATAGAAGAATTGTACGATCAGCAAGTTCTAATTGATATTCAAATACCTTCTTAGCCGGCTTATCTTCCGCAAATATTCTTAGTTTCATGAGAACCCCCTTAAAATAGATTAAAATAAATCACTGTGACTGCCTGTCCTCAGCAAATTTAAAATCAATTCCGACTTGTCTACTTTATAAACCAAAAGCCAATCTGGCTGGGTATAGCATTCACGAACTCCTTGAAAATGCTTGGATGCCGTCAATGAATGATCACGATATCTGGCAGGATGTTCTTTTTCTTGAACCAGAAAATTCAAAACTTCTTCTAATAATTCTGCCTTCAAACCACGCTTCATAGCCAACTTAAAATCTTTTTAAAACTGTTTATGATAACGAATCTTAAGCACGTAAGTCCTCCATCAAATCTGAGACTGATTCAAAAGACTGGCTCATATTACGATTTTGGTCTAAATCCGTTAACGCTTGGAGCAACTTCCGATTTTCGTCTAGTCTAACATCAAAAGGTAATCCCTGATATTGAATTGCCTGACGAAGGAAAATATTAATAGCTGTTGTCATATCCATTCCCAGATTACTAAACACCTGTTGGGCCTGCTCCTTAACCTCACTATCCAGACGGATGCTTATACTCATCTTTGACATACTCTCACCCTCTTTCCATAGACTATTTTAACAAAAAAGAAAGCTAATGTAAATCTATTGGATATACGTTAGCCTCTTTTAATAGATTATTAAGCAATTTTTTAAAACAACTCATCAAACAAACTCAACTGGTTATCCTCTGGCATATTTCCAAGAATACCCATCTCATCCATCTTTTCAACCAAGGTTGATGAGAGTCCACCACGCTTGCGTAGTTCTGTTTTAGAGAGGAATTCTCCCTCTTCACGCGCCCGCACCAGTTGCTTGGCAACGTTCTCTCCCAAACCATCCATTGCTACAAATGGTGGGATAAGGGTATCCCCGTCGATGAGGAACTCTGTCGCCTGACTACAGTAGAGATCTAATTTACCAAACTTGAAACCTCGTTCCCACATCTCATTGACAATCTCAAGAGTTGTATAGAGATCGATTTCCACATTAGAGGCTTCATTGTTCTTCCGTTTTTCAGAGATTTCTTCCATTCTGCGCTTGATGACCTCCAAGCCCGCACCCATGGTCTTGATATCAAAAGCCTTAGCACGAATGGAGAAGTAAGCACAGTAGTAATAAATAGGATGGTGAACCTTGAAGTAAGCTACACGCAAGGCCATCATAACGTAGGCTGCCGCATGGGCCTTAGGGAACATGTACTTAATTTTCCCACAGGATTCGATATACCACTCTGGCACCTTATTAGCCTTCATGGCTTCGATATAGTCATTTCTCTCCTCTTCTGAAATCTTTAGCCACAAACCCTTACGTACCCGTTCCATAATGGTAAAGGCCATCTTAGGTTCCAGACCCGCATGCATGAGGTAAACCATGATGTCGTCCCGACAACCGATAACAGTCGATAGGTCCGCTATTCCTTGCTTAATCAGATCCTGAGCATTCCCCAACCAAACGTCAGTACCGTGTGACAGACCAGACAGCTGAAGCAATTCCGCAAAGGTTGTCGGATGGGTTTCGTCTACCATTCCACGTACGAAATTTGTTCCAAACTCTGGAATCCCCAACATACCCGTAGGCGTTCCAATTTGTTCAGGTGTTACCCCTAGCACATCAGTCCCAGAAAAGAGTGCCATCACGCCTTCGTCATCCATAGGAATTTCATTAGGGTCAATACCAGACAAATCCTGAAGTTTTCGAATCATGGTCGGATCATCATGTCCCAGTACATCGAGTTTGAGGACGTTCTCATCGATATCGTGGAAGTTAAAGTGAGTGGTCTGCCATTCAGCCGTGACATCATCTGCTGGATACTGGACAGGCGTAAAATCGTAGACATCCATGTAGTTCGGAATAACAACGATTCCCCCCGGGTGTTGGCCTGTTGTCCGCTTGACACCCGCCGCTCCTTGAGCGAGGCGTTCCACCTCTGCATCACGATAAAACTTGCCATAATCTCGCTCGTAACCCTTGACAAATCCATAGGCAGTCTTGGCAGCTACCGTACCAACCGTTCCCGCACGGAAGGCATATTCTTCACCAAAGATATCACGCACATCCAAGTGGGCGCTAGGCTGATCTTCTCCCGAGAAGTTCAAGTCAATATCAGGAACCTTATCCCCATCAAAACCAAGGAAGGTCTCAAACGGAATATCCTGTCCGTTTTTACTGAGTTTGTGACCACAGTTTGGACAGTCCTTATGGGGCATATCAAATCCTGAACCGTACGAACCATCTGTGATAAACTCACTGTACTGACACTGACCACAGACATAGTGAGGAGAGAGAGGATTGACCTCCGTAATCCCAATCATGGTCGCAACGAAACTAGATCCGACAGACCCACGAGAACCAACCAAATAACCCCGTTCATTAGAACGTTGCACCAGCATCTGCGATGCCAGATAAATCACAGCAAATCCATTCCCCAGTATGGATGTTAATTCTTTTTCAATCCGCAAATCAACAATATCTGGCAGCGGATTTCCATAAATCTCAAAAGCTTTCTTATAGGTCAACTCAGCAACTGTTTCTTCAGCCTTGTCGATGAAAGGCGTATACAAGTCACCCTTAACGACTTCAACGGGTTCAAATATTTCTGCCAAGGCATTGGTGTTTTCAATAACCAGTTTACGAGCCAGTTCCTCTCCCAAAAAGGCAAATTCATCCAACATCTCATTAGTCGTTCGAAAATGAGCCTTTGGAAGTGGTGCTGGTTGGGCATGTTCACCATGACCGATAGTTCGGTTAATCATCGCACCATGTCCCAAACTACGGACGATAATTTCACGATAAATCTCTTCTTCCGGTTCGATATAGTGAACATTTCCCGTAGCCAAAACAGGCTTGCCAAGGCGGTCTCCAACCTCTATCAAACTCTTGATAATGGTCTGGAGTTCCTCCATATCCTTGACCTGCTCTTTAGCAATCAAGGGCGCATAGATAGCCGGTGGCATGACCTCGATAAAGTCATAATACTTGGCCACCTCAACCGCCGCATCCACACCTTGAGAAACGACCACGTCAAAAACTTCACCCTCTGAACAGGCTGAACCTAAAATCAAGCCCTCTCGATGGGCATCTAGAACCGTTCTCGGAATCCGTGGCACTCCTTCAAAATACTTGGTATTAGACAAGGAAACCAGCTTAAAGATATTTTTTAGACCTACCTGATTCTTGACATAGATGGTCGCATGCTTGATCCGAGCTTTTTTGTAAGAATCTGGACTGATTAGATCAATGTTGAGTCTAGCTAAATCGGTCACACCATGTTTTTCTGCTACCTCTTTGATAAAGATGAAAAGCAGACGACCAGTCGCTTCCGCATCGTAGTTGGCCATGTGGTGATGTTCCAAGGCCACACCAAAACGCTTGGTCAAAGGCCCCAAACCATGGCGTTTATACTCAGGATAGAGGTTTCTAGCAAACTCCAGCGTATCAATAACTGGCTGACTAATCTTTGGAAGATCATGCCGCTCATAATTAGCATTCATAAAGCCAACGTCAAAGGTAGCATTGTGGGCAACTAGGACCGTATCCTTGCAAAATTCTTGGAATTCTTGCAAAACTTGTTCTAGTGGTTTGGCATTTTTGACATGATCATCTGTAATTCCAGTTAACTCTGTAGTAAAAGCTGACAAGGGATGCCCAGGATTGATAAATTCATCAAATTCAGCAATAACATTCCCCTTGTACATCTTAGAGGCCGCAACCTGAATCAAGTCATTATAGATAGCTGAAAGTCCCGTCGTTTCCACGTCAAAGACCACGTAGGTTGCTTCTGACAAGTCCATCTCCACTTCGTTATAGACGATAGGGACACGGTCCTCCACGATATTGGCTTCCATCCCATAGATCAGCTGGATTCCCGCTTTCTTAGCCGCCTTATAGCCATGTGGAAAGGACTGGACATTCCCATGGTCTGTGATAGCAACCGCCTTGTGTCCCCACTTAGCAGCTGTTGCAACAATCTCTTCGACCTCTGGCAAAGCATCCATAGTCGACATGTTAGTATGAGCATGAAACTCAACCCGACGCTCACCTTCTGGCATCAAATCCTTCCGCTCATAGTGAACAACTTCCTGCAGATCCTGTACGTTCATAGTCAAATCGCGTGTGAAGTTATTCATCTCCACATTCCCTCGAACTCGGAGCCAAGAATTCTTCTTGATGAGGTCAAACTTCTGGGCCTCTTCCTCGTTTTTAACCCACTTTTGCATAGAAAAACTTGAAGTATAGTCCGTCATTTTAAAGTTGATTAAAACACGACCTGTTCTAGTCACTTTTTGCTCCACATCAAAAACAACCCCTTCAAATACCAGACGATTTTCCTCTGTCGTCACTTCGATCATAGGAGTAATCTCCGCCTTATCCAGCTTGGGTTTAGCTGCAGCTTTTTTCGCTTGAAAATCAAAGACTGGTTTCTCTTCCGCTGGAGGAGGTGCCATCTGCTCCAGTTGTTCCATAGCACGGAGCGCTTCCTCATTGGCAGCTTGAACAATCTGCTCATTTTCAGCATGAAAGGCCTCTTCCTGCTCTTGGGTCAGGACATCATTCTTCTCGACTTGACAGTTAAAAGTTGGAAAACCAAACTTTTCAAGTTGTTTGGCTAAATTAGGAAGATGATTCTTCTTAAAATGTTCCTTATCAATCGCTTCAGATCCTTCAATAAATAGCTGATTACCCTCAGCACGAACTTGCAAATTTTGATAAAGGGACTTAAAACCTTGACTAGCACATGGACCTTCAGAGAAAGCCTCCCTATAGTAGGACTGCAAGAGCTGATTTGAAAATTCTTGAGACCGAGCCTTAATTTCAAAAACAGCTTTATTGCCTGTCTTAGAAAATTCTTCGCTCAAACCTTTCTTTAATTCTAAAAAGATTTCAATCGGTAAAATATTAGAAAATACGAAATGAAACTCCCATACCTTACTAATTTTATGAACCACAACTCGCTCAATATTGGCCTGTGCTAAAGCAGGAGCCTGTCTCATTTCAGCAGGCATCCCCAATTGATTCATCAAAATTTCAAAACTATTTGACATTCATTTTCCTCACATTATTCTTCTACTATTTTACCATATTTAGAGGTATTTTCTAAAGACAAAAGGAAGCCACTAAGTGACTTCCTTCTAGAGTGAGGACGGATTAGTCTTCACCTTTATTTTTCTTAATAATTTCTTCTTGTACTGACTTAGGTACATCTTCGTAGTGGTCAAATACCATCATGAATGTACCACGTCCTTGAGATGCAGAACGAAGAACTGTTGCGTAACCGAACATTTCAGCAAGTGGAACGTAAGCACGAACGATTTGGCTGTTACCGTGTGCTTCCATACCATCTACACGTCCACGACGAGCAGTTACGTGACCCATAACATCACCAAGGTTTTCTTCTGGAACAGTGATTGTTACAAGCATCATTGGTTCAAGGATAGCTGGTTGTGCTGATTTAGCAGCTTCTTTAAGGGAAAGTGAAGCCGCAATCTTGAAGGCAGTTTCAGATGAGTCGACATCGTGATATGAACCATCATAAAGCTTAGCTTTAACGTCAACCATTGGGTAACCTGCAAGAACACCGTTAGCCATAGATTCTACCAAACCTTTTTCAACCGCTGGGATAAATTCACGAGGAACCACACCACCGACGATTGCGTTTTCGAATTCGAATCCTTTACCTTCTTCGTTTGGAGTAAATTCAATCCACACATCACCGAATTGACCTTTACCACCAGACTGACGTTTGAAGAATCCACGTGCTTGAGTAGAAGCGCGGAATGTTTCACGGTAAGATACTTGAGGCGCACCTACGTTCGCTTCAACTTTGAACTCACGACGCATACGATCAACAAGGACGTCAAGGTGAAGTTCACCCATACCTGAGATAACTGTTTCACCAGTTTCAACGTTTGTTTCAACGCGGAATGTTGGATCTTCTTCAGCCAATTTTTGAAGGGCGATACCCATCTTGTCTTGGTCAGCTTTAGATTTTGGCTCAACCATCAATTGGATAACTGGTTCTGGAACGTTGATTGACTCAAGGATGATTTTAGATTTTTCATCTGTCAATGAGTCACCAGTTGTAGTATCTTTCAAACCAACGGCAGCAGCGATATCACCTGAGTAAACAGTGTCGATTTCTTGACGGCTGTTAGCGTGCATTTGAAGGATACGTCCGATACGTTCACGTTTACCTTTAGAAGTATTCAATACGTATGAACCTGATTGAAGAACACCTGAGTAAACACGGAAGAATGTCAAACGACCTACGAATGGGTCAGTCATGATCTTGAAGGCAAGAGCTGCAAATGGCTCTTCGTCAGATGCTGGACGAGTTTCTTCAGCGTCTGTATCTGGGTTAATACCTTTGATTGCTGGGATGTCAAGTGGACTTGGAAGGTAGTCGATAACCGCATCAAGCATCAATTGAACACCTTTGTTTTTGAAGGCTGAACCACATAATACTGGGAAGAATTCAACGTTGATAGTCGCTTTACGGATACCAGCTTTCAATTCTTCGTTAGTGATTTCTTCACCTTCGAGGTATTTCATCATCAATTCTTCGTCAGTTTCAGCAACTGCTTCAATCAATTTTTCACGGTATTCTTGAGCTTGGTCAAGGTATTCAGCTGGGATGTCTTCTTCAAGGATATCCGTACCAAGGTCGTTAGTATAGATTTCAGCTTTCATCTTGATCAAGTCAATGATACCACGGAAGTCATCTTCAGAACCGATTGGCAATTGGATTGGGTGTGCATTTGCTTGAAGACGATCGTGAAGTGTGCTTACAGAGTAAAGGAAGTCAGCACCGATTTTGTCCATTTTGTTGGCAAATACGATACGTGGAACTCCGTACTCAGTTGCTTGACGCCAAACTGTTTCAGTTTGAGGTTCAACACCTGATTGTGAGTCAAGAACGGTAACCGCACCATCCAATACACGAAGAGAACGTTGTACTTCGATTGTGAAGTCCACGTGTCCTGGTGTGTCGATGATGTTTACGCGGTGGTTGTTCCATTGAGCTGTTGTCGCAGCAGATGTGATCGTGATACCACGTTCTTGCTCTTGCTCCATCCAGTCCATTTGTGACGCACCTTCGTGAGTTTCACCGATTTTGTGGATTTTACCAGTGTAGTAAAGAATACGCTCAGTAGTTGTTGTTTTACCGGCATCGACGTGAGCCATGATACCGATATTACGAGTTTTTTCAAGTGAAAATTCGCGTGCCATGAGGTTTGTTTCTCCTATTTATTTTTGATTTCTATTCTATTATAACACGATTTTAATAAAAACGGATAGGCAGGACCTACCCGTTCTCAATGTTTTCATGCTATTGTTGGTTTCAACTTACGAGATGGTAAGCTGAGTTATAGCTAATACTAATCGATTTAGCTAATTTGAACCCGGGCTAAAGTTAGTTAGCCGATGTGAGCTGGAACGGGATGCTGCGTGAAAAAGATAAAACTCCTTGTATTCGTTGAATACTGCGTCAGTTTCCTATTTTCACCTTGCATCCTTACCGTGCCTAGCATCATGATTTAGTTGAGCTCAAGCTAAAAGTCTGGAGAAAAAGATGAATCTCATTGGTTGCAACCGCAACCTGCTTCGATTCCCTATTTTCTCTGGGACTTTCTTAACGCTTTCGCATCCTATCTTACCAACGGAAGTGTGCGAATGCACGGTTAGCTTCAGCCATACGGTGAGTATCTTCACGTTTCTTAACAGCTGCACCAGTGTTGTTAGCAGCATCCAAGATTTCTTTTGCAAGACGGTCTTGCATTGTGTGTTCACCACGAAGACGAGCGATTGTTACCAACCAACGAAGTCCAAGTGTTGTACGACGTTCTGGACGAACTTCAACTGGGACTTGGTAGTTAGAACCACCAACACGACGTGCACGTACTTCAAGTACAGGCATGATGTTTTCCATAGCTGTTTCAAATACTTCAAGTGCATCGTTGCCAGTAGCTTCTTTGATTTGCTCAAAAGCACCGTAAACGATTGAAGCAGCAGTACCACGTTTACCATCAAGCATAACGCGGTTGATAAGACGAGTAACTAGTTGTGAATTGTATAGCGGATCTGGCAATACGTCACGTTTTGGAGCTCTATTTTTACGACTCATTTCTCTTTATCCCCTTTCCTTATGCTTTTGGACGTTTAGTACCGTATTTAGAACGGCCTTGTTTACGATCGTTAACACCTGCAGTATCAAGTGCACCACGGACGATATGGTAACGTACCCCTGGAAGGTCTTTTACACGTCCACCGCGAAGAAGCACCACGCTGTGCTCTTGCAAGTTGTGTCCGATACCTGGGATGTAGGCAGTAACTTCGATAAGGTTGCTCAAACGTACACGAGCGAATTTACGAAGGGCTGAGTTAGGTTTTTTAGGTGTCATTGTTCCAACACGAGTTGCAACACCACGTTTTTGTGGTGAAGAAACGTTTGTTTGAACTTTTTTATGACTATTGTAACCAACGTTCAAAGCTGGTGATTTAGATTTTTCTACTTTTGATTTACGCGGTTTGCGAACCAATTGGTTAATTGTAGGCATCTACATTCTCCTGTGTTTTTTTATTTTTGGTGATGATACACTTGGTGACAGATATCATCTGTGTGTACTTTTGCAACATTTGTCAGCACGTCCCTGTACACTCTTGAGAGACCAAAAGTAAAAAGTACCGTCTATTATTGTAACAAAATTTTCCCTTGCTTGTCAAGATATTTTTCATTTTTATTGGTAATGTTAGAGATCAATTTCTGAATAAAAGTAGCTGGGAACACATCATCTTCCTAATAATACGGCTTGGCTTATGTGACATTTTTATCTCCGTCATTTATACTGATATATAAAATAGTACAGAAAACTTCTCAAAAGTAGGAATTTTTTTCACAAATCAAAGAAAACGCTTGCATATTGTTTTACTACATGCTATACTGATATAGAAATTTATTGATTGGAGAATCATTATGAGAAAAACACCATCTCACACTGAGAAAAAAATGGTCTACAGCATCCGTTCCCTCAAAAATGGAACTGGTTCTGTCCTTATCGGCGCAAGCCTTGTCTTGCTTGCCATGGCTACACCAACTATCTCATCCGACGAAAGTACACCAACCACTAACGAACCCAACAACAGAAATACAACCACCCTTGCCCAACCTCTTACTGATACAGCAGCTGGCTCTGGTAAGAACGAAAGTGATATTTCTTCACCTAGAAATGCAAACGCTTCCCTAGAGAAAACAGAAGAAAAACCTGCAACAGAGCCAACTACTTCTACTAGTCCAGTAACAACTGAAACTAAGGCAGAAGAGCCCATCGAAGATAACTACTTCCGTATCCATGTCAAAAAACTTCCTGAAGAAAACAAGGATGCTCAAGGACTATGGACTTGGGACGATGTTGAAAAACCATCTGAAAACTGGCCAAACGGAGCTTTGTCCTTCAAGGATGCCAAGAAAGATGACTACGGCTATTACCTAGATGTCAAATTAAAGGGAGAACAAGCCAAGAAAATTAGCTTCCTCATCAACAATACAGCTGGAAAAAATCTAACCGGCGATAAATCTGTAGAAAAACTAGTTCCAAAAATGAACGAGGCTTGGTTAGACCAAGATTACAAGGTTTTCTCTTACGAGCCACAGCCTGCAGGAACTGTTCGCGTCAACTACTACCGCACAGATGGCAACTATGACAAGAAATCTCTCTGGTACTGGGGAGATGTAAAAAATCCAAGTAGCGCTCAATGGCCTGACGGAACAGACTTTACGGCTACAGGCAAATATGGCCGCTATATCGACATTCCTCTTAATGAAGCCGCAAGAGAATTTGGATTTTTATTACTAGATGAGAGCAAACAAGGAGACGACGTGAAAATCCGTAAAGAAAATTATAAGTTCACAGATTTGAAAAATCATAGCCAAATTTTCCTAAAAGACGATGATGAATCGATTTACACAAATCCATACTATGTCCATGATATCCGTATGACAGGAGCCCAACACGTAGGCACTTCTAGCATTGAAAGTAGCTTTTCAACACTTGTCGGTGCTAAAAAAGAAGATATCCTCAAACACTCCAACATCACTAATCACCTAGGAAACAAGGTAACTATTACCGATGTTGCAATCGATGAAGCTGGTAAGAAAGTGACCTACAGCGGAGATTTCTCTGACACAAAACATCCTTATACTGTTAGCTACAATTCCGACCAATTCACTACCAAAACAAGCTGGCGCCTGAAAGATGAGACATACAGCTATGATGGCAAACTGGGAGCTGACCTAAAAGAAGAAGGAAAACAAGTTGATTTGACCCTTTGGTCACCAAGTGCTGATAAGGTTTCTGTTGTTGTCTACGACAAGAATGACCCTGACAAAGTAGTTGGAACTGTCGCTCTCGAAAAAGGGGAAAGAGGAACTTGGAAACAAACTCTAGACAGCACAAACAAACTCGGAATCACAGATTTCACTGGCTACTATTATCAATACCAAATCGAGCGTCAAGGTAAAACTGTTCTTGCACTCGATCCTTACGCTAAATCTCTTGCTGCTTGGAATAGCGACGATGCCAAGATTGACGATGCCCATAAAGTGGCTAAAGCCGCCTTTGTAGATCCAGCTAAACTCGGACCTCAAGACTTGACTTATGGTAAGATTCACAATTTCAAGACTCGTGAAGACGCCGTTATCTACGAAGCTCATGTGCGTGACTTCACTTCAGATCCTGCCATTGCAAAAGACTTGACCAAACCATTTGGGACTTTTGAAGCCTTCATTGAAAAACTAGACTATCTCAAAGACTTGGGTGTAACCCATATCCAGCTCCTTCCAGTCTTGTCTTACTACTTTGTCAATGAATTGAAAAACCATGAACGCTTGTCTGACTATGCTTCAAGCAACAGCAACTACAACTGGGGATATGACCCTCAAAACTACTTCTCCTTGACTGGTATGTACTCAAGCGATCCTAAGAATCCAGAAAAACGAATCGCAGAATTTAAAAACCTCATCAACGAAATCCACAAACGTGGTATGGGAGCTATCCTAGATGTCGTTTATAACCACACAGCCAAAGTCGATATCTTTGAAGACCTAGAGCCAAACTACTACCACTTTATGGATGCCGATGGCACACCTCGAACTAGCTTTGGTGGTGGACGCTTGGGGACAACCCACCATATGACCAAACGGCTCCTAGTTGACTCTATCAAATACCTAGTTGATACCTACAAAGTGGATGGCTTCCGCTTCGATATGATGGGAGACCATGACGCCGCTTCTATCGAAGAAGCTTACAAGGCTGCACGCGCCCTCAATCCAAATCTAATCATGTTAGGCGAAGGTTGGAGAACCTATGCCGGTGATGAAAACATGCCTACTAAAGCTGCTGACCAAGATTGGATGAAACATACCGATACTGTCGCTGTCTTTTCAGATGACATCCGTAACAACCTCAAATCTGGTTATCCAAACGAAGGTCAACCTGCCTTTATCACAGGTGGCAAGCGTGATGTCAACACCATCTTTAAAAATCTCATTGCTCAACCAACTAACTTTGAAGCTGACAGCCCTGGAGATGTCATCCAATACATCGCAGCCCATGATAACTTGACCCTCTTTGACATCATTGCCCAGTCTATCAAAAAAGACCCAAGCAAGGCTGAGAACTATGCTGAAATCCACCGTCGTTTACGACTTGGAAATCTCATGGTCTTGACAGCTCAAGGAACTCCATTTATCCACTCCGGTCAGGAATATGGACGTACTAAACAATTCCGTGACCCAGCCTACAAGACTCCAGTAGCAGAGGATAAGGTTCCAAACAAATCTCACTTGTTGCGTGATAAGGACGGCAACCCATTTGACTATCCTTACTTCATCCATGATTCTTACGATTCTAGCGACGCAGTCAACAAGTTTGACTGGACTAAGGCTACAGATGGTAAAGCTTATCCTGAAAATGTCAAGAGCCGTGACTATATGAAAGGTTTGATTGCCCTTCGTCAATCTACAGATGCCTTCCGACTTAAGAGTCTCCAAGATATCAAAGACCGTGTCCACCTCATCACTGTCCCAGGCCAAAATGGTGTGGAAAAAGAGGATGTAGTGATTGGCTACCAAATCACTGCTCCAAACGGCGATATCTACGCAGTCTTTGTCAATGCGGATGAAAAAGCTCGCGAATTTAATTTGGGAACTGCCTTTGCACATCTAAGAAATGCGGAAGTTTTGGCAGATGAAAACCAAGCAGGATCAGTCGGAATTGCCAACCCGAAAGGACTTGAATGGACTGAAAAAGGCTTGAAATTGAATGCCCTTACAGCTACTGTTCTTCGAGTCTCTCAAAATGGAACTAGCCATGAGTCAACTGCAGAAGAGAAACCAGACTCAACCCCTTCCAAGCCTGAACATCAAGACCCAGCTCCAGAAGCTAGACCTGATTCTACTAAACCAGATGCCAAAGTAGCTGATGCGGAAAATAAACCTAGCCAAGCTACAGCTGATTCACAAGCTGAACAACCAGCACAAGAAGCACAAGCATCATCTGTAAAAGAAGCGGTTCAAAACGAATCGGTAGAAAACTCTAGCAAGAAAAATATACCTGCAACCCCAGATAGACAAGCTGAACTTCCAAATACAGGAATCAAAAACGAAAACAAACTCCTATTTGCAGGAATCAGCCTCCTTGCGCTCCTTGGTCTCGGTTTCTTACTAAAAAATAAAAAAGAGAACTAAACTAGCCCTCCTATAGAAAAATCCCCCAAGCATTATAGCTCGGGGGATTAATTTTCGTACAATATTTGTTGTCCTAATAAACTTGATTAGGATTTTTTATTAAGCCTCTTTCATAGCAAAATAAGCTCGTACTTTGGGTGCAACTTGTGTTCCGAAGAGTTCAATAGCTCTCAGAACCTGGTCATGAGGCATAGAACCAAGCGGTAGATGAAGCATGAAGCGGTCCAATCCTAAATCCTCTATCATGCGAATCAATTTTTCGGCCACCTGATCTGGATTGCCAACAAACATGGCGCCATTTGGCCCTACCTGCTCCAAATATTGCTCATAACGCAATTCCTGCCAGTGCGGACGGTCTTTGGAAATAGCATCCACCACTTGCTTAGTCGGATGGAAATAATCTTTCACCGCCTGCTCACCATCTTCCGCAATCCACCCCCAAGAATGGGCTCCCACTTTCAAGTCTTTGTCAGCATGACCCGCTTCGCTTCCAATCTCACGATAAGCCTGAATCAACTTTTTAAAATAACGTGGATTACCACCAATAATAGCATATACAATCGGTAGACCAGCCTGAGCAATCTTCACTGTTGATTCGACATGACCACCTGTAGCTATCCACAAGGGCAATTTGTCCTGAACTGGACGAGGATAAACTTCTTTACCAGCAATCGTTTGAGTCAATCGACCTTGCCAGTCTAACTTGGTCTTTTCATTGACTAACTGAAGCAAGTCTAATTTCTCATCAAAAAGAGAGTCGTAGTCTTTCAAGTCATAACCAAACAGAGGGAAAGATTCCGTGAAAGAGCCCCTTCCAGCCATAATCTCCGCTCGTCCATTTGACAAAGCATCGATAGTGGCATACTGTTGGAACAAACGAATCGGGTCCATGCTTGACAGAATGCTGACTGCACTGGTCAAACGGATTTTCTTGGTATTGACTGCCCCAGCGGCCAGAACAATCTCTGGGGCTGATACTGCAAAATCCGCCCGATGGTGCTCACCAATCCCATATACATCCAAACCAACCTTGTCAGCCAGCTCAATCTCTGCCACCAACTGGCGAATGCGTTCAGCATGACTGTAAGTTTGTCCAGTCCCTTCAAGCTCCGTTATTTCCCCAAATGTTGAAATTCCCAATTCTACCATTGTGATTCTCCTTATCTATCTCTGTACTTCAATTTGAAAAATTATTCTAATACTCAATGAAAATCAAAGAGCAAACTAGGAAGCTAGCTGCAGGCTGCTCAAAACAGTGTTTTGAGGTTGTGGATAGAACTGACGAAGTCAGTAACCATACCTACGGCAAGGCGACGTTGACGTGGTTTGAAGAGATTTTCGAAGAGTATAACACGAATCTTGAGTACAAGCAACCAATTTGCTCACAAGAAAAAGGCCTAGATAACTAGACTTTTTTAGCTTATTCTACCGTTACTGACTTGGCAAGGTTACGTGGTTTGTCCACATCGAGGCCACGGTGGAGGGTTGCAAAGTAAGCGACTAATTGCGTTGGTACGACCATTGAAATTGGTGAGAGGTATGGATGTACGGTCGTAAGGACGATATCGTCGGTATCTTTGGCTACATTCTCTTCTGCGATAGTGAGGACTTTGGCACCACGGGCTGCGACCTCTTGGATATTTCCACGAGTATGGTTGGCAAGAACTGGATCTGACAAGAGAGACAAGACAGGCGTTCCTTCTTCAATCAAGGCAATGGTTCCGTGCTTGAGTTCTCCTGCCGCAAAACCTTCACACTGGATATAAGAAATCTCTTTGAGTTTGAGACTTGCTTCCATGGCTACGTAGTAATCTTGACCACGTCCGATGTAAAAGGCGTTACGAGTTGTTTCAAGAAGTTCACGAACCTTGGCTTCAATGGTTTCTTTCTCTGAAAGAGTTGATTCGATAGACTGAGCTACGATTGACAATTCATGAACCAGGTCAAAGGCTTGCGCTTTAGCATTACCATTTGCTTCTCCGACTGCTTTTGCAAGGAAGGCAAGGGCTGCGATTTGCGCTGTATAGGCTTTAGTTGATGCCACGGCAATTTCAGGACCTGCGTGAAGGAGCATGGTATAGTTGGCTTCACGTGAGAGGGTTGAACCTGGAACGTTTGTCACTGTTAAGCTTGGAATTCCCATTTCATTAGCCTTGACCAAAACTTGACGACTATCCGCTGTTTCACCAGATTGGCTGATAAAGATGAAGAGTGGTTTCTTGCTGAGAAGTGGCATACCGTAGCCCCACTCAGATGAGATTCCAAGTTCAACTGGTGTATCTGTCAATTCTTCCAACATTTTCTTAGAAGCAAATCCTGCATGGTAAGATGTTCCAGCTGCAAGGATGTAGATGCGGTCTGCGTCTTGAACAGACTTAATGATATCTGGGTCTACGACAACTTGACCAGCCTCATCTGTGTAGGCTTGGATGAGTTTCCGCATAACAGTTGGTTGCTCGTCAATTTCCTTGAGCATGTAGTAAGGGTAAGTTCCCTTACCGATATCTGACAAGTCAAGTTCAGCAGTGTAGCTAGTACGCTCACGACGATTTCCATCATAGTCTTGAACTTCCACACTATCAGCCTTGACGATTACCAACTCTTGGTCATGGATTTCCATGTATTGGTTAGTTTCACGAATCATAGCCATGGCGTCTGAGCAGACCATGTTATAGCCTTCTCCAAGACCAATCAAAAGTGGTGATTTATTTTTAGCTACGTAGATGACTTCAGGATCTTGTGAGTCAACCAAGGCAAAGGCATAAGAACCACGGATGATGTGAAGGGCTTTTTTGAAGGCTTCAAGAACTGAGAGCCCTTCTTCTTCCGCAAATTTTCCAATCAAATGAACGGCTATTTCAGTATCTGTCTGCCCCTTGAAGTGGTGACCTGCAAGGTATTCTTCCTTGATTTCAAGGTAGTTCTCAATCACCCCATTATGCACCAAGACAAAACGTTCTGTCTCAGAGCGGTGTGGGTGAGCATTGTCCTCAGTTGGTTTTCCGTGAGTAGCCCAACGAGTATGTCCGATACCAGTTGTTCCCTCAACACCAGCTGTCTTGGCAGACAATTCTGCAATACGACCAACCGCCTTCACCAAATGGTTATCAGCACCATCTAGGACAAAAATTCCCGCAGAATCATAGCCACGGTATTCAAGCTTTTCAAGCCCTTGAATCAAAATATCAGTTGCATTTGTGTTTCCAACAACACCAACAATTCCACACATAGTATATACGACACAGGCAAGCTGTGCTTTCTCCTTAAAATTGGTATAGTCTAATTCATCTTTTATAGAATCAGCAAAAACAGTATATACTTGTTTCTTTCACTTGTCAAGAGTAAAAATTGGTATAGTTCAAATTAAGCTCCTGTAAGCAAAAAACTCTGACCGATTGGGATAATCAGTCAGAGTCCTTTTTAAAATCCATTATTATCGCTTAATTTTTTGAACCAGTGGCCTGATTTCTTCAGACGACGTTCTTGCGTTTCCAAGTCTAATTCGACCAAACCATAGCGATTTTTATAGCTGTTGAGCCATGACCAGCAGTCAATAAAGGTCCAAATCAAGTAGCCCTTACAGTTGGCACCATCTTCAATGGCACGGTGAAGTTCACGAAGATGACCTTTTACAAAGTCAATACGGTAATCATCTTGAATCATTCCATCTTGACGGAATTTTTCTTCCCCTTCAACACCCATACCATTCTCAGTCAACATCCACTCAATATTGCCATAATTTTCCTTGATATTTTGGGCGATGTCATAAATCCCTTGCTCATAAATCTCCCAACCACGATGAGAATTGATTTTACGTCCAGGCATCACATAAGGCTCGTAAAAATGTTCTGGTAAGAGTGGACTCTCTGGATGCTTAGCAAATCGAGGAGCCATAACACGCAAAGGTTGATAGTAGTTCACACCAAGGAAGTCCACCGTATTATCACGAATGAGTTCCAACTCTTCCTCTGTAGCATCAGGTAAAAGACCGTGTTCATGCAAGATTTCTACCAACTCCTGTGGATAAGTCCCCAAGACAGATGGATCTAAGAAAGATTGGGCCTGAAAAAGGGCCGCAATACGAGCTGCCTTGACATCAGCAGGATGCTGGCTACGTGGATAAGCCGGTGTCAAGTTGAGGACAATCCCAATCTTGGAATCAGGCAAAAGTTCATGGCAAGCCTTAACAGCCCGGCTGCTGGCCAATTGTGTATGATAGGCTACCTTAACAGCTGCCTCTGCATCCACCTTATGTGGATAATGGGCATCATAAAAATAACCAAATTCTACAGGAACGATGGGCTCGTTAAAGGTAATCCATTGATCCACTAAATCTCCATAAGTCTCAAAACAAAAACGAGCATAGTCTTCATAGGCTGAGACTGTCGCCTTATTTTCCCAACCATCACCATCCTCTTGAAGGGCAAAAGGTAAATCAAAATGATAGAGATTGACTAACAGACGAATTCCTTTAGCCTTAATAGCCTCAAAGACCTTACGATAAAAATCCACACCTTGAGGGTTGACTTTTCCACAGCCTTGTGGAAAAATCCGTGACCACTGAATAGAAGTCCGAAAGACTGTGTGACCAGTCTCTAACAAAAGCTCAATATCCCGCTCCCAATTTTCATAAAAAGTCGATGTCTTATCTGAACCAATCCCATTATAGTAACGATTTGGCTCCACTTGGAACCAGTAATCCCAGAGATTGTCTCCCTTACCGTCACCAGCTACACGTCCTTCTGTCTGCGGTCCAGAAGTAGAGGATCCCCAGACAAAATCCTTTGGAAATCTTAGCATAACATTTACCTCTTTATCTACTCATTTCTCCCATTATACAGAAAAAACAAGGTAAAAACTAGTTACATTTTTTCCTTGTTTTTCTTCTGATTATAGTTTTTATTTCTTGCTTAGGATTTCAAGCGTTTCAAGCACGTTATCTGCATGAACCTCAATGGTGTCACCAGTTGCCTTGATCTTAACTTCTACAATGCCATCGGCCGCTTTTTTACCAACAGTGATACGGATTGGAAGACCAATCAAGTCACTATCGCTAAATTTAACACCGACACGTTCGTTACGGTCATCTGTCAAGACTTCATAACCAGCTCCCATCAAGCTTGCTTCAAGTTTTTCTGTCAAGGCTTGCGCTTCTTCATCCTTGACATTGACAGTAATCAAATGCACATCAAATGGTGCCAATTCTTTAGGGAAATTGATTCCCCAAGCGTAACGGTATTCACCTTTTGGCGTTTTGTTAACAAAGAGGCGAGCGTGTTGCTCCATCACTGCTGAAAGAAGACGGCTGACACCGATACCGTAACATCCCATGATGATTGGCACAGCACGACCATTTTCATCCAAGACATCTGCTCCCATGCTTGCTGAGTAGCGAGTTCCGAGTTTGAAAATATGACCGATCTCAATACCACGCGCAAAGTTAAGGACACCTTGTCCATCTGGGGAAATTTCACCCTCACGAACTTCACGGATATCCACATATTCTGCAGTAAAATCACGGCCTGGGTTCACACCAGTCAAGTGGTAGCCATCTTCGTTAGCACCGACAACTGCATTGCGAACATCTTGCACCTTACGATCTGCAATAATTTTAATATTCTCTGGCAAACCAACTGGTCCAAGTGAACCAAATCCTGCTTGAACAACATTCGCCACTTCTTCTTCGCTAGCAACGTCAAAGAAATCTGCTCCCAAGTGATTTTTCAACTTGACTTCGTTGAGTTGGTCATTTCCAACTAGAAGGGCTGCAACAAGCTCACCATCTGCAATGTAGAAGAGGGTTTTAATCGTTTGTTCTTCTGGAACATTGAGGAAGGCTGCAACTTCATCAATTGATTTAACATCTGGCGTTGCAACACGAGTAACTTCTTCTTCAGCGACAACACGGTTGCTTGGTTTGTACTCGTTTGTTGCCATTTCTAAGTTAGCTGCATAGCTAGACTCACTTGAGTAAGCAATGGTATCTTCACCAGAGACTATCCATTTGAGCAATTCTGCCTTGATTTCTTCTTGCACTTCTGCAGGAATTTCGTCAAATGAGGCAACTGACTTGTCCAAGACAACCCAGCGGTCAAGGTCTGTACGAGCAGATGTAATGGCCATAAATTCTTGGCTATCCTTACCACCCATGGCTCCACCGTCACCAATAATAGCCTTGAAGTCTAAACCACTACGAGTGAAAATACGCTCATAGGCTGCTTTGTACTCATCATAAACACTATCCAAACTATCATAGTTAGCGTGGAAACTATAAGCATCCTTCATGATAAACTCACGTGTACGAAGAAGTCCATTACGTGGGCGTTTTTCATCACGATACTTGGGCTGAATTTGATAAAGGTTGAGTGGCAATTGCTTGTAAGATTTAACAGAATCACGGACAATAGCTGTAAAGGTTTCTTCGTGAGTTGGACCTAAGATAAAGTCTGATTTTTCACGGTTTTTTAGTTTGTAAAGGTCTTCACCATAGGTTTCGTAACGACCTGATTCACGCCACAATTCTGCACTAAGAAGGGTTGGAGCCAACATCTCAACAGCACCAATCTTTTCGAATTCTTGGCGCATGATGTTTTTAGCTTTTTCAATCACACGGTTGGCAAGTGGTAGATAAGAATAAACACCTGCTGAAACTTGGCGAACATAACCAGCACGCAACATAAGAGCATGGCTGATAACTTGAGCATCGCTTGGCATTTCGCGAAGCGTTGGGATAGGCATTTTACTTTGTTTCATAATATTCCTCGATTATCTAAAAAAGAGTCGCATAATGTCATTCCAAGTCACAGCAATCATCAAGACAACCATGATGACCACTCCGGCCAAGGTGACATAGGTTTCAATTTCTTGTTTCAATGGTTTGCGGCGGATGGCTTCTAGGATATTGAGCACAATCTTACCACCATCCAAGGCTGGAATCGGAATAAGATTAAAAATCCCAATATTGATGGAAATCATTGCCAAGAAGTACAAGATATTCTCAATTCCATTTTTAGCAGCATCACTACTTGCCTTAAAGATAGCAACAGGTCCACCCAACTTGTTCAAATCCGGTTGGAAAATCAGATTTTTCAGAGCTGAGAGAATTCGGAGAGCTGAGTCAGCAGCAGTTGTAAAACCACCTACAAACATGGATAGAAAATCTGACTTAACCCCCGGTTGAACACCTAGAAGGTAACGACCTTGACTATCTTCGGGTGTAACAGTGACTTGTTTGTCACTCCCCTTTTCAGAAATAGTCACATCCAAAGTCGGTGCCGTCTTATCTTTGGTTTCTGTTTCCACAGCTTGGATCAAGCTTTCCCAGTTGCTAACCTCATGTGAGCCAATCTTGGTAATTTGTGCCGTTTCTGGTACTCCTACCTTGGCCAAGGCACCTTGGGGCATGATATGGAACTGATTGGTATCAACATCTCTGACACCACCCTGCATAAAGATTAAAACCCAAAAAACAACGACACCTAAGATAAAATTGTTCATAGGACCTGCAAAATTGGTAATCAGTTTGCCCCAGATAGTCGCATTTTGATATTGAACATCTAAAGGTGCAATCCGAACCTCAGTACCATCTGCTTCCACAACCGTTGCATCGTGATCCACTGCAAATGTTTTTTCTTCTTCCAGAACCAATCCTTTGATAAAGAGCTTGTCTTCAAAATCAAACTGGGTCACCTGCATAGGGAGGGCTGTTTGATCCAATTTTTTACCTGAGAGATTGATGCGTTTAACCTTACCATCATCAGCAAGTGTCAAACTAACAGGCGTTCCTGTCTTGATTTCAGTTGTATCATCACCCCAACCGGCCATGCGGACATAGCCACCCAGAGGCAAGATTCGAATGGTATAGGCCGTTCCATCCTTGCCAATGTGAGCAAAAATTTTAGGTCCCATACCGATGGCAAATTCACGTACTAAAATCCCTGATTTCTTGGCAAAGTAGAAGTGCCCGAACTCGTGCACCACTACAATAATCCCGAAAACCAGAATAAAGGTTAAAATTCCGAGCATAGCGTTTCCTCCGTCTTTTGATTAAAAGAGTCCAAATAAGTGCATGATTGGAAATACAAGCAACATACTATCGAAACGATCCAAAACACCACCATGTCCAGGGATAAATTTCCCAGAATCCTTAACACCAAAATGACGTTTGATCGAACTTTCTAGTAAATCACCAAATTGTCCAGCAATGCTAAAGAAAATAGCAAAGACTGACATCTTGTAAATTCCATATGGAAGAGCAACTGTACTGTCAACTATCATAAAGATAATGGTTACTAAAATTGCTCCTAAAATACCACCCAAGGCACCCTCAAGGGTTTTATTAGGCGATACCCTTGGTGCTAACTTTCGTTTCCCATAGTTCATCCCAACAAGATAGGCACCACTGTCTGTCGCCCAGACGATACACAAGGCTAAGAGAGCCTTGTCCAAACCTGCAACACGAGCATCTAGTAAAGCATTAAATCCAAAGCCCACGTAGAAGCTCATAGCAAGAGGGAAAACCGCATCCTCAATCGTATAAGACTTGCTAAAAACGGTCGTTCCTAACATGATTGAAATCAAAACACTATAGGCAACCACATTCCCATCAACTGGCAAAAAAGTCAGGTAATTCTCCAAGGGAATGGTTAATGCAAAGGTTGCAAAGAGAGTCAAGAGGCCCTCCATCGTCATGGTCGCTAGACCTCTTATCTTCAAAAGTTCATGCATGGCTAGCATGGCTATGATTCCGATTGCTATCTGAAGCAAGAGGCCCCCAATCATTAAAATTGGTAGGAAAATAGCCAGGGCAATCCCTGCAAACAAGGTTCTTTTCTGTAAATCCTGGGTCATATTTCCTCCTAAACTCCTCCAAATCGGCGATGGCGACGATTATAGGCAAGAATAGCTTCCTGCAAGGCTGCTTCGTCAAAATCAGGCCATAAGGTGTCCGTAAAATAAAGCTCACTATAGGCTCCCTGCCATGGAAGGAAATTGCTCAAACGCAATTCTCCACTAGTACGGATAATCAAGTCTGGGTCTCGTAAGTCCTTAGGCAAATGCTGGGTAAAGAGATAGTTGCCAATCAATTCCTCTGTGATGTCACCTGGGTTGATTTTGGCATCTAAAACATCCTGGGAAATCAACTTAAGCGCCTGTGTAATCTCAGCACGTCCACCATAGTTAAGAGCAAAATTAAGAATCAATCCTGTGTTGTTCTTAGTCAATTCCTCAGCCTTGATTAAAGCTTCAAAGGTTTGCTTAGGCAGGCGGTCTGTCTCCCCAATCATTTGAATCTTAACATTATTCGCATGTAGTTCCGGGACATAATTATCATAAAACTCTACTGGCAAGTTCATGATAAACTTGACTTCCTGATCTGGACGGGTCCAGTTTTCCGTAGAAAAAGCATAGACCGTAATAACCTTGACGCCCAGTTTGTTGGCTGCCTTGGTCACGGTTTGCAATGCTTCCATGCCCGCCTTATGTCCAAAAACTCGCGGTTGCATACGTTTTTTAGCCCAACGGCCATTGCCATCCATGATGATGCCGATATGAGCAGGAACCTGTGTCGGAACCTCTACTTCCACAGCCTTATCTTTCTTAAAAAATCCAAACATGATCTTATTCCTATTCAAAAATCTATCGTTTCATTATACCATATTTCCCCATTTTCTTCTATCACTAAGCTATTTATTCTCAGGCACCATGCCCATTTTTCAAAAAAATAAGCCGCCTGATTGGGCGACTTTATTTTTATAGGGAGATTATTATGAAAAAGTTTTAGGAGTTTAAGTTAAGGTCTTCTTAACTTATGAACTTAGTGTACACTCCCTAGCTTAAAGTTTCCTTAAGTATTTTTAAAAATCAAATTTTTCCATTTCTCCTGCCAATTTTTCTTGGATAAACGTGTTTGATAGAGTTCCATTCGGTCTTCATTTTCTAAGAAATGAGGAGTTGGACGAACTTGAAAATTCAAAATATCCTCCAAACCATAAGGTGCATAGAGTTCAAAATCTGATTCTTCATTCAAGCGCAGTCCAACTGCCGTACACCGTTCTGGATACTTACTCATAGCATCACGAGAACTGGTATAGAAAGCAGTGTGAGGACTGTGCTGGTGCATATAGACCTGATTTTTCAATTCCCACTGGTACTGAGGAAAATCCTCTCTCAGCTTTTTCTCCAGTAATAAGGTTTCCTCATAAGAAAAATCTGGATCAAAGAAAATCACATCTATATCTGTTTCATGATCAAAAGGGGATTTGTCTGACAAAAGATTCCAGATGAAATTTCTGACAGAACCTGCTGCCAACTACGAGTCTTTCAAACCAAGGTCTCGGATGATCGTCAGAATGGCCATCATATCTGGATTTTCTCTAAAAGCCTCTAAGATTTCTTGCTTATTTTTCACTGTATTCATAACCTAAGTGCTCATATGCCTTAGCAGTCGCCACCCGTCCAGACCGTGTCCGCATGATAAAACCTTTTTGAATCAAGTAAGGCTCATACATGTCTTCAACTGTCTCACGCTCTTCGGCGATATTGACAGAAAGAGTTCCTAGACCAACAGGTCCTCCACTGTACATCTCAATCATGGTACGAAGGATTTTTTGATCCACATAGTCCAAACCTTCATGGTCAACATCCAGCATAGTCAAAGCCTTATCGGTAATAATATCATCGATTACCCCATTCCCCATTATCTGGGCAAAATCGCGCACGCGCTTGAGGAGACGATTGGCAATACGAGGGGTTCCACGACTACGTAGGGCCAACTCAGATGCTGCCTCATGAGTGATTTCCATCTCAAAAATATCTGCCGTCCGCTCGACAATTTCTGTCAAGTCAGCATGGGCATAATACTCCATATGACCTGTAATCCCAAAACGTGCCCGTAGTGGATTTGAGAGCATACCAGCCCGAGTCGTCGCACCAATCAAGGTAAAAGGAGGCAACTCCAAATGAACACTGCGACTGCCTTCACCAGCCCCAATCATAATATCTATGTAGAAGTCCTCCATAGCACTATAAAGCACCTCTTCCACTGACATTGGCAAACGATGGATCTCATCAATAAAAAGGACATCCCCAGGCTCTAACTCATTCAAAATAGCTACCAGATCTCCGGCTTTTTCAATGACTGGACCCGACGTCTGCTTAAGATTGACTCCCAGTTCGTTGGCAATAACAAAGGCCATGGTCGTTTTCCCGAGACCTGGAGGCCCAAATAAGAGCACATGATCCAGCGCTTCATCCCGCATTTTTGCAGCTTCAATAAAGATTTGTAGCTGGTCCTTGACCTTATCCTGTCCGATATATTCACGTAAATACTGAGGACGGAGCGTGCGTTCTACTAACTCCTCATCCCCCATTATCTCATTATCTAAAATTCTACCCATGGCTCTATTATATCAAAAAACCAAGCCACAAACAAAAAAGCCACCTGATTGGGTGACTCCTAAGTTTAGCACTTATGTGGTATAATATTATACGGCACTTCTACACCGCCTACGAAAGGAGGTGAGATAGCCCATGATGGAATTAGTACTCAAAACTATCATCGGACCAATTGTGGTCGGTGTCGTTCTTCGTATAGTCGATAAATGGCTAAACAAGGACAAATAGTGTCAAAAAAGACCTCAAGCTTATTTGGTCGTGAGCTTGGGGTCTTTTCTAGCCTATGATATAGAACTAGTACTCAATTCCTTTTTATTATCCCATAGTTCACGAATTTTGTCAAAGGTTTACATTTTCTTCAACCGCTGTACGACAAGACGGTTAAAATTAAGAGAACGTTAGGGATTCTATCAATTTCATAGAAATTTTGATTTCGTAAACGAAGAGACAATCTTACATGTCACTTTTCATTTAATACGCCACTACTAGACAAGCAAAATCATTATTACAGTAGTTCCAGTCCTTCAATTAACAGTCACTTACAATCAAATTGAGTTTGAACTAGCTGAAGCGACCACAGACCTATTTCTTAGTCATATTCGCTAAAAAAATCCCCTCCAAAATCTCAAAAAGTCCCCGCCAATTCCCCGACCAAAATCCGAAAAATACCGAAAAATATCGAAAAATTATTTTTAGAATAGTCCCAAAAATCCTGAAATAGAGCTAAAAAACTCCACCTGATTGGGTGGAGTTAAGGGAGATTATTATGAAAAAGAAAAGTTTAGGATTTTATTAAATAAAGTTAGGAGGTCTTTATTTAATAACTACATGATACAAGACGAAACTTAAAACTAGCTTAACTTTTCTAAAATTTTACTATTTTGCAAAAAATTTCTATCACCAGCACCTCACCACGCAAAAAAGCCACCTGATTGGGTGGCTTCATTAGGAGATTGTGATGAAAAAAGTTTAGGATTTTATTAAATAAAGTTAGGAGGTCTTTATTTAATGACTATATGATACTAGACCATCCTTAAACTTTGCTTAAGAAAAAACAAGTTTTGTTATTTTTCTCGATTCACCCAAGTCATTCCTATACAATCATAGGTGGATAAGGCTTCAAAACCCATAGAACGATAAAATCTTACGTTTTTTTCTGTCTCTTCTGTCACCAGCTGGACTTGATAGGCATCTTTGTAATCTTTTAAAGCCTCTTTCATCAAGAGACTACCAATCCCTTGGCGCTGATAGTTAGGCAAAACAATCAAATCCTGTACAAAAACTGATGAAAAACCATCTCCAACCAAACGAATCAAGCCCACTACAGCATCACCATCAAGCGCCACATAAATCACTAATGAATGAGATAAGGCCTGCTCCAGCATCTCTGGTTGATGGGTATAATTTGTCCAACCGACAGCCTGATAGAGATGCAAAACATCCTCTAGCTTGACAATTTCTTGCTTTTTAATAGTAATCATCTCAACACCTCTTAAAGTTCTCTCAAACTCTTGTATTGTTGCCCAGTTTTATCAAAATTTTCAGGAGTCAGCCATGCTTCCAATCGAGCTTTGACTTGAGGCCAGTCCTTATCAATCATAGACAACCAATCCGTATCCCTCGTACGCCCCTTATAAACCACTGCCTGACGGAAGGTTCCTTCATAGACAAATCCCAAACGTTCCGCTGCTCGTCTGGATGGCAGATTAAGAGAATCACATTTCCACTCATAGCGACGATAGTTAAGCTCTTCAAAGACATAGCGCGCCAGTAGATACTGGGCTTCTGTCCCTATCCGTGTCCCCCTGAGTTTTGGAGAAAAAGTGACAGCTCCCACTTCTATTACTCGATTATTCTGGTCAATACGCATGAGAGAAAAAGTTCCCAAAGCCTTACCAGTTGCCTTGTCTATGATTGCATAGTAAAAACGGTCCTTACGAGCCAACATCTGATTTAAAAGGCTAACCAGCTCCTCCATATCTGCCACTGATTCCTGAAAGAGGTAGGTCCACATTTCCCGAGGCGTATCAGGGCCATAAACAGCTAATAAATCCTCCGCATGCTTTTCCACTGAAAGAGCTTCTATTCGAGCATAACGCCCTTCTAAGAAATCAATAGAAGGCAGTGCACCAGGTGTATAACCTTCCATTGACTCACCAATCATCTGACCATATTCATTTACTGGCATAACTTTCCCCTTGTTTCGCTTTTCAAATTTTATAGTTGACCATAGTATAACATACTTTCATAAGAAGATTCAAAAAATCCCCCAGATTCTACTCTGAAGGATTCCTATCTTATTTCACAACAATATTAACCAATTTAGTTGGCTTCAATAGTCCAGTGGACTATTGAAGGTGGCAGATAGAGCTAATAAACTCGTTATTTAACGACGATATTAACGAGTTTGTTAGGTACCGCAATCACTTTCACGATTTCCTTACCGTCAATTTCTACCTTGACTTTTTCATCAGCGAGAGCAATTTCTTGCAATTCTTCGCGTGACAGGTCTTTAGCAACCATGAGTTTGGCACGGACTTTACCTTTGATTTGGACGACGATTTCGATTTCGTCTTCAACTAATTTGCTTTCATCCCAAGTTGGCCAAGCTACATAAGAGATAGATTCTCCTGTTGCTGCAACAGTTTGCCAGAGTTCTTCTGCCAAGTGAGGAGCAAATGGGGCAATCAATTGGATAAATCCTTTGGCATAGTCAACATAGAGCTTGTCTTCCTTGTTAGCCGCATTGACAAAGACCATAAGTTGGGCAATGGCTGTGTTGAATTTGAGGGAATCAATTTGCTCTGTGACAGCTTTAACAGTTTCGTTGTAAACCTTGTCAAGAGCGCCATTGTTTTCCGCAACAATTTCCTTACTTCTAATCAAACGGTAAACTCGGTCAAGGAACTTACGGCTTCCTTCCAAACCTTCTTCTGACCAAGCAATCGAAGCATCGAGTGGTCCCATGAACATTTCATAGACACGAAGGGTATCAGCACCGTATTGTTCCACCACATCGTCTGGGTTGACAACGTTCTTGAGCGATTTAGACATCTTGGCTGGCGCTTGCTCCAACTCTTCCCCTGTTTCCACATGGAAGAAAGAACCATCACGTTTTTCAACCTTGTCAGTCGCCACAAGAGCCCCACGGTGGTCACGATAGCTTGTTCCCAAAATCATCCCTTGGTTAAAGAGTTTTTGGAATGGTTCCTTAGTTGGAACAACACCGAGGTCATAGAGGAATTTATGCCAGAAACGAGCGTAAAGCAAGTGAAGTACAGCATGTTCCGCACCACCCACGTAGATATCTACTGGCAACCATTGTTTGAGCAGATCCTCGTCAGCCAATTTCTCAGTATTGTGTGGGTCAATATAGCGGAGGTAGTACCAGCTTGAACCTGCCCATTGTGGCATAGTATTTGTTTCACGACGACCTTTGACACCATCTTCACGAGTCACTTCAAGCCAATCTGTCAAGTTAGCCAATGGACTTTCCCCTGTACCTGAAGGGCGGATATCCTTGGTTACAGGCAAGACAAGTGGCAATTCAGTTTCAGGAACAGCTGTTGAAGTTCCATCTTCCCAATGAATGATTGGAATTGGTTCACCCCAGTAACGTTGACGGCTAAAGAGCCAGTCGCGGAGGCGGTAGGTAACCTTCTCCTGACCACAGCCTTTTTCTTCCAAGCAAGCCACAATCTTGGCAATAGCGTCTTCTTTGTTCAATCCATCTAGGAAGTCTGAGTTGACATGCAGGCCATCCTCTGTGTAGGCAGCTTCTTCGACATTTCCACCTTCAAGTACTTCGACGATTGGAAGGTCAAATTGTTTGGCAAATTCCCAGTCACGTTGGTCGTGGGCAGGCACAGCCATAACCGCACCTGTTCCATAACTAGCAAGAACATAGTCCGCAATCCAGATTGGCATTTCCTTACCATTGACAGGGTTGATGGCATAAGCACCAGTCCAAACCCCTGTTTTTTCTTTAGCAAGGTCTGTACGAACCAAGTCAGACTTAAGGCTGGCTTGGTGTTTATAGTCTGCTACAGCTTCTGCTTGCTCTGAACTTGTGATAGCGTCTACTAATTCATGTTCAGGAGCCAAGACAGTGAAAGTCGCACCGAAAAGTGTGTCCGGACGAGTAGTAAAGACTGTAAATTCCTTGTCTGTTCCTTTTACTTTGAAAGTTACATTGGCACCAGTTGATTTACCAATCCAGTTGCGTTGCATATCCTTGATAGACTCTGACCAATCTAGTTCATCTAAGTCATTGAGCAAGCGCTCTGCGTAAGCCGTGATTTTGAGCATCCATTGGCGCATTGGTTTGCGGACAACTGGATAGCCTCCACGTTCAGAAGTTCCGTCAGGAAGCACTTCTTCATTGGCAATGGCAGTTCCCAATTCCTCAACCCAGTTTACTGGCACTTCAGCTTCATAGGCCAAGCCTTTTTCGTAAAGCTTGGTGAAAATCCATTGAGTCCACTTGTAGTAGTTTGGATCTGTTGTGTTGACTTCACGATCCCAGTCATAAGAAAATCCAAGCGCATTGATTTGACGTTTGAAGTTGGCAATATTTTCCGCTGTAAATTCTGCTGGGTCATTACCAGTATCCATAGCGTATTGCTCTGCAGGCAAACCAAAAGCATCCCAACCCATTGGGTGAAGGACATTGTAGCCTTGCGCACGTTTGTAACGACTGAGGATATCGGTTGCAGTATAACCTTCTGGGTGTCCTACGTGCAGACCAGCTCCAGACGGATAAGGGAACATATCAAGCGCATAAAACTTAGGTTTTGATGCATCTGTTCCTGTCTTAAATGTATGATGTTCTGCCCAGTAGCCCTGCCACTTAGGCTCAATTTCTTTATGATTGTAAAAACTCATGGTCTCTCTCCAATTTTGTGATGTTACTATTATACCATTTTTGAGGGAATTTGAAATGTGTTTAAAGGAAAAACTGTATACTGTATCTCATTAATTTTGATGACTATGAATTGCTCTATCTCCCACTTTTTATCCCATTGTTATGCAGTAAATCAAGGAGTAAGTCAAGAAGCTTATCTCGTATAGCACAAAATACTTATTTTAGACCGAAGATAAAACTGGAATGCTAATTAATGTATTCACAATAAATAGCCGACTACCTATGTCGCTTTTTGATTTATGAAGAACGTATAGTAGACTGAATCTGAAATAGTACGAAACAATTGCTAAAACATTTATAGAAATTAATTTTACTTTCCCAATCGATTTGTTCTCATCCTATTTCAATCTTCTATAGAATTCAATACGGGGATCAATAAAAGACTACCATTTGGAAAACAGTAGTCCTTATTGTTTATTTTGAATTTACATAGGCATCTACAGCGATAATAGCTTGAGCAACATCTGAGGGCGAAATCTTAAACGGCATCTGATGAATTGTCTCACCCTCCATAGTTGCTTGTTTACCAACTTTTATTAAATCATCATATCCAACTTGATCCAAATGCATTTCTTTTAGAGTTGTTGGCATACCAATTTTTTTGTAAAACTCAATATACTTATCAAGTTCTTCTTTAGGTCTATTTTCCAATAATAGTTGTACTAAAGTTCCATAAGCTACTTTTTCACCATGTGTTAAATGATGAATGTCACCTGTCAATGCAGTAAAACCATTATGAATTGCATGCGCCGCAGCTAATCCTCCACTTTCAAAACCTAGACCACTCAATAAAGTATTAGCTTCAACAATATTTTCTAATGCTGGTGTCACCACTTTAGCTTCACAAGCTGCCATAGCCTGTAAACCATCTGCAAACAGCGTTTCTTCACATTTCTTCGCAATTGCAACTCCAGCCAATGTTTGCTGTTGTCCCAACATAGTTTTTCCATTTGCCTGCATAACCGCACGCGCCTCAACCCAAGTTGCTAAACCATCTGCAATACCAGACGCTAATAAACGCTTAGGGGCTTGTGAAATAACTTTTGTATCAACCAAAACTAAATCTGGATTTTTAGAATAAAATAGATAATGATCAAATGCACCTTCATCTGTATAAATAACAGATAAAGCAGATACAGGTGCGTCGGTCGATGCAATTGTTGGAGCAATAATAACAGGCTTTTCAATCAAATCTGCAATAGCTTTTGCGCTATCAATCGTCTTTCCTCCACCAAGACCGATAATACTATCACAATTTTCTTTCTCAGCCAAGGCAACAACTCGATTGATTTCATTGTCAGAAGCTTCACCATTAAATAGCGCCAGAACAATATGGAAACCATACCTATGTAGGTAATCTTCAAATCGTTTTCCAACAATATCATAAACCAACTGATCGCATAATAGAATAGGGCAATTTCCCAAATCCAAAATTGATTTGGCATTTTCAAACAAGGCATTTTCCCCCTGAATATATCTAGAAGGACTAGCAAAAATTCTCATATGTATTTCCTCTCTATCTAAATGGAACGACTATTTTGAATAACAAACCAATCGTCAGAAAAATCATCAACCGCCTTTTGGATAGATGGCATGGCGAAAGCTGATTCAAAAACATCCGCTCCTGCTGTAACAGCATGCGCACCTGCAGCTAAAGCATTATTTACTTGTGCTACATTTTTAAAGGATGCAGCTAAAATCTTACTAGGAGAGTTCTGTCTATCAATAGCAAGAGCTAATTGACGAATGACAGAATTTGAATCAATGTTCAGATTTTCCATTCTATTATAATATGGAGCTAGGTAATCCGCTCCTGCTTCGATAGCTAATAATCCCTGAATAACTGTATAAATAGCTGTTGCAGTGATATGGTAGCCCTCTTTTTTTAGCACCTTTATTGCACGTAATCCAGCTGGAGTAACAGGTACTTTGATAAATATATCATCTCCTGCTTGTCTTCGAATTTCATGAGCATCCTTTAAGATGCCTTCAAAATCTTGAGAAATCACCTGAACATGAATAGAGGGTGTAGAGCCAATCAATTCTCTTACATCTTTGATTCGTTCAAAAAAATTAATAGAACCCTCTCTTTTTGCAATAGTGGGATTTGAAGTTACCCCAGCTAGCGGCAAAATTTCAGACCACTTTTTAATCTCATCTAAATTTAATGTGTCAAGCATAAATTCCATAAAAAGAACCTCTTTATTTTACAAAGTATGCTCAGTACGTCCTATAATGTCATCTTGGGTTGCCTTAGAAAGAACATTGAAGAATGCAGAGTATCCTGCAACACGAACAATTAAGTCTCTGTGTTTTTCAGGATGTTTCTGAGCGTCAATCAACGTCTCTCTGGAAACAACATTGTATTGAATATGGTACCCATGTAAACGATTAAAGAATGTTCGTAACAAAGCAATTAGTTTTAATTTATCTTCTTCTTTGGCTAACGTTTGAGGATTTACTTTCTGATTTAAGAGAACCCCACCTACGATTTCATCTGTTGGTAATTTTGAAACAGATTTTAAAACAGATGTAGGGCCGTGTTGATCCATATTATGTGATGGTGAACAACCCTCTGCTAACGGTGTACCCGCGTTGCGTCCATCTGGAGTTGCTAATGTTCCACGTCCCTGCCCTACGTTGGCTGATATAGAAGATGTTCCTGAATAACGAATTCCTCCAATAGGCCCTCTTCCATAACGTGTATTAGGATATTTAGCAATTTCATCAACATAAATGTCATAAGCAGCAGTAACCAATTTGTCAGTATAATCATCATCATTACCATACTTAGGTGCATCATGAATCAACATTTCTTGAATGACCTTACCTTCTTCTCCGGCATAATCTGTTTCCAGTGCATGCCAAAGCTGACTTGGGCTTATACGTTCTTCCTCAAACACCAATTTTTTAATTGCAGCTAATGAATCCGACAAATTTGCAATTCCAACTTGCAATCCTGATATATAATCATATACTGCTCCACCTTCTTTAAGGTGTTTTCCACGACCAATACAATCATCAGTCAATGCTGAACATAGAATATCAGGAACTTCTCGTTCCAATGATAAATCAATAGAATTTTCAACAATAACACTCATTCGTGTCAAATATCTTAGTGTTTTATCCCAAGCATTTTCTAATTCAGAAAAGTTCTTCATATCCTTAAAATGACCAAAGCTTGGTGCAAACCGTTTACCCGAAGCCGGATCAATTCCATCATTCATCGTGATAAGTAGAACCTTAGGGAAGTTCATATAACTCATACCTGTGCAACGATAGCCCCATTTCCCTGGAACTGCCGTTTCAACACATCCAATGGCACTGTAATCATAAGCATCATCTTCCAATACTCCTTTTGCAATAAAAGAAGGAATAATAATCTCATCATTATTAAATGCAGGCATACCAAAACCAAGTTTCATCACTTCAATACACTCATTCATGAAACGAGCATCTAAACCTGCATGGTAACGTACAGTTAGATTAGGTTGCGGTAGATGGGTTTGTGCAACTGATTTTAATACCAAATAAGATAATGGGTTAACAGCATCCTTCTTATCTCGAGTCTGTCCACCAATTGTAACATTTTGATATAAAGGACTTCCTGCTGAAGAAAATGTATGTGATTGACTGCGAACCTTATTAATTGTAATTGTCTTAATCCAAAGATTTGTCAGACGTTCAACAATGCTATCTTCTGTTTCTTTACCACTTTCTAAATCAGCCTTCATATATGGATACATATATTGATCAAAACGGCCATATGAAAGAGAGTGGCCATTAGATTCAATTTGTAAAATACATTGAATAAACCAAACTGATTGAATAGCTTCTGCAAAAGTAGTTGCCGGTTCATATGGGACTCTAGAGCAAATATCTGCAATCTCAAGTAATTCTTTCTTACGTTTAGGATTTGCATTTTCGGCTAAACTTTTAGCAAGAGCAACAAAGCGCTTTGCATATACTTTAATAGCATCGATTACGATAAATATAGAGTCGTAAAAATGATATTTATCAATACTTGCTGGATCTGTTAAATCTAGAGCTACTTTTGCTTTACGAGCCCGCTCTTCAAAACCTCTTAAACCAAATTGCAAAAGTTTCTGATAGTTAACTGCTAAGTGAGCATCTCCAGAATTCATCTTACCTTCCATACCGAAGAATCCTGTTTCCATATAAACTGACACTTCTTCAGGTAATAAGGCACCAGCTCTAGCACGTAAATTATTATTTTCCCAAAACGGAGCAATACTTCTAAGTTGTTCTTTTGTTTCTTCTGTAATATAGAAAACATCTCCATCACGCTTTTCAAAAAGATCCAACTCATTGAGAACAAATTCTAGCGTATATTCCGGAAAAATAGGAGCATCCTTATTGGAAGAAGCTTGATTTCCCGCAATCATAGATTCTTCTTCAATATAGATAGACATATTTTCCAAAATTTCTTTCAGCATATATGCACGTTTTAGGACATTAGGTTGTTCCTTGTATCGTTCATAGGCGCGTGTTGCTAGAACTGCTCTCTCAGCATCAATATAAGGTTTTTTATTTAAAACATCTTCTCGATATTTGTTCATCCTTTCAGTAAGGCTGCCAAAATATTCTGTCTTGATTGTTGTTCTTGCTACTTCTGTATTTACCATCGTAAGCACCTTTCTTTCGAAAATATTTTTATTTCTTTCGAAAATATAATACCGATTTTTATAGAAATTTTCAAGCTTTTAACTAGAAAAATTTTAACTCTCTAATTTTTAGCACAAATGTGTGAGTTTAACAGTAACACACAAATACCTCTAAGATTGTTTGATTTCATTTTGGTAAGCTAAACGATCTTGTATCTTAAAGAATGGAAAGTAAACCACTGTAGATATCACCAATACTAATAACTGAGTCACAACACCTTGCCATCCACCCACCAAAAATCCTGATAGAATAGCTGGTGTACTCCAAGGCAATGTTACCCCTGAGAATGGCTGCATGAAACCTGTTGCAATAGCTCCATATACTATCACAGCTGCAAGTACAGGAACAAGAATGAAAGGTACAAACATAACTGGATTCATGACAATCGGAAATCCAAATACAACTGGCTCATTTACGTTAAATATTGCTGGAAAAGCTGCAACTTTTCCTAAGGCTTGGTATTGTTTTGATTTTGCTGCAAAAAGCATGGCAACTACAAGACCAAACGTAATCCCTGAACCTGATAGAATTAAAAATGAATCTAAAAATTGTTGAGTAACAATATGTGCACCATTTTCTAATGATAGATTACCAGAGGCTAACATAGTTTTATTAGCATCAAGATTAGATAAAAGCAGAGCTGTCACTACTCCATTTACTACCGATTGTCCATGGACACCAAACCACCATAAAAATGATATAAAGAATGCAATTCCAATTGCACCATACAAAGATCCAGTTAAACCTTGCAACGGAACTTGAATAGCAGAATAAATCATTTCTATGAATGTTCCGCCATTAGTCAATGACTTCGCTAAAATATATACAATCATAGAAGATAAGAAAATTACAAATGCTGGAATCATTGCTTCAAACTGTTTGGCAATAGCTTGTGGAACTTGTTCTGGCATCTTAATAACAATTTTTCTCTTTATAAAGAAGGTATAAATACTTCCTACTACCAAACCTATAATGATAGCACCGATAATTCCTTGGCCTCCAAACCAAACTTTACTAATAGCGTCCCCAATCGCCTCACCTTGTTTAGGGATATAAGATGATCTTAGCAAAATAAAGAATGCAGATACAGATAGAACTCCAGCTGGTAAAGCCTCTACTCCGCTATTCTTAGCATAAGAATAGGCAATTGAAAAACAAGAAATTAGACCCATAATAGCAAAAGTTCCTGAATATACTTGCATAAACGGCTCTGTCCAATTAGCTCCAAAAACACTAGCAATGCTCTTATTTAATCCTTCGAACGGCAATTGTCCCATAATCAAGAACAAACTACCAACTACTGTCAATGGCAAAATTGCTAACATCCCATCTTTTAGAGCTATAATGCCACGCATATTCACAAACTTCATCATCGGTGCAATGATTTTCTGAACATCCATATTTGACATAATAAATCTCCTTTTCTTACCCACTAATCAAAGATAGGGCCAAATCTAATACTTTTTTCCCATCTAACATACCATAGTCCATCATCGGAATAACAGCTATCGGAACATCACACTTATCACAAATTTCTTTTGATTTATCTAATGTATAAGCAACTTGTGGACCCAATAGTGCAACATCTATATTTGGCGCATAATCCGCTAATTTAGACTGAGAAAACGCCTCTATTTCTGCCTCAACTCCACTAGCTTGCGCTGCAATTTTCATATTATTTACAAGCATACCAGTAGAAAAACCTGCTGCACAAAACAAACCAATCTTCACCATTATGTTTTCCTCCTCTATGTTAATAACAATGATAATACTCTAGTATTATTTTTTATGAAGTTCTTTTCTCAAACTAATAATTTCTTTGATTAAATTAATCTCCGTCATACTAGTCATGAGATGATCTTGTGAATGAACAAAGAGAGCTGTAATTTCTGTCTTTGTACCAGACGCTTCCTGTGCCAAGAATTTTGTTTGTAGATTATGAGCTTCTAATAAGGCGGCATCAGCTAACTGGATTTCTTCTTCACATAGTTCACATGTACCGTTCTTTATGTAATCTAATGCTTTATAAATATGTTGTTTCGCATCGCCAGCATATAAAATTAAACCCATGATAATTTGATCTGGAACAATAATTTCCATAAATTCCTCCTCATTTCACTATGTAAAAAGCTTTTTTCATTTGAAATTTTAAAATTTTCTTTTGTAACTATAGAATACAACTACATAATAAAGTTGTCAATCCAAAAACAACAGATAAACTATTTTTGTTTATATAAGCACAAATGTGCAATCGACTAAAAAGAAAAAACGATAAACTGATCAGTCTATCATTTTCACTCACCTAGAATCTCTCTAAAAGTCAAATCACCATCTTCTTCCAAAACTTTTAAAATTGTATTTTTATCTGTAATCAAATGATTTACTAAATTAGCACGCAAGACAGAAAGAATCGAAGATACTTTCGTATCACCGTAAGCAACAGCTAAACTTTGAGGAATATTTTTTAAATCTTCCAAAGAGATGGCTATCGTTCTTTCCTGTAAGTTTTCATAGACTTCTTTACCTTTTGAATCAAAAAATCGACAACAAATTTCTCCTACAGTTTTAACTTTGGTCAATTCTTTAAAGTCATCCTCTGTAAGCATGTCTAACCATTGATGTTTCCCTTTATTGCTAAAATCACCAATTCCGACTACAGCTATATCTAAATCTTTCCAACTATTTTTCAAATTTTCAAAATATCTTGATTGCAAAATACCATCTGCTAACAATTTATTTTCTTGCACAATCGTTGCATTCATAAATGTACACTCTCCATGAAATTTTCTAGACATTTCATAAATCAGTGTATTCACATGGTATTTAGCGTGTATGTGACTAGGACCACCTGCTAGAGGATAGAAGTGAACATTTCGGACACTTTTACTGTGAATTAAATCTACTAAATTACTTAAACTTTTCCCCCAAGAAAAGCCAATTTTCATATTATCATCAATTAGATTCCTAAGGACGCCTGCTGCAACTTGAGAAATTCTTTCAGATAAAATTGTTGGAGTATCATCAAATTCATTTGGAATAATTTCTAAACTTTCCAAACTGTATTTTTCTTTTACATAATTTTCCAACTTAAACATATTTGTATCAAAATTCTCTATTTCAATTTTAACAATTCCTACATTCCTTGCTTCTGTTAACATTCTACTAATAGAGGTTCTATAAATTCCTAATTTTGCTGCTATTTGTGACTGATTTAAGTTTTCAATATAATACAGATAAGCAATTTTAGAAAGCAGTTTATTCCTATCTTGATTCATACACTTAACCTCTTACGAAACTACCTTAACCATTATCCCAGCATTTTCTAATGTAGCTATATTTTGTTTAGAAAGTTTTTCGTCTGTTATTACTTCATAGACTTGACTTAAAGCAAATCTTCTTACTGTACCTCTTTTATCAAATTTACTTGAGTCAGTTAGGACAATGACTTTATCCGACACTGCTGAAATATATTGAACTACCTCACTGCGCATTAAATCTTTTCCTGTAAAGCCCATCTCTTTATCGTAACCATCTGTCCCAACAAAAGCTTGACACACATGAAAAGTCTGTATCATTTCTTTTAATAAAGGTCCTACAGTCACCTGTGAATCTTTCTGAAACTCACCACCAAGAACAATAACACGACATGAATCATAAGCTCTCACAAAATTTGCTATAAAAAATGAATTTGTTACAATCGTAACATTTCTTTTTTGCTTGCAAATTTCCTCAGCAAGTAAAGCACAGGTCGATCCAGATTCTATCATTATTGTTTCATTATCTGACACCAATTTTACTGCTTCCTGAACAATTTTTCTCTTAATTTCATAATTAATTGACAAACGTACATTTAAGTCATCTCCACTATTTAATACAGCATATCCATGCTCTCTGTGTAATAAACCTTTTGACTCTAATTTATCTAAATCTTTTCTAATCGTTACTTTCGATACATTTAATTTTTCCGATAATGTATTAACGTCGATCTTTTCATATTCTGATACTAATTTAATAATTTGTTCCAATCTTTTCATTTTACACCTCCGTTTTATTCTACCAAAATAAAAAGCAAAAAACAACAAATTAAACTTTCGTTCGTAATTGTTTTTCTTTCGTTTTTGTGATAGGATAGACTTATGAAGAGGAGGAACTCTTATGGAAATATCTAAAGGAATTATTTTTAATATTCAACACTTTTCAATTCATGACGGCCCGGGTATTCGTACAACTGTTTTTTTAAAAGGATGTCCTCTGCGCTGTCCATGGTGTTCTAATCCTGAATCTCAAAGAATGAAACCTGAAAAAATGAAAGATGCTCAACGAGAGAAATTCACCTTAGTCGGTGAAGAAAAGACTGTAGAAGAAATTATTACAGAGGTATTAAAAGACAAAGAATTTTACGAAGAATCCGGTGGAGGTTTAACTTTATCAGGAGGTGAAATATTTGCTCAGTTTGAATTTGCTAAAGCCATCTTAAAATCAGCTAAAGAACATCACATACACACTGCCATTGAAACTACTGCCTTTGTTGATCATGAAAAATTTATTGATTTAATTCAATATGTGGATTTTATCTACACAGACCTAAAACATTATAATTCTATAAAACATAAAAAAGTGACTGGGGTTTTTAATCAAATGATTATTAAAAACATTCATTATGCTTTTTCTCAAAATAAAACTATCGTTTTAAGAATCCCAGTTATTCCTAATTTTAACAATAGTTTAGAGGATGCAGAAAAATTCGCTACTCTATTTAACTCATTAAATATCGACCAAGTTCAACTACTCCCTTTTCATCAATTTGGTGAAAACAAATATCGTTTATTAAATCGGAAATATGAAATGGATGGAGTCAACGCACTTCATCCTGAAGATCTTATTGATTATCAAAAGGTATTTCTGAACCACCATATTAATTGTTATTTCTAGTTCATTTCCTTGAAATGCTCTAGCTATTTGCAGATAACAAGCATCTATATAAGGTTATCAAAGAAGACTTCCCCATGACTCTAAATGAATATATCTTACAATATTGCCTGAAACAAGCTATAGATAAGATGGCTGAATCTCCCAACTCCCCTTTAAGCGCTATCTCTGACCAAGTTGGATTTTCAGACTATAAATATTTTGCCAAAGTATTTAAAAAGTATCTCCATATTTCCCCAAAGGAATTGAAATCACTCGGAAAAATAGTAAAATAGGCTATTCTTTTTTTTGTAGAGAATTTTACTCTAATATAGTGAATTGAAATAAGATGTGAACATCTCTATCAGGAAAGTCAAATTAATTTATAGAAATATTTTAGCAGTCAAGGTGTACTGTTATAGATTCAATACACTATAGAATAGAATTGTAGGTTTTAAAAACGCTTACATTGTTTTAAAATAAACTTAAATAACACAACGGAGGTATCCATCATGAAAAAGAAATGGATGTATTATGCTGCTTGTTCTTCTAATGAATCTGCCGATGACAGTTCATCTGATAAAGGAGACGGTGGTTCGCTAGTCGTTTATTCACCAAACTCAGAAGGCTTAATTGGAGCAACTATTCCTGCCTTTGAAGAAAAATATGGTATCAAAATAGAACTGATTCAAGCTGGTACTGGAGAACTTTTCAAAAAACTAGAGTCAGAAAAAGAAGTTCCTGTAGCTGATGTTATCTTTGGTGGTTCTTATACACAATATGCTACCCACGGAGAACTCTTTGAAAACTATATTTCAAAAGAAAATGATAATGTTATCAAAGAATATCAAAACACAACTGGCTTCTCTACTCCTTATACACTAGATGGTAGTGTTTTAATCGTCCACCCTGATTTAACTAAAGGCATGAACATCGAAGGATATAGCGACCTTCTCAAACCTGAACTAAAAGGAAAAATCGCAACTGCTGACCCAGCAAACTCTTCTAGCGCCTTTGCTCAATTAACAAATATGCTACAAGCTCAAGGTGGTTACAAAGATGATAAGGCTTGGTCTTATGTAAAAGATCTTTTCACACTTATTGATGGTATAGTAAAATGAAATAAGAACAGGACAAATTAATCAGGACAGTCAAATCGATTTCTAACAATGTTTTAGAAGTAGAGGTGTACTATTCTAGTTTCAATATACTATAAAATCGGTTTAAGTTCATCTGGTGTCTATAAAGCAGTCGCTGATGGAGAAATGACTGTTGGTCTCTCTTATGAAGATCCAGCAGTTAAACTCTTAAATGACGGAGCTAACATTAAGGTAGTCTATCCAAAAGAAGGAACCGTCTTCCTACCTGCTAGTGCTGCTATCGTTAAAAAATCTAAAAATATGGAAAATGCCAAGAAATTTATCGATTTTATTATCTCTCAAGAAGTACAAGATACACTTGGTACAACCACTACTAACCGTCCTGTTCGTAAAAATGCTAAAACAAGCGAAAACATGAAACCAATTGACAAAATCAAAACACTCACTGAAGATTATGATTATGTCATCAAGAATAAATCAGATATCGTTAAGAAATACAACGAAGTCTTTACAGATATCCAATCTAAACAGTAAAAGAGGTTCACTATGAGTGAGATCAAAATTATTAACGCCAAAAAAATCTACCACGATGTCCCTGTTATTGAGAATTTGAACATTACAATTCCAAAAGGAAGTCTCTTTACCCTTCTTGGAGCTTCAGGATGTGGGAAAACGACCCTTCTTCGTATGATTGCAGGTTTCAACAGTATCAAAGATTGAGAATTTTACTTCGATGATACAAAAATCAATAATATGGAACCCAGCAAACGCAATATCGGGATGGTTTTCCAAAACTACGCTATTTTCCCACATTTGACTGTCCGAGACAACGTTGCTTTTGGTCTTATGCAAAAGAAGAATTGATTCAACAGACCAACAAGTATCTTGAACTCATGCAAATTGCTCAATATGCGGATCGAAAGCCCGATAAACTCAGTGGTGGACAACAACAACGTGTCACCTTGGCATGCGCCTTAGCGGTTAATCCAAGTGTTCTCCTCATGGACGAGCCACTTAGTAATCTGGAGGCCAAACTTCGCTTGGATATGCGTCAAGCCATCCGAGAAATCCAACACGAAGTGGGAATTACAACTGTTTATGTAACCCACGACCAAGAAGAAGCCATGGCTATTTCAGACCAAATTGCTGTTATGAAAGATGGGGTGATCCAACAAATCGGCCGACCAAAAGAACTCTATCATAAACCAGCTAATGAGTTTGTGGCAACCTTTATCGGACGCACAAATATTATCCCTGCCAATCTTGAAAAACGGAGCGACGGCGCTTATATCGTCTTTTCAGATGGCTATGCCCTTCGAATGCCAGCTCTTGATCAGGTTGAGGAGCAAGCTATTCATGTAAGCATTCGTCCCGAAGAGTTTATCAAAGATGAATCTGGAGATATTGAAGGAACTATTAGCGATAGCGTCTATCTTGGACTAAATACGGAGTATTTCATTGAGACAGGTTTTGCCTCAAAAATTCAAGTTAGTGAAGAATCAACTTTTGAAGAAGAACTACAAAAAGGCAATCGTATTCGTCTACGAATCAATACGCAAAAATTAAACATCTTTTCTGCAGATGGTTCCCAAAACCTGATAAAAGGAGTCAACCATGGAATGTAAAAAACTAAATATTTGGACAGCTTCCTCTTTCTTCATCTTTCTTACCTATCTTGTCTTTCTCGTTTATCCTATCGTTACCGTGCTCAAGCAAGCACTTATACATGAAGGACAATTCTCACTAGCTAATTTTGTCACTTTCTTTAGTAAAACCTACTACTCTGAGACACTAGTCAACAGTTTCAGGGTTTCCATTACCGCTACTGTCACTTCCTTAGTTGTAGGAACCCTATTAGCTTATCTCTTCTCTATGTATGACTTCAAGGGGAAGAAATTTCTACAAATATTGATTATCATTGCTTCCATGTCAGCTCCTTTCGTAGGAGCCTACTCCTGGATTCTCTTGCTGAGACGAAATGAGGTCATCACTAAATTTTTGACAAATGCCCTTCATCTTCCAGCTATCGATATTTATGGATTCAAAGGAAGTATACTTGTCTTTACACTGCAACTATTCCCACTGGTATTTCTATATGTTGCTGGAACAATGAACAGTATTGACAATTCTCTACTTGAAGCAGCTGAAAGCATGGGGTCCTTCGGATTTAAACCTATCGTAACGGTTGTTTTACCTCTCCTAGTTTCAACCTTACTAGCAGCTCCTTGCTTGTATTTATGAGAGCATTCTCAGACTTTGGAACGCCTATGTTGATTGGCGAAGGATATCGGACTTTCCCTGTCCTGATTTATACCCAATTTATTAGCGAGGTTGGAGGAAATTCTGCTTTTGCAATTATGGCGATTATCATTGCCTTGGCAATTTTCCTTATCCAAAAACACATTGCAAACCGCTACAGTTTCAGCATGAATCTGCTCCATCCAATTGAGCCTAAAAAAACTACAAAAGGAAAAATGGCTGCCATTTATGCAACAGTCTACGGAATTATCTTTATCTCTGTTTTACCTCAAATCTACTTAATTTATACCTCTTTCCTAAAAACATCAGGTATGGTATTTGTTAAAGGTTATTCTCCAAACAGTTACAAGGTAGCTTTCAATCGTATGGGATCTGCTATTTTCAATACCATTCGTATCCCTTTGATTGCCTTAGTTCTAGTTGTTCTATTTGCGACATTTATCTCCTACCTAGCCGTTAGAAAACGGAATTTGTTTACAAACTTAATTGACAGCCTCAGTATGGTACCTTATATTGTACCAGGAACCGTTCTAGGGATTGCCTTCATTTCTTCCTTCAATACTGGTCTATTTGGAAGTGGATTTCTTATGATTACAGGGACTGCTTTCATCTTGATTATGTCTCTATCTGTCAGAAGATTACCTTATACTATTCGCTCATCTGTTGCTAGCTTACAACAAATAGCACCAAGTATTGAAGAAGCTGCTGAAAGCTTAGGAAGTAGTCGTCTCAATATCTTTGCTAAGATTACAACTCCAATGATGCTATCTGGTATCATTTCTGGAGCCATCTTATCTTGGGTCACAATGATTTCAAAACTCTCTACTTCTATCCTCCTCTACAATGTCAAAACAAGAACAATGACTGTGGCTATTTATACAGAGATTCTCAGAGGAAATTACGGTGTAGCCGCAGCCTTGTCAACTATCCTGACTGTTCTAACAGTAGGTTCCTTGCTCTTGTTTATGAAAATCTCTAAAAGCAATAGCATTACACTTTAGTTTTCCACATCAAAAACAGCCGAAAGGAGTACCCTCGGCTGTTTTTTCTTATCTTGATATTCTTATCAAATCCCTAGCTCATGGCAAGCAAGTCTAGACTGATTAAATAGAACCTTCTTCCATCTTCTCACGTCCTAGCTCTCGGTAACTACGGTCACCGACAACTTCAACCCTAAACTGACCGTCCTCATATTCAAGAATCGTCACGCTACCATTATCTAGACCATGCGGATGCATGCCATTAATCAGATAAACAATGGTTCCAATAGTCATTCCATGGCTGACAACAAGGGCGTTACCTCCACCTTGATCTTCCATTTCTTTTGCAATTATTTCAAAGCCTTCCTTGATTCGGCCACTGAGTTTTTCCCAACCTTCAGCCCAACCAGCTGTATCGACCTCTACCAAGCCCTCAGCCAGTTCAGCATAAGACAATTGGTGAACGTGGTCCACATTAAAGATACGAGGAATAATGCCCATGAAAAGATCGCCATCATAGGCTCCATCAAAACTACCGAAACACCATTCTCTGATACGCTTGTCCATGCGATAAGGGATTTTCCCCTGCAAGCCAAGTTCTTCAAGTATAATTCCCATGGTCTGAATGGTACGACCAGAATCACTCGAATAAGCGCGCTCAAACTGTAGATCAGATTCTCGCAAACCGATTCCTAACTCTTGAATCCCTCGTTCACCTTCAGCAGTTAAGGGAGTATCGCTCCAACCTTGCGCGCGACCAATCGTGTTAAACATGGTCTTGCCATGACGTACCAAATACAATCGTACTTTTACCATTTTCCGTCCTCCGTTTGCTTCTATTATATCATGAATGATAAAATAAAAGCCACCCATACAGGCGACTTTTGAAGGAGATTATTATGAAAAAGTTTAGGAGTTCATTAAATAAAGATATTAGATGAAAATCAAATTCAAACTAATTCAGTGTTATCTGTTTCAAATAATATTAGGAGGTCTTTATTTAATGATTATAGTATACACATCTAATCTTAAATAGAACTTAAAATTTCTCCTATTTTCTTAATTTTTAAAACTATGAATTGGTGCTGGGATTTGTCCACCGCGAGAGATGAAGTCGACAGACGAAGCCCCATTAACCTTCATAACGGGTGCAGTTCCTAATAGACCACCAAACTCAATCATATCGCCTTCTCTTCCTTTGGGAATGATACGAACAGCTGTTGTTTTCATGTTGATAACACCGATTGCTGCTTCATCCGCAATCATAGCCGCAATAGTTTCAGCAGGCGTATCTTCTGGGATGGCAATCATATCCAATCCAACAGAACAGATAGCCGTCATAGCTTCTAGTTTTTCTAAATTAAGAGAGCCATTTTGCACTGCAGCAATCATTCCTTCATCCTCAGAAACAGGGATAAAGGCACCAGATAGACCACCGACCTGGTTACAGGCCATCACTCCACCCTTTTTAACTTGGTCGTTCAAGAGGGCCAAGGCAGCTGTCGTTCCATGCGTGCCAACTGTTTCTAGCCCCATTTCCTCAAGGACACGTGCCACAGAGTCTCCAACCGCAGGGGTTGGTGCCAAACTCAAGTCCACAATACCAAACTCCACACCCAGTCTCTCACTGGCCATTTGACCAACCAATTGACCGATACGAGTGATTTTAAAGGCAGTTTTCTTAACTGTTTCGGCTACTACATCAAAGCTCTGTCCACGAACTTTTTCCAAAGCACGTTTCACAACACCAGGACCAGAAACTCCGACATTGATGATAACATCTGCTTCCCCAACACCATGAAAGGCACCCGCCATAAATGGATTGTCCTCAACAGCATTAGCGAATACAACCAACTTGGCCACTCCCATATCTGAAAGATTTGCTGTTTCCTTGATAATTCGTCCCATATCTGCCACAGCCGTCATATTAATACCAGACTTGGTTGAGCCGATATTGACTGACGAGCAGACCTTATCCGTCTCAGCCAAAGCGCGAGGAATGGAATTGATGAGAATCTCATCTCCCTTTTGATAACCTTTTTGTACTAAGGCAGAAAAACCACCAATAAAGTCCACACCAATCTCTTTCGCAGCCTTATCAAGCGCTTTTGCCAGAACCACGTAGTCCGTCGCATCTGTCGCTGCCCCAATCAGAGAAATAGGTGTCACCGATACACGCTTATTAACGATAGGAATTCCCAACTCAGCCGCAATTTCATCACCAACAGCTACTAAATTAGCCGCCTTTGTCGTAATTTTTTGATAGATTTTCTCCGCAGCACAATTGATATCTGGATCGATACAGTCCAAAAGAGAAATCCCCATGGTAATGGTTCTAATATCGAAGTTTTGCTCCTCAATCATGGCGATGGTTTCAGTAACTTGTCTAATATCCATGATGACCTCCTAGATATTATACATAGCTTCGAAAATCGCTGCACTCTGAATATTGATTTTTACATTCAAAGTTTGCCCAAAAGCTTCAAATTCATTACGAAGATAGGTAAAATCTTGCTTTTCATCACTAGATACAACAGCCATCATCGTAAAATATTCATCTAAGACAGTTTGAGAGATATCGTCAATATTCAATCCTAATTCTGCAATTTTACCAGAAACACCTGCAACAATTCCAGATTTATCTTTACCAACAACAGTTATAATGGCTTTCATAAGTAAACTCCAATTCTTCTTAAAATAAGAAACCTTAACATTAAACAGGATTCTTTTCAAATAGTATAGCATAATTCTAACGAAAATACTCAAAAACGCCTGCTTACGAAGTTGTTCTTAAGAAAAAAACAATTTCGTAAACAAGCGTCTACTATCCCAACTTATGATGAGTGTTCCCGCTAGGACCGAAATCCTAGCGGTAGACCAGAGCTAGACTAAGAGCACAAGACTCCATCATCATAACACTCAACAAAATTGATGATTTTATACTAATTCGATGATCGCCATTGGCGCTGCATCACCACGACGTGGTTCAGTTTTAAGGATACGAGTGTATCCACCGTTACGTTCAGCATAACGAGGTGCGATTTCTGAGAACAATTTTTGAAGTGCTGTAGTAGAAGTGTACTTATCAGTTGCTTCATCATAGTTTTCAGATGCGATTTCATTACGTACGAAAGCAGCTGCTTGACGACGTGCATGCAAATCACCACGTTTACCTAGAGTAATCATTTTTTCAACAGTTTTACGGATTTCTTTAGCACGAGCTTCAGTTGTCACGATTGATTCGTTGATCAAAAGGTCAGTTGTCAAATCGCGAAGCATTGCTTTACGTTGTGAGCTAGTGCGTCCTAGTTTACGGTAAGCCATGTATTCCTCCTTTATTTATCTTTTAATCCAAGACCCAAATCAATGAGTTTGAGTTTCACTTCTTCCAAACTCTTGCGTCCAAGATTTCGTACTTTCATCATCTCTGCTTCAGATTTTTCTGTCAAATCATGCACAGTATTGATACCGGCACGTTTTAAACAGTTGTATGAACGCACAGACAAGTCCAGTTCCTCAATCGTACGATCTAAAATACGGTCGTCAGATTCAGTATCAGCTTCTTTCATCACTTCAGTTGACTTAGCAATCTCAGTAAGATTTGTAAACAAATCAAGATGTTCTGTCAAAATACGTGCTGAAAGCCCTAAAGCATCTTCTGGAATAATTGTTCCATTTGTCAAGATTTCAAGGGTTAATTTGTCGAAACCATCATTGCTACCTACACGAGCAGGTTCCACTTGATAGTTGACTTTTGTAACTGGTGTATAAATAGAATCTACAGCAAGTGTTCCAACTGGTGCATTATCCTTTTTATTTTCATCAGCAGGTACATATCCACGACCACTGTTAACAGTCATAGTCGCTTTTAGAGAAGAACCTTCACCGATTGTAAAGAGATAATGATCTGGATTTACAATTTCAATATCGCTATCTGTCAAAATGTCACCAGCTGTTACTTCAGCAGGACCTTCAACATCCAGTTCGATGATTTTTTCGTCTTCAACGTACGATTTCACTGCAATTCCTTTAATGTTCAGAATGATTTGCATCACGTCTTCACGAACACCTGGAACTGTGTCAAACTCATGTAACACACCATCAATGTTGATAGATGTCACAGCTGCTCCTGGTAGAGAAGCTAGAAGTACACGACGAAGAGAGTTACCAAGAGTTGTACCGTAGCCACGTTCAAGTGGTTCGATTACAAACTTGCCATAATCTTTATTTTCATCAATTTTTGTTATATTTGGTTTTTCAAACTCGATCATTTAGTTACTCCCTCTTAAACGAAAAGCAGTGTAATGCGATGATTATACACGGCGACGTTTTGGAGGACGAGCACCATTGTGTGGCACTGGAGTCACATCACGAATTGCTGTTACTTCAAGACCAGCGGCAGCAAGCGCACGAATAGCTGACTCACGACCAGAACCTGGACCTTTTACAGTAACTTCAACTGATTTAAGACCGTGTTCTTGTGCAGATTTAGCAGCAGCTTCAGAAGCCATTTGAGCAGCGAATGGTGTAGATTTACGAGAACCTTTGAAACCAAGAGCACCAGCTGATGACCAAGCAATTGCATTACCATGCACATCAGTAATCATAACAATAGTGTTATTAAATGTAGCGTGAATATGAGCAATACCAGATTCGATATTCTTTTTCACACGACGTTTACGTGTTGGTTTAGCCAAGACTTTTACCTCCTATATTATTTTTTCTTACCAGCAATCGCAACAGCTTTACCTTTACGAGTGCGAGCGTTGTTTTTAGTATTTTGTCCACGGACAGGAAGTCCACGACGGTGACGGATACCACGGTATGAACCGATTTCCATCAAACGTTTGATGTTCAAGTTTACTTCACGACGAAGGTCACCTTCAACTTTGATTGCATCCACTTCACGACGGATAGCATCTTCTTGATCTGATGTAAGATCACGTACACGAACATCTTCTGAGATTCCAGCAGCAGCCAAAATTTTCTTAGATGTTGCAAGTCCGATACCATAAACATAAGTCAATGAGATTACTACGCGTTTGTCATTTGGAATATCAACTCCAGCAATACGAGCCATGTTTTCTCCTTTCTATCTTATCCTTGACGTTGTTTGTGTTTTGGATTTGCTGGGCAAATTACCATAACACGACCATTACGACGAATAACTTTACAGTATTCGCAAATTGGTTTGACCGATGGTCTTACTTTCATTTCTTATCCCTCCAAGTTTTTCGATTATTTAAAGCGGTAAGTGATACGTCCACGTGTCAAGTCATATGGACTCATTTCGACAGTAACACGATCTCCCGCTAAAATACGAATATAGTTTTTACGAATTTTACCAGAAACTGTTGCTAAAATCTGATGTCCATTTTCAAGTTCAACCGTAAACATTGCATTCGGCATTGTATCAACTACTTTGCCTTCAACTTCAATCACATCGTCTTTTGCCACGCAAAAGCACCTCCATAAATTTCGATTCGATGCCTCTAGACACAGAGACAACAATTATAAGTCAGACTATTTCAGTATAACATTTGTAGCGGATTTTTGCAAGTGTGAAAAACGCTTTATTTCAAATTTGTCAATACTTTTTCAATATCTGAGAAGACATCATTGATATCTTGATTACCTTCGATGTCATGAACCAAACCTTTGGCACGGTAGTGAGCAATGATTGGTTCTCCTTGAGCAATATTAACATCCAAACGACGTTTTACTGTCTCAGGCTTATCATCTTCACGTTGGTAGTAATCTTCTTCTTTATAGTCAACTGGTGGGTTAAAGACCTTGTGGAAAGTTTCTCCAGTTACGCGGTGGATGATACGGCCACTCAAACGTTCCAAGAGGCTGTCAGGGTTCACTTCAATATTGATAATACCTTCTAGTTCAATGCCAAGTTCAGCCAATGTTTTGTCCAAGGCATGAGCTTGTTCAATTGTACGTGGGTAACCATCCAATAAGAATCCTGTTTCTTTAATATCATCTTGTGAAAGGCGTTCTTTTACGATTCCATTTGTAACTTCGTCAGGAACCAATTCACCCTTGTCAATATATGACTTAGCAAGAACACCCATTTCAGTTTGATTTGCCATTGCAGCGCGGAACATATCACCTGTTGAGATATGTGCAACATGGAATTGTTCTACGATTTTTGCTGCTTGAGTTCCCTTACCTGCACCAGGTAAGCCCATAATCAAAAGATTCATGATTTGATCTCCTTATTTTATTTTTAAATAGAAGCAAAAAGTCTTTTCACCCCTATTTAAAAACAAAATAGAAGAGGGGAGATCCAACTCTTACAAATGTCAGAGTTTAAACCTCCACTCCCTCAGTATTTACTGATTCAGTAAATACTTTTATTCTGTTCTGTCCATGAAACCAACATACTTACGTTTCAATAGGTAACCTTCCAATTGCTTGATTCCTTCGATACCTGTAGAGATAATGATCAAGAGACTTGTTCCACCAAAGGCAACAACATCAGAAAGACCAAATACATCTTTAGCTGCAATCGGTAAAATGGAAATCACACCAAGGAAGAGGGAACCAACAGTTGCAAGACGACGAAGAAGTTTAGACATATATTCTTCTGTACCTTTACCAGGACGAACTCCATGGATATAGGCACCACTCTTTTGTAGGCTCTCTGCTGCTTTTTCAGGATTAATCTGTACAAACGTATAGAAGAATGTAAAGAGAATAATCAACAAAGCATACATGGCAATACCAGTTGGAGAAGTAGTTGCCAACATCTCTTGTGCTACCCTTACCCAAGCCCAATCATGACCTGTGGCACTCAAAAACTGAAGAATAGCCGCAGGCGCTGCAGTAATCGAACTGGCAAAGATAACAGGGATAACTCCAGCAGGGTTTACCTTTAACGGAAGGTAAGAGCTAGATGGAGCACCTTGTGCAACCTTAGTATATTGGATTGGAATTTTGTATTCTGCTTGTTGAACATAAGTTGTAAAGTAAATAATCAACAATACAGTAATAATCAAAATGATTACGAAAATGATAGATGAAGTGATACGGCTACTTGGGACGTTCACAAAGTAGTCCACATAGATGCCCTGAATCATCTCTGGAATTGAGGAAACAATCCCGGCAAAGATAATCATGGAAACACCGTTTCCGTATCCCTTATCTGTAATTTGCTCACCCAACCAAGTGACAATCATACTACCAGCTGTTAAGATGATACCAATCGTCAGAAAAACTTGTGGAGTTAAAGCAGTTTTAATCAATTGAGCTCCAGCCAAGGTATTAAAACCAGCTGTAATCCCGATAGATTGCACAAAAGCGAGAACTAGAGCAATATAACGAGTAGCTTGATTCAATTTTCTTCGACCTACTTCCCCTTGTTTACCCCACTCTACAAACTTGGGTAAAATATCCATTTGCAAGAGTTGGACAACAATAGAAGCGGTGATATAGGGACTAACTCCTAGGGCAAAAATCGAAAAGTTTTTTAGGGCATTCCCCGACACCAAGCTCAACATGTTTAAGAAGGATAATCCACTTAAAGCATTCAAGCTATTGGCATTCACACCAGGAACTGTAATGCTAGTTCCGATACGAAAGACCAAAACGATAAAAATTGTAAATAAAATTTTTGATCGAACCTGCTTGACTTTAAGAGCTTCTCTTAATAATTTAAAAAACATAGGTCACCTCTCTTAGATGACTTCTACTGAACCACCTTTAGCAGTGATAGCTTCTTCAGCTGATTTAGAGAATTTAGCTGCTTTCACAGTCAATTTCTTAGTCAACTCACCGTTACCAAGAATTTTAATACCTGACTTTTCAGCTTTAACAATTCCTGCTTCGATAAGAACAACTGGAGTTACTTCAGCACCATCTTCAAAGACGTTCAATTGGTCAAGGTTCACAATTGCGTATTCTTTAGCGTTGATGTTAGTGAATCCACGTTTTGGAAGACGACGGAACAATGGAGTTTGTCCACCTTCAAAACCAAGGCGAACTCCGCCACCGCTACGAGCTTTTTGACCTTTTTGACCACGACCAGATGTTTTACCGTTACCTGATGAAGTACCACGACCAACGCGGTTACGTACTTTACGAGAACCTTCTGCAGGTTTCAATTCATGAAGTTTCATTTTTATTTTCTCCTCTTTTGTAAAATGCTAGCGCCGATAAGGGAGAAAAGGTTGTCTCCCCCATCAACTCGCCTATACGATGTCATCATAGATGACTATATCTAGTTTTAGGGGATGGTACAGTGCACATCCCCTAAAACTTCATTAGTTTACTTCTTCAACTGTTACTAAGTGAGATACTGCTGTAATCATACCACGGATAGCAGCGTTATCTTCTTTAATAACAGAGCTGTTCAATTTGCCAAGTCCAAGTGCTACAACAGTTTTACGTTGTGATGGAATGCGTCCGATTGGAGACTTAGTCAAAGTAATTTTAATTTGAGCCATTTTATCCCCTTTCTTATGCCAAATCAGAAACTGAAATACCACGAAGGGCAGCAATTTCTTCAGCGCGTTTCAATTGTTTCAAACCTTCAACAGTTGCACGAACAATGTTGATTGGAGTGTTAGAACCAAGTGATTTAGATGTAATATCTGCCACACCTGCCAATTCCACAACGGCACGAACTGCACCACCAGCGGCAACTCCAGAACCTTCTACAGCAGGTTTCAACAATACTTTAGCTCCACCGAATTCTGAAAGAACTTCGTGTGGGATTGTTGTTCCAACCATAGGAACTTCGATCAAGTTTTTCTTAGCATCATCTACTGCTTTACGGATTGCTTCTGGAACTTCTTGAGCTTTACCAGTACCAAATCCTACGCGACCATTGTGGTCACCAACAACAACAAGAGCTGCGAAACGAAGACGACGTCCACCTTTAACAACTTTTGTAACACGGTTGACAGCAACTACGCGTTCTTCTAATTCAACTGCATTGTCTTTAAATGCCATTTTCTAGTGTCCTCCTATTAGAATTTCAATCCGTTTTCACGAGCTGCATCAGCCAAAGCTTTCACACGTCCGTGATATAGATATCCACCGCGGTCGAACACCACTTCTGAAATACCTTTAGCGTTTGCACGTTCTGCAACGAGTTTACCGACAGCAACGGCTTGTTCAGTTTTAGTTCCTTTTGAAACTTCTTTATCAAGAGTTGAAGCACTTGCGAGCGTTACACCCGCTACGTCATCAATCACTTGAGCGTAGATGCCTGTATTAGAACGGAATACGTTCAAACGTGGGCGATCAGCAGTTCCAGAGAGTTTTCCGCGAACGCGACGGTGGCGTTTTTGGCGGAGTTTGTTTTTATCTGGTTTTGAAATCACAGTTTTCACCTCTTTAGTTTTAAATCGTGTGCTATGCACAAAGTTGGAAAATAGGTTGGTGGTTGATGATCAACCACTCAACATTATTTACCTGTTTTACCTTCTTTACGGCGAACGAATTCACCAACGTAACGGATACCTTTACCTTTATATGGTTCTGGTGAACGAAGGCTACGTACGTAAGCAGCTGTTTGACCAACTACTTCTTTTGAAATTCCGCTAACAACGATTGTTGTTGGGTTTGGAAGTTCAAAAGTAATTCCTTCTGGAGCTTCAACTTCGTCTGGATGAGATTTACCAACAGCCAAAACAAGTTTAGATCCTTGAAGCTGTGCACGGTAACCAACCCCACGCATTTCAAGTTCTTTCTTGAATCCTTCTGATACACCAACAACCATGTTGTTCAAAAGGGCACGAGTAGTTCCGTGGATAGTTTTCATTTCTTTTGAATCGTTTGGACGGTGAAGAGTTACTTCAGTACCTTCCACACGGATTTCAATATCTTTTGAGAACTCACGAGTAAGTTCTCCTTTAGGTCCTTTTACAGTTACAACGTTGTCATTGTTAGCGAGTTCAACACCAGCAGGCAACACAATAACTTTATTACCAATACGTGACATGTTTATTTTCTCCTGTTAAATTGTCAGGCCAGAACGGCCAGTTTTCACGGGGTTCAGATACTTATTTAGTTCAAGAGCTGAACTGAACACGCTCGAAGAACTGTGCAAAATAGATAAGTTGGCTTGTTTGTAAACAAACTTCTCCAACTTCCTAATTTTGCTTTGTTCTTTACGAGCTTTGTATCTTGATTTTACCAAACGTAAGCGATAACCTCACCACCAACATTCTTTTGGCGTGCTTCTTTATCAGTAAGCAAACCTTCAGAAGTTGAAAGGATGGCAATTCCAAGTCCGTTAAGAACTTTTGGAAGGTCTTCACGTTTTTTGTAGACACGAAGTCCTGGTTTAGAAACACGTTTCAAGTTAGTGATAACTTTCTCACCATTTGGTCCGTATTTAAGAAATACACGGATGACGCCTTGTTTGTCATCTTCAATGATTTCAACGTTTTTTACAAAACCTTCGCGTTTAAGGATTTCAGCAATCCCTTTTTTGATGTTTGATGCAGGTACTTCAAGTACTTCGTGTTTAGCTTGGTTAGCATTACGAATACGAGTTAGGAAGTCTGCGATTGGGTCAGTCATAACCATTTTGTTTTTCTCCTCTTACTAGTAGTTTGCAAGTTGCACTTGCTAGTTAATACATGATACAAAGAGCGTAACAGCACGAGCAAAAATAGACAATTTAATGCAGAAGCAATGCTCCAAAGCAAATTGGTCTTTTTTGCCAAAGCTGTAGCTCGTGTTCAAATTGGCAAGCCCAATTGAACCCGGGCTAAACTCTGTGTGAAAAAGATAAACTTTCCTAGAAACTTTAGTTTCTTCGTCAAGTTTCCTATTTTTACTTGGAGTTTTGACGCTCTTGATATCTTAAATTACCAAGATGCTTTTGTTACACCAGGAATTTGACCTTTATGCGCAAGTTCGCGAAAAGCGATACGACTCAGACCAAATTTGCGGTAAACTGAATGTGGGCGCCCCGTAACTCTACAACGATTATGTAAACGAGTCGGTGAGGCGTTGCGAGGTAATTTAGATAAACCTTCGTAGTCCCCTGCCGCCTTTAATGCAGCACGTTTTTCAGCATAACGGTCAACAATTTTTTGGCGTTTAGCCTCTCTAGCTACCATTGATTTTTTAGCCATTAGATTTACCTCCTATATTATTTTGCAAAAGGCATTCCAAGGCCTGTAAGCAATGCACGTGACTCTTCGTCAGTGTTAGCAGTTGTTACGATAACGATGTCAAGACCACGAGTTTTGTCAACGTCATCGAAGTTGATTTCTGGGAAGATTAATTGTTCTTTCACACCAAGTGTGTAGTTCCCGCGTCCATCAAATGATTTTGTTGGAACACCGTGGAAGTCACGTACACGCGGAAGTGAAACTGATACCAATTTATCCAAGAATTCGTACATACGTTCACCACGAAGGGTAACTTTTGCACCGATCGCAACACCTTCACGAAGACGGAAGCCGGCGATTGATTTTTTAGCTTTAGTGATAAGTGGTTTTTGACCTGAGATAAGTGCCAATTCTTCAGCAGCTTTTTCAAGGCTTTTAGCGTTTGATACAGCTTCACCAACACCCATGTTCAAAACAATCTTATCTACTTTAGGCACAGCCATCACTGATGAGTAGTTGAATTGTTCTGTCAAAGCAGGAACTACTTCATTAAGATATTTTTCTTTTAAACGATTTGCCATTATACTTCTCCTTTCCTTCGTGATTAATCAAGCACTTCGCCTGATTTTTTGTTGTAGCGAACTTTTTTACCGTCTACAAATTTGTAACCAACACGACCAGCTACACCATTTTTGTCCAAAACTTGAACGTTTGATACGTGGATAGCTGCTTCTTTCTCGATGATACCACCTTGAGGAAGCTCGTTAGTTGGACGTTGGTGTTTCTTAACAATGTTAACACCTTCAACGATAACTTTGTTTACTTTTGGAAGGGCAGTAAGGACAACAGCTTCTGTTCCCTTGTCTTTACCAGCGATTACGCGAACTTTGTCGCCTTTTTTTACAAACATTAGGTTTCTCCTTGATTTTTCTTACGCCCATAAGGGCACCCTAGCTTGAAGCTAGGGGACTAGTTTGTTCCTAAAAATTAAAGTACTTCTGGAGCAAGTGACACGATCTTCATGAAGCCACCTTCACGCAATTCACGTGCAACTGGGCCAAAGATACGTGTTCCGCGAGGAGTTTTGTCTTCACGGATGATAACTGCTGCGTTTTCGTCAAATTTGATGTATGAACCATCAGCACGACGAGCACCTGATTTAGTACGAACGATAACTGCTTTAACAACGTCACCTTTTTTAACCGCACCACCAGGAGTAGCTTGTTTTACAGATGCCACGATAACATCACCGATGTTTGCAAATTTACGTCCTGAACCACCAAGAACTTTGATAGTCAAGATTTCGCGAGCACCGCTGTTGTCTGCGACTTTCAAACGAGTTTCTGTTTGAATCATTTCAGTTTTCTCCTTTCAGGTTTGATTAGATGATGACCGCTTCTTCAACAACTTCTACAAGACGGAAACGTTTTGTAGCTGAAAGCGGGCGAGTTTCCATGATACGTACGATATCGCCTTCTTTGGCAACATTGTTTTCATCATGAGCTTTGTATTTTTTAGAGTAGTTAATACGTTTACCATAGACTGGGTGGTTACGTTTTGTTTCAACTACAACTGTGATTGTCTTGTCCATTTTGTCAGATACAACACGTCCAACAAGAACTTTACGATTATTGCGTTCCATTGAAATTTCTCCTTCCCTAGTCTATTATTTCGCTTCAGATTGAACTGTTTTGATACGAGCGATTTGTTTTTTAACTTCTTTCAAGCGAGCTGTTTGTTCCAATTGACCAGTAGCAGCTTGGAAACGAAGTTCAAACAATTCTTTTTTCAATTCGTTTTCGCGCTTCGCGAGTTCTTCTTGAGAAAGACCACGAAGTTCTTTAACAAATTCTTTTACTTCATTAAGTTTCATGCCTTCTCCTTATTCTGCTTCACGTTTTACGAATTTACATTTAACTGGCAATTTGTGGCTAGCAAGTCGAAGCGCTTCACGTGCAATCTCTTCAGATACACCAGCGATTTCGAACATCACTTTACCACGTTTAACTGGTGCTACCCAACCTTCAGGTGCCCCTTTACCAGATCCCATACGCACACCGATAGCTTTAGCAGTGTATGATTTGTGTGGGAAGATTTTAATCCAAACTTTACCACCACGTTTCATGTAACGAGTCATGGCGATACGAGCAGCTTCGATTTGGCGGTTAGTGATCCAGTGGCTAGTTGTAGCTTGAAGACCGTATTCACCGAATGCTACTTCTTTTCCACCTTTTGCTTCACCGCGCATTTTTCCACGGAACTCACGACGGTGTTTAACACGTTTAGGTACTAACATTGGTTATTTACCTCCTTTAGTGTTTTTACGAGCTGGAAGAACTTCACCACGGTAGATCCATACTTTAACACCAAGTTTACCGTATGTAGTATCTGCTTCTTCCCAAGCGTAATCGATATCTGCACGAAGTGTGTGAAGCGGAACAGTTCCTTCAGAGTATCCTTCAGCACGGGCGATATCTGCACCGTTCAAACGACCTGATACTTGAGTTTTGATTCCTTTAGCTCCAGCACGCATTGCACGTTGGATTGCTTGTTTTTGTGCACGACGGAAAGCAACACGTTGCTCCAATTGACGAGCAATTCCTTCACCTACAAGGTGAGCATCCAAATCAGGTTGTTTGATTTCGATGATGTTGATGTGTACTTGTTTTCCAGTCAATTTGTTAAGTTTTGCACGGAGTGCATCAACGTTAGCACCACCTTTACCGATAACCATACCTGGTTTAGCAGTGTGAAGTGAAACGTTAACTTTGTTTACTGCGCGTTCGATTTCAATAGTTGAAACTGCTGCGTCAGCAAGTTCTTTTTGAACGAATTTACGGATTGCAAGATCTTCATGAAGGTAATCCGCGTATTCTTTTTCAGCATACCATTTGGCATCCCAATCACGGATGATGCCGACACGCATACCAATTGGATGTACTTTTTGACCCACGATTTTACCTCCTTATTTTTCTGCAACAGCTACAGTGATGTGAGCTGTACGTTTGTTGATTGGTGAAGCTGAACCTTTCGCACGTGGACGGAAACGTTTCATAGTTGGTCCTTCGTTTGCGAATGCTTCAGATACTACCAAGTTAGCTTTATCCAAACCAAAGTTGTTTTCAGCGTTAGCTACAGCTGAGTTCAAAACTTTCAAGATGATTTCAGCAGCTTTGTTTGGAGTGAATGTCAAGATTGCGATTGCATCGGCTACGCTTTTACCACGGATGTTATCAAGAACAAGACGTGATTTACGAGGTGAAACACGTACTGTACGAGCCATTGCTTTAGCTGAAGTAATTTCTGCCATTTATGTTCTCCTTATTTTCTACGTGTTTTCTTGTCGTCTGCAGCGTGACCTTTGTAAGTACGAGTTGGTGCAAATTCACCAAGTTTGTGGCCTACCATGTCTTCTTGGATGTAAACAGGTACGTGTTTACGTCCGTCATAAACTGCAATAGTGTAACCAATGAAACTTGGGAAGATCGTTGAACGACGTGACCAAGTTTTAATAACTTTTTTCTTTTCGTCGTTAGCTTGAGCTTCAACTTTTTTCATCAAATGCTCATCGACGAAAGGTCCTTTTTTAAGACTGCGTCCCATTTTTATATTTTCTCCTTTAAATGTTGTACCACAGCGGCTTGCACTCCTATGGAGCGCTACCGAGCTGGCGGATTTACTAGTTGCTTAAGCGACTAGTTTAATATTATTTCTCGTTGCGACGACGAACGATAAGTTTGTCAGATTTCGCTTTCTTGTTACGAGTTTTAAGACCAAGAGCAGGTTTGCCCCATGGAGTAGATGGTGCTTTACGACCAACTGGTGCTTTACCTTCACCACCACCGTGTGGGTGATCGTTAGGGTTCATTACAGAACCACGAACTGTTGGGCGGATACCTTTCCAACGGCTACGTCCTGCTTTACCAAGGTTTACAAGTCCATGTTGTTCGTTTCCGACAACACCAACTGTAGCACGGCAAGTTCCAAGAATCATACGAACTTCACCTGATTGAAGACGAACAAGAACGTATTTACCTTCAGAACCCAATACTTGAGCAGATGCACCAGCAGCACGTACCAATTCACCACCACGACCTGGTTTCAACTCGATGTTGTGAATCAAAGTACCAACTGGGATGTTAGCAAGTGGAAGAGCGTTTCCGACTTTGATATCTGCTTCTGGACCTGAAACGATACGTTGACCTACTTCAAGACCTTTTGGAGCGATGATGTATGCTTTCACACCGTCAGTGTAGTGTACAAGAGCGATGTTTGCAGAACGGTTTGGATCGTACTCGATTGTTTTAACAACTGCTTCAACGTTGTCTTTATTACGTTTGAAGTCAACCAAACGGTAGAAACGTTTGTGTCCACCACCTTGGTGACGAACTGTGATACGACCGTTGTTGTTACGACCAGCCTTGCTCTTCAATGCAACAAGCAATGATTTTTCAGGAGTGCTTGTTGTGATTTCAGCGAAATCCAAAGAAGTCATATTACGGCGACCGTTTGTTGTTGGTTTATAAACACGAATTCCCACGATATTTCCTCCTTAGATTATTCAGCTTCAGCAGCAAACAACTCGATTGCTTTAGAATCAGCTGTAAGTGTGATGATAGCTTTTTTAGTTTTGTTAGTAAAACCAGTGTAACGTCCAACACGTTTAGCTTTTGGTTTTACGTTGATTGTGTTAACATTGGCAACTTTAACACCTTCGAAAGCAGCTTCAACAGCTTGCTTGATCAAAAGTTTGTGTGCACGAGTGTCAACTTCAAATACATATTTTCCTGCTTCAAGTTGAGCCATTGAGCTTTCAGTGATGACAGGTTTTTTGATAACATCATACAAATTCATTATGCAAGAACCTCCTCGATTTTAGAGATAGCTGCTTGTGTGACAAGAAGTTTGTCGCTATTTGCGATGTCAAGAACACTTGCAGTTGTAGCAGTTGCAACTTTCACGTTTGGAAGGTTACGAGCTGAAAGAGCTGCGAATTCATTTCCTTCTTCAAGGATAACAAGAACTTTAGAATCGATGCTCAATGCTGCAAGAACTTTTGCAAATTCAGCAGTTTTTGGAGCTGTAAATGAAAGAGCGTCTACAGCTACGAATTTGTTTTCAGCAACTTTTTCAGAGTAAACTGATTTAAGAGCTAGGCGACGAACTTTTTGTGGAAGTTTGTAGCCGTATGAACGTGGAGTTGGTCCGAAGACAACACCACCACCACGCCATTGTGGTGAGCGGATAGAACCTTGACGAGCACGTCCAGTTCCTTTTTGACGCCACGGTTTGCGTCCACCACCTGATACTGCAGAGCGGTTTTTAACAGCGTGTGTTCCTTGACGAAGGCTTGCGCGTTGGCTGATGATTACATCAAACACAACTGATTCATTTGGTTCGATACCAAATACTGCATCGTTAAGAACAACTTGGCCAGCTTCTTTACCAGTTTGGTCAAATAATGTTACGTTTGCCATTGTGACTGATTTCCCCTTTCTTTATTATTTACCAGCTTTAACTGCTGATTTGATAGTGATAAGAGATTTCTTAGCACCTGGTACGTTACCTTTGATAAGGATAACGTTCTTTTCTGGAACAACTTGTACAACTTCAAGATTTTGAATTGTTACGCGGTCACCACCCATACGTCCTGCAAGGTTTTTACCTTTGAATACGCGGTTAGGTGCAACAGGTCCCATAGAACCTGGACGACGGTGGTAACGAGAACCGTGAGCCATCGGTCCACGTGATTGTCCGTGGCGCTTGATAACACCTTGGAAACCTTTACCTTTAGAAGTACCAGTTACATCAACAACATCTCCAGCTGCGAATGTTTCAACTGTAATTTCAGCACCAACTTCCAAGCCTTCAACGTTTTTGAATTCACGAATGAAGCGCTTAGGAGCCGTGTTAGCTTTCGCTACATGTCCTTTAGCAGGTTTGTTGCTCAATACTTCGCGTTTGTCATCGAAACCAACTTGGATAGCGTTGTATCCGTCTGTTTCAACAGTTTTAACTTGAAGAACAACGTTTGGAGTTGCTTCAATAACTGTTACAGGGATCAATTCGCCAGCTTCAGTGAAGATTTGAGTCATTCCCACTTTTTTCCCTAAGATTCCTTTTGTCATGAGAAAATAGTTCCTTTTCTATATTTTTATTCAAAAAGTTTTTAACGAGCGTTTTTTATGCTCAAGTCTAAGATACAAAGGGCGTCAAACTCAACGTGAAAATAGGAAACTGACACAGTGTCTAGCAGACGCGAGGAAGTTTATCTTTTTCACACCAAGTTTAGCCCGTGTTCAATTAGATTGAAACACCAGCCTCTGCTCTTTTATATTTTAGATTAAAGTTTGATTTCTACGTTTACACCACTTGGAAGATCCAATTTCATCAAGGCATCAACTGTTTTTTGAGTTGGGTTAACGATATCGATCAAACGTTTGTGTGTACGCATTTCAAATTGTTCGCGAGAGTCTTTGTATTTGTGAGTCGCACGAATGATTGTGTAGAGGCTACGTTCAGTTGGAAGTGGGATTGGACCCGCAACTTGTGCACCTGTACGAGTAGCTGATTCTACGATTTTTGCAGCCGCTGTGTCAAGCGTACGGTGTTCGTAAGCTTTCAAACGGATACGGATTTTTTTGTTTGCCATCTTTTTCTCCTTTTCGTCTATTTAAGATAATAGGCTAGCTCCACAAGAAAACCGACGCGGTGTTGCGTGGCAATGCAACCGAGCGTGTCGCAACCTCTTGCATCAAAACTAAGGCTGTAATTTACAGCACCATAATAGAATAACACAAATCCCCTGCGATTGCAAGGGATTTGTTAGGTTTTTTCGTTTTTTTGGGATGAAACTGTTTTCCTACTTTTTCTTTCTAAAATTAGGGATTTTCTTCTATATTTCTTCTATACATAAGTTAAGTCCTCTTGACATCAAATTTATCTTCTGATTGGTCCACTAAGATATCCGCCTTAGACTCAGTTTCTTTATAGTATCGCAGATACTGCTCCCGTCTCATCTGATGGCTAGCCAATATAAAGGATGCATCGCGATTTCTCACAGTCGTATCTCTAGCAAGGCGTCGCTTTAATTCGGTCTCCTCATCCGTGTAGAAACAGATGGTTTTTTCAAAGAGTTCCTTGGGTAGAAAGCCAACAGACATCCCTTCGACAATCAAAATTGGTTTGGCTCCAGACAAGACCTCACTAGCCTTCCAAGGTTCTTCAATTGTCAAGACATCCATACCCGCCTGCAAGGCAAGGATATCTCTCTGCAAACTCTCCAGTTCATGCGCCACTGGCAGACTGGCTGTCACCTTTTGATTCGGCGCGTCCTTGGGTACTACCAGATGGCGTCCTGAGGTGATATAAGGATCTGTCTCTAGCAAATTTACTGTAGTAGAATCTAAAGCTTGGTACAATTCCTGTGCAAAGGTTGATTTACCTGAAGCTCCATGACCGTATATTCCCAGTGTCCTGACTTTCCCCGTCTCGATCTCTGAGACTAGTTGGTCTACTAAGTCTTTTTTCTTCATTCTCTCTTCACCTGTTCATAGCTTTCTTTTCCGTCATTGAGCTTGTCCCAAATCACTACTTGCCCACTTTTGAGCGATTTTTGCACATCGATAATTCGTTGGTTAGACGAACCTCGAAACTGGAGCATAAGATTTCTCTTAGTTCGATCATATCTTCCATCGACAAGAATATCAATCAGTGACAAGAGTTCCAGTTTATCTGGAGTTTCCAACATCATTTCTTCCCAAGTGTAGCCGGTCCAGGACCAGATGTCCTTGTCTGACAATTCTTTCCGAATCCGCTTAACAAGTGGCAAGAGAATGCCAGTATTGAGAAAAGGCTCCCCTCCCAACAAAGTCAAACCTTGAACATAGGGCTGAGCAAGATCTGCCATGATCTGCTCTTCTAATTCTGCTGTATAGGGAATGCCAGCATTAAAAGACCAAGTCGCAACATTATAACATCCCTCGCAGTGAAACATACAGCCTGCTACATAGAGAGAGTTACGCACGCCTTCGCCATCAACAAAGTTAAAGGCCTTGTAGTCAATGATACGACCTTGACTAAGTTCCTCGCTTTTCCATTCTTGTGGTTTTGGATTATTCATTCGCTACCTCTATCCAATAACGCTCGACTCCATTGCGAGCATCCTCAAATATTCCACCATTTGCTAGAATGACTGCTCTGCTAGCAGGATTATTCACGCTACAGGTCACCAGAGCTTTCTTGATGTTCTTTTCCTTAGCAACTTGCAAGCCCTGACGGAGAGTCTCTTTTGCATAACCCTTGCCTCTTTCAGATGGACGGATGGAGTAGCCAATGTGCCCACCTTCTTCTAGTAGAAAGTTACTGAGGCGCAACCGGAGATTAAGAAATCCAACTGCTTGACCTTTCTCAGAAAAAGCCACTAACTGAATTGCAGGAACCCATCCTTCAGGCAGATTAATTCCCATTTCCTGTTCCTGATTGCTTTCTAACCAGTCTTCATACACAAAGTTCTCTGTATCCCAGAAACCGCCGTCGTGAGGCGACTGAAATTTTTCAAACTCTGTCATCATATCTAAAACAGCTTTCTTATCCGCTAATCTTGGTCTGCGTAATTCCATCCTTACCTCCCACTATGAGAAAAGCGAGAGCTGGCTCTCACTTTTATTTTTTCTTGTTCTTGTTTAAAAATTGTTCTCTGAAGCTAAGCAAGCGTTCTTTCTTACCAGCTCCACCTTTAGAGTGTTTCTCGTGATAACGGGTCACTTGTGCGCGCCCCTTATCGTCTAGTTGATATTTTCCCATTTCATTTCTTTCTAATTTGTTACTTGATGCCCAGCTATTTTAATCGTTGAACCATTCATATGTTTGACACGCGCAGCGATTTCCTTGTGACGCCCGTTGACCATCGGTCTTGCTTGAGGATTACCTAGGTAGCCACAAGTTCGCTTCACCACATCTACTGTTTTAGGGTCGCTATTGCCACAGTTTGGACAAGCAAACCCTCTCTCAGTTGGTTCAAAATCCCCTTCAAAGTCACACTTGTAGCAACGGTCAATCGGAGTATTGGTGCCTAGATAGCCTACACGGCCATAAGCATAATCCCAGACAGCTTCCAAGGCCTTTGGATTTTGCTGAAGGACTGGATACTCACAATAATGGATGAAACCACCTGACGCACCTGCTTCTGGATAGACTTTCTCAAAGTCCAATTTTTCAAACGGTGTTGGATTTTTACGAACATCGTAGTGGAAAGAGTTGGTGTAGTATTCCTTGTCTGTGATATCAGGAATAGAGCCAAACTTGTCTATATCTAGTCGGCAGAAACGGTCTGTCAGACTTTCGGATGGTGTTGAGTAGATAGAGAAATGGTAGCCATATTGGTCTGACCACTCTTCTACACGGCGTTTCATATCGTGAATGATGTCTAGCGTGAATTCCTTAGCATCTGGATTACTTTCCCAGCTGTTACCAAAGAAAACTGTCGCTACTTCATACAAGCCGATATAGCCCAGTGAAACGGTTGCCCGACGATTCTTAAAGAGCTGGTCAACACTTTCTTCTTTACCTAGACGATAGCCAAAAGCACCATACTGATAAAGGATAGGAGCATTTGCTGGTGTCGCCTCTTTAGTACGTTCGACACGGTAAACCAGAGCATCTTCTGCGATATTCATCCGCTCGTTGAAGATTTCCCAGAACTTATTCATATCACCTTCAGACTCAAGAGCAATACGAGGCAGGTTAACCGTCACAACACCCAGATTCATGCGACCTGAATTGACTTCTACACCATTTTCATCCTTCCATCCTTGGAGGAAAGAACGGCAACCCATAGGCACCTTGAAGGATCCTGTCAAGTCAACAATCTTATCGTAAGATAAAACATCTGGATACATCCGTTTGGTTGCACACTCAAGAGCCAACTGCTTGATGTCGTAGTTGGGAGTTCCTTCCTCTAAATTAAGGCCTCTTTTCAGAGTGAAAATAAGTTTAGGAAAGATAGCCGTACGGTGTTCTGAACCAAGACCCTTGATGCGAATGTTTAAAATAGCTTTTTGAATTTCTCGTTCAAAACGACTGGTTCCCAGACCAAAACCTAGCGAAGTAAAAGGTGTTTGTCCATTTGAAGTGAAGAGAGTATTGATTTCATACTCAAGAGATTGCATGGCATCGTAGATGTCCTTTTGCGTTTTCTTCCAAGCGTAATCTTCCCGTTTTTCAGGCAATACCCACTCTTCTGCATCTTTGAGATGTTTTTGATAGTTCTTCTCTGCATAAGGCGCCAAAATTTCATCGATACGGTCAGCTGAACAGCCACCGTACTGGCTAGAAGCAACGTTGGCAATGATTTGAGAAATCTGTGCTGTCGCAGTCTGGATAGACTTGGGACTCTCTACCTCTGCATTTCCAATCTTAAAACCATTTTCCAACATACCCTTAAAATCAATCAAACAGCAGTTGGTCATAGGGGTATAGGGACTGTAGTCCAAATCGTGATAGTGGATATCCCCCTTTTGGTGGGCATTGGCTACGTGCTTAGGAAGCATTTGCAGTCCGATTGATTTCCCAACAATCCCTGCTGTCAAATCACGCTGAGTGTTAAAGACATCACTGTCTTTATTAGCATTTTCATTGACAACTGTCTGGTCTTTGTTGAGAAGTTTATGAATACTAAAGTTGATATCCGTCGCTTTTGAGCGCTCAAAATCCCTCTGTGTCCGATAAGTAATATACTCCTCAGCCAGCGCATATTCTTTGGCTTCAAGGAGTTCATGTTCTACGATATTTTGAATTTCGTAAATCTTAATTCCCTGTGGAAAGCGACTATGAATTTCTGTAATAATTCGCTCAGTCAGATCATTGAGGCGTTTTTCAACCAGGGGTGTCACATCCATAACCTTGTCAGCCGCCTTGTGGAGAGCCTTGTCAATCTTGTCCACATCAAATACAACACGTCTCCCATCTCGTTTCTCGACGAAGAGAGTTGGCAAAATTGTAATTTTTTCTTCTAGTGCAATCATACGCATGCTCTTTTCTAAAATGTTCTTTCTAAAAAGTATTATACCACTCTAAAAAGAAAAATCAATATCTTGTGTTAAAAATCCTAAAATTTTTAAAAATACACAAGATATTGATTTGGTTATTTAATTTTATAGACTTTAAACTCTGAGTAATCAGTCTTTACTTGTTGGTAATTTTCTTTTAAGAGTGTTTCCACTTCAGACCAGACTACCACCTTGTCATTTACCACAATCACCTTAGGTTGTTTTTCTTTCAAGTCATTAAGTAACTTATTACGATTTTCCTCAGTTGCTGTATAGTGCAACGGGGACAAAATCGCCGATGGCGACAAGCGCTCACTCTTACGATAAAGAGTCGCAGTATCATCCCATGCATAGATAGCATCTTCCGTATTTGTCTCCTCTTTTACCAAATCAGCAAGACGATTACGTTCTTGATAAGGTACCGGATAAAGGACAAACTTCATCAAAAAAGGAACAGACAAAAGATAGACAAGCCCAAAAACTAGCAGATATAGATTTCCTTTGAAGAAACGACTCCATAGGCTAACTGGCGTTTCTCTTCGGCTTCTTCTAACACTACGCCCCCTCTGTTGACTCTTAATATTGGTTACCAATAAAAGTAGGAAAACAGGGAAGACGACCATCAAATAAGAAGCGTGCAGAGGCTCTTGTGAAAAGAAAAGTAAAATCAAACCTAAAATTACCACAAGACTTGCAGGAACCGAAATGACGTATAGTTTAAAGGGTTTGGATTGAAAGAGACCTAAAAAGATACAAACCACAAATCCCAAACCAAGGGACAACAAGCCATAAAAAAACATATTCTCTAAAATTTTAGAAGTAAAATCAAAGCGAATACTGTCAATAGGATAACGAATACCACTAATCGCATCCCCAAAACTTCCTGTTGCAGCACTATAGTAGGCAGTTGGATAAAAGACAAGTGAAAAACCTAAAGCCACTGCAAGAAACTGATAAAACCCATGCGCAAAGCGTCTATGCCCAAGGTTAAAGACCAACAAGCCTAAACTCACTACAGCAATAAACAGGAGCGATGATAAGGGAGCAAAGAAAAATCCGCCTGCCAAAGCTAGCCCAATCCGTACAAATCCCTTATCATGGCTTGGATTGCTTAGGTAAGCCGCAACTAAACTAAAGGCTGCGAATAAGAAAGGAAGCGCTAAAAGAGTCGCATAGCCTCCACCAAAAGCAAGACCTGTAACTAGCATGTAAAAAATAGTCACCAGATGTCCAGCTTGGTCTCCTTGCTCTGTCAAGGTGTCCGCTGATCTAAAAAGGAAAAATCCTCCTGCTACCAAGGCTAACCACTCAAAGATGGCAAAGAAAAATCCGCCCTGACTCACGTAAGTCAGCAAATAATAAAGCAAACCTTGACTTCCATAATAGTCGCTGTAAATCTTCCCTGTCTGATGAAGCGCCCAACCTGCATAAAAATCCTGCACTTCTTGTGCACTCATTAAGTCGAGTAATAGCGGTACTCCTAGAGTTATCCCCGTTACAAGCGTACTCCATAGTAAAATTTTCACCAAAGGAAGACGACTTGATTCACGATGATGCGATTCTTGTTCAATTTGGTATTCTAGAGGTTCACGATTCTCCTTATGAACTTCTTCTACTCTACCATACACACTCATATCGTTTCTCCTGTTCAATTTATCTGTCTTAGTATATCAAAAAGTCCTAGGATTGTCAGCTTGCGATGGCTGTTTGAGTGATTTTTTGCATAGTTTCACAAAGGTTTCAATTTCCCGAAAGCGGTGTAAATGTGTCTGTTTGAACTCAATCATATCATTCACTTCTTCCTTAGTTAGCATGAATTCCCCTCCTCTTTCTATTCGTAAAAGACAAGAAAAATAGGTCTGGTTTGTATCCTAAGTTCTAGATTTCTTATAAGATAGGGGCGAATAGCTGGGCGATTTCTTTTACAAGCTTTTGATACCAGCTCGTTTTGATAGAATGAGGATAGACTTCCTGAGAATCTGCAAATATATTTCGAAAATCTCGGGCGATTTCCCTTATAGAAGGAGTTTTATAGAGTAAGACTGCATTTTCATAATGGTGTACCAAGCTCCGGTAGTCGAGATTGATTGTCCCCACCACCGCAAAATCTTCGTCTACCAACATCTGCTTACTATGAATAAAACCTGGACTATACTCATAAATCCGAACACCAGCAGAAAGAAGGTCGGGATAAGCTCCTCTCGTGACTAACTGAATGAACTTCTTATCTGGTATGTAAGGGGTGATAATTCGAACATCGACCCCTCTCATAGCTGCATTTTTGATTGTCTCTGTTAAATCATAATCTATAATCAAATAAGGTGTCGTAATATAGACCGATTCTGTTGCTTGATTGATTAAACTCTGATAAACTTTTTTCCCTACCTGCGCTCGAAAAATTGGCTTGGGTCCACTTCCGTATGGAATGGTTAAACCGTCACTCGGGATAGAATGATTTTCTAAATGATATTGATCAAAATCACTAATTTCTCCTCGATTAATGTACCAAGTGGTCAAAAATAAGCGTGTCAGAGCTTTTACTGCTAGTCCGTCTAAGCGAATTCCACTATCCTTCCAATAACCAAATCTCTCGACGTGGTTAATGTACTCATCTGCCAGATTGACCCCACCAGTATAGGCTATCTGACCATCAACAATCAATATTTTTCTATGATCTCTGTTATTATAAGCCACTGTCAAACGAGGAATAACTTTATTGAATTTATGGGCCTCGATGCCCAGCTGACGAAGTCGATGTGCATAATCTCCTGTTAAAGTAGCCATACAGCCGATATCATCATAGAGCATCTTAACCTCTACACCCTGAGCTACCTTTTGCTCTAGTATATCTAGTATGCGATTCCACATCAAACCTTCTTCTATAATGTAATATTCCAAGAAAATAAATTTCTCAGCCTTTTTAAGATCTTCTACCATCTTTTTCCACATAGCTTCTCCGTTAGGAAAAAATGTAGAGGCAGTTTGATCATAGATGTCAGCATTGGTATCCATACTCAATAAGGACTTGATGACTCCATAAGCTGCCTTGTCACTTTCTTTTAATTTCTCTTTTAGTAGCTGGCTATTTGCTTCTTGGAAATGCATAGAGCCTAGCTTCTTCAGTTGTTTGATTTCTTTTTTGGACAATCGCCTTTCACCAAACATCAGATAGAGCAAGGGACCAAATACTGGCACAAAGGCTACTAACAACCAGGTTACCTTATTCTCAGGAGTCGTATTACGGTTGACTATCGAAATGATTGTGATGATACTCAGTAGAATGAGGACAGTAATCCATAAAATGGGAGCCATGCGTCCTAAATAAAGAAAGAGACCAAAAACAAGACAAAGTTCAAGTAGCATAATCGAAAGACTAAAGCCATACTTGGACATCAATAATTGAAATTTCCTATATTTCATATCCCCTCCTTGATAGTTTGAATGCTAAAAACAAGTAATTGATACTAGTATAACGCAGGTATTCGGTAGAAGGCAAGTATTTATGATTATTTTCTAGGTAAAAGTAAAAAGGCTGAAAAATCCAGCCCTTTCTACTTGCATAGTCTTATTTAGTTAAAACGATTTGGTCCGATGGGTCTCTATCCATATCATCTACGACGATTTGATTACCGTTTACAGTGTAAATTTTGACATCATCGCCAATAATCATGCGTTGATTTGCTGAATCCAATGTAACCTGTTTGACTTTCTGATCCCCGTCAGATTCGAGCTCAGTCCATGTACCAGTCGTTCCAGTTACCACTAAAGTGATACGGTCTCCGTCATCCTGACCAGTATAAGTCCCATCAATATCGGTCGGTTGAGCAACAGGTTGGTTTTGTACTGGAGCCGCTTGATTTTGGTTACCTCCTGCATTTGCAGTATTGGTATTCTGTTGAGCAGGTTGTTGGACCTGCTGCTGAGCAACAGGCTGTTGAACCTGTTGAGCTCTTTGTGAACAAGCTACTAAGAGACTAAAACTTGCTAGAGAAGCAAGAGAAAGTGTGAATCTTTTTAATTTCATGATGAATTTCCTTTCTGCTACCAATTTAGAGAAATTTTCTCTAACCAGCAATTCCCCTAGTATAACAAGTTCAAAAAATGGAGTCAATTTATCTGCTCACGGTCCAGCAGGTAGCCCCGTACTTCTGAGATAAAATAGAGAGACCCTGTAACGAACAGCAAGTCTTGAGCGTCTGCCCTTTCTTCGAAACTGCTGATAAATTCTCGGTAAGAGGGAATTACATGGTAACCTGTTACATCTGTCTCGTCCAAAGCCCCCTGATAGTCAAAGCCGGTCACCTTGAGTTCCACCTGAGGCAATTTTTCAGTCAGGTAACCTAACATCCCTTGATAATCCTTCCGTTTCAAGGCTCCAAAAAGGATTTGAGGACGATAACCTTCCTGCTCTTTTTCTTTGATAAACTCAACCAAGCGAGTCAAGGCAGGGAGGTTATGAGCACCATCCAAGTAAATCTGTGGGCGAATACGCTCCAAGCGACCAGCCCAATGGGTCTGTTCCAAGGCCTTTCTTACAGCCTGTTCATCAACAGCTTCCTTTCCTTCTCCCATAAAAAGAAGAAAAGTTTGCAATGCCAAGGCTGCATTCTCCTGCTGATAGACTCCTTCTAAGCCTATGTTCAGCTGTGAAAGATTTAGTAAAGAGCTTGAAAAATCACCATTCAGCATTAAAAAATCTTGACCTGCCTGATAAAGGTTAACAGCTAAAGATTCGGCTTTTTTCTGACAGACAAGCCTAGCTTCTGGAGGCAATTTCGCAATCACTGCCTTCTTACCAGCCTTGAAAATACCAGCTTTCTGCTCTGCAATTGCTTCTAGACTATCACCCAAGGTTTCTTGATGGTCAAGCCCAATGGAGGTGATGACAGCAAGCTCTCCAGTTACCACATTGGTCGTGTCAAGTAAGCCACCAATTCCCACTTCTAATAAAACCAAATCCACCTCTTGCTCCCTAAAATAAAGAAAAGCAACTAAGGTCAGCAATTCAAAAAAGGACAACTGGTCAGGAGTTTGCAAAAGCGTTTTCTCCATCTCCTTGACCTGATTAGCCAAACGGATAAAGTCTGCGTCTGCTATAGGTTGCCCATTGATGCAGATTCGGTCATTGATGGATACGATATGAGGGGAGGTAAAGGTCGCAACTTTTTTGCCATGCCCCATAAATAATTCCCTCATAAAAGCAATGGTAGATCCTTTCCCATTAGTCCCTGTTACGTGGATAATAGGGTAAGACTGCTCAGGATTTCCTAACAAATCCACCGCTTGCTGTATTCGGCCCAAACCTGATCGAAAATTCAAACCAATCCGACTATGGAGCCATTCTTCTACTTCAAACATACACATCTCCTTGACAAAAGTCCAATCAATTATCGCATTAAAGTATAGTTACTAATAAAAACAAGGCCAGGATTTTCGTCCCGACCTCTTACCTGGTTAGCTAATAACTAGCTACTATGAATGTGAACGTGGGCTAAAAATATCCACTGGATGTTCCAACTCTTCTCAATTTCTAGGAGTTGGGGTAAAAATGTTCACTGGACGTTCCAACTCTTCCCCATTTCTGGGAGTTGGGCTGATACAGTCTCCCAGACTACCTGCGTTTCTAATTTCTAGCGCAGGGCTAAAAACGTCCCCCGGACGTTTTTACTCCTCCATAAAGCTGTTGAAGACTTCTTCAATCATGTTCCATTCGTCTTCTGAGTCTTCTGGGATTGGTTGCAATTCGCCTTCTGTTCCATCTTCATTTTCAATGAATGAGTAAGCTTGGATTTCAACTTGTCCGTCTTCGTCTTCTTCTGCGTTAACTGGTACTAGAAGAACATAGTTTTTACCAAATTCTTCTTTTCCATCAATTGTCAAAAGGATTTCAAACAAGGTTTCATTTCCTTGCTCATCTACTAGTGTGATTAGTTCACGTTCTTCGTTGTCGTGGTTATGATCGTGTGACATAGCCTCTCCTTTATATTAAAATTTTCTATCTAAATAATTTTGTAAAATCAGCTGAGCTGCTAACTTATCAATGACTTTCTTGCGCTTATTGCGACTGATATCTGCTTGTTCAATCAACATGCGCTCAGCAGCCACTGTTGTCAAGCGTTCATCCTGATAGTCTACTGGTAAACCAAAAAACTCTTCTAGCTTTGCTCCGTAGGCTTGACTAGCTTCTACGCGCGGTCCACTTGTATTGTTCATGTTTTTAGGCAAGCCCACTACAAATCGTTCCACCTTGTAAGTATCAACCAATTCCTTAACGCGGTCAAAACCAAATTGGCCTTGTTCTTCATTTATCTGGATGATTTCAAGCCCTTGAGCTGTAAAACCAAGCGGATCGCTAATCGCCACCCCTACCGTTTTTGAACCGACGTCCAATCCCATAATTCTCATAGGTTATAGATCGACTCCTTGTCCTTTGAGGTAGTAGCGAACCAATTCCTCAACGATTTCATCACGCTCATACTTACGGATTTGATTTCGTGCATTATTATAACGAGGAACGTAGGCAGGGTCTCCACTCAATACGTAACCTACGATTTGGTTAATTGGGTTGTAACCCTTATCGTTCAACGAAGCATAAACATCTGTCAAAGTTTCGCTAATTTCTTTTTTATTGGAATCGTCCAATTTAAAACGTACTGTTTCTTCAGTAAATCCCATTCTAACACCCTCTTTCCTTAGAATAGTACCATTATAGCATAATTCCTTACCTTCTACAATTCAGGCAGTCTATTTATTTGGATTTTCTATTGTTCTGTCGCGCCATTTGCCAATCTATCTGAAATATATTTGCTTGGTTCATTTTTCAAAAGATTTTCAAAACCAATATTCTTCAGATGTTCCAACTGGGAAGCCTTCTTGACATCCAGAACTTGAAAATCAAAACTAGTCGTTGTTTGAAGTTCCGTTGCGCTCAATAGTTTTGTTTCAAGTTTGAAACCTGCCAATTTACGAGCTTCAATGATAGACTTATCCTTCTCCTCCGCTTCAAGAAGAGCTTTTTGAGTTTCCTCCACTCCATGTTGGTCAATATAAGTCTTCAACTCATCAGAGACTGGACGTTTTTGTTGGATAGCTAGACTCAAAAAAGTCTTGTCTTTGTAAGTAATTGTTTGTGTCTGCTGGCTACCATCATCTGACTTGGGCAAGACCAAAGTCTTAGTTACAACTGTATTCTTCTCAGCATTTTCAATAACTGGCAATGCCGACTGAAGCGTATCTTTTTCTGTTTTTGTAGCTGGTCCAGTTTCTTTTTTCTGTCCGCAACCAACCAGGACAAAAAGGAAAGCTAGACTAACAAGAACTATTTTTTTCATTTCTTTCTTCTTTCTTTTTGAAATTAAAATAGAATAAGACTGGGAAGTGCTCCCAGCCTTGATGTTTATAGAGCTGCACGCAAACGTGCTTCTGCATTTTCTACATTACGGACAGAGCGTGGTAGGAAGGCACGAATATCGTCTTCCTTGTAGCCAACTTGCAGGCGTTTTTCATCTACAAGGATTGGGCTCTTTAAAATTCTCGGTGTTTCCATAATCAGATTGAGAACTTCATTGACACTCAAATCTTCAATATCCACTCCAAGGGCTTTGGCATAGCGATTTTTAGACGAAACGATGCTGGCTATTCCGTTATCTGTTTTGGTTAGAATATCCAGTAATTCTTCTCTCGTAATTCCTTCTTTACCAAGGTTTTGTTCTTTATAACTTAACTGGTGGGCATTGAGCCAGGTTTTTGCTTTTTTACAGCTAGTACAACTTGAGACTGTATAAATTTTAATCATGTACCTACCCCTTTCGCTACATGTTACTATCAGTTTAGTCTATTATACCATAAAAAACATCCGACTTGCGACCTATTTTTAATTTTTTTTGACTTTTTTCGTCATTTTCGTACTTTTTTCTTGACAAACAACTAAATGACTATCAACTCTTTTGGAGCTAGGGTCAATAATTCACAACCTGTCTCTGTAATCAGGATATCATCCTCGATACGAACGCCATATTTGCCTTCGATATAGATACCTGGTTCATCGGTCAAGGCCATACCTGTCTTAATAGTTTCTGTAGAAGTCTGACTAAAGTAGGGTTCCTCATGGATATCCAGACCAATACCGTGGCCAATGCCGTGAGTAAAGTAGTCACCATAACCTGCCTCAATGATAATATCACGAGGGATTTTGTCAAAGTCACGGAAACCTAAGCCTGCCTTAGCTTGGTCAATCAAGGCTTGGTTAGCTTTTAGAACCGTATTGTAAATCTCTGCCTGCTCATCGCTAACATGCCCTAGATAGATAGTCCGGGTCATATCACTGACATAGTGGTCATAGAGACAGCCGAAGTCCATGGTGATGGCTTCTCCCAACTCCACTGGTTTGTGCATTGGATGGGCATGGGGTTTAGAAGAATTGATACCGCTAGCTAGGATCGTATCAAAAGATAAGCCAGATGCTCCCAACTCACGCATGCGGAAATCAAGGAAGTTGGCAATCTCAATTTCAGTTTTTCCTGGTTTGATAAAGTCAAGCGCATCGCGGAAAGCTTGGTCTGAGATAGAACAAGCCTTGCGAATCGCTGCAATCTCTGCCTCATCCTTAATCATACGAAGACCTTCCACAAACTGAGTTTGTGGAAGCAAGTTCAAACCTGCAAAAGCTGCCTGCATACGGTGGTAATAAGACACTGAAATCTCATCTTCAAAACCGATACGAGTCAAGTTCATGTCCTTAACAATTCCTGCAATGACAGCCAATTCATCACGATCAGCCACAATCTCAAAACCACTGGTTTCTTGCTTAGCTGCGATGATATAGCGAGAGTCTGTCACTAAGACCTGACGGTCACGGCTGATAAAGACTGTTCCGTTTGAGCCCCAAAAACCAGTCAAATAATAGACGTTTTTAAGATTGTTGATGATGATACCATCTAGTTCTTTTTCTTGCATTTTAGCTAGAAATGCTTGTACGCGTTTATTCATGATGTAACTTTCCTTTCAAATAGTGTCCTGTATAGCTGGCTTCGTTGGCAGCTACTTCTTCTGGAGTTCCTGTTACGATGATGGTTCCACCACCGACACCGCCCTCAGGTCCCAAGTCAATGATATGGTCTGCCGTCTTGATAACATCCAGATTGTGCTCGATGACGAGGACTGTATTGCCGGCGTCTACAAAGCGAGCTAAAACCTTGAGCAGGCGAGCAATGTCCTCTGTATGAAGCCCTGTCGTCGGCTCATCCAGAATGTAGAAAGATTTTCCTGTCGAGCGTTTGTGGAGTTCGCTAGCTAACTTCATACGTTGGGCTTCTCCCCCAGAAAGGGTGGTAGCTGGCTGTCCCAAGGTCACATAGCCTAGACCTACATCCTTGATGGTCTGGAGTTTGCGTTGAATTTTCGGAATGTGTTGGAAAAATTCTACCGCATCGTTGACCGTCATATCCAAGACCTGCGAAATATTCTTTTCCTTGTAGTGAACTTCTAGGGTTTCACTGTTATAGCGGGTTCCGTGGCAAACTTCACAAGCCACATAAACATCTGGCAAGAAGTGCATCTCAATCTTGATAATCCCGTCACCTGAGCAAGCTTCACAGCGACCTCCCTTGACGTTGAAACTGAAGCGCCCCTTCTTGTAGCCTCGAATCTTGGCTTCATTTGTCTGAGCAAAAAGGTCACGTATATCGTCAAAAACTCCTGTATAGGTAGCTGGGTTAGACCTCGGCGTCCGTCCGATAGGGCTCTGGTCAATATCAATCAAACGGTCGACATGCTCAATCCCTGTAATAGTCTTAAACTTACCAGGTTTGTCTGAATTACGGTTGAGCTTCTGGGCAATGGCTTTTTTGAGAATGCTGTTGATTAGAGTCGATTTCCCTGAACCCGACACACCTGTCACTGCGATAAATTTTCCTAGTGGAAAGCGAGCCGTGACATTTTGCAAGTTGTTCTCACGCGCTCCTGTCACTTCAATAAAACGACCATTTCCGACACGGCGCTCTTCTGGTACTGGGATGACACGTTTGCCTGACAAGTACTGACCTGTGATAGACTTGCTGTTGCGAGCCACTTGCTTAGGTGTACCTGCTGCAACAATCTCACCACCAAAAACACCGGCACCAGGACCAACGTCAATCAGATAATCAGCTTCACGCATGGTATCTTCGTCGTGTTCCACCACGATAAGAGTATTGCCCAAGTCACGCATCTTTTTCAGACTGGCAATCAGGCGGTCATTGTCCCTCTGGTGAAGACCGATTGACGGCTCGTCTAGGATATAGAGGACACCTGATAGGTTGGAACCAATCTGGGTTGCCAAACGAATGCGCTGACTTTCCCCACCTGAAAGGGTTCCTGCTGAACGTGACAGGGTTAGATAGTTAAGACCCACATTATTAAGGAAGGTCAAACGATCCTTGATTTCCTTGAGAATGGGACGAGCAATGATGGCTTCATTTTCAGACAAAGTTAACTGGCTCACCAAGTCCAAGTGGTCAGCGATAGACAGGTCTGAGATTTCTCCAATATGTGGCCCTTGCTGGCCGCCCACACGGACAGACAAGGCCTGGTCATTGAGACGATAGCCTTGACAGGTTCCGCAGGTCAGCTCATTCATATAGAGACGCATCTGAGTGCGAGTGTAATCGCTATTGGTTTCATGGTAACGACGTTTGATATTATTGATAACTCCCTCAAACGGAATGTCGATATCGCGCACACCACCAAATTCATTTTCATAATGGAAATAGAATTCCTTACCATCTGAGCCGTAGAGAATCAAGTTCTTATCTTCTTCTGACAGGTCCTCAAAAGGCTTATCCATAGCCACTCCAAAGACTTTCATGGCCTGCTCTAACATGTTTGGATAGTAGTTGGATGAGATAGGATTCCAAGGTGCCAGCGCTCCCTCATGTAAGGTTTTGCTGGCATCTGGCACTACCAAATCAGTATCCACCTCCAGCTTAATCCCCAAGCCGTCACACTCACTACAAGAGCCAAAGGGAGCATTGAAAGAGAAGAGACGAGGTTCTAACTCTGGGACAGTAAATCCACAAACTGGACAGGCATAATGCTCAGAGAAGAGCAACTCCGAATCGTCCATGGTGTCGATAATGACATAACCTTCTGCAATACGAAGGGCAGCCTCAATGGAATCAAAGAGACGACTACGAATGCCCTCCTTGATAACAATACGGTCAACCACGACATCGATATTGTGTTGCTTGCTCTTAGACAACTCTGGCACTTCGGTCACATCATAGACTTCCCCATCCACACGAACACGAACATACCCGTCTTTCTGAACCTTCTCGATAACACTCTTATGTTGGCCTTTTTTCTTGCGGATGACAGGAGCCAAGATCTGCAAGCGCTGGCGTTCAGGTAACTCCAAAACCTTATCAACGATTTGCTCCACAGAAGAAGCATTGATAGCTCCATGTCCGTTGATACAGTAAGGCGTCCCCACACGTGCGTAGAGGAGACGCAGATAGTCATTGATTTCAGTCGTCGTTCCCACCGTCGAGCGAGGATTTTTACTAGTCGTTTTCTGGTCGATGGAAATAGCTGGGCTGAGACCATCAATGGCATCTACATCTGGTTTTTCCATATTTCCCAAGAACTGACGAGCGTAGGCGGACAAACTCTCTACATAGCGACGTTGTCCCTCCGCATAGAGAGTATCAAAAGCCAGACTGGACTTCCCTGAACCTGACAAGCCAGTCACGACAACCAACTTGTCTCGCGGAATCTCCACATCAATATTTTTTAAATTATGGGCACGCGCCCCATGAATGACAATTTTATCTTGCATCTTTGTTCTTCCTAGTCCATTATTGCTTACCATTATACCAAAAAAAGTGAGATTCTATTACCCAAAAGGCCGATTTTGTAGTATAATAGTACAGTGTGAAAAAATCTGAAAAATGAGAAAGGATAAGGGATATGAAACAAGTTTTTCTCTCTACAACAACTGAATTTAAAGAGATCGATACGCTTGAACCGGGTACTTGGATCAATCTCGTCAATCCGACTCAAAATGAATCACTCGAAATCGCCAACACCTTCGATATTGATATTGCCGACCTTCGAGCACCGCTCGATGCGGAAGAAATGTCTCGTATTACCATTGAAGACGAGTATACCCTGATTATCGTAGACGTGCCGGTCACGGAGGAAAGAAATAACCGCACCTACTACGTAACCATCCCGCTTGGTATTATCATCACTGAGGAAACCATTATCACTACGTGTTTGGAACCACTACCTGTCCTTGATGTCTTTATCAACCGTCGATTGCGTAATTTCTATACCTTCATGCGTTCACGTTTTATCTTTCAAATTCTTTATCGCAATGCAGAGCTTTACCTAACAGCCCTTCGTTCAATCGACCGCAAGAGTGAACAAATCGAAAGTCAACTGCATCAATCAACTCGTAATGAAGAATTGATTGAGCTCATGGAATTGGAAAAAACTATCGTCTATTTCAAGGCCTCCCTCAAAACAAATGAGCGCGTGATTAAGAAATTGACCAGTTCAACCAGCAATATCAAGAAATACCTTGAGGACGAAGACCTGCTTGAAGACACCCTGATTGAAACCCAACAGGCCATCGAGATGGCAGATATTTATGGAAACGTCTTGCATTCTATGACAGAGACCTTTGCCTCTATCATTTCTAACAACCAGAACAACATCATGAAAACCTTGGCCCTTGTGACCATCGTCATGTCCATCCCAACCATGGTCTTTTCTGCCTACGGGATGAACTTTAAGGATAATGAAATTCCCCTAAACGGAGAGCCAAATGCCTTCTGGTTAATCGTCTTTATCGCCTTTGCTATGAGTGTCTCGCTCACTCTCTATCTCATCCATAAAAAATGGTTCTAAGAGGAGTTCCTATGTCTCAAATTGATCTACAAAAATTAACTAAGAAAAACCAAGAGTTTGTCCACATTGCTACCCAACAATTCATCAAAGATGGGAAAACAGACGCTGAAATCCAGACTATTTTTGAGGAAGTCATTCCCCAAATCCTTGAGGAGCAATCTAAAGGTACAACTGCCCGTTCCCTATACGGCGCACCAACTCATTGGGCTCATAGCTTCACTGTCAAAGAGCAGTACGAAAAAGAGCATCCAAAAGAAAATGATGATCCAAAACTGATGATTATGGACTCAGCTCTTTTCATCACTAGCCTCTTTGCCCTTGTCAGCGCCCTCACAACCTTCTTTGCGGCAGATCAAGCTTTCGGCTATGGATTGATTACTCTTCTATTAGTTGGACTGGTTGGTGGATTTGCCTTCTACTTGATGTACTACTTTGTTTACCAATACTATGGACCAGATATGGATCGCAGTCAACGTCCACCTTTCTGGAAATCTGTACTAGTTATCCTAGCTTCTATGTTCCTTTGGTTGCTTGTCTTCTTTGCAACAAGCTTCCTACCAGCTAGCCTTAACCCAGTACTGGATCCATTGCCACTAGCTATTATTGGAGTAGCCCTCCTAGCCCTTCGCTTCTATCTCAAGAAACGCTTGAATATCCGTAGTGCAAGTGCAGGACCAACACGCTATCAAGAATAAGAAAACGATAAAAGCAACTGCAGGTGCGGTTGCTTTTTCACTTACTTTTTTGAGTTATACTCAATGAAAATCAAAGAGCAAACTAGGAAGCTAGCTGCAGGTTGCTCAAAGCACAGCTTTGAGGTTGCAAATAAAACTGACGTGGTTTGAAGAGATTTTCGAAGAGTATTAAAAGTATTCTTCTGAAATCCCACATAGCTTTCTCTTATATTTTGTGATAAAATAGGCTCAATCTATTTCTAGGAGGATGAGATATGGTTTCTACTATTGGTATTGTTAGTTTATCTAGTGGCATTATCGGAGAGGATTTTGTCAAACACGAAGTGGACTTGGGTATCCAACGTCTCAAGGATCTGGGACTCAATCCCATCTTTTTGCCCCATTCGTTAAAAGGATTAGACTTTATCAAGGACCATCCTGAAGCTCGTGCAGAGGATTTGATTCATGCCTTTTCTGATGATAGCATCGACATGATCCTATGTGCCATCGGTGGAGACGATGCCTATCGCTTGCTACCTTATCTTTTTGAAAATGACCAACTCCAAAAGGTTATCAAACAAAAAATTTTTCTTGGCTTCTCGGATACAACCATGAACCACCTCATGTTGCATAAATTAGGAATCAAGACTTTTTATGGTCAATCCTTTTTAGCAGACATTTGTGAATTAGACAAAGAAATGCTAGCCTATAGCCTTCACTACTTTAAAGAATTGATTGAGACGGGAAGAATTTCAGAAATCCGCCCTAGTGACGTTTGGTATGAGGAACGAACTGATTTTAGTCCCACGGCCCTGGGAACACCTCGTGTCAGTCATACAAATACAGGTTTTGACTTGTTGCAAGGAAGTGCCCAGTTCGAGGGGAAAATCCTCGGTGGTTGCCTCGAATCCCTCTACGATATCTTTGACAACTCTCGATACGCAGATAGCACGGAACTCTGCCAAAAATACAAACTTTTCCCTGACTTGTCAGACTGGGAAGGGAAAATCCTCTTGCTCGAAACAAGCGAAGAAAAGCCTAAGCCAGAAGACTTCAAAAAGATGTTGCTAACTTTAAAGGACACTGGCATATTCGCGGTCATCAATGGACTCTTGGTCGGAAAACCTATGGATGAAACTTTCCATGACGACTATAAAGAGGCACTATTGGATATCATTGACAGCAATATCCCGATTGTCTATAATCTGAATGTCGGCCACGCAACTCCAAGAGCAATTGTACCCTTTGGGGTCCATGCTCATGTAGATGCACAGGAACAAGTCATTCTCTTTGACTATAACAAATAAAGCTGGGAAAAGTTTCTCAGCTTTTTTCTCGGTATCATTACTGGCATTTTCATCACATATTACAGTATATTGAAACTAGAATAGTACACCTCTACTTCTAAAACATTGTTAGAAATCGATTTGTCCTGTTCTCATTTCATTTTACTATACTGATAGCTAAAATGATTAAGGAGAGGCTGTTGCTTAACATGTGAACAAGTAGGGGATAGTAGATATTCTCTTTTTCTTTCACATAAATAATAGAAAAGGCAAGGCCTCCACCTAAGTAACCAACTGCACCAATCCACTCTGATAGAGCCAAACTGTGCATATGAGTCAGAGCAAAAACAAGTCCTACCAGAATAATGCTTAGTAAACCTGACAACCGTTCCTGCAAGTAATGCAATAAGACCTGACGGAAAAATAATTCTTCTACCAGAGGTCCAATGACACAAGCAAAAACAGCTATCAGTAGTGGTTGTTCTTGAAAGGTACTTTGAATATTAGACTGATTTAGACCTTGTCCATCTAATCCCACAAACTGCTTCAACATCTCTGATACAAATTCAAAGACAACAGTCATCAGAATGAGAAAGAGCCATCCTGTTAAGACGCCAAAGAAGAATTTTCTTTTAGTCTTTCTAATCTCCTTCCATTGTTGGATCAATCTATCCTTGAACAAGAAGGAGCCATATAAAGCTAAAACTACATAAACAAGATAATTTGCAATGACAGATGGCATTAAAGAAGCCAGCAATTTAACGCCATCAAACACAAAGAGGATTGTATAGAGAATCGCAAAAATCAGAATTCCCTTATTTTTGTTAGACATCATTTAAGACCTTTCCACTCACAATCATTCTCGTGGTCATCAACTAGCCCTGCAGCCTGTAGAAAAGACAATACGGCGACTGGGCCTGTGAACTTGAAGTCTCGTTTTTTGAGATCTTTGGCTAATTTCTCAGATAAGGGTGTTTTAGCTGGGGCTTGGCGATAATCAGGAACATCGTTAACGACAGTTTTCCCCTCAACAAAAGACCAAAGATAGGCATCAAAAGAGCCGTACTCTGCCTGTAACTGTAGAAAAGCTTGGGCGTTAGCGCGTGTAGCAAAAATCTTGGCTCTATTTCGAATGATAGCTGGATTCTCCAGCATGGCTTCCAATTCAGTGTCAGTCATCTCTGCGACTGAGTGAATTTGATAGCTATGAAAGGCTTCTCGGAAAGCTTGGCGTTTGTTGAGTACCGTTTCCCAAGACAGGCCTGCCTGATAGGTTTCCATACACAACAACTCAAACAATGCTTGGTCATCATGGAGGGGCTGGCCCCACTCCTCATCATGATAGGCGATGTAGAGCGGGTTGGTCATCTTGACCCACGAACAACGTTTTGTCATTCTCTGCTCCTATTTGACCAACATTTTAAGGGCCGACTTGATATAGTTCTCAGTTGTATCTGTCGTTCCTTCAAAGAATTTCTTGATTTTCTTGAGCTCTGTTGCCTTGTAGCCCAGAGCCAACATGGCTTCCATAGCTTCTTCCAATTCTTGGTTTTCAGCACTTGCTTGCACTGCGACCTTGGCAGGAAGGTCATCTCCTGCAACTACTACCTTGCCTTCCAAGTCCAGCACCATCTGCTGGGCTGTTTTCTTGCCAATTTTAGGGAACTTGGTCAAGTAGGTGATGTTCTTGGTTTCAATGGCTTGAACCAAGCCAGCATTGTCATCAGCAGCGATAATAGCAAGAGCTGATACAGGACCAATCCCAGAGACCGAAATCAGACTAAGAAAGAGCTTTTTCTCATCCTCTGAGCGAAATCCATAAAGCAAATGGGCGTCCTCACGCACAACCTGATGCACATAAATCTGAGCCTCCTGATTAACCTGACCTGAATAGGCATAAGGATTGGCCACATGCAGGATATAACCAATACCATTGGTTTCAAGAACAATGTATTTGGCAGTAATTTTGGTAATGATTCCTTTTAAATATGCGTACATAGTGTTCCTTCTCTCTTATTTCGTTTATCTAGTATATCATATTTTCTTTATCCGAGGAGCGAGAATCGATTATCACAAATACAGTATATCAAAAACAATCGGTATTTATCTGTTGACATATTCAAAATTAAGTACTATAATCATCTGTAATTGAATAACTATCTTCAGGGCAGGGTGCAATTCCCTACCGGTGGTATAGCCCACGAGCCGAAAGGCATGATTTGGTGAAATTCCAAAGCCGACAGTATAGTCTGGATGAAAGAAGATAAAAGTATATTTGTGCTTTTTGCGTGCTCTGAAATGATTACTTGTCATTTCAGAGCATTTTTGTTAATCGCATAAGTTTTCTTTTGTATGCCTTGAGTAGTCCCCTATTCAAGGTATATTTTTTTGGAGGTAGTGAGATGAGCGATTCAAAATATATGAAATTAGCAATAAAACTGGCACAAAAAGGGGCTGGTTACGTCAATCCCAATCCTATGGTTGGCGCAATTATTGTAAAAGATAATCACATTATCGGACAAGGTTATCATGAGTTTTTTGGTGGCCCACATGCTGAGAGAAATGCTCTTAAAAACTGTAGAAAATCCCCTGTCGGAGCGACGCTTTATGTAACACTTGAACCCTGTTGTCACTTCGGGAAAACACCTCCCTGTATAGATGCTATAATCGATAGTGGTATTACAAGAGTAGTCATTGGAAGCCTAGACTGTAATCCTATTGTATCTGGAAAAGGAGTAAAGATACTTGAGGAAAATAATCTTCAAGTTACTGTTGGAATTTTAGAAAATGAGTGTCTTAACTTAATAAAAAGTTTTAGAAAGTATATTACCCAGCATGTACCCTATGTTTTTATGAAATATGCAATGTCAATGGATGGAAAAATAGCCACTAAAACAAATCAATCCAAATGGATTACTGAAGAAGAAGCAAGAAAGCATGTGCATCAGTTACGACACCATGTTAGTGCAATTATGGTGGGAGTCAATACTGTTATTCAAGACGATCCTTTGCTGACATGTAGATTGGAGGAAGGGAAAAATCCTATCCGTATCATATGCGATACACATTTACGAACTCCTCTTACCTCTAAAATCGTAAAAACAGCAAATGATATTAAAACTTACATTGCCACTTCCTCTGAAGACAAAAATAAAATGAAGCTATATCAAAATCATGGCTGTGAAATACTTTCCATAAAGAAAAAAGGCAATCATATAGACTTATCGAGTTTAATGCAACATCTAGGAAACATGCAGATTGATAGCCTAGTTCTAGAAGGGGGCAGTCTAATGAATTGGAGTGCTTTGGAACAACAAATTGTTGATGAGCTGAAAATATATATTGCACCAAAAGTTTTTGGAGGTAGTGCCAAGTTTCCTGTCGGAGGTGAAGGTATTTCTTTGCCAAATGACGCTATTAGATTGAAACCTTATGCATTTTCTCAAATAGGAAATGACTATCTCATAGAAAGTGAAGTGATTTATCCATGTTCACAGGAATAATTGAAGAAATCGGAAAAGTTGAAAGAATACAGAAAGACTCTCGTAATTGTAAACTATCAATTAAAGCCTCAAAAATATTAACGGATATCCATTTAGGCGATAGTATAGCAGTAAATGGTATCTGTCTTACAGTTACTCATTTCAATCATCAATCCTTTACAGTTGATGTAATGAATGAAACATGGAGTCGAACAGCTCTTACTCTATTAAAACATGGAAGTGAGGTGAATCTAGAAAGAGCCTTATCTGTCAACGGTCGACTTGGGGGTCACGTCGTTACAGGACACATTGATGGTACAGGAAAAATCTCGTCAATAAAAAAAGATGATAATGCTGTATGGTATCAAATCAACACACAAAAAGAAATTTTAGATTTAATAGTTGAAAAAGGATCTATTACAATTGACGGCATTAGTCTGACTGTCGCTAAAGTCTCCAAAGTAAACTTTTCAGTATCTGTTATCCCTCATACCTTGGAACAAACCATTCTTAAGAGTAAACAAGTCGGGAGTACAGTAAATCTTGAAAATGATATCTTAGGTAAATATGTGCAAAAACTGATGGATAACTCTCCAAAATCAGAAATATCTAAGGAACTATTATATCAAAATGGATTTTAGCAGAAAGGATAATCAGTCAATGGAATATCGAAAAATACAAGAAGCATTAGAAGCATTGCAGAAGGGACGACTTGTTCTTGTTATAGACGACAAGGATAGAGAAAATGAAGGAGACTTAATTTGTTCTGCACAAGCAGCTACAACAGAAAATGTTAATTTTATGGCTACTTATGCCAAAGGATTAATTTGTATGCCTATGAGCGAAAGTTTAGCTAATCAATTAATGCTTTCACCTATGGTTGAAAACAATACAGATAATCATAAGACTGCTTTTACAGTTTCAATTGATTATAAAGAAACGACCACAGGTATTTCTGCCGAGGAAAGAGGACTGACCGCACGTATGTGTGTAGCTGAAGATATAACACCCTCTGATTTTCGCAGGCCAGGACACATGTTTCCTTTAATTGCAAAAAAAGGTGGTGTTCTAGAAAGAAATGGACACACAGAAGCAACTGTTGATTTATTAAAATTAGCTGGACTAAAAGAGTGTGGCCTATGTTGTGAAATAATGAATCATGATGGCAAAATGATGAGAACAGATGATTTAATTCAGTTTTCGAAGAAACACAACATTCCACTAATTACCATCAAAGAATTACAAGAATATAGAAAAGTATATGATCAGCTGGTAGAACGAGTTTCAACTGTCAATATGCCTACTAGATACGGTAATTTCAAAGCAATTAGCTATATAGATAAACTAAATGGGGAACATCATCTTGCTCTTATTATGGGAAACATAGAGGATGAAGCCAATGTATTATGTCGGGTCCACTCCGAATGTTTAACAGGAGATGTTTTAGGCTCTTTACGTTGCGATTGTGGACAGCAATTCGATAAAGCTATGAAAATGATTGTTGAGAATGGTTCGGGTGTCTTACTTTACTTGCGACAGGAGGGACGAGGAATTGGACTTATCAATAAATTAAAAGCCTATCATTTACAAGATCAAGGCATGGATACGCTTGATGCCAATCTTGCATTAGGCTTTGAAGGTGATTTAAGAGAATATCATATTGGAGCACAAATGCTTAAAGATCTGGGACTTCAGTCACTTCATTTACTGACAAATAATCCTGACAAGGTTGAACAGTTAGAAAAATATGGAATTACCATTTCCAGTAGAATATCAATCGAAATAGAAGCCAATCCTTACGATAGTTTTTATTTAGAAACAAAGAAAAATCGAATGGGTCACATTTTAAATATGGAGGAAAAATAAATGAACACTTATGAAGGTAATTTAGTAGCAAACAATATTAAAATAGGTATTGTTGTAGCGAGATTTAATGAATTTATAACTTCAAAATTATTATCTGGAGCACTAGATAATCTCAAAAGAGAGAATGTAAACGAGAAAGATATCGAGGTAGCCTGGGTTCCAGGAGCTTTTGAAATACCACTGATTGCATCAAAAATGGCAAAAAGTAAAAAATATGATGCAATTATCTGCTTGGGAGCTGTCATTAGAGGGAATACAAGTCATTATGATTATGTATGTAGCGAGGTATCTAAGGGAATCGCCCAAATCAGTTTAAATAGCGAAATTCCTGTTATGTTTGGTGTGCTAACGACAGATACAATTGAACAAGCCATAGAACGAGCTGGCACTAAAGCAGGAAATAAGGGTTCTGAGTGTGCACAAGGAGCTATTGAAATGGTCAACCTAATTCGTACATTAGACGCATAGAACAGACTCTACTTTTAGACGAATAAAAAAACTTGGCAAAATCGCAATTTAATACTCTGTGAAAATCATAGAGCAAACTAGGAAACCAGTCGCAGAGTGGTAAAACACAACTTCGATGTTACAGACAAAACTGGCAAAATTAGCTCAAAACACTGTTTTGAGATTACTGATAAAACTGACGTCGTTTAAAAAGAGTTTCGAAAAGAATTAGGAAAACATGAAGTAAATATTTCTATGATAAAACGCATAAAATCAAGGTTTTTGAACACCTGATTTTATGCGTTTTTCTGATTTTGAAAATTTTTCCCAGACTTTTTTATACTTTTAATATTTCCCCAACTCACGGAGACTGGTGTGATTTTCCTGAATACGTCGGAACATCTTTTCCATATCCGACTTGGTAAAATGCACCAAAACAGGACGTCCGTGAGGACAGTTATAGGGATTGTCACATTGAGAAAGCTGATAGAGGAGTTGTCTAGCTGAATGATCATCAATACGATGATTGGCCTTGATAGATCGCTTGCAAGACATCATGATAGCCAGCTCTGCTCGGTATTTCTTGATAGAAACTTCCTTGGTCAAAAGGAGCATGTCGCACATCTCATAGATGCCTGATTCAATCTCTTCTTCTGCCATCCAAATAGGATGTTCACGTAGAATAAATTGATTTTCTCCGTACTCTGCTAGAAAGACGCCCACTTCCTCTAAGAGAGGCATTCTTTCCTTGAGACGCAGGGCATCATCCGCAGGAAATTCAAAGATATAGGGCACTAGGAGTTGCTGCTGGCTCTGGTCAACATTGCCAATGCTTTCACGGTACTCCTCGTACTTGACCCGTTCCTGAGCAGCGTGCTGATCTATGATGTAAAGTCCATCTCGCCCTTGGGCAAAGAGATAAGTCCCGTGCATTTGTCCGAAAAACTCCAACTCTGGGAAGCTGGATGCTTCTTCTCGCTCCAGTTTGTCATAAGCCTTATCGATGCTAGCAAGATCTAACTCTGGATGGTCTAGCTGGTCGTAGTTAGCAGGCTTTCTCTCTGCAAAATGCAGTTTTGCTGGCTTGGTCAATCGGTCCAAGGTTTCCTTGGCAAACAGGGTCAAATCCTGCCCTTCATCAGTCAATTCTACCTGATAATCAGCTACTTCAGTTTGACTAGGTCTTGACGGCTCAGTTTTCTCATAGTAGAGCGTATTTTCTTTGAGTGGGAGAATAGTTTGCTCCACCTTCTCACGATTGCGCACGGTCGATTTGGCAAGATTTTCCAAGGCATCTGGAATCAAGGTTTGTTCCTTGAGACTATTTGCAATAGCTTCTGAAACCAGAGTCATCAGTTCTTTTTCCTTGGAAATCCGCACCTCTTGCTTAGTTGGATGCACATTGACATCCGCTAGATAAGGGTCGATATGGATGTGAATGACAGCCAGTGGAAAACGTCCAACCATAAGCTTGCTTCCGAAACCATCCAAAATAGCACGATTGAGCAGGAAGTTCTTGATATAACGGCCATTGATGAAGAGGCTGATATAATTGCGGTTAGCCCGAGTCAACTCAGGCAAGGACACAAAGCCAGAAATTTCGAAATCTAAGTCAGAGTTTTCAATAGCAATCATCTTCTTGGCACTGACCAAACCGTAAATCCCTGCGATTGCTTGGCGCAATTGACCAGTCCCTGCTGTCCGCGTCATTTCCTTGCTATCACTAATCAAGCTAAAAGAAATCTCAGGATGGGCCAAGCCCAGACGGTTGACAATATCAATGATATGAGACAACTCCGCTTGCTGGCTCTTCATATACTTGAGACGGGCAGGCGTGTTGAAAAAGAGATCCTCCACACAAACCTTGGTTCCCACAGGACTAGTCGCTGGGATGACTTCCTCAACTTCACCCCCACGCGCGACTAACTTGGTTCCATGACTAGCACCATCCACCGCCGTTAACAGAGTCAAGACACTAACAGACGCAATAGAAGGCAAGGCTTCACCACGAAAACCAAGCGTCCGAATCCGAAAGAGATCTGCTTGATTTTTTATCTTACTGGTCGCATGGCGACGCAGGGCCAACTCCACCTCATCGTGGGAAATTCCATAACCGTTATCTGTGATTTGAACCTTCTTGAGACCAGCTTCCTCAATCTCAATGATAATCTGACTAGAGCCCGCGTCAATGGCATTTTCTACCAACTCTTTGACCACACTGGCAGGACGTTCAATGACCTCTCCAGCCGCGATTTGGTTTGCCAGCATCTCTGGCAATTCAATAATATGAGACATCTTTCAGCCCCTTTCTGTATCTATTTTCCTAGAAATTGATTAGTGCTATTATACCATATTTCAGAAAGAACAGAAAAGCTCCACCACATAGGAGCCCAATCCCTCCACATAGACAAAGTACCTTGCCAGAGGGAGTAAAATAGTGGTATACTCAATAAAAATCAAAGAACAAACTAGAAAGCTAGGCTCCTAAAAGGGAGAAAGTCTATGAAAAGATTAGCGGACGGCGTTTTGAGCAGACTTCAATTGTTGCAGGACAAGTAGACGGAGAGTTTATAGCCCCTATGATTTACAAGGAAAGTATGATGAGCAACTTCCCATACCGATTCCAAGAAGGTCGCTATCAGGAATATTCCGTTCGGTCAATTTATTTTTAATAGAACTGATGATGTCCGATATAATTTGAGAACCTTTCTCACTTGTATCTGTTGTAATACTCCACAAAGTTTCAATCTCACCGTCATTTGAAAGAACAGTAATCTTAATATTTGTACCACCTAGGTCAATACTAATCAACTTCTTATCTATTTCCAGATCCTTTATACAATCACCTGCGTATAAATTTCTAACTCTTCATAGTTTTGTTCAGTACTATCGTCTGTGATGACTGCTGTGACTTTTTTCAAGGAACAGATGAAGCAAAATCTTCTCCCCAAATCTTTGAAGAGTCAATGAGTAAGTCCGTTTCTGGGGAACGCTCCAAGGCTAGTTTTTTAGTAAAATACTCCTCGAAAGAAGAGGTTATTACACGTCCATCCACGATACCGTTACCACTAAAAACATCTTGCTAAAGTACATCCTATCCATCAAAGCATTGGTAATCTTTCCGACAAAAGCTTGGGTTGTCTCACGAATCTCACCACCAAGAAGAACAACCTTAAAGATATCACTTTTCTTTTTCAGTTATAGTCATTATGCTTTTGAATGAACATAAACATTTCTAATATATACTAAATTCTTTCAATCCATTATCCGTATAAAAAATATAAGAAAACAAAAAATAAGGTATGCTAATAGCAATTAACACTAATTCAATATTCAAATCAATAAGCGTTCCTGCAACTAAACTACCAATTGGCATTCCAAAAGAAATAATAGAATCAATGGTAGTATTTACCCTACCAAAAAGTTGATGTGGAGGTATTTGTTGGTACAACGAATTAAAAATAATATTGAAGACTCCTTTAGACATAAAACAAACGAAAAATAAAATAAGTGATAAAGTATAGTCTTTTATAACAATTGCTACTAACCAACTTGAGCCGTTCAAAAAAAGAAATACACCAACAATTTGATTCGATTTTAAATATTTTATTACGATTGGCGCTAGCATATTTCCCAATATACCACCCAAACCAGCAATAGTTAAAAAAATACCATAAAAAATCGGACCATCAAAATATCGAATAGAAAAAATCGGTACAACTACTGTCTGAAATGAATAAAAAAAGTTTATAAGCGTTAAAGAAATACTGGTTTTAAATAATAATTTATTATTTAAAATAAACTTTGTACCTTGCAACACTTCTCTCTTGTAATATTTGAAAGAGAAGTTTTCTATATTCGCATTGCTAGTTCTAAATTTTAACAACAACAATATAAATAGAGCAAGTAAAAATATGCCTATATCTATCTTAACCAATAAAATAAATCCTACTGCCACCTGTAAAAATGATGCGAATGAATTAAAAATAGAATCTAATACTTTATACGAAATACTAAAAAGAGAATTTGCAAATACAATCTTATCATATTCTACCACTTGAGGAATCAACACATCTTCTATCACGTAACTTATGGAGCTAGCCATTACTGAAATAAACACTAGACTCATTATCACCCAAAATGATATTTGGTTTAATAATAATAAAAATATTACAGCCACTGCTAATTGAACCAAAATTGATATTATAAGAATTTTTTGCGGATTTACTCTGTCAATAACTGGTCCAAAAAAGATTAGTAACAAATCCGGTAGATAATTTACTGCAATAAATATTCCTAAGAACATGCTCGAAGAATAATTATTGCTAACGTGCCACAATGCTACTATATAAAATACACTGTCTGCTAAGTTAACAATCAATCTAATTATTAGCAACTTTATCAAATTTTTCATCTATTAACCTCATCAGTAGTTTTTAAATATTCATTTGAAAAAGATTTTAATAAAAATTTCATCAAATAATAACTTAACCCTTTATAAACACCTGGACAAATCTTAAATATATATCTTTCTGTCCCAATAATTCCAAAATACTCTACTGTTAGATTCCGAAACCCAAAACTATTTCTAGCATACAATGTGATTCCAAGCTGTTTGTAAAAGAAGTTTAACCATTGAAAAAACATTTCATATTCTTTTTTACCTTCACCTATTAAATCTAAAAATACAAAAGGTACTCCCTCTTCATGGATGATTTCAATATCAGAATTTTCCATGAACAAGTCTTTTATATCAGCATAAAAATTACTCGTAAATTTCATAACTAAATCAGAATAGTTCCAATCATTTTTTAAGGTTAAAGAATTATCAAGCAAACAGTATTCATAGAGGCTTAGATTAGCTCCGTGAGAATTTCTAAATTTATTGAATTCCTCTTCAATAAAATTTTTCAACTTTCTCAAATGATTAGGAATAAACACTTCTATTATTCCCCCATTTGTCAATTCTAATCCCATTTGATCTAATTTTATCAAAGATCGTACCACAAAAATAATTACATTCGCAAATTTAAATTTCTCTAAAAATTCTACTAATTTAAAATTAGAACCTTGATATGAAATATCTAAAATAACGACTTTTATTGAATTATTTTTATACTTAACAAAATATTCTACTATCTTGAAATCAGTTTTTTGTAATGTTAAATCGGCTCGATTGGGTTCCATCATGAATACATTATAAAATTTATCTTTATCCAATTCACAATTACTTACCTCATAGCAACTAATACCTGATTTAGCAAGATTATTTAATAAAAATCTTGTTTCATAATATCCGGTTGAATATAATAAATCAATCTTCTTCTTGAAGAAAATAGAGTTTAATATCTCAAGACATAGTTTAATAGCAGACATACCATTAGCTGTTAAAGTATTGAAGGAAACAAAGCCATCAACCGCTCTATCGCCTATCGAACTTTTCGATAAATATCGCTCATATTTATATTCAATTTGGCTACTTCTCAATGTCTTCGTGTTAAGAAAATCATCTGTAATTATAGGTGAGCATAGAAAACGATAAGAATGATTAAAGCATTTTTTTCTCCATTCCTCTCTAATTCTACATGCATATTCGAATAAATAATTTTCGTTATTAATTAAATCATTAAATTCTTTACTCGTAAAATTAAAAGAATTGTTTAATACTTTTTCTGAAATACCAAACGCTCGCCTTATATCATTAAGTTTCAAAAATTCTTTATATTGATTATCCAGAATTTGAGTAGTTTTATTTCCTAAATATTCCTTAACTTTATCTAATATGTCAAGTTTTTTGTCCACAAATATACCTCCCGCATAAAATCATTACGATGTAAATTTGAATGATTGCTTTTTATATAAGCTCCTACAGGAAAAAACACTATACTGCTATTTTGAGTTAACCTTGGAAGCGAAACTTTCATTTTATACTTGTCATGTTCATAACAGGTATTACCATAGAGAATAGTACTATAACGCTCTTTACTACTTGAATTTAACGTTGTAATAATATGCGGAACAAACCATAATGTATTGGTGTATATTGATGTGTCTAACGTGATAACCTGCTGCTCATTCACCTCTCCTTTTGTTTTCTTGCATTTATTTTATCACTTCAAAATTAGCTTGTCAATTGTTTTTAAAATGTTTTTTTATTTTTTTTTGTTTGATACTTTTTTGTATCTGAACTAGGTTTGAAAAACGATGCTCACTTGAACACCGTATTCATTATTCTGTTATATCTGCAATGTAATGCTCAACTTTCAGAGTCATTGACATGTTCTCCTCAAGTTTGTATAGAAAATATGCCGTCTCAAAATATTCTTTCACCGAACTTTTAGAAGAAAAATTTTCACTTACATTTCCCATCAATAAGTACAAATCAGCCAAAAGATAATTCGTTCTGTAAGCCTTACATTGTTTTATAGTAGCTGTAATTTTAGTAATAGCTTCTTCAATATTTTTCTGTAACCATAGATAACGACAAACGTTGTAGTTAAACTTAATAGATAGTTCTAACTCTTCGATTGTACTCAAATTGAGGTGATTTACTTGATACTCTAGTTTTTCACGAATTTTATTGAAACGACCTAAATCTCCAATATCATAATAAAAATTGAATAGGGTGTTTGAAACTTGGAGATAGTTCAAATCAGATACACTTAACTGTGATAATACCCCCTCTAATCGTACAATCGCATCTTCTTTCTGTCCGTAAAAATAAAAATCTATCAGAGATTTTATCCATTCCATGTAGATTTTATCTGCTAAAGATAGGCGGTGAGCTTTTACATTCTCCAATTCATATATATATTTCAAAGACTCATAATTGCGATTTGTAATAAATGTCTGTGCTAATTTCTTAAATTCTGATAACTCCTCAACTTTCTCTACAACCTGCTCATCAAAAAAATAATCCATACTGACTTTTAACTTCTTAGCAAGGGCATGCAAGAAATCTGCTCCAGGAGTAAACTCTCCGCTCTCTAATCGACTGATTTGCCCCTGTTTACAGATACCTTCAGCTAGTTCTCGCTGAGACATTTTTAATTCTTTTCGTCTATTTTTTAATCTTGTTGCTAATAGTGTGCCCACGTTTGCATCTTCCTCTTCTATTTGATTTCATTTTTAATTGTAACATGATTAAATCTAAAATTCAAATCAATGATTTGAAAGATACAAATTGTATATAAAATCTATTTTTGCAATTCATCATCAACTTATTTACTTTTCATTTCTTCATTCAAACTCTTTATAAACTTATCCAGCTTCAACGCCACTTTTCATACCTATCACCTTCTAATTACAACTGTTCCCCTAGTTCTTTCAGCCCCTTTCTGTATCTATTTTCCTAGAAATTGATTAGTGCTATTATACCATATTTCAGAAAGAACAGAAAAGCTCCACCACATAGGAGCCCAATCCCTCCACATAGACAAAGTACCTTGCCAGAGGGAGTAAAATAGTGGTATACTCAATAAAAATCAAAGAGCAAACTAGAAAGCTAGGCGCAGACAGTTCAAAACACTGTTTTGAGGTTGTAGATAAAACTGACAAAGTCAACAACTATCCTACGGCAAGACGACGCTGACGTGGTTTGAAGAGATTTTTGAAGAGTATTAATAAAGGTGTACAAGAAGTGAGATTAATTTTGTATGAAAAACAAGGAGAGAAATTTATGAAAGTAGAACTACAGATTAGTGAGACTTACGAGGAGGAAAAGCTGATTGTCCAAGCACCTCAAGAAACCGAAAAAGTCCAGAAAGTCATCGAGTTCGCAGAAAATCTGGACCAAAGAGAAAAAATCAAAGGAAAAATCGATGATCAGGTCTATCTAGTTGAGATTGGCAAGATTCAGCGCTTCTATATCGAGAATCGGAAGGTTCTAGCAGAAACCGCTAGTCAGACCTACAGCATTGATTTGCGACTCTATCAGGTTCTTAAACTCTTGCCAACCAATTTTATCCAAATTTCCCAATCAGAAATCATCAATATCGATTCCATCTCTCACCTCAAGCTCACGCCAAACGGTCTGGTAGAAATTTTCTTGAAAAACGAAAGCTTCACCTACTCTTCACGCCGTTATCTAAAAACCATCAAGGAGAAATTAGAACTATGAAAAAACAAGTATTTCACGATGCAGCTGCCGGTGTTCTTATCGGCCTCATCCTCTCCATCCTCTTTTCACTCATTTATGCACCAAATACCTACGCACCACTAAATCCCTACTCTCTCATCGGCCAAGTGATGGATCAGCATCAGGTTCACGGTGCCCTGGTCTTGCTCTACTGCACACTTATCTGGGCAGCCATCGGTATGCTCTTCAACTTTGGCAACCGCTTATTCAGCCGTGACTGGAGCATGCTTCGTGCCACTCTGACTCATTTCTTCCTTATGCTGGCTGGCTTTGTCCCACTAGCAACTCTTGCTGGTTGGTTCCCTTTCCACTGGATTTTCTACCTCCAGCTCATTATCGAGTTTGCGATTGTCTATCTCATCATCTGGGCTATTCTCTATAAAAGAGAGGCTAAAAAAGTAGATCACATCAATCAACTCTTGGAGCATAGAAAATAGGAACCTCATAATAAGCAAATCCGAGAAAGAAACTTCTCGGTTTTTCTTTATCCTGCTGCACCTTACTATAGTGAAATGAAATAAGAACAGGATAAATCGATCAGGACAGTCAAATCGATTTCTAACAATGTTTTAGAAGCAAAGGTGTACTATTCTAGTTTCAATCTGCTATATCATAACAGTTATTTCAGATTTTCTTTGTAAATTTTCTATCTTTTTTCAAAATATTCTTGCATTTTTCCAAAATTTTTTGTAGAATATAGATTACATATACAGATTATTCTGAAAATTCAAAAAGGAGTATTTATCATGTCGCAAGCTATTTCCTTAAATCAATCAACCTGGGCAAGCAAGCTAAAAGCAATGGGACCTGGAATCCTAATGGCAACTGCCGCTGTTGGAGGTTCCCACATTGTATCCTCAACTCAAGCTGGCGGTTCTTACGGTTGGTCTCTACTTCTCTTGGTCATCTTAGCCAATGTCTTTAAATATCCATTTTTCCGTTTTGGTGCTGAATACACAGCTGATACTGGAAAGACTTTGGTTGAAGGTTATGCCGAAAAAGGAAAACTCTATCTCTGGATTTTCTTTATCCTCAATGTCTTTTCGGCTATGGTCAACACGGCTGGTGTTGCCATTCTGTGCTCAGCTATCATCGCCAGTGCCTTCCCAATGATTGGACTTAGCATTACTCAGTGGTCCCTCATTCTCGTTGCAATCATTTGGGCTATGCTACTCTTTGGAGGCTACAAACTTTTAGACGGCATGGTCAAATGGATTATGTCTGCCTTAACCATTGCGACTGTTCTTGCAGTTATCATTGCGGCGGTCAAGCATCCAGAATACAGTTCTGATTTTGTCGAGAAGACACCTTGGCAAATGGCAGCTCTGCCCTTCATCGTCTCCCTCCTAGGATGGATGCCGGCTCCTATTGAAATTTCAGCCATCAATTCACTTTGGTCAGCTGAAAAGAGAAAGACCGTCAACTTTAACACAGAAGACGCTCTGTTTGACTTTAACACTGGTTATATTGGAACAGCTATCCTAGCCGTCTTCTTTGTGGCACTGGGAGCACTGATTCAGTATCCTACAGGGCAGGCGGTTGAAGCTGCTTCAGCCAAATACATCTCTCAATTCGTGGGCATGTATGCCTCTGTTCTTGGCGAATGGTCCCGTTACTTGATTACCTTTATTGCCTTCCTCTGTATCTTTGGAACAGTTATAACTGTTATCGATGGCTATTCTCGCGTTAATCAGGAATCTCTCCGACTGCTAATCAGTCAAAAAGAGGACAATCGTAAATCTTTGAACATCTGGATGACCATCACTGCTATCATCGGTATCGTCATTATCAAGTTCTTCGCTGGTCAGGTTTCAACCATGCTCCGCTTTGCCATGATTGGATCTTTCCTGACAACACCTTTCTTTGCTCTTTTGAATTACGCCTTGGTAACGCGTGAAAACAAAAATCTTCCTTCTTGGCTCAAACACCTTGCCATTGCGGGATTGATTTTCCTCTTTGGCTTCGCCATCTTCTTTATCTACGCACTCGCAATCGGAAAAGCAGGGTAAGGGACAAGCGCGAGATGAAGATAAGGTTTCATTTCAAGAGAAAATTCAGCAAATATTTCTATGATAAAAAGCATAAGAACAAGGTTTTGAAGACCTGAACTTATGCTTTTTTACGTTCTTAAAGACTGTTTATACTCAAAAAACAGTTGAACAACTTCAACCACCTCTTATAAGAACTTTATACTATTCGAGAATCTCTTCAAACCACGTCAGCTCTATCTGCAACCTCAAAGCTGTGCTTTGAGCAACCTGCGACTAGCTTCCTAGTTTGCTCTTTGATTTTCATTGAGTATTAATTCTCCTTTTCCAACTCATACAAATCTGCGATAATAGCTGCGACATGTTTGATATCTTCCAGCATGCCTCGCATTTCAAAGTCAGCCAATACAGGGAAGCCAAAGCGTTGACTGTATTGCTTGGCTGTTAGGCAGTATTGGTTATTAAAGTTACGATTTCCTGACCCAACCACACCAAAACACTTACTAGCATTGTTACCATAGGCAATAAAATCTCCCACCGGTGTCGTCAAAATCTCAACATCTCCGTTATCCACGCCATTCCCACCTTCGAGATAGGTCGGCAAAAAAGCGACATAGGGATGGTCCATTTCATAGAAATTTTTGCCTTCCTTGACCAAATCCTTGATATGAATCTTTTGAACCTCAATCCCTTTGTACTGGGACAAGAGATAGTCTTTCAAGCGCGTCACAAAACTTTCAGTGTTGCCACTCAAACTAATATAAACTAAAGAAATTGTCTTCATATGTACCTCCATGATTTTATCTATAATCAAAAAACAACTACCAAGATTGTATCTTGATAGTTCTTTTTTGTCAATACTTAGGTAAGCTCTTCTGTTTCCTCTTCTTCTGCCAAGGCTTTCTGTTGTCGCCACATCTTATAGAAGACAAGGGCTAGGAAGAGAACATTGATGACGATATAGAAAATGCTAACAGCTTTTGAACCAATACTCACTGTCAAACGCATGCTCTCATCTTGAACCAACTGCACAGCGTCTTGTAAACCAACATAGCCATAAATCGAACCAATAATAGCTAACAAAACATAGCCAACGTAAGTATAGTTTGCATATTGCAAATTTTTACGAACAAGGAAGACAATCGCTACGACCACTAAAATAGTAGATAGCACAATCAAAGCAACATTAAAAATAGAATGAGATGCTTCTGCTACTCTATAGGTATAATTAAGCTGGTCTTCTAATTGCTGAGCATTGACCCCTGCAACTTGTTTCTGAGCAGCACGAAGGGCTTCTTTACTAGGCAAGGGACTCACAATTCCAAACAGAGACGGAACTGAAATAAGGGCAGACAAGATTAGCAAAACCCATAGATAAATTGGTTTCTTTTTCATGATAGGACCTCCTGATAATATTATAGCACCTTTTGTAAAGGAATACAAATCTTATAGTATAGTTTCTACCTGTTTTCGGTAGGCTTTTGGCGATTTTCCGCACAATTTTCGGAAAACTTTATAGAAATATCCAAGGTTACTGTAACCAACAGCATAACAAATATCTTCGATGCTGTCACTAGTTGAAAGCAAAAGTTGTTGGGCAGCCTTAATACGTTGTTTGTTTAGTAACTCTGCAAAAGTCGAATCGGTTTCACGCTTAATCAACTGCCCTAGATAGACAGGATTGATAAAGAGAGCCTTACTGATATCCTTGAGGGAAAGCTCTTTTTGGTAATCACGACCAATGACTTCCAGCACACTGACCACATTTTCATTCATACGGTATTGACCGAAAAAGCTGGTCAGAGTTTCCTTGATATAAGGAACCAATTCATCGAAGGATTGAATAGCATGAATGGTTTTGACGATGTCTGTCAGGTCATCAGCTTTGAGATGTTCAAATAAATGGAAAACATCCATGACAAACTGAATAAAAAGCTGTTTAGTAATCGGAACACGCGGCGTATTTTCAAGAACTACCTTCTCCAAGAGATTTAACTCTTCTACGATTTGATTGAGATTTCCCTGAATGATAACCCTATAAATCGGTTCGTAATAGGCAAAGAGACTCTCAGACTGCTGCAAATTTACAGAACCGTAAAAGAGGGTTTTCTCAGCATTCAGCTTCCAGCGTTCAAAGTGTTCTTGATAAGGAGCTTCAAAAGGTGTAACGACTAAACCATCTAGGGGTTGGCCAGAAATGAAAATCTGCCAGTCTTGACCCAAGACATAGTAGGGAATGGTGAAGGAACCTTGTTTTTCCTTGGATAGACCTATCCACCAATTCTCCTTATCCCCTAAATAACTAACAAATCCAGCCTCGTCTAATTCTTGACTAAGAGTCTGACTTTTCTTCCCTCTCTCGCCGAGCTGACCTGCAATCTTCTCCAGCAGATTTCCCAGCTCTACCTTATCAACAGGCTTGACCAAATAGTCCACCACACTAAGGTTCATTGCTCTTTTTACATAATCAAACTCCTGATAACCTGAGAGCAGGATATAGGCAGCATCTGGTAAGATCTCTTTCATCTCCCGAATCATATCAAGCCCTGTTTTGTCTGGCATATTGACATCGGAAATGATGACATCGACAGGATTTTCCTGAACATATTCTAGAGCTTCATCGGCATGACTGGCTGTTGCGACGACCTCCATATCCCACTTATCAAAGGGAATCAAACGCTTCAGACCTTCTGTCACCATGTACTCATCATCTACTAATAATACTTTATACATTTTCTCCCTTTCTACTCATCTTGAATTGTAATACGATACTGAACACCGGCTTGCTCTGCAGACTCTATCGTAATAGCATAGCGGTCTCCAAAATAGAGCACAAAACGCTCGTGTACATTGACAATCCCGATAGACTGCCTTTGATCACTGTAGCTGGCTTGGTGTTCAAAATATCTCTGACTTAATTTTTCTCGGATATTTGCCAACTTTTCAGCCGACATTCCTCTACCATTATCGACCACCAAAATTTCCACAAAACCATCCTGTTTAAGAGCCTTGATGCTAATCACATTATCTGTCCGCCTGTGGTCAACACCATGCGCGAAATAGTTTTCTACCAGCGGTTGCAAGGTAAACTTGGGAATCTTCATATTCTCTAACTCTGGATCTATCTTGAAACCATAGGCAATGGACTTGGGATAGCGAACCATGCAGAGATAGCTGTATTTACGGCAAAATTCTAATTCCTGTTTGAGGAGGGTCTCTCTTTCGTCGGAAATATTGTTACGCAAGAGACTACTGAATTCATAAATGATATCTGCCAACTCATCTTGACTCTGCATGACTGCGTACATGCGCAAGAACTCCAGCGTATTATACATGAAGTGAGGGTTGATTTGCGCCTGCAAGGCCCGCATATTGGCATCTTTTTGACTGAGTTCTAACTGGTAAATATCATGGATATTCTTTTCCAATCGATCCAACATATCATTGGTCGTCTCCGCGATTAGGAGCAATTCCTGATCTTTCTCGGAAATGTCAATCCGACGCCCCTCTTCGCCTTGAGCAATGACTTGAATGGATTCTACTAAATCCACTACCTGCTTTTGGTAATTAGCAAAAGTCTGCCTCAAAGTCAGATAAAGAATGACAATAAAGAGAAGGCTCAAACCCACAATCAAAGCAGAGCTAGTCACTGTTCCTTGTAAAACAAAGTTTTTAGGAACTGCCACCTGAACCTGATATCCATGAGAAGTTAAGCCAACTAGCCAATTTTCACTCTCCTTATCAACTGTCTCACCAATATGAAAAATCTCCGTATCAAAAGGTGAGGTCACTGTTACTGCCATCGGAGTATGACCTCTAGTATTATCAATGGCATGGTATAAAACAGCAGGATCCAAGGAGATGTAAATCACTCCTAAATCTTGATCTGACACTGGATCTGACACCGGAATGGCAAAACTATTTCCTGCTGGTTTGAAATCCTCAGCCCTGATTTTTTCTCCACTACGTTTGTCTTTAGTAGAAACATAGACTTCCTTGTAATCTTGAAAAGCAATGGCCACTCCAGTTACAAAATCATTTCGAACATAGAGGTCATCAACATTTTCATACAGAGAGACTGATATATAAGGCGAAGCTTTCCGCTCTAATTGCCAGTAAAAATAGTCTGGCATGCTAAGGCTAAAGTATTTATAGATTCCCTCAATACGAGCTTGATTTTCAACTAAAGCCTGAGCTATCTGGGTTGACTCTCTATGGTAATATTCAATTTCACTCACTGTTCTAGCAGTTACACGCTGGGCTACTCTCCGGGCTTCCTTTTCACGTGAATCCCAGTCAGCGTAAGAGAGTAAGATTGCAAAACTCGCAATGATAATGATCATCACTGAACTATAGGTTCTTAGAAGCGTATGTAGCCAAAACTGCTTCATTCTATTTTGTCGCCAATTTTTCATGGATGATTTCATAGACAGGTTCCAACATATCACTGATAAAGAAATGCCACATCCCAATTCCTACAAAAAATAGCAGGGCAGGCATATAGTAACCAATTGCTACAAGTAGCACAGTCCCAAGGAGAACCTTGGCCACAGCTGCTAGACTCATAAAGATGCCAATCAAGGATAATTTGAGACTATTTCGATAGGACAAGGCAAAATAAACTTGTAATTTTAAAGATACTGTATAAGCCAAAAAGATCAGGGCAACTACTAAGACATTCAAAAGGGTCGCAATCAAATGAACAATGGTCTGATGAGGCAATTGCACCAAGAGATACAAACCATAGGTCAAAACTAGACCCACACCTAAAAAGCTATAGAAAATCAGGTTGCTTGAGACAAAATTTTGCTTGTAAAGAGACCAAGCCTCCTTCAAACTGTATTCCCGAAAGCTATAACCATGTTCTGCATATAAGCTCATCAAGGTGGCACTAGCTGGCGCTAGACCAAGGATAATCCCTCCTACTAAAGTTAATAGCCAAAAGAAGGCTGTCGCAATCATCCCTAAAAAGAAACGATTAAAGACAAAGTCTAAAAATCTACCCATGATATTCCCCTAAAAATAACTATGAAACCATTATATCATATTTCAAGCGTTTTCAAAAACTTCTAGTATCCATTTACAATCCCACCAAACCGTGGTACAATGAGAATTGTGAAAAAATTATCAGGAGACAATTCATGAAGAAATCTATCTTAACTACACTGCTTTTTGCAGTTCTTTACTTCCTCTGCATGGGGATTGGTGTCCTTTTGGGCAATCTCTTTGACCAAACGGGAAACATGTTTTATGCGCCTGCCTTTACTGCCCTTGTCGGCGGTAGCGTCTATATGATCCTAGTCGCAAAAGTTCCGCGCTTTGGAGCCATTACCACTATCGGCCTTGTCATTGCCCTCTTTTTCTTGGGAACTAAACACGGTGCTGGTTCCTTCCTTCCTGGAATTATCTGTGGCCTCCTAGCAGATGGAGTAGCTCATTTAGGAAAATACAAGGACAAAACAAAGAACTTCCTTTCTTTCATTATTTTCGCCTTTAGTACAACAGGACCAATCTTGCTTATGTGGATTGCGCCCAAAGCCTATATGGCTACTCTTCTGGCAAGAGGAAAATCCCAAGAATATATCGACCGTATCATGGTCGCTCCAAACCCTGGAACTGTCCTTCTATTTATCGCAAGTATTGTCATCGGAGCCCTAGTGGGTGCCTTGATTGGACAAGCCTTGAGTAAAAAATTTGCCCAGAAAATCTGATCAGTTAAAAAGAGCCACGCGGCTCTTTTTATTTATGACTCAATTTCTTAGTCAAGAAATCTCCCAAGAATTGGATTGCAAAGATAATCAAAATGATAATAATGGTTGCCAAGATGGTCACATCGTGATTGTAGCGGTTAAATCCATAAGCGATGGCTACGTTACCGATACCACCAGCTCCAACCGCACCGGCCATAGCTGTTTCCCCAACAAGGGAAATCAAGGTCACAGTCGTCACACGGATCAAATCTGGAAGACCTTCTGATAGGTAAACACCCACGATGTCCCAGAAAGTCGCTCCGCTCGCTTGAGCCGCCTCAATGACACCGCCATCCAATTCAGCCAAGACAACCTGCACCTGACGGGCAAAGAAGGCAAAGACTGCAAAAGAAAGTGGGACAAGGGCTGCATTTGGCCCGATACTTGTTTTAACAATCAAGTGAGAAAGTGGTGACAAGATTGCCAAGAGGATGATAAAGGGAACCGCACGAAAAATTGAGGTAATTTTGTCTAAAATCCAGAATACGACTTTATTCTCCAAGACACCACCTGGCGCTGTCAAGACAAGGAAAAGACCTGCCACTAGCCCCAAGAAGCCTCCGATGATAAAGGAAAGAACTGTCATATAAAGAGTTAAGTAGATAGCCGTTCCCCAGCCTGCCTGACCAGCCCAACCCATTTTATAGACATTTGGTAAATAGGTTTGAATCAATGATTCCATCTTACTGTACTCCCTTCAATACTTTTAGTTGTACACCTGCTTGACGAATGGCTTCTTGGGCACCTGCCAACGCTGCTTTTTCACCTGACAAGACCACCACCAATTCTCCAACAGGAGTACCATCGAGAATTTCGATATTCCCATAGAGAATATTAGCCATTACTTGGTAATGCTTGTACAATTCATTCAAAAGTGGCTCGTCTGTTGAAGCTCCAGCGTACTTGAGTTGCACCAAGAGACTGTTTTCAGACAAGTGTTCCACGATTTCTTGCTTCTCGATTTTGACCATGGCTTCGTCAATACCTGTAGCTGTTGAGATAAAGTCTTGAGTCAAAGGTTGTTTAGGGTCTGAGAAGATTTCAAGCACACTACCCTCTTCAATCAAATGCCCATCCTGCATAACTGCAACACGGTTGGCAATGTCTTTGACAATCTGCATTTCATGCGTAATCAAGACAACAGTCAAGCCTAATTTTTGGTTCAAATCTTGCAACAAGGCCAAAATCTGCTTGGTTGTCTTAGGGTCAAGGGCAGAAGTTGACTCGTCTGAAATCAAGATTTTTGGATCATTGGCCAAGGCACGCGCAATTGCCACGCGCTGTTTTTGCCCTCCAGATAGTTGTGAAGGGTAGTTTTCAGCACGATCTGCCAAACCAACCAAGTCCAACAACTTAGCTACTTTAGCCTTCTTTTCTTCCTTGCTAAGTCCAGAGTGTTTAAGGGCAAAGGCTACATTCTCCTCTGCTGTCTTTTGGCTCATCAGGTTAAAATGCTGGAAAATCATCCCGATATCTTGACGTTTACGACGCAACTGCTCTGCCGTCAAGGTGACCTTACCATCAAAAATCACATCGTCGTCAATGGTAATTTTCCCTGCAGATGGTTTTTGCAAGAGGTTAATCACCCGTACAAGGGTTGATTTCCCTGCTCCAGAATATCCAACGATTCCGTAGATATCCCCTTCTTGGATGTGAATAGTCACATCCTTAACCGCTGTGATGGTTCTCTTCTTTTGGTGAAAAGTCACATCGATCTGATCTAACTTGATAATATCTCTACTCATAGCTTCTAATCAGCTCCTCTACTAATTCGATATGGGTGTAATAATCAGCGATTCGCACATTTTCATCTCCACCGTGGTCTCGGCTATTGGCATTTCCTAGACCGAATGCAACCATTGGCACCTCTAGGGCATCAAAGACCGTATGCATAGGTCCTGTCCCCGCTGTCGTCGGCAAGACTGAAACGCCCTGTGGATAGAATTTCTTGGCCAACTCGATTACATTGAGAATGGCTGGTGCGCTCATATCGCTTCGATAGCTCATCTCTCCCAAGGTATAGTATAATTCTACCTTATCAAAGCCATTTTTGTCTAGCTGTTTCCGAATTTTTTCCAGAACATCATGCGGTTCTAGGCCCGGAACCAGACGAACCTCTAGCTTGGCACTGGCTTCTGCAGGTAAAATAGTCTTAACACCCTGACCTTGATAACCAGACTGGATTCCTTCGATATTAAGCGCTGGATCGAAAAAGAAACGTTTTAGAAAGGCCATCCGCTCCTCCTGTAAGAGAGGCAACTCCAATCCATAAATCCGACTAACTTCCTCTGGGTTTCGTTGACCATAAGTTTCTAGCAAGGCCATTTCTCGTTCATTGGGCTCTTGTACTTCTTCGTACAAGCCTTCAACCAAGATACGGCCATCCGCAGCACGAAGAGACTGTAAGGCTTGGAGGAGATACCAAGGAGCTGATTCCACAACACCACCATAACTCGAGTGGATATCCACATCAGCGCTTTTTACCTTGGCATCAAAGGTCACAATCCCCTTATTGCCACCAGAAATTTCCAGCTGTTCCAAGGCATTTTTGGTCCCTTGTTCCCAGACCAACAAATCCGCCCCACGGAGTTTGTCTGCATGCTTTTCCAAATACTTATCTAGGTCTGTTGAAGCCGATTCCTCCGCTCCCTCCATGATAAAGCTGATATTGACAGGTAAATCATCATGGTGCTGCATATATTTTCTCAAAGCACTCAAGCGAGCTGTGATATGACCCTTGTCGTCATCAACCCCACGCCCATACATGAAGCCATTGCGGACCGAAAGCGTAAAAGGATCCTCTGTCCAGACCTGATCCCCATCCGCTGGCACAGTGTCATAGTGGTTATAGAAAATCAAGGTCTTGGCATCTGGACGCGAACTCTTGAAATGTGCCATGACAAAAGGCGCTGTATAGCTCTCATCAATCTCCACTTCAGCTCCAACACGCTTGAAAATCTCACCCAGATAATTTGCGACTTCCTTGAGTCCAACCTGCTGGGCAAAGACTGATTTCTTAGAAATCAAGGTACGCAAAACCTCAAAATAATGCTGGGCTACATGATCCTTTTCAAATTTTTCAATCTGTTCTTGTTCGCTAGGAAAAACCATATTCTCTCTACCTTTCTATGAACGAATAGTCTTCTTTACACTCCGTGCTCTATACAAAAGCAAGAGGTGGAATTCTCTCTCCCACCTCCCTGTTTCTTATTACCAAACTGGTTGATCCAAACCGTCTGATGTTTCTTCGATAACTTTTTTCACGTCATCTGTGTGGTAAGCTGCGATTACTTTCTTGATAGCATCAGCCTTAGGTGATGTTTCCCAATCTTTTTTCGCAACAATGATGTTGTACCATTGTTTTGAGTTTTCATCAGCTTGTTCTTTGAAAAGTGCTTTCTTGTAGTCCAATTTTGCTTCTGTAACGAAGGTATTGTTTACAACGGCAGCGTCAACTGATGACAATGAACGAGCTGTTTGGCTAGCGTCCAATTCAGTGATTTTCAAGTTCTTTGGATTTTCTTTGATGTTGGCAACTGTTGCAAGAGCAGTTCCAGAAACATCCAATTTAATCAAGCCAGCTGATTGAAGCAAGTAAAGCGCACGGCTTTCGTTTGTAGCGTCATTCGGTACAGCGATTTCTCCGTTTGCTGGGATGTCTTCTACTTTAGTGTACTTGTTGGCACTTCCATTCAAACCTGAGTAAAGGCGGATTGGAGAGATGTAAGTATCTCCAATCGCTACAAGGTCTTTTCCGTTTTCTTTGTTCCAGTTGTTCAAGAAGTTATAGTGTTGGAAAGCGTTCAAATCTACTTCGCCATCAGCAGTTGCTTTGTTTGGTTGTGAATAGTCTGTGAACTCTGTAAATTCCAAGGTAATTCCGTCTTTTTTAACCAATTCTTGGATTTTGTCCCAACGTTTTTCTTCAGAACCGCTACGGTTAACAGTTGCGATTTTGATAGTTGTTGCATTGTCTGCTTTCTTTTCTGAGTTTCCGCAAGCTGCAAGAGCCAAACCTGCGACTGTAGCAAGGGCTGCTAGACCAAGCCATTTTTTGATTTTCATGATTCTTTCTCCTTAAAAATAATACCGTACTAGTATCTCACAATTTGTTTGATTTCACAAATTGTTATTAGATAGTCAGATATATAGTTTAAAACTATATCCCTAAAAACTGAGAAACCACCCACCTTACTCAGAATGGATGATTTCAAGAAATTATTTAATATCAGCTTCTGCCGGTAGATAAGTGTCTCCGAAGAATTGTTTAGACAATTTTTCAAGAGTTCCATCTTTATAAAGTTCTTTGATGCGTTTGTCTACAAACGATTTCAACTCATCTTGACCTTGAGCAAGAAGTGGGTAAACGTACGGTTGTTGGTCGCTTGGAAGTTCGATAACTTTCAAGTTGTCCAAACCTTGGTTCTTGATAACTGTTTCAACACCGATTTTATCAAAAATCTTGTAGTCAAATTGTCCATCGCTCAAACGTACCATGATTTGTTGGAAGTCTGCCTTAGTATAGTTAAGGATAGTTGGGTTGTCCGTGTGTTCAGCGTTGTATGCTTCTAACTGCTTAGCTGATGTAGTGGCTTGAACGACTTCCGTCGATTTTCCACCGATATCATCGAGAGACTTGATACTAGAGTCATCTTTCTTCACGACAAGGACATTAGGATTTTGGGCAATTGGTGCGGCATAGAGGTATTTCTCCGCACGTTCTTTAGTGTAGCTAAGATTGTTGACAGCCATATTGTAACGGTCAGCATCAAGACCAGCAAAGACACCTGACCATTCTGTCTTTTCAAACTTGACATTATATTTGTCAGAATCTTTAAAGATAGCGCGAACGACTTCAATCTCATAACCAGTCAATTCGCCATTTTCTTCATAGATAAATGGCTTTGGTGATCCATTGGTTGCAACGATGATTTCTTTCTTGCTAGCTGCTTCTCCTTCTTTCTTAGCACCCCCTGAGCAAGCCGCAAGCACACCTGCAGCAACAAGTCCTAGGGCAGCAAGAGATGAGTATTTAACGATTTTTTTCATGTCATTTCCTCCAAAATAGAATACCTTATAATCTTAACAGAAAAAGAGCATTTACGCCATTATATGATATCTATCTCTGTGATAAGTTTTTTTTATGGGTAATTTAAAAGACCAAACGCAAGATGGCAATCAAGACCACTCCAAAGAGAACTGTTCCGACTAGATTGCGGTAGCGAACTGAAAAATCACCCATCTTACTCAGAATGGATGATTTCAAGAAATTATTTAATATCAGCTTCTGCCGGTAGGTAAGTGTCTCCGAAGAATTGTTTAGACAATTTTTCAAGAGTTCCGTCTTTGTAGAGTTCTTGGATACGTTTGTCTACAAATGTTTTCAACTCATCTTGACCTTTAGCAAGAAGTGGGTAAACGTACGGTTGTTGGTCGCTTGGAAGATCGATGACTTTCAAGTTGTCCAAACCTTGGTTCTTGATGACTGTTTCAACAGTGATTTTATCAAAAATCTTGTAGTCAAACTGACCATCGCTCAAGTGGCCCATGATTTGTTGTAAGTTTGCTTTAGTATAGTTAAGGATAGTTGGATTATCTGAGTGTTGTTTGTTGTAGTCTTCTAACTGTTTAGCAGATGTTGTTCCTTGAACAACTTCTGTTGATTTTCCACCAACATCATCAAGCGATTTGATGCTAGAATCGTCTTTCTTGACTACAAGAACGTTAGGGTCTTTAACAGTTGGGGCTGCATAAAGGTATTTCTCCGCACGTTCTTTAGTGTAGCTGATATTGTTAACAGCCATTTGGTAACGGTCAGCGTCAAGACCCGCAAAGACACCTGACCACTCTGTCTTCTCAAACTTGACATCATACTTGTCAGAGTCTTTAAAGATAGCGCGAACGACTTCAATCTCGTAACCAGTCAATTCGCCATTTTCTTCATAGTTGAATGGTTTTGGTGAAGAATTAGTTGCAACAATAATTTCTTTCTTGCTAGCTGCTTGTCCTTCTTTCTTAGCACCACCTGAGCAAGCTGCTAGCACACCTGCAGCAACAAGCCCTAGGGCAGCAAGAGATGAGTATTTAACGATTTTTTTCATGTCATTTCCTCCAAAATAGAATACCTTATAATCTTAACAGAAAAAAATCATTTACACCATTATATGATATATATATCTGTGATAGGTTTTCTTTATGGCTGATTTAAAAGACCAAACGCAAGACGGCAATCAAGACTACTCCAAAGAGAACTGTTCCGACTAGATTGCGGTAGCGAAAGGCTACCCAAGCTGTTGGAAAGACGGCTAAGAAGTCTAGCCATTTAATTTGAGGAAGGCTCCCAACCTTACCTGTCACTACGCTTGAAAGAATCAAGGCAAAGATTTCTGGATTTGGTAGCAGGCCACCCAGAGCCGTTCCGACTACTGTCCCCACAAACCAAGCCACATAGCTGTTAAGATTGTTTCCGTGCATCCACATAGGATTTACCTTGTCTGTATGGGCTAATTCGCCCATCAAAACGCCATAGGTCTCATCTGTCAAGATACTAGACATACCGATATTGTACCAAAGACTGGTATGACGGAAATAAGTCGATGCGTGTAAACTCAACAAAAAGAGACGCAAGTTGATTAGAAAAACCGTCATAGCAATAGCTGCCACAGGAGCTTGAACCACAATCAGTGCCAACATGGCAAACTGGGCACTCCCAGCATAAACAAAGAGACTCATCAAGCCCATCTCAACAAGTGTCACATAGGGCGCACCGATAATTCCACAGGCCAGGCCGATACTGACATAGCCAAGAGCCGTTGGCATGGCTGCCTGCGCCCCCTCCTAAAATCCTTTTTCTTTCATCTTTCTCCTCATATTGTCTTAATAATACTCAATGAAAATCAAAGAGCAAACTAGGAAACTAGCCGCAGGTTGCTCAAAACACCGTTTTGAGGTTGTGGATAGAACTGACGAAGTCAGTAACCATACCTACGGCAAAGTGAAGCTGACGTGGTTTGAAGAGAGTTTCGAAGAGTACAAGTAGGCTGAAAAGAATCCAGCCACAGCATGGACTATTATATAGCAGATTGAAATAAGATGAGAACAAATCGATTGGGAAAGTAAAATTAATTTCTATAAATGTTTTAGCAATTGTTTCGTACTATTTTAGATTCAGTCTATTATAACACATTCAGAAAAGAGAAAAAAGTCTGTTGATTTTGACCATCATAAAAAGACTGGCAATCCAGTCTCAAACATATATTATAGAAATTCTCCACTAAATACTTTCACGAATATTCAGAAGCATAACAAAGGCAACTAGAAGAAATAGCAATAAAACAAAGCTAACTGCCAGAGTTCCAAAGCTAGTAGCAATGGTTACCAAAGCTATTGTAAATAAGCTAGGTAAAACAACCGTAATGGCACCGATAGAGGATTGAACTGCTCCCATTGACTCCTCAGGTATTTGTTTAAAAACGAGTTCTTGCAATCTAGGAGAGAGAACACCTGCGAAAAAGGCATCCAAGGTACTAAAGATGAGAATCCAGTCAAAACGAACTGTGGCAAATCCTACTAGAAGAAGCAACTGGATGACAAGTGAGGCATAGAGAGCTGTTTTTATGGAAATGGTATGTTGCAGATAGCCACTTACAAGGCTTCCGACAATCAGGGCTGACAGTTCAAAAGTGGATAGCAAGGCAAGAGATTGACCTGTTTGTAAATTCAAAAAGGGCTGGTTCCTTAAAAATAGAGTGGAAATAGGAACCGTAACATTTATCACTGCTTGACTAGTAGAGATAATAAACAAAACCAAGAGCACCTTATTCATATTCCATATCAATTTTGATGATTGGAGCAAATGCTGGCAAAAGGATTTTACAGAGAGTCCTTCTTGATAGCTAATCGTTTTTTCTACTTTCAAGAGGTCAGTTTTTATGAAGAGGATACCTAAAAATGCGATTAAAAAGGTAAGAGCGTTCAGTAAGGAAATAAACTGGATGGATAGAATGCCTAGTAAGACTCCTCCTAGGATATTACTGATTGTTTTCACTAAACTAACAGTTGACTGTTTAAAGCCAATAGCTTCTGCCAGATGGTCTTGCCCAATAATTCTAATGAAAATCGGAGTGAGCATGGCTCCTGAAAAGTAACTCAATGTGTCAGACAAGAGGTTAAGCAGACAAATAAATGCTACTAGCAACAAGGAGAAAGACTGCCCTGAAAGTGATAAAGAAACGATAGAGTAAAGCAAAAATTTTGCAAAACTAATGACTGTGTATTTCAAGACACGATGATGTTGAAAATCTGCCAAAACTCCCAGAAAGATTTGTAAAATTTGGGGAAGGGTTTCTGAAATCGTAATGAGTAAAATCGCCAAAGGTGCAAAAGACGCATCTGCCACATAATTCAGAAAGGCCAGATAAAAAATCGTATCCCCAAGCGTTGAAATCCACTGGTTGATAGTTAATTGCCTAAAATCTCTATTTTGAAGAAATACTTTCATCACAACTCCTTCTTAAGTTCAAATGGGAATCTTTCCCCAAGGATAGACCGCGATACTACTAACAACCAAAATTACAGTAACATCAAAAGCTGACCAATGCCATTGTAGACTATATGCAGTCCAATAGGCCAATAAATTGACTTTGTCATTCTAAATAAGACTGCAAATATAAGACCTCCACCCATATAGAAGACAAAGTCTGTCAAGACCCAACCGTGATTACTAATGTGCGAGACCCCAAATAAAACAGCGGAACCAAGTACATCTAGCCCCCATTTCTTTCCTTTTTCCAGAGCAGTCATCACTAATCCACGATAAATCATGTCTTCAAAAATGGGACCTGCAATCACAGGATAAAAAAAATACATCAAAAATGCCGTAGCTCCTGTAAAAGTAGGAGCAGCATGTTGATAAGAAATTTCATTTCGAGTAGGTGGGAAAAGAAAAAAGGTGACAAAATTCCAAGCAACAAAAGCAAGCAGAGCTAGGAAGGAATAGAAAAGATAGGATCCTTTAAACTTTCTACTATTGATTTTCTGCCATTTCCCCGACCAAATCATAGCAATAAGAGCAAATAAAACCACAAGAAAATTCAACATCATATCCGACAGATAATAGGCAAAGTCAGATAGCCCAGTAACAAGGTCGCTGCGTAAAACTAGAACACTGAACTTCTGGTCAGCAATAACTAGTAGAAAAACTATAATAAAGTAGCGGTGTGAGATTATCTTTTTCATATATCACCTTTCTAATATCCAAATACCAATAAAGTAACAATGAGTAAGAAACTATTCCATGAAGCATGCAGAGCTATAGCCCAATAGATGGATCGGGTGTAGCGAAACATCATACAAAATATCAAGCCCATTCCAAAATACTTTATGAAATCTGTCGTTATCCAACCATACTGCAAAACATGCATAGCGCCAAATATGGCAGCGGAAACAAGAACATCAAGATAGTATCTCTTAACTTTAGATAAACTTGTCATCAAAAGACCACGACAAACAACCTCTTCTGATACAGGTGCGATAATACTAGTATAAAGTATTCGCGTAACAAAATAGCTAATTCCTGTTAAATTGGTGGCTACTTCTACGACTGTACTTCCATTCTGGGTACGAGGAAAGATATAGGTTGTTAGATTTGCCCACACGAACAATAAGAAAAAAGAAAGAAGGAAAACACCCAGGTAAGACCAACGAAACTGGAAACGACCACACTCTTTCCAATGTTCACTTTTGACAAAAGCAATTGTAGCTATAGTTCCCAGAATAAGTACCAATAAAACTTGGAACACATAGTACATATTATCAGACAAAGCAATCATAAAATCTAAGTCTGATGTGACATTAAAAATGAGGTAATAAGTCAAAATCAACAAGCCAGTTGCTAGGTGAAATTTCACTTCTTTCATTTTCTTCATCCTATTATCTCCTATAAGAGCCTATCTTCTACGGCGGCCAAACAATCCATCTGCTAAATCTATAGTCCAATCAAAAGCTCCACGATTAGGACTCATCCCTTGATTGCCCCAACCAGATATACCACTTCTTCCACCACCTCCCATAGAATTTACGAGGTTGCCTCCTCTAACATCTTGCAACTCAGCTTCTGTCAATTCCATTGTTTCTGCAAATTGTAAATTTAACATCTTCTACACTCCTTCAATTATCTTCATTTGTAAACCACTTCTGCGACCTAGGATTTGCTTCAAATGTTTTACAAGGACAGTATAACACGGAAATTGGCTTATTTTAGAAAATCGCATATTTGATATTTTTTCTTATAGAAATTTCAGATTTGCGATTTTGGTAGATTTGATTATTTCCCTGGTATAATAAAGTTATTACTAATGAGGAGGGAAGTAATATGAAGAAACAAGTTTTAACATTATTGACGATCGTTGCTGATATTATTATCTTTTTCCCATTTCTAACTAATCGATAAGCTCTTTGTATTGCTGTAAACGCAATTCAAAAAGGGCTGTCAATTGTGGATTTTCTAATACTTGCAGAGATTGGATAAAGTGTTCAATCTCTTTTTGATTGCTTCCTTTGGTTTGAAGAAAAATCTGCATTTTCTTTAAAAACTGCCACAATACTTTTTCAAAAACATCGTATGGACGGAGCATGCGCTCCAGCTCAGCTTCAAAGATTGGAATATAAGAAAATAGCTTGCGCTCCATAAGTTCTGAGATGATATTAAGATAACCACTTTTCATATACCATCGATTGTGTACTAACTCTTTAAATTCCTTGGATTTTTCGAGTAAGGAGGTTGATAAAAAGATCAGATCTTGATTGCTCAAGAAGGGCATAGTATTGCAAAAAAGATAGAGTTCAAACCAGGTCCAAGACTCAATAGCGTAGAGGTAGGTAGTCAAAAACTCGCTATCCTCCTCTGTTAGCGGGTAGCTTTTATCTAAGGAATGGAGTGCATTTTTAATCACAATGGCATTCAAACGACGATAGGTCTGCGCCATCTGTTCTTGATCGACTTCCTCCAATAGCTGCTCTAAAGCAGCTATATCCTGATGGGAAAAGCAATCCACAACCCTTCTACCAATTCGCATATGTGGAGATTCTTGATAGTTGTTGAGTTTGTGCCCAAACTCATCAAAATTCATATTGATCCCTTGGATGGCTAGGATCAGCTTGTCTGCAGACAGCATAGACTGTCCTAGTTCAAACTTGGACAACTGAGAGGCTGTTAGTCCAGCACAAGCCACATCTGACTGCTTGAGCTTTCTAGCCAAGCGCAATTCCTTGTAAAATTCCCCCAGTTCCATTTTTTCAATCATCCTACCACCTCCTAGCTTTTGCATATTATATCATTATTTGTGTTCATTTGTCAAAACATTCTGACACTTTGGTGATTGAAAAAGCCAGCCTTAAGCTGACTCTAAAAGGACCGAGCCTTGTACAATACAGAACTCAATCCTCGTTCTAAATAGAATGTCTAACTTTTTTGGGCAGTACACGAGCTTGGGGAACAGCCACTGGAACGATGAGGTGTGAGCTCAAAATATCCTCCAGTTATGTTTTTCCTAATAGTATACCGGAAGAGTGAAAGGATTTTATAATGGAGCGGTTACAAAGAACCTACTTTCTATTAAACAGTATACTATGAAAATGTGAAAATTTAACATTTTTTTGTACAAATTTTATAAATTATTGCCTTTTTAATATCAATAGTTAATCTCTTATCCAGATCCCCCTTGTGTAAACTTTATCTTTATAAGCTTCAAGGCCCCTATCCCATCTATTTGCAACAATTAGATCGCTTTGTTTTGTAAATAGTTCAAAATTCTTTTCAAAAATTACGTTATCTATACTAACGTTTAAATTTGGTTCATATACTAAAATTTTTATACCGACAATCAATAGTTCATTAATTATACTTAAAATAGCTGACTCTTTGTAATTATCTGAATTATATTTCATCCCCAATTTATATATTCCTACTATCTTTGGCTTTCGTTCCAATATTTGTTTAACTATGAACTGTTTTCTATTTGTGTTTGAAATATCAATCGCTTCTATCACTGGGGCATTTATTTCTATAAATTCTTTTTTTAATTGTTTAGTATCTTTGGGAAGACAATATCCTCCAAATCCAAAAGAAGGATTATTATAAAAATTTCCAATTCTTGGATCTAAACAAACACCTTTTATTACAACTTCAGCATTTAAACTTCTCCTCTCAGCAAAATAATCTAGTTCATTAAAAAAAGCAACACGGAGAGCTAAGAATGTGTTAGAAAAAAGCTTAATTGCTTCTGCTTCAGTAGGAGAAACTAACATAACATTTTTAATATTGGCAGTACTATGAGTACTAATCGAAAGGAACAACTCTGCAATTTTTCTTCCTTCAACTGTCTCATCTCCAACAACTATGCGACTTGGATATAAATTATCATATATAGAACAACCTTCTCTCAAAAATTCAGGGACAAAAATGATATTTTTTGTATCAAACAGCCTTTTTAATTTGTTTGAAAAGCCGATCGGAACTGTTGACTTTAAAATAATCTTTCCATTAGGTTTTACCCTCAGAATCTTCGATACCGTTTGTTCGATTTCATATGTATTAAAACTACCAATTTTCTCATCATAATCTGTCGGAAGCGCAATAATATAATAATCAATATTATTTTTAATTTCAGAAAATGTATCAAAAAAAGTAATATTTAAGTTATTCTCGCAAAAAAACTTCATAAGCTCTTCATTTTTAGATGGAAGAATGCCCTTTTTTAAATTATTTATTTTTACAGAATCTATATCATATGCAACAACTTTATATTTAGATGCAAATAGTAACGCGTAGGCCAGCCCAACATGCCCCAAACCAATTACTGCTATATTCATAAAACTACTTCCTTATTTCTTAATCCAAAATCTAATAGAATAAGCTGCCCCATTCCTTAAATACAACTCTTTAATATTGTTTAAAAGTTTTTCAACTGATTTCCAGATTATCAAAATCTGAGATTTATAGCACAATATTGATGATATTCTATCAATATAATGTTTTTCATCAAGTTCCTCTTGATACATTTTTAATTCTTTAGTTTTTCCCATATAACTAACCATACTACTATCACTTACATATGGGAAGTCCTCATAATATATTACTTTATAACGCATAAATTCAAGCGCCCTTCCAATACTATTCACAAAAACATGATCAACATGGTCACCAAGTGAAAGCGGACAATATACGACACATTTGTCGTCTAAATGCATTAACAGCTCTTTTATGATATCATTCTTTAATGTGTCCTCATTTTTTAATTCACTATAGATATGACGGTATAGAAAATTGCCATTTCTATCTTTCCTATAGAGACATTCATAGTACGATAAGTGTCTAAAATCACATTGTAGACGTTCACAAGCTAACCTGTCTTCTTTCTTCCTTTCTTCAATCGGATATTTCCCAAGGTTACACAACTTATGAAATTGCTTAGCAGAGGGCTGTAGCTGTTGGCTCAAAGGGTAACCAGAAAATATAGTAATAACAAGTACAATTTCTCCTTCTGAAGTTAATTTTGAAATATAATCACCACAGGAAAAAATTGCGTCATCTAAATGTGGAGATAAAAAGATATACTTAGTATTGTTACTCATAACCATTCCCTCTACAATTTATCTAAAAACTCACTAAGTGTCTGATTAAATTCCACATCATCGAAAAAATTCACCTTATTCTTAATAATGAATATTTCGTTAAATAAACATATATATAAATATTTCAATATCCTTTCAATATCATCCTCTAAATTCTCCTCAATATTTTGTATCAGCCCACTTACAATCTTAATTAAAAAAGATAAGCTCTTTATCTCTAAAATTAAATATTTTCATACAACTGTTGTATCGAAAAATATATAAAATAATTTTTACTAATGTTTGAATATTTAAACAACTAAATAAATGAGTTGTACCCGGGACACTATTTATGTTATCAAGAACACTATCTTGAAACCTCAACTCACAGTTCTTTTTGTGAAATTCTTTTTTATCGTTTAGATCTGATATTTTTTTAGACATTTCAACAATCTCAGACATTTTATATGGATATCTAGGATGAATGCCAAAACTATGCAAAATGAACTGCACCCCAAAAGTTAGACAGAATAAATCTAACTTTTGGGGTGCAGTTCATAAGATTGGGATATTTTTTTAGCTAGAACTAGTAGAAATATATAGTCAAATAACAGATACCTTAAGGGTTTTTCATCTACATAAAAAAATGATACTTTTTTCTCTTCAGTAATTACCTCATAAGCTTCACAATAGAATCTCATGTTTCCCTCCCCTATATTCTTAAATAAAATCCTTTGGAAATTGATATATCTTAGTAAAATATTGTTTAAGTTCCGGATGCGGAGCATGGGTAACAATAATGACAGTCAAATCCTCTCTATCTAATATCTTACGTTCAATCGCTAACGAAGTTCTCCTATCGATAGCAGAAGTTCCCTCGTCAATTAATACTATTTTCTTATTTCTAATTAGCCCTCTAGCTAAAGTAATTTTTTGTTTCTGCCCTCCTGACAGTAATCTCCCATCATCACCAACATAATAATCTAAAATGTTATTAGGAAAATCTTTTACACTCAAACCAACTTGTTCTAAAGACTGTAGTATTTCTTCATCAGTATAATTTTCTTCCAATAAAATATTATCTCTAATCGTACCTTCAAACAAATAAGCTTTTTGATCTACATATAGAACATTCGAAACCATATTTAAATAGGAGGTTTTTTTTATATCATCCCCGCAGAATCGCAATTCTCCACTATAATCTCTCAAAAAGCCATTCAATAATTTTAATAATGTAGATTTCCCGCTTCCACTTTCACCTAAAATTAAATACTTTTCATTACGTTGAAAACAAAAATTTAAGTTTTTTAATATTTCTTTATCTCCATACTTATAGCAAATATTTTTTGCTTCATATAACGGAAAATCTCTATTCACCTCATTTGGTTCGATATCATTCATTTTATTTGACTCAATTGGATTAATTGAATACAATTTTAAAAAAATAGGCTTCGTACCAATAATAGAGGATAATTGACCTCCTAATTCACCTAGCGCTGTAAAAATAACACCTGTTAGTGCTCCTATTGCTTCAATAGTACCAATTTTCACTATTCCTTTTATTGCAAGATAGCCTGTTAAAAAAACGAGAGATATCTGAAAAAAAATATTGAGAAAGAAGCTAATAGCGCCTGCTAACGTTTCTACAGTTGTCTTTCTTTGTATAACCATCTTTAATAAAATTCCTGCTTCTTTAATTTTCTTAGGCAATACATATAAAAGATTCAAGGACGCTAACACATCAAATCCATTCAATATAGTCTCACTAGATTTTAAAAAAGCTTCATTTTGGCTAGTTAAATTTAGACTAACTTCTCGCATTTTCGATGCAAAGATTTTTGGTACAAGTAGCATAATCATTAATGAAAACAAGGTGGCTACAGTCAATGACCAATGATAGTGATTAAGAGTCACAACTGCAAATATAGTACCAGAAATTCCTTTTATTACTAAAAAAAGTTGTTTAAAAGCCTGATCATTTAAAGTCTGAACATCATTATTTAGCCACGAAAGATATGTTCCTGATGATTTACTATGAAATTCTTGATAGGTAGAGTTAGAGATGTCTGTGGCAACTCTATTTCGAATCTCTAGATTAAACTCTTGGATCACTTCAACCTGATAATTTTTCACTACCCAGTCAAGGAATATTATCCCACACCAGACAATCATTTGGTAGATTGACAATTTCAAAAACCGCTCTAAATTCATCGCAATTAATTCATTCAACACCAGAGCATTAATAGTTGCTGCATAAATTAGCAATAATTGACCAGCAACAATAAATATCGTTAATAAACTAAATTTTTTTATATTTGATTTTATAATAGTATACACAATAGTTTCTCACTTTCTAAATTTTAATTGAACATAGTTGTCATATATACAATAGAAAAAACCAAAATAATATAATAACATGTATTTCAAAAAAAGAAATTCGTTAAAAATTTTTTCTTCTCTTGCCTTCTTGATTACTTTTAAAGCCTTGCATTTGTCTCCTATTAATAGTAACCGCTTTATGTTTAAAGAATAATATTTCTTTGTAACCAATATTCTCTCGTTGAAACTCAATAAATTAAAATATTTCCTACAGTAATTATAATATTCTTCATCTGCATTAATTGTTTTTTGTGTCACTCCAGTGATACCGTTTTCTTTACTGTGAGCGTAGTAATTCACCAAGAATTCTCGCACTATATCAATTTGGTATCCTTGAGCAAGTAGTTTTAATAAAACAACACCGTCCTGATGTGAATCTATTTTCTCAAAACCATTAATTAATTCTAGCACCTCTTTTTTACACAACCAAAATGACGTACCTGCTATATTGTGAACCATTTGAACAAACAAGGGATTTCCAACAAAATCGGTCTTCTCCTCTTCTCGTGTACCATTTGGATAAATTATTATTCCATAACTATAAACTAAAGCTAAATTCTTCATTCTACTCTTTTTAACACAAGCCATCAACTTTAAAATTCGATCTGGCATATATTCATCATCATCGTCTAAAAATGATATATACTTACCTCTAGAATTTTTGATACCTATGTTTCTGGCATTAGTTGCACCTAAATCTTCATTACTTAAAATTAACTTAATTCTATGATTGGTATAGCCAAATTGATGGATAATTTTATTTCTTAAATTTACATTACTATAATTATCATCAATAATTATAACTTCGATATTTTTATAACTTTGATGTAAACAACTTTTCACAGCTCTAATCAGAGATTCATACCTATTATGTGTTGGTATTATAATACTTACTAATTCTTGATCTATATTCCTATCCATGACTACTCTTCTCTAATAATTCATCATATACTCTCATGGTTTCTACAAACATTTTTTGCACAGAAAAATGTTTTCTTATTTTTGATTTACTATTCTCACCTATATATTTCAAATACTCAGAATCATTGAGTAAAAAATTAGCACAAGCACACACTCCCTCAACATCTTCCTTCTCAAATAAAAATCCATCAACCCTATGTTCAATAATTTCACTTAACCCGCCAACATTACTAGCTAAAACCGGAGTTCCTTGTGACATTGACTCTAAAACACACATAGGTATTCCTTCTGTATCAGAAGGAATATACAATAAATCCGATATTTGGTAAACTATAGTAGCTGGATAGATTTCACCAAGTAACCTGAAATTATCTCTACATTTCAAATGGCAAATTTTTTCTTTCAAAGCAGCCCACATACTACCATTTCCAGCCATAATAAAAATCACATCTTCTCTGACTAAAAATAATTTTTCTGCAAATTCAAGGAATCTATCCGGCCTTTTTTCTGGATCCAACCTTCCAACATAACAAATGATTTTTTTGTTATTTGGAATACAAAATTCTTTTTTAAAGTCTTGAACACCTACTACATCTAAATCGCTATTTGATACATTAATTCCGTTATTTATTGCAACTATCTTCTTATTTTTTATTATACTCTCCAATCTTTTTTTTCATAGTTTCAGATACACAAATAAAAGCATCTCCCATAGAATATGTCCAAAAATCAAAATAAGTCAAGAATTTCTTTTTTAAGTTATATTCAACCCATCCATGGCATGTTATCACTGTCTTAACCTTTCCAAATCCATTCTTGTCAAGTTTTTTTAACATATATAAAAAATAATTAGTTGAGTAGCCATGACAGTGTATAAGTTGGATTTTTAATAATTTTAAAATATTTTTAACGTGTAAGGCAGTTTCAAAATTATTTGAACATTGAGTACAATCAACATAGGCAATATCTAAATTTTTATAATCATCAATAACCTTTGAATCTCTAGATACGATTATCAAAATAGGATATAGAGACATCCTTCTGATCTGCTTTTTACAAAGTCCAATTATATGCGGATCTATACCTCCACAATGTCCATTATTATACCTAACTATAATATGAGCCGAAAACACTATATCCTTAATGTCTCCATATCCATCAGGGATATTAATATTTATTTTTCCACAACTATATTGCATTGTAACCATCTCCTTAAACGACGCATTATGATATTTGATAGAGAAATTTTTATGAATAACTCAATAATTTTATAGTAAATCATGCTTATATCTCAAAGATACCTATTTTCTCCTGTCTCGACCTTCTTCAAAGAATTGCTATAATACCATTACAAATATATCTGCACTACACTTCAAATTTTAGCACTGTATAAAAACGTTTCAATACACTAACTTTAAGAAAACTTCCACTATTAATTGAAAAAGTTGATAGAGATAAATTAAAGATCTATATTGAAACTCATCCCGATGCTTATTTGACTGAAATAGCTGCTGAATTCAACTGTCCTCCAACAACTATTCATTACGCTCTAAAGGCTATGGGATATAGTCTAAAAAAGAGCTGTACCTACTGCGAACAAGACCCAGAAAAAGTAAATCGGTTCCTTAAAGAATTGAATCACTTAAGCTACCTGACTCCTATTTATATTTATGAGACAGGGGTTAAGACCTATTTTTATCTCGAATATGATCGAGCCTTGAGCAGGCAGTTAGTCTCTCTGGAAGAAGATATAATTATTTGAATTAAGATCGAGACAACGCACACCAGAGATTGCGATACTGTTATAGAAGTACTAATGCCCTTTTTTGTTTCAATATACTATGGCTCCGATGACCTATAAAGATACGATGACGAGTGACTTTTTCGAAGCTTGCTTCCAAAAATTCTTACTACCTACTTTAGATACACCATCCCTTATCATTATGGACAATGCAAGGTTTCACAGAATGAACATGTGTAAGGAGCAGGGCATAGACTGTTACCACTTCCTACCTATTCACCCGAGTATAATCCCATTGAGAAAATATGGGCTTACATCAAAAACATCTCAGAATAATATTGTCAAATTACGATGCTTTTCTTGAGGCACTTTTGTCCTATTCTTGTTTCAGCCGACTATACTCCGTTATTGGGCAGCTACGGAACAGTCGATGGGACGATGGGGGGACATAAAAAAATCCTCCAGTTTTGTTTTTTATAACAGTATACTGGAGAATTGACAATCTCGGTAGATACCTCGTTATAGCGCGGTTACTTATTAGGCAGTTACAAAACAACTGTGAACAGAAAACATTCCAGAGTCAGACAAGACTTTGGAATGTTTTGGCTCTATAATTTCTGTAGTGGGTAATCCCACCCCAGGAATTATAGGGTCGTTTCTTGTAGAAAAAAAGCCCCATATGACCTATAATGAAAAGCGTCTAACCAACTCATTAGAAAGGGTTCATATGGAACAACTTAAGAATACCACAGATTTGCTCGGATTGAAAGACAAAAATATCAAAATCTTGTCTGTTCTAAAATACCAAACCCATCTAGTCGTTCAGGCAAAGTTGGATTCCCCCGCTCCTCCTTGTCCTCATTGTCAAGGGAAGATGATCAAATACGACTTCCAGAAAGCCTCTAAAATTCCGCTTCTCGACTGTCAGGGTTTACCCACGGTACTGCATCTCAAAAAGCGCCGCTTTCAGTGCAAGAATTGCCTTAAGGTGGTCGTTTCTCAAACATCCATTGTCAAGAAAAATTGCCAGATTTCCAACATGGTGAGACAAAAAATCGCTCAGCTCCTCCTTGAAAAGCAGTCTATGACTGAGATTGCCCACAGACTGGCGGTCTCAACTTCCACCGTCATCCGAAAACTGAGGGAATTTAAGTTTGAAACCGATTGGACCAAGTTGCCAAAAGTTATGAGTTGGGATGAGTATAGCTTCAAAAAGAGCAAAATGAGCTTCATTGCCCAAGATTTTGAGTCCAAATCCATCCTCGCAATTTTAGACGGGCGAACTCATGCGGTGATTCGAAACCATTTCCAACGCTATCAGAGAGAGGTTCGGGAGCTGGTCGAGGTCATCACCATGGACATGTACAGCCCTTATTATCGGCTCGCTAAGCAACTCTTTCCAAAGGCGAAGATTGTTCTTGACCGCTTCCACATTGTCCAACATCTGAGCCGAGCTATGAACCGAGTACGAATCCAAATCATGAACCAATTTGACCGAAAATCCTTGGAGTATCGGGCGCTCAAGCGCTTTTGGAACCCTCGCTTTTTCGTTTCTAGGCTCGGGCTAAATCAGTCCACTGGACTGATTTACTACACCAGGATAGCTTCAAGCTCTGTCAGAAACGATTCTATCAGCCCACGTTTCGAATGCACTTAACCCATCGGGAAGTACGAGATAAGCTGCTTTCTTACTCTGAGGGATTACAGGTTCACTACGAACTCTATCAACTCCTGCTCTTTCATTTTCAAGAGAAGAATGCCGACCATTTCTTTGGATTGATTGAGCAAGAACTGCCAACGGTTCATCCGCTTTTTCAAACGGTCTTTTGGACTTTTTTAAGGGATAGAGATAAGATTATCAACGCACTTAAGCTGCCTTATTCCAACGCTAAACTTGAAGCGACCAATAATTTGATTAAGGTTATCAAGCGCAAAGCCTTTGGTTTCCGGAACTTTAACAATTTTAAAAAACGGATTTTGATGACTTTGAACATCAAAAAAGAGAGTACGAATTTCGTACTCTCCAGATTGTAGCTTTTCGCCTACCCACTACACTTGACAAAGAGCCACTCTTTATTCCATGGTATCAAAGGCAAGACTTGGTTTGGCATTGAGGTCCCAGCCTGCGAAGTTTTCTTTGTTCCACTCGCTGACGCTGGCATAGGCAATCATACCTGCATTGTCTCCACAGAGTCGCAGAGGGGGGATGATAACCTTGACATCTGTGATTTCGGCTGCTAGGCGTTCTCTGAGACCTTTATTGGCTGCCACACCACCTGCCACAACTAGGGTTTTAACAGGATATTTCTCCAAAGCCTTCTTGGTTTTTGCCATGAGAATGTCCATAACTGCTGCTTGGAAGGAAGCACACAAATCTTCTGTAGACAGGCTTTCTCCCTTTTGCTCGGCATTGTGATGAAGATTGATAAAGGCAGATTTCAAACCTGAGAAGGAGAACTCCAGATTATCTTCCTTAATCATGGCACGGGGGAAATCATAAATATCCTGCCCCTGATGAGCCAGCTCGTCAATCTCACGACCTGCAGGATAGGTCAAGCCCATGACACGACCGACCTTGTCATAAGCCTCCCCAACTGCATCGTCTCGTGTCTCCCCAACAATCTTGTAATCGCCAGCCTCAGAAACATAGACCAACTCTGTGTGCCCACCACTGACTAAAAGAGCTAGCAAGGGAAACTCCAAAGGCTCCACACTCTGAGCTGCCATGAGGTGCCCAGCCATGTGATTAACAGGAATCAGTGGAAGTCCGTGAACCCAAGCAAAGGCCTTGGCAGCTGACAAACCAACTAGCAAGGCTCCGACCAAGCCTGGTCCGTAGGTAACCGCAACAGCTGTCACGTCCTCTTCGGTAATCCCTGCTTCTGCCAATGCCTCCTCGATACAGGCTGTAATGACCTCGACATGGTGACGACTGGCTACTTCGGGCACTACGCCACCAAAACGTTTGTGACTCTCAATTTGACTAGCAATGACATTGGACAAGAGCTCATCGTCGTTTTTCAAGACGGCGACACTGGTCTCATCACAAGATGTCTCAAATGCTAAAATATATCTATCCTTCATCTATTTCTCTCTTCATGATAATGGCGTCCTCGACTGGGTCATGGTAGTAGGCCTTTCGCTCAGCGATGATCGCCATTTTTTCTTTCTTGTAAAATGCTTGCGCTCGTTGATTTGACTTTCTGACTTCGAGGAAAATCTCCTTATCTGTCGGCAATTGAGCAAACAAGGCTGACGCAATTCCCTGACCCTGATAAGCTCCTTTGACAGCGATTTGCAGGACTTCTGCTTCAAAAAGATTCTCCTGCACAGCTAGAAATCCAATCACTTCTGCCCCATCATAAGCCAATGCATACCAAGTCTGGTCTTGGGACAGATCTGCTTGGATTTGCTCCAGAGTCCAAGGACTGACTAGGTAAACAGCTGCCATAACAGCGTAGATGGCTTGAGCTAGGTCAGGCTGTTGTTGAATTCGCTTGATTTCTATCATAGGCGTTTAATGTAGGACTCACCAGACTCGGTATGGTTCTTGAGCCAGTTTTCCTCAGCCTCGACTCGTTTGAGGTAATTCGGCACAAAATCATGCAAGGAGTCTGCTTCCTTGTCCCAAGCTAAAAGAGCAAGATTGGCTGCATTAGGCAAGGTTTCTTTATAATTAGTCCTTGGCAAGTGTTCTTGAATCTGCTCCACAAAGGGGGCAACTTCTCCGACAAAGGTTACCTGACTAGCACCCTTGACTTTTTCTAGCACCTCTTCAAAAGATAGGTGCGCTTCTGGCATGACAGGTTTAGCATTTTCATAAAATCCTGCATAAACATTGTTGCGACGCGCATCCATCAAAGGAACGAACAAGCCTTCTTGTTGATATGGCACCAGAGCCAAGAGGCTAGACATACCAACTAACTCAATGTTCAGAGTATGAGCCAAGGTCTTGGCAGTGGCTACCGCGATTCGCAAGCCTGTGTAGCTACCTGGCCCTTCCGCCACCACGATTCGGTCCAAATCCTTGGGCGTCCAGTCCAAACTCTCCATCAAAAAATCAATGGCTGGCATGAGGGTAATACTGTGATTTTTCTTGATATTAATCGTCGTCTCAGCAAGAACCTGCTTGTCCTCTAAAATAGCCAGAGAAAGAGCCTTGCTGGACGTATCAAAAGCTAATACTTTCATAACACATTCCTATCTTTTTGTCTGCTTACTATTATACTACAAAAGCTGGCACATGGGAATTTTCTTTGCCCCCAGACAAGAGTGCCCTCACTTAACTAAAAATAATTTAAAAAAATGCTCACTTTTCCTTTTCTTTTCCGAATATAAAAGTGAACAAGAAAAAAGGAGGAAAGTTCAATGACAAATTTTGACATTCTTGACAATCAATTTTTATCCTTATCTGAAAATGAATTATCAGATATTGATGGCGGTCTCGCTCCCTTGGTTATCTTTGGAGTAGCAGTATCTTGGAAGGCTATTGCAGGTGGAACAGCACTTATAGGTTCTGGTTTGGCAGCTGGTTATTTTTTAGGAGGAGATTAATATGATGAAAAATTTGAACAACTATCGTGAAATTTCTAATAAGGAATTGCAAGAAATCAAGGGTGGCTTTGGTGTAGGTGTTGGTATCGCTTTATTTATGGCAGGTTATACCATTGGAAAAGACCTTCGTAAAAAGTTTGGTAAGTCATGCTAGATAAGAAACACATTTTTAGAAGGATAAATTTTATTGTCTTCATCTCTTACAGTTTGCTCAGCATTCTCAATGATTTGAACATTACTACTATCCCTTTACCATTCGATTTATCTGTTTGTATTGTTTTATTTTTATGCTTCAATTCTATTTTTGAGCAGAACAATGACTCCCATAAAAATAATAAGCTTTGAAAATTCCATTGCCATGTCATTTTAGAAAAATGCAAAGACCACCTCATCTTGATAGATGGGGTGGAATTTTCGTGTCGTAAATCTACTATCTCTACATCCCCAAACAAAAAAACCAGCATAAGCAGGGCATCTAAGCATTTAATCCAAAGTAAAATACAAACCAAACGACATAGGTCACGAGGAGGAGAAAAAGCGAGTAGAGAGTCACAAAGGTAATTTTCCTCAAGAACTTGATTTGTCATCGTTCCAGTTTGGCAAATAGAAGATTTCCTCCATAAGCGCAAGCAACAAAAACGATAAAAGCTAACAAACGAACTCCGATAGCAAAAGCAAATAAGTTATACATAGGGCAACCTCCTTGACTTAAAATCTATATGGAATTATGACAAGCAATAAATTTCACTTCCGTTATCAACATAATACATTTTCTTTATTTTTGCAAACGCTCACCAAAGAAATCGTCCCCTAACTTTCTCGTTTCCGTCTTTTACTAATTTTTCATTTTGTGGTATAATTGAAATAATTGTAACGAATCAAGGTCAATCTAGACACAAAATGGAATGAAATCAAGCAAATATCTGCTAAAAGTTTGGAATAAGCTGACCTGTAAATAGAAAGGAACTATATGATTTACAAAGTTTTTTATCAAGAAACAAAAGAACGTAGCCCACGCCGTGAAACAACACGCGCGCTTTACCTAGACATCGATGCCAGCTCAGAACTTGAGGGCCGTATCACTGCTCGCCAACTTGTCGAAGAAAATCGCCCAGAGTACAATATCGAATATATCGAACTCTTGTCTGACAAATTGCTCGATTACGAAAAAGAAACTGGCGCCTTCGAAATTACGGAGTTCTAATATGGCCTACACTCTTAAACCTGAAGAAGTCGGCGTTTTTGCCATCGGTGGTCTAGGAGAAATCGGGAAAAACACTTACGGAATTGAATACCAAGACGAGATTATCATCGTCGATGCTGGGATTAAATTCCCAGAAGACGACTTGCTTGGTATCGACTATGTCATTCCTGACTACTCTTACATCGTAGACAATATCGACCGCGTCAAGGCTGTTTTAATCACACACGGACACGAGGACCACATTGGTGGGATTCCGTTCCTACTCAAGCAAGCAAATGTCCCTATTTATGCTGGACCGCTTGCCTTGGCTTTGATCCGTGGGAAACTCGAAGAACACGGCCTCTTGCGCAACGCCAAACTTTACGAAATCAACCACAACACCGAGTTGACCTTTAAAAATCTCAAGGCAACTTTCTTTAGAACGACTCACTCTATTCCAGAGCCTTTGGGGATTGTCATTCATACTCCTCAAGGGAAAATCGTCTGTACGGGTGACTTTAAGTTCGACTTTACTCCAGTTGGAGAACCTGCGGACTTGCATCGTATGGCTGCGCTTGGTGAAGAAGGCGTGCTCTGTCTCCTGTCTGACTCGACAAATGCGGAAGTACCAACCTTTACCAACTCTGAAAAAGTCGTTGGTCAGTCCATTATGAAGATTATCCAAGGTATTGAAGGACGTATCATCTTTGCATCCTTTGCCTCAAATATCTTCCGTCTCCAGCAGGCAACAGAAGCTGCTGTTAAGACTGGACGCAAGATTGCGGTCTTTGGTCGTTCTATGGAAAAGGCCATTGTCAACGGAATCGATCTTGGCTACATCAAAGCTCCTAAGGGAACCTTTATCGAGCCAAATGAAATCAAAGATTATCCTGCAGGAGAAGTTCTTATCCTCTGTACAGGTAGTCAGGGTGAGCCTATGGCAGCCCTCTCTCGTATCGCCAACGGAACCCACCGTCAAGTACAATTACAACCAGGTGATACCGTTATCTTCTCTTCTAGTCCCATCCCTGGAAACACTACTAGCGTCAACAAGCTGATTAACATCATTTCTGAAGCTGGTGTCGAAGTTATCCACGGTAAAGTGAACAATATCCATACATCTGGACACGGTGGCCAGCAAGAGCAAAAACTCATGCTCCGCTTGATTAAGCCAAAATACTTCATGCCTGTCCACGGTGAATACCGCATGCAAAAAGTCCACGCTGGACTAGCAGTGGATACTGGTGTTGAGAAGGACAATATCTTTATCATGAGCAATGGCGATGTGCTTGCCCTTACTGCTGACTCAGCTCGTATCGCAGGTCATTTCAACGCCCAAGATATCTATGTCGATGGAAATCGTATCGGTGAAATTGGCGCAGCTGTCCTCAAAGATCGTCGCGATCTATCTGAAGACGGTGTCGTTCTAGCAGTCGCAACTGTTGACTTCAAATCGCAGATGATTCTGTCTGGCCCAGATATCCTCAGCCGAGGCTTTGTCTACATGAGAGAGTCTGGAGACTTGATTCGCCAAAGCCAGCGTATCCTCTTCAATGCCATTCGTATCGCACTGAAAAATAAGGATGCTAGCGTGCAATCTGTCAATGGTGCCATTGTCAACGCTATTCGCCCCTTCCTCTATGAAAATACCGAACGTGAACCGATCATCATCCCGATGATCCTCACACCAGATGAAGAATAATACTCTTCAAACCACGTCAGCTTCGCCTTGCCGTATATATGTTACTGACTTCGTCAGTTCTATCCACAACCTCAAAACGGTGTTTTGAGCTGACTTCGTCAGTTCTATCTACAACCTCAAAGCAGTGCTTTGAGCAACCTACGGCTAGCTTCCTAGTTTGCTCTTTGATTTTCATTGAGTACAAGTCAACAAAACAGCCCCGTCTTCGGAGCTGTTTTTCTCTATGCTTTCTTTTGAGATTAAAACTCAATGAAAATCAGACCAGAAGGCTAGGAAAATGCATAACTTGAGTTAGCTCCCATAGTTCGGGGAACTATGGGAGGTTGGAGATGAATCAAAGCCAAGCTTTGAATTCATTCGTAAGAAGCCTACGACGTATCATTTTGATTTTTAAAGAGTTTTAGAAATACTACGATTTTTACCTTCCAGATACACCATCAAAATAGAAATATCTGCTGGGTTTACTCCCGAAATACGGCTGGCTTGGCCGATGGTTTCTGGATTGATGAGTTTGAACTTCTGACGGGCTTCGGTTGCGATAGAATCAATGTCATCCCAGTCGATATTGGCTGGAATACGTTTTTCTTCCATGCGCTTCATCTTAGCAACCTGATCCATGGCTTTTGAGATGTAACCTTCGTACTTGATTTCTGTTTCAATCAATTCGATAATCTTGTCATCTAATTCCTCTGCAGCTGGTCCGATGAAGGCCACCACATCTTGGTAAGAAACTTCTGGACGGCGAAGGAATTCCTTGGCTGTCACCGCATCTGTCAACGGCTTGAAGCCCATTTCCTCAACCTTAGCATTGGTTTCCTTTACTGGCTTGAGTTTGATACTGTCTAGGCGCTTCATCTCATTATCAAATTGATTTTTCTTGATTTCAAAACGAGCCCAGCGTTCATCGTCCACAAGGCCAATCTCGCGTCCCATCTCAGTCAAGCGCATATCAGCATTGTCATGACGAAGAATGAGACGGTATTCAGCACGACTGGTCAAGAGACGGTAAGGTTCAATGGTTCCCTTGGTCACCAAGTCGTCGATCATGACCCCTATATAACCATCACTGCGCTTCAAAATCAACTCAGGCTTGCCTTGGATTTTCAGAGCCGCATTGATACCCGCGATAATCCCTTGGCCTGCTGCCTCTTCGTAACCTGACGTTCCATTTGTCTGACCAGCAGTGAAGAGACCTGAGATTTTCTTGGTTTCCAGAGTCGCACGCAACTGATGAGGCAAGACCATATCATACTCAATAGCATAACCTGTCCGCATCATCTCTGCATTTTCCAAACCTTTGATGGAATGAACCAAGTCACGCTGGACATCCTCAGGCAGACTGGTTGAAAGTCCTTGCACATAGACTTCCTCAGTATTGCGCCCTTCTGGCTCAAGGAAGAGTTGGTGACGTTCCTTGTCCGCAAAGCGCACAATCTTGTCTTCAATCGACGGACAGTAACGAGGCCCCACTCCCTTGACCACACCTGTAAACATAGGCGCACGGTGGAGGTTGTTTTGGATAATCTCATGACTGGTACCATTGGTATAGGTCAACCAGCATGGTACTTGGTCCTTGACATAATCCTCATCACGTGAAGTGTATGAGAAGTGATTAGGCGCTTCATCTCCTGGTTGGATTTCTGTCACGTCGTAGTTGATAGAAGAGGCCTTGACACGTGGAGGGGTTCCTGTCTTGAAACGACCGATTTCGAGACCCAGTTCCTTGAGATTGTCAGCTAGGTTAATAGAAGCCAAGCTGTGGTTAGGACCTGATGAGTACTTGAGGTCTCCGATGATAATTTCCCCACGGAGAGCAGTCCCTGTCGTCACAATAACAGCCTTAGCAGAATACTCTTGATGAGTCGCTGTACGAACACCGACAACCTTGCCATCTTCCACCAAAATCTCATCAATCATGGTTTGACGAAGGGTCAGATTTTCTTGATTTTCAACTGTCTTGCGCATCTCCTTAGAGTAAAGTTCCTTATCAGCCTGCGCACGAAGGGCACGAACGGCAGGACCCTTTCCTGTGTTGAGCATCTTCATCTGGATGTAAGTCTTGTCAATAGTCTTGGCCATCTCGCCACCGAGGGCATCGACTTCACGTACGACAATCCCCTTAGCAGAACCACCGATAGAGGGATTACAAGGCATGAAAGCCAGCATTTCAATATTGATGGTCGCAAGCAGGACCTTACAGCCCATACGGCTAGCGGCCAAGGAAGCCTCAACCCCAGCGTGTCCCGCACCAATTACAATAATATCGTATTCTTCAGTAAAATGATAAGTCATGTTTCTCTCCTATTCCTCAAGATGAATGTGTCTTAGTTGGCCTTCCCAATCTGGTAGGGCCGTTTTTAAAAAGGCTGGAACTAGCTGGATATCCTCAAGCTTATCCAAGTCAATCCACTCACAGGGCTGCCTTTTCTCATCTTCCTGCATGGTCAACGGGGCATCTTCAAGCAAATCCACCAGATAATGAAACTCGATATTGTGATAGGAAACGCCGTCCACTTCAAAACGATTTTCAACCACAAAAGCTAGCTGCCCAGCTTGAGCTTTGACACCCAGTTCTTCCTTCACTTCACGGACTACCGCGTCTTCCGTGCTTTCATTGACTTGAATCGCACCTCCAATAGTGTAATACTTGCCCTTGTCTTTGGTAACTAGAAGCTTGTGATTTTGGACAATCAAGGCTGTAGCCCGAACACCAAAAACCGTATTGTCTACTTTTGTCCGAAAGTCTTGTTGAGTCATTCTTGTCCTTTCCCTTAAACGACACAAAAACAGTCAAAACTACAAAGAAGTGCAGGACAAAAAAGCCTGCAACATCCATGAGCTTTGACCATCATTTCTATTGCTGTTATTATTGTAGCAAATTGAGAAAATTTGTCAATCTAAATGTACTGACAAACTTGTCCATCGCGGTAAGCATTGTCAATCAAACCGCCACCTAGACACTCTTCGCCATCGTAAAAGACAACTGCCTGTCCTGGTGTAATCGCGCGTTGTGGTTCCGCAAAGATAACTTCTGCCTTGTCTCCTTTGACATGGACGGTCACCTTAGAGTCAGGCTGACGGTAACGGAATTTAGCCGTACATTCTAGCGTAAACTCTTCTGGCATTTCACGAGTAAAGTGGACTTGACTGGCTTCTAGGCTAGTTGACATGAGCGAATCATGGTAGAATCCTTGTCCTACATAGAGAATATTCTTGCTTAGATCTTTTCCGACAACGAACCAAGGGGCATTGTCACCGCCGTGTTGCCCACCGATACCGAGTCCGCCACGCTGACCGATTGTATAGTACATAAGACCTGCATGCTCGCCCATATCGCGACCATCCACAGTCATCATGCGACCAGGCTGAGCTGGCAGGTAGTTGCTGAGAAAGTTTTTAAAGTTCTTTTCTCCGATAAAGCAAATCCCTGTCGAGTCTTTCTTCTTAGCAGTCGAAAGGCCTGCTTCTTCTGCTAGTCTGCGTACTTCAGGCTTTTCCAAATGTCCCAGAGGGAACATGGTTTTTTGGAGTTGTTCTTGCGAAAGTTGGCTGAGGAAATAGGTCTGGTCCTTGCCATTGTCCACGCCACGAAGCATGTGAACAGTGCCGTCCTCATCACGCGCCACTCGAGCATAATGCCCAGTCGCTACATAGTCTGCCCCCAAGGTCATGGCATAGTCCAAAAAGGCCTTGAACTTGATTTCCTTGTTGCACATAACGTCCGGATTTGGCGTGCGCCCTGCACGGTATTCCGCTAGGAAATACTCAAAAACGCGGTCCCAGTACTCTTTTTCAAAATTGACAGAGTAGTAGGGAATGCCAATCTGGTCTGCCACCGCAACCACATCCTTGTAATCTTCGGTCGCCGTACAGACGCCGTTTTCATCTGTGTCATCCCAGTTCTTCATGAAGATACCGATCACATCGTAGCCCTGCTCCTTGAGCAAAAGAGCCGTCACCGACGAATCAACACCACCACTCATCCCCACGACAACACGTGTTTTAGAGTTATCACTCATGGTAAGTCTCCCATCTATTCGTTTATTCACGATTGAAGGTCGTGTGTGCTTCACGATTGAAGGTCGCTTGAGCAGTATTCATTATAACACGCTTGGTTGGAGAAGACAAGGAAGAGCTTAAAAATTGTTTTTTTAAACTTATAGTCAACATACAGATTATGTGAATGATGTGAGTATACCTTCTTCTTATCTTCATTCAAATAACTATAATAAATAAAACAACCCATTTTCTCTAATCTATTTTTCAAGTTAGAGAAAAGGAGTCGTTTTTTTAATGACATTTCCTGAAATCATAAGACAGGTACCTAAAGAATACGAACATAAATCTATTCAATCGAACCTTATCTTTGTTTCAAAATTAAAATGTCAAATGTTCTTAACATGATTTAATTTAATCGGCTTAAACCCATTCACCATTGGCATTGACTTCATAGCCATCTACAGTTGTGTTGACTGCAAGGGCACCTAAGCCATTGACATAGTACCATTTATCTGATACTTTGAACCATTGGCTTGCTTTCATAGCACCTGATGCTTCAAGATAGTACCAGGTATCTCCATCTTTCACCCAACCTGTTGCCATTGAACCGTTAGCGTTGAGGTAGTACCATGAACCGTTGACTTTAGCCCAACCTGTTGCCATAGCACCGTTAGCGTTGAGGTAGTACCATGAACCATTGTATTGGAGCCATCCTGTCGCCATAGCGCCATTGCTGTTGACATAGTACCATTTATCTGATACTTTGAACCATTGGCTTGCTTTCATAGCACCTGATGCTTCAAGATAGTACCAGGTATCTCCATCTTTCACCCAACCTGTTGCCATTGAACCGTTAGCGTTGAGGTAGTACCATGAACCGTTGACTTTAGCCCAACCTGTCGCCATAGCGCCATTGCTGTTGAGGTAGTACCATGAACCGTTGTTTTGTAGCCAACCTGTAGCCATTGAACCATCAGTATTGTAGAAGTACCACATACCGTTTTCTTGTTTCCAGCCCGTTTTTGGTGCGGGAGCTGGTTGCTCTGGTTTTGGTGCAGGAGCTGGAGCTGGTTTTTCTGCTTTTGGCGGTTGCTGTTGAGTCAAGCGGTTATATTCTTCTTCTGATCTACGAGCATAGTCTTCTTCAGCTTGTTGATCTGCTGACTTCTCTGGTTTTGGTGCTGGAGCTGGTTGCTCTGGTTTTGGTGCAGGAGCTGGAGCCGGAGCTTCTGGAGCTGGGGCTGGAGTTTCTGGTTTAGGAGCTGGGGCTGGAGTTTCTGGCTCATTAGCTACTTTCTTAAGGTCCGCTTCAGTTTTTTCTAATTCAGTTTTTTTAGCATCTAAGTCTTTTTCAGCTGCAACAAGATATTGTTCAGCTTGCTCACCGTCTGAGTTTTTGAAATCTTCTACATCTTTTTCAAGTTTTGCAATTTCAGCGTCTAACTCATCAATCTTATCACTCAACTCTTCAAGTTTTGATAGTTTAGCTTTTTTGGTATCCAATTCAGATTGAAGAGGAGCACGGAGGCCTTCTTTAAGATAATCTTCTGAGTCAGACTCATCAATCTCTTTGAGCTCTTTTTCTAGTCTCTGAACTTCATATTCCAACTCAGCGATTTTAGCTTCAAGAGCATATTTTTCTGCATCCACTTTTTGTTTGGCTTCAGTAGCTTTTTTCTCAGCTTCTTCTAATTTTGCTTTAGCTTCTGCTACTTTTTTCTCAAGTTCTGGTGTATTTTTTTTAGCCTTTTTTGCTTCTTGTCTAGTTTTTTCTAATTCTTCTTTGCTAGGAATTACTTCTGCGAGAACTTGCCCATAGTATGCATCTGCTATGTCTGCCCGTTTCTTAGCTTCCTCCATTTCTTTCTCAATTTGATTTATTTTTTTATCTTTTTTATCTTTTCTATTTTCAGTAATATATTCACGCAACTTTAGTTGATATTCCCGATTTGCAGCTTGTTGTTTTTTAGAAGCTTCTTCTGTTTTTTTCGCTTTCTCCTCAGTTTTCTTTTGATCGTCTTCATATTTTTTCTGAGCAGCTTTTGCGTCATCTAAAGCCTTTTGAGCATCTTCTACTGCTTTTTTCGCATTCTCAACATCTTTCTTCGCTACATCATAGTTTTTCTCAGCTTGAGACTGGTTAGCTACGGGAGCGGCTTCTGCTCTTACAACAGTAGGCTGAGACGCAACAAAACCAGCCCCTAAGATAGCGACGCTGGCTAGACTTGTTAAAATCATTTTTTTCTTATTCATCTAAATTTACCTCTTTTCTGATAGTCATTTTTAGACTATACTTATATTAAGTATACTCCCCCCGTAAATATTTGTCAAATGTTTTATATTACATTTTTATTACAAATTTCTATATCATAAGCTTCTACTCCAAAAAGATAAAGACACTACTTTTGCCCTTTTCGATTCTCTTTTTAAACATAGCATCATCTTCCTTCATTCCTATAAAAACACTTCCGATGAGAGAGCTTGTTTTTTAATTTCGTTAAACAACAAAAAACGCAAGCTTAAGCCTGCGGACAATCTTTATAGCCATTTCATTTCTTTCACATCTGTTTTACGAACTTTAGCATATTTCTTAGCGCTTGTAAAATGTAGAGTAACTGGTTTAAATACTCCGCTTTTGTCTCTTCGTAAACCTAAAACTGCGGATCTTTTATTTTTATCCTCAAAAAATATGACGTCCAATTTCATAGTATTTTTAGATAAATCCTTAGCTACGATGCAACAACTTGTTAGCTTAGAATAGAAGATAGCGCCGATAAACTCATATAAAGATATCCTTTCGATTACATCATTGTACATAGGATATTTCTAAAATCTTCTAAAATAAAAACACCAGCTTGAATAGCAGGTTTTGTTTGACTAGCATAATCTCGTGTGATTTTGTGTAAGCCAAATAAATGATGTAAATCAGTCAAGCAAAAATTCACTTTGAAAGTCTCTAAATACTTATAATTCGTTGATACTTGACATGTTTTTCCATTGAATCTTTCTTGATAATCCAAAATACAATCAAGTAATTTCAACGACAAACTCCATATTTTCTCAAAATAAAAAGCACGGGGCAGTTCTCACTACTGCCCAAAGTGGTTGATTAGAGTCGGCTTCTCTAACTCCCTATGTTGTGCTTATTAGGCTTATCGCAAGGGAACAGTTTTTAGCTCTGCCAAGCCACATAGTGTGCTTACTACCATGTGTCCATGTCACCATGAATTGCCGAACGGTTTAACGAGAAAGTATAGTAGATTGAAACAAGATGTGAACAAATCGATTAGGAAAGTCAAATTAATTTCTAGAAATATTTTAACAGTCATAACGGACTATTCCAGATTCAATCTACTATATTACTTTTAGGTTTATCCCAACTCAATTATGACATCTTTTTTTCAAAAGTCAATATATCTCACTCTTTTCAACGACAAGAAAGAGGCTGATAATCGACCAACCTCTGTTTTTAGATACAGTTCAAGTCCAAACTATTCTTTATAGAAAAAAGTCCTATAAATTCGAGCAATAGTTAACATACTTACAAATATAACTCCCAAAATAGATAACACTATTTTCACAAAACTCAGTTCCGAACCTATGACATATATATGAAAAAGAGGGGCTAGTCCTACACATATATACAATAAGTAGCCAACAAGTTTTATCTCACCAATTCCTGCAAAAAAATGTTTCATGTAACGATTCTCCATTTACTCTATTAAATCAATTTTATTTTAGACTATCATAACACAATCACCTCTTCAATAAAAACCATTGGCGAAATACTATTCTGAAGCATTGATAGCTCAGATTTCTCAGAATAGAGCTGTCCTAACTATCGAGCAGCTCAAATACATATATATGAGCAATTCTAAGCCTAGAATTGCTATAAAATAAATGTTTTCAGGCTATTCTAAGTCTTTGACTGCTTAAAATTTTACATTCTGAAGGATTCTAAAGCTAGAATAGCTCAAAATCACGAGAACTAAGGTATTCGAAAGTTCAGAGTAATACAATCCCCATAGGAATTCTCCATTCTTATTAAGCATGATTAAAATGTAATCCTAACAAGTGATCCTCGATTGTGTTTGTAGCACTTAGTTACCTAGATAAGACTATTTCCCTTTATCATATCTGATTTTAAGCCGTTCTAAGATTTAACCTATGTTTCTATTACTTGCTATTTTTAAATAATTCGAATTCCTTTTCTTTGATAAATGGAACTGAAAAATTAGAAAAAAGAAGTAAAACCGAAAACAAATAGCCTGCTTTTTGAATCACTAAAAGATATCCTAAAAATAAGTAAGCTATAACATCCAATGCGAAAAGAAAAAATATTCTCCTCTTCATTAAAGTACTTGTGTCAAATAATCTGATGAATAAAAATTTTATCGTGGTATCTGCACAAATTTTTATCAAAAAGATAAGAGTCAGTACATGATTATCAACTGTACCATAAAGAATAGATGGAAATATAGTTAATATAAAACTAGAAATCTCTAAATATTTTATCCAAGGAGATTGAGACACCTTGCTTCTAAACTGACTAATTTTCTTATATTCGTTAGTCAATTTAATATCAAAATCTTTCCCAATTAAATGAAAAATTATCAACTCTGTAATAAAAACACTTATTAATACGGTATAAGTCAAAAAACTTTCTGGGAAAAACTTATTGATTAAAATGGGGAAACTCATTAACAGAATCGAATTTATGGCTAGACAGATAGATACTATTTTATTTTTCACAGAATATAGAGGTAGTGATACTATTGAGTAGATAAAAGCTAAAAAAATAAGCAAAAAATACTCCGTGTCATTTATAATCGCCCTGAATGATAAAAATATATACATCCAACATACGATAATGTGTATTTTACGAATTTTATCTACATTACTCATCTTACTGTCGCAGATATGAATCCATCCCAAGGATAAGGGTTCCCGCTAATATCACAACCTCTATTAAGAGCACCATATCCAATACAGTAAGCTATTCTTCCTGCCGCCCCAGCCAATACACCTGCTGCTGCACCAATAAGCCAACCTCCAAGGCCTCCAACTTTAATATAGTTTATTAGTTTTTTGGTTAAAACTGCAGCTCCAGCTAATGCTATAAAAGTTCCTGGACTCATAGCTAAAGCTGCGCAAATTCCTTGACAAGCACGCTTGCTTAAATAAGCTCCCCCATCAAGATACATCATTTCTTCTTCATCAATCACAACATAATTATTTGGTAATACAAGTTCCATTTGTTTTCTCCTCCTTAGTTGAAATTGTTTCATTTGTTTTACAAATAGGACGAACTTAAACTATCTTTTTATTACTCAGTAATAATTTCCGAGATTTCATTTTATGATACTCTCTATTCATACAGAAATCAAAATTTTGCCTTAACCAACTTGTATAATAGAAAAAATCTAATTGATTGATTCTGATGAGGTGTATCCTAATTTTATCAACCTTGTTGGACCAGTTGTTATTGTTACTAATAGACATTTCATACATCAGTAACTCGACAAGACCTGTACACAGAAGGGTGTTATGAGAATCTTCGATTTTTTTCAAAATATCCTCAAAAAGTTCACTATCCGTTAAAAAGGTGGATTGGTTCATCGCATCATACAGCTGAAGAGACATTAAGTCAGAATAACTTAGCTCTGATTTTTGTATCTTATCCTTTAACGTTTTCGTCAAATCGCTTTCAAACGAATCTTCTTTTTCCCATTTATTTTGATTAAAAAGAAATTCCGTCTTATTAAAAACGAGATGATTGATATCCATTATAGTCCAGAAAAATATTGTAGTAAGCATGATGATTGCAAAAGGAATTTTTAAAATAAATACTAGGATAATAGCTATTTCAAGAATAAAACTCCATATCATTCTAGATTTTAAATCATCAACCGACAAACTTTTTCGATGGAATGAAAAATAGGGTGAGAACCTCACATTTACTTTCTTCCTGCCTATAAAAATAAAAGGAAAAATCGTAATAAGAGCTTCTTTCTTGTATAAATCTTTCAATGCGTATAGTATGTCTAAAACTATTTTTGATAAAATCAAACTACAGAAAGCAAGACTCATACTAATCACAAAATCAAGGGGAGATTCTAGGTTCAATAGTAAGTTATTCACTAGGACATGCAACTCTAGCCACAAGACAAAAAGAGGGAGCATTAATAAAAAAATGATTAGTTTACGTATCATAATTTTACAGTGTCCTTATCATTTTCTTAATTTTGGATAAATTATCATTGCTACGATTAAAATCAAAAAAACGACATTAATCCAAATAATCAACTTTTTTATTTCTTCGCTAACAAAATCATAGGCTAAAAAAGTTATGGATGATATAAATAGACATACAAAAAAAATAATAACAAAAATTTTTTCCATTTTAATACCCATATCTAGTTACCACAAGGCGTTTAAATTTGGGTCTCTCCTATTTACATCATTGTTGGCCCAGATTGTTGTAATAGCATCGCCAATTGACATCCAAGCTGCAAATCCATTAATAGCAGACAGTGCAAATCCTGCCACTCTATTTGCAACTCGTACCCCAACATATCTTGCAGCTACTCCAGCAATTGCGCTTGTAACTCGCCGCAAACCATAATTACGAATATAATTTCTAACTAGACTGATTGCTCCTCCACCTAAAACACCATTAAAAGCTATATTAATGGCTGTTGCAACAGGCCATCTCAGAATAGAAAATCCCCCATCAAGATACATCATCTCTTCTTGCTCAAGAGCAACATAATTATTTGGTAATACGAGTTCCATTTATTTTCTCCTTTTTTATTAAGCATAGTTAGGATAGTTTCCTAACAAGTGATAGACGACTGTGTTTTTATCACTTAGCTACCTAGATAAGATATCCTTTCTCTACCTTATTTGTTTTTATAGGTTACCTAAGGTTTAAAATCAATTATTGTTTGAAACTTAACAGTTCTAAACCACTAGCAATAAATGATTGCGAACTCACTAATACTATTTCAAAATTTATTTTTTTTGACTTAGTAACTCAATTCCAATTAGCAATACACCTATTATAAATAAAAGTATTTCCCAAAATTTATTATCCGTGTTAATGAGAGGTATAAGATACATACTGACTAATATGCAGCTTGCCCCTATAATGGCAAATATTATTCTGGTTTTATCTCCTAATTGAAACATGTTTGATCCCCATATACACTTCAAGCAAAAGTTGGATTTCTGAAATGGCTAAAGGTAAAGATAATGGTTGCGAGCTATTTAAACTATCATCAATATTCTGCTCGATTAAAACAAAGTCTGGTCTTACCTCTAAAATTTTATTTAACATTGATTCATATTTATTTTTTTCATTATAATGCCGTAAATATAGATTTAATTTTATAACATCCAACATACCATAAAGTGATATTGGATGATTTATTTTTTTAAATCGCTTAACTTCTAATAAATCAATTTGTTCACGCACGCTCTCTGAAAGATATGGCTTGATCAAACTGATATAAGATAAAGCCACGCATGGCAACTCAGATTTTGATTGCAATTTCCAAATTTCATGATAATCCTGAAGATTAAACTCACAATCCCTCTTAGATTCCAGTATTGTTAGTACCTTTGATTTTAACAGAAATAATTGTTGATTCTCAATTCTATAAAGTTTTTGTACTAATGCTATGATAATAGAAAATGGAATAAGAGGCAAAAGCAACGGTTTGTCATACACAAAAGTAAAGAAAAAATAGTATGAAATTAGTGTTGTAAAGTACAAGAAGTAGTAAAATTTAAACAGATTCTTAGTTGTTTGACTCTCCTTATAAAACACTGCTATTCCTGGACTAAATCCCATTAGTTGGTGAAAGAGAATTCGATAGTATTTCCTAGCTCCTATAATGATCACAAATATAAAATGAAAATAAATTGGTCTTAATTTACAAAAGATTGAGGAAACTAGTAATAGCAAAGTATGTAAGCATTGAGACAAAATATAGAATAACGGTATCGCCAATACAAAGGTTAAGATGGCATGAGAGGGAGTTCCTAAGATGTCCAATTTTATAAATACTGGGCTGACACAAAATATCGTGCTTATAAGCAGTAAAATTATTAAAATTGTGTCAAAAAAATAACGCTTATTTTTCATTTAGTCTACTTTCCATTGTTAAATAATACTACTGCTAACACCAAGCCAACTTAGCACATTGCATCACCTAATCCTGTGCTACTTGCCCATAATCCTTTAATGTTTCTACTAAAATTATTCCAATCTCCCCCATCAAGATAGCTTATTTATCCTAGACAACGCCTACTGCAACAGTATAAATAAGATTCATCAGCCATCTTTTCTGGCAATCATATGGGTAGCCTAATGATATTTCTAGTTACTCAAAAATATCTAGCTATACTAGAGTTATTTCTAATCCCTAGGACACTTGTTAATCCAAATGTAACAAATTTTCACCCCTTAATAGGACTCTTTCTGGAAAAAATATAAGGTCTATCTTTATAAAAAAATCTATCATATTGGGATGGCATGCATCTGGAATTTAAACAAGCTATAAATTCATTTATAACTACTATTTGTTTAGAGGCAACAGCATCTTGTATACCGCCCTCGAAAGAACCATCTTGTAATTCCGAAATATTTTTGTTTAAATATTGTTTTGACAAATCTCTTAATGCTTCATTATCGTAAATGATTCCCAAAAATCCAACCTTATATAGTAAATAATTTAAACTTACAAAGTAATTGAATCCCATAGTATACTTTTCTTTATAAAGCAAAGGTAAAACTTTATAAAAAATATCTAAGTCAACCTCACTCTGATTCTGAAGCAAGTAGGAGTCAAGCAAATTTTCAAAAATAGCTAACAATATGATTAGTGTAAAGTTTTTGTATTCACATGTCAAGTATTCTGAGTATCGTGCAGATGATATTTCTTTTATATAACTTTTTGAAAGCAAGATTTTTTCAAATTCATCATCTATTATTAATCTTCTATTTCCAATCCAAGCGGTATTACCACCCAAATAAGATTGTGCAAATAGCAATATGTAAGAAAATATGAACGTAAATACTGAAAGAGGTAGAATTCTATGCGTAAAAAAATAGACGATAATGGTAGCCAGGAGTAAAGATATCTCTCGTGACAATCGAATTCTTTTCAGCATCTTTTTTAACAGTCCGTAAGGTTGTCCTTGGCAATATTCTTGAACTAAATTAATCGGAATGACATCTCTCACCATTTCTGGAAAGTAGAGTAAGTTTATAGGTTGAAATCTCCAGCTCCCATCGTAAGTAAATGGATATAGAACCAAATACTTAAAAGATTTTTTTCTTATAAACTTAATTATCACAATATGAATGACTGTTGCAATGAAGTATATTAAATATAAAAGTAAAACCGCCATCAATATACTTACAAAAATCCCCTTGGAATCAATCAATGGAAAATAAAATATTGCAACTAGAAGCGAATAAAGTCCCGCTAATAAATATTTCTGATCATCTTTCATTCAAAACACCATATTATTTACTAAGAATACATCAATACAATAGAGCAACTCTGTAAGTCAATATTTGATAAAGCAAAGCTTTAAACCCTTCCCCAGACGTTAGCTTTTATTCAACCCACTACAGTTGACAAGGAGCCCAAATTATTGATAAAAACTTTAGTCATCATCGTCTCTATAAAAATATTTTCTATACACTCTTGATAATACCAAAATTAATGCCAATATCATACCAAGAGCTATAATAATAAAATAACAAAAAATGAATTTCACCAATTCCTGCAAAAAAATGTTTCATAGCTATAGTTTTACGCCCATAAATATCCATCAAATTTACCGTCTACGATATCTAAACCATATGCAATGGCTCCTCCTAATGAGAAAACTTCAGCAACAGTAGCCGCAATATTAAGAGCATTAGTAATAGTTGCCATACTAACTCCACCAATATATCTTGTTATAGCACTTAGTTACCTAGATAAGATATCCTTTAGCTTGCTTCCAAAATTTAAGTCTGCACCTATAATATGAGTTTATATTAGTACTGCTAAATCCTATCTATAGTAATGTCAAACACCTAAATAAAGTCATCTCTCCAATTCATTCAAGAAATGAAGAAAGGCAAAAAATCTTTAAAATAAGAAAAATGCATATTATCAGGTGTTCAAAAATATTGATGATATACGTTATATAGATAGAAAGATTTACTCAATCTCACTTTCAAATTGAGTTTTTTCCCAACCTCGTTTTTAATTTATATCTTCAATAAAATCTAATGACCTAGTTGATATGTCATATGGAATAATATTATTTAATCTGTAATTTTTTTAAAAAACTTAATAATAAATTTGCTCCACTGATTGCTATCAATATTTCAATTGGTAAAAAATAGTAATTCCAAATAAAATGAGAAATCAGCAATGATAGAAAAATAACAATATCAATTTTCCTGTTGTTGACATACTCTGTAATTTTATGGTACAGGAATGCAACAATAACTGAAATTAAAACAACCAACATAAGATTATTAACCTATTCTCAATTGATTATCACGTCGCCCATCCCAGCCATCAATAATATTGGTAAAAATCCAATCAGCTCCAGCACCAATTCCAGCAGATGCAATACTTCTAATAACAGTATTTGCAAAAGCATTTCCAATATGAATTCCTAATACTCCTAAACCTTTAACAATCCCAGCTACCAGTGCGGAGCGTAATCCATAAGATGCAAGAACTAGTTGAAGGCCTCCACCTCCTGCTGCTGCTAATGCTGCACCAGTAATGGCTCCTGTAATTGCCCACCTGGGTATATATATAGCCCCCCCCATCAAGGTACATCATTTCTTGTTCATCAATAGTAACATAGTTGTTTGGTAATACGAGTTCCATTTATTTTCTCCTTTTTTATTAAGCATGGTTAGGATGGTTTCCTAACAAGTGATCGCAGGCTTTGTTTAGTTACCTAAATTAGACTTCCTTCCTTTATCTTATTTTAAATATTTAAAACCAGTTACTGCTTGAAGCTTAACAGTTTACTTAATTCAAATAACAGCTAATCACTGATTCCCTGATTTTATCAAATATACTAATAACAACAATTGTGATACGATCATCATTATAAGAACAACATTTAACGAATCAAAGTTTTTCCGAGATAATAATAAAGCAAGAGCAAGCAGTATTATTACTAAAGATTGAATAACTACTATTACTCTTAACATTTTATCCTCCACTAACAACTCAAGCTCCCTTACATTATATCGACCAGCCCCATGGAAAGATTATAGCTAGACTAATCAATGATATAATACATACTAGAATACAAAATATTTTTTTATTCATACTTTTTCTCCTATCTTTATTTTCTACCTACATAGTACCTCTTATTAAGCTCATTTCAAAATTACGTTAACTTTTTTCACGAAAAGGAGAAAATTATGCGTTACGATTATGGATAGCGCTTTCAAATTTTTAAACTCCTATCCCATCCTTTTATCTATATTATGAGCGAAAATATAATAACTGTCAAGTAACTAAAGTGAATTTTATAAAAAAATTACAAGCCAAATTTGTAAAGTTTACACTAAGCCGCTAGGGCAATCGTCTATCAGAATGTCCGTTTATTTATCAATAATCCGAGAAAATCTTGCAACGCTTAGAAGTCTATAAAAACTATCAACATTTATATGACTTGCGAATAGCAATCCTGCTCAACCTTTCCACACTCTATCTATACAATCAAGATAAAAACATGTGTAAGCAAATCTGCTACACTTTACTAGAGGACGCCAAGAATAAGAAAAGCTACGATAGGCTGGCTATCTGCTATGTCCGTATTGGGATTTGTACAGATAATGCTAAACTTATCCAAAAAGGTTTCTCACTCCTAGAGCTGACCGAGGAAACTTCTATGCTGTCTCATCTCAAAAAAGAAGTAGAGACCCATTATCAACCAAAGAAATTATAAAAAAAGTCGAGGGATTTCCTCGACTCTTTACATATTATTTGTTCGTTAGTTCTTAATACCAGCCATTGTTAAACCAGAAGTTTTTAGCTCTGCCAAGCCACATAGTGTGCTTACTACTATGTGTCCATGTCACCATGAATCGCCGAACGATTTAACGAGAAAGTATGACTTTTACGTTTATCCCAACTCAATTATGACATTTTTTTCAAAAGTCAATATATCTCACTTTTTCAACGACAAGAAAGAGGCTGCCAATCGACCAACCTCTTATTCTGAACCCATCACTCCATCACTCCATCACTTTTTAGCTTCATTCGCTTTCTTAGCGACTGCAATCTGGTATTCGACTTGGTCAAACCCTGTGCCTCCCAAGGAATTTCGTCTTTGAACAGCAGTTTTAGGTTGCAAGTAGACATAGATATCCTCGGTAATGAGAGAATGATAGGTTTGTAATTCCTCCAAAGTCCAATCTTGAAGATTTTTAGCAGACTTGATAGAGTCTAGCACTAATCTTCCCACAACCTCATGAGCTTCTCTAAATGGCAAGCCTTTCCCTGCCAAATAATCTGCCAACTCAGTTGCATTTGAAAAGTCCTTCTCTGTTGATTCTTGCATTTTTTCCTTGTTTACCTGCAAACTAGATAACATACCTGCCAACACATCGAGGGAATTTAAAATCGTTTCGACCGTATCAAACATTCCTTCCTTATCTTCTTGCAAATCCTTATTATAAGCTAAAGGCAAGGACTTCATGACTGTCAACAGTCCAAACAAATGCCCATAAACTCTGCCAGTCTTTCCTCGAATCAACTCAGCCATATCTGGATTTTTCTTTTGGGGCATAATAGAGGAACCTGTTGTAAACGTATCTGACAAGGTAATGAATTGGTACTCAAAACTACACCAATTGATCATTTCTTCGCAAAAACGACTCATATGCATCATGAGTATGCTGGCATTTGATAGAAATTCTAAGATAAAATCGCGGTCACTAACAGCATCCAAAGAATTTGTATAAGGTTGCTTAAACTCCAGCAAATCGCTAGACAATTGGCGATCAATGGGGAAAGTCGTTCCTGCCAAAGCGACCACCCCATAATTTTGTATTCTTAGCCATATCACATCCACCTCTCTATCCAATCGTCCTATTTGGCGCTTTTTTGAACCTCAGAATGAACCTTGGTTGGAAGTCCCCATAACTTAATAAAGCCAACAGCCGCATCTTGGTCAAAGGTATCTGCACTAGTATACGTCGCCAAATTTTCATCGTAAAGAGAACTTGGTGATTTCCGAGCCACGACCTGAGCGCTCCCCTTATACAGTTTGACTTTTGCAGTCCCATTGACAACTTTTTGAGTCTCTTTAATATAAGCAATCAAGGCTTGTGTAGCCGAACTAAACCACAAAGCATTATAAATGAGATTTGATAATTCATTTTCTATGATTGGTTTAAAATGAGCCACTTCTCTCACAAGCGTCAAGTCCTCAATTTCCTTATGAGCTGTCAGCAGGGTCACTGCACCTGGACACTCATAGATTTCTCTTGATTTAATCCCAACCAAGCGATTTTCCACGTGGTCAATCCGTCCAACCCCATGTTTTCCAGCTATTTCATTGAGTTTTTGAATCAAATCTGCCAATTTTAACACTTCTCCATTGAGGGAAACTGGAACACCTTCACTAAACTCAATCTCAATGTATTCTGGCATATCTGGAGCTTGCTCTGGAGAAGTTGTGATGCCAAAGGCTTCTTCTGGAGCCTGATTCCATGGATTTTCCAAAATACCACACTCATTGGCACGTCCCCAAAGATTTTGGTCGACAGAGTAGGGATTGTCAAGGTCAGCAGGAACAGGCACCCCATTTTCCTTGGCATAATAAATTTCTTCCTCCCGAGACCATTTCCATTCACGAACTGGAGCAATCACTTTTAAATTGAGATCCAAGGCTGCAATCGATACTTCAAAACGTACTTGGTCATTCCCCTTACCGATACAACCATGAGCAATTGTAGTCGCTCCTATCTGATGCGCTATTTCAACCAATTTTTTAGAAATCAGAGGGCGGCTCAAGGCAGATACCAAGGGATACTTTTGTTCATAATAGGCATGTGACTGATGAGCCACTAGCACATAATCTGTAGCAAATTCGTCCTTAACATCAATGACATAAGATTCTACTGCCCCAACCTTAAGAGCCTTATCATGGATGAAATCTAAGTCTTTCCCTTCACCCACATCCATACAAACTGAAACAACATCATAGTCTTTCTTTAACCAGGTAATAGCAACTGATGTGTCCAAACCGCCAGAATAGGCCAAAATTACTTTTTCTTTACTCATGTTCCTTTCCTTCTTTCTATTTTTCAATGGATGCTTTAAAGGCATCCTCAATGAGTTTGTCTAATTCCCCAGACTCCTTCAACTTTTGAATGGTTTTATCGACTGCCTCTTTCAATTCCTTGCTATCTTTTTTCATGGCTACCGCGTAGGAATCATCTTGCTCTTTTTCAAAATTGAGGTCTGCGATTGCTAAATCAGGATTATTTTCCACAAATCCCTTGGAAACAGGTTCTTCAAAGATAACGGCATCCACTTGTCCTGATTTTAAATCTGTGATTAAATTCCCATTTTTAGGCAGAGATACGAGGGAAGAATTTTGTAGCAAATCTTTCGCCATCGTCTCTTGAATCGAACCTTTCTGCGCTCCGACCTTTTTCTGCGCCAAATCGTTGACAGACTGATAAGTGGCTAAATCAGATTTTTTGACAATGAGTTTATTTTTTGCAGTATAGTAGGGAGTTGAAAAATCAAACACCTTGCTCCGTTCATCTGTCTTAGAAACACCTGATATGGCAAGGTCAGCTTTTCCTGATTGAACGCTAGCCAGTACATTGTCAAAACTCATAGGAGATAGTTCCAATTCGACACCTAGTTCTGTTGCGATAGCCTTGGCTAATTCGATATCTGAACCCACAATCTGATTTTTCCCATCAACCACTTTTTGATATTCAAATGGAGCAAAATCTGGATTGAGGGCTACAACCAATTTTCCTTTGGACTTGATGGCTTCAATTCCAGCCGATTGATTGTTACTACAAGCAAATAGTAGGGGGAGCATCACTAAACCAAACATCGTCATCAACACCTTCTTCATCTTATTCATAACAAAGCCTACTTTATGTTTATTCTTTTTTATTGTATAAATAACACTCCTATACTCATCCTTTGTCAAGCCTAAATTGAAAAAATTTTCAATTTGAAACAAAAAAAACCTAGAAATACTACATAAAATGTCATTCCTAGGCGTATTTATGCTATTTTTCTCTGGAAAACATGAGTATTCAGCCAGTCAAAAGGAGCTGAATGAACTCATTTTCCCTCGCCCAATTCAATGACACGATGACATTGTTGGGCTACATAAGCATCGTGGGTCACGATAATGACTGTTTTCCCTTCTCGATTCATCTCTAAGAGAAACTTCAAGACCAAATCTCTATTTTCAGGATCCAGCGAACCTGTAGGTTCATCGGCTAAAATCAGCTGGCTGGGTTTTAAGATGGCTCTAGCAACTGCAATTCGTTGTTGTTCGCCCCCAGACAACTCGGAGACCCTTTGATGCAAAGTAGCTGACAAACCTACTCTCTCTAAAATCTCTTCCACCTTTTTGAGCTTGTCTTTCTTAGGCAATTTCACATATTTCAGCGCCAGCATGAGATTGTACTCGACCGTTTCATCATCAATCAGGGCAAAATTTTGAAACAGATAAGAGATATGTTCACGGATTATTGTTTGCGACTTAGCAGAATTAACCGCTAGATTTGTCTGACCAAAAATCTCATACCGTCCGCTATAATCACCATCTATCAAACCCAATAAATTTAACAAGGTCGACTTCCCACTACCACTCTTACCAACAATAGCTACCAAATCCCCCTGATCAATCCTGAGAGATAAGTTATCCAAAATCACTTTTCCCCCAATGGTTTTGGTAATATTTTTCAACTCAATCATAAGATGCCCCCTTTCAATAACTCTACTAGACTTCTTTTCTCCATCCTAGAAGCTAAGCCTAGCACAAATAGTATATCCAGACATGTAAAACCTGCAAACAGCAGGAGTGGCAAGAGCGCATGGGCAAAGAAAATCAAGACTAGAAGAGGGAAACTATAGCCCAGCAAGAGCAGAACGAGGAGAGGACGGTAGCGATCGACCAGTTTCCACCCCATAAACTTCTTGGTAATGATATCCCTGCGCTTCAATAAGAAAGTTGTTACTAGTAAGAAGTAGGAAATCATCATGCTAAGGAGACCAAACAAAGCAAAGAGTAGGTTAAAATTCCGAACAGCATCTCGATAAGAATCCACTTTCTCTTGTTGAATGGCTTGAATAGATGAAAATTTTAAATAATTTCCATCTGACAATTTCTCAACTAACTCTGTAATCTCTTTTTGATGTTGAACCGTATTTTCAATTTTAATCGGATTATTTAAGCCAGTTGTTGACAGGGAGGCTTTCTCATCCCACATCATATCAGAATCATTGACCAAGCTAATAATTGGATTGGAGAGATTTTCCTTTCGCTTATCACTATATGGGAAAAATGACCAATCTCCTTCATAATAGGCAATCTCGACATCCATCTCCTCTATCGTTCGTTTTTGCTGCTCTTCATACTTCATCGAATGAAAGGCAATTAACTTCCCCAAGAGCTGATTTTTATCTTCTTCACCTTTCGTACTTGCTGGCATCAAAATAACTTTTTTAATACCGGTATCTGGTAGCTTGAATCCCTTGCTCTTTAGAAAATTGCGATTGGCATAGTAAACATCCACCGTATCTGTTAACTGATATTGCTGAATCTGTTCTGATTGGACAAAATTTTTTACAGGAAGACTGCTACTCTGCACATAGCCCGCCTGCGTTTTTTCTACCAAATCCTGATAAAATCGATAGAAATAATCTGTAGATTTCCCTGACCCTGCTAGCTCTTCTTGCCACAGATTATCATTGAGTTTGAAGGTTTCTAAGGTCAGGTAATTACCTTGACTTACCCACTGTTGCTGATAAGCAAGTTCTTTGTTTTCTTGTTCTAAACTTCTGCCCACCCCAATCAGTAAGGCCGTCAGTAAAATAGTTGTCCCTATTTTCATCACATAATTGAAGATAAGACCAAATTTGAAAGATGAAAAACCTTTCAGCAGAGAGCTGATTGTCATTTTTTGGATTAAGAGGTAAGTCAACCAACTGATAAAGAGATAAAGCTGCAACAGCAAAAAATGAGACAACCACAGCATAGGAAACAAATCTTTTGGCTTATAATCAAGCAAGAAAAACACGCCTAGATTGATCACAAGAGCCCCACCTAGGAGGAGGTAAAGGTTGCCTTTTACAACATCAGCTAAAACAGCCCTATCTTGAAAACCAAGTAATTTTTGTACCCCAACTCTTTTCATCTCCATCATCGGTTGATACACTGTCACTAACACAAGAAGCAAAATAGCCAAGACAAAAACAATGGCAGATAAAAGCAAATCTCGATTTATGACTTCCACTGCACTTTTGTAGGTCGGCTCTAGCAAGGTAGCCTGGTCTATCTTGAAAAAATCGCTCCATTTCTGTACAATCCTATCCTTGTCCATCTCTTGTGTAGAAGTTATCGTATAGCGACCATTTAAACTACGAGATGTATCCTTGATATAGGTTTGAAAAGTCATAAGCTGAATAGGTTTGGCTTTTAGAAAGGTCGGAATCGTACCAAGTTTATTGGAAATTTCTTTATTACTATAGACTCCTTCACCATCTGTGGTAAAATCAAGAGAAGAAATCCCAAACTCTTGGTAGGGGAAGGTATCTTTATCAAAAACACCAGACTTGACCACCTCATCACCACTGTCTGTTTTGATGATGGAGACTTTATACTCCTTTGATACATCCTCAAAAAATCGAAGAACAGACGCTGCAGGTTCGTTAATATCTTTCAAATACAAATCCAAAGAATCTACAGTCTTTCCCATTTCTTGAATCCGAACCACTTCTCGTGTATAGTTTACATTAAAAACAAAAAAAGTGGTACACAGAAGCAGGAGTAACATACAGAAATTACTGATTTTTTTCATAAAAGTGCCTCCACTACAGTTTTCCCTCTCCAAATAGGAGAGGGAAGAATTTTACTCAAATCCATAGAAATATTCCATTCCTGTTGGCGGAATCTTGGTGAGGGAAGCCCGAGCCCATGCCTCAGCTTCTGCACGATCCTTAGAGAATTTATTTCCATCTTTAACAGTTGCTGTATGAGAGCGAGTAGAATGTAAATAATCAGAATAACCAAAATTTCCTGACCATCCTACTCCATAGTTCCATTGACCACCATCAACCCATACTGCCAAAACACTTGTAGAAGCAAGTATACTACATACCATTAAAGATGCAACACCAATTTTCTCATGATTTATTTCTCCTATTATCGAGAGCTATTCCGTAGAAACAGCTATAGTAATTTGTCAACAAGTATCGTAGTCCATTGGACTCACCTTCCTTCTATCTCATTTCATTTTTAAACAACGAACTTACTCTTAACTAGAAGAATAGTTCTCTTCTGTATCAGGTCTTTGAACAACCAGAGTAGTATTAATCACACTCTAACTATTACTCAAGAATCAGCCCAATAAACAATATGGATAGCGCTTTCAAATTTTTAAACTCTTATCCCATCCTTTTATCTATATAATAAGTGAAAATATAATAACTGTCAAGTAATCGAAGTGAATTTTATAAAAAAATTACAAGCCAAATTTGCAAAGTTTACAATAAGCCGCTAGGGCAATCGTCTATCAGAATGTCCGTTTATTTGTCAATAATCCGAGAAAATCTTGCAACGCTTAGAAGTTTATAAAAACTATCAACATTTATATGACTTGCGAATAGCAATCCTGCTCAACCTTTCCACACTCTATCTATACAATCAAGATAAAAACATGTGTAAGCAAATCTGCTACACTTTACTAGAGGACGCCAAGAATAAGAAAAGCTACGATAGGCTGGCTATCTGCTATGTCCGTATTGGGATTTGTACAGATAATGCTAAACTTATCCAAAAAGGTTTCTCACTCCTAGAGCTGACCGAGGAAACTTCTATGCTGTCTCATCTCAAAAAAGAAGTAGAGACCCATTATCAACCAAAGAAATTATAAAAAAAGTCGAGGGATTTCCTCGACTCTTTACATATTATTTGTTCGTTAGTTCTTAATACCAGCCATTGTTAAGCCAGAAGTTTTTAGCAGCAGTCCATGAACCGTAACGTCCTGCAACGTAGGCATCTGCTACACGTTCTTGGTTTTCAGCTGAGTAGTCACCGTTCAGGTATGAATCTGTTAATTGGTAACGTCCGATATAACGTCCATTTGTAGCTGTATAGCTACCACCTGATTCTTTTTGAGCGATCCATTCTTTGGCTTCTGCTTCAGATCCGCTTACAGTTGAAACAACTGTTTCACTTACTACTGGAGTTTCTGCTACTGGAGCTGAAACAGTTTCATCTTGAGCGGCTGGTGCCGCATAAGTAGCTGGCGCTGGTGTTGCAACAGGCGCTACAGGGCCATCGATAACCAACTCTTGATCAACATAAATCAAATGAATGTTATCAATGTGGTTGTTTTCTGCCAATTTTTCAACTGTTGTGTTGTGAGTTTCAGCGATTTCTGAAAGTGTATCACCTTCTTTAACAGTGTAAGTTGATGATTCTTGAGCAGATACAAATGATGGAGCAAATACTGCAAACAAGGCAGCTACTCCTGCAAGAGTTGCTTTAATCTTTTTAGTTATTGATTTCATATTCGAAAATTCTCCTTCTTTCTATAGTTCTATCATACCCTTTAAATATTACCGTTTCTTGACACTTTTATGTAGAAATATTACAAAATTATTTTTTATTTCCCTAAATAAGGTGTTTTTTGTCATAAAAGATACTATTTTTATGCTATTTGAGGTATTAGAAAGGTTTTCATCCACAATTAAAGTCAAGCCCCTCATTCTTTGATATAATAGAGATAAGAATTTTTATAAGGGGAAACTGATGAAATCACTTCGTTTTCAATCTGTCTTTGATATCATCGGACCAGTTATGATTGGCCCATCTAGTAGCCATACCGCTGGTGCTGTTCGTATTGGGAAGATTGTCTCTTCCATTTTTGATGATACTCCGACAGAAGTTGAATTCCAACTTTTTAACTCATTTGCCAAGACCTATCGTGGTCACGGAACAGACCTAGCCCTTGTTGCAGGTATTTTAGGAATGGATACAGATGATCCTGAAATTCCAAATAGTCTGGAAATTGCCCACAAGCGTGGTATCAAGATTGTCTGGACCATTCAGAAAGACAGCAATGCCCCTCACCCTAACACCACTAAAATTACTGTTAAAAATGCCCACAAGACCATCAGCGTGACTGGTATTTCTATCGGTGGAGGAAATATTCAGGTAACCGAACTCAATGGTTTTGCCGTCTCTCTCAATATGAATACACCGACTATCATCATCGTTCATCAAGATATTCCAGGTATGATTGCCCTTGTTACAGAGGCGCTTTCCCGCTATGGTATCAATATCGCCCAGATGAATGTCACTCGTGAAAAAGCTGGTGAAAAAGCCATTATGATTATCGAAGTTGACAGTCGCAACTGTGATGAGGCTATCGAAGAAATTCGAAAAATCCCTCATCTCCACAATGTCAATTTCTTTAAATAGGAGGAAGCATGTTTTATTCTATCAAAGAATTGGTCGAGCAAGCAGATCTGGACTTTCAAGGAAATGTCGCAGAACTCATGATTACAACAGAGTTTGAATTGACCGGTCGCGAACGTGAAGAAGTCTTCCTTCTCATGGAACGCAATCTGGAAGTTATGAAAGCCTCTGTCCAACTTGGCCTCAATGAAAATAAATCTCGTAGTGGCCTGACAGGTGGAGATGCTGCCAAATTGGACCACTACATCAAAAACGAAAAAACTTTATCAGATTACACGATTCTCTCTGCTGCCCGAAATGCTATCGCAGTCAATGAACACAATGCCAAAATGGGCTTGGTCTGTGCCACTCCAACCGCTGGAAGTGCTGGCTGTCTGCCATCCGTTCTCACTGCTGCTATTGAAAAATTAGACCTCAGCCACGAGCAACAATTGGATTTCCTCTTTGCTGCTGGTGCCTTTGGACTAGTCATCGCAAACAATGCCTCCATCTCAGGTGCTGAGGGTGGGTGTCAAGCTGAAGTTGGTTCAGCCTCTGCTATGAGTGCTGCCGCCTTGACTCTGGCTGCAGGTGGAACACCTTATCAGGCCAGTCAAGCTATTGCCTTTGTCATTAAAAATATGCTAGGCCTCATCTGTGACCCTGTTGCAGGTTTGGTCGAAGTTCCCTGTGTCAAACGTAATGCCATGGGAGCTAGCTTTGCTTTCATCGCAGCAGACATGGCCTTGGCAGGTATCGAATCTAAAATCCCTGTGGATGAAGTGATCGATGCCATGTACCAAGTAGGAGCAAGCATGCCAACTGCCTTTCGTGAAACAGCTGAAGGTGGACTCGCTACCACCCCTACTGGTCGTCGCCTCCAAAAAGAAATTTTCGGAGAATAAGCTTATCAAATAGGAGAAACCATGACCTCTATCACAGCGATTTTTTTCGATTTGGATGGAACCCTCGTTGATAGTTCTATCGGGATTCACAATGCCTTTACCTATACCTTTAAAGAGCTGGGGGTGCCTAGCCCTGATGCCAAAACTATTCGTGGTTTTATGGGACCACCTCTCGAAAGTAGTTTTGCGACCTGCCTGTCCAAAGACCAAATTTCTGAAGCCGTGCAGATATATCGTTCTTACTATAAGGCAAAAGGCATCTATGAAGCTCAACTCTTTCCTCAGATTATAGACTTGCTTGAGGAGTTATCGAGCAGTTATCCACTCTACATCACCACGACAAAGGATACATCTACTGCTCAAGACATGGCAAAAAACTTGGAAATCCATCATTTCTTTGATGGCATTTATGGTTCTAGCCCTGAAGCACCCCATAAGGCAGATGTCATTCACCAAGCCTTGCAGACACATCAACTAGCACCAGAACAAGCCATCATCATCGGAGATACCAAGTTTGATATGCTGGGAGCTCGAGAAACAGGTATTCAGAAATTGGCCATCACTTGGGGATTTGGAGAGCAAGCAGATCTACTAAACTATCAACCTGATTATATCGCTCACAAACCCTTAGAAGTTTTGGCGTATTTTCAATAGCATAGACTGGGTAACAATTCCATTTCAGAAGAAAATGAAGTAATACTCAATGAAAATCAAAGAGCAAACTAGGAAACTAGCTGCGGGCTGCTCTAAACACTGTTTTGAGGTTGCAGATAGAACTGACGAAGTCAGCTCTAAACACTGTTTTGAGGTTGTAGATGGAACTGACGAAGTCAGCTCTAAACACTGTTTTAAGGTTGTAGATGGAACTGACGAAGTCAGCTCTAAACACTGTTTTGAGGTTGTGGATAGAACTGACGAAGTCAGCTCTAAACACTGTTTTGAGGTTGTGGATAGAACTGACGAAGTCAGTAACCATATACGGCAAGGCGACGTTGACGTGGTTTGAAGAGATTTTCGAAGAGTATAAGTCTCTACATAATAAAACGCATAGTACCAAGGTTAACAAACTTGATACTATGCGTTTTTCTTTTTTATTCAATGTGGGTTGTTTGATTAGCAAAGGCGATAATAGCTTGCTTCAACTCATCTCCACTGAGAGTGCGGAACTCTCCAATCTTTTGATTGATGGATTCTAAAGGCATGACATTAACCCTACCAACGAAAATCTTATCCATAACTTGATTGTCAACGAGTTCGGTTGATACCAAGAGTTCTTCGTAGAGTTTTTCACCTGGGCGGATTCCAACTTCAACGATTGGAATTTCACTTTCAGTGTGGCCACTTAGAAGCACCATCTTCTTGGCCAAGTCATAAATCTTGACTGGTTTGCCCATATCAAGGATAAAGACTTCCCCATCTTTGGCATAAGCACCAGCATGGATAACCAGACGGCTAGCTTCTGGAATGGTCATAAAGTAACGGGTCATGCGGAAGTCTGTCACCGTTACAGGCCCACCTTCAGCAATCTGACGTTCAAAGACTGGAATGACACTACCACGGCTACCAAGAACATTCCCAAAACGAACTGCACAGTAGGTTGATTGGCTACGTTGGTTAAAGCCAGTGACAATCAACTCCGCCACGCGCTTGGTTGCTCCCATAACATTTGGTGGATTAACTGCCTTATCTGTCGAAATCATAACCATCTTAGACACTTTAGCTTCATCAACAGCCTTAGCAACATTGTAAGTTCCACGGATATTGTTTTTGAAGGCTTCTTTTGGATTGCGCTCCATCATAGGAACATGCTTGTGGGCTGCCGCATGATAAACAATAGCAGGTTTGTACTGCTCAAAGACTTGCAACAAACGATCATAGTCTTGAATGTCCGCAATCACAGGTACATAATCAATCCCTTGGAACTTACGAATCAATTCATGATAAACAAGGTAGATTGAGTTTTCCCCATGACCGAGCAAGACAATGCGTTCAGGATTGAAGCGACTAACTTGACGACAGATTTCAGAACCGATTGAACCTCCAGCTCCTGTGACTAAGATGGTCTTACCTGTCAGTTCTGCACCCAGACGCGATTCGTCAAGACGGATTTCCTGACGACCCAAAAGGTCCGTAATATCAATTTTTTGGAAGCCAGTACCTGCTTGGTGAAGGCCCTGAACAACAGTTTCAACCTTAGGCATCTTGTAACATTTGACACCCAGCTTATTACACATCTGCAAGATACGCTCATATTCTGACGGATCCAGCGACGGAATCGCAACGATGACACGCTCGATTTGATGGCGTTTGGCTAATTCAGGCAGATTGTCATAAGAGCCCAAAACAGGAATACCACCAAGTTTTTGACCCTTTTTCTTAGAATCCTTATCCAAAATACCGACCAGTTCTAATTCACTGGTTGGATGTTGGTAACTATCCATAAAAAGAGCCCCACCATCACCGGCACCAATCAAGAAGGTCCGACGGTGTTCTCCATCACCACTACCTTTTTTGCGTCTGGAGTAGATTAACTGCCAAGTAATCCGTGGCAATAAAATCAAGAAGGTACTCAACAAGATAAAGAGAATGATGAAACGGATGGAGAAGAGTGGCAAGAAGGCATAACAGATACTATATGACAAGACACTGCTGGCAGTCACACCAAAAAAGATTTTCATGAAATCCGTAATCTTGCTGTAACGACTAATACTAGCGTTCAACCCCCAAAAACCAATCATCAATTGATAGAACAGGAAGGCCAAACTCGTATAGATAATGTAGTCAACAGGTGCTGGATTAATCAAGCCGTAGAATAAGATATAAGATACAATGATGGAAACCACCATACTGAAAATATCAAATATTCCCCAGAAAACCTGCTTTTGTTGTTTATTTAAAATTTCCACCAGATCAATCACATAATCTGTTAGTTTTTTATTCATAGAAATCTACTCCTCCTTAAAAGAGTTTTACTATATTGTTATTATAGCATATTTTTATTTATTTGGCTTATTTTATCCAAATAAATTATTGTTCCCTTGTACTCCTTCTTCCATTTAAATCCTCTAATTAAACCTACAATCGTCCCAAGGCCATAAGCAAAGTGAATGGAAAATAAAAGAAAGGGCATCACAATTAGAAATCCATTTTTATGTTTTAATAAAGTCAGCAAAGTGAGTAATGACAAAAGTAGAAAATAGGCACCTAATAGTAAAGTTATGAATACGAATGTGATCGGTAACAATGCTAGACTAAACACAAGACTCAAAACAAATAAACAAGGAACATAGTGAAATAATGATAAACACTTAAACTGAACATGACTTGTCAAGCCAATCCACAAACCATTTGAATACTTTTGATGCAGCATTTTCTTGAATGTTGGTCGAATATACTGATAAGATAGAATACTTGGGCTATAGCGGATTTTATAACCATGTTCTCGAATTCTATAATGAATATCATTATCTTCAGTTCGGCCAAGTTGCTCATTTACTAAACCAACCTTCTGGAAAACCTCTCGTTTATACATCCCATGAAAAATAGAAGAAACATATCTATCCTCGGAACTATTTCGATAATTGGCAATGCTACTGCCAAACATATTTTCCTCAACAAGATGCAAGGTCTCTGCCCATTTTCCTTTTCCTTCGACAATCGTCGGTCTAGGTCCCCCACAGACAAATTCACCTTGTTGAATAATAGCCACATTGTTCATTACAAAACTCTCAGTAACTTTTGAATGAGCATCAATTTTTAAAATAAGGTCCCCTACAGAATGTTTAACTCCCAGGTTAAAACCACTAGCTTGATTTTTCTTAGGATTGTTATACAATCTAATTGAGTTAAACTCTGTATCTTCCTTTATAAATTGCTGAATGATAGCTGTGGTCCCATCTGTGGACATAGCATTTATAAATAGAATTTCAATATCCTCTTTAGGATAGGTTTGATTTTTTAAGTCTTCAATTAGACCAGGCAGATATTTTTCTTCATTGTATGCACTGATTACAATGGATACGAGAAGACTTTCAACATTTTGAGTCACTACTACTCTCCTGAATTTTTCCTTCCACCATTCTATCATAATTTTCAAGACTTTCCCATTTTTATCTTGAAAGCCAGAAACCTTACTTGACATTATAGTGAAAAAGCCTTAAAATAAGCTGTTATTAAAATCAGCTAGAAGAGGTATTATATGAAAAAGCAATCACTCTTTTTTGTTCCAGGTATTATCCTGATTGGTGTTTCCTTGCGAACTCCTTTTACTGTTTTACCCATTATTTTGGGAAATATTTCGCAAGGTCTGGAGGTAGAAGTTAGTTCGCTTGGTGTCTTGACCAGCCTGCCTCTCCTTATGTTTACCCTCTTTTCACCATTTTCTACCCAACTGGCTCAGAAAATCGGCTTGGAGCATCTCTTCACCTACAGCCTCTTCTTCTTGACCATCGGCTCACTTATTCGACTAATCAATCTGCCCCTGCTCTATCTAGGAACCTTGATGGTTGGGGCAAGTGTCGCAGTCATCAATGTCCTGCTTCCTAGTCTTATCCAAGCCAATCAACCAAAGAAAATTGGTTTTCTGACCACCTTATATGTAACGTCTATGGGGATTGCAACGGCTCTGGCTTCCTATCTAGCTGTGCCCATTACACAAGCCAGTTCTTGGAAAGGACTTATCCTTCTCCTCACGTTACTCTGTCTAGCAACTTTTTTGGTCTGGCTCCCAAATCACCGCTATAATCATAGACTAGCTCCACAAACCAAACAAAAAAGTCAAATAAAGGTCATGCGTAATAAACAGGTTTGGGCAATTATTATCTTTTCAGGTTTTCAATCCTTGATCTTTTACACCGTCATGACCTGGTTACCTACCATGTCTATCCATGCAGGTCTATCCAGTCACGAAGCTGGCTTGCTGACTTCTATCTTATCTCTGATTAGCATTCCTTTTTCAATGACCATCCCAAGCCTGACAACCAGTTTATCTACTCGCAACCGTCAGCTCATGCTCACTCTGGTTTCACTAGCTGGTGTGATCGGCATTTCCATGCTCTTTTTCCCAATCAATAATTTCATTTACTGGCTTGCCATCCATCTCCTCATCGGAACCGCAACCAGCGCCCTCTTCCCTTATCTCATGGTCAACTTTTCACTCAAGACAAGCGCCCCTGAAAAGACAGCCCAATTGTCCGGCCTATCTCAAACAGGAGGCTATATCCTAGCAGCCTTTGGGCCAACCCTCTTTGGTTACAGTTTTGACCTGTTCCACTCTTGGGTACCATCTGTAGCTGCCCTCTTGCTCATCGATATCCTGATGACTGTGGCCCTCTTTACAGTGGACAGAGCGGATAAGATCCTTTAAACTTCTAGTTTTAGCTAGAAGTTTTTTATATATAAAAATTTTACACATTTCTCTTGACAGGGCTTTCTTTTAGATGTACAATGTATGTGTAGAAAAATTATATATAAAAATCTTACACATTAGAAAAGGAGGTTTCCCATGTACTTTCCAACATCCTCTGCCTTGATTGAATTTCTCATCTTGGCCGTACTGGAGCAGGGTGATTCTTATGGTTATGAGATTAGCCAAACCATTAAGCTCATCGCTAATATCAAAGAATCCACACTCTATCCCATTCTCAAAAAATTGGAAGGCAATAGCTTTCTGACAACCTATTCTAGAGAGTTCCAAGGTCGCATGCGCAAATACTACTCCTTGACAAACGGTGGTATAGAGCAGCTCTTGACCCTAAAAGATGAATGGACACTCTATACAGACACCATCAATGGCATCATAGAAGGGAGTATCCGCCATGACAAGAACTGAATACCTGACTCAGCTAGAACTCTATCTCAAGAAACTACCTGAAGCTGACCGTATCGAAGCCATGGACTATTTCAGAGAGCTCTTTGACGATGCTGGAATCGAAGGAGAAGAAGAACTCATCGCTAGTTTGGGAACTCCCAAAGAAGCGGCCCACGAAGTTCTATCCAATCTTCTCGATAAAAAAATCAATGAAGCACCCGCTCAAAAAAATAACCGACAAATTTTACATATCGCCTTGTTAGCCCTCCTTGCAGCACCTATCGGCATTCCTCTGGGAATCGCCATCCTCGTGACCCTGTTCGCAATCCTTGTAGCCGCTTTGACTGTCATTCTGGCTTTCTTTGCAGTTTCCATACTGGGTATCATCGGCGGATTCCTATTTTTAGTTGAAAGTTTCACTGTCCTCGCCCAAGCCAAATCAGCCTTTATCTTGATTTTTGGTTCTGGTTTACTGGCTATCGGTGCTTCTTCGCTAGTTTTACTTGGCATTTCCTATGTAGCTCGCTTCTTCGGTCTACTCATTGTTCGTCTGGTACAATTTGTTCTTAAAAAAGGAAAGAGAGGTAATCAGCATGCGTAAATGGACAAAAGGATTTCTCATCTTTGGTGTGGTGACTACCGTTATCGGCTTTATCCTGCTTTTTGTAGGTATCCAATCTGACGGGATTAAGAGCCTACTTTCCATGTCCAAAGAACCTGTCTATGATAGCCGTACGGAAAAGCTAACCTTTGGCAAGGAAGTCGAAAACCTAGAAATTACTCTCCACCAACACACGCTCACCATCACAGACTCTTTCGATGATCAAATCCACATTTCTTACCATCCATCTCTTTCTGCTCACCATGATCTTATCACCAATCAGAACGATAGAACTCTGAGTCTCACTGATAAGAAACTGTCTGAAACTCCGTTTCTCTCTTCTGGAATTGGTGGGATTCTTCATATCGCAAGTAGCTACTCTAGTCGTTTTGAAGAAGTTATTCTCCGACTACCAAAAGGGAGAACTCTAAAAGGGATCAACATCTCAGCCAATCGCGGACAAACCACCATCATAAATGCTAGCCTTGAAAATGCGACCCTCAATACAAACAGCTATATCCTCCGAATTGAAGGAAGTCGTATCAAAAACAGTAAACTCACAACGCCCAATATCGTTAATATCTTTGATACAGTTCTTACAGATAGTCAGCTAGAGTCAACAGAGAATCACTTCCACGCTGAAAATATCCAAGTCCATGGTAAGGTTGAACTGACTGCCAAAGATTATCTCAGAATCATCCTAGACCAGAAAGAAAGCCAACGAATTAACTGGGACATCTCAAGCAACTATGGTTCTATCTTCCAATTCACAAGAGAAAAGCCTGAATCAAGAGGTACGGAATTAAGCAACCCTTACAAAACTGAAAAAACCGATGTCAAGGATCAACTCATTGCGAGATCTGATGATAATATTGATCTAATATCCACACCAAGCAGACGTTGACAAAAACGCTTACATCTGCTACTATGGAAGCATATTTATCTAACTAAAAAGGAGGTTCTACCATGAAACAAGAATGGTTTGAAAGTAATGATTTTGTAAAAACAACAAGCAAGAACAAGCCTGAAGAGCAAGCTCAAGAGGTTGCAGACAAGGCTGAAGAAACGATAGCCGATCTCGATACACCAATTGAAAAAAATACTCAGTTAGAGGAGGAAGTCTCTCAAGCTGAAGTCGAATTGGAAAGCCAGCAAGAAGAGAAAATTGAAACTCCTGAAGACAGTGAAGCGAGAACAAAAATAGAAGAAAAGAAGGCATCTAATTCTACTGAAGAAGAGCCAGACCTTTCTAAAGAAACAGAAAAAGTCACTATAGCTGAAGAGAGCCAAGAAGCTCTTCCTCAGCAAAAAGCAACCACGAAAGAGCCACTTCTTATCAGTAAATCTTTAGAAAGTCCTTATATCCCCGACCAAGCTCCAAAATCTAGGGATAAATGGAAAGAGCAAGTGCTTGATTTTTGGTCTTGGCTAGTGGAAGCGATCAAATCTCCTACAAGTAAGTTGGAAACAAGTATCACACACAGTTACACAGCCTTTCTCTTGCTCATTCTGTTTTCTGCATCTTCCTTTTTCTTTAGTATCTATCACATCAAACATGCTTACTATGGACATATAGCAAGCATTAACAGTCGCTTCCCTGAGCAGCTAGCTCCTTTAACTCTTTTTTCTATCGTCTCTATCCTAGTAGCGACAACACTCTTCTTCTTTTCATTCCTCTTGGGTAGTTTCGTTGTGAGACGATTTATCCACCAGGAAAAGGACTGGACGCTAGACAAGGTTCTCCAACAATATAGTCAACTCTTGGCAATTCCAATCTTCCTCACTGCTATTGCTAGTTTCTTTGCTTTCTTTGATAGCCTACGATTTACAGCCCTCTTGTGTGTGATTAGCATTGGAATCATTCTGCTTGCCAGTCTCCATATCATTACAAGACCAAGTCAAGCAAGTGAAACCGACTCCTTCTATCAATTATTCTTGTCTGTCCTTGTGAACGGAGTTATTATCCTCCTCTTCTTTGTAGCTGAAGTGGCACTGATTGGAGATTATCTTCGTATCTTGGCCTTTCTTTAAAATTCAATCCTGTCATCCTTGGCAGGATTTTTTCTATGTCAAAAAAGCAAGTCGATTGACCTGCTTCTGCTTTACTTTTCTTGTGCTAATGTTTTAAAATCTTGTCCTAGGATGGGTTGTATTTCTATTTGATTGGCGTCTAGTTGGTGGTAAAAAGATGGGGGTAATACCTCTAAGAATTTTGCATAGTCCAAGCGGGCGATGGCTTCATAGTCTTCTGGTTTAGAGCCATCTCCTGTGATTTGAACCAAGTCAATCTCCCACTGGACTTCCTTATCCACCAATTGCTCAATATAGGCTGCAGGAACAAACGGTTCTCTCGGTAAAACTGTCTTGACTCCTTGAGCTAAATGGTAAACGCCATGCACTTTTCCTTCTCCATCCTGATAGAAGGAAACTCTTGCAAAGTAGGCATCTGTCTCTTGAACCGCACGCACACGCGCTTCAAACTGAGCCAAGCCATCTGCCTCTAAAAAGCTTTTCAAGTTCTCACGACTAAAGAAAATAGGATTAAAAATTCCTTGGCAAATCGTAAAACGAGCTACAGGGTCTGCTAGATAGGCTTGAATACTTGCTTGGAAATAAGCTTCAAAATCAAAACCATCTAGCCCTTCAATATCAGTCCCTGTATAAGCAAGCAAAGCATCTAAAAATGACTTGATAATCTGCCAGTCTGTCTTTGTTAGTAGGTCAGGAAGATCGACACGGTAAGCCTTTTGACCATCAGCATAACTGACCTTAAAGAGAAATTGTGATTGCCCCACTATCGCACACTCAATATACTCGAGACGATTAAGAGGCTGACGAAGATAGACTACATCATAGCTATGTGACTCCAAACCGTCTAGCAAGGCCAAGATCGACTTGGCATTCAAAATCTCTTGTTCTCCTAAAATGCTCTGTTTATTTGGAATAAAAAATGTTTTTGCCATAACTGGACTCCTTTGAAATCGTTTACATACAGTATACCTTATTTTCCTGAAAGATACAAAAACAAACTTTAGATTTTTGAGTACAAAGCATAGAAAAACAGCCCCTGAGGACTGTTTGATCTTATACAGTAGCTGCCTGATCCAAGCTTTCACCGATAGCGGCTAGGCGCTCAATCACTTCAGCTTGTGTCAATTCATTTTTTGAAACATAGCGGTTACGTGGGTGAACACGGCACTCGTGTGAGCATCCACGAAGGTACTTGTCTTCATTTTCTTCTGATGTCAAGATACGACGGTTACAGAAGGGATTTCCACAGTTGACATAACGTTCACATGGTGTTCCATCAAACCAGTCTTTCCCTACGATGGTTGGGTTGACATGGTTGACATCAACGGCAATACGCTCGTCAAAGACGTACATTTTCCCATCCCAAAGCTCACCTTGAACTTCTGGGTCTTTACCGTAAGTTGCGATTCCTCCGTGCAATTGGCCGACATCTTTGTAGCCTTCACGGACCATCCAGCCTGAGAATTTCTCACAGCGAACGCCACCTGTACAGTAAACCACGACACGCTTGTCCATGAATTTTTCCTTGTTATCACGGACCCATTGTGGTAACTCACGGAAGTTGCGAATATCTGGGCGAATAGCCCCACGGAAATGTCCTAGGTCGTACTCATAATCGTTACGTGTGTCAAGGACAACGGTATCTTTATCAAGAAGCGCTTCTTTGAACTCTTTTGGAGACAAGTAAGCACCTGTTGTTTCAAGTGGGTTGATGTCATTGTCAAAGTCGTTGTCTTCCAAACCAAGGTGGACAATTTCTTTCTTGTAGCGAACAAACATCTTCTTGAAGGCTTGTTCATTTTCTTCGTCAATCTTGAACCAGAGATCTTCCATACCTGGGAGGCTGTGAACGTAGTCCATGTATTTTTGAGTTGTTTCATAGTCACCTGAAACTGTTCCGTTAATTCCCTCGTCAGCGACTAGGATACGGCCTTTAAGGCCGATTGATTTACAGAAAGCCAAGTGGTCTGCAGCAAATTGCTCTGCATTTTCAATTGGAGTATAAAGGTAGTAAAGTAAGACACGAATATCTTTTGCCATAAGATTTGTTCTCTTTTCTATTCTTAAATTTTCTAAATTTTTTATTTATCCATACTAGTATACCTGCTTGAGAAAACGAATGCAATTTATTTGACTGGAAATTGTAGAGGATTCTCGAAATTTCCTGAATGGTTAAAATAAGGACAAGAGAAAACAGGGATATCTATATCCTTGTGCCAAAAAAACCACTGCCCTCCCCAGACCAACCTGAGGAAAGCAGTGATTCTTATTTTAGGAGTTAGGAATGAATACACGAAATCAATTTAGCTGATTATTTTTTGTTTTTCAAGAATTCATCGTATTGTTTTTGCATTTCGTTCAATACTTTTTCGTAGGCACCTTCAGATTTTAATTTTTCCATCAATTCTGGAATCGCTTTATCTGGGTCTACAGTACCAGTGTTGATAGCTGTATCAAATTGTTGCATTGTGTTAGCAATAGCTGAGATTTCAGATTTCACATTGTCAGTATTAAAGATAAATCCAAGCGCTGGAGATTCTTTAGCTTCTGCCAATTCTTTCTTAGAATTTTCGATTTGTTGGTCTGTAACGTTTTCGTTGATGTAAAGGATCCAGTTGTTACCAGTGTTCCATCCACCCATGTGAGTGTTTCCTTTGTAGCCATCAAGAACGCGAACACGGTTTTCTTTACCTTCAATTTTTTCCCAGTTCTTGCCTTCTGGACCGTAAACAAGACCGTTCAAGAGTTCTGGGTTCGTATTCAAGAGGTTCAAGATTTCCATTGATTTTTCTTTGTTCTTAGAGTTGTTTGAGATGACAAAGTTAGCAACTTGTGTTGTTTGGTTTTTCTTGATGAAGTTAGTAATTGGTTTGATTTGGATATCTTTGTTGGCAACACGTGAAAGCAAGCTGTTACCGTAGTCAGCTGGTCCTACTGTTTCTTCACGAACGAACCAAGTATCTTGTTGAAGGTCAAAGGAAGTATCGCTTGTTGCGACGTCTTTTGGAATGTAGCCAGCTTCATAGAATTTGTGAAGAGTCTTCAAGTGTTCTTTGAAACGAGGTACTTCGTAACGGTTTACAACTTTAGTAGTATCGCCTTCAAGGTCAATAACGAATGGAAGACCGTTTGCTACTGGGTAGTCAAAGTTATCAGATGGGATGAAAACTTTACCAATAGCAAATGGTACTACGTCTGGAGCTTTTTCTTTAATTTGTTTCAAGACTGGCTCAAGAGTTTCGTAAGAAGTAACACCTGAAATATCGATACCATATTTGGCAAGGAGAGTTCCGTTGAAGGCAAAGTTTTGAGATGATGCAACGTTGGCTGCAACTGGTACAGCGTAAATTTTACCGTTTACAGTATTACCCTTGATGTAAGCTGGGTCAAGTGCCTTGTAAAGGTCTTTACCTTCTTTTTTGTACAATTCTGTCAAGTCAGCATAAGCACCTTTTTGAGCATTTACAATATAGTTATCTGCAAAGGCGATATCATAGTTTTCACCAGATGATGTGATAACTGACATTTTCTTACCATAGTCACCCCAGCCAAGGTATTGGATATCCAATTTAGCACCAACTTTTTCTTCGATGATTTTGTTGGCATTTGCTAACAATTCATCCAAGTTATCTGGTTTGTCACCGATTTGGTACATTTTGATAACAGGTTTGTCACCTGAATCAGCAGCTTTTTTGCTGTTACCTGTCAAATTTCCACAAGCAGCAAGACCTGCAGCCAAAGCGACTACACTAGCAGATGCAAAAGCATATTTTTTCCAGTTTTTCATGATAAAAACTCCTTTTTTTATTTTTAAACTTATAAACAATGTAATGATCTTATACTCAATGAAAATCAAAGAGCAAACTAGAAAACTAGCCGCAGGCTGTACTTGAGTACGGCAAGGCGACGTTGACGCGGTTTGAATTTGATTTTCGAAGAGTATTAACTTCACACAAGGGAAGTTGGGAACTGAGAAATGTTCTTTTTCAATAAGCACTATTCTTTCACACCACCGATAGTCAAACCTTTTACAAAGTAGCGTTGGAAGAATGGATACAAAATCGCGATTGGAAGGGTTGCTACCACAACCATGGCCATACGACCTGTTTCTTTCGGTAGAGCAACTCCCAGTTGACCAGTCAAGCCGACCGCTTTGGCAATGTAGTCCATATTTTGTTGGATTTGCATGAGCAAATATTGCAATGGATACAAGTTGTCACTCTTGATGTAAAGAAGGGCGTTGAACCAGTCATTCCAGAAACCAAGAGCTGTCAAAAGCGTGATGGTTGCGATACCTGGTAGTGACAATGGCAAACAGATTTGGAAGAAAATCCGGGCCTCACTGGCACCATCGATACGAGCCGATTCGAGAATGGCTTCTGGAATGGTCTTCTTGAAGAAGGAACGCATCAAGATGATGTTAAAGGGGGAGAGAAGCATTGGCACAATCAAGGCCCAAACAGTGTCACCAAGCTGAAGTACACGGGTCACCATGATATAACCTGGTACCAAACCAGCGTTGAACAACATACTGAGAAGGACGAAGATGGTAAAAAATCTGCGATACTTAAAGGTTGTCCGTGAAATAGCGTAGGCATAGGTTGTTGTGATAAAGACATTTGTCAATGTCCCAACTACGGTTACAAAGACAGAGATGAAGAGGGCTTGTAGGATTTTATCCTTAAACTGTGCCAAAAACTCAAAACCGTCTAAGCCAAATTGGGATGGGAAGAAGCTATAGCCGTATTGGAGGAGGCTTTTCTCGTCTGTCACTGAAATAATGATAACGAATACAAAAGGTAGGATACAAGAGAGGGCAATCAAACCCGAAATGATACTGAAGAAGATATCTGCTTTCTTACTGAAGGAGTGAATGCCGACATTATCAATTTTTTCTTTTTTAATTTTCTTTTTTGCCATATTCTCCTCCTTTCTAGAACAAAGCTGAGTTTGGATCGACTCGTCTTGCAAGCAAGTTTGATAGGATAACCAGAATCAAACCAACAACGGATTGGTAAAGACCGGCTGCTGCAGCCATACCAATATCTGCTGTCTGAGTCAAACCATTAAAGACATATACGTCCAAAACGTTGGTTACATTGTAAAGCTGACCAGCATTGTGTGGGATTTGATAGAAGAGACCGAAGTCTGCGCGGAAGATATTTCCGACTGCAAGGATGGTCAATACAGTTACAAGCGGAGTCAACTGAGGAATGGTTACGTTGCGAATACGTTGCCACTTGCTAGCTCCGTCCACTGTCGCTGCTTCGTAGTAGGTTGGATCAATTCCCATGATCGTCGCATAGTACATGACACTGCTATATCCAAAGCCTTTCCAAATACCTAGGAAAAGTAGGAGATAGGGCCAGATGCCCAGGTCAGCGTAGAAATTGACTTCTTTGAGACCAAGACTTTCCAATAGATGATTGAACACCCCTTTATCAATATTTAGGAAGGCATCTGTAAAGAAACTGATGATAACCCAAGACAAGAAGTAAGGGAACAACATAGAAGTTTGGAAAATCTTCACCATTCTCTTAGAACGGAGCTCGCTGAGGATAATGGCAATCCCTACAGATACAACTAAACCTAGAAAGATAAAGCCAAGATTGTAGAGGACAGTATTTCGTGTGATAATAAAGGCGTCTCTTGAACTAAATAAGAATCTGAAATTATCGAGTCCGACCCATTTACTATTTATGATACTATCTATGAAACCATTACTGGTCATGTGGTAGTCTTTGAAGGCAACCACGTTCCCAAATACTGGAATGTAAAAGAATAGAATCAACCAGAGTGCCCCTGGCAAAACCATCAAGAGAAAGATCCAGTTGTCTCTCAATGTTTTTGAAAACTTTTTCATAATTTCCTCCCTTTTTATTTTGATATCCATCTAAAAATTCTTTTTTAGACTTTTGATAACGATTACATTATTAGTATACTCCTATTTGCAGGTTAGGTTAAACTCCTAATTATAGAAAAAACTCCACAAATTATGTAGCAGATTTAAAACTTTATCACCACTATCAAACAAATGTCCTAAATCAATTGTTTATTTTATCTCTATTAGCCCAGTGATGGCGTCACTCTGTTATAAGCATCCAACAACGGGGTATACTGAAAAATCTCCAGACTAGGGAACTCAGCGATAGTTCCTAATCTGGAGATTTTTAATATGTTATTAGGCGTTGGCTTTCAACTTAGCAATAACCTCTTTAAGATTATCAATCACCTCTGCTTCAGTATGCTCAGAGCCTTTTTCATCTGCCAAGAACAAAACTGCTTTTTGAAGTTCTTTTTGAGAGTTTTCAAGGACATCCTTATCTACTGTTTCAAGGTTTGAGTCTTTAAGAAGTTTACTTAATTCCTTGGCTAATTTCTTGAGTTTGATTTGCAGACTCATCTTCTCCTGCTGTTTCTTTGCCCGCTGTTTGTCCTCCATCCTTAGTTGCTGACTGGCTTTCCTTAATGGACTCTAGGGAAGCAATGGCATCTTTGACTGTTTGCAAGATATCACGTAAACCTTGCTCTGTCAAACTATCATCTGCAAGAGCTTTCTTAGCCTCTGCCAAAACCAGACGTGCTGAATCTGTGGTAGGATTCGATACACCTGTCAATGATCTCAAAAGATTTTCTAAGGTTTGAGTCTGCTTACTAATACTAGACTAAAATCAAAAAGCATTACATAACAGTGATATGAAATCAACTAAAGAAGAAATCCAAATCATCAAAACACTTTTAAAAGACTCTCGTACAGCTAAATATCATAAACGCCTTCAAATCGTTCTATAGTAAAATGAAACAAGAACAGGACAAATCGATCAGGACAGTCAAATCGATTTCTAACAATGTTTTAGAAGTAGATGTGTACTATTCTAGTTTCAATCCATTATATTTCGTCTGATGGGCAAATCTTAATAAAGAGATTATAGAGCTTTTATAGTGATTTGAAATAAGATGTGAACAACTCTATCAGGAAAGTCAAATTAATTTATAGAAATATTTTAGCAGCCAAGGTGTACTGTTATAAATTCAATACACTATACTTGGTGGTTTAGCTCTCCTGTTTTCTCTTTTAGCTTTAACCAGCCATAAATGGTATTACGTGAGATTTGGAAAACGTGTGATGCTTCTGTTATACTACCTGTTCGCTCACAATAAGAGAGAACTTTTTTACGAAAATCTATTGAATATGCCATAAAAGATTATACCACATTGTGTACTATTTTTGGTTCATTTTACTATATCACTTTGGACTATATCGGTCTAGTTATGTCTCAACGATTATAGCTGGATACTAAGAGAAATCAAAAAAGCACTAAGGGAGAACGTCCCAAAGTGCTTAATATCAAGGCCTCAAAGCCTGTCTTATTCAATAAAATATTACAACATCTTGTTGTAGAATTCAACGACAAGTGCTTCGTTGATTTCTGGGTTGATTTCGTCGCGTTCTGGCAAGCGAGTCAATGAACCTTCCAACTTTTCAGCGTCGAATGATACGAATGCTGGACGTCCAAGAGTAGCTTCTACTGCTTCAAGGATTGCTGGAACTTTCAATGATTTTTCACGAACTGAGATCACTTGACCTGGAGTTACGCGGTATGATGGGATATCAACGCGTTTCCCGTCAACAAGGATGTGACCGTGGTTTACGAATTGACGAGCTTGACGACGAGTAGTCGCGAGACCAAGACGGTAAACAACATTATCCAAACGACGTTCCAAAAGAAGCATAAAGTTGAAACCTAGGATTCCACCTTTGATTTTTGTAGCTTGTACGAACAAGTTACGGAATTGTTTTTCACCTACACCGTAAGTGAAACGAAGTTTTTGTTTTTCAGCCAATTGCAAACCATATTCTGACAATTTAGAACGGTTGTTTGGTCCGTGTTGTCCTGGTACGTAGTTACGACGTGCCAATTCTTTACCTGTACCTGTAAGTGAAAGGCCAAGGCGACGAGCTTGTTTCCAAGATGGTCCTGTATAACGTGACATATGAATGTCCTCCTGATATAAATAATATTTCGGTGGAAATAGTCACTTAGAAAGCCCTGATTCGTGCAGATGCCCTTCGCCTAAACAGCCAAGGTTACTTGTCATAAGACACCTGTTGACGAGCTTCATGCTTTCCTGCTGATATTTCACACAAAATCCATTTTACCATGAATAGCTGGATTTGTAAAGGGGTTTTAGGCTTTATTTTCACTACCAGAGAGATTGAGAACGAGGGTAAAGGTACTTCCTAGACCGTACTGGCTGCTGACTGTGATTTCCCCACCCAATTGATGGGCCAATTCACGCGCAATCGCAAGTCCTAATCCATGACCACCTGTCTTCATGTTACGCGAAGTTTCGACACGATAAAGGCGTTTGAAAATATTTTCCAAATCCTCTGGGGCAATGCCCTGCCCTTCATCGGTCACACTGATTGAAAGCTGGCCCTTCTCCAGCTTAGTCACCACTTCCAGCTTGGTTCCTGGAGCAGAATATTTAAAAGCGTTATCGACCAGATTCACCAAGATACGAGAAAGCTTAGCATAATCTCCCTCAATCCGGGCAGACTCTGGGATTACTTGCAAGTGGACATCTCTTCTCTCCTGCTCAATCAAAAACTGAAATTCACTCATGCACTCAATTAAGAGCTTGTCCAGAAAAATACTGTCTTTACTGGTAGTTTCCACCTGATTTCTAGCTGTATTTAGGGTCAAAAAATTCAACTCCTCAACCAGTTTATCGAGCCTCTCCGTCTGGCGTCCAATGGTTGCTAGATAATGAGCTTGCTCCGACTCCTTGATAATCCCATCCAAAATCCCTTCTACCGTCGCTTGGATCGAAGTGATAGGAGTCTTAATATCATGCGACAACTGGGCAATCATCAAGCCCTTTTCTCGTTCGCTTTCTTCCAAGGAATCAAAGCTTACCTGCAAATCATGGGACATCTCATTAAAAGTTTGCCCTAATTGCTGAAATTCTACAGGACCTTGAACCTCCAAATTTGAAGGAAAATCCTTGGCCGCTACCCGCTTGGCATGCTCCTTGAGTTTGCCCAACGACGTAAAGACTGGCAATAGGAGAAAGAGACTAATCCCAGCACCGACAAGGCTGGCAACGATGGTCATCCCAAGCAAAAAGTAAATCTCGCCTTTCGCAATCAGCATTTTTTGAACAGCCCAAAAAACAACCAAAATGGTTAAGAGGGTTGAAATAATATATCCAACCAAAATATAACTTTTTAGTTTCATGTTTGTCCTCTCGGTTTCTCTATCTTATATCCCAACCCCCAAACTGTCTTAATAGTGGGCGTTTGGTCACTACTATATTTTGCCAGCTCCTGTCGAAGAGCATGGATATGCACATTCAAGGTATTGGTGTCATCCACGTAGTCTTCTTTCCAGATCTTTTCATAGAGGTCTGTCTTGGAGAAAACTCGCTCTGGATTGCTAGCTAAAATCCACAGCAATTCAAATGATTTAACAGTTAAATCCAGCATTTCTTCTCCTATTTGAACTTCATGACTACTATGATTCATTTTTAGATTGCCAAGGGAAATCAGCTCTGTTTCGCCCCCACGATGAAGGCGGCGCAAAATATTGTGGACACGCAAAACCAGCTCACGTGGGCTAAAAGGCTTAGCAATAAAATCATCTGCTCCCAAGCTCAGGCCGTAAATCTTGTCCTGTTCACTGGTCTTAGCAGTAATAAATAGGAAAGGCTGCTCTGGTGATAAGTATTGAACCTCACTGATTAAATCATAACCATCCATCCGAGGCATCATGACATCTGTGATAATCAAATCAATCGGTTTTTTCTTGAACAGCTCTAGCGCTTCCAGTCCATCATGGGCTACCAAGACCTGATAACCTGCCTGAATTAAGTATCTCTGATGAATATCTGTGATTTCTACCTCGTCGTCAACGAGTAAAATTGTCTTTCCCATCTGTCTCTCCTTTGATAAAAACAGTGCTATACTGCTTTAAGTATAACACTATTTTTATTGTTTTACGATGATTTTAATCTGCTATTGAAAGAAAGTCCTGATTGCTGATTGAGTTGTTAAACTAATCTTAGTCAGCCCACTATCCATCATTTATTTCCTTAGCTGATTAGTTTTCTTCTTTTTTGTTTTTCAAACCTAGACCACCGAGTAAACCTGCAAGCGCAAGCCCAAGGAAACCAATACTTGCCATTGATGTTTGAGTCTCACCAGTATTTGGTAGCATAGCTTTATCCTCTGACATCATCGTATCAGACATCTTGTTAGCAGAAGCAGCCATGTTTTCACCTGCCATCGTGTTGGTAGAACTTGTCATGGTGTCAGCAGGCATGCTATCTGTAGTACCTGTAGCATGATTGTGATTCATCGGAGTCACGCCAGAACCAGAGTTAGAAGGTGATAATGAACCATTTGCTGTGTCTGATGTTTCTTTAACATTTATCTTAATAGTGACTTTTTTAGTTGCTACGATGTTGTCCAAGTCTGGTTTACCGTCTTTGTTACCATAGACATTGACTGTAGCGCTGTAAGTTTGAGTACCGTTTGCTCGGAACTGGTCAATGAGCGCTTGTTTTTCTTTGCCAGCTACATTTCCGTCCAAGGCTAATTGATAGAAGTATTGACCTTTGGTCTTCACGTTTTCGCCTAGTGGAGATAGGGCTGGGTTTTTAGCGTCGCCGTTATCTGACCATGGTGCCTTGTCAGATGCCTTGAGCAAGAGACGAGTCAACATGCCATCACCTGCGAAGAGTTCGTATGGAATCACATGGTTGACACCTGCTGTGAATGGACCTTCACCCTTGGCTTTTTCTAGGTAGGCTGCTGGAACATCGATACTGTCTTTAACGTTGTCTGCAACGGCTTTTTGAACTGTTTCTTTAGCAACTAATCCATTGATGTTGATGTCTACATTTTTAGTAGCAACTAGATTAGTCAAGTCAGCTTTACCGTCTTTATTTCCGTAAACTTTAACAGTAGCTTTATAAGTTTGAGTACCATTAGCGCGAAGTTGATCAATTAAAGCTTGACCTTGTTTACCAACAGTATTGCCATTTAAGTCTACTTCATAGAAGTATTTCCCTTTTGTTAATCCTTCAAGAGGAGGTAAAGCAGGATTTTTAGCAGTACCATTGTCAGACCAAGGAGCATTATCCGAAGCTTTTAGTAATAGACGAGTTAACATACCATCACCAGCGAATAGTTCATAAGGAATTACTTGGTTTACACCGGCAGTGAAAGGACCTTTCCCTTCAGCTTTTTCAAGATAAGCAGCAGGAACATCGATGCTGTCTTTTGTATTTTCTTTCACTCCACCTTTTACTTGTTCAGGAGTAGTTTCTGCTGGACTTGCTTGTGTCCCATCCACATCAGCTGTATCTACAGTTTCTTTTAAGACATCTGTTAGCTCTGGATTTTTTTGAGCTTCTTCATCTTTTTCAAAAAGTGTATCCAGACTAGAAGAGTTTGTTTCCTCGCTCACTTCAGTTCTTTCTGTAGGTGTCGGAAGTGAATTCGTATTTCCAGTAACGCCCTCAGGTTTCGCTTGAGTGAGAACGGTGTCTCCTGGTTTTTCTGATAAGTCACCCTCTTTCGTTCCCGATGTCTCTTCAGGTAAGACTTGACCTGGGGTCGGATTGACCACATCGGCACGTACAGAACTTGGTTGACCAACTAGGACAAAGAAGCCACTAGCCACAACAACTGAGGCAACACCGACACTGAGACGGCGAATAGACCAACGAGTATATCTTTGATTTGGATTGAATTTCATAGGATTCTCCTTAGAGTCTTTCTTTATTTGATGACTCTAGTATAATCTCCTGAAATTAAAAAGGACTAAGAAAAAGTTAAAATTTTTCTTAAATCCCTCTTATAAAACACTTATATTAATTAAATCCATAAACAGATTTGGTGATTTGATAGACGACATTGGACAGTTTGCGATCTGGCAAGACAGAATGTTTGGTCAAACGGCTCAACATGGTCTTACGAATAGCCTGAAAGACTTTTGGATTTTCCTGCTGAATATAGGTCCACAATTGGCGTTTTTTTGCCAGATGCTCCGCTGTTTCAGATCGGTTGAGCAGGGTACTGGAAATCACCGTCGTGATTTCAATATGATTCAGCAGATATTCTCGCATTTTAGGATGACTCACTTGGGACAAATCAAGCTGGTCTACCAAGAGTCGATTGACCTTGAGTTGCTGGTCAATGCACTTAATCATCACTTGCTCATTGACAGACTGGTCCTCACGCCCAATCAAATAACGATAGAAATCGACAGGCAGATAGTACATGGTCTTGACCTGCTGAAGGGGCGTAAAGACAAAGAGATTATCGACATAAAAAGTATGTTCAGGCAATTAGAACTGGCTAGCACGCAACAAATTTGTCCGATAAATCAGCGAGTGCATCATGATATACTGGCCTTTGGAGAAATTTCCGACCTGGTCCCAGCCAAAAATCTGCCGAACAGGCAAGACTGAATCGTAACTCATACTCTTCTTACAAGACTGACCTTCCTTTTCATAGACAAAATTGGTCACAAAGACATCCACCTCTTGACCCTTGCTCTCAAATTCCTGCAAGGTTTCAAGAATTTTCAAGTAGGCACGAGGATCCACCCAATCATCACTGTCAACTACTTTAAAATAGCGCCCAGAAGCCTCTGCCAAGCCACGATTGGCCGCACCGCCATGGCCTTTATTTTCCTGATAGATGGCTCTAACGATATTAGGATACTTGCTAGCTAAACACTCAGCGATTTCCTGAGTCTGATCCTGAGACCCGTCATTGATAATCAAAATCCCAACTTGCTCACCACCAATCACTAGCGACTCCACACAGTAATGAAGATAGGCTGCTGCATTATAGCTAGAAATTGCGATAGACAATAACTTCATAATCTGCTCCTTTAGGGGACTGATTTTTTCTTATACTCTTCGAAAATCTCTTCAAACCGCGTCAACGTCGCCTTGCCGTATAGATGTTACTGACTTCGTCAGTTCTATCTGCAACCTCAAAACAGTGTTTTGATCTGACTTCGTCAGTTCTATCCACAACCTCAAAACAGTGTTTTGAGCAGCCCGCAGCTAGTTTCCTAGTTTGATCTTTGATTTTCATTGAGTATTACTCTCTCTTGTCACTTCCTTCTATTTTACCATAAAGTCCAGCCTTTGAAGAACTTTTACTAGAAGACAAGGGGCTTCTGTCTCTATTTGCCATCTTAAGCATCAAAAAAGAGGGGTCATCCCTCTTTACGAATTCAATGCTACTAGGGTATCCAAATACTGGTTGTTGATGACTGCCAAAATATAGGTATCTGCTTTCAAGAGGTCATCTGGTCCAAATTCAACATCCAATGGGGAATTTTCCTGCTCTCGGAAACCCAAAATATTCAGATTGTATTTGCCACGGAGGTCTAATTTACTCAGACTTTGACCTGCCCAAGACTGAGGAATTTTCATCTCCACGATAGACACATTTTTATCCAACTGAAAGACATCAACACTATTATGGAAAAGAATGGTCTGTGCTAGAGACTGCCCCATTTCATACTCTGGCGAGATAACCGAGTCAGCTCCAATCTTTTCTAGCACTTTCTTAGCGGTCTGACTTTTGACCTTAGCAATAACAGTCGGTACCCCCAAACTCTTACAGTGCATAACCGCAAGCACACTCGACTCCAGATTTTCACCTGTCGCGACTACAACGGTATCGCAGGTATCAATCCCTGCTGATCTCAATAATTCTTCATCTGTGATGTCACCAATCACTCCACGCGCCAAAACTGGCTCAAACTGATTGATGCGCTCTGCGTGGTCATCAATAGCGATAATATTCATATCCTGCTTGGCTAGGGCAGCTAGGACACTGCTCCCAAAAATTCCCAAGCCCAAAATTCCAATCGTACGATCTGACATGCTCTTTCCTTTCTTAACCAATACTAATATCTGCTTTCATATAGTGAATCATATCTTTCTTTTCTGGATGGTAATCTGCCAAGCTAACAAACAAGGTCAAGGGACCAATTCGTCCCATAAACATAAGTGGCATGATAACACTGAGAGCCAATTTCCCAAGGTCAGGAGTCAGATTTGCCGTTACACCAACTGTACTAAGAGCTGAAATGGTTTCAAATACGAGGTGGATAAAGGGAGGATTGCCTTTGGCTGTTATCCCTAGCAGAATCAATCCTATCAAGAAGCTCATCAAAAAGATAATAAAGACACTAAAGGATTTTTGAACCGTTCGCGGCGCGATCGTTCGTCTCGCAACATTGGCATGAGGCAAGCCTAGAAGCTCACTTCGTGCAAAGACCAAGAGGACAAAAAATGTCGTAATCTTGAGTCCCCCAGCTGTTCCTCCAGGTGCCCCACCTAGAAACATCTGTAAGATATAAATCAAAAGAGTCACAGGATGAGCCTGAGTATAATCTATCGTAGAAAAGCCAGCTGTTCGCATCGTCACTGTTTGAAAAAAGCTAACTAAAACCTTATCGGCAACAGGGAGATTGCCAATCGTTCCAGCATTGTTCCACTCAAGAAAGAGAGTAGTTGCTGTTCCAAATAACAACAAACCTATAGTCAATAATAGTACAAGCTTCGTATGAAAGTGCAGACGTCCTTTTTTCTTTCTTCCTACATGACCAGCCAAATCAAACCAGACCATAAAACCAAGGCCGCCTGTAATAATCAAGCCTGCAATCACCAGATTGACCAGTAAATCGGTCTGAAAAGCAAATAAACTGGTGCTCCCTAAATTATCAAAACCGGCATTACAGAAGGCTGAGATCGCTAGAAAAATGGAACTAAAAAGACCACGTCCCCAGCCAAGTTGAGGAATAAGGCGAAAACTAAGCAAAATAGCTCCCAAGCTCTCAACCAAAAAGGTCGTGAGAAAAATAGAATAGACAAACTTTCTCAAAGATCGAGTTTCTCCATAACTAAAACTATCCTGAATAGTTGCACGGCTACGAAGACTAAGCTTTTGCTTGCTCTGGATATAGAAAACCCCAATAAAGGTCATGAGCCCTAGACCACCGATCTGAATCAAGAGCAAACAGATTATTTGGCCCCAGATATTATAGGTGTGAGCTACTGGAAGGGTTGAGAGACCTGTCACACAGACTGCAGAGACAGCAGTGAAAAGATGATCAAAATAAGTCGCTCGTGAGCTTTCAACTTGGACAAAGGGCAAGCTCAAAAGAAGAGAGCCTAGTAAAATGACCAAGGCAAAACTCAAAAAAATACGACGGGCTGGCGATAAACGAGATAAGCCTAGCTCTATTTTTTCCTTAGATAATTTGAATAACATGTTTCCATTGTACCATAAAAAGCTCGAAATGACTTAGATAGGATAAGGCAAAATTCACTAACACCAAGCCTAAAAAATGCCACCTTTTTATTGATAGCTTAGGCAAGAACAATACTTGATAGATGTGACTATAGGTCAAAAAAGCAAGACAGGAGCTTTTAACGCCAGCTACTCTATATGCTTTTCAGGAGAAAATTTCTCTTTTTGATTATAGGCAATGAGAACCAAGGCATCGCTTAGAAAGCTAGTCACAGGTTGCTCAAAACACTGTTTTGAGGTTGTGGATAGAACTGACGAAGTCAGCTCAAAACACTGTTTTGAGGTTGCAGATAGAACTGACGAAGTCAGTAACATCTATACGGCAAGGTGAAGCTGACCTGGTTTGAAGAGATTTTCGAAGAGTATCATTTCATCTCACTCTAAATCTTACCCCCAAATCATTCATACCTCTCTCAACTAGATGTAACTTACAAAACCCCTGACCT